>Ga0233431_1000022_pt1 | contig 446049 bp, 421 predicted proteins | sample SI_118_April2016_FD_179867 | JGI IMG/M metagenome (GOLD analysis project Ga0233431, IMG submission 179867) | Seawater microbial communities from Saanich Inlet, British Columbia, Canada - SI_118_April2016_200_MG | ecosystem: Environmental > Aquatic > Marine > Inlet | place: Canada: British... | reverse complement strand
ACCATAGGTTAGAGCTTGTATTGAATTTGTATAATCTTAAGCTAGATTCTGTTAGGTTAGCAGTTGTAAGTTGGGCATCTGTATAATACACCCTTATTTCAGCATAAGAGATATTATTATTTGTTTCATTGTCTACTATTATGCTTATGTATTTTCCCAGTTCTGAAACTCCTAGGGCAGATACTGCTTCTATATTATTGGAGTATTCTGCTATTGTGATAGATGCGGTTGTATTTGCACTTGTTGTTATATTTAGCCAGGTGTTTGTTTCATCTATTGCATTAATTGTTATAGACGTGTTTGCTGTTATGTTTATTGAAGAATTTACAAATGTGCTTTGAGCATTAGCTGATAATGCAATTATTGCTGCATTTTCTAATTCTTTTTGGTTTCCGCTTGTATCATTAGCTATAATATCTATTGTATAAGTTCCATCTGCTTTATCTGAAGAATTCCATGTTCCGTTGTATAAGTTATTAGTTAGACTTAAAGTTATATTTGCTGTGTTGTTTTCGTCTGGTTTTTGTATGTAAGCGATTACTGTGTCTATTTGTATATTGTCGGTTGTATTTACTGAGATGTTGAAGACAGTTCCTGATGGTCCTATGGTGGGTGTTATGTTTACTTTGTTTATAGCTGGTAAGACTACATCTAAAGTAAATACATCTTTTGGATTATTTTTGTTTGCACTTACATTATAAACATGTGAAATTTTATTATATACATTACTTTCGGCATAAAGTGTGTAATTACTGTAATATGTTTTTGTTCCTCCATTGTTTACGTAATCGATTATGTTGTAAATGCTTGTATAGCCTGTTGTGTCTGTTGACATGTTGTACATTAGGTTTCCAGATACATTGTATATGGATACGTTTGCTCCTGGAATGTTGTTTCCATCTGTGTCGTTTACATAGGCTTTGTAGTACCATTTCCTGATTAGTTCACTTCCTGCATCAATTAATTCTTTTGAAATATTATAAGTTGAGTTTAAGAAAACATTATTTGTTGAAGTTGATGTTAAATAAACATCTTTAGTTCCTGAATTAGATATATTAGTATTTGTTATGTTGTTGTTTGAGCTTGCGGAAAGATAAACCCCATATTGAGAATTGTTATTTATTATGTTGTTTATTATTAGATTATTATTTGAGTTTGAAGTAAGGTAGATTCCATATTCCTCATTTGAACTTAAATTGCTGTTTATTATTTTATTGTTGTTTGCGGCAGTGTAACTGCAGATTCCACAATGTTTAATACCACTGATAGTAAAATTTGTAATGGTATTGTTATCACTTGAGGAAATATCTAGTCCGTAAGAATCTGAAGAAACATTTGAACTTGAGATAATATTTGTAACATTATTATTTCGATTGTTAGTTAAATAAATCAAAACATAAAAATCATAAATTCCCCCATTCATAATTGTTGAATCGTTATAACCATTATTATTGACACCGTAGTATCCATAATTGTTTCCACCAGTCAGATTAAATCCATTGAAATCTATTGTAATATTATTTGCACCTATTGTGAGGCAGGTTGTAGTTGTATTAATATCATTTTGTAGAGTATAAGTTGTGCTTGCTTCAGATAAAGTTCCACAATTTGTTAAATTAAAATTTACTAAAGTAAAAACATCTTTAAAGTTATTTTCATTCGCAGTTACATTGTAATTATGACTAACCCTGGAAAATCCATTTTTACTTGCATTGATGGTATAATTGCTGTAATATGTTTTTGTTCCGCCATTGTTTATATAATCGATTATGTTGTAAATGCTTGTATAGCCTGTTGCATCTGTTGACATGTTGTACATTAAATTTCCAGATACGTTGTATATGGATACGTTTGCGTTTCCTACGTTGTTTCCATTTGTGTCATTTACATAAGCTCTGTAGTACCATTTCCTGATAAGTTGTCCGCCAGAATCAACTGTTTCGGTTTCATCCCAAGTCATATTAATAAAGGTATTATTCACTTCATTATCTTCAATATGAACATCAATCCCTGCTATATTTGTTATATTTGTATTCCTGAAAACATTATGGTCTCCATCAACTATTATACCTTTACCTGCACTTAAATTTATTTTGTTATCTGTGAATGTGTTGGACTGAGAATTACTACTAACAGAAATACAAGCATAACTTCCTCCTGTTGAGCAGTTCCATATATTGTTGTTTGTTATGTTGTTGTTTGAGCTTGTTTGTACCAAAAGCCCATATTTATTTGAATTTGCTGTGTTGTTTATTATTTGATTGTTGTTTGAGTCTACAAACCCGATTCCATAAGTATTTGAATTTGCTGTGTTGTTTATTATTTGATTGTTGTTTGAGCCTGAGCTAAGCCCAATTCCATAATCAATTGAATTTGAATTTGCCGTGTTGTCTCGGATTATGTTATTTGAGCTTGAAGAAAGATAAATTCCATGTGCGCCATTTGAATTTGCTGTGTTGTCTTGGATTGTATTGTTTGAGCTTGAAGAAAGATAAATTCCATACTCTGTCCCACTCATCCAGTTAGTATTTATCATAGTAACATTGTTATCTATTATGGAATTGTTTTGCCCTCCAGTGAGATATATTCCAAAAATATTATTAGAACTAAAATCATTATTATCATATACTGTCATATTACTAAAGTTTCCATTATATCCATTTGTGCTTGAAATTCCTATTCCGAAATCATAGATATAGCCGTTCTTTATTGTTGTACCATTATATCCAGTGGAAGTAACTCCATACTCAGCTCCAGCAGGAGATGTGTTATTTATGAAATATCCATTGAAGTCTAAAGTAATGCCATTTGCAATTATGTTAAAGCATGTTCCTGTTGTTGAAATGTCATTTTGTAAAGTATAGATTGTGTTTGCATCAGACAAGATTCCACAGGCTGTTTTCCCAGCAGCACTCATTTCAATATTATGAGCAAGATTATTTTCATTTGCACTTACATTATAACTTACAGATTTATCATTATAAGTTGAATTAACTGCAGTTATTGTATAATTACTGTAATATGTTTTAGTTCCTCCCATGTTTTCATAATCAATTATATTATAAGTAGGTGTGTAGCCTGTTGCATCTGTTGTCATATTGTACATTAAACTTCCCATTACTTGGTATATGGATACGTTTGCGTTTTGTACGTTGTTTCCGTCTGTGTCGTTTACATAGGCTCGGTAGTACCATTTTCTTGTTAGTGATGAGCCTGCATCAACAAGTTCTGTTGTATAAGTTGCATTTAAGAATATATTATTTGTTGAAGTTGATGTTAAATAAACATCTTGAACTCCTGAACTGGGTATATTTGTATTTGTTATTATGTTGTTTGAACCTGAAAAAAATTGAATCCCATATCCACTAACTGAACTTAATGTACTATTTGTTATATTATTGTTTGAACCTGAACACCAGATTCCATCCTGACCTTGTGCATTTGCTGTTACGTTTATTAAAATATTATTATCTCCTTGAATTTCAATTCCATAATGATTATCAATTGCTATTATATTTGTTAATTTATTATTTTCACCTATAACGATTTTAGCTCCACTAGCACCATTCGAATTTGAGGTTATATTTGTTATATTATTGTTATAACTCGTTATCAGGTAAATTCCATCCCAAAAATCATAAATTTCTCCATTTTTAATAGTTGTATCATTATATCCACTAGAATAAACACCATAATCTGTGCTTCCAGAATCATCTCCAGTTATACTATATGTATTAAAGTCTAGAATAATGTTATTTGCACCTATTGTGAAGCATGTTCCAGATATTCCAGATATACTGTTTTGTAAAGTATAGACTGTGTTTGCATCAGGCAAGGTTCCACAGGTTGTTTTTCCAGCAGCACTCATTTCAATATTATGAGCAAGATTATTTTCATTTGCACTTACATTATAACTTACAGATTTATCATTATAACTTGGATTAACTGCAGTTATTGTATAATTACTGTAATATGTTTTAGTTCCTCCCTTGTTTACATAATCGATTATGTTGTAAGTAGGGGTGTAACCATTTGAATCTGTTGTCATGTTGTACATTAAATTTCCAGATACGTTGTATATGGATACGTTTGCGTTTTGTACGTTGTATCCATCTGTGTCGTTTACATAGGCTTTGTAATACCATTTTCTTATCAACTTAGTATCACCACCCTGAACATCCTCACTAGAATAACTAACATTAAGAAGAGTAATATTATTGGACCCAGAAGCAACATAAACATCAGAACTACTACTTGAAGATATACTAGAATCCCGAATTAGATTATCACTACCAGAACCAACATTAATCCCATAACTATTAGAACTAAAACTAGAATTTGAAATAATATTATTCCTCGCTTCATTCGCAAAACCAATACCCTCTGCATTTGAATTTGCAGTTATATTTGTAAAATTACTATATTGGGTATCCTGATCAATAAAAAATGCAGTCCCACTATTATCATTAGCTACAACATTCTCAACATTCAAATAACTGCAACCAGTATAAGTAAATAATCCTGCATAATTCTCACTAAGAGTGCAATCAGAAATAGTTGTATAGTCAGAATTATCTAAGTAAATACCTACCTGAGCATTTGAATTCACAATCATATTAATAATATCCTGATCACTTGAAGCACCATCAATCAAATAAATTCCATGAGTAAAATCATAAATCCCTCCATTCCTAATTACTATATTGTCATACCCATTAGAATAAACACCATCATTTCCGGCTGTACCAAAACCAAGATCCACATCATTTCCAGTTATATTGAATCCATTGAAATCTATAGTAATACTGCTTGCGCTTATGTTGAAACAACTTCCTGTAGTAGAGATGTTGTTTTGTAAGGTGTAAGTCTGTCCACTATCATTTAGAGTTCCACATGTAGTAACTGCATAATTATCAGGATCAACAATATAATCAAACTCTATATTTCCGTTTATTTTTAAATCAAAAGTTTCATAGCTTTCTTCTAAATTTGTTAAGTAAACTTTATGGGTGTTTTCTTCAAGGATGTTTTCAAAAGTTGTTATGATTTCGTTTCCGTTTTCAGTATAAACTTCAATTGAAGAATTCTCATTGCTTCTTGCATGGATTGTGATGTCTCTTGTACTGCTTAATGGACTTTCGAATGTTATTCTTATGTATTCTCCATTACTTACTAAAGTCCAGTTATCATCCTGAGCATAAACATAAGGATAAATATCAGCAATGAAGTTTTTATTGGCATCCAAATGCTCTGCATTTGAAATTTCAATAATAACTTCATAGGTTTGATTAGATAAAGAAGGAACAATCCATTCGATGTAATCAATAAGGCCATTGTTATTGTCGTCGTAATAATCAATTGTATTAACTAATACTCTGCTGTTATTAACAATCCAGTAAAGCTTGATTGAAGATTGAGCAATATCATCTAAGTAAGTGTAAGCTAATATGTCTTCATAATGGACTTCAGAAGAAACTACAATCTTTTTACCATTTGAAATATTTTCCTCTTCTGAAATTGGTCCTTCTGTATAATATTCTATCTCTATCTCTTCAACAATGTCTTCAATTATTATTGATGTTGTGTTTGATGTTCCCTCTTTAACAATAGCATATCCTGTAATTTTAGTGTCAAAGAACCATTCAATAAATTTTGTAAGCAGGCCTTTTTCTTTATTAGCGATAGCATAACCAGTTAACTTGTTCTTTTCATTCTGTAAATCATTTAATTCTCTGTTAATAGAGCCAATTTCTTTTTTAGCTGCCGGTGTTTTTGCTGTTATCTCTTCTTTTTTATCTTCTAATTCAGTTTCGCTCTTTTCAATCTGTTCAATTCTTTTTTCAGCTTTATATTTAGAAGCATTTTTTACTATGCCACTGTCATTGATTTTAATGTTATCTTCATTTATTATTTTGTCTTCTTTAGTATCTTTAATACTTATGTTTAAAGCATTAGAAGAAATATTAATACTTAAATTGATAACAGAATCGGAAACATTTACTTTTTTGATCCATCTTACCGGCCTGTTAATAACTACCTTAGGTTTGATTAGTCTTTCACTAACTTTAACTTCTTCCTGTTTTAGGGGTTTTTCTATAACTTCAACTTTAAATGCATTGGAGGTCATATTATAATATCCATCTGAGGCTGTAAAGTAAGTATATCTTTTACCTGTAAAATTAAAAGAAGGAACTATTCTGGCAATGGAATCTTTAATTAATATAGATAAATTATCTGCTTTATAGGCAGAATATGTTAGATTATCGTTATCTTTATCTGTGAAGTATTGGTTTAAATCAATTTTAATATCTTCATTTTTGTAAATAGTAATATTATTAATATTTTTAATCAATTCAGGAATATTATCACTAATTTCAATCTCTTTTTCAACAGAATAATGGATATTTTTAATATCCATTGTAGCATTTTCTATAACAAATATTAATTTGTATTCTTTCTCTTCTAAATCTGAAAGTAAACAAGTGTCTATGCAGATATCTTTAAAGTTGACAGTTTCTTCATAGAATTCAGCCTTAAACTCATTAACATTCGAGTAGACAATATCTGAATAAGGATTTTCTATATCAAGAGAATAGTTAGCATATATTATCTGTAATTTAACAATATTACTTAATTCAGTTCCATATCTCCCATAGCTAAGATATAAGCTGTTGTTCCATTTTCCTGATGAATCTAAGCCTACTAAATCGCAGCAATCTTCTGCACCATTGCATATGCTTATGTCATTGATATTCCATTTAGTGCAAATTTTGCTGTAATCAACATCCCAGTTAAATACATTATCTACATCAAATTCAAACACTTTGTTTATATTCTTTCTGCCTCCACTATTATTGATTATTGTTATTAGAGTATCTTCATTACTAATTGTATTTTCTGTTATTAAATCAGTTAAAGAAGCTGTTTCACTTAATTTTAAACTGTCAAATATAAGATAAGATTTTCCATTATGTTCCAAATATACTCTTGCAGAGCCATACTTACTTATACTGCCTTCTAATTCAATGGATTTTAATTTGCCATAATTACTTATAGACCAAGTGTAAATTTGGTCATCATCAACAGTTAGATTTATATTGTCTGAATAATTCAGTCTATGAATCATTGTAGCAAATCCTGTTGTACGTAATGGCAAGATATTATATGCAGTGAACGAAATTATTATCATAAGCAAGACTGTCAGTAAAGACCTTTTACTAAGATGGGACATTTTCTTCTTATTTTTTACTGATTTCTTCATTTTTAGTTATTCTTTACTTATTTTTTCCTCAATAGATGGTTTTTTTGTTGGTTCAAATTTGAGATACCATTTATTAGCTTCAGGATCAAATGCGAAAATGACATTATGTTTCTTGTCTTTGTCTAAGGCAAAAAGAAGGGGCATTGGAATTGTAGTTTCGAAACTAGAACCTCGCTTATAGAGCTTTCTTTTGAATTCTACTGAATGCATTTTAATATATTAAAAATTTTTAATCTTTTAAACATAGTTTAAAATATACTTATTATCTTACTTATTAATATATTAATAAAAGTACTTATATTTAAGTATTATGGTTTTTAGAATAAATTATGCTAAATTTAAGAGTTTAGACTAGAATTAAGAGGATATAGATTTTAAAGAAAAAATGTTAATAGAAAGATTATTTTGCGTGAACTGGTTCTTCTGTGTGAGTTGGTTGCTTTGTTTGAGGTAATTGTATATCTAAAGCACATATACCATCAAGACTCATTACAGGTATAATGCCTGCATTATCTGGAACTCTTCCAGGTATTAAGGGTAGTCCATTAGTAGATATTACTGGTGCTCCACTTACTATCTCATCTGGTTCATCTCCAGTAGGGCGAGTAGTATAAACTGGTACAACTTCATTGCCGCCTGTATATAATTGTGTCATTTTATATTTCAAAAAATGTTCTTATATATAAACCTTTCTATATTATAGTTACTATTAAGTACTAAATAAAGAATTATTTCTTAGCAGGTTCTTCTTTTTTCTCTGCTGCTGCGCCTTCTGCTGGTTTACCTTCGGCGCCTTCTGCTGGAGCTGCTTCTTCAGCTGGCAGTAACTCTTTGATTATTGCGTCTGGTATTTTAGCGTCTTTTAATTTAGTTTTTATTTTGCCTCTTTCCTGACCTGCCATTGAAGAGATAATTTCCTTTGCTTTTGTTTCGAACTCTGCTCTTCTTTGTTCTATTTCTGCAGCAAGTTTCTTCTTTTCTACTTCCAGCTTTGCTTTTTCTTCTGCTGAAAGCTCTGTTTTTTCAGTTCTTATCTCTTCGTCGAATTTTCCATCATTTACGTCTTTAGTTGTTTCTTTTGCTGGTTTTCCCTCTACCAAAATACCCATTGAATTGCATGTTCCGATGATTTCTTTTACTCTTTCTTTTAATGTTTTGCCTAGTAAGGCTGTTTCTTTCATCTTTGCAATCTTTATGATCTGTTCGATAAGAACGTCAGCTACTTTATCTTCTAATGGATTAGAGGAGCCTTTTTCTATGTTAGCTTCTTTTTTTAATAATTGAGAACAAGGAGGAGTACCGACTTCAATTTCGAACTCTTTAGTATCTTTATCTATTATTACTTTAACAGGTACTTTCATTCCGGCAAATGCTTTAGTGGTTTCGTTTATTTTAGCAACTACTTGGCCTATGTTTACACCCATTGGCCCTAATGCAGGTCCTAATGGAGGCGCAGCTGTTGCTTTTCCACCTTCTACCAATACTTCTATTGTTTCAGTTGCCATAATTATTCACACGTTTTGTGTTGGATACCTGTTGTTCACCAGACCCGAAGAAACGTCTGGTCTACTTTGCAAGCGACCTATACTCAAAGACAAAATTATTTGAGCAAATATTGTCTTTTCGTAATACGTAAAGAGCATTATTTATTGCTCAATTATTTGTGCTCTTTACGATATAATCATAAAGAATCCTATATCTATTTATAAATCTTTCCTAGTCTTCAGATTCTTCTTCATCCTTTTCCCTTCGGATAACTTTTACTGTATCAAGTCTTAAAGTTATTGGAATAGGAACTGCTGCTTGCAGCAATTCTACAACAACTTCTTCTTTTTGCTTGTCCAGTCTGGTTATCTTTGCGCTTTCTCTCTTGAAAGGTCCAGAGATGATTTCAACAATGTCATTTTTCTGAATGTTTACTTCTTTTTTAACCTGTTCGAGCATATGCTCTATTTCTTTGTATTCAACAGGTTTTGATAATATGCCTCTTGCATATGGAACATTAAATGCTGCTTGTTCTGCGTCTGTTCTTGAGCCTGCTTCTACGAATATATAGCCACGCATGCCATGAGGTCTTATTACAGAATATACCTCTAGCTTTTTGTTTTTGGCATTTGCTGTTACAAAATCCATAACTTGGTCTTCTCTGTTGGCTGTTACTCTAAGTGCATATATAACTTCATTTTCCTGGTTGTTTTTTTCTTCTTCTGCCATTTTTTTAGTATTTATGTAAAAAATAATACCTTTATCATTTGTATAATGAATCCCATCAATCCTATGATTAAGATTCCTAAACCAGACGCTTTTACTATGGTTAAAAACTCTGTTTTGTCTGGTTTTTTTGTTACACGAAGTACTCTTACGCATTCATTTATAAATCCTTTGAATTTAATCTTTATAGAATGTAGGTCCATTTTAATCTACAAAATCGATTCCAAGCTCCCTTTCGATTTCTTTTTTCTTTTTATTTGTTAGTGTTACATCTCCGCCAAATATTTGGGATGATTTTACTCCAGTTACTATAAGCATTGTTCTTATTGTGTTTTGCAGATCTTTAGAGATTTGAGCTCCCCATATAATTTTTGCATCGTCACTTAACCTTTCAGAGATTGTTTCAACTACTTTTCTTGCTTCATCTAATGTCATATCTTCTCCGCCTGCAACATTGATTAAAGCTCCGTTTGCTCCAGTTATATCTGCGTCAAGCAATGGGTTGCTGATTGCTTTTTCAACTGCTTCAACTGCTCGATTTTCAGAATCTGATTCTCCTACACCGATCAAAGCAACTCCTCCTCCTTTCATTACTGTTCTTATGTCTGCAAAATCTAAATTTACTAATCCTGCTGTTGTTACTAATTCTGCAATTCCTTTAACTGCATTTGTTAATATTTCGTCTGCAACTTTGAAAGCAGTATGTAATGGTAAGTCTGGTGCAAGCTCTAAAAGCTTGTCGTTAGGTATAACAATTAATGTGTCTACAATTTGCTCCATCTTCTCAAGGCCAATAACTGCATTTTCATATCTTGTGTGGCCTTCCATTGCAAATGGCAATGTAACAATGCCTACTGTTAATGCACCTTGTTTTTTTGCTATTTCTGCGATTACAGGTGCTGAACCTGTTCCTGTTCCGCCTCCTAATCCGCAGGTTATAAAGACCATATCACAATGTCCTAATGCTTTTTTTATGTCTTGTTCCTGTTCATGAGCTGCTTCTTCCCCTAATTTTGGATTAGCTCCTGCTCCCATGCCTTTTGTTATATCTCTTCCGATAAGAATTTTCTTATCAGCTGTTGTATAAAGTAAATCCTGAGCATCTGTATTTATAGCGATTGATTCTGCGCCTTTTATTCCTACTTCTGTTATACGGTTTATTGTGTTGTTTCCACCACCACCTGATCCAATAACTTTGATGGTTGCTTTTTGCTGTGATAAGAATGCTTCTAGTTCAGCATCTATGTTATTATTATTTTGTTCTACTGGAGAATTTTGTTGAAATTGGTTATTTTCCTGTTGAGAGAATTCCCTGTTAGAGACGTCTGTTGCTTCTTTTATGAATGTTTCCAACTTTGTCCACCTTTTTGAGTAGTATCACAGCTTCTATTTAAATTTTCTTATTTTCTTCTGGTTTATTTTCTGTTTTAGGTTCAATTTTTTCTGCTTTTTTGATATTAATTTCCTCTAAGCTCGGTAGTAATTCTTTGATTCTTTTCTTTAATTCTTCGTGTATTTCTTTAGGTATTTCTTCTTTTGTTGTTATTGTTGCTTTTTTGTTTTCTACTTTTGTTTCAGCGTCTTTTATCCCTAAATTTATTTTTAATATTGAATTTATTTTTTCTTTGTCATCTGTGATTATTTTGTTGATCTTTATATCATATGTTAATTCTTTTCCTGCTAATGGATGGTTGAAGTCAACTAATGTTCTTCCGCCGGATACTGTCTTTATAATTCCCATTGTACCGTCTATATTTACCTGTAATCCAGGCATTGGCTGTATATTTTGTTTTAAGAATTTTGCTGTTGAAATTAATTGAATTAATTTGGCGTTCTTTTTTCCATAAGCGTCTTCTGGATTTACTTCAACTGTGTAAGGTTTTCCTGTTTCCTTTCCAACTATTGCTGTTTCCAGGCCTTTTATTATTTGACCTTGACCTACACAGATTATTATAGGCTTGTATTCTGCCTTTTCATCAAATAGATCGTTTTCTTTTGCTATTTTTTCATTTGTAGTATCAAATACAAGATTCTCTTCTTTTAGTTTTCCTGTATATTCAAGTTCAATGAAATCTTTTTCGTTTATCATCTTAATATTTTTAATATTGCTTCTTTTATATATTTTTTGTTTGTTGACAAAGTTGTAGCTTTGCTCGACTAGGGAAAATTTTAATTTTCCCGTTTCATTCCTACTTCAAATAAAATTTGGTAGAAGTAATGTTAATTGGGATGTGTCGGTTATTTATAAAGCTATTGGTTGTTCGAATAAAACACGGATTAGAGTAAAACAAAAGAAACGCATAATAATAGTTTGTTTGTCAAAAGATTTGCTTTTTTCCAGATTAGTCTTTCTGCGGAAAGATAATCTTTCTATATCTAGTAGCAGTTTTTAATTTTATGCATTAATTATGTCTGCTACTAGATTTTAACAAAGTTTTTAAATATGAACCTATTTTGAATTAAAAAAGAGGTTCTGATAGGTTAAATTTTGATTGGAGGGGAATTATATGCCATGGCCATTTAAGAACAAAAAGAAAAAAGTTGTTAATGCTAATTTAGGTAGGGGTTCAAGAAGGAGCAATCAACAAAAACAGGCAGCAATAGAGGCTCTTAATGGCGGAGTTTCAGCTAAGGATCTTACATATGGTACTGACCCTGGGCAAGAACCCTTTGCTATTCCTGTAGAAGGAGAAGACCAGTCAGAAATTACTCCAACAGAAAAAGCATCTATTTCAGAAACACCTTATCAAGCACCTCAACCTGTTGAAACAGTTCAACCTGTTAAAGCACCTCAACCTGCTCCTGTTCCAAAAAAAATAACTTCTGAGTATTTACTTGAAACTTATCTGCCGGATAAACTAATGGCTAATCGTACTGCTTTTGATGTGATGTCTGATAAGACTTATACTACACCCAATTCTAGATGTTATATAAGTGTAAGAGATGATGCTCTTATTTTGGTATCTCTTAAACATAGAAGAGCGAGTGTTGTTTTTGGTTTTCAGACAGAATATGATTGTAAAGATAATAAATATGCTGAAATAACTGAGAGGATACTTCCAAGAGTAAAAGAAACAGGTCTTGAACCAGAACTTGATGCTTGGGGAACTATTGATGATAAAACAGTATTTACATTGGGTCTTCCTTTTGAGCTAAACATAGAGTCTATTGGTGGTGCAGTCGATAATATTCTTAAGTCATATAATGGTATAGGATTACTTGATATGCCCGAGGGCGAATTAATTAGAAAGATGGGGGCTGCGATTGGTCAAGCTGAGCCACCACAAGTAATTACTGGTGTAGAGGCTATGAATCTTTATAATCGGCTTTTACAAGAATAGAATTATTTAACAACATCAATTATTTTTTTAACTATTTCTTCTGGTTTTATGTTTGTTGTGTCTATTATTAGATCATAGTGTTTTTTATCTTTGTAGTTTATATTGTAGTATTCTTTGTAGCGTTTGTCTTCTGAGTTGATTCTTGTTATTATCTTATTTGTTGATTCATCTATGTCATTGTATTGTTCGTGTTTTCTTTTTTCCTTTAGAATTCTTTTTGCTGCTTCCTTTAAGTTAACTTTTAAAAAAACTTTTTTTGAGTTTTTTATGAAGTGAAAGCCTAATCTTGAGTCTATTACAAAATTATTTTTTGTTTTTCCTAATTCTATCTGTTTTTTATCTAATTCTTTGTCTATTGAAATGTCTGTTTCTGCCTGTTTGCTTAATTCTAATAATGTAAGATTTCTTTGTTTTGCTATCTCTCTCATGAAGTCTCCAATAGAATAATGTTTGTAGTTTAGCTTTTTTGCTAATAGCTTAGCTACAGTTGACTTGCCGGAGCCTGCTATTCCTGAGATTGTTATTATCATATGTTATTTTTTGTATAGGTAGTATTTAATCTTTTCTGAGTTTTGAGAAAAAGATTTATAAGTACAATGCCAACTAGGTTAACTATGAAGCCGGGATTATTAGATAGAGTATCTGTTTCTCCAAAAGAATATCTTAAAATGACTGGTAAAAAAAATTTGCCAGACCAAAGTCAAATTACTATATTAAATGGTCCTACTAATGGGCTTTTATTTTATAGAGATTCTGAATCAGGGTTTTTAATACCTGGAGCTAATGGAAAGATAGTCTTATATTCTGGAACTACACGAGCTTTGAATAGTTTAGTCAGAGAAGCTATAACAAGAAATGGGGGGACAGAAGGACAATTAGAAGCTGTCTTGACGGGTCTTAGTAATGGTGGGGGAGATATACCTTGGAGTAATAGGGATGTTGCATTGAGAGTTGATGATGTATATGAATCAAGGATATGGGCAGATGATAAACTTACTACAGTAAGTTATGTTCCTCATGAGCTGTTTGATGATTTAGAATACAGAATAGAAGTTGAAAAAGCTTATGACAGATTAAATTGTGATTCTTCTTTTAATCAACCATTTATTTCCTTTCCTGAGGTTCTTGATGAACCTAGGAAAGTCAGAAAGGCTTTAAAAAAAGAACAAGAAGTAGAATTATTTTTAATGTATAATTATTTTAGATATCGTTTAAATGGTGCTTTAGAAAATAATGTCAGATTAAGAAAATATTCAAGCAAAAATGTTGAAAAAAACAAATTTTATGACAGGGTGCGACGTATAGAGGCGTGGATTGCTGACTATAATCTGGCGCTTGTTATGGCGATGGCGAGAAGAACCAGAATACCTCATATAGATTATCAAGAATTAATTTCAGAAGGGAATGTTGCTTTGTTAAGGGCTATAAATAAATTTGATGTGTCAAGAGGATTTAAGTTTTCAACTTATGCATGTAGAGCTATCCTTAAGGGATTTAATAGGATGGCTACGGTTACAGGTAGATATGCAATTAGATTTGGTACTTCTCACGACCCAGAATTAGAAGCAGGTAATCAAAAAGGGGTTTTAATGGATGAACAAAGAGATATGCTTGTTAGTGATTTAAGAGAGGTTTTAAAATATGATCTTGCTAATCTTAATTCTATTGAAGAAGTAGTAATTGATAGAAGATTTTGTCTTTCTGGACAAATCAAAAAAAAGACCCTTAATGAAGTAGCAAAGGATGTTGGATTAACTACCGAAAGAATAAGGCAGATACAGAAAAAAGCTTTGAAAAAGCTAAAAGAAGGAATGAGTAGATTACATAGTTGGAAGGGGGTCCCCTCTATGGCTTCTTTTGATGATTAAGCAAAACTTTTATTAAAGCGATTATATTTAGTTCTTATATGAAACAATCTTTATTAGAGAAGACAAGCATTTACTTATTAAGAAAAGGTTTTACACTTAAATCATTGACGAGAACTGCTTTTGATATTCTTGCAAGGAAAGATGCTGTTATTCTTCTGATTAAGATATTAGAAGATGCTAATGCTGTTAGCGAAGCTTATGTTGGAGAGATGAAGAGAATAAGCTCTTATATTGGAGGGAGCCCTTTGATAGTTTCGGAAAAAGCAGGAGATAGGCTGCAGGATAATATTGTTTATTCACGCTTTGGGGTTTATACTTTAAACTTCAATACGCTTAAGAATTCTATTGAAAATAAATTTCCTTTTGTTAAAAGGGATCATTCTGGAATTAAAGCGCAGGTTGTTGGAAAAAGATTAAGGGAGATAAGGGAAAGAGATGGAATTTCTTTAAATGATATTGCACGGAAAGTTGGTGTAAGTAAAAGAATGATACAGAAGTATGAGTCAGGAGAAAGCGAAGTTAGTGTAAATAAAGCTTTGAGGCTGTATAAGTTATTTGGGCATAGTGTTTTTGATAAGATAGATGTTTTTGGGCACGACAAAGAGCTTATACAAGGAAAGAGTGATTTTTCAAAAAAATATTCTAAGTTAGGGTTTAATGCTTTGGAGGCTCATAAGGTTCCTTTTGATATTATTGCAAAGAAGGAAAATGAATTGATACTAACAAAGATAGGGGATAAGCCAATGCCTGAATTGGATTCTTTGAGTAAATTGGTAGATGCTGATAAATTAGTTATTTTCAAGAAGAAACGACCTAAGAAAATACCTGCTCTGACTAAAAAGGAGTTTATGGAGTTTGAAAAGGCTAAAGAGCTTGTTAAGTTTTTGAAAGAGTTTGAGTAAATTTTAAATAGTATAGATCTTATTTTTATTTTATGAAGATGACATCTACTGAGCGGAAGTTTTTCAGAGAAGCTGTTATAAGGGAATATAAAAATAAGCATCCTGAGATACATACAAGGCGGCTTTTGTATAAAAAGTTTGTTAATGTCCTTAAGAGGATGGTTCTTTTGAATGTTGCTATTGGAGTAAGTGCATCTGTGGTTTTGGTATGGCTAAGGGGATGGAATACTTTCATTAATTTAATGCTTTCTGGTATCATCTGGATAACATTGATATCTACTGTTCTTTCTGCGTTTTTGAAGAAGAAATGAATTTATGGGTTTTTATCTATATCCTGCAGTATATACTTCTTGAGAAAGATTTAAATATTAAGATATATAAAATGTTCCTATGGTAAAAAAAGGTGATGTTGAGAAAAAGATTGATTTTGAAGAAGAAGAGGAAGAAGAAATAAGAGAGTTAATAGAAGAAGCTGAAGAATTAAAAGAGGAATCAAGAGAAGCAAGGGCAGAGTTAAAAAAATTATTTTTTCTTTAATATATCTCTAAATTTGTTTGTGAATTTATCGATTAAACTCTCAGATTTTTGTGCGAGTAAATTCATATATTTAACCATTCTTAATTGTTGTTCTGAATGATAATATTTATATTCCCAAATAAATGCTTGGAATGATGCTGTTGTAACAACAATCAATGCAAAAATTCCGATAAATGTGTTAGTGCTTTTTGAGATATTAAAATACTTGTTTAAAATATAAATAAATGCAACCTGTTCAAGGAAGAAAGTTATTATAAATATTATTTTAAAAATACCTGCATTTTCTGAAATGAACCACCTGCACATATTACAAAACCGATTTAGTGTTTTTACTATATCTTTGATAAATAAAGTAGATATAACTACTATGATTGTAATAAAAATAGCGGATATTATTGTTAAGTTTAAAAGTTGCATCTACTTAATCCTCTTGAATTATCAGAACCTCTTTTTAGTATAATTTATTGGAGATACTATATAAATATTTATGTACTCAATTATGCAAAACCAAAAGCTATTGTCCCAATACTTTACGCTTTTTCCTTCGTAAAAACCGTAAAGCTTATATATAACCAGTTATTCATGATTTTTATACATTTTGATGAAAGGGGGTGTTTAACGAAGTTAAACACTTTGAGCCTCCTCATTAACACACAACTAAGAAAGAAGCCATAAATTTCCTGTGGAAATTTAATGTCGCTGCCCCTCCCCTACGGGAGATTGGGGAATAGTACAACTAAATAAATGTAAATTTGGAGGAGATTAATATGAGTAAAGAAATGCAACCAATATTTATTTTGCCGGAAGGCACACAGAGAACTACAGGCAAGAATGCCCAAAGAACAAATATAATGGCAGCTAAGCTTGTTGCTGAAACTGTAAGAAGTACACTTGGTCCTAAGGGAATGGACAAGATGATAGTTGATGGTATGGGAGATGTTACTGTTACTAATGATGGAGTTACAATACTTGAAGAAATTCAAATAGAGCATCCTTCTGCAAAGATGATTGTTGAAGTTGCAAAAACTCAGGAAGCAGAAGTTGGAGATGGAACTACAACAGCTGTTGTGTTAGCAGGAGAATTATTGAAAAATGCTGAAGTTTTACTTGATCAGGAAGTTCATCCTACAATTGTAGCAAGAGGCTATAGGTTGGCGGAAGTAAAGGCTCAGGAAATTCTAAATAGTATTGCAGAGGATGTTTCTGAAACAAATACTGATGTTTTAAAGAAAATAGCTATGACTGCAATGACTGGAAAAGGTGCTGAAAACTCAAAAGAGAAACTAAGCGAGATAGCTGTTGAAGCTGTTAGATCTGTTATTGAAAAAGATAATGGAAATACTCTTATTGACAGAGATAATATCAAACTTGAAAAGAAAGTTGGAAGTTCTGTTGAAGAAAGTGAATTAATTACAGGAATTGTACTTGATAAAGAAAGAGTACATTCAGGAATGCCAAGAATTGTAAAAGATGCAAAAATTGCTTTGATTGATTCTGCTGTTGAAATTAAAAATACAGAGATAGACGCTAAAATACAGATTACGGACCCTAATCAAATGCAGGCTTTTATTGAGCAGGAAGAAAAAATGTTGAAGGATAAGGTAGAGAAGATAGCTGCTTCGGGAGCAACTGTTATTGTATGCCAGAAAGGAATTGATGACATGGCACAGCACTTCTTATCTAAAAAAGGCATTTATGCTATAAGAAGATGTAAGCAAAGTGATATGAAAGCTTTAGCAAGAGCAACTGGCGGTAAAATAGTAACTAATCTTGATGATTTAAGCAAAGATGATTTAGGCAGTTCAGGAGTTGTTGAAGAAGTCAAAGTAGGGGACGAAGAAATGACTTATGTTAAAGACTGCAAGAACCCTAAATCTGTTACAATTTTAGTAAGAGGCGGAACAGAGCACGTTGTTGATGAAGTTAAGAGGGCAATGGAAGATTCTATTGGAGATGTTGCTTCTGCTTTGAAGAATGGCAAGGTTGTTGCAGGAGCTGGTGCGCCTGAGATTGAGTTGGCAAGGCAGCTAAGGAAATATGCAGACAGTCTTTCAGGAAGAGAACAGTTAGCTGTTCAGGCTTTTGCAAATTCTGTTGAGATAATTCCAAGAACACTTGCAGAGAATGCAGGACTTGACCCGATTGATATGTTAACAGAGCTTAAAGCTGCCCACGATAAGAAAGAAAAATGGGCTGGTATTGATGTCTTTAAGGGAAAACCCGTTGATGCATGGAAGAAAGGTGTAATAGAACCTTTAAAGATAAAAACACAAGCAGTTAGTTCAGCAGCAGAAGTTGCAGTGATGATATTAAGAATAGATGATGTAATTGCAGGCTCTGGTTCTGGAAAAGGAGGTATGCCACCTGGTGGAATGCCTCCGGGAATGCCACCTGGAATGGGTATGTAATTTTTTATTTTTTTTATTTTTTTAAAATAATTAAGTTTTCAAAATTTGAGATTTCTAAATCTTAGCGATTTGACTACGTCAAATAGCAAAGTTTATATACTATTTTACTGGAATATAGATTATTACTAGTTAATACATTATAATACTAAAAAAAAGAGGTTGATGATTATGGCTACAGACGATTCTTATGAAATAATGCCCTATAAAGAGATTGTTGAGCTAAAGAAACAAATAGCTGAACTGCAAAGGAAAACAGGAGATACTTCTTCTCAAGAATTATTGAATTCAATGGCTGCTTTGACAAAATCAATGAATAATATGCTGCAGTTGTTTAGCTCTGCTGCAGAGGAGATGAAACTAGAGGAAAAGACAGAATCTGAATTATCAGGTAGGATAGCTCCTTTGATTGAGAAAGTGGATAAGTTAGATTCACAGAGTCAAACCATTGCCGAAGGTTTAGTTGCTGTGGCTGGTATGGTGAAAGATATCAGGAGAGAGGGGGAATTTGGCAGGATTAAACCAAGACCTTCAGAACAGCCTATGTTTAAACCTTCTAAAGGTCCAGATTTTCCTCCATTAGAGCCGTCAAAAGGACCAGATTTTCCTCCATTACAACCTCCAATGCCAACTAAAGGGCCAATGCCACCTGGAGCACATCCTTTTCCATCACACACATCGCCCAGGGTAGTTGCTAGAAAGCCAATGCCTCCACCTGGAGCACTACCATTAGGAAGAGCACCACCTGGAATGCCACCACCTGGAATGGCACCACCACCTGGAATGGGTCCTGGACCAATGCCACCACCTGGAATGGCACCGCCTGGAGATTTTGGATCATTACCTCCTTTGCCGCCATTAGGAGAAGAGCCCGAAAAGAAAAAGGGCATTTTAGACATATTCAAGAAGAAATAAAATGACTGATAATTCTGAGGGGATACATCCGAGAAGATTAAAGAGTTTTGTAAGGCACCTTTGTCTTATATCTAAAAAACATAAAGATCGAGAAAATGCTTTGCTTGATTTAAGAAAGCAGATTAATAAAATTAAAAAAGTTTCTTCTAAAAAGGATATTACTGGTGAGATGAATGAGTTAGATGCCAGGATTTCTTTGGTTTTAGAAAAAGAAAGGCAATTATTAGGAGTTAAGCAGGAAGAGCATGCTTCTTCAAGGGTATTGAAGAATACTGTTAGGGATAATGAAGAGAAGATAAATCAGATTAATAATTCTTTGGATGACATAAGAAAAAAATTGCATGGTTATATAGAGGCAAAAACCAAAAGGGAAAAAAAGATTAATGAGTTAGAGAAAAGGATAAGAGCTAAAGCAAATAAGAAAGAGAATGTTTCTTTGTTGAAGAGTAAATTAAAGAAGTTAGAAAGTATGTATGATAAATTAAATAGTAAAGGTGTTGATGTAAGTAAAGTTTCAACTAAGATTGAAGATTTAAAGTTAAGACTGAATTTTGGTTGATTAGTTTTTTAATTATTATGCCCTTTTGTATACATAAGTAGTATAACCTCCTAATGAGAGGTATTTTATAACTGCAAGAATAATAGCCATAATTGCTCCATATTGTGTACCAAATAAGAAAATTGCTGTAGGAGAAGTAACTGTTGGTCCTGGAATAATCCATTCCATGCCAATTATTTTTGCTGCTTCTTTAGGACTGATTTTTCTCATAATCTTTATCAAAAGATCATTAATACCTTTTCTATAGAATTTTTTTATTGATTTAACTTCTGCATCATATTCTTCAATGAAATTATTTATCAAATTTTGGTCTAATGAGCTGTTTCTTATTCTTTTTAATATCCTGAATTGATGTAGGAATTGTCCTCTTACTTTTTCAAACTCAGAATTCATCCCTTTTAAACATTTATTTATTTTTTTCGAAACAAACTTTAATATAGCTATTGATTGAAGGTTCATATTTGTTTCTTTTTTTCTAACAACACTCCATATATGTTTTAGTACGCCAACATCTATTAGAATAGCTTGTAATTCGCTTTCAAATTTGTTAACATTTCTAATCCCTTTCTTTATAATTTTTAATATGTGTAATTCTCTTTTGTATAAATGCCATAGGTGATTTATAGTATCTTTGTCAGGGGATGTTCTCAATTGATTAATAAGATTTTCTTTTCTTTGCTCTAATCTATTTTTGATTCTTATTACTTGAATTATCTTTTCTCGCATAAGCTCAACATTATTATAGAATCGTTCAGCTTCTTTGTTAGGTGATATCATATTTTATCTACCGACCTTCTGATTTGTCGATTTTTGATTTATATATCTTTTCCCATTACTGTGTTTCTGCTGTTTTCTTTTGCTCTTTTGCAGGATTTCTTAATGAGTTCTATTACTGTTTCATTTAGTTTTTCATAGAAATCTGTAGAGACATTTAATGCTCTGTCATTTATCTTTGCATAATCTTTTACGTTTGACCTTACTATTATTGATTTTGCCATTTTTATTCACCTCATTTACTGTCTTTTCCCACCCTCCCACCCCATACTGATTTCTTATGTATGAGTTGTTAGGTGATTTATTTATGTGCAAACCAAAAGCTTAATTTGTCTTTATTTTTGCTATCTAATCTGCAAAATCCAAAACGTTCTAATTGAATAACGTCATCTACTTTTAGTTCATTTAATTTTTTCTCTCCTAACCCTTTTACTAATTTATTGTCTGGTGTTAAGACTTCTACTTTGATTAAATCTTCTTTTTGTAAATTTTTTGAATTTCCAAAACCGTTCTCACCTTCGTTCGAAAGTTTAGGCAGCCAGTGGATTATTCTTTCTCCGTTTTCTTTGAATTCTTTGTAATCTAAGGAATGGAATGTGAATTTATTACCTTTGCTTTGGAAATTCTTCGAATTTCCTAACCCTTTCTCACTTTTGTTCGAAAGTTTAGTAAAATTTAAACAATCCATAAGTCGGTATATCTTGTTTTCTTTAAAATTGAAATCTTTTTCTGCAAGATAGAATTTATCTTTTGTTTTAAATTTTCTCCCTCCTTTTTTATTGTCAGGATGCAAGTCTAATTCAATATTTTGCTCAGGAGAGTTTTCTATTCTTATTTCTTTTGGATCTTGTATGAAAAAATACCTATATGCGTTTTTGTCTATAACGTCTTTGTTGAATGCATTTATGGTTTTGAAAAATTCTTCTTTTGTTACTGATTTATCATTTAAGCTTATCCCTACATCTATTGCATAATGTATTAATGCATCTGGTTGATAGCCTCTTCTTTTTAGTGCTTCTAAGAAAGGCAATCTTATGTCATCCCATCCTGTGTATGTTTTGTTTTCAATTAAAGGTCTGGTTTTTGAACAGCTTACTGGCATTCCTTCAAAATTGATTCTTCCTACAAAGATTGCCTCTGGAAATGGTTTTTTCAAATAGTCATAAATATATTTTTGGCGCAGTGCATTATCGTGATGGTCTTTTGCCCTTATTACAGCAGTTACTTTTGTTTCTATGTCATCTATTGTTACTGCCATGTTCATCAATGGCCAGACTCTGTATTTTTTTCCTTTTCTTGGATGCTTTGAATCATTAATTCTAAAAACAGGGAAGTCTCTCATAGCAGGGTTTTTGTTATTTAGGTTTGTTTTGATTCTTGCAACAGCTTCTTTTGGTTTATAGCCTTTGAACATCTTTTTCCATCTTTCTTTTTGGTCTTTTAAGTTTCTGCAAGGACAAGGTTGTTGTTTTGTAATTAATTCTCTGTATTTCTCTGGATTGCATGTGCATATGTATGCTTTATCTAGGTCGAGAAGTTGTTCCATATATTTGTAGTATATTTCTAATCTATCAGATTGAATGATTACTTTACTGATATTGTTTTTAGTAACCCAGTTTGCATCTTTTTCAATTAGTTCGTATGCTGGTTCATATATTTTTTCTGGATTTGTATCTCCTATTCTTAGGATTAATTTTCCATTATACTTTCTGCAATATTCTGAATTTAAGCTTAAAACATAAGCATGACCAATATGCATTGGTCCTGAAGGAGAAGGTTCAAAGCGCATGACTAGATTTTTTGTGTTTTTTAAAGGTTTGAGTTCTCTCTTTTGTTTTTTATGCTTTTTTTCTTTTAATAATTCTGGCGCTTGTTTTTCTAATAATACTTTTTGTTCTTCTAATGACAACTTGCTGATTTCTTTTATTATTTCATTTACTTTTTTTGCAATTTCCTTGATATCTTTCTTTAATCCTGGTTTTTCTGCCAGAAGCTTGCCTATTACAGCTCCGGGATTTATCTTTCCGTTGAATTTTAAGGAATTTTGCAATGCATACTTTTTAATTGTTGAATCTATCATAGGATATTTAAAAATAAGGGACTTTATAAATTTTGTTGAAAATGGAGTATTTTGAAATTAAAAACTATACCCTCTTTTTCACATAAACTATTTAAATAAAGCATATCTACTTAGTCATTATGACAATAACTATAGATATAAACAAAAGTATAGAGCAAAATGCTGCTATCTATTATGATAAAGCTAAGAAAATAAAGAAAAAGATAGAGGGAGCTGAAGAGGCATTAGAAATTACAAAAAAGAAGCTTAAAAAAATAGAAAAGGTAAAAGCAAAAATAGACAAAGAAGAAGTAAAAATAGAAACAGTAAAAGTAAAAAAAGAATGGTTTGATAAGTTCAGATGGTTTGTATCTTCTGAAGGATTTCTAATAGTGGGTGGAAGAGATGCAGCAACAAACGAAATAGTGGTAAAGAAACATACAGATAAAAATGATTTGGTTTTTCATACAGACATGATAGGCAGTCCTTTCTTTGTAATTAAATCTGAAAATAAAACAATAACTCCTCAGGCGATAAAAGAAGCTGCAGATGCAACTGTAACATTTTCAAGAGCATGGAAATTAGGATTAGATAACTCATCAGTTTTCTACTGTAAACCTGATCAATTAACAAAAGAAGCGCTAACAGGGGAATACATTCCAAGAGGGGGTTTTGCAACAAAAGGAAAACTTACTTACATTGAAAATAAGATTAACTGCACAATTGGAATATACAAAAATAAAGTGATGGCTGGACCATTAGAAGCAATTAAAAAGAACTGTAAAGAATATGTTGAAATAGAACAGGGAAGAGATAAATCCAGTAATATAGCAAAATTTCTTCAGAAAAAGATTGGTGGCAGTACAGATGATTTAATAAGAGTTTTGCCTAGTGGTGGATGTAAAGTTAAACAATAGAAAAGTTTATAAATAAATAACCATTATCTAGGTTATTATAACCTAAATGGTGATTATTTTGACATTAGAAACATTTCTAAAAACAAGCAATGAATCAAGAAAGATATTTGGTAAAAAAGAATTAGAGATAATTCATAAACAATTTCAAGGTATTAGTTTAACACAATCTGAAAAAAATCGACTTTCAAGAGACATAAGGTCAAAGTTCAAATTCATAAAAGAATGTTCAAGATTTGATAAAGAGTTTGACCTTAAGAAAAATCAGGCAAATAAAGATATAATCGATGAAACTCTCGAAATCCTCATAAACGACAAGTTATCAAAAGACTTTAAAAAAATTCTGCTTTTCGGTTCATTCGCAGATAAAACATTTATAAAAAGGTCAGATATTGATATTTGCGTTATTTTTAAAAATAAAATATCACTAAAAGAAGCAACCAAATTTAGAATTCGAATATCCGGGCAGGCTAAGGACAAAATCGATATACAGGTATTCAATATACTTCCTAAGAAAATAAAGGATAGTATACTTGAAAATCATAAAGTTCTGTTTGAAGAAAAGGATTTCAAAAAATTACAGTATAGATTAAAATGAATCAGGAAAGAATAGATGAAAAAATCAGAGAAATAGAGAAATATTTAGAAGAATTAGATTCTATAAAGCCGGATTCATTAGAAGAGTACACTAATCTTAAAGAAAAGGCAGCATGTGAAAGATATTTCGAAAAAATAATAGAAGCTGTAATCGATCTGGGTTTTGCAATACTTAAATCTCAATCTTTAGATAAACCAGAAGACGATAGAGATGTGTTTAATATTCTTGAAAGAAATAATATCATTGATCCAGACTTATCTCAAAGGATGAAAGAAGCAAAAGGAATGAGAAATTTTATTTCCCACCAATATGGAGACGTAAATGACAAACTCGTTTTTAACGCTATAACAAAAGAACTTAAAAAAGATGTAAAAAATTTCATTGACAAAATAAAAAAATGACTCAAAAATTCAAATGCATTCAATGTGGAGAATGCTGTAGCCATATAAGGGGCATGATTTCTGAGGAAGAAAAAGAATTTCTGAAAAAAAACGCTTATGGGAAACTTCCCTTGGTTCAATTATTTCCAATTGAAAAAATGTCTTTTCCTTTGTTTGATTTCGAGGCTAAGAGGTTTAAGCAATGGCAGGTAGAAGTTAATGTCGATGCAAAAATAATGCCCTCTAGAGTTATATTTGATTTAAACTCAAATAAATCAATTATCGTTAATTATTATATGGATTATGGCAGTTGTCCTTTTTTGAATGATAATAAATGCCTCATTTATGATAAAAAAAGAGCGTTTATTTGCAGGCTTTTTCCTTTCAACAAAGGTCCCTTTCTAAATATTGGAGAAGAACTAAATAAAGAAGATATGTTTGGGTCCTGTCCATCAATGAAAAATATATTACAGGAATTAGATGGCGGTAATAAAAAAATATTGGTAAAACAACTTTATGAATCGTTTGGAAATGAATTATTAAACATAATTCAGTATGACTATATAACAGAATGGGTTAACAAGCTGATAATTGGTTTAATGAGGGAAGGAAAAATAAAACCTGCTATGAATTATCCCTATAACCATCTATTAAAAAGGATAAACAATTCTGAGAAGATAGATTTGATGGATTTTCTGGTTGAAGAAAAGGTTAAAACAAGGGAAGAAATAGAAAACTTAATAAGCAGATTCGATAATAATATAGACGGTAAGGATAAATTAAGCAAATTTTAAAATGATAAGCACAGAAGAAATGAAACAATTGGAAGATAACTGCGATATTCCAAAAATTCAATTAATGGAGAACGCAGGAAGAGGTATTTATACTGTATTAAAGGAAAAATTTCCTGATTTAAAAGATAAAAGAATTCTAATTGCATCTTATCATGGAAATAATGGGGGAGATGGTTTTGTTGCTGGACGTTATCTATGCGAAGAAGCAGAAACAACAATATTATCTGTAGGGGACGAAAGCAAATTTAAAGAAGAAGCAAGAATAAATTATATTAGAATAGAAAATAACAATAAAATTCAATTATTTTTTCAAACTGAAGATATAGTTTTTGATGATTATGATATTATTATAGATGCTTTGTTAGGAACAGGCACTCAGGGAGAGATAAAAGAGCCAATCGCTTCTGTAATAAGGGAAATAAATGATTCCAAGGCATTTAAAGTAGCAGTTGATGTTCCTTCAGGAATAAATCCAGACACAGGAGAAGCTGCAGATAATTCAATAAATCCTGATTTAATAATAACTTTTCACGATATTAAAAAAGGTTTGGAAAAATTTAAAGACAAAATAGCTGTAGTTGATATTGGAATAAAAACTTAAGTGACAATACTGCCCAGCGAAGTTCAAGCTAAAAACATTGGCTTGCGAAAGTACTTGGTTGTATTGAAAAGTAATATAATCGCACGGAGCGCAGCATTGTCACAAGTTAAAAGAGGTGATTGATATGTGTAAAAACTGCGCTGGTGGTGGTTTGATATCTGGAGTAGCAACATGGGGTTTCTTTGCTTTATTGCTGACTCTATTGAATGTAGGCAATGCTTTGATAAATGCAATATGGCTGACATTATTGATTTTTGCAGCTGTAATTAGCTGCCCTGTATTGAATCCAAAGATGGCTACATGCTGTCAAACAAAGCCAAAGAAACTTTTGAAATCAAAGAAAGGGTTAAGGAATTTAAAGAACGTCCAAAGCAAGAAATGAATATAATAACAAAAAAACAGATAAAGCTTCTTAAAAGAAGCTCTAAAAGCCATAAAGGAGACAATGGAAAGGTTTTGATTATAGGTGGCTCTAGAGATTATGTAGGAGCAGTTGCATTGGCAGGATTAGCAGCTTTACGCTCAGGTTCTGATTGGGTTACAATAGCTGCTCCTGAAAAGGTAGGATATGCAATTAATGCTTTATCTGTAGATTTAGTGGTAAAGAAATACAAAGGGGATGATTTTTCTGTAAGTAAGGTAAAAGACATTTTAAAATTAGAAAAACAATTTGATGCTGTATTGATTGGAAATGGTATAGGAATGCACTGTAAACAATTTGTAAATAAATATGTTAAAGAAACAAAAAAACCATTAGTAATTGATGCAGATGCTTTAAAACATATTAAGTTACAGAATGTTAAAAACGCAATCCTAACACCACATAAAAAAGAATTTAATATTCTTTTAAAAAACTCAAAGCTAACAATCAAAAATTACAAAAAACAGTTAAAAAATAATATAATCTTGCTAAAAGGAAAAACAGATGAAATAATTACTTCTTCAAAAACATTTTATAACAAAACAGGCAACGCTGGAATGACAAAAGCAGGAACAGGAGATGTTTTAGCAGGATTATGCGTAAGCTATTTAGCGCAAGGATTGTCATTAAAACAATCAGCAATAAACGCAGCTTATTATAATGGATTGGCGGGCGACATTCTATTAAAAAAGAAGAAAGGCTTTACTTATTTAGCTTCTGATTTAGTTGAAGAGATTAAGAAGATTGTTAAATGAATGGCAAAAAGTTTATATAAAGAAATTGTATAGAAATAAATTATGGGGAATTTAACTGTAAAGGGAATATTCTTTTGTTTACTAATAGTATTGATTCTAATTTTTACCGGTTGTAATGGAATTGAGAAGACTGGAAAAGCTTCTCCTCAAGGATTTATTTGCGAAGCTGGAAAAATTGCTGTATGCGCTCTTTCTTCTCCGAGTCCTTCATCAAGTCCAAGTCCAACTCCATCAACTACTCCTAGTGCATCCGCTAGTCCAAGTCCATCACCTTCATCTACTCCAACCACAAAAACCATAATAAAAGGAGAAATATTTGGTATGCTCTATGGAAGTGTAGAAGAAGGATTCAAACTTAAAACATATGCTAATGAAAAAAATAATGGTGGAATAATTGTTCCCCAACATGTATCTCAAGAAGAAGCACTAGGTAAGGGTAAAGGTACATGGGCTCTTTTTTACAATTTTTTCTGTAAACCCCCTAAATGTCCAGTAAGTTACTTAAATACAGATTTAAAATATTCAGATCTAAGTGTAAGCATAGGGAACATAGGCAAAAATGATTTTGTTGATATACCTAAAAATGCATTTCAACCAAAGGGAGAGAAAGCACCAAAAAAAGATAGTGATTTGGCTGCTCGATGGAACATTACTGTAAAAGTAAAAGATAGCAAGGGAGAAGAAACTATAAAAGATATAAAGAATGTGATTTTATGTCCTCTAAATGATTATGACTTGGGTTATTTTGATATTAGAGTAGTAGCAGGATACAATCCATTGGAACAAGATTATAAAAAAGTCTGGAATGATGTACTGAAAAATAATGGAAAGTATTTACAGATAAAAACATCAAAGATGAACATGAAAATCAGTCCAGAAGGATGTGATGTTAATCTTCTTTTATCCCCTATAAAAATAAATAAACTGGATGGTTTGTCATTGCACTTTCTTAAGAAAGAATTAAGCCCAGTTACAATATTTGCTGCACTGTTCAAGTCAGTAAGAAACGGCCATTCATATGAACTCGAGCTGGCAGTGAAGAATGATAAATCTGGAAATCTTGACGTTCAGACTAAAGGAACAGAAACAGGATTGTTTGGTACAAATAAAATAAGCAAAAACAGCAAAGTAAATCCACAAAACTCTATTTCAATGCATTATGCAGTAAAAATCTTAGCCGAATCGAGTTTTGATTGTTTACCCATAAATGGAGGCATGGGGAGGCATGAGAAGAAAAGAACATACCAGAGCAAAGGGATAACAATAACCGAGTTAGCATGTCATGTTGATGATAAGATAAAACCAGACCAGAAACCATGGAATAAAGGAGATAAGATACCCCTTGGATATAAACTGGTCAAAAGGTTAATTGAAAAACCGAATGGAGAAAGGGAGATTATAATGGGATTTTTAATGAAAAAGGGAACACTATTTGGATTAGCAAAAGATAGAGTTGAATTAATGGATATGTTCTTATGGATCAAACACAATTTTGATGGCAAGGCATTTGAAAAATTGGGAAATACTGTGTTTTGCTGTCCTGAATCCTATAAACAGGCCTATGATTACTTATCCAAAAAAATAAAAAGTTCAAATAGCAAAAATTCAGTTTATATGGTAAGAAATTCAGAAAATTTCAACTACAACGGAAGAGCATATAAGTTCTCACCAGAATATGAATTTAATATTCCAGTTACAAGAGATTTTGACTACAGCTATCTTAAAGCTTCAAATCCTGATAACATACTACTTATGGTTTATGAATATAACGAAATACTTAATGATTGTAACTATGATATTGTATCCAGCAAAAACTACAATGTAAATTCTGAAGGTAAGGAAATTATTATTGATGGACTTGAATACAAAATACCTCCAAACGCAGTTACAGATCAAATTGATTTAAACATAGAAACAATAGAACTAAAAGACTGCTTTTGCAATAATGGCATTCAGGATAATGGAGAATTAGGAATAGATTGTGGTGGTCAATGCTCACAACAATGCCCTCCATCATGTTATGATAATTTACAGAATGGAGATGAAGGAGGGATAGACTGTGGGGGAAGCTGCCCTACTGAGTGTTATCCTGAACATTGTGAAAATGAAGTACAAGATTTAGATGAAACAAACATAGATTGTGGGGGAAGCTGCATAATAGATTCAATAGATGATGATGATGAATCTTGTTACATTGATGAAAATAAAAATTGCATAGCTAAAGATTGCGATAATAGCTGCACTTCTGAAGAACAATGTCTGGATGCATGTAATGGAATTGAAGGGGATTATCTAGAAACAATCTGTCATTATGGAAGCTGTTTTTGTATGTCCAGTTGTGGTGATGGAATTTGTGATGAATATGAAGAATTCTATGATATATGCAACAACGATTGTTAAGAAATGAAAGAATTAGTACCAGAAACACCCAGGTTAACAGATTATTTATTCTTAGAAAGATTGTTAACTTTTATAAAAAATATATTTTAAAAAATTCTGAAATGTAATCCCTAAAATAAGTTTGGAAATAAATGTGTAGTCCCTAAAAAATACATAGATTTAGTTGTTCACCAAATATTTCTGCAGTCGGGGTGGGAAAATCAGCTTAGTTGTGTACTAGCGGGGAGGACAAAAGAAAAAACGAAGTTTTTTCTTAACGAAACCTTTAAATACTATTAAATAAAATATTCTATAAAATAGCACATAAAATATAAGAAATACTATAAAAAATAATAGTATTTTAAAGATAATATGGTAAAAATACAAAAATTACCCTCTGGACAGCTTGTAATTACCCTGCCTAAAAGGCTGGCAGAATATGAAGGACTAGATAAGGGAATGGAATTAGAATTTAAAAAACACAAAGATGGATTTATCTTAGAGATTAAAAAATGATAGAAAAATTAGCACCAACAATAAAGTATATGTTTAGTACATCTCATACTAATAGTATCTTTTTTGAGATAGGGATGATTATAATAATCGCTACAGTCTTTGCATTCATTTCAAAAAAATTAAAACAGCCATTAATTCCTGCCTATATCATCACAGGTCTCCTTATAGGACCGATTTATGGCCTGATAACAAACAGAGATTTAATCACAACCTTATCTGAAATAGGTATTGCTTTCTTATTATTCATTGTTGGGCTTGAGATGGATTTAAAGAAATTAAAAGATGTTGCTTTAGTAGCTGGTCTTGGAGGAACAATCAGAAGTTTATCTATGTTTACTCTTGGATTCATCATAGCTTTAATCATGGGCTTTATAACGAGAGAGGCAGTCTATATTGGAATAATAATAGCCTTTTCTTCAACAATGATTGTCATTAAATTAATCTCTGACAAGAAAGAGATAGACACATTGCACGGAAGAATAGTAGTTGGAATCTTATTACTGGAAGATCTATTGGCAATCACAGCATTAACTGTTTTAACATCTTTAAATGGCAATTCATTTTTTGCAGTCACACTTGCATTAGTAAAAGGTGCAATTCTGATATTAAGTGTATTGGCTCTTACAAAAGTAGTGTTTCCTGCTGTATTTAAGGTATCTGCAAAAAACCAGGAACTATTATTTTTAAGCTCAATATCTGCTTGTTTTTTATTATCTATACTAGCTTATTTCCTAAGCTTTTCAATAGCGATAGGTGCATTTTTAGCAGGACTAAGTTTAGCAAGTCTTCCTTATAGCTTTGCCATAATAGGGAAAGTAAGATCTCTAAGAGATTTCTTCGCAACAATATTCTTTGTATCTTTAGGGATGGAATTAGTAATAGGTCAAATCAGAAATATAGTCCTCCCATTAATAGTCTTGATAATCCTTGCTATTGCAGTAAAACCAGCTATTACAATGTTTTTATGTTCCTTTTTTGGATATAAAAGAAGAGTCAGCTTCTTAACTTCAATATCATTAGCCCAGACATCCGAATTTTCCTTAATCATAGTTTCGCAAGGTTTGCTGTTGGGCCATATATCGAACAGTATTTTTACATTAACAATATTAGTAACAATCATAACAATGATATTAACATCTTACTTTATTAAATTTGACGATAAGCTTTATTCTAAGTTCAAAAGACCGCTAAAACCATTTGACAAATTAACAGAAGGATACAATGAATTAGAGTATCTCCCACGAAAAAAGATTGATGTAATAATGTGTGGCTATGACAGGATAGGATATAGCATAGCAAGAACAATAAAAAAACTAAAGAAAAAACTCCTAATCACAGATTATAACCCTGAAATTATAAAAATGCTGATTAAGAAAAAAATATCTTGTTTATATGGGGATGTAAGCGACATTGAAGTTTTAGAAAGGCTACCTCTAAAGGATGCACAAATGGTAATATCAACAGTACCTAGCAGTAAAGTAAATAGAATGTTGATAGAAAAAGTAAAAGAAGTAAATGAAGAAGCATCAATATATGTAACAACTACATCTGTAGAAAAAGCATTAAAACTTTATGATGCTGGAGCAGATTATGTTATACTCCCTCATTTCCTTGGTGGAGAGCATGTATCTGTACTTATAGAAGACTTCAATATCAATGTAGATAAGATAATTGAAAATAAATTAAAACATATCAAAGAATTAAAACACCGGCAAAGTATAGGACATGAACATCCTAAACACCATATACATGAAGATTCAGATTCAATATAACAAAACTAACAAGATATAATCAAAAAGTATATATAATCAAAAAAATAAGAAAAGTAAAAAGAGAGTGATATTGTGCATAACCCTAAGGAAATATTAAAGGAAATAAGTAAAAAAGAAGATCTCGATGAAACAAGAAGTGGGGAACAAATACCTAGTGGATACCCTGAACCATTAAGAAAGTACAAACTATTTGTAGAAGGCTATAATATCTCAATAGAGGAACCTTACTTCTGGATGTTACATTATCTGAGATGGTTCCATTCATTTGTGCATATCGATAAAATAACAGATATATTTGCAGCTGCTGAAAACTCATCCTTTTTTGGAACTTCACAACAAAGATTAGGATTGCAGCAAGATAAAGTATCCCAGTTTTTAGCTACTATCGGAAAGATGGTAAAGGAATTATTCCAACTGGTAAGAGAGTTAAGAGTTTTGGATGAAAGGTTAGGATATTACACAGATTCATATGATTTGGATAGTCCAAGCAGAGAAAGTGCAGAAATAACTCTAAAAGGTATATGGGTGGATATGGTAGAACAAGGAGCAAAAAATCCTGCATCTGTTTATGGGATGGCTCGTGAAGTGCAGTTTACTACTTTGCCAGATTTATTTTTTAGCACTCATCCTTTTAAGCAGGAAGATGTGGATATAGTTGTAGAAAGAGAAAGAGGAGAATTTAACAGAAAAGTAAGAGAGGTTTTAAGAAGAAAATTAAGAACATTTTTGGCATGGAAAGAAGCAACCTTTGATGAAATACAAAACAGAAGAATATTTACATTAAAATATCTAAGGCAGCATTATGAAATAATAAAAATGTATATGGCATGGGTCAAGCCATATTTAAAAAATATTCAAAGATTAATGATGGATCAGTCAAAAGCAGAAACACCAGACATTTTGGCATCATTTGAAACATCAATGATGGAAATTGAGATACTTGCAAAGAAACCTGCAAAACAGATAAAAGTAAGAGGAAAAGATACAGGTATTTGGCAGGTTATTGTAATGCATTTTTGGTTTAGAACAAGACCTGAAATGAGTTATGTGCAAGAAGGCTATCAAAAAGGGCCTTTGCATGTAGGGAGAGTTCAGATGACATTCAGAGCTTATGCATGGACTGATAAAGAAATAAAATTATACAAAAAAATGCGTGAACAGGAAGATTTCCAGCTTTTGGGATTAATAGACGGCTCAGTCAAAGCTGCAATGGAAGCCTTGGGAGATGAATTGATGAGATACTTAGAAGAAGCAGGAGAAGAAGTAGGAAAAAAAGAAGTTAAGAAAAAAACAAGACCAGATACAATCTCTCAATCAGTATATCGAGGATTTAAAGACATGTTCACATTCTATAAAACCGTTAAAAAAGTATCTCATCCGGGAAAACCAACAAGAAAAGAAATATATCAGACAAATATGATTAAAAACGAAGCTAAAGCTGAAGTAAAAAAATCAATGTGGGGAATTTACCATCATTTTAAAAAACATCATGGAATGTTGAACTGGTAAAGTCAAAGATATTAAAAACAAAATAAAAAAGATAAAAAACAAAAATGCAATTTAATTATCAAAGTACACCTGCAATGGTAGATTATACTAGTTCGATGGATCCGGGGTCACAGGGCCATGATGTAAAAGAAACTCCTAGCCTAAGTGTAAAAGATATTGGGATGAGTGTTCCAATGGGAATATCTGCTCAAAACGTTGCAGGCATATACTCCAAGATAAGGATGGGTGCAGGCTCTATTGAACTTGGTTTTCCTGGTATGATATCTGGCCAAAGACAAGCGCAAACTCCTGGAATGTATGGTGAAGATCAAAGACAAGCAATAAGAGAACTAGCAAAGATCAATGAAATCAAATTAACAACACATTCAGCATATAATATAATGGGCATGATGGGTCGTGATCCTAGAGATAATTTTTCAGTTACAAATGCAACTCAAAATTTACATGAAATTCAGCGTGCAATAGACTTTGCGGCAGATACAGCTGGAGGGGGATCTGTAGTAGTTCATACTGGAGAATGGGAAAGACCATTAACAGATATGACACTTGATGATCCAACCATGGAAAAGAACCTATCTTACGACGACAAAACAGGAAGATTATTATTCAGAAAAAGGCACTCAGAAGCACATGATGCTAACTTTATTCTTCTTGATGACCGAACTTCTCAAAAAATGGAAACAGTGCAAAAAGACAGATTAGTTGCAATCCCAAAATGGAAATTAGCAGAAGAAGATTATGATGGAAAATATCAGGATAAATGTGAATCTGCATTTGAACATATGAAAGGGAAATCAACTAAAGTAAAAAAAGGAGATTATGTTGATTATGAAGGAAATAAGATAATTGATCCATATAATGCCAAATTTGGAAGAGTGCCTGAATTTGATTTTGAAACAAGAAGATTTGTAGTAGATTACAAAAACTTTGATGATTTCAGAGAAGAAGCAAAAGAGCAGACAGAATGGAATAAACAGCACTGGAAAGAATTAAATGGAAAGCAATGGTATGAAGACTCTGAATTTTACTATAATGGGGAAGTTCACCCTGATGAAGCATTTATTCACGCCACCTTAGAGCAAAACGAAGGACACTCAAGGGGATGGGCAGGTTATTATGCAGCAAACGCAAAAACAGAATTAGAAGCGCTGGAAAGACTGGAAAAAGTAAAAGAATATTATGAAAAATTAGACAAATCCATACCTGAAGAAGAAAAATGGAAGATAATGAAACAGGATGCTCCTTTAATGAGGTATGTAGGAGATCTAGTGCCTCCCGATACAAAACATCCATTAGAAATTATAGATGAAAAGATGAAAGAATTAAGATCAGGTATTCTTTTTTCGCAACAGTCTTCTGCTTCACAGGAACAACAGGCAGAAGATACATCAGAGACAAAAAAGCACATTGTAACACCAGTAAAAAGATTTAAAAAGCATATTGCAAGAATGTATGCAGAAGCAGGTTTAAGAACATGGCAAAGATCTAAGGACCCAAACAAGCCGGTTTTCCTTGCTATAGAAAATCTATTTCCTGAAAGGTTTGGAGGTCACCCAGAAGAACTTAAATTTGTAATAGATGAATCAAGGAAATGGTTTGTTAAATTTTTGACAGAGGAAAAAATTCCACTTGGTGTTGCATATAAAACTGATAAATTAAAGGATTTTAAAGATACAGATAACGCATACTACAAAAAAGGTATGAGTAAAGGAGATGCAGAAAAACTTGCAGAAACACACATCAAGGCAACATTTGACACAGGCCACGCAAACTTATGGAAAAAATTCTGGCAGGTAAAACCCGGACAGACAATAGAACAATCAGATAAAGAATTCAAGAAATGGTATTTAAAAGAATTTGAAAAGTTAGCAGATGGGGGATATATAGGAAATATTCATTTAACAGATAATTTAGGATTTCAGGATGATCATTTAGCGCCAGGTCAGGGAAATACCCCTATAAAAGATGTAATGGCTATATTAAAGAAAAATAAATATGATGAAGCAATTACAGTTGAACCAGGAGCAGATGCCTCAACTGACTTATCTGATTTTCATGGATTAATGAAAACATGGAGATATTTAGGTTCTCCAATCTATGGGGTAGGGGGAGGCGGAGTAGGTGGCGGCGGTCCTCAAATGCCTCAAACATGGGGTCAGGTCCAAAACAGCTACCTTGGACAAAACAAACCGCCTTACTTTGTATTCGGTGCTTACGCTCCATCAAATGATTGGACTTTATGGTCTCAAGTACCTATGGAATAAAGTTTAAGGGAAAATGTCAAGAACCAAAGGTTCTTGAGCATGCTCAGAAATTTTCCACAATATGGGTAAAAATTAGATTTTAACCACAAGTTATAAATTGATGGAAAATTTCCGACATTTTATTAAAACATCTCCATTACTATAATACGAAGAAAAATGGCAAAATTAGATAAAGAAGAATTAAAAAAGCTAACGCCTGATGAAAGAATAAAAAAATTAAAAGAGATAGAAGAAGAAAATAAAAAGGAAATAGAAGAAGCAGGAGAATTAATTCAGAAAACAGAAGCAGAAATAAAAAGCGAAAACATTGCAGAGTCTATAAAAATACCTGAAACAAAGCCAATTGACATTGAAGATTTGTTTAAAAAAGAACAAAATCTCGAAACCACTGTAAAAGAAGAAGCCCCCTCTACAGAAACAGAAGAAGGCCCATTATACAAGCTTGCCCAAGATTATCAGGAAGTAAAAGGCATGCTTTACAATAGTGAAGATCTAAATGAAAATCAACTTGAGTGGATTGACCAATTAGGGGAAAGAGTAGAAAAGATAAAATATCAGTCAACAAGCGACCAACTTGCCAATCTGGTTGTTGCAACAAAATCCATAGTGCATAAATTAAAGAAGTATCACCAATGAAACCAAGAAAATTTAAAACAATAAAGCAGGAATATGATAGTTTCTACAAGAGTCTTTTAAAGGAAGGAAAACTTCCATTAAGGTCAACAGAATTGGGATTTTGGAATGCTGCAATCAGTGATGAAGTATATGATGCATTTAAACAATTAAATCTGCAGAAATTTAACAGCTTTATTGATTTAGGTTCAGGTGATGGGAAAATAACTTTAATTGCCTCTTTATTTTGCAAAAATGCAGAAGGCATTGAAAGTGATAATGAACTGCATGAAAAAGCTTTAGAAATAAAAGAAAAACTAAAGATAAAAAATGCTGTTTTTCATAACAATGATTTTTTTAATCATTCAATAAAAGATTATGATGTTGTTTTTATTAATCCTGACAGGCCAATGGAAAGAGGGATGGAAGAAAAACTGCTAAAAGAACTAAACGGAAAATTAATAGTGCATGGACACCATTTCCATCCTAAAAATTTAAAAGAAGAGAAAAGTTTGCTTGTTGATAATATGTTAATTAAAATGTATTCAAGAAAATAGCATAATACCTATATTCTTCATCTCTAAATCATTTAATATTATCCTGTTATTTTTTACAATTTCTAAATATTCTGCATTTTTTAAAGACTCATACAATTGTTTATTTTTTGTTCCCATAATCCCTTTATAAAAAAGTCGATTATGTTCTAATGTGGGCTGTCGAAGTAAATATACTCCATTGCCAGTATAAAATACAGCTCCTTTAAGCATACCCTCTATTATTTTAATTGTTTCTTCATCATATTTTTTAATCACTTCAAGATTTTTCTTAGCTAATTCTATTGAATGCTTGCAATTAAAATTGCATGGAAAATGATTCAATAAAGTTAAATCGAAATGTCTTGAAGCTATATTTGTGTAGAAAGGAAATTCAAAGCCTTCTGAATTTTTTAATGTCGCTAGCGTAAAGTCATTTTGTTTCTTAGATTCTTCTTTAAAATGTTTTTCAAAAAACTCTGCACAGCATTCAGGATAACCCAATAAGATTCCTAATTCTTTATGTTTATTTTCATTTTCTAATTTTTTTGCTGCTTTAGTTTTCTCACTATCCTTAGACACATAAACAAAAAAATATCCTTTTTCAGGAGAATTTAGGGGAACCTTAATGCCTTTGTCTGAATATGCTTTGTCTTTATCCTGTTTTATAACTTTAAAATCTGATATAACATAATTAAGTTCTTTTTCTTTAAAAAAATTGAATATTTTATCTTTCTCATCTTCATTAACCATAATTCTTGCTGTGGGCTTTATATTTTCTAAAATATAGAGAATTTCTAAAGATTTTATATTTGATTGAAAAATAGTTCTTAGTGTTTGTAGCATATAACTAGATAGTCATTTGATGTATTTAAATTATACCTTATTAAGGATTAATTATCCTTTTCGTGCTTCGTTTATTTGTTTTTCTGTCCAACCTTCTCTTAGAAGTCCTTGTTTTATATTTGCAAGTGGATAACCTTGCCTTGAATGTAAACTGATGTAATTTCTTATTCTAATTTTTTGTTCAGGTTTTAATTTCATTAATTTATTTATTTTAACAGTATTAAAAGTACTAAATCCTGCTAATCCTATTGCTACTACTGCCAGAAATATATAAATAAAAGATAAACTGCTTTTTGGACTGAATGATTCTTTTAATGTACCTTGAGAAAATTCTATATCATCAATTACAGGACCTAATGACTCAATTCCTTCTTTTAAAATAATTGTTTTAGCTTTAAGGTCATTTAATTCATTATTTACATTATTATTTATATTATCTACTTTTTTTTGTAAATTATCTAGTTTTTTATCCTGTATTTGCAAAGCAAGTACTATATTATTATTTTGTTGGGAAGCAGAAGTAATTGTAGGATTTGCATCAGAAATGTTATTTACAAAAGTTCCCCCACAAAGTTCAGTTTGACATGAAGAACTAAGAGAACTCTGATCACATAATTCATTATAGCATAACATTGCCTGATTACTATTAAATCCAAGTATGCAAATCTGTTCAAAACAATTACCTATACCCCAGACAGGAAGCAATATCTCTCCACATGCCTCATCAATACATGAAGATTGAGCAATTGCTATAGGCAAAAGCGAAATTAGCAATATCAGGATAGCAATATATCTCATATAATCCTAATTTAGACTTACTAATATATAAAAATATCTTTTTATTAGTTGGAAATGGAAAGATATTTATACTAAGAAAACCAAAAAACATATTATTCAATATAAAAGGTGATAAAATGAAAAAATATTTAAAATGTTTATGTTATTAATTCTTGTTTGTGTTTTGTTAATATTTGTCGGCTGTCAAACTCAGCCTGCTTCTGAAGGTTTAGATGATCCTGCAATATTAGCAAATACTTTAGAAAATGCAGAAACTCCTCCTGATTTACCAGATGATATTCCACCGGGTGTTCCTGAAACAACTGAAGAAGTACAAACAACATTAGCTGCTCCTTTAATTGATCCAGGCGCATTAGAACCAGAAATAAAAGCTAAAAAGAGTTTAATTAAAACATTAGGAATGGCTATGGGAATGGGTCTTACTGCTTTTATATATCCAGAAGTTGTAACAACTGGAGATAATCTTCTCATTTCAGTAATTCCTGCTTCAGAAGGTGCTTATAAAAATGTCTACATATATAGATCTCCAAATTCTTACAAAAAATATGTTTCATTAGCATGTGACACCTATAAGTGCACTAACCCAGTTAACACATCTTTTATAATCCCTACATCATGGGCAAACGGAGGATATTATGCAAGTATATATGATTATAGTGAATCAAATTACCGAAATAGATGGAAGAAGTTTTATTTTAATGTAACAGGGGGAGCAGTACAAAGAGACTTTTACGTACAGATATACCCTGAAACGGTTAATGTGGGAGAAGATCTTGGAGAGATTATTATACCTGGAACTGATGGCATCTATAATAGAGTATATTACTATACATCAGACAACAAATACAAGACCAACACAATACTATGCGCATCATCCAAATGCTATGACCCAATCAATACCTCTTTTACAATCCCAACATCATGGGCAAGCGGAGGTTACTATCTAAGAATATATGATTATACTGCAGGGGGATGGAAAAACTATAATTTTAATGTAACAGGCGGAACACCACCAAGAGAGCTTTACGTACAGATATACCCTGAAACAGTTAATGTAGGAGAGGATTTACAGGAAATTATTATACCTGGAACTGATGGCATCTATAACAGAGCATATTATTATACAGCAGACAACAAATACAAGACCAACACAATACTATGCGCATCATCCAAATGCTATGATACAATCAATACCTCTTTTACAATCCCAACATCATGGGCAAGTGGAGGCTATTATCTAAGGATATATGATTATGGTGAAGCAGATTACAACAAAAGGTGGAAAAAGTTTTATTTTAATGTAACAGGCGGAACACCACCAAGAGACCTTTATGTAGATATATACCCTGAAACAGTTAATGTAGGAGAGGATTTACAGGAGATTATTATACCTGGAACTGATGGCATCTATAACAGAGCATATTATTATACAGCAGACAACAAATACAAAACCTACACAACACTATGCGGTTCATCCAAATGCTATGATACAATCAATACCTCTTTTACAATCCCAACATCATGGGGGGGAGAAAGCCATTATCTAAGAATATATGATTATGGTGAAGCAGATTACAGGAACAGATGGAAGAAGTTCTTTTTTGAAGTAACACCATCATGCACCGATAGTGACGGTGGAAAAAATATTTATACAGCTAGTAATGCATATGATCTTAATTTCGGGGTAATAGATAATTGTGAATTTTTAAATAATGTTGATGGAATCTTAAATGAAGGGGTTTGTGATGGAAATACTGCAAAACTTGCAAAAATAACATGTCCCAATAGTACCTCTTATTGTAACAAAGGTGTTTGTAGTTCCATTAAACCAGTATGCACAGACACAGATGGGGGAAATAAACCTGAAATACTAGGAACAATAACAGAACCAAGATATCCAGAAGGTCCTCAGCATACTGATTATTGTGAGAATTTAGATACTAACCAACCATTAGAACAATGTAATGGAGAATCTTATTGTGGATTAAGAGAATTTTTGTGTGAAACTCCGTATAGAACAACTACCTATAGAGATGTTAAATGTGAAGAATGCAAAGATGGAGTTTGCATAACAGTAAATGAAACATGCACAGATTCTGACGATGGAAAGGATTATTATGTGAAAGGAACTGTTAGTTATCCTGGTGGAGGAAGCAATACAGATCTTTGTATAAAAAAGAATTCCGATGGAAGCTGGGGTGAAACTGCGTATGAAGCTCCTTATGTTGTAGAATATTCTTGTCCATCTGATACAAATTATGGGAAGGATCATTATCTATGTCCAAACGGCTGCCAAGATGGTGCTTGTTTGTTAGGAGCAAATGCAACAACTTGTACAGATTCTGATGGGGGCATAAAAATATATTCAAAAGGAAAAACAATTAGTTCCATTAATGGAGAATTTAAAGATGAATGTCTTACTGATTCAGAAGTTGCGGCAGGTACGGTTAAACCTTCAACTTGTACATCTGACTACTGTTTTGTTACTGAATTCTTTTGTTCTACAAATAGAGCACCTGGGAATTATAACCTTGCAATAGGTCAAGTTTCGCCTTGTCCAAACGGATGCCAGGATGGTGCTTGTTTATCAGGAGCAAATGCAACAACTTGTACAGATTCTGATGGTGGAAATGACATCTCTAAAAAAGGCACTACAACTGGAAAAAAGTCTGTTAATGATAGTACAATCATTACTAGGGTTGATTTATGTACTTGGTTTCCCAACGGAGGACCTACAAATCATTTAACTAAATGTAACGGTGCAGATTGCGGAATTTATGAATATTATTGTAGTGAATCAGGAGAAGTAACTGGCCAATTACATAACTGTTCAAACAATTGTAATGGTGGTACTTGTACAACATAATTTTTTCTTTTTTATTCTTATTTTTAAACATATACCATTCGAGAATAGTCATAAAGCTTTAAATAACTATCAAGCAGATATTAACTTTAAGGGGATAATATGAAAGTTGAGATAGATAGAAAAGTAAATCCTAATATAGAACTTTATAAAAAAGAAGATATGGATATAGCTTATACTTTCACTAAAGACCTTCATAAGGAGCTTGGAAAATTCATTAAAGGTGTTGTTTTATTTGGAAGCTCTGCAAGAAAAAAGCGAAAACCAGGGTCAGATTTAGATTTAATGGTTGTAATAGATGATTTATCCATCAATTTCTCTCAGGAATTAGTAGAAGCATATAGAATTATAGTTCAAAGATTAATAGCAAAAAACTCTACAAGATTGCATGTAACTTCATTAAGATTTAGTTCATTTTGGGAGTATATAAGAAATGGGGACCCTATAGCGATAAATATCCTTAGAGATGGTGTGGCATTGATAGATACAGGATTCTTTGAACCTTTACAAGTACTATTAAGAAAAGGCAGAATAAGGCCTACAGAAGAAAGTATATGGAATTACTATGTAAGGGCTCCAAATACGCTGCATAATGCAAAATGGCATATCCTACAGGCAACAATTGACCTGTATTGGGGCGTAATAGATGCTGCGCATGCTGCACTTATGAAACACGGAGAAATTCCACCTTCACCAGACCATATTGCTGATTTATTAGATACAAAACTAGTAAAACACAAATTACTGGAGAAAAAGTATGTAACGAGGATGAGAAATTTCTATAAATTAAGTAAGATGATAACTCATAATCAAATAACATCAGTTAAGGGGGCAGAGTTTGACAGATACTACAAAGATGCAGAAGAATTTGTTGATAGGATGAGAAAATTTATTGACTGGAAATGATACTTCTTAAATTATTACGTTAAAATTTTCTATAGAATATAATACTAAAAACGAAAGTTTTATAAGTAAGTTATAACTTACAGTAAGTTAAAACTTACAAAGGTGATGAATATGATAGATGTTATTACTATGTCAAGTAAAGGACAATTTGTTGTACCTAGAGACATAAGGGAAGATATGGGAATAGAAAAACAAGATAAATTTGTTATAGTGCATGATAGAGACAGTATTTTATTAAAAAAGATTAAAAAACAAGAAGTTAATAAAAAGATGATAAAATTATTAGATAAATTTTCAAAAGAATTTCAAGAAGCAGGAATTACAGCAGATGATGTTAAAGAAGAGATTAAAAAAGCAAGGACAAAAAGATGATTAAGGTAGTGATAGATACCAATACTCTGATTTCTGCTATGGGTTGGAAAGATAGTAAACCAAGAAAAATAATGGACGGTTGTTTATACAAGAAATGGATTCTAGTGGAAAGTATGGATCTGCTTAAGGAGTTTATTAAAGTTATCCAAAGGCCTAAGTTTGATTTTATTAGTGAAGAAGATAAAAAAGAATTTTTGATTAATTTGATGAATATATATGAATTTGTTGAACCAAAAAAGAAACTTGAATTAATTAAAGATGACCCTGACGATAATATTGTTCTTGAATGCGCTTTAGAAGGCAACGTAGATTATATAATCTCTGGTGATGAACACCTATTGGAACTAAAAAAGTTTGAAAATATAAGGATTGTTTCTGCAAATGATTTTCTGAAGATAATAGATAATTATAATAGCGAAAAAATTGATTAAATATAAGAAAAGAATGTTGTTCGACCAACAAAAAAAAGATTGTTTAAACAGAATAGATAAAAGTATAAAGAAATCTATAGATAAAGAAATAAAATCATTGGTTAATCTATTAAATTCTTTAAAAGATTACTATACAACTTCTTCATGTTCTGGAAGAATATTACTAATTAACAAAAAAACAGATAAAAAACAGGATATAAAGTTTGTTTTTGTAGAGCATAAAAAAACAAATTTTAAGGATATAAAAAAAAGCTTACAAGATACTAAAAATAATATCTGGCTTAGACAGGAATCAATAATCTTGCATGTTTGCTGCAGAAATATAGAAGCTGCAAAAAAACTGTTAAAGATAGCAAGGGATTCTGGGATAAAAAGAGCAGGAATCATAAATATCAATAAAAGGATAATTATAGAGATTATAGGAACAGAATCAATGGAAACAATAATTACAAAAAATAGTAAAATTGTAGTAGATGATACCTATTTAAGAATATTAATTGGAGAAGCAAATAAAAAACTGGAAAAGAACAGAAAAAAAATAAATAAGTTATACAAAGTTATTTCTTCATCAGTATAACTGTTGCGCCAACCAGAAATACAATTCCACCAAGCAATATTATGAATGCTATTGCAAGTAAAGTAATATATTCTGATGTTTCTTTAAATGATATTTTTGTAACTGTTGGTTCTGCTGGTTTTATTACTTTGTCTGTTGTTGTGATGACATCTACTTGTTCTCTTTCTAGAGGTATTACTGTATCAATGCATTTCCCTATTGTTAGATCAACTGTTTTTTCATCACTCTTCTTACCGTCATAATAAGTCTTAACTGTTATAGGATAGGTGCCTGATTTTACATCATCGCTAATCTTCAGCCTGTATGTTTTTTCAAATACTGAATCATCACTGTCTCCTTCTTCTAATTCAATATCTTCTTCCTCTATATCAATTCCTAAGTCATCATTACTTATCTTAATAGAGACATCATCTTCATCATCTCTTCCGATATTGATTACTTCTATGTCCAAAGTAGGATTTCTATTGCACCTTACTAATGATGGATTTAAATCTGCATTGTCTATTATTAAGTCATGCTTGTCTTTCTTAACCTCTAAGGTTAATTCCCATCTGATATCCTGGTCATTTCCGTCTTCATCTTCTGCATCCACTTCTATTATAATATTATACTCTCCATCTTCCACTAGGGTAGGAATTGTAAAGTCTAAAGTAACTGAATCATGGTCTCCATCTTCAATATCATCTATAGTCTCTTCTTCTTCTAAATCGTCACTATCATCAATATTTTCTATTGTTACAATAACCTCAATATCTTGTATTTCGATGTCAGTTGAGAATAGATTTTCCAGTTCAATATCAAACTTAACTTTATCTCCTGGTTTTGCATCTTCTGGTATTTTTTCTCCATTTTGAAGATTTTTAGCTGACTCACCGCCAACTTTCATGTCTAAATCACTGATTATAAATTTAGGTCCTTCATTTACGTCAATTTCAAAAGATTGAATAATTGTATTTGTATTATCACTAACACTAACTGTAACATTTTCTGTAGTTATGTTTGCAGGAGTCCAGCTAATAAGTCCTGTAGGACTAATAATCATTCCACTTGGTCCTGTTAATGAATAAGTTAATGGATCACTTTCTGGATCAGTTGCAACTACCTGGTATGAATAAGCTTCATTTACTATTGCTGTTGTTACAGCTGTAGAAGTTATCACAGGTGGATTATTTAAAAAGAACACTGTAAAGTGTGATACATCAAAAACTAAAGTTCCTGTAACTGCATCATAAACAATGTTTGTGCATGCAGGATCTGTTCCAGCATTGCATACATCTGTTCCTGTAGTTGTAAATCCACTATTATAATATATTGCAGGTGTTGAAGCACTAGTCAATCCATACATGGTTATTGTTGCGGGAGTTGTTTTAAATATGTCAAAATCATGACTATCTGTATCAATTCCAACAATACCATTTCCAATTATAACATTAGCATCAACATCAACAATATCACTCAAATCAATTGTCTGATTGCCAAAATCAATTTTGCCAATATTACGTTTTATTATAGTTAAATTAGTAAAATTACTAACTTCGCTTTCAGGTACTTCACTAATTGTCCCTTCATAATCTGTTTCAGGAATTAGCTTTACTGAAAATTCCCACTCAAACTCATCATATACTTCAGTACCTGCTAAGTTTTCAACTTTTGCTTCGACTTCAGCATCATCATCTCCTGCTTCAAAATTAAACTGATATTCATCTGATGGATGTAATGCATTAGTTTCATTCAAAACACCATTAATATACCATCTTACTACATAGGGAACATTATCTGAGTTATTAACAGTTATCTTTAATTTCTCGTCTTCACCATCTCCGATTAATATGTCATCTTCTTCAGGGTCTCTACTAATTATTTCAGGTTCATCTAAAATAGAATTAACTGTTATATCTACATTAGCTATATTGCTATCAAGAGTACCATCATTACATTTATAGGTAAATGAATCTGGACCATAATAATTTGTATTAGGTGTGTATGTTGTTGAACTTACGCTTACGGATACTATTCCATTTAATGCACTATCAGCTATATAACTTAAAGAAGCACTATCTACATCACTGCAATTAAGTTCAATTAAAACTGAACCATCTTCATCTACACTTTCTGAAACATCATAAGCAACTGGTGCATCATTCTTTGATAAAACTTCAACATTAAACTGATCTACAATATCTCCAATGCTCATATTAATTACTGAAAGACCATATAAATCATCTACTGGTGTACCACAAGTGAACATTCCTGCAAGTGTAATATTACAATCAATTAATGAATCATCCTCACCAGCAAACTGGTAGCTTAATCCAGGAGTATAACCATTTGTATATTGTGTCAGATCAATTGGTGACCATGTTGGTGCTTCGCTCTCATTAACCTTCAACAAAACATTCAAAGATGCAACATCCAAACAATCATTAATCAATAAATCAATTGAATTTGGAATTGTATAATAATTATTATAATAGTTCACAGTTATGCTAAATGTTTCATCACTTAAAGCAGCAGATGCATCAACATTAAAAATAATATCAGCCTGTTGTGCTACATTTAATGTAAATGGTTGTGTTTCATCTGTTCCTGTTATTTCATTATAAACAGTAACTGTCCCTGTTTCACTCCAATTTCCTGTATTAACTAAAGTAATATTCAGTTTAGTATCTCTAAGGCAAGTCAAATTATCTTTTGTCCATTTCTTATCTGTAATTTCAACTCTATGAAAATCTCTGTCAAGAACTAATTTAATTGTTTTTGAAGATGAATGATTTATCTCAAAAAGGTCTCTACCTTCAACAGATATATTAACATCAAAATTCCCAAAATTTGCATTATAAGGTATCTGTAAGTTATAATTAATTAATTCTGTTTCCTGACCTTCTAAGATAATACCACTGGTACTATCTGTCAAAGAATATGCGTTAATATCTGCTTCTGTTTCAATACCCACAATAGCCTTATTAGGCTCAGCAGGAAACCTGTTTTTAACCTTATATTGAACATTTACAATATCACCTGGAGCTATATCAGAGACAGTATCTCCACTAAGAACATTTTCTCCTTGGATTACAATATCGATTATATCCAAAACATGAAGTGTAGTTAAATTAAATTTCTGTGTTGAAAAATTGAATTCTGCTTCAGAATCTTCAACTTTAATCTCCACTTCCCCCCTACCAGTATCAGCCTGTATTGCAGTTGGTGTCCATGTAAATACACCAGTTGAACTATCAATAATTGCGCCTGCAGGTGCTGTAACAATTGAAAAAACTAAATTACTAACATTATTATCAATATCATCTGCATTTGCATCATAAGTATATTGAATATCTTCAATTGCTGTTAAGCTTGAAGGTGTTGATATAAAGAAAGGTGCGTCATTAACTGGAGTTATAGTAACATTTATAGTTTGACTGCCTGTTCTAGCTCCATCACTTACTGTGATAGTTACTTCCTCTTCTAAAATCCCATTAGGATAATTAAATGTAATAATCTGACCATTTACAGCAGCATAAGCACTATCTTCTGTAATTGTCAATAATGAATTATTGTTATCAACATCATTAACATATTTTGAAACATTTAGTGTTTTGTTAATATCTTCTACTGCAATAACAATTTCAGTTATATTGATTGTAGGAGCATCATTAACAGGATTTACTGTTATAGTAAAATTCTGCATATCAAAGTCTCCAGCATCTTCTACTTTTACAGATATATTCCAATCTGCTACATCAGCATCGTCTGGTGTCCAGTTTATCAATCCTGTAACAGAGTCAATAATCATACCAGATGGTTTCTCAAGTAAAGAATATGTTAATGTATCATTCTCAACATCTGTTGCTTCAACATCATAAAGATAAGTATCTTCTTCATCTACTTCAAGAGGATAAGGTGAAATAATAGTTGGTATGTCGTTAATTGGATTTACATTTATCAAAAATGTTTTATTTGTTAAAGAATAACTGTCATCAATCAGAACAGTGCAACTTGCAACTCCATTCCAGTCCATATATGGAGTTAAAGTAACGTTTGTATCATTTATAATACAGTTTACTTCACTAGCATTAGTATCAACTATAGTAAATGTTAAATCATCGTTATCAGCATCAGTTATATAATCAGTAACATTAAAAGAGCCAGAAACATCTTCATCAATTGGTTGATTAGCTATTGTTCCTGTTGGTAATATGTTATTAATTGCATTTGGTGTTGGAACTGTAAATTTAACAAGTGTATTTAATCCATCATGTATTCTTCCTTCTGATTCATCTGTTACTGCAGTTGTATATGCAATATTATTCATTAATGCATTAGAATTATCATAAAGAGATATTCCATTAGCACTATTCAGTAAACTTATTCCTGTTTGGGTTCCATTAAATACAATATATCTATTGGTTGAATTTAAACTTCCTGTTAGATTATTACCTTGATCATTAGTATCGTTAATATACCAGTCTGTTAGATTAATAGAACCAGTACCATTATAATATAACTCTATCCATTCACTTGCCGGCTCTGGACCGCTTGGATTAGCCATAAACTCATTGATAAAAACATCACCTAAAACTATACTCATATTAAGAATTAATAGTAAAACAATTATTCCACCTAGATAAGATTTTTTCATTAATAACAACCCCCAATGTTTTATAAAAATGACTTAACTTAATTAGTAGAAAACGCACTATTCTTTTTAAAGCTTTCTATAGTTTTAGCATTCAAAAGTAGTTAATATAAAAATAAGAAAATATCTCGAGAAAGTGTCTAAATTACATTTTCCATATAAATTTATATACCAGTTAATCAAAAAACAGTATAAACAATGAAAAGAGTCCTACCTATACTATTAATTCTGGCATTAGTTCTACTTGTCTTATCTTCATTGACAAATATAAATAATTTCGAGAAGACAGGGAAAGCAGCAACTATAGAAACTCCTGGGTTTATAGGCTCACAATCACAGCTTATACCTGAGAAAATCCCTCTAACTGAATTTATTGATAAAGAATTAATTAAAGATGATGAAGAATATATAGAAGAAGATATCCCTCAAATAGAAGAACCTATAGAAATAACCTCTGAAGAAACAACGCATATAGGAAGTGAATCAAATATTACTATACAAAAACCAAAACAAGGATTCATTATAGAGTTAAAAGAAGAACCAATACTAAAAAAAGAAATTTCACTGGAAAAAGAAGCAAAAAAAATAGAGCAACAAAGAAGAACCGTTACTTTAAGAATAAAATCAAAATCTAAAATTTCAACAGAAATAAGAGTGCTTGAATCTAAAGCAAAAACTATCCAAAACAAGAAGAAAAATATACAAATCCAACTTAGAAGAGAACACAAAAATGCATTAAAAGATATACACAAAATAATAAACGAAAACCCTTCAATAAATAAAATAACAGGAAATGCTGTAGCTGATATTCAGCCAAAACAAGAATTCTATTATGCATTCAATGGATTTTCATTGGATATCTCTGAAGAACAGGCAAGAAAGATAAGAAAATCTTCCTTTGTAAAAGATATATATCCTGACTTAATTGTGAATATCAGCCTTATGGATTCAATTCCACTAATAAACGCAGACCAGGTATGGCAGCTTGATCAGGATGGAAATGACTGTAGTACAAGCGGAAAAGAATGTATAACTGGAAAAGATATAATCATAGCTATTGTAGACACAGGAATAGATTACACTCATTCTGATTTAGGGGGTTGTTTAGGACAAGGATGTAAGGTAATAAAAGGTTATGATTTTATCAATAATGATAATGACCCAATGGATGATCACGGCCATGGAACACATTGTGCAGGAATTGCTAGTGCAGATGGAATAGTAAAAGGTGTTGCGCCAGACGCTAAATTATACGCTTATAAAGTATTAGATGGAAGAGGACGTGGCACATTCAGCGGTGTTATGGCAGGTATTGAAAAAGCTGTTGAAGATGGAGCTGATATTATAAGCATGAGCTTAGGAGGGGACTGTAGGGGGAATTACAATGAAAATTGCGGTCCTGATGATGCTGTAAGCAAAACAGTTGACAATGCAGTCAATGCAGGAATTGTATTTTCCATATCAGCAGGCAACAGCGGTAGATCAGGATTAGGGACAATCGGCACACCAGGAACAGCAAGAAAAGCAATAACCGTCGCAGCTTCTGATAAACAGGATAAAATTGCTGATTTCAGCTCAAAAGGTCCGATAGTATTCCCTGACCAAGACAAAAACAAAAGAATCCTTCTAAAACCAGATATCTCTGCTCCTGGAGTAGATATTTGCTCAAGCCAATACGAAGATGCATGGCAAAGCAATGAATGCCTTGATTCAGAGCATACTGCTATCTCAGGCACATCAATGGCTGCTCCACATGTAGCAGGAGCAGCTGCATTAATAAAACAAGCTCATCCAGACTGGACTGCAGATGAAATAAAATCAGCCTTAAAAAACTCAGCAATAGATATTAATGATTCTTTATTTAATCAAGGCGCAGGAAGATTAGACATAAAAAAAGCATTAATCTTAAAACAACAGCCTATTGCACATATTGAGGCAGTCTACAAAGACAATGAAGTAAAAATATATGGGACTGCAAAGGCAAATAATTTTATAGACTACAAAGTTTACCAGAAAAGTGAAGATTGGATAGAGATATGCTCATCAAATAATGAAGTTGAAGACAATTTACTTTGCAGCTGGACTCCAGATTCAGCTGGAGTAATAGAGTTAAAATTAGTTGTTAATTCAGACTATGCGCAAACAGAAGATATAACTTACGTCATGGCAAATTACTCAGGAGAGCCTATTGAAGTAAATGATGATTTAATTCTGGACAAAGACATTTATACCCCTTTAATACTTAAAAAAAGAAACGGAATTTTAGACTGCAACAATCATAAAATAAATGGTATGTTCTCAACAGGCTCTGGAATTAAAACAGGAGCCCATGGAATTGAAATTAGAAACTGCATATTAGAAAACTGGCAAAAATATTATGCCATTGAAATAGTAAGTTACCATAACACAACAGTCATCAACTCAAAATTCAAAAATAATAATAGGGCATTGCATATAACTAATTATGCAAAAAAGATTAGCAATATCACAATAGAAAACAACGAAATAGGAATAATGATTCCAAGGTCATATGGCATATCTATAGATAATGTCTTAATTAAAAATAATGAATATGGGATATTAGCTTATTCTCTGAGTAAGTTTAAAATGCGAAATGCTTCAATTGAAAACAATGAAGTGGGTGCCCTTCTTAATCCCTCTTATCAAAGAAGTAAAATAGATATAGATGAAAGCAACAAAATAAACAACAAGCCAATCCTATATGAGCTAAGTCCTCAAGATAAAGTTTATGAAGGCTCTAACTGGAGCACAATCTATGTGGTAAATGGTAAAAACCTCACATTCAGAAATCTAACTTTAGGCAGCGATAATTACGCAGATATATATGCATTTTACGTCTCAAAATCAATTTTTGAAAACATGAGCCTGGAAAACTCCGATGAGGGAATCCACCTTGAAAGATCTTCATACAACACTATCAGAAATATTAAATTCAACAACATCAACAATCCTGTTAGGCTGTATCGCAGCCCAAGAAACACTATAGAAAATTTAAGCTCCTCGAGTTATAGTTCAGTTTCATGCGTTCAATCAGATTATAATAAAATTAAAAATTTAAAAGATATTGGAATTTATTTCAACAGCAGGTGCAGTTATAATGAAATAACTAACTCTAATATAGAAAACAGCTATGGGATATACCTCAGTTATGAAAGTCACAATAATCTATTCTCTAATATTACATTAAAAAATGGCATAGCAATGGGTGCTAATGTATATATCTATAATTCAAAAAATACAACTCTAAAAAATGTTTCGATGATTCAGGAAAATGAAGGCAATGTTAATCTAAAAATACCTGATACATATTTAGAATTTCAAAACATAGATGAAACCAATACTGTAAATGGAAAACCCATCCTATACTCTCTTTTCGAAAAAGATAAAGTTTATCAGGGAGACAAATGGGGTGTATTTTACATAATAAACGGCTCAAATATAAAAATAAAAGATGTCATACCAACAAGCAATAATGAAAAAGACATGTTCCTTTACAACACCCATGATTCAGTTTTGGAAAACATCGAGATAAACACAACAAGCGCATATGGAATTTATCTGGAAAATTCACATAGAAATAATATATCTAATATTTTTATTCCTCCAAGCAATAAATATGTTGGAATCATGTTAAGCCGATCAAATGAAAATTCAATAACAAACACAGATATAACTAATTCAGGAAAAGAAGGATATACCTCATGGGGAATTTATTTATATAATTCTAACTATGCATCCATAGAAAACATCAACATCCAAAATTTCAAATACGGTTTTCAATCAGCCTCTTCGAAAAAAGTAAAGCTTAGGGATGTATCTTTAAACAATAACGATTTCAATTTTATCATCGCGTATTCCTTTGACCAGGATATTGATGAGAGCAATACTGTGCAGGGAAAACCAATTTTATACAAATTCAATCCATCTAATGAAATCTATGAAGGCAGTAGATGGGGAACTGCATGGATTATAAACGGAAAAAACATCACTTTAAGGAATATAGAGCCTACAACCAATAGCCATATTGACATATACATCGTAAATAACACAAACATATTAGTGGAAGATATAATCTTAAGCAAAGATTATTCAAACAATGGATTGATTATAGAAAGTTCAAAAAATGCAATTATAAGAAATATAAAAATTAATCCAACACTATGGAACGGAATATACATATATTATAGCCAAAATATTCATGTCTCTGATATCCAGGGTGATGAAACATACATAAGGTCTAACAAGTTAAACGACAGTATATTTGAAAGAATAAGTATAGATAAAACCAGCTCAGGAAGACCGTGCTTCTGGGCATGGTACCTCCATAATGTTTCAGTTAAGTCTTTCAATATAAAAAATTGTGGTTATGGAGGGTATGTTGAAGGTGATTCAATGGAATTTAGAGATGGTGTTGTTTCAAATGCAAGAACTGCCTTTGTATTTTCACAAAAAAACAATAAAGTATTTGTAAATAACGTTACCTTAACAGAAAACGATTTCGGCATTTTTATGGAACAAGGAATCAAACTTGAAATATACAATTCAACATTCAATAACCATTATGAAACTGCAATTTACATAGAGAATATCACTGCAAATGTCTCAAACAACTTATTTGGAAATAACAAAAACTCAATTAATCTCCAGGGAGATAGCAAGATAACAGTAAACAACAACAGAATAGAAGATTCAGAAGAAAGTTCTTTTTACATAAATTCAAAAAATAGCCTGATATACAACAATATCATAAAAGGCAACAATCCAATAATATTTGGATCAGAAACATTAACTTTCTTTGGAAATGATATTGGTAGTGATATAGAAGACCCAGAATGGAAAATAGAATCCAATTCCTGGAACACAACCCTTCAAAAAACAAGAAATATGAGGGGGGGCAGATTTATTGGAGGCAACTACTGGACAAATACATTAGGGCAAGGCTATTCTGACCTATGTGATGATGCCGATTCAGATGGAATATGTGACCAACCATTTAGCATAAACCTTCAGAATATTGATTATCTGCCAATTTCTTCTTTCATACCATTAAAGATAATAGTTCATTCTCCAATAAACAATCGTTACTACAAAAACCCTCAAATATTAATAAATCTAACAGCAACAGACATAAGAACAGACAAAATATGGTTTTATAATGATTCTAAAATGATAATCTATAACCAGGAATCAATAATAAGCCTAAATGATGGAACATATACCTACCGGTTCTATGCGAATGATAGTGATGGAAATATTAGATATGAAGATGTAACATTCTTTGTAGATACAACCCCCCCTTCAATAGAAATTTCATCCCCATTGAATAAAACATACGTCTTATCTGGAGATCAATTCATTCTTTTTACTATAAATGATATAAATCCTGTGGTAAAATGTACCTTCTGGGTAAACAACAAAATAAACAACACAATCTACTCACCAAATCAATCATCAAGTATCTCATTTTATCTTGAGAACTCCACAATCAATTATAGCATAAGATGCACAGATATAGCTGCAAACAGGGGATTTTCAGAAAAAGGAACCCTTTCCTATGCCTATTGCGGAGATTCTATCTGCAATAATAATGAAACCTGTTCAGGTTGTTCAGGAGACTGCGGTTCATGTTTAAGTGGAGTTACTGGCTCGCCTGGAGGAGGTGGAGGAAGTAGAAGAAGAACAATAACACCAATTACAACAATAAATACATCTGAAGAAGAAACAAATAAAGTCCTGGAAAAAGCACCTGAAACAGTCAAACAAGAAACAAAACCCAAAGTTCAGGAAATAAACACCTCTGAAGAGATTAATGTAACCAAAGAAGCCATAGAGCCTGAAAGTACATTTAAAACATTTATTTCCTCTAAAAAAGGTCTTGTTACTGCTTTATTAATCCTCTCAATAAGTTCTATAATTACATATGGATTGTTTAAGTTTTATAAAAGAAAAAAGTTAAAAAAATAAAATTTAAAGTTGTTTCTTTTTCATTGAGAAAAGCATCACAACCAGAACGATTACTACAATACCAGCAACACCAATACCACCTATTAACAGGGTTAGATATGTGCCTGACTGAAATAATGAAATTTCAGTGGTTTCTGTTACTGATTCTGTTAGTACTTCTGGATCTTCTACATCATCATTCCCAATAACTGTAGTAGGAGGACTTACAACAACAACTGTTTCCTCATCCTCTTCATCTGCTGCAGCTGAGCATTTTTCAACTGTAACGTCAATATTTTTTGAGTCTGATTCTGTATCTGAGTCATAGTATGCTTTTATACTAATAGGGTAAGTTCCTGCTTTTACATCATCTCCTATTTTAAAGGCATATGTTTTATCAAATTCTGTATCGTCACCAGTTCCTTCTTCTATTTCTTCTATTGATGTATCTTCATTCTCAATTTCAAGGTCTGCGCTTTCTATTAAAAGAACAACTTCATCTTCATCAGATTTTCCTTGATTCTTTAATTCAACATCAACTTTTATGTTTCTTGAACAGCTAACTTTTGAAGGTGAAACGCTTGCCTTTGTAATCTGGATATCATGTTTATCCTTTTCAACCTGAAGAGTTAAATCCCACTCAACAGAATGCTTTGCTCCGTTTTCATCTTCTGCTTCAACTGTAAGAGTTACATCATAATCTCCGTCTTCAACATCTTCTGGAACATTAAACTCTATACTAAAGCTTTCTTTATCGTCAGCCTTAATATCGCCTACATCCTCAGATTCTTCTAAATCGTCATCTCCTTCATCATCAATGCTTTCGATTACAATCTCGATTTCAACATCTTCAATTTCAATGTCTTCATCATTTGTGAATAGGTTTTCAATATCTCCTGTAAATACCACTTTATCCCCAGGAAGTACATCTTTTATCTTATCATCTGGGTCCATGCTTTGGCTCTTTCCATCAACCTTTGCCTTTACTTTATCAAGAGTTAACTGAGTATTTGCAGTTACATCAAGAGCAATTGTCTTTGAAGTTATAGCAGCTCCAGAAACAGTGATTGTACTTGAAAATGGACTTAATCTTGTATTTACATCTTCTGGAACATTTCCTGTTATTGTAATTACTTGAGGAGTTGAACCATTTGCTAAGTTAAATGAACTTGGACTTAATGTTACATTAAATCCAATCAGGTCAGTTGTTGTCAATGCAACACTTAAACCAGTTAAATCTACAGTGCCGTTATTATTAACTGTAAAACTTGTAGAAAAACCTCTTGTTGGCTTTTCATTAATAGCTAATGAACTTGTGCTTAAAGATACGTCTGCAATTGCATTCACACCTAAAGCTAATATTACCATTAAAAACAATCCTATTGCATATAATTTTTTCATTTTATTAGACCCCCATATTTTATGGAAAATACTTATTATTATTCTATAGTGGTAGCAAGTGATATTTAAATATTACTATACTCTAATAGATATAATAGAAAGGATAGTTTATACACTTAAGAAAACGCTATTTATTGACATTAAATATTTCTGTAAGATCAATTTTATTTTGGCTTGATTCGGGTTTTTTCTCAGTTTCAACCTTATCTGCAAAAACTTCTTGTTCGCCCATTTCATTTTCTGTATCAACAGATTCATTTACATCTTTTTCTGCATTACCTAGGGTAGTTTGTGCTACATCTAGGTCTTCAACAGGCTTTGCAGATTCTTCAGATTTTACATCTTCAACAGTCTTACCTGCTTGCATAGCTTCATTTGTACCAATCATAGATTGTGCCTTTTCAAGAGCATCTGTCATAGAAGCAGCTAATCCGCTGTTTTTTAATGTCTCTGCAAGTTTTTTAACCTCGTCTGAATATTCAACCATAGAAAAAGTGAAAAGATAGTAATATTAAAATGTTTGCTTTTTGTGTAGTTATGTTCAAATTAGTTGTTTTATAATAACTTCACATACCTGGGTGGGAAAATCACCAAGTTGTGCTATAGTGGGGAGGACAAAAGTAAAATCTCAGAGAGATTTTACGCCCCTATAAAATCATTCTCTTTCTGCATTAACCGTTTTCCGTCTTTCTTTATATTAGAATTCAATACTTTACCTATAAATATAATATGATCTCCTGCATCAACCTCATTAATAACTTCGCACTCTATATATCCTAGAGCTTCTTTTATCCTGGGGCAGTCTATGCTTTCGCATTCTTCCTTTGTAAGTTTTGCTTCTGAAAACTTATCAATATGCATCCCAGACTTTGTTCCGCAGAGTAAAACTTTATCCTTAAGTTCAGGTCCTACAAAATTAATGGTATATGCCTTGCTTTTTTTAATTATTTCAGCGCTAAATCTAGTTTTACCGACAGAAATAGCATATAAGTTAGGATTAAAGCTTACAGGCATATGCCATGCTATTGTTATTATATTATCTTTAATTTCTTTCTTTCCAAAGATATCCATCTCTTCTCTGGACGTTACAAGTATAACTTGTCTTGGATCTGTTAGTTCTGACATTTTATTAAAATATATATTATAAGTATAAATAACTTTTCATAAGATTTATAAGTTTGACCTCATTCTTCTATGTTATGAATAAATGGCAAAGACAGATTGCAGAATTTCTTAAAGATAGAAATGAAGATCTTGAAGGAGATTTAGAACAATTAACAAGAGACAGTCAAATAAATCCAGGGGATACAATAGTAGAGATTGATAAAAGCAAAGATGGATCAATATATCGTAGATTTTATATATATGAAATTTCCAAAGAAAGAAAATGTGAGGCGGCTTTTGGTGGTAAGGACTTAAGTCCCAAGAAATATTTTACAGAAGCAATCTGGGGTCATGAATCTCAAATTAATGGTTCAATAGGAGTTGAATTTCATATTATGGATGAAGTACAACCTGTCAGAGTCTATAATCGTAGTAGAAGGGGGAGTGCAAAAAGATCAGGCAATTCGGTTTTAATTGGCAAACAAGTCTTAGGTTCAGGTAGATTCTTTAGGTATAATACCCAAGAAGCATGCACGCAAGATTTAGCAAAAACAATAGTAAACTATGAATCCTCTACAAAATAAATAAAATCCTTCTCCTCTTCTATTAAATTATCAACTTTAAATAATTTTCTGATTAATTTATTGATAACTTCTTTCTTAGGGCTTTTTTTTAAGAAACTTAAAACAAACTTTTCTTTACCAACTCGTTTTATTTCTTTTAAGCCTTTTTCAATATCCTGAAAATTTTGAATTGCAGTTACTGAAATAACAACATCAAAATAATTATCATCATAAGGAATGTTTTCAGCAGGAGCTAACTTATATTCAATTTTGTCTTTATCTCTGGATTTCTCTAATAATTTAGGCGCAGGATCAACACCATATCTTTTGCATTTCCATGGTTCTGTAGTAAGCCCAGTACCACACCCAACATCTAATAATTTATCAGAAACCTTTAACTTAAGATGTTTTTTAATCAGCTCTACTTTCTTAAGCTGCTCTTTTTTATGTAGTTCTTCATATCCTTCTGAAATTTCATCGTAGTAACTCATTTTTTCCTCCGGGAAAGATGGGGCTTAAAAATATCAAAGCTGAAAGATTTGATGGGTTCGAAATTTATTTCGAAGCTCTTTGATTTTTTTTGGGTCATATAATAGCTATAATTATTAAGTGGTATATAAAACTATTTTAAGAATAATCAAACTTAACTTACCCTATCATCCACATGAATATCTGAAGGAAATGAATTCGCGCTTATATGTACATTACCACAAATAGCGTTTTCATACGGCCTATCAAAATATCTAGGATCTCTTACTCCCTTAGCAACATCACTATGAAGTTTTAATAAACCATTTAATGCATTACGAACAAGCGCATTGTTAAATTGTGTTTCTCCATTATTAGTTGATTCTGCACGTCTAATGGAAATATATTTTTCTCCATCAATTTCCATATAAAACGATACTGAATATAATCCATCAGACAAACCCGAAGCTCCAGCAAATCCAGGAACTATACGCTCAGAATGGGTATCTGTTTCAAATTTAGATAACATAGGAGTAGATACATCCTCTCCAAGAATGTCGCTTAATTCCGAAGTTAATGCATCATAAGCTCTTACTTTACCATCTGGAATATGGGATCTCATTACAATAAGCAAGTTATTCTGAACTGATTCAATAGGTTTTGTTTTTGCTAAATGATTTTCAGGTTCAGACCTAGAACCATATACCGGATCAAATATTACTTGAGAAGCATTTGTTGACGTCATATTATATTAAAATGTGCTCTAACTTTTAAATCTTTCGTATCTATAATAACCAACAACAACATTTTTATATCAATAAAAAAATACATTGTCAATGGACAAAGAAACAAACAAATTGTTAAAAGAATTAACAAACAAAGAACATATTAAAATAGTTTCACGAGGAAATAAAGCAATTCTCTATGCATTAAGAATAGCCAAAAAACTAGGCAAAACAAAGGTATTCATTCAGGATCAGGGAGGATGGATTACATATACACAATTCATTAAGAAACTAAAACTAGAGCTAAATATATTAAAAACAGACTATGGGTTGATAAAAAAAGAAGAATTAAAAAAAATTAACAAAGATTCTGTTTTATTAATAAATTCACTGCCAGGCTATTTTGTACAAGAAAATATAGAAACTATATATCCTACATGCAAAAAAAAGAATTGTTTGGTAATAAATGATATTTCAGGTTCTATAGGAACAAAAGCAGCAAAGATTGGTGACATTTTAGTTTGCTCTTTTGGAGAAGATAAACCGTTAAACTATGGCAAAGGGGGGTTACTTGCAGTTGAAAAAGAAGAATGGTTTAACTTAACAGAAATAAATGAAGAAGAACTGGAAAAAGATTTTTATGAAAAATTATCTAATTTAGGAAAAAGATTATTGAGGTTAAATGAAATTAATAAAAAAATAAAACACGACCTGAAAGACTTCAAAATAATCCATAAAAATAAAAAAGGGATAAACGTAATCGTAAAGTTTAATAATGATAAAGAAAAAAATAAAATAATCAGCTATTGTGAAAAAAATAAATACTCATTTACAATATGTCCTAGATATATAAGGGTTAATTGTGATGCAGTAAGTATTGAGGTTAAGAGGTTGTGAAATGGCAATAAAAGCAGCGGGAATTAAAAATTCTCTGGCCTTTAAAATTTATTCAGAAAATATAATAAAAACAATATTAAATAGGAGGTGATTGAAATTTTAAAAGAACCAGAATCAATGAACGATTTAATTTATTTTACCAATAGAACATTAGACGAAGGAAAAGGAAATGTCAAAGCGTGGGTACATAAAAAAATGTGTCCTCAATGTGGAAAAGCAAAGATGGGCAAGCCTGTTGAAAAAGGCAAAGTAAAAATCAGAGCAAAAGAATATGTATGTCCTGATTGTGGCTTTACAGAAGAAAAAGAAGCGCATGAGGAGTCATTAACATTAGAAGCAAAATATCTATGCCCCGAATGTAATAAAGAAGGAGAAGGTACAACAATATACAAAAGAAAATCTTTCATGGGTGTAAAAGCTTATGTTGTTGAATGCGAAAACTGTCAGGCAAAGATACCGGTAACGAAAAAGATGAAGAAGCCTAAGAAGAAATAATTTTTTAATTTTTAAAAAGTTTATATATAGGGAATATTAAAATACTGGGCAGTTAAAAGATAATATCTTAATCCATATTTTTTTAGTTCATAGGTTTTTTCTGGTTTGTATACTCTAATTTAATTAATTAGGAGAAATATTTAAATTTTGCTAAAAATTAATATTTTAAATTAGGATTATCAATAAGCAGTAAGCTTTATATAAAGATAATTATTCGTAAAAGTAAAATGAATGAAACTTATCAAAGGACTTATGCATTGCAATCTCGCTCTAGGGTGAAGGATGCGACTCTTGCAGTTGGGGCAGCTATTGCTCTTAGTACTTCTGGTTGTGATTTCGTTATGAATGTTGCTGAAGATCCTACATACTTTGATAGGTTGTCTGTATTAATGAAATATTCAAAGGAGTTAGGTGAGGGTGTTGATTATTATTATACTTCTAAACAATTGGCTGAAAGTGATGTTGAATTGGCTGAAAATATGAGGTTAGTTAGGGAAATTCGTGAAAAGTGGACTGGGGTTGAGGGTAAAGTTGGTCCTCAGAAAGAATATGAAGCTAAGCATAAGAAAAGAAGGCATGTTTCTGATAATCAAAAAATTTTTGTAAAACAGGGATATAATGGACAACGGGTAAAAGGGGCATCACGCAGAAGATAAAAAATTTAGTTCTAAATAGAATTATTTATTTTAAGTAAATTATTTTTTTATATTATTCAAATATAAATTCGTAATCATTTGGATTATTGCATCCTGTTTCTGAAGTACTAGATAAGCTTGTGCAATGATTTGAGTCTCCAACACATTTTTTTACTTTATGTAACCATTGATTATTTTCACACACATCCCATTCTCCTATTGAACTAGTTTCACAATCTGCACTTTTGATTAAACTCTCAAAACATGGACAGAAAGGCGTTTCTTGAACTTCTAATGATAAGATGCAGGTTTCTTTTCTGAATAGGCAAATAACCTGTTTGTCCTCCCATTTTCCATTAATACATTCTTTCCATTTTCCTAAACGTTGGATTGCTTGGTCTTCTGAACCGGATGTATAGTATCCTGTATAATATCCTTCTGAATTGTATCTATAATATCCTCCTGAGTTGTATGTGCATTCTCTGCTGCTATCTTCTTTTATCTCTTCATTTATACATTCAGGTGATGCAGAAGGACTTGCACTAGGACTAGCTGATGGAGACGCACTTGGACTTGCAGAAGGTGAAGCTGAAGGTGATGCACTTGGACTTGCAGAAGGTGATGCACTTGGACTTGCAGAAGGTGACGCTGAAGGACTTGCACTAGGTGAAGCTGAAGGATTTGCACTAGCAGATGCAGAAGGACTAGGCATTTCAGTTGGACTAGAACCATCAATTAACTCACCATTACCATAAGAATTAATTATCTGAATTCCCCCTTCATCAAAACCAATGAATTTTCCAACATTAGAGTTTCCAAATACATTTCCAGTTGCAGATGAATCAGAAATTTCTCCAGAAGTTTGTTGCAACCCTCCAATGAATCCTCCCACATTAGTGCCTCCAGTTACACTAGCTGAAGAAGAAGAACTGGAAATATACATACTAGCAGAAGATCCACCAGAAATTTCTCCTATAAACCCGCCAAAATTATAACCACTTCCAATTACTTCTCCATTAACAACATGGACATTATATAGGTATGTATTTTCTGCATAACCAGCTACTATCCCCATATACCCTTTTCCACTTATTTGAAAATCTTCTAAATAAACATTTTTTATAGTTGCTCCAGAAACAGAACCAAAAAAACTAGCATAATACTCACTATATATTTGTAATCCTGTAATTTTATAACCTTTACCATCAAAATTTCCAGTAAAAGGATATGATCCATCTCCGATAGGAATAAAACTAACTTCAGAACAATCAATATTATTAGCAAGATAATAATTTTCAGAAGGATTATCTCTCATACTCTGTAATACTTCACAATCAAAGATAGAAATTGCATCAACACACATAATTTCTTCTTCTCCTTCACAAGAAAGACTGTAATCATAAGCTTGTCCAGTTTTCTGAACTCCATCACAAGCTGTAAAAAGCAGAACTAGTACTATAAGTAAACAAAAGAATCTTCTTTTTACAGTTAAAATCCTCATCTATTACTTTATATATTTTCTTTATATAAATCTTTCGTCAATTTTTAATAAAAAGGATAAAGAAGAATATTTTATTTATTCTTTATTTTTAAGATCAACCATATAGATTCCATTTGTAAAAAATCCATTATCCCCTAGATAACTTCCACCATAATGATATGGAACTTTTGATTCTCCAACTTTTTTTGCTCCCATCGCCTTAAAAAAATCAATAGAAACTGTATTTTTTATATCTAATAACTCTAAATCCTCCAAATTCTCCCCTTTAAGCACAGCCTCTACTATCTCTATAAATATATAATTTGCATTGATCTGTTTAGAAAATTCAACAAAACGTTCATATAATTCCCTTCCAATTCCATTTCTTCGAAAGCACGAATGAACTATAATTTTTTCTAAAACAACATAATCTTTAGATTTTGCCAGTTCAGCTGCAGGATTCAATATAATATCTGATGCCCAACCCTCATTCCATGCTTCTTTTGAATAACCAAGTAACCAACCTGGAAGAAGTCCATCTTCAAATGTAGCTAAAGACAATGCTCCTTCTGATGATACACAATCATTTATGTATTTTTTCATCCCACTTGGATTTGCCTTATAATCACTCATTAAAAATCCCCGATTCTTCCATGGAGGGGGTTTTAACTGAACATCACAACAAAGTTCATATAATCTGTTTACTTCGTTTGGTCCTGCTCTATCTATAAATCTGTTCATACAATTAGGATTACCTATTTTTTTAAAAATATTTGGATAATGTGTATGTGATTAGCATGCTTAATAATGCCTAAGCATTCTTTGCACCCACGGAACTTTGTTCCTTAGGGTTTTCAAAACTCTCTACGAGATAGACGAAGGCTCTGCGTCCCCGACGGGGCCAAATTAAAAAGCCATAAATTGCTTTGCAATTTAATTCACCCCGCGACGAGCTAGATGTTCTTAGCAAAGGAGTTTTGACCTTATGATGCTAATCACATACGATAATGTTTATAAAGAAAGTCTTTTTCTACTATACTATTATGGCTAAAGTAAACAAGAAACCAATAATTGTAACAAGTGCACTTCCGTATGCCAATGGGGCGATACATGTGGGGCATCTTGTAGAGTACATTCAAACAGACATATTTGTAAGATTCTTAAAACTAACAGGAGAAAATGCAGTTTATTGCTGTGCAGATGATACCCATGGAACACCTATTCAGATTTCTGCAGAAAAACAAGGCATATTGCCAGAAGAACTTGTAGGAAAATATCACACAGAGCATTTAAGAGATTTTAAGAGATTTTTGATAGATTTTGATTCTTACTATTCAACAAATTCAAAAGAAAATAAGTATTTTTCTGATTTAGTATTTAACAGGTTAAAAAAGAAAAATCTGATATATAAAAAAGAAGTTGAATTATCTTACTGTAATAAATGCAAAAAATTTCTCCCAGACAGATACATAAAAGGAAGATGTCCAAAATGCAATGCTCCTGACCAATATGGTGATGTTTGTGAGAAATGCAATGAAATATACAAAACAACCGATCTTGAAGAGCCTTATTGCACAATCTGCGGAAAAACACCTGTAAGAAGATTAAGTGAGCATTATTTTTTCAAATTAAGTGAATTTGAAGGCAAATTAAAAAAATGGTTTGAAAAAAATAAAAATTTACAACCAGAAATAATAAATTACTTGAAAAACTGGATTGAAAAAGGTTTAAAGGACTGGGACATTTCAAGAGATGGGCCTTACTTTGGTTTTAAGATACCTGATGAAGAAAATCTTTATTATTATGTATGGCTTGATGCGCCTATTGGATATATTTCAAGTTTTTCTAATACTCTAAACAAAGATACAAAAAGAGCAGAGAAAGAATGGAACAATTCAAGAGTAATCCATTTTATAGGAAAAGATATAATTTATTTCCATTTTTTATTTTGGCCTGCAATGTTAATGGCTGCAGACTTTACACTGCCGGAAAACCTTGTAGTGCATGGTTTTCTTACTGTAAACAAAGAAAAAATGTCAAAATCAAGAGGAACTTTCTTTACAGCAGAAGAATTTGCAAATAAGTATAATCCTGAATATTTAAGATTCTATTATGCAAAAGTATTAAGCAAGAAACTCTCAGATATTGATTTGGATTTTAAGGACTTTCAAAATTCAATAAACAATGAATTAGTTGGAAACATAGGAAATTTTTGCTATAGGACATTAAGTTTTACAAATAAATTCTTTAATTCAGAAATAAAAGATATTGAAGAAAATAAAAAACTGATAAAGGAAATTGAAGAAAAAATTGAAAAGATAAAGAAAAGCTATGAAGATGTAAATTATAATAAAGCTCTAAAAGAAATTTTGGCAATTAGTGATTTAGGAAATAGGTATTTTCAGAAAAATCAGCCATGGAAACTGATAAAAGAAAATAAAAAAAGTGCACAAAAAGTTGTAGGACTATGTATAAATATAGTTAAGAATTTATCAATACTAATGCAGCCAATACTTCCTGAATTTTCAAAAAAACTGCAGGAACAATTAAATTTAGAGAATTTAACATGGGAAGATTTAAACTTTAATTATAATAACAAGGAAATAAACAAAGCAGAAATATTGATAGATAAGTTTGAAGAAGTAATTGAAGAAACTTTTCCATTAGACTTAAAACTTGCAAAGATAGAAAAAGTATCTGATCATCCAGAGGCAGATAAACTTTACATTTTAGATATTAATTTAGGAGAAAAAAGGCAGCTTGTAGCAGGGGTAAAGGAATATTATAAAAAAGAAGAATTAGAGGGAAAAAATATCATAATTATCGCTAATTTAAAACCAGCTAAATTAAGGGGGGTTGTTAGTCAGGGAATGTTACTGGCGGCAGAAGCAGGAGATGAAGTTAAAGTATTGATAGCAGAAGGCAAGCCAGGAGATGAAGTTAAATTTGGCGATTTAAAAAATAACAAAGAGCAAATTACATACGAACAATTTTCAAAATTAAAAATAAAAGTTAAAGATAAAAAAGTAATTTATAATAATAACATATTAACTATAAATAAAAAAGAAGTTAAAGTTAATATTAAAGATAACGCTAAGATTTGTTAATTCTAAAAAAGAAAAGGCTTAAATACCTATTGTACTTATTGTACTTACAGGTGTTACATTTGAAGATAAAGTTAACAAAACATGCTGAACATCAGATGATTGGAAGAGGGTTTTCAGAGAGTGAGATTGAAGAAGGAATCAAAAGAGGAGAAAAAATAAGACAAAATGGCAAGATAGTTTCAATCTACAAATATTATAAAATTGTATATAAAATAGTAGGTGAAACGCATTATGTCATAACTATAATGTACAGGTGGTAAAAATGGTTAGATGTCCCATATGTGAAAAAGGCATATTAAAAAAAACGAAAGAAAGAAAGAAATTTTTTGGAGTAGATCTAGGAATGTATCCTGTAGAAAAATGCACTAAATGTGGAGAAACGTTTACAGATGGAGAAGTAATGAGAAAGATAGAAGAAGCAGCAAAGAAAAAAGGTATCTGGGGGCTAGGCAAAAAAACAAAGATAACCCAGACAGGAAACTCTTTAGCTGTAAGAATACCAAAAGAGATAGCAGAATATCTAAATCTAAAAAAAGGTAAAGAAGCATATATTCATCCAGAGAACAACAAGTTAGTTATCGAAAGTTAAATTCAAAAGATAGTTACTCTTTCTAAAAACGTAATATTTAAATACTAGTATGATGAATAATACAAGTAGTACACTTAATATTAGTATTATTAATATTACTATTAAAATTAAAGATGAAAAAGGGTTCAGGAACTAAAGAAAGGATTTCTATCACTTTAGATAAAACTCTCTTAAAAAACATCAATAAGATATGCGAAGAACGATTGATAAAAGTCTCAAACTTAATTGAAAAACTTATAAAGGTAGGATTAAAAAATGCAAAATAAAAAAGGACAAATAACATTGTTCATCATCATAGGAATAGTTCTTATTATTGGAGCTGCAGTATTTATTTACATAAGACAAACAGTAGAAGAAGGAGTATTAGAACAAGCACCTGCAGGCAGAGAAACAAAATATGATGGGGAGCAGGAAATAACAAATTTTGTTGATTCTTGCTTAAAGCCAATTGTATTGCAAGGTTTAGAGATACAAAGATTACAGGGAGGCTACATAAATATCCCTTCTTCCAGAGAAAGCTTAACAGTCAAAGACAAAGAACAAAATGAACAAATAGGAATAATTGATGATACTAAAAAAGTTATTATTAATATTCAAGGAGAAGGAAATGAAAATGCATTTTGGGTTACAAAATATGGTATTGCTATTCCAAGCATAGAGCTTATGGAAAGTGAGCTTAAATTTTATGTTGAAAAAGAATTAGATAAATGCATAGGGGATTTTAAAGAATTTAAAGAAATGAATTTTAAGATAGAAAAGGGGGCAATAACGGCAGATGTTTCTTTTGCAGAAAGCGTATGGGTAAGCATAAATCTACCTTTAACAGTGAGCATTAGGGAATTAACGTATGAAATCAATGAATTTAATATAGAGATTCCAATTGACATGGGAAAAATCTATACTATCGCAAGTGATTTAGCATTTTATCATGACTTATACGCTTATCCTGAACATTTTACTTTAGACTTAATTGAAAAGTATTCCTGGAGGGGGGGCTCTAAAACAGAACCAACATACCTTCCTCCAAAAAGATTTACTTCTGCAGGTTTTGATTGTTCGCAGGAAACATGGACTATAGATGAAGTAAAAAATGATTTAAAAGATAATTATAACCAAAATTTCAAATATCTAAAAATAGCAAACACTAATTTCCAAAGAGAAACAAGCGATAATCCTGTTGTACAAAGTGTTTTAGATTCTTATATACAGAATTTCTTTACACAACCATACCCTTCAATACGTGCTGAATATATTTATGATGAGGATTGGTTCTTTAATCTGGATATATTGCCCAAATCAGGAAACATCTTAAGGCCTGACAGGACAACTGCCATTGGAATTCCAATGATGCCAAGGATGTGCACATTTAAGTACAGATTTAATTATTTCTATGATTTCCCTATACTTTTAAAAGTAACTGATGATAGTTCAGCTAAAATTGATGTTAAAAGCAACACATTTGAAAAAGGAGCAGGCTATGAATTCCACGTGCCTTTATGGGTTAATGTTTGCGGCAATCAAAAAAGAGAATGCACAGGGAGAGCAACAACATATGACCTTATAGACATAAACGAAACAGCTTTTTGCGAAGATTCACAAAAACTAAGCGGAGACATAACAATAAATGTAGATGACAAAACAAATAAAATAGAAGGTGTCGATGTATATTACAAAGGAGTAGATGCTCTGCAAAACTGCTTCATAGGAAGAACCGATGATAATGGAAAAATGACAGGCAAATTCCCATTCTGTACCGGATGCCAGATTGAATTATACAAAAAAGATTATCCTTTTAAAAAACAAAGGCTGGATGTTCTTGATTACAACAATAAAGAAATTAATGTCAGCATGTCTGCTTTTACCAATCTTAATGTTAATGTAAAATTAATCAGAATACCCATATTTGCCAGGAGCTGGCACGAAACAGATGGATTTACAGATGCTGGAAAGATGATTAAACTTGCTCCGGAATATGGTTATAGCGTTAGTAGTATAATTGCAAAAGGTGAATCTCTAAACCTCAATATGAGTGATTTAGATGATATCAAGACTTACCCTCGGGCTGCAGAAAGCTTAAACTCATTATTAACACAATTAAAAAATTCGAATGAATTCAAAGCTATAATTCCAGTTTTAAAGGGAGAAACAGATTTAAATCCAGCATATGAAGACAGGGCAATGATAACAGGCACAGGATTAAATCAATTCTATTACTTTTATCCTGATGTTGAAAATACTAAACTAAAACTTAGCTCAGGAATTTATAATGTTAATCTTGCTGTTACAGGAAAAATAGATATAAGAAATGATTCTCTGCCAAGCGCTCCTGCTATTAAAGATACTTTCCCTCTAAGCCCTGACATGGCCTATACATGGGATATAGATGATTTAACAGGAAAAAACACTGTAACATTTTACAGCCTTGCAGAGTATAGCTCTGTAGAATTGAACCCAGGAGAATGGTCAATGCTGCTTGATCCTATAATGGAGAATGGAACAATGAAAGCTGAACTGCTCTATGAAGCAGACCCAGTCTATTTAGATGGGAAGATTGTAAACTGTGTAAATTACAGATTCAGCAAAATTAATGGAAGAGTTGAATCTAATATAGGAACAGGAACATGCCAAAATAAAGTTAATGTCGATATCACAAAAGAAGAGTACCTGCCTTACATACTGCCAAAATTAAATTAACTACCCATATCAGATTATAAAGAGTTAAAAAGAACAAAAGGAAAATAAGAAAAGATGAACAAAAACATTTTTCAGTCAAAAAACAAAAAATACCTGTTTTCAGTCTCTCTTTTAATTAGCTTATTGATTACTTTAATTCCAGTTGCTTTAGCAACTGAAATCGATGCTTACGATAAAGTTGATTTAGCAGCTGAAATAGATACTGATAATGGTTTAGTTCTAAAAACCTCAGAGCAAAGAGTTAATTTATATCAGAATGGTTTATCTGACCCTGGAGAATCCTGTATAGCTCAGAATAAACAAACATCTGCGTTTGCAGATGCCTTAGACAATGAAGTTATTTCCACTCTTGAAAAGATTGCTTCTGTTTTGTTTGCTATCTGCACTACAATGAGTGCGATTGATACTATTATAAGTGCTACTGCAATGGTGATTGGAATGTGGTCTGGACCATGCTGCAGACCAGAAATGATGGTTTGTCCTGGTCCATGTGGTGCACCTTGTACTGCAATGGAAGCTAAATTCAGGACTTGGTCTGTAATATATACTCCAGTTAAAGCTATATGCTGTTTTGTCAATTGCGGATGGTGCACAGGCGCAGATGGTTGTTTTGGTTTCTTTGGTATTGATTTAAAAAGTGTAAGTTTAGGCGCAGTACCAGACGTGGGAATAGCAGGTCCAGGAGGAGGCATTAGCCAGTTTGGATTAAGCCCCTATGATAATATCTACTTAGCAGTTGGCTGTTTATGCCCTATTGCAATAATATTCAACATGAGGAAATTGAAAACAATTTATGATGTTTATAACTGCTGCGTAGAGCAGGCATGTGAAAATGGCCTAAATACAGAAGCATGCGAGCAGCAATTAGAAGAAGCCACATGCATATACTGGGAAGGCTCACTATATAGTATGATGGCTAAAGTATTAATGTCTATGATAACAAATGCTATAACAGGGGTACTGGCATCTCTCATTGCTGCAAACATATTAGCATGCGTCTATGCTGTATTCAAAATAGTGCAGGTTCCAAAAGTCATAATGGGGGTAATATCTGCCTGGGAATACATGGGCAGGACATTTGAAGAGCCAGCATGTGAAGATCTTGGCTTTGATGCAATCAAAACAGACTCACAAAAAGCATTTGACGATGCAGCAGATTCTGGATTTGAAGATGTAAACGAAGAAACAATGGAAAACTGGGAAAGAATAACTTTAGTTGACCAGAATGATGATGGAGTTTATGATTATCACGCTCCTGTTTGGACTGCAGTAGCAGGTAAGGAAAAAACATATACTTCAACAGTCTGGTCACGTGATGCAAAAGGAGAACTTGGTTCAAAAACCTATCAAAAAATAGACGGCAAAATCACAAATAATGAAGGTAAAAAAGTAGGATTTTTAGAATGGGAAGGAATCAAAGGTAATGCAGTTCCCAATACAGATGTACTCAGTATGTCTAATCAAGGCACTGGTATTATTGCAGGTAAGTCTTATGACAGATTCGATGTGGTAGGACAAAAAGTAGAGTTCTACCAAGAGAACAAAGTTGTACAAAATCTTGATTTAACTAAAACAGGGGATGCTCAAGTCTTTGTTAATTCTTTAGGAATAAATGAACATAAGTTAGGCGGGGTAACAAAAGGCATTGAAACAGATGGAACGATAAATCTTGAAAAAGGTAAAGTGCAAGTGCTACAAACAGCCACAGGAACTGACCCAACAGTTCTGCAAATAAGTTCTGAAGGAAAAACACCCCTAACAGAAATAAGATACAGTAATGGTATTGTATCTACTCAATCGTATAGTGACGATGCAGGAACAAAAGTATCAACATGGGAGCTTACACAGAATCAAAAAGTATTATTATCCGGAAAAGGAGCAGCACCAAGTAAGTGGGGAACATTTAATAAGGCAAGGCAACAGGCAAAAAGTGCAGGAATTATTGTCGATGGAGCTACAGAAACAAGAATAGATGGTAACATACTTAGTTTTGTAAAAGAAGACCAGAAATATTATGTAGATACCTCCACTAATCAAATTACCAATATGCAAACAATAGGTGACATAACAATAGCGAAACAAATAGGTATAACAAAGCCAGGTTCTCAATTCAAATATAATCAGTATTACTCAGTTATCACCAATGAAGTAGATGGACTTAGTTATTATCTAAAAGATGGGGATCCAATTCCAAAGGGATATGTAGATATGAAAGTTAAAGCGATAAGTGGAGACGAGATTATAGTACAAGGTGCAACAAAAAAAAATGCAGCAGTTGACATTAGGACTATCCCAGTCTATGGAGTAACACCCCCTATAACAGATATAGACAGAGCTACATTGATAATTGAAGGAAAGAATTATGATGATATCCCTCTTTCATTAATCAATGAAGTAGGTGGAGTTATTGAGATTAAAAGTGTTCAAAATGTGGATGAATATAAAACCACAATAACATTAAAAGATGGAAGCACAGTTGACATAACTCAAAACGGGGATAATGTAGAAATTTTCAATACAGAGGGAGACCCAACAGCAACATGGAATGTTCAAGGCACTAAAGTTACAAAAACCATTGGAGAAAATCAAAGAATAGTAGAATCCAGTTTCCAAGACGCAGAAGGAAATAGAATAAGAGTTAAAGAGCATCTATCTATTGCAAAAGGGAGTACAGATTTTTCTCCTTCACAAGACGTAGAAATGACAATTAACGGTAAAACAATAACAATTCCCCCAGAAAGTTTCAGAGAACTAGAATTAAAAACAGAAGAAGATAATCAACAGAAAATAGATAATATTGTAACTGCTTATAATATGCTCGATAAGCCTGATAAATTAAATTATGACAGGACTCTAGGATATTCCACAGGAGGTAAACTTCCAGATGAAACCCTCAAAATTTCTACAGACGGTCAAACAACAACATTAACAAAATATGATAAAAATGTTAAAGATATGACATCCGAAACAATTAAAATTGAAACACAAACAGATGGAACACAAACAGAAACTAAAACTAAGTTCAAAAAAAGGGAGAGAGGAAAGGTAATTCAAGATGTTTTAAGCAAAGAAATAATTACTAGAAATAGTGAAGGAAGAATTACATTTATAAGGGGCACAGGCGAAGACACACATTATTATAGTTTTGATATAGATCCAAAAACAGGAAAAATCGAAGGTGATTTTCTATATGGTGATTTATATATTGATGACAAGTTTAGTCCACAAGGAACTTCGAATATTTATGATGCTGGACCTACAATTAAAGGTTATAATTTTGGTTTGGACCAAAATGGTGAAATGTGGATGAAGGAAGTAGACGAAAAAAGTTGGACAAAAGCCTCTGATGATAAATTCAAACAATTTAGAACAGAAAACAAAGATAAGTTTGATAGTATTAAAAAACAAGGAAAAGCAGCAATGGAGTTGAAAGAACAAAAAGAAGAACAAGCAAAAGAAAAAATAGAAAAACAAAAAACCTCAACCAAAGAAAAACTAGCGCAAAAAGAAGCAGATTACGAAAGTGCCTACAACATGATGTATGAAGTTGTATGGACACTTTTAGATTTAACATTAAGCGAACCAATTAATGAATTAATAGCAGACCAATGTAAATCAGACTCTGACAAGAGTTATCCTCCAGTTGATACCACAACAGATAGTGGTGGGGGAATAAGTAGTGGAGTAGGTGGAAGTGGAGGCCCTTGTCAAGGTATTGATTATAATATTTATAATGCTCAGTTTGTTTCAAAAACGCCTTTAGCTAATGGCAACTGCGATTATAGGGTTACTTATGGAATTTCAGCTTGCGGCAATGCTATAACTTATGATGCCTTAATAAGTGGAACTCCAGACAGTGAAACTTTAGAATCAGACAGTGTAAGTTTAGGACAAACTATTTCCAGAAGCAATATTTTAGAATCACAAATCTGTACACATCAAAGTATATGTTTAACAACAAACGATGGGCATAATCAATGCTATCCTCCTTTACCATAAAAATGAGTTTTTACAAAGAATACATAAAAGAACCGTTTAGGCTATTTTTAAATATATTTAAGAATAAAAAACTTGGATTAATCGTATTGGTAGATATAATTTTTTATATAGTATTTTATCTAGGTTTTAAAGTATTTATTTATTATGCAACAAATATAATGCAAAGCTTGGAAGATTTAAATTTAGGTGTACTTCAAAATCTGAATAATGTTGAATTAGAATCTGCAAATCAATTACTTGCTCAACTACAATCCTTTATAGTATCTATTTTTGGAGTAGTATTCATATTTATTTTATTTGTTATAATAACACTAACAATAATCAAAGGATGGGAATGGAGTAAGATAGTTAACAAAAAGAACAAATTATTTGATTATAAGTTATTGATATTAAACCTAATGTGGTTTATTGTATGGGTTGTTATTTTGATAATACCTTTTGCATTTATACAAAAAGAAGTTTATCTTACACGTATCATTTACTTTATTCCATTTATCTTATATTTTACGTTATTTTTATACATGAACTATGCAGAAACAGGAAGGATGGGAAAAGCATTAATATCCCCTATAAAACAAGGACTATTAAAATTTCATAAATATATAACTCCATTAATAATAATTGTATTATTTTTTGAAATACCTTTTATAATATTAAAATTATTAAAGCTACAGTCAACGCTTCACATTATTATTTTTTCAATAATCATTTTAATAGCTTTAGCTGTTTATAAGTTGTATTTCTATACTGTAAAGTCAGTTTAGGCAACTCAAATGACAGTACTGCCTAGCGAAGTTCTAATAAAAAAGATTGTCTTGTGAGAATCCTTGCTCGCTTTAACCAATACTAAATTCGCACGGAGCGCAGTACTGTTATAGGTGTCTATGCTGTTTAACAAAGTACCAATTAAGAAGGAACATTAACAGAAAGTTTTTCTAAGCTTTCACAGCTTTGCTTCAGATATTTATTGACTAATTTATCACAAACAGTATAGTCTCCTTTTGTTGCAAAATTCATATAGCATTGATCTCTTTTTGAATCCTTAACTATTTTAGCACAAACATCATTATTTCTGTTTGTAGTTGCAAGATCTTTATAGCAGGTATCTTTATATGATTCATCACTTATTCCAATACATACTTCTTCATCATTAGATGCAGTAGCAACACCACTAAGGCAATTATATTTATAGCCTGTCTGCTCAATCCCATTGCAATATCCTATAGCTTTTTCTTTATCTGTTTTAGCAATATTTTTTATCATTTCTATCTTTTCAGATATGGGTTTACCTTTAAATATATCTTCTCCAGTATTTGCAGGAACACTACAATCGGCTAAACAACTATTATAATCTTCATTACTCTCACAAATAGAATTACCGCAGCATAATTCTATAATGGCATGCTTGCATTCATAATTAGTCTCTTCATTGCAATAATCACTTGTGCAGGAATTATCGTCATCACAACTGATTGGACAAACATAAGTTGGAGTAACAGGTTTTGGTACAACTGGTTTTGGCGTTGTTGGATTAGGAACAATAGATTCGTCTTTTGTAACTCTAAAAGCAGAGGTTGCTTTAGCTGTTTTGTCACCATAAGAAGCAGTTGTTCTAAGGTAATAATTTCCTGGCTTGATATCTAAAGGAATATTAACAGAAGAAGATGCTCTTGTTTCCAATGCAATTGTTTCTTCTTTAAATGTAATTAATGAATCTTTTAAATCATAGACTTCATACTTTAAAGAAACATCATATCTTTTTGCTTTTCCAAGATTAAATATTTGAGAAGTAAATCTTAAATCCTCTCCTTCTTCTACAGAAGCACTAATAAGATCTGTTTCTACATCAAGCAATTGCGAAGGTCCCTTAGGTATTAAAAACATAAAAATGCCTGTAGACACTAAAACTAAAGAACATACAATCGCAATAACTAAAGCAATTGTTGTTTTAGATACATGAAATATATGCTTTACTTCAGTAGGAGGGTAAGCAAACTGCAAAGCTTCATTTACTCTTGATTTAGCATAACCATATTCTAACAAGTACTTCTTTATAGAGTTTATATCGTAACCTGCTCTTACTTGTTCTCTTATGTATTTTACTAAACTGTTTTGTACCATGTTACATCCATATTCTTTTAACAGTATAAACTAAGTTCCATGTATCAAAAAAACTTCTCATCTCTTCAGATTTATCAGAAGGAATCCTAACCTTTTTATTTCCTAATTTTTTACCATCAATTGATTTTAAAAAAGATTCTCTTCCTCCACTTCCATATAAAGAATGACTTAAAATCTGTCTTTGGGTTCTGCTAAGATTATCTAATTCATATTCAAAAAGAAAATAAGACATCATTCCAATTATATTTGAAACCATTTCTTTATGTTTCAGGCTATAACCTTCATGTATCAATGTTCCCCAGAATAAAGGCTCTTCTAAAAATTTAGAAAAACTAGTCTTTGAAAAATGATATTTACCCTCAACATTATTTATTTCGTTCCATACTTTTTCAGAAAACTCCTTAAACACAATAGCAACATCTATATCATTAATATTCTTCTTTCCCTTAAGCGCTGAACCAAAGACAATTATATCGTCAATCTCTTTTTTCTTCAGCCATTTGGTTAAGGGTTTTATAAATTCCAAGTTTTTTAAGTATTTTTTCTGTGCCATTCTTGATTATTACCAAATCAGCAATATCAACTTTTTGAGAATATGTTTTCCTATAGATATTGAATAAATTATGAACTTCTTCATTTAATTCATAATCGAATTTTTTTAAATGCTCAAATCTATCCTGATGATTATCAGGCACCTTTAGTATTTTACTGTAAATAAAGAAATCACAATCTTCAACAATTGCCTTAAAGTACATTGTAACGCTTGATTTCAATCGATTTTTTTCTTCAGCATCTTTTGCAGTTTCAAGAAACTCTTGAACAGACCCAATGATAATCTTAGTTTTAGCATCCATATCAACAAGTGACAGATAACAACTATTTAAACCTTTTGGTCAACCATTGACCAAAACCTATTAAAATCGAAGCCTTGTCAACAAGTGACTAATAAATCAATAAAAATTATATGATTTTTAACAAAAAAATAACTTAAATAATACAATATTAATATCTAATCAAGCATAAACAAAGTATAAATATACTTAATAAAGGCTAAATAGAGTATAAATAAAGTATTAATAAAACCAAAAAGTTTATATATAATCAAAAAAAAGAAATAGTAAACATAGTAAAATGAGTAAACAAATACGAATAACAGTAAGTGACGAGATAGATAAACTTATTTCTAAAGTAGGTAATAAATTAGGAAAAAAGAAATCAATGCTAGCAAGAGAACTAATGGAACAAAAACTATACGACTTAAACCTAATCCAAAAAGGATTAGAGGATTTAAAATGAATAAAAGAGGGCAAATAACAGTATTTATTATCGTAGGAATAGTTATCTTAGTAGGGGCAGGATTATTTTTTGGTATAAGGCAAGAATCAATCAAACAGGAAATTGCTCCAGGAATTGCATTAACAATAGAGGAGGTTCCAGTTGAATTTAGGCCTGTTTCTTTATTAATAGAAACCTGCTTAACACAGATAGGAACAGAAGGATTGATTAAACTAGGTGAAAGAGGCGGTTATATTAATTTAGTAGATCACGATATAAATACGATAGAAGACACAACAAATTCTGATGCTGTCCAGTTCTTTTCAGGTTCTGAATATTCGATTCCATATTGGTGGCATTTAGATTCTGAAAATAATTGCAAAGAAAATTGTGAATTTACGATAATACCTGAAAACAAACTTTTCCTAAAGAAAAGAGCAGACAAAACATCAATAGAAAGTCAACTTGAAGATTATCTAAAAGAAAACCTAAGAACATGTTTAAATGATTTCACTGAATTAAAAAATCAAGGCTTTATAATAGAGGAAAAAGGAGACATACAACCTAGCATTGTTGTAACTGAAGACGATATTATTGCTTACATAGATTATCCATTAGAAGCAGAAAGAGCAGGAAAACAAGAATTATCTAAATTCTTTGTAAGATTTCCCCTTAACATAAAAAAAATCTATGATATAGCTTTATTGTTAACAAATATGCAGGGAGAATATAATTTCCTTGAAAGAGATGTTTTAAACCTTATAGTTGGTTTTTCTGGTGTAAACAAAGACAAACTGCCTCCTATGTCTGAAACCAAATTTAGAGTTGGAAAAATGGTTACATGGAGAAGAAACAATGTAGAAAACAATTTAAAAAACATGCTTAGCTCAAACATTCCATTGCTTCAGATGTATGGTACAAGAAACTATGCACCTCATTCTTTTCCTGGAAATCCACTTCTTGAGTCACTTTATAATACAGGAATGTTAGTTCCTGGTTCTGAAGAATATACTGATTTAGAGGTAAGGTTCAATTATATTCCTTTTTGGAATATATATTTTGATTTAAATTGCAATGGAGACTTATGCAGACCAGAATCAGTAGCTACAGATATTATAGGATCTTTAATAGGTATCCAAAATTACAATTTTGTTTATGACTTAAGTTTTCCTGTTGAAATAGAAATATATGATCCTTTGGCATTTAATAACAAAGGCTATAGGTTTAAGTTTTTTCTGGAAGGCAACATAAGAGACAATGAAGTTATGAAATCAGACTTTTCTCCAATAGAAGGAATATTTATTGAATCAACAATGCTTTGTGAAGAGAATAAAAGAAATTCAGGAGAAATCACAATAAATGTAAATGATTACACTACAAAACAGGGTCTGGATGATGTTCAGATAGCATATTCCAGTTATGAAGAAAGCTGTTTAATAGGCTCTACTGAAAATGGAGTATTCAAAGGAAAGTTCCCTGTCATGTTAGGTGGCACTATTAGCTTCTTAAAAGAAGATTATATTTCATATTCACAAAGATTTGATACCAAATTAGAAAAAACAGACAAGTTGGATATAACACTAAAGTCAAAAGCACCTAAACAATTCATTGTTAAAAAGAAATTAATGACTAAACAAGGAAACATTTGGGTGTTGGGCAATGAAGCTGAATTAAGGGATGAGGAACAGGCAGTTATAATATTAACAAGAAAATCCGGTTTGAATGAAGATGATTTTACGACCTCCGCTATATATCTTGGAAATCAGACAACTTCTGGAGAGATTGATATTGCACCCGGAACATATGACATTAGTATCAGCCTTTTGTATGATAAACCTATAAATATACCTTCAAGTAAAAGGGAATATGATGATGAGGATTACACGATACCTGGATTCAAATTAGAAGAAGGCTTTAGAACAGGAGGTCTTGCTATCAATTACACATTCACAAAAGAAGATCTAAAAAATAATGATATAACATTTTATGTTTTAAATCCAGACATTGCAGCAATACCTGAATCACAACTTGTTATGGAAGATATTAATGCAGTTTCAGAAGTGGATGAACTATCAAGAAAATACAAAGGGAGCTTAGTACCTAAATTCAAATGAGGCACACATACATTAAAGGTAGAGCATTGTTTATGGTAGCTATGATACTAAGTCTGCCAATCTATTCTGCTGTTGGCATGGCTGTTTTAAGCAATGGTTATTTCTATGGAGAAACAGATAATGCAAAAGGCCATTATAGGAGAAATGAAAATGTTTACATTAATATTACTGCATGGGTCCATGGAGATTCTGAAATAACCCCTGATCAGATTCATTTAAACGATTTAAGGGGCCCTATATTTGATTCATGCACTCCACGAGGAGATGGATCTTTTTATTGCACCCATCAAATGACAAGCCCTATCACATCAAATCCTTATCAACTCAGGATTTCGCTTTATAATGATAACAATGTATTTGATAATCTGTTTATCCTGCAAGGAGCTTATGACGAGCAGGCGCCAGAAATATTATCATTTGATATTGCACCTTCTTCGGTTAGTGGGGGCAATGTAAATTTCAATTATGATATTTATGAACATGCAACATCACCTACAGACACAGACAGTTGTTCAGGAGTTGAAAAGATTGAATTATCAACCAATGGTCAAGTATTTAAAACAGTCATGATTAATTCAAACTATAATCAATGCAGTAATTCTGGAACAATTACAGTTCCTATAAATCAAATAACTAATACTACTGGCATAAAACAAGTTATATTAACAGCATATGATTATTTGAATCATCAAGCTAGTGCATCAAGTCAATTTAATTATGATACATCTTCTCCTGTTATTAGTTCTTCATCATTAGAGATTAAAGACAATAATGGAAATATTGTTGGTTATGTAGGGAGTAACCAAATCAATAATGCAGTAATAAGTTTTACTGTTACAGCTAATGACTTAGATTTTAATAATGTATATGGGGATATTTCAGAAATTAACAATAATCCTCCATCTGAATATAATAATAAAAAAGCAGATTGCAGCAGCATAACTCCTAGCGAATACCTTTGTTCTTTTAACAATATAAATATCAATTTGGATAGTACAACTAATGTACATATAATAATTAGTGCTCCAGACCTTGCAGGAAACGTAGATCCTGTTGTTTTAACAAGAAATATTGGTTATGATACTACTGGGCCTTCTTTAACCACCATAAAAACAGATAAAGTTGATAGTGGTGTAAGCTATGCTGGAAGTTCAACTACATTTATTGTAGAGTTAAACGATAATGCAGGGGTAAACAAAGAGGGTATAATCCTTGATTTAAGCAGCATCAAAACAGGTTTAAGCAAATCTGCAGATAATTGTACAAATTCTGGAAATGACTGGACATGTTATTGGTATAATATTAATAGTGATAAAAATGATGGTGAAAAAACAGTATCTGTATCTGGATCTGACATATTAGGAAATCCACTTACAGGAACATTATCTGCAACCATCATTTTAGACAAAACATCTCCTCTGATAACATCTTCTCAGGTTATTGGTATAGGAACAGGCATTGAAGCATTTGCTGGAAAAATAAAAACAGGAGATACATTAGAAGCAACAATAAACATCAAAGAAAAGAACAGAGTAAGAGCTTATGCTGACTTTAGTTCTTTTGTTACAACACAAGATAATGTAACTGGGAGTTGTATCAAACAAGGTGAAGATGATTGGACATGTGATTTTAGTTCTTCAACTATAGATGTTCCTGGACATGTTCTTAGTACTGCTAATTTTAATATTGTGGATTTTGTAGGCAATGACATACAACTCCAGGAACCAGTAGAAGTACTATGGTATGAAGATGCTCCAGGTGTAAGTTATTGGACTTCAAGCATTACCTGTTCCCCTCAATTAGTTGACAGGCAGATAACTGATATGATAAATGCAAGAGTTTACTGTGCAATTGAACTCCAGCCAACAACTGTAGATCAGGAAACATTATCCGTTAGCCTTGGCTCATGTACAGGAGATTCCATGGCATATATAGAAAATATAGAATTGTTAAATGCTCAAACAGGAACTCTTGAACCTTATCTGGCTGTTGACCTTATCAGAGGGGAGATGAATACAGACAGTTTAAGCATAACATGCCCATTACAAATAATTTCAAGAGTAGGTACAAAGATAAACCAGAATCCAGAAATAGAACCTGTTGAACTGAACATTGGCTTTTACAACATGCCATTAGGACAATTTGGAACAGGTATTGAAAGCAAAATTGAAGATGCCAAAGATGAAGCATTAAATGGATTGTGGAAGATTATTGGTTTCCTTGAAAAGATAATGAAATGGGCAAAACTAATTTGTAATGTTTTGTCAACACTTCAAAAAGTAAAGTTAATCTGGTCTCATGTAACAACAGACCTTACAAATACACATCTTGCTATGATAGGAACACCCGTAGAACCAGTTGTTGCTGCAGCAAAATCAGGTGCATGCAATATTGATAGGGCTGTTGGTGAAACAGCAAAAGACTCTTATTTCTTCCTTGAAGGAATTTGTAAATTTGTTAACTGCCAGATGAGTCCTAAGGCTCCAGACAGTAATGAAATGGGAGATGCAAAAAAAGGAAGTTGGTTTAGTGACATATCTGACTCTCTTGGAAGCTGGACTTATGAAGGAAATGAACTATTGAATAGTGTTGGTGGAGATTTCCTAAAAGATTATACTGGAAAAGAGCCATACCAATACATGAACGCTAAAGATAATATATTAGTTGCAATGGTAACAGGATGTATTCCTGGAATAATTAATGGTTTAGGTAAATATAGGCAAATACTGTGCTTATATGCAGACTGCCTTGAACAAAACGCACAAAACAACGTTCCTGTAAAAGTTTGTGAAGATCAAAAAAGTTATGCAACATGCAAGTATATCTTAGGAGAAGTATTTGCTTTATTACCCTGGACTGCATTATTTGATTATTATATAGGATTAGTAAGAAGCGCTTTATCAGACCCATTAAGCGCTGTTGGAATAGCATTGAGTTATGCATGTCAGCCAACCTGTGTTCCAACTGTTGACGGTTCAACCACATGGCTCTATACAGAAGGATATTGCAGAGCAATAGCTTTTGCATCAATGCTGGGAGAAATAATAAATGACGTAACAGGCATTATAGATGAATTTAAGCAGATAAAAGGAGATTACTGCGAAAGACTTGATGATGACGATGATGAAGAAGGTGGAGGAGGATTGTTTTAAAATGCTAGAAAGACACAAACAACCATCCTGGGAAGCGGGTTTACTAGTTATATTGATAGTTATTTCTGTAGTTGGTGTTGGGTTAAATTCTACTACGAATGATGTTACTGGGAATGTTGTGGGGGTTACTGGTATGGCAGTTGCAACACCTGTAACAGGAGATATACTAAAAGTAGTAAATACTGACATGACTGATGCACCATTTTTTTATAGATTTAATAACGATAAATATGAAATACAATTTGCAGGTGCCTCTGAATGGCACAACGATATAACTGCGTCAGGTGTAAGATCAAAAATTGAAGCATCAGATCAATACTTAAAACCCTACATGAGAAAATTATTAGAAGCTAATAAACAAAACTCTGTTAGAGAAAGGTATATTACAGGACGTGACGACGTTAGAGAGCTAGTTAATGGCGCTGATGACGAGCAAATTGTATCCGTAGCTGGAAGAAAAGTTGCATATTCAATATGGTTTATGACAACAAACCCAGATTATGTAGGAGATGGATGGAGAAACGTTCCAGCAACAGCTCAAAGAATGGATATTTTAGGGGGCATAAATCCAAATAAATTATCAGCAACTTCTGGATCAACAGCAGCAACAGCAACATTACCAAAAGCACCAGAATGGGATACTGGTTCATGGCCAGAAAAAGTTTCAAAACGAGGAGACGATACTTTTAGATATGATTATGATACTAGTAGGGCTCCCAAAACTGGAGATAGATCTATTGGGCAAGATGGAACAAGATGGCAACATGATGGAACAAAATGGCAACTAATACCTGCATCAGAATGGGATACTAGTACATGGAGAGAAGGTACTTTAAAAGATACCTCACGACAAGATAAAAAAGGTTTCAAATATAGTTTTAGTGGTAGGATAGCCCAAGCAGGAGATATGTCTCTTCGAAATGATGGAGTAAAATTCCAATATGATGGAAAAGAATGGCAAAAAGATCAAACAAAATGGATATCTAATCCAGCACCAACAGCACCAGCAACTACAGCAGAAAAAATAACTCAATTAGAAATTCTAAAAGCTTATAATACACTGGCTGATAAAACACACGAACGTAAGGCAGAACTAGCTAAACATGATGCAGATCCTGATATAGTAATAAAACTACAATCTGAAATAGACGCCGCTAACATAAAGTTTAATGAATTACGAGGAATAACACCCAAAACACAGATAGTAGCAGCAAAAACTACATGGACTCTTGCAGCAGACGGAAAAACTTGGAATACGGTTAATAGTAATAACCCAAGTCAAACTGCTACTGCAGTACTTAAAGGAGACAGATTAGTAATAACTCATGTAGAAGGTTATACTAATATAAAGAAAGGTGACCCAACCCCTCCAATAGATGAAGCAAATCTAGCTAAAATATGGAGCACAAAAGAACCAGGTTATTATTATCTAGATGGAACTCCAATTCCCCAAACACTTTTAGATGGCAAATACATTGAATCAGGTGTAGAGCACGTTGTTATTAATAAAGATTTAAGCAATAATAAAATAACGGTTGACTTATTAGCACTTGACTCTAGCAATGTATTACGCAAATCAATGATATATACTGGCCAACAAAGAGCTCCAACAGCACTTAAAGCTCCAACCGCACCTAAAGCTCCAACCGCACCAGTTAAAGGACCACCTATAGCACCAGACATCAATAATCCAGATTCTGCAAAAAACATCCCAAAAGAAGGAACCGCTCCAACTCTAGCTAGCGATGGTAATTACTATTATCAAAAAGCAGATGGAACAATTCTAAAATGGACTGAAAAGAACAATGCTAAAGGTGAACCGATATATGAAACTGTAAATTTTAAGTATGACCTCCAAGGACTATTAGGTGGAACATTAACAACTTTCACAGATATTGAAGCTCCAACAGAAGCAGCTGCAAGAAAAATACTCGCTGACAAAGGAATCATTTCAATCAGAAGGGCCGCTAAAGGAACACCAACTACAGAAGGATATCAAAGAAGAATCCTAACCTTCCAAGTAGTAGCGGGTGTTGCATTCTATAAAGATCAAACAGGAAAAACATATCTACCTAAGAAAAAAGAAAATGGAAACTATGAAAGTGAAGTAGAATTGATAGCTAGAATAAAAAAAGAAGATGATGCCAACCTTGCACTAGAAAACATAAAAAAGAACAATCCGGGAATTAACAATAATGAAGCTAAACAGATTCTTTTACTTGAAGATAAAGATCTTGCAAAAGCAATAGGGATAATAGAAGCAAAAAAAACAGCTTCAGGAGAAGAAAAAGAAATCGAAGCTCCAAAACAACTAAAAAACAGCAAAGGAGAACCTATACAAAGATGGACATACAAAGGAAACATAATAACAAATGAAAACAAAGCAGAAGCATTCAAACAATGGAAAGAAGAGATAGCCAAAAGCAAAAACCTGGTAAAAACAGGATTTATAGATGCTCCAAATGGAGCAGATATATTTAAAACAAATGATGGAAAATATCAGCAAATAGATGATGAAGGCAAGATTATAAATTACGCAAAAACAGATTTTTATAAACAAGAAAAAGAAATTGGTCCTGATAAGCAAAAAGTAATTTCTGTCTACAAGATAGAAGCTGGAAAGAAAACTCCAAAATTTCAGCATGTATATATAGAAGGAATGGAAGATATAGAATTGGATAAAGAAACATTAACTAAGATTAGAGAAGTGAATGGAAAAGTAGAAAGGATACCCTCTCAAAAGAAAATAACAATATCCAAAGATGGAAAAATTTTAAGAGATATTGATCTAACCCAGTACAAACCAGATGGATTTGGAACAAGAATAATTACAGATCATCATTCTGTCTACCTTAACGCTCAAGGAGAGGAGATATCAAAATCACAGTACACTAAACTTTATGAAGATGATAAAAATCCTCAGGAAGTACAGATATCTCTAAGGGAAGAAGAAAAATTCGTTCTTGGAGATGTATACGAAAAAGACCTGGGATTATTTGGGTCACCAAAAATAACACAAGGAAGGCTCCTTGAAACAAGGTATACTGAAAGCAAGGAGGTTAAAGACGGCAATGTAATAATACAAGGTTTCACAATTGATATTAAAACAAACAAAATTACTGAATTTAAATATACAATCTATGAAAAAGGAGACTATGATAATCCAAAATGGGTAGTATTTGATGAAAATGGAAACGTTGATGCGAAAAAGAGTAATACAAATGATGCTTCAATTATAAAACAAGCTCAAACACTTAACACACAAAGAAAATCAAGAGAGTGGTTTGCGCAATTCCAGTTCCGTTTAACTCAATTTAAAGGTCTTGCAGGATTCTCTCAATTGATCTTTGATGATGAAACGCTTGGAGCATGGAGAGAAGGTGTTGATAAAATCTTCTCATCATTATATTTAGGAACAGATTATTGGGCTAGTGGAGTTTGTGCAAGATATATACCTAAGGATCAAAAAGGTTTGTTTACTATGAGAACAAAAGATGGCTTGTTTGATGTTATTGCTCATGCTGAAGGAGAAAAAACAACAATAACTAAGCCAGATGGAACAACAGAATACTTGTACAAATTGACATTTTCAGTGAGAAATCCTAAAGATAGCAGATATGATGAATTAGAATTTAATGTTTTCCTGTATGGAGACAGAACAATTAAACTTTATTCAGAAGATATCTCCGTAGATGAAGGAGATTCATTTACAAGAGGTGCAGCAAAAGGAGGGCAGACAGAATACAGCAAGGAACATGGAAAGCCGGTTGTACAATACAGCCCAAGTGATTATAATAAAATCTGCATTGAATTTAAACAGGGCATTATAAACGCAGAAGGCAATAGTGAAAGTGAAATTTGCAATGTAATAGTTGAATACACAGGAACAGCAACTGGATATCAAGAAGGAGCAACAGCAACATCACCAACAACATCAGGATCCCCTCAATCATTTGAAGAAGCAGACTTTTAGAAAATGAATTTAAAAGAAAATATAACTATATACCTAAACTCTTTTCGTAGTAAGAGCATTTTACTAGCTGCTGCCTTAAATTCATTATTGGTCCTGATAGTGGCAGCTTTAATTGTATTAATAAAAATAATTGCAAAACCATGGACAAACAAATTAGAGAAGATAAATCTGGCTAATGTAGCATTGCAGACTGAAACTCAGCTGGAATTAATAGCTATGACATTAAGAGGCTTTATCTTATTCGTAGTTATTGCAATTGTAATATTAGTCATTATTTTAATAATTAAATGGTCTTTCTTTCAGGGAATGATCTATAAACATTTTTTAAAAAAGAAAACTAATATAAAATATCTAAGAAGATTTACAGTATTAAATGCATTGTGGCTTCCACCGTGGCTGGCTTTATTTCTGGCAATAGTACTTGGAGTTAAAGCAGATTATTTAATAACGTCATTTTACATACTTTTTTTCCTTTTCCTGCATTTTACATTTATACTATATACCAGATTTACAAAAAACAGCAAATTAAGTGAAATTCAAAGAACCATTAAGACAGGAATTACAAAAATACGCTCTTTCATCATACCTTACATATTGATCTCAATAACATTCATCCTAATCTCACAATTAAACAGATTAAGCATACCTTATTTTTTCGTAATTTATATAATATTTTTCAGCTGGATACAGAATTACACTAAGGAAATTATCCTTAAAATTTAAAATGAGTAAAAAAAAGAGAGGGCAGGTTACTGTATTTATAGTAATTGGAATAATAGTCCTATTGACATATTTCACTTTATCTTATTATAAAAGAGAAAGTATACAGGAAACAGAGTTGATACAACCAGAACTTATACCTGTTCAGCAATATGTGCAGTCATGCACAAAGACAATAGCAAGAGAAGCTATAGATATAATAGGATTAAATGGAGGCTATATATCTTTCCCGCATTGGATACAGAACAATCCTAACAGTTATCTCAAATTAAGCCCCATACAGGAATTTAAGAACCCATATTGGTGGTATGATGGAGAAGAAGCAATCCCTCCATTAGATTTTATAGCAAAACAAATAGAAGATTATACGAAAGCAGAAATTGCAAATTGCATAGACAATTTTTCTGCTTTTCATGAGCAGTATGAAATAATAGAATTAGAAACATTTAACGTTATAGCTGAAATTGGAGAAGAGGATGTAACTGTAAAGACCATTTACCCAATAGAAATCAAAGATAAATTTAACACAACATTAGCTCAACTACAAAAATTTCCAGTTACAATACCAATAAGGTTGAAAAAAACATATGAACTGGCAAAAACAATAATGGAACGTGAAAACAAAGATTATTTTATTGAAAAAAAGACAATAGATTTGATGAGCATGGATGATGATGAAATACCCACATCAGGCTTTGAATTAAAGTGCGGGAAAAAACAATGGGAAATGGATAAAGTGGAAAGAAAACTAAAACAATTATTAGAAGCAAATCTTCCTTATATAAAAATAAAAGGAACTGAATTTAAAACAGATTCAATAATAACTCCTTATCAATTGCAGGATACAAATCCTTTTTCAGAATCAGATACATACAATAATTCTTATTATAATTATCATTATATATGGGATATTTCTGACACATTATACAAAAACATGCACGTCAGTTTTAATTATGATTCAAAGTGGGACATAAAGCTTTATGCAAGGCCAAATAAAGGTAAATATCTGCAGTCAAACTCTCAAAATGGAGGGGATGTACTTTCATTATTATGCTTTAATTTGTGGCACTTTACTTATGATGCAATATTCCCTGTGAAAGTAACAGTTGTAGATGATAAAACAAACAAAAACGAAAGATATTCTTTTACCTTTGCATTTAAAGCTCAAATAAATCATAACATACCAGATAGAACAAACTTTGCAATACAAACTTTTGAAACAAGAGATTCATACATAGAAGAAGAATATTGTGCAGACCTGACTAATGAAGTTACATTATATGCAATGGACAAAGCTACCACAAACCATATAAGAGACGTAAATTTAACATTAACTTGCGGAAGATACACTTGCCCTATAGGAACAACAAAAAGCTATTGGGAAGAAGACCCTTCTGGAATTCCTAAGTTAAAAGAAAAAGTCCCATACTGCTCAAACGCAATACTAAGGGGTACAAAAGAAGGCTATGAAGATTCTCAAACATTCATCCAGACAGGAAGGAGATTAGGAACCATTCCTGAAGACAACATAGGAAATACATTTACTTTAGAAATGAGGCCAGTAAAAGAATTCAATTACACAGTTGTAAAGCATAAAATACTGGGCCAGGGAATAAGTGGAGCAAAGGCATTAGAACAAAATGAAAAAGCAATGATTACAATAAAAAACAGAGAAGAAATATTTGAAAGTTACTCAACTTACCCCTTAGAAGGAAAAGCTCCTATAAAATTACTAGACAAGGATAATTTTGATTATGATTTGGAGATATTCATAGCTGATAATGAAAGCATTAAAGCAGGATATAAAATAAAATGGACAGTATCAAAAATAGATTTAAGATTAGGCAAAAATATTACATTTCATGTTGTTGAGAAAGACTTTACGGCAGATGAAGAAAAATATCTCTTCTTTGCAGGATTAGAAGAATATTCAAAAAGAGTTCCATTACCAAAAATAAAATGAAATCCAAACTAAAAAAGATAATTTCAATATTATTGATAGAATTGATTATCTTGCTCCCTATTGCAATGGTAGATGCTCTTACAATAACTAATGTAAGAGTAGAAGAAGTTACAGATATATCAGCAAAAGTAAAATGGGATACAGACATTGCAGCTGAGGAAAGTGTTAATTTTGGAACTACACAAAGCTTAGGCAGAACAGAATCAACTCCTAATTCACGCAGAGAACATTCTATATTATTAAATAATATAAATCCAGATACACCCTATTATTTTGAAGTAGTCTCTAATTCAATAACTGATAATAATAATGGTAATTTTCATACTTTTACAACCTTGCCTGAAACAGCATTATTTGTAAGTTCAAATATTCCTGAAAATTATAAGCAGCATTCAATAAACATTGAAGGAAGCAGTATACGCCTGGCAAGAATAAATATGTATGCTAATAGTGCAACTCCAAGAACATTAAATTCTGATAATAATGGTAATTTCTTATTTCCTAACACTGATTTAAATGAAGGAGATAACACAATAAGACTTACAGCAGAAAGTCAGGGACAAATAGTAGAACAAGTTTACTCAATTAATGTTGATACCATTGCGCCAACAGTAACTTTAACTGAAATTCCAAATGTTGTAGGTGAAGAAAGAATAACAATCAATGGTTCAGTAAGCGAGTTAGTAGATATTTCAATTTATGTTACGTCAGGAGAAGAAGACACAACTCCTCCTCCAAAAGTTGCGAATCTAAAAAATACATCTGTACAGGCAAATCTTGTTGAATTAAACTGGGATGAAATAAGCACAGATGATTTCCAACAATACATAGTATATAGGAACAACAAACCTTTAGGAATAGGAAGTGATTCGGATTACAATGATTATTCAGATGTTCTTGCCAATTCTGGTCAAACATATATTTATGAAGTTGCTGCTATGGATCGAAGTGGAAATATAGGTTCAAAATCAAACCCATTAACAATAACAACTCCTGAAGGAGGGAGAACAGATTTACCAGAAGAAGATGTAGATATATATGAGGGAACTAAAGGGTTAGAGAAGACAATAACAACAGATACTCTATTTGAGGAAGAAATACAAATTGGAGCAGAAGATGGTTTTTACAATATAAAAATTGAAGCTATTGACAAATCAGATAATAAATGGACATATGAAAAAGATGTATTATTAGATACTGAGCCTCCTGAAATAGAAATAATTTCTCCAAAAAGCAATGCAGAAATTTTTGAAAATTATGCTGATAATGTTGCAATAAGGGGAAAAACAGAGCCAGGAGCAAGGGTTTATCTATATGTAAAAAGAACTCCATTTAGCATATCTGATGATACAGTAGATATTTCTGGATTTCCTGACCAGATACAAGATATAAAAGAAACAGACCTAAGAGCAGACTGCAGAGTTAATATACGAGGAGAAGAACAATGCAAAACTCATTCTGATTATGAAACAATTGCAGATGCAGAAGGTTTCTTTGAATTTGAAGAAGTTGACATGACCTCTATGTGGGCTGGTGCTTTAAGAATAGAAGAATACGAAACAGGAGAACCGTATTATGATCAGGCAACAAGACCAGAATTAAGGGACGTTATAAACAGTAATTTATTATTTGTAGCAGTAGACTTGGCTGGCAAAAAAGGAACAGAACAGATAAATTATCAAATAGGCACATGCTGGTCACCAGGATTTGCATGGGATGCAACACCTCTTATAGAATATCAATCACCAACTTTCTTAAATGTTGAAAGATTAAAAGAAGGAACAGAAACGATTTACTTTTACTTTAATTTTACTTATCACGGAAGAGCTAAAGATGCAAAAATTACAAGCTTAAGGGTAGATGATGCCTGTGGCCAGGGCTATCTTGAAAATCAAAAAAGATACAACTATAGTTGCTCTATTTTAAGATCATGCACTGAGAAATTAAGCCCTAATGGAAAAACAGCATATATTGCATGTCCATTAGGAAGATTAGAGGAAATAGGGGGTTGGGATCAGGATGAATGGCAAAGTTTCATAGATACAATAGCAAATGAAATGACCTTTCCATTTAAGTTAACTATGACTTATGATGAAGAGTTTGATAATAGTTCCATAGATTATTCAAACACACATTACTTATGTACAGAGGTGGGATATGTTGTTGATGCTGCTGTAATAAATGCAAAAGATATCCTTCCTGACTGGATGTTATATGATCTTACTGATTATTTGAATAGTTCGATTAATAAAATGGAAGAATGGATGGAAAAGATAAGGCAAGTTTTGGAATGGACAGCTATTGGATGCATGGTAACCTTTTTTGTAAAGTTTATGACACAGATATTTAGAAGATGGACCTGCTTTTATGATCGTTTCTTTAAAAATCTTCAACAATTAGCATCAGGCGGAAATAAAGAAGACGAATGCCGGAAATGCATAGATGAAAAAGAACAGCCTGAAAGCAGAAAAAAGAATATATTAAAAAGATTTGATAATAAAAAAGATGTCCAGGATTTAATAAGTGACAAATGTATGGAAACATGTTATCCTAGCTGCAGTTCATCATGGAAATCAGAAGAAAGTTTGTATACAACATACAGGTGGGCATGTGACCGAGTATTTGGTCATGCAGCTCCATCAGGATGGACAGAAACAGTTTCTGACCAACAGCTCTTTCAAAAATTATCAGAAGGAAGCAGTTGCGCTGATGACCAGTCTGTAAGAGGAAGGCCATTAAGAGCTGTAGAGTGCAAAAAAGTTGAAGACAAATACAGGATTAAAGACACATTTAGCAGAGATGACAAGTGCCTTGAAATTACATCCCATACACAAAGCAAAAGAACAGAAACACTTTATTTTATAGACAAACCATATTCGGAGGGAGAAAGTGTATATAAAATAAGCAAGATGGACACTTCTGCTCCAAGTTTAACATATGATTTTGTAATAAAACAAAATGAGAATAATTATCTTGCTCCAATGGAACAAAGCTGTGAAGAAATTTGCAGAGGAGATTTACTAGGGAACAAAGTTCAGTTAGGGTTAAAACCAGTAGGAGGAAAAAAGAATAAAATAGGAGAAAATGTAGGCAAAGGTATAAAATCAAATAAATTACCTGAAGATACAAGTTCAATAGAAAAAGAAGATGGAGAAACAAAGAGAAAAGAAAATATGATGACTTATGGCTGTATAACTCCTAATGAATGCATCTCTTATAAAAGTGGAGACCAAAGAAAAATTCCTATAGAAGGGAGTAAGGAAGAATTTGTAGATGTAAAAACAGCAGTTCCGATGGGATACACAAGTGATTGCTTTGATCCTCGATATGTAAGTGGAGATCCTGATACCAGAATAGAATGCTGCTGTATTAATTCCAAAACTGGAGCATCTCCTGAATATTATCAACCAGAAGATGTTGAAGGTAAAGATGGGGAATTTGGTAACACCCAATTGAATAATATGAAATGGAGCTATAGATACTGGAAAATGGGTTATAAAAGTAAAAAATATAATGAAAACAGGTACATCCAGGGAAGAGATTATACTGCCTGCTTTGGTCAAAATAACTGGCTATATGACGGACTATCTACTCCTGGAGAAACAGGGAATCTTCTTATAATAGATCCTATGAAACAACATATAGCTGCATTCCAGTGTTTGGCTATAAGTCAGATTCTTAACAGATTAGCTCTAATAAAAAATATAATGGTTGCATTGCAAAACTGCCTTTTAAGTATAAGGGTAACAGGAGATGCAGATACTGGTGTCTGTAAAGAAATATTCACTCAATATATATGCGCTTTTGTATGGAAAATAATCACATGGATAAGAAATGGTTGTTTGCCATTTGGAAAAGGAATTGATCTTGGAAAAAGCGAAAATGAAATATTAGAAGCGCTTTCTGTAGGTACAGATAGCCTATGGGACAGTGTGGCTGATTCACAAGAGGAACTTGCATCAGAATATGGAAATGCACAATTAAACAATTTGATAGGGATAGGGGAGGAAGAATTATTTAGAAAAGTATGTTTAGCAGCATTTGGATATGATTGGGAGATTGATCTTGAAAGTTTTGTAGATGTTGCTTACACAACGCCTTATGCAACTCTTGTTCAGGCAATATTACCCAGCAGAGAATACATTACATTTGATCCTACAACATATAATGCAAGATATGAGTATAGATCATCCTGGTTGATTAATCCTGGATGTGATTTAGATAATTATGAAGTATATCTGACATGCGTAACAAGAAACGATATACAAAATTATCCTGATATCAATTGTGCAAAACAAAAAGATCCTTACGGGAAAAATTGTGACTGTCTTGACTTGCCACCAGACAAGGCTCCTCCACCTGAATTTTTCTATCAAAGTAGAAGCAAGATTGAACAAAATAATCTTGTACAGGTTGATTCTACTCAAATTGCAGACAGAATCAAAAGCACACATTATAGATATGACCATATAATGTTTAAATTACGTGTTGATAGAAATTTCAAAGAAAATAAAGGAAATACTGCTAATTGTTTCCCTGATAATCATGAAGATGGAACATTCTATTTTCCAATAACAGATTTTACTGCAAGAGAAGTAGGTGGCTGCAGTACTGATGTTGCTTCAGGCAAATTTTCATGCAGACAGGGAGCAAGTTTCTTTTATGAAGAAGGTAATGCATGGTTTACTGAAATTCAAATTGGCAATTCAACAATAACAAACATACAAAGACCACAAGGAGCAACATTTTATTCAGGAAGTAATGACCCAATTAATGCTGTTGTAAAATACCAAAAAGATGAAAGAAAACAATGCTTAATTACTAGACTTATGGATAAAGGCAATAGTGCAGTTATAAATGCACCAGCAGCTATAGAATTAAGGGAAAAAGAATTAAACGGGGAAGAAAGAATAGGGAATCTTTATTCAATTGGAGAAAAAGATATTACAGGAGGAGGTTATGGTTTTACTATAAATTATCTGAATGAAGAAGGAAGAACCATGCCTGCTGCAGCAAAATTAAGTTATACTCAGATTAAAAAAGCAGATAAAGATGGACCAGGAGGACCCTTATCTTTCAATGATAATGACGGAAACGGAAGAATAGATGTCTCCAGATCAAGTTCAGATAGTTACAGTTACAGAGGTGATACAAAAAAGATAAGTGAATCTTATTCCAGAGGCCGCTTTGAAATAGAACTTAAAGATATAGGCGCAGTCATAAGGATTGACAAGGTTGATCAAACAACAAATGGAAACTATGAATTCTTTATCCAGTATATTGGGGGAACAAACCAGCAATCAACACTTGAACCAAAGTTTTATTTACATCTTGATTTGAGATATCCTTTGGAACCTAACGGAGATTGTGATGTAGTAAGGGGAATTGAATATGATGAATCACAAGTTATTGTATCAAATGGCATACCTCAAAAAGTAGACATTCCAATATACGTGCTTCCTGGAACAAGCACAACAGGTAAATGTCCTGCAAAAAATGAATATTATCCATTATCAGGAAAAGATAATCAATGTGTTTGCGGTGATAGAACAACAAATAACTGCCCAAGATCAAACTTAAACTATTGTTATGGGGTATGTAGAGAATATCCAAGATGTGAATTTAATACAGCTTCAACCACCCCTTGCGTATGTAATCCAGATTCACAAGCTACAAAATTCGATTGTGGCGGTCCAGCAACAAATGTAGATGCAGTCCCACCAGAAAATAGAGCAGGTTGGTATTGTTATCAGAAACCAGATGCTAAAAACCCTACATGCAATCAACAGCTTTCTTCTGGCATTCCAACAACGTCTTTAGACAGTACGCCTCTTCAAATTACACTAAACTTCCCTCAACCTAATAATGCAGAGCCATATACAGTTATAAAAGGGCAAAAAATAATTGTTCAAGCCATAATCCAAGACGACATAACAACTGGCAGCGAAGAATATGAAATAGTTATTAGAGAAGGTAACAATAGAAATACTCTGCCTGGAACATTAAATACACAAAAATTACATTCATGGGATATATACAAAGAAATAGAAACAAACAATCTAGACCCCGGAAGTGATATCTTTATATTTATAGAAGGAACTGATGGGTCAATGAGATCTGTTAGCGGCACATCTCATATAAAAATTTCAGCTCCAATTTAATTAAAATGATAGATTCTCTAAAAAAAACACTATTAGTTATTAAAAAGAATAAGTCCAAAGTATTTTTAATCTTCTTTTTGCAGGTGATATTTTTCATAGTATTAAGCATGATTTTTTATCAACAAATAATTCCTGCTATGCATCATGCAAAAAATGCAGTTGACTATTATGATAACATAGATACAGTTGAAAACCCAGGTATGTTTGCTTATCTTGGAGATGATCCATTAACTATTTATGAAAATTATACTTTAATGATGAGTTATCTTAAATTAATGGTGCTCTATTCAATTCTGGCTTTTATAATAATAAATGGATTAATATGGTCTTTTAGTGATAATTTAATTAGTAAAAAAACCACAAAACAATTTTTTACTTATTTATTAAATTTCACAATAATTACTTTATCATTCACTTTTTTATTTTATGTTCTTATATTCAGCACATTAAAATCATCTTTAATAAAATTAGAATACACTTTTCTGCCTTTAGTAGGAGCATTATTTTTATCTGGATTATTGATGTATTTTATTGTTATTAGTTTTAGTTTAATTGATAAAAGAAAGATAAAAGATATTTTAAAATTAATTTTTCCAGTTGGAATTTTTAAATTTTCAAAGATTATTTTGATTTATTTGATTAATTTGTTAATAATTAGTTTCTTTTCTTATTTGATATATCTAACAATTGAATATAACATAGTATTTTTATCTATAGTATTAATCTTATTTGTATTTAGTTTTGTTTTTATAAGATTGTTTTTGATAGTTTCTATTAATAGTTTAGTTCAAAAAAATTAACAAATTACCCGGCAATTTGATAATTTTTAGGAAACGGGAAAACCTTCGTTTTTCCGGTGTTAATAAAGCTACGCTTTATCAACAATTAGGAAGCAATTCACCCCTAACCCTAAAGAATAAGGATTTCTGACTTCCCAATTTAAAAAGAAATAGTTTATTCTCCGCTTTCTTCACTACTTTCTGCTCCTTCTGATTCAGATTCATCACTTGCTTCTGCTTCAGCAGCCTCAGCACAAACTTCAGTTCCTTCTGTAGATTCCTCAGAAACTTCTTTTCCTGCATATACTTCGTCGCCATCTTCATTTTCATACTTTGCAGACTCTTTCTCAGCAGCTTTTGCTATTTGGCTTAATTTTGCAGATACATAATCACTTATTTCTTCTTTACTGGTCATTCCTCCTTCCATTATAGCTTCTGCTTCAAGTATCATCTCTAATTTACCTGGGTCTGAGTTATACAAAGAAGCATAACGAGCTACTGTTGCAATATCGTGCTCCAAATGCTCCATTATTCTTTCATATTTTGCCTTAAGCTCAGGATTTGATGTTTTATCAGTTAAACTTTCATAAAATTCCCATAAGCTTGTCTTTGTTCTTCTTTCTTCTTTTATAGAAGCCTTAGACTTTCTAAATATATGTGCAATCTCTTCTGCAATGGCAACTTCTCTAAATTCATTTTCATCCATATCGTATGCTTTTACTTCCTTCATAATTTTTTTACGAGAATCTTTATTTGCATATATTGCAATTTTTCCATTAGATAATCTTTTTACAGCATAAATTGCATTATCAGGAATAAAACCAATTGCTACATACTCAATATCTTCTGATTTAAACCCTGATTTATTTAGGAAAGCAGACAATTCTTTTCCTTCATCACTTTTCATATAATTAGTAAGATTATGCCTGAATGTATACTCTAAAGAAACATATTTACCTACATCTCTAAGGTTCAAATCAATTAAAGAATCAACAAGTTTAATTCCCCCTTTATTTGCCCTATGATCTTTTCCCTCAGCAGGGATTGCTATGCCAACTGACTCTCTTTCAGGAACATATGTAAGGATAGGGTGGGGTGCCAGCCAAGCATCCATTAAATCTGCTCTTTGGTCTCTAAGATACAATTCACCATATTGTTCTTTTCCACCCATCATAGTGTCTATATCATAATCCAGACGATCTAGACTTTTAACAAGAGACTCATAACTACTAGTAACATTCTGCGAAAAGTTATTTGAACATACCATATACCACTAAGTAGTGATTAATTGGTTATAAACTTTACGGTTTTGTGAAGTAAAGGCGTAAAGTATTGGGTACAATAGGTTGCGGTTTTAAAACTAAGAAAAGAATAAATTAAATAGAAAAATTTAGCTCATATTTTATTATTTTTGAGATTCGCTTCTTGATTTTTTCAATTTAGGTTCAGCTGCACCAGTCTTATAAAGATGTTTAAATGAATCATACATATCCTTTTGTAATAGGTCATTATCTGCTGGGTCTTTATGCCTATCATGTATAGAATGTACTTGAGCAAAAGTACTTCTTAATTGATCTAAAGATTGAGCATCTAATTTATATGTTATAAATCTTCCATGTTTATCCTTTAAATGTTTTACAAGTTGAGGTTTATGAGCATCAGTAATCTGAGCAAGATATTTTGAAGCTTCAAAAGATGGTGCACGTTGTCCATAACTTTCTTTAATACTATCTCTTAATGCATCTGTAAGTCCTCTTTCCATTAAATGATCATAAGAATCTTGCCAATTAAATCCTATTTTTTGCAGTTCGTTTCTTGCAGTTCGTAATTCATCCATAATTGATTCTTCTGTTTCATCTTGAGCATCATCAAAATCCTTATCATCTAATTTTTTCCTCAATTTTTCCATATTATTTGCTAATTTTCTATGGTGCTTCTTTGCTAAGTATATGCCCATTGCATCAGCAATATTCTCTGCCTTTGTCTGATTTGCTATGGGTTCAATTTTGTAGATATTTGTTCCTTCAGGAGCATCTTTCATAGCAACTGCATCTAAACTATATATTCCTGCCTGCTGCCCTAAATAAATTTGATCAAATTGTCTTTGAGTTGATTGAACCTTTCTAGAAATCCTTTCATCTGACACACCACGCCCTAATTTATCATAATCAAGTTTCTTAACTTCTGCAGTTACCTTATCAGCTAGTGTATCTTCTTTTTCTGCCATCTTATTAATTCAATATTACTTATTTAAGTCTTCAAATATAAACCTTTCGATTTCCATAGGGAATTTAGTAAGATTTCACTATGCAAAAATAGATATAAATTAACTACTACTAACAAACAAAAGCTTTATATATCCTTTACTTAACTCCACTAATATAAAACAATAGGGTGGTATACTAATGGCTAAAAAAACTAAATCAGAAGAAAATAAAGACAATTCTAAAGTTATTCCTAAAGATTACAAAGCAGGAGTAGCAGGTAAACTTCCTGCAATGCCTCCGGCACAGATGCCTCAAGGACAAGGACAACCACCTTTACCTAAATTAACAAAAGAACAGGAAGGAAAATTAAAAGAAATCAAAGCAAAATTAGAAAAATTTCAGAAGAGAATAACTGAAAAGTTCGACAAATATATTATGGGAGTTGCTTTAATGCCTCCTCCAAAGCCAAAAGAAGGCGAAAAAGTAGACAAAGATCGAATTAATGTATTAGTTCTTGTTGATGATTCTGATAGTAAAAAAATGGCTAAGTTTGAGCTAAAAAAGAAACTATTAACAATAATGGACAAGATTGCCCAAGAAATTGACAAAAATATATATCCTGATGCTTTATTATTAAGTGAATTATGGCAAAACTGCTATGATGGTAAATATGATCTATTGCAATTAATTGCAATGTCTGCTCCTGTTTATGATACAGGAATGTTACAGGCAGTAAAAATAGCAGAAATCCATAAAAATATGGTTCTGAAGAAATTCGAAAGATATATTGTAAGTTATGTTCTTGCAGGTTCTTTAATTCAGGGAAGAGCAACAAAAACATCCGATATAGATGTTTGGATTGTTATTGATGATACAGATGTAAAGAGGATGACTAGGGCTGAGTTAAAAGATAAGCTAAGAGCAATAATAATTGGCATGGGCATTGAAGCAGGAGAAATAACAGGAGTAAAGAACAAAATAAATATCCAGGTTTACATATTAACTGATTTCTGGGATTCTCTAAAAGAAGCAAACCCAATAATCTTTACATTATTAAGAGATGGTGTTCCATTTTATGACAGGGGAATATTCATGCCATGGAAACAGCTTTTAAAGATGGGTAAAATCAAGCCGTCAGCAGAAGCAATAGACATGTTCATGGGCTCTGGAGAGCAGATGCTTAAAAGAGTAAAAACAGAATTAAAAAATATTGGAATGGAAGATATTTATTATGCAATATTAACACCTTCACAAGCAGCTTTAATGTTGCATGGTGTTGCACCTCCGGCTCCAAAAGAAACAGCTGAATTAATGATGGATATTTTTGTCAAGAAAGAAAAATTACTTGAAGGTAAATATGTAGAAATACTTGACAAAGTAATAAAAAACAGAAAAGACATAGAGCATGGGCTTAAAAAAGAGACAACTGGAAAAGAAGTGGATGTAATGCTTGAAGAAGCAACAAAATATCTGAAAAGAATTAAAAGATTATTTACACAAATAGAGAGAATGAAAGAAGAAAAGGATATGCTTAATGTATATGACACAGTTGTTACAATAATAAGAGATGTCTTAAGGTTAGAGGGAATTGAAAGAGTAGCAGATGAAGAAGTAGTTAAATTATTTGAAGATGAATTGATTTCAGAAGGAAAAATTCCTGCTAAATTCTTAAGAATCCTTAATGAGATAATAAAAGCTAAAAAAGACTATGATGACAAGAAACTGACAAAGACAGAAGTTGAAAAAGTAAAGAAAGATTCCAGAATCTTCATCAAATTCTTAGTTGAATACATGCAGAGAAAAAGAGGAAGAGAACTTGAAAGAGCTAAAATAAGAGTAAAGCATGGAAACAGATTTGGAGAAGTGCTTCTGTTAGGAGACGTAGCTTTCATCATCCACGACATCGACAAAGAAGAAAAAGAAATAAGCAAGGCAAAGATAAATAAAGAAGGCGGAATAGGAACCGTATCAAGAACTACCTTGGAAGATATGGAAAAAGTTCTTGCAAAAGTAGAAATACCTCCAAAAGTTTTCATAAAAGAAAAGATATTTGAAAACCTGAAAGAAATCTTTGGAAAGGATGTTGAAGTTTTGGTTAATTATTAAATTTTTCTTTTTATTATAAAATTACATTTTTGATAATAACATTTCATCAATTCTTTCAATTATATTTTTTGTTAATTCAAGGACATCATCATATGATTTTGCTCCAACAGGTAAAGGAACTTCGTCTTGTGAAATAGGCTCATCTCTTTGGGGTGGTTTATATTCTCCACCATGTAAAGCTTCTCTAATAGGTATAGTAAAGCCTCAAATAAAATTCACATCATCTATTCGGTCTAAAACATTAACAAAATTTCCGTGCTCAAGAGCAACCCATGCAACTTCCTGAGGGTCGTAATCACTATTCTCGCTTAAAGCATTATAATAATCTACAACAAGTCCAGAACCCAAAAAATAATCTCTTAATCTCTGATAAAGTTCTTCTTGATTTCCTAATCCCCCTTCTTTAAGAGAGACTACCTTTCCTAATTGAATCAAAGCAATTTCCTCGTTTGTAAAATTTCTAAAAATAGGTTCCTCTGTCATATCTGATCTATCTAATTCTGGTTCTGTTTCATCAGAATCTGAATAAAGAAATCCGGGTGTTAATTGAATAGAAAAAACATCATTTGGCAATCCTAATCTTTGAAATCTCCTCCATAAAAGATAAGCGCCACCTTCAATCTGATCTTCTTTATCCTGAAAATGTCTTAGATATTCACCCACCATATCATAAAGAAGAATGAACATTAACTTTTAAATTTACCTATTTTTTCTTAGTATATAGAAATCAATTTAACAAACAAAACCTTACGAAAATTGAAAATTTTCTAAGGTCTTGGAAATCTAGGATTTCCAAAACCTTTATACAAAAGAAAAATATTATTTTTCTAAGTATAAAGGTCCAAAAATGTTAAAAACATTTTCGATATTTTTAATATCTTTAGATATTAAAGGTCCGAAAATACGAAAAGTATTTTCGATACCTTTATATATCTTACACCCTAAAATGAGAATATGGCAGAAGAAGCTTTATGGAACGATCCAGGAGAACCAGCAACCTACATAAGATACAAAGGGATCTGGGATATGCAGGATATGTATGAAACCATAGCAGATTGGTTCAGGAAAAGAAAGTATAAATTCCATGAGCGTGTTTACAAGCATAAACATCCTTCTCCTTATGGTGTTGAAAGGCAGTATGTCTGGGAAGCCCAGAGAAATGAAACCGAATATATCCAGGTTCAGTATAATCTATTTGTCCATACTTATGATGCCCATGATATAGAAGTAGTCAAACCAGACGGAACCAAGAAAATATTCACAAAAGGAAGAATATGGATAGAACTAAAGGCAAAACTTAATACTGACTGGGAAAAAAGATGGACAGAAAAATCATTCTATGCAAGTTTAAAGAATTTTTACAATAAATATATAATAAGAAAGAACTTTATGCAGGGATGGATACCAAAGATGAGATATGAACTGTATGAATTGCAGGCTATGTTAAAATCAAGATTAAAGATGGAATCTGACGAATATGAACATATGCATAGTTCAGGAGTTAATAGGAGATACTAAATGGCAGATCTAAGAATAATAGTAGACCATTTGAAATTGGATTATAGTGGAGTACTTAATGTAACTGAATTATTTAAATTAATAAATAAATGGTTTGCAGAAAGGCATTATCACAAAAAGGAAGACAAAAATCAGGAACAAAACCTTCCAGAAGGAAAATTTATAGAATATGAAATATCTCCCTGGAAAAAAGCGACAGACTATACAAAATACATATATAAAGTAAGAATGCTGTTTCAAAAACTAAAAAAAGTAGAGATAGCTCAGGGAAAGAAGAAATTAAAAGTAGATCAGGGCAGAGTATTAATCTATATAGACGGATTCATAGAGCACGATTATGAGCACAGATGGGATGATGTTCCATTATTTGTATTTTTTAGGACATTATACGATAAGTTTATTTATAAAGCCTACACAGAACGATTTGAGCATAAATTAACCAATGATGTCCATAAGCTTTATGAGGAAATAGAAAAATTTCTGAATACAAGCAGACATTATCAAGTTATATCGAAGACACCTCACTTTTAGAAAATGGTAGAAAAAAAATTCGTTATTGATGGAATGAAATTAAGCTACACAGGGCCCTTTGAGATTACAGAATTCTATAAGAAAATAAATGAGTGGATTTCTAAAAGGGGCAAGGAAAAGGAAATAAAGAAAAAATCAGAGCACGTTAATCCAACCGGAAAGAACATAGAATGGTCTTTGGAAATATGGGAAGACGTAACAGATTATGCAAGAAATATCGTAAGAATAAATGCTCTTTTCAATAATGTAAAAGAAGTACAGATAAAAAAGGAGAAAAGAAAGAGAAGATTAAACAAAGGCTCTGTTTTAATTACATTCGACGGTATAATGGAAACAGATATTCAGGGAAAATGGTCTCAAAAGCCAATGTTCACTTTTTTAAAAACGATTGTTGACAAATTTATATGGAAACATCATTTAAACAAGATAGAAGACCAACTGGATGCTGATGTTCATGAATTGTATGATGTATTGACTGATTTCTTTAATGGTTATAAGCTATGAACAAAAGTTTTAAATAGGGTTTACTCACTCTCTAGTATACCAGGCAATATTGAGGAGGTAGCGAAGCCTGGTCAAACGCGCAGGTCTCTAGTAAAGAGTGCGAAACTTAAGACCAGCGCTCCATGATGGAGCACTTACCTGTAAGTAAGATATCCTGTTCCTTAGTGGATCCGGGATAAGCTTGGTCTAACCAAGTTTACGGAAAGGTTCGAATCCCCCCCTCCTCATTTTTTTCTTTTTAACAAACTATTTAAACTTCAAAACCAATCATTTTGTTTATTCCAAAAAGAGGATTTTATGAATAAACAAAATGTCTTGCTAAATTTTGAAAATTTCTCAAATAGTCAAAAAAATAAGATGAAATCATCGTGTGAATTAGCAGAATTTCTTGGTTGGCATATTGGAGACGGGTGTGTAAGTATCAATAACAGATACTCAGAATATACACTTACAGGAGATCTTATTGAAGAGTATCCTTTCTACAACAATGTAATCCTTCCAACATTTAAGAAGCTCTTCAGCAACTACGTTAAGAAAGAGATAAAACTCAAAGAATACAAATCTAATGGTGTATGTGGAATATACATATTCGACAAAAACTTTGTAAGATTTCTACAAAAAAACTTTGGTTTAAAAAGTGGGAAAAAAATTAATATAAGTATTCCAAATATTATTAAAACAGATGAACAAAAAATTAGTTTCCTAAGGGGGTTGTTTGATACCGACGGAAGTATTTACTATTGTAAAAGTAATTTTAAAACGGTAAATGAATCATGGTACACTAAATTTCATTATAAATCTAAGATTAAGCTTGCAACAATTTCAAAACCCCTGATTGACCAAGTCTACCAATTACTTTGCGATCTAGGTTTCTCACCGAGAATCCGCAAACCAGCAAAACAGAAGATAAATGAAAACATGATGTATGGTGTCGTTCTATATAGGAAAGATGATACCCAACGATGGATAGAAGAGATAGGATTCAAAAACCCCAAACATCAAACCAAAGTACAAATATGGAAGAAATTTGGATTTTGTCCACCAAAAACAACATTAAAACAGAGAATTAAAATGTTAAAAGGAGAATTAGAACCTTTAACTTTTTATCCTGGATATTCTCTTTTAAACTATTCCAAAATAGTAAATTATAAATAATAGTTAGTTTAAAGTAATATAAAATGGTTGTAGACAAGTCAAATATGATAGAAGTTCTCGAAAGTTTTCCGCAACAATGCAAAGATGCTTTAACACTTCCAAAAGGGATAACAGCAAAAGGAGAAGTTACATCAGTAGTTGTATGCGGGATGGGCGGTTCTGCTATTGGGGGAGATTTATTAAAAGCATATATGCATAATTCAAAGCTTCCATGCTTTGTCGTAAGAGATTATAAGGTTCCTGAATGGGTTGATCAGTATACATTAGTATTTGTCGTTTCTTATTCAGGCAATACTGAAGAAACATTATCATGTTTTCACGACGCAAAAAAGAAAGGTGCGCAGATAATTGCAGTATGTTCTGGTGGAGAATTATCAAAATCAGCTGAAAAAGTAATAAAAATTCCATCTGGATTGCAGCCAAGAGCAGCAGGGGGATATCTATTCTTTCCGATGGTTGGTGTTTTATACAATTCTAATTTAATTGATGTAAAAAATTCAGATTTGAATGAAATGCTTGTTTTATTAAATAAAAAAGACGAGATAAAAGAAAGGGGAGAGGAATTAGCAAAAAAAATACATGGAAAAACTCCTTTAATTTATTCTTCTGAATTGTTAAAGCCGATTGCATATAAATGGCAGACACAAATAAATGAAAATGCAAAATATCCTGCTTATCATGCAGCATTCTCAGAGATGAACCACAACGAAATTCTTTCATTCAGGGCAATGGACAGAACTAAATTTCTGGCAATATTGTTAAGAGATGAAAATGACCATCCAAAGATAAAAAGAAGGATGGACCTATGCAAGCAAATAATGGAGAAAAACGTTGAAGTAGAAGAAGTAAAGATAAAAGGCTCTTCATTATTAGCAAGAATGTTTTATAGTATATCTTTAGGAGATTATACATCTTATAACTTAGCTTTAAGGGAAAGAGTGGACCCAACACCAGTAGAAGCAATTGAATGGTTAAAGAAGCAGTTAGGGTAATTAAGGAGTAAATGGCTTTCCACCATTGAGTTCTATCAATTCTGGAATATAATTATCCATCATTTTATCAAGACCCCACAATTTTCTTGGAACAGTCATTAGTTTATGCTGTTGTACTGCCCATTCTCCCGGATGTTCCCCATAATATCTAACTTGTTTCACAGCCTCATTAAGCCCCCACTCAAGACCATTACAGTCATAATCATTGAATAGAGCTCCTTTTCCAGGATCATTTATATTATCTCCAAACTCATGAGTAAGTTCAAGCCATTTATCATGATATCCTCCTGTATTACGGTTTACTGATAAAGCACCATATAACCATCCTAAAACATCTATCTGTCCAAATGGCTCATATAATGAAGCGCCAAAAACAACATCTGCTGCTGCATACCCCATAATACTCCAGTAATTACTCATTTTGGAATATGCAATTTTCCCTTCAGACGCGCAAGCAATCCTCCCTGTAATTCTCTCAGCTTCCGCATCACCCCCAGGAGCATCACCTACTAGTGCAATCTGCACGTCAGGATTATAGTTAACAAAGTGTTGGGCAACATTCCAAAAAAGCTCAATTCCCTTTTGAGTCCCGTCTAATCTTGAAGGCCAAAACAAAAGTATAGCATCAGGATTTTGCTGAAGACCCATATAATTCTGGAATTCGCTTAGTATCTTCTTTTTTGCAACAACAGCGCCTTCTCCAGGCTCTAGCCTGACTGGAAGGTTTTGATTTTCAGGATACATATCAGGTGAAATGCCATTAGGCAGCACAACTGTCTGCTCAAGATTATACTTTATTTTTGTCTCATTCCTAAAATCCCCAGGTATAAATTTTCTGTCTAAAAAATAGTCATGTACTGTTTCATAAAGGAATCTTGCTCCTACAAAGCCGAGCTTTGTTGCATTTTTTGCTCCAGTCTCCTGGCAGCCGATGAATGGTTTTCCATCCCTATAGACTAGATATAATCTTCTTTCCATCCCAGGCCTTAATATATCCCTAACACTATCCAATGGAATATACGCTGTATGGGAATTATGCACTAAATGAAGATAAGGTATTTTTCTTAAATTGCAATATGCGCTAAAAAAGCCACCAGACATCCAGTCATTCCCTATTACAATAGCTCTTCCTTTATTTTGACTTCTGATTCTCTTTACAATCTCCATCGCTTGGTGTTGAAATATTACTGCAGTCTCTACAGGATTCCCATCATAAGCTCCCTTGTAATGAAGAAATTTTGGCGATGTAACGAGGTGGATAAACTCAGAGTGTATACTATGCCTTTGTTCTATCCATTCTTTTTCACTTTTGCCTGATCCTGATCTGAATGCAGTAGGTAGATTAAGAGTAACAAAATGAGCGTCAATGTCCCTCTCAGTAAGTCCTTTACCCTGTGCTGCAGCAACAAGGCCTAAACCGCCAGTCATGCCAGAGATATATGGTGCAAGAGGCCCCATTTTTGTTTTTGACAAGTCTCCTGGCTCTGGACTAAGTATTATCACAGGAGTTCTTCCTTGTTTATTATTCTTAACAATAGCAGGTGCCTTTCTTGAGTTTATAATTTCATCAAGCCCCCACTCAAATCATTCCATCTATTTTTTATTTCAGGACTTCCTTCTTTAGAAATCAAACTAGAAAAATCATCTAATTTTCTCTCAATACCTTTGTTCAACATTTTTACATCTCTCACTTATTTCTCCGAAATACTCCAGAAAACACCTATTTTTATTAAAAAACAGCATTTTATTTATAAATCTATTTGAAATTTCAAAGAGATTTCTTAAAAATTTGTCAAGAACCACTAGCCAGAGACTAGTAGTATGAAGCGAAGGCTTCATATTCACCTTAAAGGACCAGTAGTTCTTGAGCATATGTCTGGAATGGAACATTCATGAACATGTTAGAAATGCGTAGCATTTCAAACACTCAGGAATATACCAATTTCCAAAACTAGATAGTGGACTTTATCCACTGGTTAGAAATCAGAGGTATATTCCTGACATGTCAAAATTTTTTATAAACCTATCTCAATAATAAATAAATAGCAAAACAAGAGGGATAATTATTTTATCATAATAACGAAAACTTTATATATAAATGGTTACTTTAATAAACATTAATTATATAGTTTATATAGAGTCACAAAGACTTTAAAAAAAGGGATTATATTTTATCAATAGCTTTGTTATTAGTTAGCTGATAAACATGGACAAACTACCCACAACAAAAAACTCAAACAAACATTTCTCTCGAATTTTAACCTATTTAACATCAAAAATATCCACATATAATCAATATACAAATAACTATACTAGTATATAAAATAGAAAACCTTATATACTAGGACATATATATACTGGTATGTAGGCTTTTTTTGTTTTTGATTACCAACACCAGTAAGTCATTTGGGCTTTTTTTAGATTAGCTAAAGAATAAGGGGCCATAAAAAATGACTATCGAAAGCCTGTTCAAAGAGGGAATTGCTCTTTCTCGTAGAGGTAGGATTAGTAGTTCTCCAAGATTGTTAGTTGTTAGTGATCCAAGAGCTAGTGAATTAGTAGAAACACTAAAAGCTGAAGGCATAGCCCATTTGTCTCAACCAATTGCTTCTCCAAATAAGGACAATCCGCAAAGAGATATGGCTTTCCTCAATGGAACCATTGCATGCCTTGATGGCAAAACATACTATTTCATACGAGGTTTTGGAACTGATGGAAGTGACCTTAGTATGCTGGTTGGACAAACAGAAGAAAAAATTGATAGAAATGAGGGCAGATCCAGCATATTCAGAGCAACAGGCACTGTTGAAGACCCTTTTACTCTTGAGGTAGAAGAAAAACCAATACTTGTACCAACAAGAAAGGGGGAGATAGATTTTGAAGACCCAAGGAACACTTACTTACCTAATGAAAATACTTTTGCTCAATTTCAAACAGTGACTTATCTATATATTGACCCAAAGAAGCGTTTAAAAGTTGGATATAAACCAGTCCTATATTTAAGTGAAAATCTAAAGATATTCCGAAGACAAAAAACAAGTGGATTATGGCCAATGACTAAAGACTGGACCATGTTTCCAGAGAGAGTTCTTGACCCGCATGGAAACTTAGCTTACGCATCATTGTTTACAACTAGATTAGCATCTCAATCTAAAAAAAATAAAAAATATAGGGAGAGATATCAAGAGAGACCGGGAATTTGGATTGCATATTCAAAAGATATGCTGCACTGGTATGGTCATAAAGAAATACTTCTGCCTGGAGATGATGAAGCAAAACTAGGTCCTGGAGCAGCCCCCATCAAAACAAAGGAGGGATGGCAAGCTTTAATCCATGCTGTTAGAATAGAAGAAAGAACTGGAGGTGAAATTAGATATATAACACAGGCTAAACATGATGATAAAACAGATCAAGCAAAAACCGATAATAGAACAAGGGTTTATAGTGCTCAGTCTGCACTATTGAACTTATATCGACCTTCAATAGTTGAAAAGGTTTCGGGGGATTTAGTAGTTCCCACCTATGATTGGGAAATGAATGATGAATATAAAATTCGCCATTTGATGATTACTGGAGCAATGCCTGCCTTAATCATGGATGGTGATACTATGGGTGCAATTGCCGCGCCATATGGTGCTGGAGATAAACATACTGGTATGTTAGTGCTAACCCCTCAATATATAAGAGATTCTCAACATCCCGTACCTAAAGAAAGATTAGTCCAAAATACAGATTAAACCATCCCTTTCAATTAATTCTCCTCTAGAAAGCATATCATCAACAGCATCTTCCCCAAATTTATTGATTAATTTTAAACTATCAATTTCTCCTTTTTCATTAATATAATCAATAATTGATTCATAAGTTTTATCGTCTCTTTTCTCCACTTTGTCTTTTACAGCCTGCATATGCTTGCACATACCATGAATTCTTGCAAGCCTAACTCTAAAATGAGGGCAAGTGCATGTTTCTTTGTCTAAATCAACAACATAGAACTTTCCTTTTTTGGAACTTTCAACTTTATAGGTATCTTCTTGTTTTAATATTTGCATATCAAAAAGTATGTAACAATAGTATTTACATTTTTCGTTTCTTAAACAAACAACACAAACCTTTTATATGTCAAGAACCACCCTTCATAAGGAGATGACAAGTGGTTCTTGAGCATGCTCAGGAATTTTTCACAATTCAAATGAAGGTAGGCTTTTAATCACTAATTGTAAACTGATGGAAAATTCCTGACAATTCTATAACTTACGTGTTTTGAGAAAAATGATATTAAAATCAATAAAGCTTGAAAACATCAGAAGCTATCTTAACCAGCAGATAGACTTCCCAGAAGGTACTGTCCTTTTATCAGGGGATATTGGTTCTGGTAAGTCATCTATCTTATTAGCTATAGAATTTGCGCTATTTGGAGTTAAGCGAAAAGACCTTTCAGGGTCTGCTTTATTAAGACATGGAAAGAAAACCGGTTCTGTAGAGTTAAAATTAGGCATAAATGGAAAAGAAATAATAATAAAAAGAGTTCTTAAAAGAGGAAAAGGAGATGTTAAGCAGGAAGCAGGATATATTGTAATCAATGGAATAAAAAAAGAAGGAACACATATAGAGCTAAAAACCCATATTCTCGACCTTTTTGGCTATCCAAAGGAATTAATTACAAAAAGCAAAGACCTAATTTACAGATATACAGTTTACACTCCTCAGGATTTGATGAAACAGATATTATTTGAAGATAAAGATGTAAGATTAGACACATTAAGAAAAGTCTTCAACATAGACAAATACAAAAGAATAAGAGAAAATTCACAGATTTTCATAAAAGAGCTTAAAGAAAGAAAAAAGAAATATCAGGGACAAACAGAAGACTTAGAAGAAAAGAAAAAATCAAAAGAAGGGAAAAACAAGCAAATAAAAGAGTTGGAAACAAAATTAAAAGAGCTGATTCCTAATTTAGAAAAAGTAAAAAAAGAACTTGAAGAAAATAAACAATTGATTCTAAGAACAGAAGGGGACATAAAAAAATTGAATGAACTAAAAAAAGAGCTTCAATTAAATGAATTGATTTTTAACAATAAATTAGAAAAAAGAAAAAACAATACAAATGAGATAGAAATTTTAGAAAAAGAAGTAATTACTATAAATAGAGAATTGGAAAACAAAGAAATCATAGATATGGAAACTCTTCTAAAAGAAATAAAGGAAAAAGAGCAGCAATTAAGATTGATGAGCAATACAATATTAGAGATAAATAAAAAACTTTCAGAATTCGAAACAAAAAAGAAATATTCTCAAAATACAAAAGAAAAAGTGTCAAAGATTGATCAATGTCCTATATGTTTACAAAAAGTAACAGAAGGACATAAACAATCAATACATGAAAAAGAACAAAAACTAATAGATGAATTGGAAAAAGATATTCAATTATATAAAGCGCAGGAATTAAGTGCAAGAAATAAAGTTGAGGAATTAAACAAGCAACAGGAAATATTAAGAAAAAAACAAGTAGAAATAAAAGTCTTATTATTAAAAAAAGAATCAATAAAAGAAAAAGAAAACAAGAAACAAGCCTTAAACCTTCAACAGCAAAGAATAAAAGAAGAAATAGGAAAAATAAGTATAAAGAAAATGGAATTAAACAAAAATATTCAGGAATTAAAGAATATTGAAGAAGTATATCAAAGAGTAAAGAAAAATTTTGAAAGTATACAATTAAACGAAAGAAAATTAGAGATAAAAAAAAGAGGATTAGATGTTCAAAAAGAAGAAATAGGCAAATCTATAGCAGAATTAGAGCAGGAAATAAATAAAAAACTGGAAATAAAGCAATCTCTAAACAAGATTTCGGAGTATCAAAACTGGTTAGAGAAATATTTTATAAATTTGATGAATACTATGGAAAAACACGTCATGCTGCAAGTTTATATGGAGTTTAATGAGTTATTTCAAAAATGGTTTAATATTTTAATAGAAGACGAAACTTTAAACGTAAGGTTAGATGATGAATTTACGGCAATTATAGAACAAAATGGCTATGAAACAGCCATTGAAAACCTATCAGGGGGAGAAAGAACAGCAGTTGCTTTAGCTTATAGATTATCCTTAAACAAAGTAATAAATGATATTATTGGAGAAATTCAAACAAAAGATATTCTTATTTTAGATGAGCCAACAGATGGCTTTTCAACAGAGCAATTAGACAAGATAAGGATTGTGTTAGAGCAATTAAACATAAAGCAGGTAATAATTGTAAGTCACGAATCAAAAATAGAAAGTTTTGTAGACAGCGTTATTAGAATTAATAAGAATGAGCATATTAGTGAAGTGGCTTAATGTTTAAATAAAATATCTAATTCTGACATTTTATGGGGCCATAGTGTAGCTTGGTCTATCACATTAGCTCGGGGTTCGTTGAAGTAGAGGTGCCATATATCTCTAATAATGAAACGGATAGCTAGTAACCGGAGACATTTTATTAATGCCGGAATTCAAATCTCCGTGGCCCCATATTTACATTCAAAAAGTTTTTTCAAAACATTTATATAGGACTATATACTCATTAATAGACGTGGGTTTAGAATGAATATGATAAAAAAGGGTGTTTTGCTATTTATAACTGTATTATTGGTTTCTCTTAGTGTTTCTGCTGCTGATTTTGAAGTTGAATTTGAAGCTGTAGACAATACAATTACTCTTGGAGAGCTTGCCAAATTCACATTAACAATAAGAAACAATATGGATGTAAAAGAAACATTCAAAGTAAAAACATTAGACTATCCTGTATGGGAGATAAAAACAGATCCAATATTAAATCCTATACAATTTTCTATAGAACCAGGTAAAAAAAGAGAAATTGAGTTGTTAGTCAATCCACTTCATATAACAACTTTTGGCGTTTATGATATAAATGTTATAACAGAGTCAATAAACAAAAAGGAAAAGATAACAACACCCTTAAGAGTAAACTTAGTATCTCCTCAGGCAGGTATTTATGTTGAAACAGTTCTGGCAACAATCATAATAGATGAAAAAATTGACCCTGTAAAAGATATTCCAATAAAAATTACAATCGATAATCAAAACATAATAGAATATCCTGAATTATTAGTAAAAATCGAAAGCAACCTTATAAAGGAGGAAATTACAGAAAGTCTTGGAAAAAGAGAAAAGAAAACCATATCTATAATAAAGAAGATTAATCCTCAAACAACCCCTCAAGAAGATACATTAGTGGTTGAATTAATATCAAATAACAAAACACTCGATACTCAAGTAAAAAGAATAGAGATAATCAGTAGTAAAGAAATTACAAAAGAATCAAAAGTTAAAAAAAGATTCCTAAAAACTGTAGAGGACATAACTCTAAATAATATAGGGAATGTACAATATACAGAAGGAATCAAGATAGAATCATCTCTTGTACAGACATTATTTACTTCCTCAAGACCAAAAGGAAAATTCATAAAAGAAGATGGACAAAGATATCTTATAATTCCTGTTGATATTTCTCCAGGTGGAACTACCACTATTCAGATTACAAAAAATTATGTAACTTTACTTATCATTATTGCATTAGCAGCCATTATAATGGGATTATATTATCTGTTTAGAAGTCCTGTAACAGCAAGAAAAACAGCTGCAAACATAGCCCTCAAAGAAGGGGGAGTTTCTGAATTAAAGATTGTTTTAAATGTTAGCAATAGAAGCAACAATAAATTAAGAAATATTGAAGTTATTGATAGAATTCCTAATATAGCAGATCTTGAAAAAGGCCTTACTATAGGCACATTACATCCAACTAAAATTCTAAAACATGAGAGAAAAGGGACATTAATCAAATGGGTTATTGATAATCTAGATGCAGGAGATGAGCGTGTTATTTCATACAAGATTAAATCTCACCTTTCTATATTAGGGGAGTTTAGTTTAACACCCACAATAGTAAAATTTAACTTCAAAGGAAAAGAAATAATCACGCATTCTAACAGCTTAGGTATAAGTCCTTAATTCTCTAAAAAGATATTTATTAAGAAACTTTTATAAACAAAAATAGAATTCTTATGTATTAATGCCACCGTGGCACAATCTGGTACTGCGCAAACCAAAAGGGCGTAAGACTGGAATACTTATAGGATTCCAAGCATATCAGATATCTTGTTTCCGCAAGGATTTCCCGGTTCAAATCCGGGCGGTGGCGTTTTTATTCTAAAATATCACAATATTTATATAGCTAATTCACGTTACTTTAAATCACCTTAATTAATATTTCAACTACTAAATTATAATTTTTGGTTTCTCCAAAAATCATTTAGGTAGTTTCAATTCAGAAAAAATTGGTGATTTAAAATGAATTTTGATTTATCTCAAATAGAGTTTAGTAAGAGAGATTTAGAAAAATCCATCAAAATTCCTAAAAAATTAACACCCGAATTAGCAGAAATTATCGGATTGCACATTGGTGATGGCCACCTAGGGTATAACAAAAACAAATATTCCTATGTAATACAATTAATGGGAAACCCAAAAACAGAAAAATTACATTACGACAACCACATATCTAAATTATGGAAATCTATCTTTAATATTAATCTAAAGTTAAGAAATTACCCTAATAAATGCTATGGCTTTCAGGTTTATTCTAAAGCTATTGGAACATTTTTTAATAGAGCTTTGGAAATGCCTATTGGCAAGAAATCTAAAACCATCAGAATTCCAGAGCTAATAAAGAAAACATGTAAAAATGGAATTTCAGAAGAGATGATTTCCTGCTTACGTGGCATAATAGACACTGATTTTTATATGAATAATGATAGAGGCCAATTAGGTCTTGGAGCTTGGTTCGTAAGTAAAAATTTAGTCCTAGATTTACAAGAATATTTTAAATTACTTAATATAAAACCAAGGGTTAGTTTAGATATTAATTATTATGATTCTTCATCTAAGAAATACCTAACAAGACACAGGATAATCATAAGAAGGAAAGAAGACATAAAAAAATATAAGAAAAAAATAGGAACATTTAATCCAAAGATTTATAAAAAGTTATTGGATTCTAATTACCAATTTTAACAATACGCCCCTATAGTGTAATCCGGTTAATCATTCAGGCTTCTCGAGCCTGGGATGTGGGTTCAAATCCCGCTGGGGGCATTACTTTTTTAAACTTCAAAGAATTCTATATTGCTATGCCGCAGTGCGACAATCTGGCTACTCGGTTCGCCTCGAATTGGAGAATTATTTCTCTTAACACGAAAGCGACTTGGCTTCGGCCTATCCAGGTTCAAATATCAAACTGTGTTTGATGCATTCAAAAAAATGCAGTTTTTTTGAAAGTCCTGGCTGCGGCGTTTATAATCAAAAAGAAAAAAATGGCGGTGGGGTGATTTGAACTCCCGACTTCTAGATAACCCAGTTTGAAATAATATCATCAGCTTTCGCTTCATCACTCAAAATATATGAGTCTAGCACTCTAACCAGGCTGAGTTACACCGCCATAGATTAAAGAGATAACTAAGGCTTTAAAAAGATTTCGAGATTACACTGTTTTAAGAAAATAAATTCCGCCTAACCTGTGTTCTGCTACTGCAGGTATATTTTCTTTATCGAGTAGTTTAGTTAATTCATTTAAAGGCACAGATTCTAACAAAGCTATAGCAATAACTTTCCCAGTAGGCATTAGGGGAGTTAATTTATGGAGATTTTGCATAATTTTTTCTTGATGATGATACATATAGAATGCATCATAATCCTTTACTTTTCTTCCATTAATCTCCATTTCCAAAAAACTAGAATCCCAATAATCTGCATGTACAACTCTATTTGATTCTGGCTCTATTCTTTGTTTTGCCAATAAAATAAGGTCCATGTTTGTATCTACACCAGCAGAATTATATTCCATAAGCAGACCGCTTTTAACAACTTTTGCATCTGCACAACCTAAATCAAGAAGAGATGATACATCTGGATAGCAATGCTTTAATCCTGTATAAAGAGAAATAAGACCTATTGGGGGAGTAGTCACAGGCAAATTAGATAAAACATCAGAACTAAGTGTAGTTGATAATTCTTCTCTTAAAATTTTCAGCAACATAGATTCAGCTTCAAAATCCTCAACAATACTTATTGGACTAGAAATTCTTTTAAGAAGTTCTATTGGTGAGGCTTGTAAAAGTGGAGTCATAGAATTTAGACAGTTGTTTATCCATTTAAAAAGATACCTACAAAAAACTCTTTATTTTCTCTTTAAATTTATCAATTCCCTTATCCTTATATTTCATAGGAATCCAATTCAGTTTTATTCCATCACCAGAAAACCTTGGAATCATGTGGATATGGGCATGAGGAACTAATTGTCCAGCTACTTTTTTATTGTTCATAAGAATATTAAATCCATCGTTTCCTAATGCAGAAAACATTGCTCTTGCTAGTTTTCTTGCTTTAACCATCAAATCAGTTAAACAATCGTCTGGAATCTCTAATAAAGTTTCATAATGTTTCCTTGTAATAATTAAAGCATGACCTTTATTAGCAGGAGCAATATCCAAAAAGCTAAGAACACAATCATCTTCAAATAGTTTTGCGCATGGAATTTCCCCTTTAACAATTTTGCAGAAGATACATTCTTCTTCTGGTTTTTCTTCATCTTTTTTCATTTGAACCTGCATGTTTATCACCTTTTTAATCGGAATATGGACCGGCCGAGATTTGAACTCGGGATCCCACCCTTTTTGGTAATTAAAGCCAAGGGCGAATTCTACCGGACTGAACTACCGGCCCATAGAAATTGACAATAAGTCTTGATTTTTAAGTGTTTCTAAGAAAAAGTACGTTCAAAGACAGTTTTAATTTCATTCATTGTTGGTAAATTATCAATATCTTCAGACATTCCCGCCCTAATAACTTTCTCAATTTCACTATAGTCACTTATACTCCCAATCCTTTGAAATGCTTCAAAAGCACTTCTACAAAATCCAAAAACATCATATCTAGATTGAGGATTACTTTCATCATATTTTGGAGGAATATATCCTGGGGTAGCGCCCTTAGGAGTGGACATATCAAAATATTCCCAAATTTTATGTTGAAAAGCTGAATCAAAATCTATAAGACGCCCATCAATCATATGAGCTGGAGTAATATCTCCATGAATAATTGATAAGTCATGAAGATGAGAAATCCCCTCCGCTATATTCATAAGTGTTGGACCTACATCATCAATATTATCTATATCGGCTATTGAAGTATTGCCATAATCTTTTAAAACCAACCAAGAATATTTGCTTCTCTTAACCAAATCTAGAGCTTCACACACACCCTTATGAGCACCATATTTTAAAAGAGCAAGTTCATATTCAATAGAATTATTTGCCATTTCAGTGGGAGAATTTATATCTAAAAATCTCTCAGGATTATTTCGTTTTATAACTACAAGGTCATTTGTTTTCAATTGGTGGGCCCTCCAAACAACACTAGCGCCCCCTATACTTTTGTCAAGCTCATAATTTCCAATAATTGATCCAATATGTTCATTCATATAACTAAGAAACAAAAACCTGTTTATAAACCTTACTATATTTAACCATTAACAAGTAGTAACTAGAAAATAATTTACTTTACAGCCAGCTTAATATCTCCTTCCTGAACAGTTTTTCTTCCACTATGCTTGGCTATCTGTACGGCTTTAGTAGCAATATCCTCTGCAATTTGTGTAAGAACTTCTGCAAAAGTATCTGTTGCAGGCTGTGAAACTCTTTTAGCACCTGCTCTAAAAAGAATTCTCCCGACAGGAGCCTTAGGCATTATAGATGTATTTCTCATTTTATCCCCCAATGAATGTATTAAAAATATCCCCTTTAGTCTTTGTGATAGTTATATTGTAATATACTAGTTTATATACTTTGTGGTTTTACAAAGTAAAATCCAAAGGGTTAGAAACCGAGTTTCTAAGAGTTTTCGTTTTTAGAAATACAAAAAAGTTTATATAGTTCTCTTTTGTAGTTCTTTTTTGGGGATTGATATTAAGAAGATTGTTTTTTTGTTCTTGATTGTAGTTTTATCTAGTTTGGTTTATGGGGTTGAGTGTGGCGATACTATCACTTCTGATTATGTGCTGGAGAAAGATCTTATAGATTGCAGTAATGGATTGTATATTGGTAATAACTCTATAACGTTGGATTGTAATGGCCATACCATTTCTGGTAAATCTAGTGGAAGCGGTATTAGATTAGGGCATGATGATATAGAAATCCGTAATTGTATATTCAAGAATTTTCGTTATGACATATATATTTTTGATGGAACAAATATTAAAATAGAAAATAATATTTTTATGGATTCAAATTATGCAATTATTTCTACATATAGTGGTTCATCTAATTTGAACATCTTTTATAATAAGTTTATTAATGGTTCTGAAATTAGGTTTTCATGGCAGACATCATATTTAGTGCAGTTTAATGAATTTTACAATAGTAGTGTTTTTAGTGGTGAACAGTGCTGGGGTGAAACTTATCACAATAATTTTTTTGATACTACATATAGTTTTGAGGGTCATATCGGCCCACGTATAAGATGGAATTACTACAGCCAATACAATGAAGAGTCTGAAGGGTGTTTTGATATCAATTTAGATAATTTTTGCGATGAGGATTATAAGGCGTGTGTTAGTTATTATGGATGTAGGGTTGATGATTATCCTCGTGTTGTTCCACTCATTATCAATAATTGTTTCAATGATATAAAGGACGGAATTGAAACAGATATTGATTGTGGAGGTGGTTGTTCTCGATGCAATAATGGCTGGGGCTGTAATTTAGATTCAGACTGTCAAAGTAATCTTTGCGGCCAAAATAATATATGTTTAGCTCCAGTTTGTAATGATGGTATTATGAATGGAGATGAAACGGGTGTTGATTGTGGTGGAAGTTGTTATTATAGTTGTGTTGTACCTGTAATGCTGGTTCAGGGGTTTTTGAGTGACCCTGAAATTGACTGGGCATCGATAAAAAGTTGGCTTGAGGAAGATGGTTATGTTGTTGATGCTGTTGATTTAACTATTCAGACAGGATTTGCAAGTGGCGACATAAAAGAATATGCAAAATGGTTAAGAACAAGAATTAGATATGAAAAAACTGCTAATCGTGCAGAAAAAGTTGATGTAATAGGTTATGATATGGGTGGTTTGGTTGCAAGATGGTATGTAAATGTTCTTGATGGTCCAGATGTAAGAAATATCTATTTGATAGGAACGCCAAATCATGGCACTGAATATTTCTGGGTGGATAAAGGAGTTTTCTTTGTATTGGATAAACTGGCAGCAAAATTGGGTCTTCCTGGCAAGCTTATTATAGATATGATTAAACATATCAGGGGAGAAGCGTCAAAACAGATGATGCCTCATAGCGATTTTCTGAATGAATTGAATTATGGAAATCCTGAAAAAGATTACGGAACTGATTATTTGGCTCCTATAGGGGGTTATGTGAATATTGCAGGGGATAAGTCCGCTATTGTACATAATTATCTTGGACAGGAAGTCCAAAATAATTTTTTAAAAAAACCGCATGATAATTTTGTTACTGTTAAGAGTGTTGGATTAGATAATGTTGGATTATCTATATATCATTTGAATCATTCAGAGTTGACAAGATCACAGGAAGTATATAATCAGATAAAAGATGCTCTTTCATCTGGAATTACTTTTACATCGGAATTGGCAATGTCTGCAGTTTCAGAACCAGAAATCGATTTTCATATGGCTCCTTTGATTTCAGGGGAGCTTGATGTTGAAGATAAGATTTATTATGCGTATATTGATAATAGTGTAATTGAAGCTCAGTTCATTCTTGGTCATTTTATATCTAATATAAGTTTGAGTTTAACTATGCCTGATGGTTTTATAATCAATCCCGAAACAATAGATGATAATCCTAACAATGCTTTTATTGATAGTATGTTTTTGACTGGATACCATATTGATAATCCTCAAGTAGGAAAATGGAAAATTAATATTAGTCTTAGGGATTTTGAAGAAGAAAAGATTAATTTTTCACTTTATATATTTTTAAAAACAAATATTAGTTTAGATGTTAATATAAGCAAATATCATTATGACCTTAATGAACAGATAAATTTAACAGCAGAATTAAAAGAAGGATTTGATTATATAACTGGGGCAAATGTGACTGTAAAAATAAAAAAGCCAGATGAAACAATTGAAAATTTAAGTTTGTACGATGATGGAACGCATAATGATTTAATGGCTAATGATGGGATTTATAATAATATTTATACAGATACAGATATGTATGGCAGATATTATATTTCAGTTATAGCAAATGGTAAAAATTTTAGCAGAGAAAAATTTACTTCTGTTTGGGTAGAGGATTATCCAGATTTAATTGTTAAGGATATTTCTTTTTTAAAATCTACATTCTTTATTGGAGATAATGTTACAATCCATGCTTTGATTGAGAATATTGGGGAAAAGGAAGCTTTGAATGCGACAATTGAATTTTATCATTCAACTGAATATGAAGATGAGTTTATTGGAGAGAAGAATATTAGTGTAGAGGTTGGGGAAACAAAAGAGATTTTTGTTGATTGGATGAATTTGAGCTTAGGAAATTATAATGTTACGGTTTTGATTTCTCCATTTAATTCTTTTTTAGAGAAGAATTATTCAAATAATCTTGCTGATAAAAGTATTTTGGTTTTAGAACCTCCTAATGGGCTTTTGTTAAATGAGGGGTGGAATTTGTTTTCATTAATTATTAATTCAACTGGTATAGACCAAAATATTTCATTGAAGAAGGGTTGGAATTTGATGGGTTATTCTGGTTTTGAGTCATTTAATTGGTCCCGGGCTCGTGTTTATGATGGAAATGTTACTATGCCTATTGCGGATGCTCATGAAAGGGGATTGCTGCAATTTACAATATATTATTATGAAGATGGAATTTATAAGTTTGTTCCAGAAATGAATTGTTGTTTAATATCAGGTAAAGGTTATTGGTTGTATGCTTTTAGAGATTTAACTTTGATTTTGCCTGGTGTTGGTGGAGTTTTAAATAAAGAACTTTATTGGATGAATGCAACTGTTTATGATGGTACTGAGCTAATTCCTGCTATAGATGCTCAATCTTTAGGATGGTTACAGGCCACCCTCTATTATTTTGATGAAGATTTTCAATATTATAAGTTTGTTCCTGGAAATGATGATTATGCTTATCCTTGGAGAGGATATTGGTTATATAGTAATGAAGAGTTTGGTTTGGTTCTTGATTGAGATATCTTTAAATAAACAAACACTTTTTCTATAATATATGGAAAGAATTCAGAAAATAATGGCTCAGGCAGGCATTGCTTCCAGGAGGAAGTGTGAAGAGCTTATTAAGAAAGGACTTGTTAAGGTAAATGGCAAAGTAATTACTATAGGAGATAAGGCTGGTATAAAAGACAGGATAGAAGTTAATGGGAAATTGATAAAGAAAGAGAAGATGATTTATATTTTGTTGAATAAGCCAAAAAATGTTCTTTGTTCTGTTGGAGATAAGTTTGAAAGAAAAACTGTGATTGATATAATCAGATGCAAAGAAAAGGTCTTTCCTGTTGGTAGGCTGGATTTTAATAGTGAAGGTTTGTTGATATTAACTAATGATGGAGATTTTGCTAATAGAGTAATACATCCTAGGTATAATATAAAGAAAAGGTATTTGGTTGTTTTAGATAAAGCATTGGATAAAACAGCTATTGGTAAGATAAAGAACGGTGTTAAAATAGAAGGGAGAAGAGTTAATGTGTTTGATTTGATTGAAGAGGAAGAGCATGTTGAACTTAGTATACACGAAGGAAGAAAACACATAATAAAAAAGATATTTGATAGTCTGGGTTATAAGGTTGTTAGCCTAAGGAGGATTGCTATCGGAAGATTAAGACTGAATCTTAAAGCAGGAGAATATAAATTTACCAGCAAAGGATGGTTAGAAAGTAGTATATTTTAGATATACTTATAATAATTAAAAATTTCTGAGCTTTGTTTTTACCCTCTAAAACCAAAAGTTATTTAAATAAACATTATCACTATTAATGATTAAGAGGATTTTTATCCTATAAACTAATGAGGTGAAAGTATGAAAGCAATATATATTGTTGCATTGTTGATGATCGTCCTAATGGTAGGATGTACAACAACACAACCAGAAGCAGCACCAGCTGCACCAGTAGAAACAGCTCCAGAAGCACCACCTGCACAGGTGGAAGCACCACTAGATACTGAACCTGTTGAAGAAGCAGAGACAGAATTAAGTGATGTTGAGGTGACTCAAATAGATAATTTAAAAGCAGCATGTGAGAGAGGAGCACTTGCAGTGTGCCTTTCATTAAAGAATGTGCATGGTATTGATTGGCCTCCAGCAGAAGCTGTTGAAGAGCCAGTTGTTGAAGAGCCACCAGAAGCTGTTGAAGTACCATTAGAATAAATTTAAATTTTTATTTTTTTATTTTTTTTTAAAAACAATAATTGGGGGTAATAAAATGAATATTAAAAAATCTAATTTTTTAAATTTCCCGCTGGGAAAAATAATATATGTAGTTGCATTTTTGATGATAGTTCTTATGGTAGGATGTGCAACAAAACAACCAGAAGCTGCACAGGCAGAAATACCTGCAGAAACTGTTGAAACATCTGTTGAAACAGAATCTACAGGAACTGTTGAAGAATCTGCTGATATTGGAGTAGATATACAGATTATGAACAAAGCGTTTGATCCGGAAGAATTAACCGTTGCTATGGGTTCAACTGTAACATGGATAAATATGGATGAAACTGCAGTACATAGTTTGAGTATTGCTGGTAAGGGAATTATTTGTCCAAGAAAACAGGCAGGTGAAATCTGTGAATATGTATTTGAAGAAGCTGGAACTTATGAAATAATGGATTTGGTTAATAAGTTTAGAGGTACAATTACAGTAACAGGCGGAGAAGAATAAATCTGTATTTTTTCTTTTTTCTTTTGTCAAGAACTATTGGTTAGAACTAGGAATTGTTCTTGAGCATATGTCTGGAATGGAACATTTCTGAGCATGTTAGAAATGTGTAGCATTTCCAACACTCAGAAATTTTACTTTTGGAAAATTTCAGACATTTCAAAATCAAAACATATTTATAGGTGTAGTTCTGATAACCTATTATGAAACCAAAGCCAATCTTGCCTATATTAATAGCTATTATTGTAATATTGGTGATTTTATTCAGTTTTTATGTTTATTATGATTTTAGGCAAGAGGAAGTTAAAGAAAAGACTGAAGAAATTTATACATCTGAAGAAGTTGTTGAGGGCAAGGATATTATACCTGATGAATCGGCAGAGGTCCCTACAATAGAAGAAATGGATAAAGATGTTGATGTTTTACATCAAGTAACTGTTGAGATAATGGAAGGGAAGTTCTACCCTGATAAAATAATGATTCTTCCAGGAACCACTGTTGTGTGGGTTAATAAAGATGAGATCCCTCATAAACTTGTAGCATATGACCGAGTATTTTATGGTCCTAGGATGCAATTAGGGGATAAATATTCTTTTACGTTTATGAAGATTGGAACTCATACTTATTTTGATGCAGTATTTCCTAAACAAGGGAGAGGGGAAGTTATTGTTCAGGAAGAGCCTTTGCCTATAACTGGTGGAGTAATAGGTGTTAATGCAGAAGAAAGTAATGGGAAATTTGCTTTGATATTTTTATTGTTTATTATTATGGTATTTGGATTAACTCATGGTATGTATACCAAATATAATGTATAGAATTCTTTTATATTAAAAAAAATAAAAAAAGGGATTATCTCCCTCTTGCCATTTTTGCACAAGATATGTCTCCTGTCTTATCTATGAAATATAGGAAACCTTTTTCTTTCTTAATGCCTACTTTAGCAACTGTTTCTATTTTGGCTTTTCCTTTCTTTTTGCCTCTTGCCATCTTTGCACAAGCTACATTTCCTTTCTTATCTACGAAATATAGAAAGCCTGGTTTTTTCTTTACTCCTACTTTTGCTACTTTTTTTGCCATTTTACACTACCTCCTTGTTTATAATTTCTTTAAATAGACGAAATCCCCCGTCTTGTTTATAGACGAGAATAAATGATAGGTTATATATAAAGGTTTTGGAAAATCGTCGAGAAAACTCCAATTTTCCAATCTATTTATGCTAAATATTTTGGAAAATCGTCGAGAAAACCTTGATTTTCCAATCTATTTATGCTACCTTCGCATAAATATTTTGTAAAATCGTCGAGAAAACCTTGATTTTCCAACACATTAATGCCTATAAAAATTTTATTTTTTTATTTTCACATAAATATTTTGTTTTTCCGACGAGAAATTATATTAGAGTTAGAACTTATTTATCCCTTTTTTTAATTTTAATTTTATTTTTATTTGAAAATTTAGGTTTTCCATATTCTCCGTCGAAGCCTGGTTGAACAATTATGTTTCCTTTTCTATTTTTTATAATTGCATCTGCTATTTTTTTGTCTATTACTTTTATCAATTCTTCTTTCTTTACTTCCAGCATAATATTTAGTTCGTTTTTGAATTTATTTATCAGATTATCATATATTTTCCATGTTTTTTTAGATGCAATTGGAGATCCTATTAAAGTTGAAATTATTTCTGATAAGGGCATTAGAGTTTGGAATGGTTTGGCGTCTTTTGGTATAAATCCTTCTTTTCTGTCTGCAAGTTCTTCTACCCTATGCAAGACGCCTATTGTTAGATTTTTTTTGCATTTAGGGCAGATGTTTTTTACTTTTATCGTTTCTTTTGGATTCATGCATACATTGCAGTTTCTATGGCCATCGAAATGATATTTTCCATAATTTGGATCAACTTCTATTGTACCTTGCAGTCCTTTTTTTGTTCTTAGTGCTTTGATTATATTTTTGTAAGTTAGTTTTTTCAAGTCGAAGATTGTTGCTTCTCTCCCTATACGCCATGGCCAGAAAGAATGCAAGTCTGATGATGAGACTAATGCATATTTATCCAGCTGTGATAAGCGCCAGTTCATTGCAGGATCACTGGATAGGCCTGTTTCTAAAGCGTGAATATGTTTTGCCTGATCTTTAAAGCAATCTTTTACTGAATTGAAGCCTGAGTTTGAGCCGAATAGAGAAAACCAAGGAGTCCAAATATGCGCAGGTATAACTTCTATATCTTTACTTATCTTTCTCATTGATTCTACAAGTTCGTCACAAGGTATTTTGAAAATAGGCCTGCCGTCATAATCAATCCTCCCTTTACTTAGAAAGTATTCTGTAATCTGATCTACAATTTCTAAGTTTGGTGCAAGTATTACATTATGCACCCTTCTTCCTTTTTCTCTATCTGTATATATCAATGAAACTTCTGTTTGCAGTATGAATGGAAAATTGTTTTTTGTTTTTAGAATTCCTGTTTCGTCTTCTGTTAATTCATGTTTTAGCTCTTTAATCCATTCTGGATGCGTAAAATCACTAGTTCCTAAAAGGTTTATTCCTTTTATCTTAGCGTATTTTTCAAGGTTTTTTATATCTAAGAATTTAGAGGTTGCTCTTGAAAACCTTGAATGTATATGTAAATCTGATATTATTTTCATGTTTTTTAAGTAGTTTATAATAATATATAAACACTTTGTTTTCTTCCTATTTTATTTACTAACTCTAGAGTAGAAAAATTTAAATACTTGCTCTCTTTATAGGTAGTCTATGGGGGCAAAAGACTGGTTATTTTTAACGGTTTTATTTATTTTAATTAGTGGATGTTCTGTTAATAAAACTCAACCAGTAGTTACTGATATTACAGGTTCTGTGGTTTATGAAGAAGTTTCTGAAGAGACTGTTCCTGACAATGAAGTTACAGAAGAAATTGTTTCTGAATCAGAAGAAATTGTTTCTGATAATGAGACTACAGAAGAAGAGATAATTCTTGAAGAAGAAATAAATGAAACTGAAGAACAGGAAGAAGATTTACCTCCTGGAACTCATATAGTTACAATAAAAGATCTTAGTTTAGTTCCTAAAGGGCTGACTATTAAACAAGGAGATACTGTTGTATGGAAACATGAAGATACCTGGGAAAATGATGGGGAGACAAGGCACTATTTAGCTGCGCATAGTAATGAGTTTAGAAGCCCTATCTTTAATTACGGAGAAACATTTGAACATACTTTTGATAATGAAGGTACTTTTACTTATATTGATGTTCTGTATAAAGATAGGGGTTATATGAGGGGAGAGATTGTTGTTGAGTAATCTTCACAAAGATTTATATATTATCTGTTTCTATTAAAAATCGTATGGCACAAGACTTAATAAGCGAACTAAATCCTAGAGACTTAAATGAGTTCAAAAAAGATTTTACTGAATTGATGAGAGTTTATTCAGGTATTAGCAATGAATATTCTAAGTTAGGAAAAGATGTTGATAAGTATCTTGAAGAGTTTAAGAAAATAATCAATCTGTTCAATAAGAAATATAAAAATATAAACTTAAAGTTAAAGAAAACAGTTGAAGAGCTGCAATTAAAGATTTTCTTTAAGGAAAACAGCGTTAAAGATGTTTTTGTGAATGTTGCTTCTAAATTGAATGGGTTAAAGGCTATTGGAACGAGTGATTTTGATCAGGCAAAAACAGAAGAAGCTGATAAATTTTCAAAAGAGCTGGATAATGTAAAGAATAAACTGTTTATTTCTTATTTTGATAAGGAGCTTGATACTGTTTTTTTAGAGCAATACAAAAAAGAGATTGAGCTGCATTATGGCGATGAAATAAAGAATGAAAATTCTCCTGAGTTTAAATTATGCGCTTATTATGCAGTTAAAGAGGATATCAATAAAATTAATATTTATGAGAAGTTATCTGCAATGGGTTTTGTGGAAAAACCTGTTTTTACTCAAGTAAGAAACTTTCTTAAAAAATTTAATCCGAGAATAGAAGAATGAACCCTTTAATATTTGTATTAGTTGGAATAGCAGGTCTTTACTTCGGGGCAGACTATGTTGTTGAGAGCGCAAAGAATATTGCAGAGAAGCTTAATATTTCACATACTTTAGTTGGTTTGACAATAATTGCTGTAGGAACATCTATACCTGAGATAATGACTAATCTTTTTGCTGGCTTAAAGGTAAGGTCGGGCATAGCAGCATCTGGCATAGCTGTAGGGACTAATATTGGCTCTGATGTTACCCAGATAACATTTATTTTAGGAGTTACTGCTTTATTGGGGACTATGTATGCTACTAAGAAGATATTGAGAAGAGATTTTCCAATGGTCTTGTTTGCTATAGTTGCTGTTTTTATAGTTGGAATTACAGGTTATAAGGTTACTTTTGCTGAAGGTGTTATATTATTGCTTATTTATCTGATCTATCTTTATTATACCAGCGGACAGGAGCAGGTTTTTGGTAAAATCAAAATTAAGTTGACTGATTGGACTAAGCTCGATCCAAATAAATATTTAAGAAGTGTATTTAAGAGAGCTTTTAAGCGAGGCTATATATCAGATTTAGTGTTAATGGCTTTGGGAATAGCAATTTTAATTTTTGCTTCTGATCTGGTTGTAGGAAGTGCTTTAATCTTAGCAGAGGTTTGGGGGGTTACGCAAAGTTTTGTTGGTGTTATGATTGTTGGTGTAGGTACTGGATTACCTGAATTATCTACTGCTATAAGGGCAATATTCAAAAAAGCAGGAGGAATCTCTTTAGGAACTTTGATAGGGAGCAATATAACAGACCCTCTTTTTGCTTTGCCTGTTGGTGCAATGGCTGCGGGTGTTGGATTAACTTTTGACAAAAATTTATTGTTTTTTGATATTCCTTTTTGGTTTATTGCTTCTATAATCGCTTTATGTATGTTTTGCAAGGGTATGAAGATGGGAAAAGAAAAAAAGAAGGATGGATTTATTTTAATTGGGATATATTTGTTGTTTGTGTTTTTGAAATTGACGTTTTTTATGCGTTAAAGCCTTCTATTCATATTAAGAGTATATTCTTTGAATCCAAACTTTTTGTAAAGAGACTTAGCTTTAGAATTTGATGGATAGATATGAAGTGTCATAACATCTACCTTTTTTTCCTTGAACCAGGAGATTACTCCTTCGATAAGTTTTTTTGCAGCACTATTACCTCTATATTCTTTTTCAACAAATAAATTGTCAATTGTGCCTCTGAATGTGACATTTAAAACATGAAGTGTTCTTGCTAAAGTACCTCTGATGCATCCTACGATTTTGTTGTTTTTAACTGCAACAAGAGTTATCCTGTCAGTTCCTTGTTTTTTTAGATCACGGATAAGATATTTTTTATATACCTCTTTTGCTTCTTCAATCGGCTTAAGATATGGATCTATTGAAATGTCCTGGTTCTTTAGCTTTAACTTTAGTTTAAATAACGCTTCAAGATCTTCAGTTGTTGCTTTTCTTATTTCCATCTTCTTAATATTTCCATTGCCAGTTTTTTTGAAAAGTTATGTTTGCTTGCAGGAAATCCAGGGAATGACTGTGCTTCAATCACTTTAGCTATGCCTTTTTTTGATATCATCACATCAACACCAGCAAGATTAAGGTTTAATGCTTTTGCTGCATTGATAGCATTTTTTTGCGCTTGTTTAATTATTTTTTTTGGCAGTTTACCCATAAATGACTTTTTTTCTTTGCTTCCGCCTTGTGTAATGTTTGTAACTACATTATCTATCGATGTGCTTCTTATTATTTGATATTTAATCTTGCCGTATACAACATAATATCTTATGTCAAATTTCTTTCCCTTTATTATTCGTGGATTAATCGCTTCTTCAATAATTATATCTTTTTTAAGCAGTTCTTTTAGGAATGTAGGATTATTTGTTATGTCTTTAAACTTCCACCCATAATCTCCTTTTCTGCTTATGATGCTTTTATTTCTGAATATGAAGTTTGTAAGCCATTTATTTTTTTCAAGTTTGGTAATTCCTTTTCCCATTGCTCCAAAGTTTACTTTTATGTACAGCTTTTTTCCTTTGTTTAATAATTGGATTATGTCTTTGTATTTTCTTGTTGGATAACTTTTTGGAACAGGAACAGCTTTTTTGATAATGCTTTTTGTTAGTTCTTTGTCCCTATCAACCTTAACTGCTTCAAAAGAGTTCATGTATGTTAAATTTTTATTATGATATTTTTTTTCAATCTTTTCTTTTATCTGATCCATGTATTCATAGAACATTTCAGCGCATTTTTTGTCTCCATAGACCCGGCCTTTCACAAAACTATTTTCAATTTTGGTGTTCCAGTATTTTAATGGAAAAAATAAAGCGATTAGGATCTCTTTTGATCTTATAACCTTAAGCTTTCCTTTTAATATTGAGTTGTAGTCTATTGTTTGGAGTTTAATATTCTTTTTTTTGAAGAAATTTGCTTTTCTTTTGAATTTTAGGAATGATTCCCAATCAATATCATCCCCTATTGCGAGAATTGTTTTCATTCTTTTGTATAATCCTTTTTGATTAATGCCTTTTGGAGAGGCTTAGACATATTTTTAATTCCATTTTTTGAAATGTCTAGAATAAGAGGCAGTAATTGCTTTGAATATCTGTTTGAACTTGAGATTGGTGCTAATGCAGGATAACCATAGATACTGATATGCTTTACGCCATCTACTTCATACCAAGGATCATTTGGATAAGTTGGTTTGCATGTCTCTATAGGATTTGGATAATCCACAGAGATATCAACTATAATCGCTCCAGGATTTAGGAATTTAAGCATTTTTTTTGTAACAACATAATCTTTATTGTCTCTATGGTATTTTGGCCAGGTAATTCCATTTACAACCATATCTTTTCCTTTAAGATAGTGTTTTATGTCTTTATATTCGCCTTTTCTTAGAATCTTGATCTTTGATCCAACTTTATTTGCAAATGATATTGCACCGCTTGATACTCTTCCATAACCTAAAATCAGTATATTGCACTCTTTTGGGGATTTCATAGCTAAATTATATGCGTATATCATAGCCTGTTCACCAGTCATTTCTGTGCAATCAATTAGTCTGTCACCATACTCATCTACTATTCTTTCCATAGGTAGGGCTTTTATCTTTTGTTTCTTTAAGGTTTTAAGTCTTGGTAAGTTTTGTTCTGCATGAAGCATACTTATCAGGATATTTCCTTTCATAAGCAAAAACTCATTATCAGATGGAGATCTTAGCTTTACAACTAATTCCTGACTGAATACTTCTTTTGCTTCACTTACTATTATTGCACCTGCTTTTTTGTATTTTGAATCATCAATGAATATTCCTTCACCTAGTCCCTTCTCTACAAAGACCTTATTTCCTGCTTTGACCAGTTTTTTTACTTCTTCAGGTAAAATTATTGCTCTTTTGTCTGAACCGGCAAGCCCTCTTTCCTTTGCTATTCCTATTTTCATTCTATTGAATCATCTCGCAGTAGTTTATCTGAGTAAAAACCTTGAGATTTCTTTTTATTTATTATATTAAAACCGTTATCCCTTTAAAAAGCTTTGGGTGTTTTTGTTACCTTTTATCAATTAATACGGTATATTTAGCAAAATTTATATAATTTGATTGATGGAATGAATTTATGGCTGAATATAATTTGCGAATTATCAATAATTACCGTACTGAAGATAAGGCTAAGCCTACTGTTGATCATCTGAAGGATGTTGCAAAGAGAAGATTTAAAGATGCTAAGATAGGTTTTAAGGTAGTTTCTCATGGGGATATGAGTAGAGACCTTAGATCTGGAGGTAATTTGGATAATCATAAGGCAGATGGCTATATTGCTACTGGCGGCGGAGGTCACTGGGAAGAAGAAGGTAAAGTTCTTGAAGTTAATCATGAAGGTAAACAGTTAAGCCATAAATATATGAAAAGAGCTAATGGAGTTTATGATAGGCTTGTTAGTGATGGGGAAAAAATTCATGGGATCTGTGAAGGAGCTAAAGCAGTTGCTCAGGCTTTGGGTGCATATTCAGTAAATTCAGGGAAAATGAATGTTGATAAGGCACAAGGGCTTAATCATAAGTATCTGATACCAGGAAAACATAAGGGCAAGTTAGGTAATGTGACTTTATCAAAGGAAAAGCATCAAGGTACCCATTATGTGATGGAATTTGATAAAGGTAATGTTTCTGGGACACAGTATCATCCTGAGAAGTTAGATGGTGCTAAGGATGATGCTTCAATTGTAAGGTTTCTTGAGAAAACAACTGGTCTTAAGGCATCTCCTGTTGAAGAATCTTCTCCAGTTGAGTCTTTGGAAGGAAAGGTTGAAGGGAGTCCTGGAGAACCACGAAAAAAACTTACAAGAGAAGAGATTTTAAAGCTTGTTAGTCAAGAAGCGTATAAGCGGAAAAAGGCTGCTTAATTCTAAGACTTTTGTGATTTGTGACAGTACTGCGCTACGTGCGAGTTTGTTATTTATTGGACAACCAAGTACTTTCGCAAGATAATGTTTTATGTGTGGACTTCGCTTGGCAGTACTGTCACTTAAGTTGCCTAAGACTTAATTCTAGTTAATTTTATATACTTCCTAGGTAAGTATTTATTAGGGGGATTAAATGAAAATAGCTCTAACATGCAGTTTAAAGCCTGAAAATATTTCTGGAGATGATATTCTGAAATATGCAGAGTTTGATAGTAAAGAAACGATAGATGCTTTAGCTGATGCTATTAAGGCAAATGGGCATTCTGTTGAAGTTATTAGTGTTAAGGAAGATATTAAAGAAGTTTTATCTGCTAAGAAAAATGATATTGACCTTGTGTTTAATGTTGCTGAAGGGTTAGAGGGTTATGACAGGGAAGCTTTAGTTCCTAGAATTTGTGAAGAGCTTGAGATTCCATTTACAGCAGCTGGTTCTGTTACTTTGGTTAATACACTTGATAAGGCCAAAACAAAAGATATTTTAGAGGAAAATAATATTGCTACGCCTAAATTCCAGGTTTTTGATAAAGAAGAAGAACAGTTAATGGAGACTATGAATTTTCCTTTATTGGTTAAGCCAATATTGGAAGGCTCTTCAAAAGGTATTTTTAATGAAAATTTAGTTGATAATGAAGTAGAATTAAAGAAAATTATTAAAAAAACAGTTAATGAATATAAGCAGCAGGTGATTGTTGAGGAGTTTTTGAATGGTCGTGAATTTACTGTTTCTGTTATTGGATACAATAATCCAATAATATTACCTATTGTAGAGATTAAGTTTGACCATCTGCCTGAAGATGTGCATCCGATGGATTCTTATGAAGCGAAGTGGATTTATGACAGTCCTGAATTTATTGAGAAGAATAAGGTTGATCCTGTTGTATGTCCTGCTTTGATTGATGAGGCATTAGAGAAGAAAATTGAAGAAATCGTTTTAAAGACATTTAAGGTTTTAGATTGTAAGGACTGGAGTAGAATTGATGTCAGATTAGATAAAGATGGGATTCCTAATATTTTAGAGGTAAATGCATTGCCCGGGTTTATGAAAGACCCTAAGGAAAATTCTCGTTTACCGAGGGCTGCATATGCTGCTGGATGGACGTATGAAAAACTTATTGGAGAAGTTATTAAGAGTGCGGTTGAGAGGTTAGGTATATGAAAGTAGCAGTCATATTCACAAAAAGAGAAGAGATGGCAGAATCCTATCATGAAGATTGGGAAGGCCGCGATACTAATGATGATGCAGAGTCTGTTATGAAGGCTTTGAAGGAATTAGGTCATGAAGTTAAGGTTTATCATGTTGATCTTGAATTATTTGAAAAGTTAAAGAAAGATAAAGCAGATATTGATCTAATCTTTAATTTATGTGATGATGGGTTTTTTTCAGATCCAGACCTGGAGCCACATGTTGTTGCTATGCTTGATATTTTGGAAATTCCTTATACAGGTGGTGATTATTTGACTTTGGCTTTAACATTGAATAAAGCTACTGTAAAGAAAATATTAACTTATCATAAGTTGCCTACTCCTAAATTCCAGATATTTGAAACTGGAGATGAAAAATTTGAATTGGAGTTTCCATTGATTGTAAAACCTTTACAGGAAGATGCTTCAATTGGAATTAAGGATGATTCTGTTGTTTATGATGAAAATAAGTTAAGAGAAAGGGTTAAGTATGTTATCAAGGAATATGAGCAGCCTGCTTTAGTTGAGCAGTTTATTGATGGAAGGGAATTTAATGTTGGTGTTTTAGGTGATAATGAGGTTTTGCCCATATCTGAAATAACTTTCGATGGTTTGCCTGAAGGAAAGCCTAAGATCGTCAATTATGATGCAAAGTGGAAAGAAGATTCTATAGATTATAAGGAGACTAAGAGGAGTTGTCCTGCAAAGGTTGATGATGCTTTAGGAGAAAAGTTAAGAGAATTGGCGTTAAAGGCTGGTTCTTTATTTGAATGTACAGATTATTTTAGAGTTGATTTTAGAGTTAAAGGTAATCAGCCTTATATTTTGGAAGTAAACCAGAATCCTGACATATCAGAAGATGCTGGGCTTTTTGCAATGTCCCAGGTTAAAGGTTATTCTTATAAGGAAATGATTGATAAGATTATAATTAATGCAATGAAAAAAGATTAATATATCCAATGATAATACAGAATAAAATTTTAAAAAGAGGTTTTTCTGCTAATTTGTTTAAGGATTCTAGTGTTGAGTATCAGGAAGGGATATGGGAAGACCTTAGCGATGAAACAAAGAAGGTAATTATGGACAATTTGGTCTATCTTAAGCTTTCTCCTTATTCTATGTTTCATGAAGAAATGCAATATGACTTTTCAAAGCCTTATCTTAAAGATTTAGGGGATAATTGTGTTTTGAAGGATATGCCCAGAATTGCAGAAGAAGATAATCTTTCTACAAAAGAACTTATTGAAAAATTTAAGAACAAGAAAATCAGATTTAAGAATACTTCGTCTGGTTTAATAGGTGAGTCAGAGATTGAAGATTATCCTTTGATAGGTATGTCTTTTGGCAAAGACAGTTTGTTGTCTTATGGAATTGCAAAAGAATTAAAGATGGAGCCTGAGCTTGTAATGGTGCAGGATTTCTGGGATATAGAAGCAGAGCATAAATTTGATTTAATGGGCAGATTTGAAAAGGAGTTTAATGAGCGTTTATATGTTGTTTATGATTACTTGGATGATGCATCTGCTTATCAGCACATAAATAAAACTAATTCTTCGGGTATTGTCGGGGCAAATGCAATGAATTCATACATAATGATGCTTTTGCCGTTAGCAATAGATTGCGGGCATGGAAATTTAATTTTTGGAAATGAGCAGAATTTTAATGATTATTTTGTTAATAAGGAAGGGTTTAAGGTTTATCCTTCCTATGAACAAAGTTCTGAATGGATGAATATGCAGAATAAGGCTTTAAATTTATTTACAAATGGCCAAGTTAAGGTTAATAGTTTTATTGAGCCGCTTTATAATATTGCAGGGGTTAAAGTTTTGTTTAATAGGTATCCTAAAATTGCTAAATATCAGATGTCATGCGGTTTGTCAAATACATCCAGTAAAACTGAGAGGTGGTGTTATAATTGTCCGATGTGCGCAAAGGCTTTTCTTTATCTTAAGGCATGCAATGTTGATTCTAAGATAGTTAATTTTTCTTTTGATCTGTTTGGTAAGGAACATGAAAAACTTTATCCTCTGTTTAATAATAATTCGTTGCGGATTTATGAGAAGCCTCCCGCTGTTCGTGATGAACAGCTGTTTGCGTTTTATCTTTCATATAAAAATGGTTGTAAAGGTTATTTGATTGATAAGTTTAAGGAGATGTTTTTGTCTGAGGCAAAAGAAAGAGAGGATGAGCTTTATAATAAATTCTTTAAAGTTCATGATGCTGTTTCTATTTCTGGTAAAATTAAAGGTGAAATTAACTCTATATATAGGGAGGAGTTAAAATGTCCTTAGAAATCAAAGATTTCTGGGACATTGAAAACAAAAGGTGTTTTCAATGAAGTGGGATAGAGTTTCTAAATCAATCAAGGAAGCATGGGAAGAAGAGATTGAAAAGGATGATGGCAGTTATTATAGAAATCATATTAAGAAAGCTCTTGATAAGAAAAAATTGTTTATTGAGTCTGCTTCTAAGTTTGGAACTCCGCAGTATATTCTTGATGAGGATGTTTTAAAGGAGAAGGCTTTGTTTTTTAAGAATACTTTTAGAAAGTATATTCCTAATTCTGAGTTTTTTTATGCTATGAAGTCAAATGATCTTCCTTATTTAGTTGGTAAGTTGAAGTCATATGGTTATAATGCAGATGTTGCTGGTTTGTTTGAACTTCAACTTGCTCTTAAGTTGGGTTTTAAGAAGATTATATTTACAGGACCTGGGAAAAGTTTAGAAGAACTTAAGCTTGCTATAGCACATAAGGATAAAGTTATAATTAATTTGGACAATACTGATGAACTTGATAGAGTTATTGGATTAAGCTCTGGAGGAGTTAGAGTTAGTATTAGAGTTAATCCTGATTCTTCGGTTATGAAGAATTGGTCTAAGTTTGGTGTTGATTTAAAGGATTTAAAGAAGACTATTGCTAAAGTTAAAAGTAGTGATAAAGTTAGTTTAGTTGGTTTACATTTTCATTCTTCTTGGAATGATACTCCTGAAAGATATTGCAGAAATATAAAACTGATTGGGGAATTTTTGAAGGATTCTCTGAAAGGATTAGAGTTTTTAGATATTGGCGGAGGGATATATCCTGAAGATCAGGCTACTCTAACTAAGTTTAGTCATAAATATGTTTTAAGTGAGGTTGTTTCTGAAGTTGAAGATACTAAACTTGATTTTGATTTTAGTGGATTTAATGTTGACTCTGTTGATAGTTTAGATAAATTTGGAAAAGAGATTTCAACTTGTTTAGAGAAGTATATCTTTAAGTTTAATAAAAACATTAAAATTTATTTTGAACCAGGAAGATATATTTCAAATAATTCTACTCATGTACTCTTGAATGTTATATCAGAAAAGGGAGAAAATGTTATTACGGATGGAGGGATGAATCTTATCGGAGGTTTGGATTTTTCTAATTATTTATATTCTCCGATAGTTAATTTGTCTAATCCCTCCTTTAGTCTGAAGAAGAAAATAATCTATGGGAGTTTATGCAAGGCAGATTGTCTATGGGGATATTCATATTTTGGCAAGGATTGTGTTAAGGATGATTTATTGATTGTTTTAATGCAGGGGAGTTATACATTTTCAAGGGCATGGAGACTGATAAAAGAGAATGCCCCTTATGTTGTTATTTCTCGTGGTAAATTAATCTTAGCAAAAGAGAAAGAAAAGTTTTCTGATAGGTATAGTGGGTGTAAGTTTTAAAAATCAAAGATTTTCAAAGCAATAATAAAAAATAATCATTAAAAAATAACTATTTTAAAAAATTAATCTTTTCTAAAAAATAAAAAATTCTAAAAAAATAAACTTTTTCTAAAAAATAAAAAAATAAAATTACTTTTTCTCGTCGGTAAATTAAAAAAATAAAAAACTTTTTTAAAAAAAGTTAAAAAAAGTTAAAAAAATAAACTTATTTTCTCGTCGGTAAAATAAAAAAATAATAACCTTTAAATACGCGTAATTTCATAAAAAAATTATAAAAAATAACTTTATGGAGCAAAAAACCGGTGAATCAACTAATGATTTCAGAAAAAATTGTTTTATTTCTTCCCAGTCTTATCTAATTTAAATTAAGGGGAGAATCTTTATTAAAAAAGAAGAGGATAATGATGGCAGATCAACAGGAAAAAACATTGCTGAAGAAAAGTTTTGTAAAAGAGATTGAAAACGTTGAGCTATGGGAAGAATTCTTGGCTAGAAGCGTTGTTAATGAAGATCAACTTGATAAAATTTGCAAAGGGACTATCGATAAGAAAAAATTAAAAGAAGTTATTGATAAATATCCTATGCGAATTAATCCTTATTATTTAAGTTTGATAAAATCAAAAGATGATGCTATATGGAAGCAAGCTATTCCTGATGTTAAAGAGCTTGATGATCCAGAAGGTCTTGAAGATCCTTTATGTGAAGAGAGAGATTCTCCTGTTCCTGGATTGACACATAGGTATCCTGATAGAGTTTTATTCTTAGTTTGTAATCAATGCGCAATGTATTGTCGATTTTGTACAAGAAAAAGAAAAGTTGGTGATCCTTTCAAAAGAATCACAAGAAGTCAAATTTTAAGGGGTATAGAGTATATTAAAGGCCATCCTGAGATAAGAGATGTTTTATTGTCAGGGGGAGACCCTCTTTTACTTTCTGATAATTATTTAGAATGGATATTAAAGGAGTTAAGAGCGATAAAACATGTTGAGATTATAAGGATAGGTACCAGAGTTCCTTGTGCTTTGCCTCATAGAGTAACTCCAGAGCTTTGCAATATGCTTAAGAAATATCATCCACTTTATGTTAATGTTCATTTTGCACATCCTGCTGAAATTACTGACTTAAGTTCAAGTGCATGCAGTATGTTAGCTGATGCTGGAATTTTATTGAGCAGTCAAACTGTTTTACTTAAGGGAGTTAATGATGATCCTAAGGTTATGAAAGATTTGATGCAGAAGTTATTAAAGATTAGAGTTCGTCCTTATTATATCTATCAAGCTGATATGACAAAAGGAATAAATCATTTCAGGGCTAAAGTTGAAAAGGGAATGGATATAATTTCTAATATACAGGGATGGACTTCTGGGTTAGCGGTTCCTCACTTTGTTATTGATAGTCCTGGTGGTGGTGGGAAGATTCCTATCTTACCTAATTACATAGTATCCCGGGATGATAAGAAAGTAGTTTTAAGGAATTATTCCGGAAAGACTTATACTTATGATGAGCATTGTTAGGCTTTAATTTCTATATATTAATTTCATTTTACAGTAATAACATAAGAAAGATTTATAAATAGTATCGTAACAAGAGAGTATATGAATGTCACACGAAGAGAGCTGTTAGCAGTTATAGGGGCAGGAACAGCAGTTAGTGGATATGTAGGATGGTGTATTGGTCGAAATTGGAAAGGTTCTCCACAAAAGTCAATAAGAGGCGAATTTGAATATGCGGGCTTACCTGAGATATTAAAAAAAGCTAATTTTGAATGTAGACAAAAAACTAGAAGAGATACTTCACCAGAAGTTATCATATTTGCAGAACAGCGTAATGATGATGTGATAAGGGTTAAAGAATCACTAGTAATTGATTTTCTTGTTAAATATCATGGTTTTGATGCTATAGGTCTTGCAGCATTGTATGGGCCACCGTCTTCTAAGCTTCCGGAAATAGTTAAGAAAGAGTTTCATGAGTTTTTTGAACAAAAAACATGGTTCAGAGATGGAAATGATAATCTTCATTATTTGATTAAGGTACCTGGGCTAGGACCTTTAGGAAAGTATGCTTTGCAAGAATCAGTCCCTACTTTTGGAATTGAAGATAAAATGTTGTTTTTTGAATCCTTGGCACTAAGGGCATTAATAACTCAGGCTGCATCTATAAATCATGCGAGGGAGAAAAATGTAATAGTTGGAGGAGACCTTATACCTTATGGAGATGTGCCTAATATTGCTAATATTGAATTATTGTATGAGGTTATTAGTAGGAAATTTCCAGATATCCCTTATCCAGGAGATAATATGTGGGCTTTGTCTTTGAGTATGGGTGGGAGGGCTTCTGATTTCAAACGATTTGCGGAGTATTATCTTGAAGTTGAACAAGGCAGGAGTAATCTTGCAGAGGGGGCAATTATTGCACAGCAGATGGGTTATTTGGGTTCAGAAAGAACAGCAATTGTTACTCGTGATTCAGATGTACTTCTTCCTAGAGAACTATTGGTTCAAATAGGGGAGCACAATTTCCGTAAAGGATATAATCCTAAGTTTAAAACACTGCAAGGATGTTTGCCTCATTCGGCAATGGTTATTAATGCAACAAGAAATCCAACAAAAAGAAGAACTCCAACAAGCGCACCTAGTGATTCTTTAGTTCTTTCAGCATATGCTAACAGACATGCTTGAGATAATTGTTACCTTCTTAGTAGTCTTTCATATTCAAACATATCTCTTAATTGAATAAATGGTCCCTTTTTAAGATATTGCCAGGTATCTGATCTTATTTTAGGTGATTTTCCTTTTGGTTTTTTGTATGGGGTAATTAAAAATATTCCTGTTAATGGTGAGTAGTCATCAGCGTTTTTACCTGGATCATCTATCATTACCAATTTAATTCTTGGATCTTCGTAATTTTCATCACCTATCTGTAGATTTTCATCAATTTCTACACCTGTTTTTTGCATATAATATATGACGTTGACTTTCTTTACTGGATCTTTTTTTGTAAAATAAACAGAATGTCCTGTTGATTCAACCCCACACATAGCAACATACACTACTTGGTCTCCAATATCTTTAAGATTCTGGAGATTATCTACAATGACTATTGGTCCGGATCTTCTTCCTTGTACCAAGGTATTTCTCCAATCAAGCGGTGCATTATGCATACAATAACCACCAACACAATAAAAGGAGCCATCTTTATGAAGTGTATAATCAACTAAATTTTTCCATTGAACAGATTGTCGTTTAAGTTTATTTACATGTCTTTTTGTACTTCTTTGAGAATCTAATTTATATGCTTCAAGTTCACTCTTTGCCTTACCCCTTGCTGATTCTATTCGTTTATCTATTAGTCTCATTCTCTCAACTAATTCATCTCCTAAAGTGTAAATTGCATCATCAATTGATCTCAAAATACGTTCTCTAACATCTTCTGGATCTCTACATCTGTTTATAAGTTCTGCTCTGGAATCTAAACCTTCTGAATTCATATTTGAGGAGAATGGGTTCAGATTTAAATACTTAACTTCTTCATTATCCCACAAATCTTTTAAATGCATGTATAATCCTATCATTAATGGAAAAAAACATAACAATAATAATACCTGCTTATCATGAAGAAAAACTAATAAAAGACATTATATTGAGGTCGAAAAAGTTTTCTAAAAATATTATTGTAGCATTAGCAAAAAGATCTAAAGATAATACTGAAAAAATAGCTCTTTCAACTGGAGTAAAAGTAATTAGAGATGGGGGAGCAGGAAAAGGGGATGGGATGAAAACTGCAGCAAGGCATGTAAAAGATGGAATTATTGTATTTATTGATGCAGATGGGTCCCATATACCTGAAGATATACCTAAGATAGTAAAGCCTATAATGGAAGATCGGGCAGATATGGTAATTGCATCCAGATTTCTTGGGGGTTCAGAAGAATTACATGGGGATTTTAATAAATTTTTAAGAATGTTCTTTTCAATGTGTATTGCCCAATTTATAAACTGGAGATTTAGAACTTCTATAATGGATACTCAAAATGGATTTAGGGCAATAAAAACTAAAACTTTTAAAAAACTGAAAATTATTTCAAAACATACGGAAATAGAAACTGAAATGGTCATGAAATGCTTTAAAAAAAATAAACGAATTCTAGAAGTTCCTAGCAGAGAATTAAAAAGGAAGTATGGAGTTTCAAACCTTAGTTTAAGAAAACATGGATTGCGTCATTTTTACACAGTAATTAGGAATTTGATCTAAAATGAGAGTCCTTATACTAAATCCCCCTACTAAGAATCTTCGATTTAGTAGAGATGGGAGGTGTCAAAGTGAGGAAAATACTTGGTTAGATACTTTTCCACCTACAACCTTAGCAAGTATAGCCGGGATAGTAAGAACCAAGTACGAAACAAAACTTATAGATTGTATGGGCTCAAAAATTCAATATAATAAATATTTAAATAAATTAAAAAAATTTAATCCAGATTATACGATTATTAACACATCAACACCAACGATTTCTAATGATATGTTTATTGCTAAAATTACTAAAGAAAAAACAAATTCAAAAATTATTGTTTATGGGGAACATATAACTGCATGTCATAAAAAAATACTAGAAAGATTTCCATTTATTGACTATGCAATTTTAGGTGAGCCAGAAACACCCATAATGAATATATTAAATGGGAAATTCAAAGTAAAAGGTGTTAAAACAAAAAGTTTTAACGGAGGGATTTGGCAGGAACCTAATTTAGATACTTTGCCTTTTCCGGCGTATGATTTATTGCCTACATATAAATATCCACTAACTGGAGAAAAGTGGACTTTTATGAGAAGCGGAAGGGGCTGTCCATATAATTGCAGTTATTGTGTAATGCCTTTAATGTCTGGGAGAAAAATTCGATATCATTCTGTGAATTATATGATAAAACAAATAAAATGGCTTGTTAATGATTTAAATATTGGACTTTTTATGTTTTGGGATGAACTTGCTACATTTAATAAAAATCAGATGATAGAATGTTGCAAAAGAATGATAAATGAAAGAATTAAGGCAAAATGGTTTTGTACAACAAGAGTTGATAGATTTGATGAAGAATTAGCCAGATATATGAAAAAAGCAGGATGCAAAATGATAACGTTTGGAATAGAATCTGGTTCACAAAAAGTTCTTGATAAAAATAATAAAGGAATAAAAATAGAGCAAACAATTAAGGCTGTTAAGGCAGCTAGAAAGTATGGAATTAAAACAATAGGCCATTTTATAATTGGTTTGCCTGGTTCATCTATAAAAACAACAAAAACTACAATCAATTTTGCAAAAAAACTAAAATTAAATTTTGTACAATTCTATATAGCTACTCCTTTTCCAGGTAGTAAATTCTATAAAGATGCTATTAAGAATAAATGGATTAATACTACAGATTGGAGAAAAATAGAGCAAGGAATTGCTTCAATATCTTATCCTAGTTTTTCTTCTGAAGATATAAGAAAATGGAAAAATAAGGCTTATAGAAGTTTTTATTTAAGACCTTATGCAGTTTATTCTTTATTAAGCTCGATGTCTATAAAAGAAATGATTAAACTTCCGAAATACATTTTAAAATTCTTTACATGGGCAGGAAAATAGATTAAAATATTTCGAATAGTTTATATATGCCCATCATAAACCTATATTATGTCATGTTCTCAATGCGGGGTATGTTGCAAGTTATTTGTTATAAACCTGTCTGAAGGGGAGTATAAATCTGGTAATTATAAAACTCAATTCGAAGAGTTTGGTATAATTTCAGATTTTACAGAGGCAGAGTTTTCCGGAGCAAATATAATAACTCAAAAACAAGATGGAAGCTGTATATATCAAAAAGATAACAAATGCTCTATCCATGAAAAAAGACCTGTAGTATGCAGAAAGTTTTTTTGTACAGATAATAACTTTAAGAGTATGATTGATAAGATAAATGAATATAAGAATAAGTTATCAACTTAGATTTTCTAGAACATTACCCAGATTATCTAAATTATCTCCAATACCTGTCCAATCTCCTTGTTTCATTGAATTCTGAATAAGATCGTAATAATTTTGTGCTTCTTGTATAAGTTCAGCTGCTGACTTTTCTTTTGTAGTTTTTCTTTTGATTGTTTTAGATTTTCCAAATAAAGTTTCCAAAGCCATAGCTAGATTTTCTTCCATAACTACTCTTTCACCATCAGAAACAAGAACTCTTTTTAATTCTGGTAATTGGCCTGTTTCTGCTTGTATGTACAATGGTTCGATATAGATTATGCTGCCATCTATAGGTATTACAAGCAGATTCCCTCTTGTAACACGGGAGCCTTGCTGGCTCCAAAGAGTAAGTTGTTGTGAAATTTCAGAATCCTGATCAATCTTTGCTTCAATTTGCAATGGGCCATAGATTAATTTGTCTTTTTGAAATTTATATAGTATTAATTTTCCATAATTTTCTCCATCTGACCTGGCTGCCATCCATGCCACCATATTATCTTTTTTTATTGGTGAAAATGAAGTCATTAAAACAAATTCTTCTTTTTCTTCCTGAGGAAGCTTGATTATTATATAATAGGGTTCTACTTTTACCTGCTGGCCAACTCCATAAACTTCGTGAGGGATCTGCCATGCATCCTCTTTATTGTAAAAGACCTTAATATCGTCCATATGGTAAGTACTATAGATTTGAGATTGTATTTTAAACAAGTCCACAGGATATCTGATATGTTCTTTTAAGGTTGGAGGCATATTTTTAAAACTTTTAAACTGTTTAGGGAATATTTTGGCATAAGTTACTATTAGAGGGTCTGTTGTATCCATAACATAATAGGTTACTTTTCCATCATAAGCATCGACAACTATTTTTACAGAATTTCTTATATAATTTATTTTTCCGAACTTTTCAGAATAAGGGAAATTTCCTGAAACTGTATATGCATCCACTATCCATAATAACCTGCCATTATCAATAACTAAATAAGGGTCATTATCTAATTCTAAAAAAGGAGTAATTTTTGATATTCTTTTAACAATATCTCTTGTAAACATTATTTTACTGTCTTTAGTAATATCTGAAGATAATAAAATTTTAATATCTGCAAATTTGATGGCCATTAATAATTTTCTTAAGAAAGAATTTAATGTTATTCCACCTTTACCGTCGTAATTGATGTATTCATTAGTATTTCCTTTAGGGAAATCAAATTCGTTTGTTTTGGTGTTGACTAAAACAAAATTATTATCCTGTTCTCCATAATATATTTGTGGTTTTGAAATTTTTAGGTTTTTTTCATCAACTGTATAAATAGGGGGGATGTCTTTGATAAAATAATCAGGCAATCCTTGTTTTGTAACTTTATTAACTGGACTCATCACAACTCCAAAACCATGAGTATAAACCATATGCAAATTTACCCAGGTTTTTGCATTTTCAGTTATCTGGTTTTGGTTTAATTCTCTTGGAGCAAGCATAATTTGCGTATATTTTCCGTTAATATTATATCTATCAATGTCAATACCTGCAAGATTGTAATATAATCTTATTTCCTGAGTTTGTTTGTATGTTTTTGTTAATGGTCTCCAGTCCAGGATTCTAACATTATCTATTGTTTCGCTTGCTTCATCTAAAATTTCTGAAGTTAGTCCCATATCAACAGAGAAATCATTTTCTTCAACATTTTCTAACCCATAGGCTATCCTTGTAAATTTTATGTTATTTTCAATATATGGTTTTTCGAGATTAATTTCATTAGGTGAGACTTTTAAGGCTTGTACAATCCCTGGAATTAATGTAGGCCCTACAAATCCGAATAATAGATAAACAATCAAGGCATAAGCAAAAATGTGCCTTTTCCTTAATTTAGGCTGTTTTGAAATGTAAAATACCCATACTAGTGTAAGTACTGCAATGATAATTGCTAAAAACATCATAATTTTTATCATAGGCAGATATGCAACAACATCAGCATAACCTGCCCCTACAACAATTCCTTTTTCTGAATACATTATTGAAAATCTTGAAAGGTAATTTTTTACTGCTATTAAAACGAAAAATAATGAAATTAAAATTCCTAAATGAGTTATTGCTTTAGTTTTTGTTAATATAGTTTTAATATCTAATATTGGTGCTGCTGGTTTTACAGGATCCGGATCAATTTTTTGAGGTTTAAGAAGCTGACTAATGTATGATTTTAGATAATCTAATAAAACCAAAATTGTTGTGATAACAACACAACTCATCAAAAAACTTAAAACAAATAAGTAAAATGGTAATGAGAAAATATAGAAAGACACGTCTTTTGTGAAAATTGGATCAACTAGGTTAAATGATGTTTGGTTAAGATATTGTAAGACTTTGAACCATCCCCTGTAAATTGCTTTTCCTATTATGAATGAAAAGAATCCAACAATCAATAATTTTATTTTAAAGGGGATAAGTTTCTTTTCAGTGAATTTTGATGAAATCCATAGATTAATAGCTGCAAACAAAAAGAAAATTGTTGCTGAAATTAGAAACAATTTAATTTTAGAAAACAACGAAATTAAGAAAATTTGTGAAAATCCTAGAGCATCAAACCACAAATAGTCAGTATATAATCCAACTAGAGTGAATGTGAAAAGGAATAATACAATTATTATTGCAATGCCTAGCTTTGTGAACCAGTTTTTATTCATAATAGGGATGTTATTTGTTCTTGCTTTTAAAGCTTTTGAAAAATAGTGCTTACCCAGATATAAAATTAGAACAGGCACTATTGTAAGGGATAGAAAAATAATTTATTATTGATTTCTATCCCCTTTTTCAAATCCAGCTATAAAAAGATTTTTTACAGAATTTAATGTGCTTAATAGGGCTGCTCCATAAGGCAATGCTATTACTGGTGGAGGCAAGCTGCCTACAGATATATCTTCTATTACTGCTACTGTATGGCTGTGCATTGTTGCAAGTAAATCTATAGATTCAGCTGATCCTGTAAATTTATTTGCCATATCACATGCTAATGTGCCTGCAGCTATTAATGCCCAATATGTAATTGTTCTGGTTAGCCCTCTTCTGTAAGTTGGAACATCTTCTTTGTCTTCAGCTACTTTCCAAATGCCTGCCATGATTGCAGCCATGCTAACATAATTAGGTCCCTGTGATTCCATCCCTAGATATGGATCAAGGATATTTACCAGTTCATCAGACATCATCCCTGTGTCCTGGCTAGTATAGAGGCCCTGAATACCACTAGGCACAAGGCCTAATGTAGCATAGCTGATTAATTCCTTTATTTTTGTTGTAATTGACATTTTTCTTTACGTTAAAAAATTTATTTTTTATTTATTGGTGCGTATCTGTTACCAGTATTTCTTCCTCTGGATTGAGATCTTTTTGAACCAAATATTCCATCATAGCTTGATTGTTTTCTGTCTTTGTGGAATGCTTGTCCTGGGTCATATGCTTTTTGTCCTTTTCGTTCAAATTTATCGTGACCTTCTCCACCAGCAGATATTTCAAATCCTCTGTAGTCTAGGGATATTCCACCACTTCTTGTTGAAGTACATCCATTCATAGTTGCTAATGCTAATGCAACTGCAGCAACACATGCAGCGGTTTTTCCAACATTTCCTCCTTTTGAGGCAATTTCATCCAATTTTTCTACTTGATTATTTTGTTCCATTTTTATTCCTCCGATGAATTTAATCACCATAAAGAGACAATAATCATTAGGAATATTTCTTATTTTAGTGACCTATGTCAGCCTTAAAATAGGGCATATGTCATGTTTACTATTTATAAAAAATAATTACTTAAAAGTAGTAAAATACCAAAAGATTTATAAACTGCTACTAGTTAACCAGTCTAAAATGACACTAAGACAAGCTGTTATAGGGGTCCATCATAAGGGGTGTTGGGGTTCAGAATCTACTGTTCCTTATACAGATATATCCATGAAGGAAGTTGGACCTATAGATGTAAAACAATCAGATGGCTTTGTAAGATTAACTGCTACATGGAATGTTAGTTTTAAGGATAAAGATAATTTTCTTTCTTATGTTGGATCATTAAAAAAATATGATATGATTGAAGATATCAGATTAATCAGACTCGAAGAAACATATGCTTTGCTTAAAACTACATGGACAAAAAAAGATTCCTCATACCAGACTGTTTTTAATAATAATTGTTTGTTTACTTCTCCAGTAACTCAAGAGCAAGGTTATGAAAAATATACTATAATTACAGAAAATCCCAATAAAGTAAAGGATATCTTATTGCAACTTAAGGATATTGGGGATGTTAAGCTGTTTAGCATTGGTAAATTAGAGAATGAAGAGAATAAGTTTTCTTTAACATCAAAACAGATGAATGCTATGATGATAGCTTTAAATTATGGTTATTATAATTGGCCAAGAAAAGCTAACTTAAATGATGTTGCAGTTGCTGCTGGAATGAATAGAAGAACTTTTCAGGAGAACTTGCGAAGGGCAGAGTGCAAGGTCTTTGCTAATATAAAAAAGGAGTTGTGTGGAAATGGAAAAATTTGAAAGAAGACCTACGGGTTTTGGAGTTAAGTTTTTGTATCTTGGAAGGCAAACTAGGGTTCTTTTGAATGAAGAAGGTAAGGGTTTTTGTCACGCTATTTATTATGGAGATTCTAAGAGTGGTACTCATAAAGATAATCTTTCTGAAATTGTTTTAAATGAAGCAGATAAAAGAAACATACAACAGGTAGCAGTAATTTCTTCTGGCAGTACTTCAACTGCTTTATTAACCGACATAATATTAACCCATCCATGGATACAACTTTATGAATTAGTTAGTTATGAATCTTTGCCAGTTGAATGCCAGTCAAAAGGGTTTAGTGTTGAGGCACTTGCGAACAGTTCTGAAGCACCTGTGAGAATTAAAATTGGTCTCGATAAAGGGATTATTCTTGATCATGATGCAATTGAAAAATATGTTGTGGATATTTTAGAATCAAATAGGAAATTGAAACAATTTATTAGAAGAAGAGGGATAAGAAAATGGAAGCAGGTTCTTGATGTTACGAATCCTCATGATATATTTGATGATGAACCAGTTTATGGTTATGATAAAAGAATTTTTGCAGGCTATGATTATGTGATTGCTCCTTTTGGAACAGGAAATCTTTTTTATTCCCTTCAATGTGCTGTAAATCAATTAGAAGATAGTAAAAGGCCTGTATTAATAGGCGTTACTAATCAGGGTCATCCAATTACTAAAGAATTAGGGGCACCAGAAGTTGAAGTGCATAGTGATGCAAGTAAGGTAACTACTCCATGTTTAAATTCAACTACTCCATATATTGTTAGAGATTGGCGTTTGGAACGAGATTTTATTTATACTCCTACTGAAATGCAAATTCAAGCAGCGCATGGATCTTCTCATATAATGCAGGATGAGCATTCTGATCCAGGAGATAGTTATCGTCAATTACATTGCTCGGAAGTTTGGGAGAAACGTAGAGGGTTAATCTTTTCACAAGAAAATTTTCTTGGTTATGACGTAAGAGCTGGACAGGAAGTAGTCAATCCTAGACTTTGCAGCACAGGTTCACTTGCTTTAACTGCACTTCATAAAGATAATAAAAAAGTTGCAGCTAAAAGTGATTTGAGGGGATTGCAATTATTTAATATTCATATGGAACCATTGAATTCAAAGAGAGGGGATATTTTAATCCCCTTAGGTTCAAATGTACTTGTGCTTCTTACCGGAAAGAGCAGAAATAATAATATTTACACATTAGCTAGGAAGGTTTATGATAAGGTTGCTTAATTTTTTGCTTGACAAGTAGTAGATTTTATTGCTTTTCTAGTTTATAAGATTCTATTCTTCAATACGTTCATCGATTGATTGGGGTTCAATTTTACCTGCATCCATCAAAGCACGGCTGGCACCATGAATGCCTTGAGTTCCAACAGTAATTGATTTTGTCAAATCACTTTTTTCAAAAAGTCCTTTGCTATTGCAACCTGTTGCTATTGCGGCAAGAATTGTTGTTAAAAGATAATATCCTAATCTATATTTTCTTGGTTCATAAGTTTTTCTTGGTTCGTATACCATAATTTAATTAATTAGGGGAAATATTTAAATTTTGCTAAAAAATTAATATAGATATTTTAAAATTTAAGATTATGACTATCTGTAAGTAGTAAAGAACAAAAGCTTTATATATAGATAATTATTCTTTAAAATAAAATGAATGAAACTTATCAAAAGATCTATGCATTGCAATCCCGTTCTGGGATTAAGGATGCGACCCTTGCAGTGGGGGCAGCTATTGCTCTTACTACTTCTGGTTGTGGTTTTGTTATGAATGTAGCTGAAGACCCAACATATCTTGATAGAGTGTTTGCCTTAGCAAAATATTCAAGAGAATTAAAAGAAGGTATTGATGATTATCATACTCCTGAACAATTGGCTGAAATGGAAGTTGAATTATTTGACAATATGAGGTTAGTTAGGGAAATTCGTGAATGGCATACTGGAGTTAAAGGTAAAGTTGGTCCTCAGATTGAATATGAAGCTAAGTATGGGAAAAGAATGTATGTTTCTGATAATCAAAAAACACCTAAGAATATAGAATCTAAATTACAACCTCATAGAGTACAACATAGGGGTAGGAAGCGTTAAGAGTTTTTAATTTAAGAAGATACAATTAGGGGCATACTAAATCAAGTTTATTGATTGTGATTTCATTATAATCTGTAAATGCTCCAGCTGGGAAATTGAATGATGCATCATCTAATTCAATAAATCCTCCACTAGGACCAATATTTTCTGAAACCGTTGAGAGTAATTCTATATCACAATTTGATTCTATTTCATCATCATAAAATGCATAGAGTGTAATACCATCATCAATATTAAATGGCATACCATTATGTTTTACTGAACCAGTTACTTTATTATACAAGGGAATACCTGAAGGTTGTGCTTGATAGGCAATTCCACTAAATGATGGATAATTATCTTCTCTTGTTAGATATGTGGTTAGAAATCTATCTAAAATATTTAATATATTATTTTTTTGTTCATGCTTAGAACCTGGAGTTTCAATTGCTATACAATCAGCGTAGTTGTTAACTACTTTACATCGAGTTAATTCAGGACAAAATTTACGTTGTCTTGTCCAAGCCATATTTATACATTTCTCCTATTTTACGTCATCATCATTATCACATTGCCTGTTTCTTGTTGAACCTTCATTCAGGCATCTCTTCATGCACTCTGGTCCAAGACTTCCTACTTCACATATTTCATCATCATCACATTGCTTATGTAGCATACCAATGTACCATTGATTATTTGCTTCACATTTATCTAATAATATTTCCATTCTTTCTCCATCACATCGGTGATTTTTGGTTTCTCCAATTCTACATGGAGACGTACTTGGACTAGCTGATGGAGACGCACTTGGACTAGCAGATGCTGAAGGTGAAACACTGGCTGAAGCTGATGGACTTGCACTATAGCAAAAAGGCTTTTCCGAAGGTTCTGTTGGTATGATGCAATTTTCTTCTCTGAATGTGCAAATAACTTGTTGAGTTTTCCATTCCTCATTGATACATTCTTTCCATTTTCCCATACGATAGTTGCCTCCTGTCTCCCACCTACATATTCTGCTGTCATCTTCTATTTCTCCATTTGTACATTTTTGAGGTGAAGATGATGGATTTGGACTTGCACTAGCAGATGCACTTGGTGATGGTGAAGGACTTTCTTTAGGTGAAGCACTAGCAGACGCTGAAGGACTTGGAGATGCATCAACACATATGGGTTCTTCTTCTCCTTCACAATTAAGATAATAGGTAGTAGCTTGTCCAGTTTTTTGAATTCCATCACAAGAAACTAAGAACATACCAATAACTACCATCACAAGAATAAATAAAATAACATTTTTTATCTTCATTTTATATGGTTTAATCACTATTTTATATATTATTAAGAGAAGTTATATTTAAATCTTTCTTTAAGGGTTATCAGAATCATTTAGGCATTTTGCCTTGAAATTTCTTCATTAACTTATTAATATCGCCTTTACCTTTCATCATTTTTACCATTTTCTTGCTTTGACGATATTGTTTAATAAGTTCTCTTACTGTTCCTGTTGTTTGACCTGAGCCTTTTGAAATTCTTTCTATTCTTTTTGCGTCTAAAACTTCATCTGGTTCTTCTAATTCTTCCTGTGTCATTGACTGCATTGCTATTTTCCATTTTTTTAATTTGCCTTCTTGTACTTTAAGCATTTCTTTTGGCATTTTTATCTGGCCAAAGCCAGGAATCATTTCTACAACTTTAGAAAGAGGGCCCATCTTGGACATCGCTTCCATTTGTTCATATAAGTCAATTAAAGTAAAATCACCTTTCAATAATCTTTTGCCTAAGTCTTCTGCATCTTCCATAGAAATGGCTTCTTTTGCTTTTTCTAATAATGCCTCTAAATCTCCCATACCTAATAACCGACCTACAAAACCAGGAGGATTAAATTGCTCAAGGTCATCTATTTTTTCACCTACACCTAGAAATTTAATTGGAGCTTGTGTTACAGCGCATGCAGATAAAGCTCCTCCGGCTTTTGCTGTGCCGTCCATTTTAGTTGCTATGACACCTGTTATCCTGCAGGATTCATGAAATTGCTGTGCTTGTTTTTCTGCTGCCTGACCAATATCTGCAGATATTACCAGTAAATTTTCATTTGTGTTTATTTCTTTGTTTATTTTTTCAATCTCTTTAATCAGATCTTTGCTTAAAGCATCTCTACCTGCAGTATCTATAATAAGAACATCAAATTTTTTGTATTCACTTTCATACTGTTTCCATATCTTTATAGGGTCTTTTTCAACTTTGTTTAGAAAAACAGGAACTTTTGCTTGCGTTGCAATTTGTTCAATCTGATCCATTGCTGCAGGACGATGAACATCTAGGCCTACCAATGCTACTTTGTAGCCTCTTTTTGTGAAATAACGGGCTAGTTTTCCAGTTGTTGTTGTTTTTCCAGAACCAAAAAGACCAACAAGCATTATTTTGAATGGTTTTTCTTTGATTTCTATTTTAAAAGCTTCTTTTCCTAAGAAATTGACAAGTTCTTCATAGACAATATTCACTAATTGCTCTTTTTTTGTAAGACCTTTAACATCATCTGATTTTTTGATCCTTTCTTTAATTGTATTTGTTAAATTGAAAACTAGCTTTACATTAACATCTGACTGAAGTAATGCTCTTTGGAGATCTTTAATAAGTTCGTTGATTAGCTTTTCATCTACAAACATAGAGCCAGCTATTTTACTTAAAGTCTTTTTTAATGAACTTCCTAGTTTATCTAATACCATATGGGGAGAGAATGGTATGTTTCTTTATAAATATTTAGGATTAGTATGCCTTATAATAAAAAAATAAAAAATTATTCTCCGATTGGGAGAATCTTTTTTCCGTGGGCTTCGTTAATAACTTCTGCCATTGCAAGATATATTGCGCTTGCTCCACAGATTATTCCTTCATAGCCAGCTATTGTTTTTATTAGTGCTATGCCTGTAATGTCTCCTAGGGCCAGCAAAAAGAACAATATTGTCAATGACATAAAGATAAACTGCAATACTATATTCTTTTTTATTGTTCCTATATACATGAATAATGTGAAGATACCCCACATAATCAAGTAAGCTGACATTGCTGTTGTTGAAGCTGCTTCAGCTAATCCTAATTTTGGCAATAATATTAATGCAACTAATGTAAGCCAAAAAGCTCCATAAGAAGTAAATGCTGTTGTTCCAAATGTGTTTCCTTTTTTAAATTCCATTATTCCTGCTATTATTTGTGCAATTCCTCCGAAGAATATGCCCATTGCAAGAATCATGCTGCCTAATGCAAAGAATCCTGCATTGTGCAGATTCAGCAATACTGTTGTCATTCCAAATCCCATTAATCCTAATGGTGCTGGGTTTGCTAAATTTTCCATTTTATAGTTCCTCCCTGTTTTTTATATCTTAAATAATATATATTTTCTTTTAGAATTTTAGATTAATAGGTTATATATAAATTTAACTCAACCGACGACTATGCGTCTTTCCCCTAGTACAATTGTTTCCAATGGTCTTTTGAACCTTTGGGATGAGCTAATATCTGTGTCTTGAGAATCAGGGACGTTTATCAGCCCTACATGTTTTAGAGCCTGTCTGTGCCAGCTGAACTTTCTTAGATACTCTTTTCTGTTTCTTTCGATCTCTCCTCTTTTTTGTGGATCCATCAATAATAATCTTTTTGTTATCGTATCCAAGTCTTCTCTTCCTCTAGCAAGAGGTATTCCAATCATTCTTAAGGTTTCTCCATTACCTTCAAAATCTCCTACAAGAGCTAATGTGTTTGGAATTCCAAGCAGATGACATGTTCTTCCGCTTTGTGTGTTTCCTTCTTCGTATGCACATACTACATCTGGTGTTCCTAATACATATGGAAAAAGTCTTTCTGGAACATACATATCAATAAAAATAAATCTGGGGTCATGTTCTGCTGCTTCTTTAAGCATATGTAATGTTTTATATGCTCCTTCATCTTTACTTTTGACTGCATTTGGATGTAATCCCCCCATATAGAGAGCATAAACTGGTATTTGAATTCTTTTTTCAACACTTGCCCGTAATCCAGCTAAGTAACTTGTTTTAGCTCTATTTATCATACCAGAAGAACCAATACATAATGCAGAATTATTCTTTAAATGTCTTTGCATCAAATCTAATTTTCTTTTGATTTTTGGATCTATAATATGATCTTCTAGAAAATCAAATAGTTCTTGTCTTATTTCCTGTTTTGGTGGTAGATGTGAATAATCATGAACACCATGTCTTATTTCACTAAACTTATCCTCATATTGGGGAAATTTTCTTACTCCTGCTTTATAGACTCCATCACTAAGCACGACAACTTTATCAACAAAAGGGAGGATCTGTTCTAAAAATTCTTCTTGGTCTTTTTTCATCCCACTTACAGTGTTACTTTCAAAATGGATGCTATGAGGGGTAACATAAACTTTGGCTCCTAGTAGCTGTAGATATTTTATTGTCTTAAGAAATTCAGGTGTAGGGTTTATTCCAAATTCATGCTGGAACCAAAAAACTGGGCTTCCATTAACATTTGCAACAGCATTTTTTAACGCTTCGTAACTTACATTTTTTGGATCAATTACACCTATGACGTCAGAATGATTGTTGTACTTTCCGTCTGGGCTTTCAGATAGTATGCGAATTTGATGGTTGCTAGCTTCTAATAGATAACTGGTATAGGTACAAATACCACAACTTACACCATAAGGGCTTACTAACACACCTTGTCTGATTTTTACACCCCTTTTAAACATTGATGAGCAGACTATCTACATCCCAAAAACGATAAAGAAATGGACGGCACCCCCTCTATTTTATAAGGAAATACCTCAGTTTATAATAATTTTTCGAAAATTTCCGGTTTTTGTGTTACTATTTTATAATAGAAATCTTACTCGATAAAAATCAAGATTTTTAAGGTTGAGTTTGTTTCACAAATCAACCCACAAAAATAGGCCGTTTACTCAATTCTTTAGGTAAAGCTAATGGTTTAAAGGGCATTTCTTTTGTTTTTTGATTTATATCTTCAATTAGTTTCTTTGTTGTTGTAAGACCTTGTTTTTTTGTTTCTCTTACTCTTACGTTTATCTTATTTGCTTCTATTTCTTTATCACCTATAACAATAATAAAAGGAACCCATTCAACTTCTGCAGATCTTATTTTTTTGCCTACATGCAGAGACCTGTCATCAATATCTGCTCTTACATTGTTTTTTCTTAATTCGTCTGTTACTTTTTTGGCATATTCTGTTTGCTCTTCAGATATAGGAATCACTCTTGCCTGTGTAGGGCATAACCATAATGGAAATTTTGGAACTTTGCCTGTTTTTTGGTCCCATGCTGCTTTTTCCAGCAAAGTATACATTACTCTTTCAATTGCTCCTGAAGGTGAGCAGTGCAATATTAAAGGATGTTTTAGTTTTCCATCTTTGTCTGTGAATTTTATGTCGTATCTTTCTCCGTTTTCAATATCAATTTGGTCTGTTGAAAGTGCTGAAGCTTTATCCAATGTATCTACAAAGTTAAATTCATATTTTAGGACAAAGTAGAATATTCTTTCATCCCATGTTTCTAGTAAAATAGGCTTGTCTAATTTTTTTACTAAGTTTAATATGAATTCTTTATTTTCTTCGAAGAATTTTTTTGTCGTCCTTAAGGCCATTTCTACATCATTGTTTTCTATGCCTGTTCCGTTTAGAACATCCAGGCTTAAGTTGAATCTGATCTTAAATTCTTCCATTGCCTGTTCCATATTAGCAACAATTGAATGTACATCAGGCATTGTGAATGCTCTTAACCTTCTTAATCCTGTGAGTTCTCCTGATTGTTCTCTTCTAAAAGAATATCTTGTAAGTTCATATAATTTTAAAGGCAAATTTTTGTATGATATGGTTGCATCATGGGCCATTAAAAATTGACCGAAGCATGCTGCAAATCTAAGAAAGAATTTTCTTTTGTCTGAATCTATCTGATATTGTCTTGCCGGAAATCTTTCAAGATATTTTTTTAATGTAGGGTGGTTCATGTCATACATTATTGGTGTTTCAACTTCAACACCTCCATAATCAACTACTTTATCAGTTACATATTCTTCAATTAGTTTTTTTATTAATCTTCCTTTTGGATAATATCTTAAATTTCCGCCGTCTGATGCTGGCTCATAGTCAACTAATTCAAGTTTTTTCATCAAGGCAACATGCGCTGGCTCATTTTTAACAGCTCTTGATTTTTCCTTTTCATAGAAAGCAAATTTCTTTAGTTTTTTATGATCTTTATAGTTGAATTTACTAACATCATGAAGCTTTCCGTCAGGTGTTAGAATATTCCAATATGAAGTTAGTTTTCTTTCTTTTTTTATGGATTCATTTTCTATTTCTTTTTTTTCTTCGATATCTTCAGGGCCGAACTCTCTGCTTAGTTCAGATAAAGGATGGCCTTTTACTTTAAGTTCAAAAGCCTTATAAAATCCAAAAGGCGACCTTTTTATATTAAGTCCTTTTGCTTTTAGTTCTTTTTCCATTTCTTTTAGTAGTTTAATGCATGAAGTAGGGGAAGCCGGTTCTGAACCAAAGAGCAAGTGCACATAAGGGTAGAGCATGATATTCTTTGTTTTTACTTTATCTGTAACTTCTTTTAAATCTGCAACTGCTTTTTTAGCAACACCGATTATATTTTCTTCATCTTTTTTTTCTACAGAAATAGCTACAAATAGTGCTTCTTTCATCTCATCTTTCTTTTTCGCTTCTTTTTCGTATTCTGCGAATTTTGTCTTTGATTTTACTTCATAGTTTATATTGTCTACGTGCAAAATTAATTCTTTCATTGAAATCCCTCTATGAACCTTATACCTTTAGAATTAATCTTATATTTATATTCTTTTCCTTTTTCTTTACTTTGGATAAATAATACCTTATCTTTTTCTCTTAATTTTTTGAGACTAACCATAATAGAATCCCTCTTTCTGTTTAATCTTTCTGAAATTAACTTAGAAGTACAGTTTGGATTCTCTCGGATAATTTTAAGACACTCGTACAATGAACAGTTTTTATGGAATCTAGTTTTATATGATTCTTCGAGTTCACTTATGATTTTAATTAGTCTTTCTTGTCTGTAAGAATTATCAAAACTTATTTCCTTTTTGAATTTCTTTATATTGTGAATTCCCGTTATTTCGCATGTGTATTTATTATCTCTTGGTCCGTAAGTTGAATTCTTAATGTTAAATGAATTAATTAATAACTGGGATACTTGTTTAATGTACTCCCTTGAACCCATTGCTATTCCTATTCTTTTTATGCTCATACAAACCCATCCATCCCCATCAAATGCCCCCCGTAAAGCTGAAGCAATAATTTCCTTAGGCGAATTTAATATGATTTCTGATATCTTAATTGTATCAAATTTTTTCCCAGCTTTACATCCTAAAAATTCTATAAAAAAATTTGTTAGTGTTTTGTTTGTTATTTTAAGAAAAGAATTTCCATGATGTGGTTGTTCATAGACACTATTACCTATATCTAAATTATTACAGAAATTTTTTATTATATCTAATAATGCTTTATTTTTGTTAGCTATTTCAATCATTTTTCTTTTGGGTGCGATATGTCCATCTGTGTTTATTAATTGAGAGAAGTGAGCCCAATTTTTGTCTATAATAACAGGGAATCTCAGATTTAGACAGTTTCTGCAATAAGTTCCACCTTTGATACTTATTTCTGCATTTTCTAGTTCAGCTAGATCCATTTTGGCTATTGTTGCAATTTGTTTAAAATAACTAAAACGAATATATCTTTTGGCATTTTTCCATCTATTTAATCTTTTAAAACTAATATTTAATTTTTTAGCTAAATCATTTCCACTATTTCCAACTTTATTTATTGCTTTGTTAAATAGATTAAGCCTTTTAGTATCATCTAGTATTTGTACATAGAACCATTCTGGTAAATTTTCTAAATGAATCTTTTGATATCTCATTTTACTATTTTATAAGATGTTTTTATTTAAATACCTTACGCACGTGGTTGGCAAGTGGCGAGTGAAAATCACCGTCTGAAACCCCAAGATTTTGCCTTTACAGGCTCTCTCTGTCACTCGCCATTTGAGTTGGCGAGTGCTTATTTAAGATATATATTCTATTATATACTTATTTATTTTCTATATAGAAAATAATTGTCCATATCCCTATATTCACCTCCAACCCCCTTAATTTGCTGTTTAAACCGAAAAACTTATAAACTCTAATTATTAATATTAAGAAAAGTAATAGAATTATTAATATTAATAATGAATCAACCAAAGTTTATAGGGAAAGCAAAGTTAACCAAGCAAGGACAAGTTACTTTGCCGAATGAAGCAAGGCGAGATCTGGATATTAAGGTTGATTCTGATATTTACTGGTATGAATTGGGGAATAAACTTATTGTTGTTAAGGAATTAGTTAATCCTAAGGATTTGGGTGTTGGGTTGAATAAAAAAAGAGGTAAACATGTTTAATAACTTGATAGGGCTTTATGCATTGCTGACAATAGTTCCGTTTATCATGATATATCTTATAAGGCCTAAGAGTTTTGAAAGAGTAATTCCTTCTTTGATGTTTATAATGCAGGAGAAGAATAAGTTTAAGAAAGCATCCTTTTTGCAGAAGTTATTGAGAAATTTATTGTTTTTTATGCAATTATTGATTATTTTATTTTTGGCAATTTCTGTTGCTGCGCCTTATTTAGATATACCTCATACCGTTCTTGTGAGAAATCATGTTCTTGTTTTGGATGCGAGCGCAAGCATGGCGACTAAAGATGGAATTAATACAAGGTTTACAAAAGCAGTAAGCAAGGCAAAAGATAATTTAGGCATGAGAAATACAATAATTTTGGCAGAGAATACACCAGTTATAGTTTTAGAGGATGCAAGTTCAGGAGAGACATTAGGGTTGTTAAATAAATTATCACCTAAAGCTACATCAACAAATTTAGGTGATGCTACTTTATTGGCTAGTGATATTTTAGGGGATAAAAAAGGAGTTATAACTGTGATTAGTGATTTTATAGCAACAGAAGGTTCAGATTTATTGATGGCAAGAAGAAGTTTAGCAGCAGAAGGACATACTGTTAATTTTATTGATGTTAAAAATGAAGCAGAAAATATAGGCATTACAGAATTGATTGTAAATAAGAATGAAGCAGTTGTTGAAATTAAGAATTATAAAGATAACGATGAAACTGTCAAGGCAACTTTGAGTAAGGGTGCAAGTAAAATAACTGAAAAAGAAATAAAACTTTTGGCAAAATCTAAGGAAAAGATAATTTTTGATACTATTGAAGGGATTAGTAAAATAAGTCTGGGTGTAAGTGATGATTTAGCTATAGATAATACTGCTTATATAAGTTCTCCTGGAAAAAGAGAAGTTAAAATATTGCTTATAACTAATTTTCCAAATACTAATAAGATAAGAGCTGCCCTGAATGTTTTAGGGGTTAATTTGGAAATAAGAGAACCTCCAACAGTTAATGCTTATAATATTGACCACGATATTGTAATTGTTAGTGATGTAACAAAAAAACTTTTTGTTCCTACTGATTTTACTGACCTGAAAAAATATACAGAAAAGGGAGGCATATTGATAATAGCTGCACAGGAAGATTTACAGGAGATGGATACATTAGATTTATTGCCGGTTACAATAGAAAGCAAAGAAGACAAGGCAACAGCTGTTTGTGTGGATATTATAGGAAATATTTTTTCAAAGGATCCTTTTGCTGAAGAACCGTGTTTTACATCAACAAATAAATACCTGAAAGGAAAAGCTCTAAACGGAACTGTAACTTTAGCAAGTGCTCAGATTGATAATTCTGCAGTTATAGTTGATGTGAAGAGGGGATTGGGGGAAGTAATATATTATGGGATAATGGATAAGTATAGCAGTTTTTATTCTGATTCATATTATCCTATTTTCTGGAATAATATTATTAATTATTTAATGAAAACTGAAGATATAAGGGAATATAATTTTAAAGGGGGCAATCTGCTTGTGATAAATGAACAGGAAGTTAAATCTCCCTCTACAATAATAACTACTAATAAATTATTGCTGGATGAAGCAGGAATTTATGAGTTTGATAATAAGAAAGTTGCTGTGAATTTAGTTAATGAAATTGAATCTGATATAAATCGAGAGAATGTCGAATTAAAAGATAATCTGGAAAAGTTTTCTGCTGAAAAAGTAAAGGATGTAGATAATGTTCAATTGGAATTACCTTTACTGGTTGTTGCTTTGATTATTTTATTTATTGAATTTATTTATATTAAAAGGAGAGGAGACATATGATAAATTTGTTAAATAACAAAATATGCATTCAAGGTTATTGTTTGGCTAAATCCTATTATATCTATTTTATAATTCCATTGGTTTTGATTATGGTTGCATTATTGTGGGTAAATTTTGTTAAGTTCAAAAAAGAAGAAGAAAAAATTGCTTTTGCAAAAGAGCATAGAAAAGATAGAATTATATTTATTGTTTTGAGATCATTGGCATTTTTGCTTTTATTGATAGCTATTGCATCACCATATAAATTAAAAGAGACTACAACTGAGGGGAGCCCTTCTTTGACTATATTAGCAGATAATTCCAGCAGCTTTGGAATTTTTGATATGAGTATTGCCTCTGAATTACAGGGCAAATTAAAAGAATATTTTCCAACAACTTTAAAGTATGTTGCTTCAGGAGAAAGGTCTACAATAGGAGATGGCATATTGCAGAATGCGCAAGGAGATGATCATGTTCTTGTTATTTCTGATGGTTATAATAATTATGGCAGAGATTTAGGCGAGATAATTCTCTTTACTTCTATTTTGAATACTACAATCCATACTGTAAAATTAGAGCCTCTTAAGAAAGATGTTTCTATTAGTATAATTGGACCTTCACAAGTTATTGAACAGAGCGAAACTACGTTTAATGTTAATGTAAGAAATGTAGGTAATGTGGATTATAATAATGTGGAAGTTTTTATTGACGGTTCTTCTGTTCCTATAGATGGCAATGGAAGATTTGCATGGAGATTTTCAAGAGGATATCATAAAATTATGGCAAGAATTTTATTTCCAAAAGAAGATCATTTTGAGCAGAATAATGTTTTCTATAAATCTGTAAAGGCTTTGCCAAGGCCTAAATTGTTGTATGTAACTTCTGGAAGCGGACCTTTACAAAAAGCACTCGAGAAGGTTTATGATGTTACAACAGAAAGTGAGATAACTAATGAACTTCAAAATTATGATGCAGTTATCCTTAATGATATTCCTGTAAGTAAACTTGGTGAGGGTAAGGTTAATCTATTGGAGGATTATCTGAATGAGAAAGGAAATGGCATGGTTGTAGTTGGAGGGGAACATTCTTTTGAAAACGGAGGTTATGAAGATTCATATTTTGAAAGCTTGCTTCCTGTTCAGGTCGGTGTAGGGGAGAGGAAGAGAGACGAAAGATATAATGTTGTTTTTGTAATTGATCTTTCTCAGTCGGTTAATGGAAAATTTAAGCAGGGTAGTGACGAGACTATTTTGGATTTTGAAAAGGCTTTTATGCTTGAAATAATAAATAATTTGCAAGTAGAGGATAAAATTGCTATCTTTGCTTTTCATAAAGATGCATTATGTGTACCTAAGGGACACTGTGTTTTGAAGGAGATATCTCTAATACCTGAACTTGAAGGACAAATAAGAAGATTACAGGTTCCATCAGGTAATCCTGGAACATATATCTCTAGGGGACTTGCTAGAGCAAGACAGGTATTAGAAACGGCTCAAGGTAGCAAGAATGTCGTTTTGTTAAGCGATGGAAAGGATCAGGATCCAAGTTCAATTATTAACCAAATTAAAATAATGAACACTTATGGTATAAAACTATATACGGTGGGTATTGGTTATGAAGTGAGGGCGGATTACTTAATGAGTTGGGCTGAGGCAGGTGGGGGTCTTTATTTTGAGCCAGATGATACTGAAAAATTAAAAATTATATTTATGGGTGATGAAGAAGAGCAAAGGTGCATAAAAGCAAAATCAGGAAGGGCTATTATGATGGATAATGCACATTGGATTACAAAAGGAGATATGGGTTTAAGCGCTAATATTGGGGGGTATAATTTAGTTGTTCCGAAATTATGGGGTCGAAAATTAATCGCTACAGATTGCGACAGGACAATCATGACAGCAGGGAGATATGGGTTAGGAAGGATAGTTGTTTTATCTACTGATGATGGAAGCAAATGGTCTGGTGCTTTGCTTGGGAAAGAAAATTCAAAAGTAATAACAAGAATGGTTAATTGGGCTATTGGTGATTTTACAAAAGATACTGGATTTGATGTTAGGGTTAAAGATACTACATTAGGCAAAGCAACTGATGTTAATGTTATATCAACTGAAAAACCTGTTGAGAAAGGATTTGAATTTTCTAAAGTAGATGCAGGGCTTTATTCTGCTAAGTTCAGGCCAAAAAAAGAAGGCTTTTATTCAGTTTTAGATGCAGTTGTTGGTGTAAGCTATAATGATGAGTATGAAAAAATAGGGCTTAATCCAAAATTAGAAGAGCTCGTTACAATTTCAGGAGGGCAGGTTTTTGACTCTAACAATGTTGAGGCAATTAAAGATACAATAATCAGTTTGTCGAGAAGAGTTAAGATTGAAACTGTTAATTACAGATGGCCGTTTGTTATTGCAGCTTTAATAATATTTTTAATAGATATTTTGATAAGAAGAATAAGGGAGAATACAAATCTTATGAACCAGTAAAAATACTAAATAAGTTTGAGGTGAATGAAGATGTCAATAATGAAAAAAGATGTGAACTTTGTGTTTTTTATTTTAATAATTGCAACTGTTGTTAGTTTTGCAGGATTTACTGCTTACTATCAGGTTTCTTTTAGAAATATCAATTCAGAGTATGATACTAAGTTGGCTGAACTGAATAAAGTTACGCAGGATTTATTTGAGAAAAAATCTGTTTTGCTGCAGACAACTTCAGAATTAGATACTACCAAAAAAGGAAGAGAAGAGTTAGGAGAACAATATAATGAAATTAAAAGCGAGAGAGATGTTTTATTTGTTGAGAGGGATACATTAAAAGAAAATTTGTATCAGACAAAGAGTGAGTTGGAGCAAAAGAAGACACAGGTTACTCAGTTAAGTGCACAGCTTGTGGCTGCAGAGTCCGAAGCAGATAAATGGAAAGGTAAATATGATTCATGTGATGATAATCTGGATGATTATAAATCATGTAAAAGTGGTTTAAGTGACTCATGTGAAGATACTTTTCAGGATTGCCTAGATGAAGATAATGATTAAGATAAAAAATGAAGAACTTTAAGAAAGTATTGAATGAAGTGAACCTTATTGTAGAGGAGGTTTTGGCATTTGATATTATCCTGACAAGTGTTTTAATATTTTTAGGATTTTATCTTGCTTTGATGCTTCTTAATTTTAATCCATGGTATTCTTTGTTTCCAACTCTAGCTTATCTTGCGTTTTTATTGTATGTTGATCTTAATACAAATAAGTATAAGATGGTTGAAAATAAATATGCTCCTTTGTATGAAAAATTAAGGACTGCTGCTGATAATGTTGATGTGGAGAATGAAATTGTGGAAGAGCTTGAACAGCAGGTTACAAGTGACTTAAGGAATGTTCGAGTTTCATCTTTTATTAAGATGAGAAAAGTTTCATATAAAGTTCTGGGTAGTATATTGCTTTGTCTGGCTATTTTATTTGCTTCAATATACAATGTGCAGTTTGGAGATATGATTGGTTTTGAAGCGATTAAAGATTTTGTTTATAAGACCGGAACAGGAACAGGTGGATCGGGAGTTGGTGATGAGTTAGTTACAGGTTTAGGAGAGGGTGAAGGAGATATTTATGGGGAAGAGGGTATTGCTCAAATTGGAATGAATCAATTGGAGATTAAGATAAAGCAGCCAACTACAGAAATTATCGGGAGCCAGGTTTATGAAGTTCCTGAAAAAGAATTTGAAGAAACATTTCCTGATGAGATATTTGCAACTTCGGCAGGAAGTTACGAAGAGAGGATCACAATTGAAAATCAAAAACTTATTAAAGATTATTTTAAAGAATTGAGTAAGAGTTGAGATAAAAATAAAATAAAAAATAGAAGGTCTTAGGAATAAAGTTATTGGAATTAAAAATTCCAAGAATCCCTCTGGGATTTCCTAACCCCGTCAAAATAAAATTTTGAGGTGAAGAAAAATGGTAAAAAACTATAAAGTTGTGTTTGACACTGTATTTAAAGAAGTGAACAAGGTTATAATCGGACAAAATGAATTGTTGGAGCAGATAATGATGGCTATTCTCTGCGATTCTAATGCATTGCTGGAAGGTTATCCTGGATTAGCGAAAACTTTGGCGGTTAGAACTTTATCAGAGGTTCTTGATCTGAAATTTAGCAGAATTCAGAATACTCCTGATCTGATGCCTAGCGATATAACTGGAACACCAATAATAACAGAAAGAAGCGGGAAGAGGGAATTTAAGTTTCAGCCTGGACCGATATTTGCTAATATTGTTTTGGCGGATGAGATTAACAGAGCAACACCAAAAAGTCAGAGCGCTTTACTTGAAGCGATGCAGGAAAAGCAAGTTACAGTCGGAACTGAAACATACAAGCTGGATCTTCCTTTTTTTGTTTTGGCAACACAGAATCCAATTGAGCAGGAAGGAACATATCCTCTGCCAGAAGCGCAGTCAGACAGATTTTTGTTGAAGATTAGAGTGGGATATCCTTCACCTGAAGATGAGACAAAGATAGTTGATATTTATGCGAACCCATTGTCACAACCTAAATTAAAAAAGATGCTTAGCAAACAACAATTAATCCATCTGCAGCAGATAGCAAGGCAGATGCCTATTGCAAATGATGTGAAAAAGAGAGTAATAAATATTGTGCATGCTACAAGGACAAAGAAAGAACTTATACAATATGGTGCATCTCCTAGAGCATCTATAGGTTTAATATTGGCAGCTAAAGCAAGGGCATTAATCAGAGGAAGAAATCATGTAAGTACAGAAGATATTGAAACAATGGCTTATCCTGTACTTCGACATAGGATAATACTAAATTTTGATGCAGAGAGAAAAGGTATGACGACAGATGATGCTGTTGCTGAATTGCTTAAACAAGTAAAATGACCATAAACACTGAGTTTTTATCACAGTTGAACAAGTTTAGTTTAGTAGTCCATAAAAGAGTTACTTCTAACTATGCCGGACCAAGGAGAAGTATTGCTTTAGGTAGAGGAATTACATTTAAGGAACATAGGATGTATTCTCCGGGAGATGATATAAGGAGCATAGATTGGAAGGTGTTTGCAAGAACAGATGATCTTTATGTGAAGACTTATGAAGAAGAGAGAAATCTTACTGTGCATATTATAGTTGATTTTTCTGCATCTATGAATTTTGGAAAGTCAATTACTAAGTTTGATTATGCTTCTATGTTAGGAGTTGGATTTGCTTATCTTGCTATGAAAGAGAATGAGAAATTTCAGTTTTCTACTTTTTCAGATGATTTAGAGGTGTTTCAATCAAAAAGAGGAATGGGACAATTGATGGCAATGGTTGAACATCTTAATTCAATAAAAACAAAAGGAAGGTCTAAATTAAAAGATACAATTAAACAGTACAGGAAATTAATCGGGAGCAGAGCAATGCTTGTATTAATATCTGATTTCCTTATACCTATAGAAGAGATTAATGAAGCTCTTTATTTGATGGGGGATAATGAAATTAAACTGGTTCAGGTACTTGATCCTGTTGAGAAAGAGTTGAAATTGCAAGGGGATTTTAAATTAAAGGATAGCGAAACAGGAAGCAAAATGCATACTCATATAAGCCCAAGGTTAAGAATGCAGTATCAGAAGATGCTTTCAGGTCATTCTGCAAAGATAGAAGAAACATGCAACAAGCTTGGAATGAAATTCCATCAGATAATTACCGATACTCCTGTTTTTGATGCGTTTTATACGATACTTGAGTAGTTTGATGGATGTTTAGGTGAAATATTACTCGAGCATTCTTTCCTATTTTAAAAGATTAAAAAAAGAAATACAAATCTATGCCTTATTTTTACAATCACTGATTAATTGAGAAGTTGATTCTTGTCTGATAAATATATCTTCACATATAACAGGATTCTTATTTTTAGATGCTAATATGCGTAAACAACCATTTCTTAGATTATCTACACTTTGGGATATATTTTTAGGCAATTTATAACATAAATCTAGGTCATTTTTTTCCATAGCAATACTTACGTAGCAATAATATCTGGCGATATTATAAGTCCTTTGATATGAAACAGTGCAACTATTATTCTGACAATATTCCTCAGTAGGATAATAATCAGGTTCAATGGTTTCTTCACAATATGCCTGGTCATTTAGATTCTCTGCAAATTTAATAACGCACCAATCTTTTTCAGAAATTGCTTTTAGACGTTTTTTTTCATACAAGTCTTCAATACCCACCAAAAGATCACAATAATTTATATTAGTATGGACTGAAAAAGATTCAACACAAGCTCCTTTTAATATAGGTTGCCTCTGATTCTTGTAATGTTCATAAATTGTATTATAAAAGCTGCCAATCTTTCGAGTTTCTTTGAAGTAATCTACTCCTTTGAATCCATCATCAAATTTGTGACCATTAAATACATAGCAACTACTAAAGCCCTTGCTATTCTCCCTAAATTTGATTTTCATCTTATCAATATCCAGGCAAAAATCAGGTTGCAATCCTTTTTCTGCATATTCCTTGTAGATATTATTAAATTCAGATCCACATGAATTTTGAATTGTCTGCGGTAAGTTAAACCAAATGATTGTTGAAAAAACAAATAACAAAATTATGCTAATGAGTATTAAGAATACTTTTTTCATAATACCTAAATCTGCTGTTTATATTTAAATATTTCTTTTTTCTTACCTTAAGATATTAGTTTAAATCTCAATAAACTCCTTTTTCTTTGTTTTTCTTTTCCATTGACTGAAGAAATCTTCAAACTCTCCGCTTTTATTTATTGGGACCAGAACTGCTCCTTTTCCTACTTTTTCTGATTTTGTGCTTAATACTATTGACTTAAGCCCTTTGTTGAACATTACTTTCTGTACTTGTGTGAGGCCTTCTAATATAAATGAGAATAGCACTTTTCTTTTTATTTTTAACTTACTTGATAAGAAATTGCCTTCTTTTACACTATAACCTTCAGAGAGTATGTAATAAGGCAGTTTGCTTTTAAGAAAATCATTATAGTTAATTAATTGTATATGGGCTTTTTTAATTTCTTTGTCTATTTCTGTTTTAATTTTCCCTACAAAAGCAGTTTCTGCAGAAGGGGCAATCATAGCTATGTCCAGATCATGAGGCTCTATCCTATCTTTAACAGATGAACCGAAAATTATGAAATCATATATTGAATCATATTTTCTTAATAATTTCTTCAATATCTTTTCCTGGTTTTTTAAGGAAAACAATTTTTTTGATAGCATCTTTTATCTCTTTTGTGTCCTGAATTGTAAAATCTGTTTTGTAGTAGCTTTGCCTGTAGATAGTATGCAAGCCAACACGGATTTGATTTACCTGTCCGTTTAATCTTCCAAGAACTTCATCTCTTTTCTTGTGGTAATCTGGAATGTCTCCTTCTTCATCAAAAATGATAATATCGCATAAAGCAACTACAGCTTTATAATAAAGCTCAACAGCATTTCTATACCTTTTTTTGGATTCTTCACTTAATCCACCATCTGTGCATTCTTCGAAATTTATAACTAAGCTTTTTCTATCAACCATATTTATAATAAAATTCTAGGTAGTATTTAAGCTTTTTGGTTTATAATAAATAACAGAATAAATCTCAAATCCATTTCTTTCCTTTAAAGAAAGCATATGTAATGACTATTGATAAGACCATTACACCAATTGAGAAGATATAACCATATTTCCAGTGAAGTTCAGGCATTATCTTGAAGTTCATGCCATAGATGCTTGCTATTAATGTTGGAATTAAGATAAAAGATGCTCCTACTGTTAAGGTCTTCATTACTTGGTTTAAGCTTAAAGAAACAGAAGAAAGATAAGTGTCTAATGTACCTGTTAATATATCTCTATAAGTGGCGGACATGTCTACCAGTTGGATAGTATCATTATATAATGTTCTGAATCTTTTTGCTCCTGCTTTGTCAATTTCTGATAGGTATTCTTTTTCTATAGAGGCAATTACTTCTCTATTTGCAGCCATTGTTTTTGTGAAATAAATTAATGTCTTTTTTGTTTCGAATATTTTTTCCACTATTTTTATGTCTGGAGTTTTTACTACGCTGTCTTCTATTTTGTCTATTCTTTTTTCTATGTCATCCAAAACCTCAAAATAAATATTTAATATCTCATCCAAAAGTCTATAAGCAAAAAAGCCAGTGCCTCTCTGAAATAGGTTTGTTCTTGTTAATATTGTTTTTTCTAATTTTTTAATTGATTTGGTTTCTCTGTTCCTGACTGTAATTATACAATTATTCTGCCTTGAGATATAAATAAAAATAGGGGTTGTGGTGATTTCATCTTTTTCAAAGGATGCTGTTCCAAAGATTATTAATGAAAATGGGCCGTCTAGGTCTATTACTTTTGGCCTTTGGTCTTCTTCAAGGGTTATGTTTAAATCTGCAAGGGGAATTTTTGTAATTTTTGCTATATTCTCTAATTCTTTTTTTGTAGGTTCAAATACATCTACCCATGTGAATGTTTTTTTATGGCAGATATCTTTTAGAATACCTTTTTTGATCTTTTCCCCTTTATAGTCTAATACTTTTAACATAGAATTTGTTTTTACTTAATTCTATATAAAGTTTTTGATTGTTATTTAGGGTGGGTGGTTAATTTTCATTTATTCTTCTTTTTAATTCAACAGATTTAAATAATAGAAAAATGCAAAGGCATTTTCTTTTAAAAATTTACAATTTTTAAACCGTTTGGAAATTACATTTCCAAAAGTAAGCTTAAATGTATTGGACCCAATACATTTAAATATTTTAATGAAATACTTTTGCCATATGAAAGTTTTGCTATTGTTCAAACCAAACATGCCTATTGTAAATATACAGCAAAACATAATCCCGAATGGACTTCTTTATATTGGGACCCTCCTTTTAAGCAAGAAATTGGATGTTGAAGTCTTGAATCTGTCAGATAAAAGCCTAGATGAATGTAAGAAGACCATAAAAGAGAAAAATCCAGATATAGTTGGGATTAGTTGTTATACATTTAATCGCCATACTTGTGTTAAATTAGCTGAGATAGTAAAGGAAGTTAATAAACAAATAAAGGTTGTTTTTGGCGGCCCGCATTCTTCTGTTATGCATAAACAGCTATTGGAAATATCCAAAAATATAGATATAGTTGTGCTTAATGAAGGTGAGATGACTTTTTTAGATATTATCCAAAGATTAAAGGAAGGAAAGTCATTTGAGAATTTGCCAGGCATTACCTATAGAAATGATAATAAAATTATCAATAATGGATTCAGAAAACCTTTGGAAAACCTTGATGAACTGCCAATACCTGCCCAATACTTTAAATATAAAAGGATAATTACTTCTAGAGGGTGCCCAGGCAGATGCATATTCTGTGATACCCCCTATTTATGGGGGCAAAGCGTAAGGTTAAGAAGTGTTGCTAATGTTGTTGATGAGCTGGAGATGTTAAACAAGAAGTATGGGATCTCATTCTTTATAATATCAGATGATACATTTACTTTTGATAAAGATAGAACAATAGGGATATGCAAAGAGATTATTAAAAGGAATTTAAAGATAACATGGGATTGCAGGTCAAGGGTTAACCTTATCTGTGAAGAGAGATTGAAGTGGATGAAGAAAGCAGGGTGTATTACTGTGAGTTATGGCATAGAATCTGGCTCGCAGAAAATCCTAAACAACTTAAAAAAAGGAATTACAGTAGGACAGATTGAGAAAGCAGCTTTATTAACAAGAAAATTTGGATTTAACCTTAATTATTTTATTATTGCAGGTAGCCCTGGAGAAACAGATGATACAGTTAGAGAAACAATGAAACTTATTGAAGAAACAAAGCCTACAGCCATTTTTACTTATATTATGCAGCTAACTCCTGGAACAAAGATTTATGAAATTGCAAAAGAAAGTAATTTCATTAGTGATATTGATTGGATAAATAAGAAGGATGAAACTATTTTTTACAGTAGTGAGAAATCTTTAGAAGAATTGAATAGGTATGTTAGGCTTATAAATGAGTTGTTTAGGATTATGAAGAAAAAGTTTGAGTATAGTGAAGATGAGCTAAAAGCAATTAAAGAAAAGGGCGTACAGGACTTGATAAATCTTGCACACGTTAAAATGGAAAATAAAGATTTTGATGAACAGAAAATCAAAGAGCTTGGGAAAGAATTTCCCAACCCCTTGAGCAAAGCTCAAGATTTTCCTACTTCAAAATCAAAGAATTTTGAAGAAGCTGAAAAAATACTTGATGAAGCAATACAATTAAATCCCGGTTCACCAGAGGCATTGGTAAATAAAGCTGTTATTTTGGCTATGAAAAAAGATGAGGAATGTATAGATTTTTTTAATAAGGCAATAATAGCTGACCCAGAAAATTTATTGGCGTATAAAAATCTCGGATTGTTTTTATTTAAGAAAGCGAGATATAATGAAGCGATAAGTATTTTTAAGAAAGCAATAGAAACTGAACCTGCTGATGTTGAGTTTTACAATGATTTGGGATCGATTTATGGTATGCAGAACAATTATGATATAGCTATTGAAATGTTTGAAAAAGCTTTATTGATAGATGTCAATAATAAAAAGGCTTTACAAAATCTAGAAATAACCTATAATAAAAAGAGGATTAGAGATGAAATTTAAAACAAAACATTTTCATATATTGTTAATTGTTCTTTTTACGTTTGTTATTTACTCTAATACTTTTTTTAATGGGTTTGTTTTTGATGATGAGTTTTTTATTGTTGATAATTTTGAGATGAGATCTTTGAAAAATATTCCTTCTTATTTTTCAGAACCTTCTGTTGGAAATTTATATCGTCCTGTAAGAAGTGTTTTGTATTCTGTAACTTTCTTTTTTTGGAAACTTAATCCATTTGGTTATCATTTGAATGCTATTATATTGCATTTATTAATTAGTGTTGTAGTTTATCTTATACTTTCTGAGCTTGTTTCGGGCAAGCGCATATCACTGATTGCTTCTTTGCTTTTTGTTGTGCATCCAATTCATACTGCGAGAGTTGCAAATATGACTGGAGGTTTTGATCTTTTGGGAATCTTGTTTTTGTTCTTGGCGTTTTATAATTATATTTTGTTTAGGAAGTATGGCAATAAAAAAGCTTTTGTTTATTCAATTATTCTTTTTGTTATTGGACTTTTTTCATCTGAGGAAGTTGTTGTTTTTCCGATTCTTGCTTTGTTGTATGATTTTTGCTTTTCTGGGGGGAAGATAAGTAATGTTTTTAGAAAGCTAAAGTCATTTTGGGTTTATATTGTGTCTTTGTTATTTTATTTTGCAATTCGTCTTTCTGTTTTGGGGCAGATTGGAAGAGCAGAGGTCTATTTTTTAGGAAATTTACAGACGAGAATACTTTCAACATTAGTTATATTTGTCAGGTATATTTATATTCTTTTATTTCCTTTCAGGCTTACTGTTGATTATTATGTTCAAGTTTATAAATCGTTTTCACTTTCTGTAATTTTTGCTTTATTTTTGTTTTTAATTGTTTTTTTCTTTTGGATAAAATCTTATAAAAATAATAAAATTGCTTTTTTTTCAATTGGGTGGTTCTTTGTAGCTTTGATTCCATTTTCTAATTTATTTCCTGTACATTCTTTTATGGCTGATAGGTACCTGTATGTTGCTTCTTTTGGTTTTGTTACATTGTTGGTTTATTTATTGGATAAATTTTTTAATTTGAAATTTTTTGATAAAAAAATATTTAAGTTGACCTATATTATAGTAATAGTATGTTTGATTGTAGTTTATTCTTTTGTTACTGTTGCAAGAAATAGTGAGTGGAGAAATGAGCAGATTTTATTGTCAAAAGCGGTGCAGAGGCAGCCTAAAAGTTCTAATGCTCATAATGATCTTGGTCAGGTTTATTTTGAAATGGGGCTTTATTCTGAGGCTTTTAAGGAATATAATCAAGCTATACTATTAAATGATAAGAATCATTTGGCATGGTTAAATATAGGTACATTATATGGGGAGGTTGGTAATTATTCTGAGGCGGTCTATTATATAGACCAATCTCTTTTAATATTTGAATCTTACAAAGCGTATAATAATTTAGGGTTGATGTATAATAATTTAGGGGATTCTAATCAGGCAGTTGTTGAGTTAAAGAAAGCTATTGAATTTAATCCTTATTTATCCAAGGCATATATGGATTTAGGGGTTGTTTATGCAGGGATGGAGGAGTTTGATAAGGCATATGTTGAGTTAAATAATGCTTTGGAAATTAATCCAAGAGTAGCAGATATACATTATAATCTAGGGATATTACATGAGTTTTTAGGCCAAAAAGACGATGCAAAGAGGGAATTTGCTATTGCTTCTGCACTTAGCAGGGAATAGTGTTATATAATAGGTAAGTTTTTATACTATGGATTATATATTATTTCTATGCATATATCTCGGGAAAACATGAACTATATTCTACGATATATATATCCTAGTGGGATAGAATACCGTAACCTTTAAATATGAATCATAGTGTTTTAGTCTATAAGGAGCCTGAGTTATATCTAGGCTTCTTAATGTAAAGGTAGCCAATAAAATCGAACACAAGGAGGTGTTTAGTAAATGAAAATGAGGAAAGCAATAAAAAAGATTGTAGCAATCGGAGCAAGTGCTCTATTGGGTGCTACAATGATTGCTTCTGCAGCAGACTTGAGCGAATACCCTGCTCCGTTTATTTCAGGCGGAAAATTTAGCGGTATGCTTGTAGTAGGCGATAAAGCAGCAGCAGAAGATGTAATAGGAGTAAGTGATATTGCAATGAGTTTGCAATTCGCTGCAACAACAGGTGTAGGAACTGCAACCACAGCAACAAGTATTGAAGGAGATGCTTGGTTGGTAGGAACTTCTAGTAAGAAACTAGAGTTAGTTGAAAATTCTGACGTTCTAAGAGGAGAGAATATCAGAAATATATCTACATCTATAGATGAAGATGAGTTAGATGCTTTGGCAGATGGCTCAATAACAACAGAAAAAGGATCAGCAGGATACAACCAATATATAAACTTTGAAGATGGTGAAACCTTAGATGGTGGATATGTTCAGTTTATGGAGAATGATGACGATGTAGCAGCTGATTTCTTGTATTTTGCAAGTGGAGCACAAATTGCAAGATATAGCTTAGAATTTAAAACATCCTTACAGAGCGATGTTGAAGACAGCACAGGCACAAAAACATCAACAGGAACCTATTTAGGAGATCTTGAAGATGAAACCATATCTATTGTTGGAAGAGATTTCAATGTAGTAAAAGCAAGAAGAACAAATAATAATGGAAATAGTGCTGAGTTAACCTTAATGGGTGGAGCTGTTAGAGACACACTTAATGAAGGAGAAACAAAGACATACACTATTGATGGCAAAGATTATGAAGTTACTGTAACTGCAATTACAGATACAGGAACAATCTATGCAAAGTTTAACATCAATGGAGAGTCAACAAGAAGCCTAAAAGATGGAGATTCTGCAACACTATCTGACCAAACACAAATTGGTATCTCAGACATAATACCTAACGAAGCAGGAGATGTTACTCAGGATTTAGTTGAGTTTTATCTAGGAGCTTCAAAAGTATTTTTGAAAGATACAGACATTTCAAATACTGCTAGCAGTTCTGCATTGGAATTTGGAAGCGAAAAGATAGATGATGCAAATGTAATCATAACAGGTACAGACGACAATTCTACATTTAGCATTGACACTATAGAGATTAACATAACAGCAGATGATGACTACTTTGTAGCAGCAGGACATAAGTTAACTGAATATATGGATGAACCTGAAGCTTTTTTAGAAGCATGGGACATCGAGTATGCAGGACTTGGTCCAGTAGAAGTAGAAACACTTAGAGTAAAAACATCTGGCTCTGATCAGTATAATTTAGAATTTACTGATGGAGATGGAAATCAGGCAACTGTACCATTAGCTTATACAAGCGGTACTACTGTTTTAAGTCTAGGGGACAACAATGATGATTTAATCTTAAATGGTACTTATACCATCAATAAGAATGATTATCTGGTTGTAACTGATGTTGCAAGTGATGACGGCAATAGAAGAACATATGGTTTAAGGTATAAGGGAGCAGACAAGGTTGCTAGTGGAGAGACAGCACTTGTTAAATTCGATAACCTGGGAACAGGAAAAAGAATTGAGCAAACATTTACCGCAAATGCAGGAGATACAGCAGATGCAAAAATTAAACTTGGTGGAGCAACATTTAACGTTATAAATAAATCTTCAGACACTGTAGATGATTTCGATATCCAAGTTGATTTGGATGGAGACGGAACTACTGCTGCAGATTCAGATGTTGTTGCTATCAATACAAACGCTGGATTAAAAGTTGCTATAGACAATCAAACAACAGGTACAAGTATATATTATGTAGCATTGACTATAAGTACACCAAATAGCAACCACTATGACAATGTAGCTCCAAACAATGTGTTACTAAACATATCAGCAAGTGGTGGAGAAGTAGTATTTGCTGAGTCAACTGGCGCAGTTAATGCATGGGTAGCACCTTCTGAAGATACAAATACAAGGTATTTGTATACTACAATGGGCGCATCCTTTAAGCATGACAACCCTACAAACGACCCAGACCAGTTAACTGTAGAATATCCATTGGAACAAAGAACTCCTTTGGTATACATTACAGCTGGTGCAACAAAAACAGTATCTGGAAGCGGAGAGTCTGTTGAGTCAGTAACCATCAACAAAATCGAAGTTGGTGCAACAAAACTGGCAAGCGAAGTTGCAGATGTAGCAGCACAGAACCTAATCTTAGTAGGTGGTCCTTGTGCTAATGCAGCAGCAGCAAAAGCAAAAGACAATCCAACAGATTGTGCAGCTGGCTATGAAGCTGGAAAAGGCTTAATAGAACTAGTTGATACAGGCGCTGAAAACGTTGCTTTGATTGTAGCTGGTTATAGTGCAGCAGACACAAGAGCTGCTACAGGCGTTGTAGCTAACTATGGTGACTATGAGCTTGCAGGAGATGCAATGGAAGTTGTAACTGCTACAAGTACTGTAAAAGAAGTTACTATGGCAGCAGCACCGGTTGAACCAGTAGAACCTGTTGAACCAGTAGAATAAAAAGGCTAAAACCTTTTTTAATTTTTTCTTTTTTTATTTTTAATTAATTCTTATATTGTAATTTTAGAATGATTTTTTTATATTGAGAGAGTAGTTTTTATAATTATACGGGTATTAGAATCATAATTCTAATTGAATCTGTAACTATTTCATAAGCAGCTTCAGTTTATCTTTTCCGTCAGGTGTTTTTAGAATTCTTTTAAGAAAACCGGAATACTTTATAAATTGAGCATTAATAAAACCTGTATGGATTTTTTTCCAGTTTTTGTGAGACCTAACATAATTTGCCCATCTTATAATCTGCTCATTATGTGATTGTCTTATATTCTGCATTTGTCTATTAGCTCCTTTACTTTTTTTATCTCATCTTTAAAGACTATTTCTTTGTAAACTATTCTTAGGTGTTTTGCATCCTCTAAATCCTTTTGAGACTTAAGCAAGTGCTCTTTAAATGCTATATTTACGTTTACATTTGAGAACCAAAGATCTAACCCAGTTAACTCTAGTTTTGTTTTGGTTTTTAGTTGATAATCATCTAATTCATCTTTTGCAAACTTCAATTCCATTTCAGGCAAGGGTTTGTTCTTATCTATATACCTGACTGAATCAAAATTAGAGAGATAAGTGATATATATCTCTTCATCTGATTTGGACTGTATACAAACAAAATTATTTTTGGTTAAATCCTCATGAATTTTATTAAAAGTTTCTTTATTAACTGGTCTAATTATCATATCAATATCTTCAGTAGCTCTTGTTCTACCTGATGAAATAGCCACAAACCCAGACACAATAATATATTCGGTGTATTTCTCAATTATCTTTGAGAATTTTAAAGCAAACTCATCGAGAATATTTTTATCATCAGCCATAATAATATGTAGGGGATTGTCTTTTTTAAACTTTTTGGAAAAAAATCAATTTTTAATCTTTTTTTTTGAATTTAGGACTGTCTCTTTAATTCTTAGAATTCCTACACTTTCATCTTCATATACTAATTCGAAGTCTTCTTTGTATTTTATTATGTAATTGAAGAGCTGAATGTCTTGTTTTACTTTTCCTACAATGGCATAATCTGCATCGTAATCTTCTTTTATTATGTTATATCCTGGATCTTTGCCTTGAAGTACATCCATATATCTGTTGAATTTTTCTTTGTCTTTTAGATGGGAGTAAGTCAGGTCAATTCCATGAGTGTATCTTAAATTTTCGTTGTAAAAGAACAGATAATTGAAGGTATAGCCATTTATGAAGACTTTGGAGCCTGCTGGAATGTTGTTTTTTGACCATTCTACTCCCTCTTTATACCATGGAAGGAAATGGTTGTTTTTTATGTGTGTATCGAGCTTTATAAGACTGAAAATGGCTATTATTATGAGTGATACTGTTAATATATATTTAATGGCTCTTTTTTGCTTTATTTTGGCTGCATAGTCATTTAGGGTAAAGGATGCTAGTAATATAGTAAATGGGGCAAAAAACTCGTGCATTCTTCTTGTTCTTAGCATACCTATAAAGAATATTATTGATAGTGCAAGGAAAAGTATGGTTTTTTTGCTTAGTTTTGCCTTTTTTATTGTTGCAATTATAGCTATGATAAATATTGTGAATAATAAGTAGTTTACTTTTAGAAGTTCTATTATGTTCCATGGCTTCCATTCTGCATTAAATACATTTGCCAAGTTTACTTTAAAAATTTGAGTAAATAGTAATGTTATATTCTTTGGAAAATAAGGATTGATTGTTAATGCTAAAAGTATGCCTATGAATGGATAGAGCAATATTTTTAAGTTTGTTTTTTTATTGATTATTAAATTTAAGATAAAGTAAGTTACTATTACTACTAATTGAAATACAAAGCCAGGATATAGCCATGCAAACAGTAAAGATGTTACTAATAGTGATTTATACATCTTTTTGTCGACGAAAAACAGGGTTAAGATTAAAGATAGTATTGCAAGAGGCATTGCTCTTGGCAATAAGAAGCGATACATAAGATTTATTGATGAGATGGCATATAGTGATGTCCAGAACAATGGAAAGTTTATGTTGTTTTTTTTCAGATACCAATAGAAAAAAGTAAAACATAGGGCAGCGAATAGTATTGAAGCTGTTTTTGCTCCAGTTATAGGGTTTATAGTGAAGGGTATTAGTAATATTCTTAATAATAATTGCAAGTCTGCATAGTTTTCTGTTAAGATTGATTCTGTTGTGTAGGGGAATTCTTTTATGAATCCATTATCTCTTATTAATTCTGCTGATTTTATATGAAGCCAGCCGTCAAAACCTATTATTTCATTTACTCTGAATTGCATTATTCCTGTGAGAGTTAAGAATAAGAGGAAAACTAAGAATATTGATTTGTTTTTGTTTAAGAACGCTTTGAAGGACATTACAATTATTAAATGGGAGTTCCTATAAAAATATTATGCTTGATTCTGGTTATTTTTATCTTTACCTTTTTATTTTCTTTGTAGCAGTTTGGCAGAGAGATTGTTCTGTCTTTTGCAACTGCTATTTTTTCATGTTTTAATCTTCCTTTGCAGATTATTTCTGCTTCTACAATTTCTCCTTTTTTGAAAGGTTTTTTTAATTCTTTTGTCTTTACTATGTTGAAGTCTTCTACTGATTTTATGAGTTTTATATTATGTTTGTTTTCTAATTTTCTTAATATACTGTAGAATTTATCGAATGTTATTGGTTTTACAGGGTTTCTTCCTAATCTATATGGCATGAAGTTTTGTATGCCTATGTCTGCATTTATCTTTTTTGCTAAGATAACTATTTTTTCCATTTCTTTTTCGTTTATTGCGGGGATTAAAACTGGAGTTATTATCAGGTTTGTTTTGCTTCCTATATATCTGCATATTTTTTCTATTTTTCCTATATTATACTCTGTTCCTGCTATTTTTTTGGCTGATTTGTCGTCGAGAGAGTTTATTGAGAAGTTGAATCTTGTCAGACCCGCTTTTATCAGTTCATCTACTTTGTTTTTTGTTAGTAAGGTTCCGTTTGTATCTATGGAGATTATTTTTACCTGTTTTATTTTGGATATGTCTTTTATTAATTCTGTTAATGGTTCGTATAATAAGGGTTCTCCTTGTGCTGCTATGTGTGCTTCTATGTTATTTGTGTCTTTAAATTCAACAAGTTTTTTGAACTCTTCTACCAGATAATCTTTTTCTATGACAAAATCTATTGGTCGTTTATCTTCATCTACAGAGCAATATATGCATTTTAAGTTGCAGCTGGTTATTGGTTTTACTTCTATAACATTTGTACCCCTATCTATCAATCCAAAGCCGATATTGCCTATTAGGGGTATATTTGAGTTTTTATGGATATATACTGTTGGTTTTTGATTTAGACTGTTTTTCAACTCTTTTTGGAAATTCTCCGAATTTCCTAAACCTTTAGAATTCTCCGAATTCAAAAGTTTGAAGCCTTTTTCAAGTAATTGGTAGAACTTTCTCTCTGCTCTTTTTTGCTCTATGTTTTTGAAGGTTATTGTGTGTTTTTCAAGGCTTGTATGGTCTATTTGTTCTAATTCTTGTTTGTTTATGTGAAAATAGAATATTCTAAGGAAATTTACTCTTATTTTGTCTCCTTTGTCATCGAATGATAAGTCTTTAAATGTTAGTTTTGCCATTATAATGCTAGTTATTGTTAGCTTTAAAAATATTGTGATTGAGTAAGTTAACTTTTCAATATCACTGATTGAGTCTACATATATTTAAATATTGAATAGATATCATCATTATCGGGGGAAATGGAAGAAGAAACTAAAGATGAGGTTACTATAACCTATGAGACCCTTTTTGAGCTGTTAAGGAGGGAGAAAGAAAAAAGTGAACTGCAGAAGCTAGACAGTACTTTCTTCAATAATGTTCTTAGGTATCTTAAGGATAAGAAGGCCATAATCACTCAGCAGCAGGTTGATACCTCATCAATAGAGGATAGGGCTAAGATAGGGGAACAGTTAGTTAATGTCAAAAAGATCATTAGAGAATTCTATGATCGGCGTGAGAAGAAAATAGTTGCTATGGCTATTGACAAGAGCAAGAATAAGTCTTCTATTGTTGATAATTCTATTTTTTTAAAGCAGGAAAAGGAACTTTTTGAAAGTATTGTTAAAATCTTGAGTTTGAGTAGAGAGAATGTTTTATTTAATATAATTGAACTAAGGGAGCCCTTGTCTTTAGGTGGAGTTGATTTAGGTAATTCTGTTCAGGATAGCCCTACGCCTGTAGTTAAAGTACAGAAAAAAGATACAAAGTTAGTAAGGTTTTTGAATGCTGTTCCTAAGTTTGTAGGCAAAGAATTAGAGGAGTATGGCCCTTTTGAAGAAGAAGATATTGCTTCTTTGCCTGTGGAGATTGCTACTGTTTTGATTAATAAACAGAGGGTTGAAGAGATTAGTGAGGATTGAAGTTTTTATATCTGCGTTTATTCTATTTTATACAAATATTATTTTTTAAAAATAAAAAGGTTTATATATTCTTCTCTTGAGATTATATTATAAGATTATTACAATGAAAAAAACAATACTTTTTTTATTTTTAGGCATCTTAATATCTCTCCATATATCTTATGCTACACTGGATGTAAGTTTTAATCCTAATCCTATTAATCTTGGAGGAGAGCTCGATATAAATATTGATGCAAGCGATGCTTTTTACTATAGGATTTATATTTATGATGTAAGTAATCGGATGGCAGGATATATCAGACCAAGCTGTTTACGTTATAATAAATGTAAATCACAAACAATAAATGTTAATTTTGATACAGGAAATCCATCGGCAAATATGAGATTTTATACGGACAATTTGGTGAGTGGTAAATATTCATTAAGAATTTATGATTATGGCAGCCCTAGAGGCTGGAAGAAGTTTTATTTTGATGTAGGAGGGGGCATAGAACCTAAACTCTTTAATATTTCCCTGTCACCAGATCCAGTAATTGCAGGAGATGATTTATATCTGAATATCACTCCTGGAAATAAAGGTATTTACAAGAGGATATATTTCTATACTGAAGACAATAAATATAAAAAAGCTGAATCATTAAGTTGCAGTTCATATAAATGCTTTGACCATATTGTTAAAAATGTCAATATACCTAATAATTGGGCGAATGGGAAATATTATGTAAAAATATATGATTATAGTGAAACAAATTACAGAAACAGGTGGAAGAAGTTTTATTTTAATATAGTGGGGGGTGTAGAACCAAGACCATTCAATGTTTCACTTTGGCCTAATCCTGTAGCTTTGGGAGAAAAGATACACTTAAACATAACTCCTGGAACTGAGGGCATTTACAAGAGGATATATTTCTATACTGAAGACAACAAATACAAAAAATTTGAATTTTTGAATTGCAGTTCATATAAGTGTTTTAATTCATTTATTAATAATTTTGAGATACCTTATGTTTGGGAAAGCGGCAGATATTATGTAAAAATATATGATTATAGCGAGACAAATTACAGAAACAGGTGGAAGAAATTCTATTTTAATATAACATGGGGGGCATGCAGAGATTCAGATGGTGGACAAGATTATTATACTAAAGGAAATGTTTCATATGGTGGCAGCTTAGCTTATATAGACCATTGTTTGATTGATGGTGGTGAATCTACTTATTTATATGAGTATTCCTGTAGTTCTGATGGATTAATCACTAAAATTTATAGATGTAATTATGGCTGTAAGGAAGGTGTTTGTGAAGAACCATCAAAGACTTCAAATTTTGTTTTAGGTTTATTGACAGATGAACAGGCTACTTTGAGATTTTTTGATGGTGAAGGCCATCTTATATATCTTCCATTTGCTTATAGCAACGGTACTGGAATTTATTTTGGAAGGATTGAGGGGGTGAGTGCTTTAGGGGTTAAATACCCTTATTATTCAGATCTAATAACCTATGAAGGAGAAACTATCACTAGGAATGATTATTTTATAGTTACTGTTGGAAACAGATCCTATGCTTTAAGATACAAGGGGGCAGATAAAGTAACTAATTGGGAACAGGCATATATTACTTTTTATGATTTGGGAAGGGGGAAATATATCGATGAACGATATGATTCTTCCACTGGTGCAGAATTAAAAATAGGCGGAAATAAGCTAAAAATTATTGCTGCTTCAGACGATACAATGAAAAATTTTGATATATTTATGGATTTAAATGGTGATGGACTTATTGGTTCTGATAATATCTATATTACAGATATAGGGCATGCTACTATGAATCTTGATAATTCTCCTTCTGATTTTATATTAAATAAAAAAAATGGAAGAATTACATTAGAATTTTTGGATAATGAAGGTAATTCTGCTGTTGTTCCTTTGTTATATTCTGATAATAGAACTATTGAATTTGGAAATAATAAAGGGAATTTGCTGATTCAGGAAGGGGCAGTTATATCTAAAAGAGATTATTTTATAGTTACTGTTGGAAATAGTTCATATGCTTTAAGATACAGGGGGGCAGACAGAGTAGCTATAGGAGAACAATCTTCTGTTGAGTTTGATGAATTTGGAACAGGAAAAATAATTGAAGCTAATTATGACCCTTTAAGGGGGGCAGTATTGAAATTAGGAGGGAATCGTTTTAAGATTATTGCTGCTTCAGACGACAAAATAGACGATTTTGATATATTTATTGATTTGAATGGGGATGGAAGTATCAACAATGATTATGTAAAAATAATATCTTCTAATGAAAAATCACTTTATATTGAAGCGCCTTATAAGTCAATCAGATGTAATGATTCTGATGGCGGCGTAAACTATTTTGAGAAAGGATTAGTTAAAGAATGGCAGGGTGATGGTGAATATTTGGATGAATGCTTAAATGAAAAAACTCTTCTGGAGTATTCTTGTGAGGATGGTTATGCTTTGGCTGAAAAATATAATTGTTCAATGTGGTGTACTGATGGGAGTTGTATCCATGATTCATGTTCTTATGGAGTTCAAGAGCATTTGAATGAATTTGAAAAAATCATTCATGTATCTACTAGTGAACAGAGCAAAGGATTTGAACTGGATAATTTATCGGACAATTCTTATGATGGCTATATTTTTGAACTGAAAGATAAATCAGTATTGGAGGAGAAAAAAGATACAGAGAAAGAAATAATAAAAATAGTTAAGGAGATAAAAACTATAGATACAAGTGGCTTTAAGATACTTTATAATGGTCCTAGAAAATTTTTCAAACAATCAAAACTTAAGGGGATTGAGAAAAATTTTGAGAAAAATTTGAAAAAACACGAAGAGACAATAAAAGGACGACAGTCTAAGATTAAGAAGAGCATTGCTGAGATAATTAAAAAATCAGCAAAAAATCAGCAAAAAAGATTGGTTGTAGATAAGGAGTTTAGAAAAACGTTTAATGGTCTTGTCATCAAAGGTATTTCTGAAGAAGAGGTTAAGAAAATAGCTGAGTTAAGGGAAGTTAAAAATATATATCCTGATCTGAGGGTAGAAATGAAATTGAATGAGTCTGTAGGGCTAATTAAAGCTGATAGTGTTTGGGATATAGGGTATACAGGGAAAAATATTACAATAGCTATAATTGATACAGGAGTAGATTATACTCATCCTGATTTAGGTGGTTGTTTTGGAGATGGATGTAAGGTTGTAGGGGGTTATGATATTACTAACGATGATGAAGACCCAATGGATGATCAAGGGCATGGAACGCATGTTGCAGGTATTGCTGCTGGGAATGGAATTTTGAAAGGGGTTGCTCCAGATGCTAAATTATATGCTTATAAGGTCCTGGATGAGGGGGGGAGGGGATTTTCTTCAAATACTATGGAAGGTATTGAAAGAGCTGTTGACCCTAATCAGGATGGAAATTTTTCAGACCATGTTGATATTATTAGTATGAGTTTAGGCGCTATGTGTGGTATGTATAGTGATAAATGTGGTCCAGATGATGCTTCAAGTAGGGCAATTGATAATGCTGTTGATGCAGGAGTTATAGCAGTAATAGCCGCAGGAAATTCTGGTCCTAGTCTTGGTACAATAAATAGTCCTGGAACTGCAAGAAAAGCTATTACTGTTGGAGCTACTACAAAGAATGATGAACTTGCTTATTTTAGCTCGAGAGGTCCTGTTGTGTGGGACGGGGGTTTAGTAATAAAACCTGATGTTGTTGCTCCAGGAGTTAATATATGCTCTGCTCAATATGATTCTATATTGGATTGGAAAAAGTGTTATGATGATCAACATATATTTAGTTCAGGGACTTCTATGGCAACACCTCATGTTGCAGGTGCTGCTGCATTAATTTTAGAGGCTAATCCATCCTGGACTCCTGAAGAAATAAAAAATGCTATGATGTTATCTGCTAAAGATATTTACGAGAAAGTTAATGCACAGGGAGCAGGCCTTATCAATATTGAAAAAGCCATTGACCCTGGCTTATTTATCTCCCCTTTGTCTTTATATTTTAATGGTACATCAGGCCAGTTAACTCTACCTCAGAAAGTTACAATAACTAATAATGGGGATCAAGAGGTTGAACTGTTTTTTAAGGTAGATTGCGGAATTGCTAATTTAAACAAACAGGGTTTTGTTTTAGTTCCTGGTGCAAGTGATGATTTTGAGGTTTTTATTACTAATTTACCTGATGGGGAAGGTAAGATAATAGGGAATATATATATTTCTTCTTCGTTATATAATCATAAGATTCCTTATTTATTCCAATGGCGTAATTAGTAATTAAACAGCTCATATTCATTTTCAATCTCTTTATCAACACTACTATCTGGAAAATTCTTTTTCTTTGTTTTTAAGAGTTTTAGATAATATTTTTGTTTTTCTTTGTTTAGTTTAGGATAGTGCTTTATTACTATCCCTGTTCTTCCGATTTTTGCTTTTAGGTTTTTTATTGGTTCTCTTACTGTTTCATGGATTGGATATATGAACTTTATCTTTTTATTGTTCTTAAAAACTCTAGTTATGCCTCGTATTGATATTATTTTATTTTTGTAATATGTTTTTTGAATTAGTCTGAAGCCTAGGGTTGGTACTTTGCTTTCTTTTGGAGGTATAATCGGTCCCACCCTCCCGCCCTTGTTTATTGTTAATGACTTTTGCTGTGTTAGGATTTCCTTTAGCTTTATTATGTCTTCTTTCTCTATTTTCTCGTCGGGGTCAAGAACTAAAATCCATTCTTTTGTTGCTTTGCTTATTGAGAAGTTTCTTGCTTTGGAGAAATCATTTTGCCATTTAAACTCATATACTTTATCTGTGAATTTCTTTGCAATCTCTTTTGTTTTATCTAATGAACCTGTATCTATTATTATAATTTCATCAACTAAATCTTTTATTGGAGCAAGGAAGTTTTCTAATATCTTTTCCTCATCTTTTACAATCATGCATAGGCTTATTTGTGATTCCATATAGTAATAAGTTATCTAATGTATTATTTAAGAATTTCTTTCTATTTCCTTTTTCTGCCGTAAATAAAGAATAAGAGTGCAATTATTGCTATCATTGCTACTGCAGCTAATGGAGCCCCTTTAGCCAGGCTTTCCTGGTTTAGAATTACAGTGCCTGTTGGAGATAGTAATGGTGCGTTTGCTTCTACTGTGATTATATTTCTTAATCCATAAGGGGTTGTTATGCAGGTATATTTTCCTTCCTGTAAGAATGTATATGTGAAAGAATCTCCTTCTTTTAAGTTTGGACTTTGAATTACTCTTGTGCCTTCAAGATAACATCCTATTTTGTAATCTCTTGTGTCTTTTTTAACCCATTTTATTTCTGTGTTTTTGGATATTGTTTTTTCTTCTGGAGAAAAAGCATCTGGGTTTATTTCTATTGTATTTTCCAGGATGGTTTCTTCTGATTCTTCAAGTATTACTTCTTCAGGCTCTTCAGGTGTTACTTCTTCAATAACTTCTTCTGGAGTTTCTACTGGCTGTGCTTCTTCAACATCTATGATTGGGGCACAGGATGTGATTAAAATCATTAATAATGCTAATAATAAGATATATTGTTTCATATTGTTGTTTTTATGATAGGAGATATAAAAATCTTTTGGTAACACGTTATAAACCATATATTTCTAAACCTTTATGTTTACCTTTAATAAACAAAAAAGCTTATAAATAGACCGACTTTTCCACTATCTATGAAATTACCTAAGTTAATCAAGAGATACTGCAAATACTGCAAAAAACACTCAGAGCAGAAGGTTGCACCCTCTAAGAGAGGCAGCCCTAGTACTATGACTTATGGAAGTAAGGTAAGGGCTAAAAAGAGAGGTGTAGCAAGAGGTATCGGCAATAGGGGCAGGTATTCAAAGAAGGCTATCACTAAGTTTAAGATGACTGGAAAGAAGATGACTAAAAAGACAGATTTAAGATATACATGCAAAGAATGCAAAAAAACAAGTGTACAGAACCAAGGTATGAGAGCTAAGAGGGTGGAGTTTGTATAAAATGAGAGCAATAAAAGAACCAACCAGCAAATTTATAAAAGTAAGATGTCCTAAGTGTAAGAATGAGCAGATAGTTTTTGGAAAGATTAGTTCTGAAGTAAGCTGTCTAGTATGCGGCAAGAAAATAGCAGAGCCTACAGGTGGAAAGGCAAAAATCAAGGCCCGTATTTTAGAAGTTTTAGAATAAAAATGTTTTTGAAGAAAAAAGGTTTGCCTGAAGAAGATGAACTAGTTCTCTGTACAGTAACCAGCATGTTTCATCACGGAGTTTTTGTTGATATTGATGAGTATGGTCGTGGTGGTATGATTCACATTTCTGAAGTTAGCCCTGGAAGAATAAGGAATATTAGGGATTTTGTAAAAGAAGGAAAGAAAGTTGTTTGCAAGGTTCTTCGAATAAATGAAGAAAAGGGGCATATTGATTTAAGTTTAAGACGAGTTAATGAAAGGCAGAAAAAAGAAAAAATTAATGAGATAAAGCAGGAACAAAAGGCAGAAAAGATAATTGAATTTGCTGCAAGGAAATTAGAAAAAGATTTTAAAAAACTTTATGATGATGTTTCATCAAAGATTTTTCCTAAATATGAATTGATTAATTTTTGTTTTGAAGATGTAGTTAAAGGAGATGTTTCTCTGGAAAAGTTAGGTGTTGAAAAGAAAACAGCAGAATTTCTAACAGAATGCATTAAAGATCGAATGAAACCTGTTGAAGTTTCTGTTGGGGGCGAATTAAGATTAAAAATTTATTCTCCTGATGGAGTTGAAACCATAAAAGAGGCTTTAGGCAAGACTTTAGATAAAGATAGTGTTACTTTGCTTTATGAAGGTGCAGGTAAATATAAGATAAAAGTTAAGGCAAATGAATATAAGGATGCTGAAAGTATTTTAGAGAAGTCAAAAAATAATGCTCTTGAGTTTATTGAGAAAAATGGCGGAGAAGGGGAATTTATTAAGTCAGAATAAATTATTTTGATTTTTGAGCATTCCATTTTAAAAGAAAAATGAAACACAAAAAAAATCAGAGATTTTTAAGCATTCCATTTTAAAAGAAAAATGAAACACAAAAAAAATCAGAGATTTTTAAGCATTCCATTTTAAAAGAAAAATGAAACACAAAAAAAATCAGAGATTTTTAAGCATTCCATTTTTAAAAGAAAAATGAAACACATTTTTAAATGTAAATCTTGTCATGTTTATACTATAAATGAAAAATGTCCTTCATGCGGGGAAGAGGCAATAAAACCTGTTCCTCCAAAATATAGCCCAGTTGATAAGTATGGGGGGTATAGGCGAAGGGTTAAGTTTTCTTCTTTGAAAAAGGATGGTTTACTATGAGCAAATGGAGAGTTGAGCAATTTGGGAAAAAGCCTAAGCTAAGTAAGGCTATTTTTATAGAAGGACTTCCAGGCATAGGCAATGTAGGGAAGGTAGTTATTGATTTTATTGTAGATGAACTTAAGGCTTCTAAGATTTATGAGATTACTTCTAATACATTTCCTCATTCTGTTTTTGTTAATGAAGATAATTTAGTTGAACTACCTAAGATTGAGCTGTTTTATAAGAAATTAAATGGCTGCGATATTTTGTTAATGGGGGGAGATGTGCAGCCAATAGATGAAGTAAGCTCTTATGAATTTTCTGAAAAGGTTCTTGATATGATTGAGGATTTTGGAGTTAAAGAGATTATTACTTTAGGTGGAATTGGTTTAGGAGAAATACCTAAAAAACCAAAGATATACTGTACTGGCAATTCTAATAAGATAATCGATAAATATAAAGCTAAGAATGTTAATGGTAAGCTTTATGGTGTTGTAGGGCCTATTGTTGGTGTTTCTGGGTTGTTGTTGGGATTGGCATCCAGGCGAAAAATGGGTGCTGTTGCTTTATTAGCAGAAACTTACGGTCATCCTATGTATTTAGGAGTTAAAGGTGCAAGGGAAGTTTTAAAGGTATTGAATGATAAATTAAATCTTAAGATTGATGTTAACAAATTAGAAAAAGAAATTGCTTATATCGAGAAGCAGATAATTAAAAGGAAGGAAGAGTTAAGTACTAGTTCTAAGAAAGGGAAGGAAGGCGGAGAAGTTAGTTATATTGGATAGTTAGGGTTTTATTATTTCTATTTTTTAAAATCGAAAGGATTATATATTATGAATTAGAAAGTATAATTTAATGAAAAAGAAGATATTTTTATTTTTTATAATTAGTTTGTTATTTTGTACTATGGCTTATACTTTGATTAGTGTTGAAGCTGCTATTTGGAAGGAAAATTCAGATGATTATCCTAGTTTAGCTTGGGAGGATAATATAGAAGTTCTTACTGGAGGAAACCAAAAAGATATGTCTTTTTATTCTGGTAAAGAATTATTCTTAGTTTCAGATAGCAATTGGAAGGATGTTTTGCCGTTTGTTTCTGCTGCTGTCTGGACTCAGCAGGAAGGTGATGATGTGGGATGCTCCAGAGGTTATGGCACTCCTGATGATGTTTGTGTTTATCCTATGTTGATCTGGCATGAGGAAGAATATAGTTATGAAGAAAAATATAGGGCAATTGTTGAAGGAGAAGAAGTGATTAATGATAATTATGCTATTTCTGGAAATAAGTTAGCTTATTTGAAAGAAGAAGACGAGGACTGGGTGATAGTTATTAAAGATATTTTAGATGGCTCTGAAACAGTTATTAGAGATTTAGGAGAGAATCAAAATATAAATGATCTTCATTTTTATAAAAACAAGGTTTATTGGTTTTTGAATAGTTATACAGAAAGTGGAGAGGAGAGGGGAATTTATGTTTATGATTTAGATAGTAATATGAAAGAGATGGTTTATCATGTTGACCCGGAAAATTATGCTCATTCTTTAGACATGTCTGATAACTATTTGGTTTGGATTGAAACTTCAGGAGATTGGCCAGATGAGATATATACGATTTATCTTTATGATTTGATGTCTAAAACATATGAAATTATTGATGAAGCTTCTTCTTCTGATGAATTTTTGAATGGTGTTTCTACTTCTGGAAATTATGTTGTGTGGCGAAAGAGGATTGATAAGTTTTCTGGCGATGAATATTTTTTATCTGTTTATAATATTGAGACAGGGCTGATTGATGAAATGAAACAACCAGGCAGTATGGATTATCCCAAGATTAGAGGTGATAAAATTGTATGGGAAGATTATAGAGAAAATGCTCATGGAATTTATTTGTATGATTTGATAACCGAAGAAGAAATTCAAAGAGTAACTTGGGATACTTATGCAAATCTTTATGATTTTGACGGCGAGTCTCTTGTTTATACTACTGGAGATGGTTTGAAATCTTCTTATATTTATAATGTTGAGACTGATGAAGAAAAGGTTATAACTAATCTTTATAATGGAATTTTTGAAGATTTTTTAGTTTCTGAGGGCAATGTGCTTTTTACATATAGTGATTATAGGGATGGCGAATCTATCTATCTGTATGATGGAACAGGTTTTGAGAATATTGATATGAATGTTTTTGATATAGATTCTTCAATTTATTTTATGCAGCAATATTCTCCTGACAAGGTTACTATTATTGGGCAGACATCTCAGGAATTAGATAATTTATTAATTGCTGCTCCAGAGCTTGGAGCAGGACTTGTGGTTGAGCAGGTTCAGAGGATTGGTGTTGGGAGTTATTTGGATTATTGGAGTTCTTATGAAGATATTGTTTATGTTAAAGAGGATTATGAACTTGCTCTTCTTGCTTCAGCTTATGCAAGTTTGATTAATGCTCCATTAGTTATTGAGAATAATCCTCCTGCAGGATTGAGGCTAACTGGAAAAAATATTATTTGTGTTGGTTCTCCTAATATAGTTGGTTGTGATGAGCAGTATAGTTTAGAGCAGTTACAGGAAAAATATTTTGAAGAAACACAGACAAATAAATTTTTAATTACAAATCCTGATGATTTAGGGTTATTTTCTTTGGATAGATATGGGACAGACAAGGGGGATGATATTTTTGAGCTTTATTCAAAGAACTCGCTTTCTGCTCCTTTTCTTGCAGCTGCTAAGAAGGAATTGGTTTTGCCAATTAAAAGTGTTGATTATTTGAAAGTTGATAGTGCTTTAGATTTACAGTTAAATAAATATTTAGATATCCCTGAAGCTTATCGCGGACAGTGCAATCCATTGGGAGATTGTTCTGATGGATTTTTTATTAGGTCTACTGATTATTATTCTGCTGGTAATGAGGCAAGTTTTAATTTTAATATTGACGGGAATCCTGATTTAGAAATTTTTATTAAGTATCAAGAAACTGAAGTGTTTTTGGGGGAGGACAAGATTATTTATACGCGTATTGTAAATAAAGGTTTTTCTTCTGCTGAAAATGTTGAGATACATATTAGGATTGAAAATGAGTCAGGAAATGTTGTCCATTCTGAGATTATTTTAATGGATGATTTTGAGGCTTTTGAACGCAGAAGTTTTGAGTATGTTTTTTCTCCAGCACAAGAAGGGGTGTTTAATCTTTTTATGGAACTTAAGTTGCCTCAGGATTCTAATACTCTTAACAATGGGGTGGAGTTTAGTTTGAATGTTATTAGTGTTGATTGGATTGAATCTGTTTTTAATTTTGTTGATGAAACTGGTGAGCCAGTTATAATGGATTTAGGGGTGACCTATGGGTATTTTGGGGAGGACTTTGGGGAGGAACCAAAATTTTATGAAGTTAATGGTACTACTCAGATATCTATCTTAGATGATTATGAAACTAATCTTTTTTTAGGAAATATGGATTCAAAAATGGAGAATGTCGTTTTTTTTGTTTATTTAAATTCTGAAGTAGATGCCAGTATGGGTGGAGTTAGTCAGTCTATAATTGAAGAGAGAGATATTGGCGATGTTTTGATTCATGCTATTTATGCTAATGATGTTGAATGGAATTATGATTCTATTAATTTTATTGCTCTTTCTGAAAATCCAGTTTTTGAGATTGTTAATGGAAATAATCTGGGTTTGTATTCTTGCGATGATTGGGATTTTGATAACAGGGAGTGTAAATCTTCGTGGGAGATTGTGGATTCAAATATTGAAGCGCATCAGGGTGGATATTTTATTGATATGTATGGTATTGATTTACAGGTTCTTGCAATTGGGGAAACAAAAGATACACCTAATCCTTATCATGTTAAGAATTTGGAAGTACCTGACTTTTTAAGGCCTGGAGAGGATATACCTGAGCCAGAAAGGGGACAATTTACAATTTTTCTTAATGCTTTTTTAGTTAATTGTGATTCTTATGGAGAAGTTGTTGATATATATTTGAATGATGAACTTGTTTCTTCTCAAGAAGAATATTGCAAGGATTTAGATAATTTGGTGATGATTGATCGTGCTAATATTTTTTCAGAGGATTTTGACTTAGATGAACTGCCTATTGGAAATCTTGAGATTAGGGTTGAGAGTGAAGGGGAATTGATTTTTTTGAATGACGAAAGCAGGCATATATTAGACTTTTCATCAGATGATTCTCTCGTTTTTATGTGTGATTCTTTGAATGATGATTGCGCTCCGGTTGTTATATCCAAGACGAAGGAATCTTTTGTTTCTGATTCTGAAACTTTTTTTAATTTTGATGATTTGAATCCTGATGGGCAGTATTACTTGTCTGTGGATGCTGTTGGAAAGAATATTGAGAAATTGTCTGTTTATTTTAATGATATATTCATAGGGAATACTTCTTATGTGGGTTCTAGTGATTCAAGTATTCTTAAGATAGATCCTTTGACTATTCAAACTAATAATAAAGTAAAACTTATTCCCCATAAGGTTGAGGAAATTGGTTTTGATGGCAATATGTTGTATTATGCTGAAGCCAATATTGAAGAAGAAGTTGTTCTCCCTTATTATTTGACTATTGTTTCTTCTCCAGAGGCTATTCCCATGTCACGACTTTCTACAGATGAGGAGGATTGTACTGCCAATGGGTGGTTTGGACCTTATAATTTAGAGGTAGAAACTGATGGAAGGGTTTATGGAAGCATAAATAATCACGAGTTTATTAATTTTCCTGTTGGAAGAATTTCAGGAATAAGTGTTTCAGATACTTCTTCAAATATTGCAAGAAGCTTGTTTTTCCATGAACTTCCCAAAAATAAAGATGCTTTATTAGTTATTAGGGAGGATTGGCAAAGGGAGATTAGTGAGATTTGTCAGGAGTTTGGTTGTGAAAGTTCTGGAACTAATGAAAAAATTCTTGAAACTTATGCAAGAAGATATTTTTGGACTGATGAAGTGAAAAATAAATTTGATAATGAATTCTTTTATTCAGGTCATGACGAAGTTGACTTTAATAATGGGGAGATTCATGAGAAGTATGATGATGTTTTCTTGAATTTGTTTGATGATCACGGAAGCAGTATGGAGTTTCATATGATGATGGATAGCATGTATATGATTGAGAATAAGGTTAATTTGATGCCTTCATTAGTTGTTGGGTTGGCTTGTTCTACATGCCATTATAGGGGTTATGGAGATTTATTTTGCATGCAGGGGATTAGAAGGGGGGCGGTGGCACAACAAGGTGCTGTAGATGTTTCTTACTGGCATCAACAATTTGATAATATTTTAAATGGTGTTTTCCTAGAAAATAAAACAATGGGGGAAGCTTATTTAGAAGGAAGAAATGAAGATTATGCAATTGGACACAACAATTGCGGTTGTAAGGGAGTTAAAGGAGACCCTTTTTATGCTTTATTAGGTGATCCTACATGGAGGCCAAAATGGTGGTAAAAAAGATTTTAATATTTATATTAATGATTTTTTTAGTTAGTTTTTTTGTTTGCGCTGCTACAAAACCTATTCGTTTGTTTATTAATGATAAAACTTTTTCTTTAGGTGATAAGATTGAAATCTCTGCTCAGGTTTACAATAGTTATAGTTCTACTACAAATTTTAGAATTCGGAGTTTGATGGTTAATAAAGGAGATACATATCCTAAAGGAGTTTTACTTGAAAATATTGAATTAATGCCTGGAGAGGTGAAGAATGTTTCTCTTTATTCTGTTTTTGTTGATGAGAGTTTTGATAGTGATGATTATTCTGTTTTTACTGAGCTTTATTATGGTGATGCAAAAGTTGACAATAGTGAGGTTCGTTTTTTTGTTGATTCTTTAAAAGAACTGGATTTTGGTTTTAAAGTTTGTGGTGATTTTGATTGTTCTGATGATAAGAATATTTTTGTTAAAGGGGAAATAGTTTATGTTAAGGCGTATTTTAAGGATAAAGTAGATGTTTCTGTGATTCTTCAATATCCATCTGGAGAGACAAAGGAAATTGAATTGCCAACGTCAATAAAATCAGAACAAATCGGAACTTATACTTTAGATGTAACAGTTTCTAAGGAAGGATATAAAACAATAAACAGAAAAGAACAGTTTGGAATAATCGAACAAGAAGCAGATATCAAAGATAGGGTAAATATTGAAGAAAAAGTCTTAATAACTCAACCAACAGAAACAAACAATTATTTCTGGTGGATTTTAGGATTTGCTCTTTTAGTTGTTGTAATTATTATTTATGTGATTTATCGGAGAAATTATGCTTATTAATAAATTATTCTATCTTTATTATTATATCTTTTAGGTATTTTTGTGCTTCTTCTATGAAGCCTTCTACTCCTACTTTGCATAGGTAGCTTCCTTCTTCTGTTTTTTTGCCTATTTTTAACAAAGCGCTGAATTCTGTTGAAGATCCTGATTTTATTTCCTTAGGGTTTGTTAGTTTTTCAAGTTTCAGGCCTTCTGAGCACTCTATCTTTAATCTTACGCCTTCTGTTGGGTCGCAGTCAGGGTCTTTTCCTATTCCATAGCCGTCTACATCACAGTTGCAGTTTGCATCTTCATCTGGACAGAACATTTTGGGATTGCCTTTTACAATTACACAACCAATGCCTTCTCCTAGTTCGCTATTTTTGGTGCAGTCATACTCTGGTTTGCAGTCATTATCCTTATCTTTATTGTTGCAGTTTTGATTGGCTATATCTATAAAACATACACCGTCGTTATTAACACCACATAAATCTCCCCTTAATGTTACAGCATCCCTAAAGATCCAGTCTTTGTTTGTTGGGTTGAATATGTCTACTTTTATTACTTCGTTATCTCCTGCTTCGGATATTATGCTTTCTCTTGAGATTGTTACTGGTGTATTTGCGTTTGCAGCAGGAGGTTGCGGCTCTTTTGAGAGTAACTCTTCAAATTTTACTGCTGTTTTTCCAAACATTCCTGTGGTGAACGCTAAACCTAAGCTTAGAAAGACAATTGCAATAAGAAGAATTACGATAGCATTTACTGATAATTGGATTGCAGCTTTTTTCACTCTATTACCTCTTTTGTTCTTTAATTTATTTAGTGGTATTTAAATCTTATTGAAATGTTTTATTTGAAAACTGTAACATTTTAGAAATACCTTTTAGAAATTTAAATATTTCTAACCCGTTTTGTTTTTTTTCGAAAATCAAAAAGTTTTAGAAATTTAAATATTTCTCTTAAATTTGAGAAAATCGAAACATTTATATATATGTATTACAAATAAAACTTAAAATACAAAAATTACTTGTATAAAAAGCATTATTAGAAATATATAATATACAAGTAAGATATAAAATACAAATAATATATGTAAAACAATGGACAGCCAGTCTATAAGGAACCTGGACAAGGGAATATGGAGAAAATTTGCAGCTTATTGCAAATTAAAAGGGGTTAATGTAGGTGGGGAGCTGTCTGTTGTGCTTGAGGATTATCTTAAGAAAAACTTTAAGGAGCTGTTGAAATGACAAAATCTATGTTTTTACTTTTTGTAATGGTTTTGTTATTTTGTAGTATGGCTTATGCTGAGATTAATGTTGAGTTTGAATCAAATGTCGTTGATGCTGGCGAAGAGTTGGAAGTAAATATTGAAGCTAGTGATACTTTTTATTATAGAATTCGTGTTTATGATGAAAACGAAGTAGATAAGGGGTATGTAAGCGCAAGCTGTGCTGGTTATGATAAATGTGAATCACAGAAGATAATTTATGGTGTTCCTTTAGATTTTGAAGGGCGATATTCTTTAAGGATTTTTGATTATGCTTCTAATGATTGGGTGGATTTTTATTTTATTGTTATTAAACCAAGGGGGACAGAGATTGAAGAGGAAGAAGGGGATGAAGAGGTAGAGGGAGAAGTTGTGCCTGTTACAAGGCCTGCTGTCAAAAAACCATGGAGAGCAAGAAAATCTGCTTTTCCCTCAATTTTCGATACTCAGGTTCAAATTTTAATTCAAGGTTCACAGAAACTTTCTTTTGAAAAGGTATTTTTTGATGAAATTGGAGCTAGAACTAGTGAAGAAATTTTAAGCTTTTTTGGTGACGAAAGAGTAACGGATGTTAATATTTTAGGAGATACTGTGCAGATTGATATAGAACAGGATGAATTTTCATCTTTTAAGTTGCAGATATTGGGTAATAAAGCCAATATAATTGACCTTCAATCTTATATTGTTGAGTTTAAGGAAGAGCCTGTTTTAAGCTTTAAAAGAGAGCAGGAATTGAAGGGAAGAGGGTTTGATGCTGATGAATATAAGGGTGAGTTAGAAGATGAGCATAAAAAAGCGTTTAAAGACCTTAATGAAAGGCTTAATGACCAAAGATTGTTTAGCAAAATAGCCAGGTTTTTGAGGTTTAAAAAAACAGAAGATAAATTAGGAAAAGTTAAGGAATTTAGTAAAGTGTTTAATGGTGCTGAGATAAAAGCAAACCCTGGAAATTTGAAGGATCTAAGAAAATCAAGGTATGTTAAGAAAATATCTCCTAATCTTAAAGTTAAGGCTTCTTTGTATGACTCTGTTCCTTTGATTAATGCTAATGATGTTTGGGAATTGGATGAAGATGGCAATGATTGTTCAGTTTCTGGAAAGGATTGTTTAACTGGTGAAGGAATTACAATTGCTATTATTGATACTGGAGTGGATTATACTCATCCTGATTTAGGTGGTTGTTTTGGAGATGGATGCAAGGTTGTAGGGGGTTATGATATTGTTAATGAAGATGAGGATCCTATGGATGATCAGGGGCATGGAACACATGTTGCAGGGACTGCTGCTGGTGAAGGGGATTTTATTTTTGCAGAGCCAGGAGAGTGTGAGAAGGTTTTATTTTATTGGGGCATTTCATCTTATGATGATGGAAATATCATTCAGCGGATTGTTGAATTGGAGATAGAATTTGAGGATGTTAAAGGAACTATTCCTGTATTGGGGGGGAATTGGAATGAAACTTTGGGAAGAGGGCAGTTTAATTCTATTGGGCCTATGAATTATGGGACACTTGTTACATCTGATACTAATGATATTTTAATTCATTCTCAGGCTAATCAGCCTCGGGGGGATGACCAGTTTATTGTTTCATGGGATGAAGTAGGGAATACTGAATCTTATTATTTTGTTGCGTGGATTTATAATGATGGCCTTGATGATTTTGTTGTAGTTAATGACCAATTTAGAGGAGGATTTATTTGCAATGACCTTCCTGTTGGAGGCGTATGTAATATTGGGGATAATATTGAATTAACTGTTGAAAGCGCTGATTATTCTACTGGAGCTATAGAATTTTCAATTAATGAAGGTGGAAGTTTTGATAAGGTTTATGATGCCAATGGAAATTATGTACATCTTCCATCTGTAGATGAATTACCTGCAGAAGAATATGAATTTGTTATAAAGTATTCTTCTGATAGGGATGCAGAAAAGCATTTTTTTAATTGGGATAGTGAAGGCATTGTTCATAATCCTACTAAAATAGGGTGTGGGGAAGGTACTGGATTAAAAGGTGTTGCTCCTGGCGCTAAATTATATGCTTATAAGGTTTTGAATGAAGAAGGCAGTGGAACTTTTTCAGATGTTATTGAAGGTATTGAGATGGCTGTTGACCCTAATGGGGATGGAGATTTTTCAGATCATGTTGATATTATAAGTATGAGTTTAGGTGCATATTGCGGGGGTTATAGTGATAGCTGCGGTCCTGATGATTCTGTAAGCCAGGCAATTGACAATGCTGTTGATAATGGAGTTATAGCAGTAATTGCAGCAGGAAATGATGGCCCCTATCCTGCATCAATAGGGAGCCCAGGGACAGCCAGAAAAGCCTTAACTGTAGGCGCTACGACAAAAGATGATGAGATTGCTGATTTTAGTTCAAGAGGTCCTGTTGTTTGGGAAGGTGGTTCAATGATAAAGCCAGATGTTGTTGCTCCTGGAGTTGATATTTGCGCTGCTCAGTGGGAAGATGCATGGGAAGACAGGCAATGTTTTGATAATGAGCATACAGCAATTTCAGGAACATCAATGGCAACACCTCATGTAGCTGGATTAACAGCTTTAGCCAGACAGGCATATCCTGAGCTAAGCGCAGAAGAGATTAAGGGTCTTATAAAAGTAACTTCAAAAGATTTGGGATATCATCCAGATGTACAAGGAGTGGGAAGGGTTGATGCATCTGCTGTTATGAAATCAAAAATATCTGTTTTAGGGGACCTTAATGCTGGTAGATTAGAAAGAGGGGTTGTAAGTTCTGTAAAAAAATTGAAAATTAAGAATCTTTTGGATGGGCCTGTTCCATTAAGTTTTGAAGGAGGGGCTGCTTATAAAATAAATAGAGTTGGTAAGGTTTCTGTTATTGAGGGTGCAATTTCTTTTAATGAGACTAGTTTAACTTTAGGTCCTAATGAAGAAAAGGAAGTGGAGGTTATATTTGATATACCTCCAGACAAAGACGGATTTTATATGGGGAGAATATTTATGAATGATGGGGAAATTAATTATTCTTTAGAATATTCTTTTTCACGATTTTCCGAATTGACATTAAGTGTAAGGGGAGATCATTATCCTAATTTTTATATGCATAATGATGATATGACTCAGTTTTATGGCGCTTCTTCTGGATGGGATTTTTCTTCTAATTCATTCACTTTTTTTATTGAACATGGAAATTATAGTGTTTATGCTATAAATGATTTTATCAGTCCTGAAAATCCAATGTCTTATCCTGAAACAGATGAATATATATTATCAGATATTGTTGAAGTTCCTGTGGGAGATGCTGTTGAAAAGGAGTTTAGGCTGAGTGATGCCCGGAAGTTTACAATCAAGGCAAATTCTTTGTCAGGGAATCCTTTAAGGCTTTTTGAATGGCATAAGGGGATTACAACTTATAAGGATAAATATGATTCCTGCCAGGATTATAATCGTAATAAAAGTTACTGCGAAGATAATACTGAAGGATTGTATTGTTATTTTGAAGAGAGCAGGTATGGTAATTATTGCAGGGATAGAAAATTGAGCACTAATTTTTATGATCCTATTGTTGGGGATAGAGAAGTTTATGTTTCAAACAAGCCTGATAATGGTCTTGATACTGATGTTATCTTTAAGTATATGGGGGTTGAAAGTGAGTAAATATTTTAAAAACGTTTTGCTTGTTTTTTTAATAGTTTTAATGCTCTTTTTAACAGGATGTGGTAATCCTATGCCTACTGATGATGAGCTTTATTTTGTAGGATGGATTTTGCATAATATAAATGACACTACTCCAACTGATCTTGAGGTAAATGAAGGAGATTATGGTGAGTATAGGTTTGTAAATAATATCCCTGGATACAGCCCTGAGAATTATGTGGGGCATTTTTTCTTTATCGCTCCTAGTCAAGGTATAGCTGCTGCAGCTAATGTTCAGTTTGCTTTGCCTATGACGCATACTGCATATGCTTATGTGAGCAATCCTGCTTCTGAAAATTATAAGGGGAATTTTTCTTTAGACAGGGGTGTTAGCATCAATTATCTTCGTGGGTTTGATAGAAGATCACAATTTGCTTATGATATTTCTACTGATGAGATGATATCTGAGCGTGCAAGAGAATCTATTAATCCTAAATCAGGAGAGATAAAAGAATTTTCATTTGGAGGGCCTTATGTTCCTGCTTCTGTTATGGTTGAATATAATAATCTTGGATTAAGGGGAGAATTGCTGCAGGGAAAGAATTCTTATGTGATTGGAGATAGTGAAATGGTATTGAGGGATCTTTTTACAGGGGAAGAATTTACAGCTGAATTGGAAAAGCCAGAATATAGGGTTTATGAAGATGGCGTTAAGATGAAAGAGGAAGGTATTGTGAATTCTTATGGAGAATGGAATAAAAATTATGTTTATTATTATGTTCAGGGAAATAAAAATTATATTGTTAATATGACTATTCCTTCTTATTATGAAACGTTTAATAAAACAACGGTGATAGCAGAATTTTCTACTTTTAATGAAGTGAATCTTCCATGGCTTAATGCTCTTAATGTATCTTCTGGGTTTAAGGAAGGAGAGAATTTAGAGGTTAATGTTGGGGCAGTGAATGCCAGCAATGTTGAAGTTTATTTTAGGGATGGTAGCGATGTTTGGCAGGAAGCATTGTTTAAAGGCGGAGATTTTGGATTAACTCCTGGTGAAGGGGAGGGAGATTTGTCTGGTTTTGTACCAATATCTACATGTCAGGAATTGCAGGATATGAAAGATAATACTTCTATAGATTATAAATTAACTAAAGATATTGACTGTTCAAATACCATTGATTGGAATGATGGAGCTGGGTTTGATCCTATTCCTCGCTTTACTGGACTATTTGATGGGCAGGGCTATAGTATTAAGGGGTTGTATATACATTTGCTTGAACAGCGTGGCGTTGGTTTATTCTCTAGAATAGCTGATCCTGGAAAAATAAAAAATGTAAATCTTGTTGGTGTTGATATTACGGGACGTAATTGGGTTGGTGGTTTAACTGGCAGTGCTAGTGGAGATAATGCTCGTCCAATTAAGGATATGGTTTATATTACAAATGTTAGTGTTACTGGGAGAGTAAGGGGGACATCTGAAAATGTTGGGGGGTTAATAGGGTCTATGGATGATGCGATAGTGGAAAGTTGTTATGCTGATGTTGAAGTTATTGGGACAATTGGAGTTGGTGGGTTGATTGGTGAAGCTGAGAGTGATGATATGGATATGGAAATTAGAAACTGCTATGCAAGAGGAGATGTTACGGGTAATTTATCAAGAATTGGTGGATTAATAGGGGTAAGTGAGGTTGATATCATTGAAAATTCTTATGCAACTGGTAGTGTAACTGGACCTTTAGATGTTGGTGGTTTGGTAGGTTTTGCTTTACTTAGGGGAATAATCTCCAATTCATTTTCAACAGGAAACGTCGTAAGTGGTTCAAATGCCGGCGGACTAATAGGGAGAGCTGAAGATACAACTGTAATCAATTCTTATTACAACAATCATTTAGGAAATCCTGGAGATTGTGTTGGAGCTATAGAAGATTCTGTTATAGATTGTATAAGTATAGATGATAATGAATCATATTTTTATTCCAGTTTAAATCAGCCAATGTTTGAATGGGATTTTGAAGGTGTTTGGAATGTTGGAGAAGGAGGAGTTTTTGAATTTTCTCCTGTTGGAGAAGAGGTTGACTTAAAGATTGTCTTGATAGATGATTTAGGTAATTCACAGACTTATATAATTGAACCTGTTTCTTTAAAGGAGAGAAATCTTGTGATGGAGCTATTCCAGGATGTAGATGTTATTTCTCCAGGAACTGTTGTGAATATTAATGGAACAGTAAAGGATATTAGTGGAAGAGTAGCTAGCAATTTGCTTATTGATGTTTATTATAATGGTGAGAGTATAGGGCAAACATATACTAGGTCTCCTTATTGGCATACTCCTTCTGTATGGAATGATAATACAGGGGAATGGAATTGGCTTGATGATGTTTATATTGGGGGGGGAAAGTTTAATCTTGAATTTCAAGTACCCTTAGATTATTCTGATGATAGTGATCTTTCTCTTGTTTATGGAGGTATAAGTGCTTATGCTTCTGAAGAGCATATAATAAGTGGCTTTTCACAGGTTTTTGATGAAGATGTTGCTGTTTTGGATGTAGAATTACCTGTTGTTGTTTACTTTGGTGATAATAATTTAAATGTTAAGGTTGCAAATGTTGGTAAAACAGTAACAGATGCAACTATTGAAGTTTATATTGCGAAAGGGAATGATAGGTATGATTTTGATGAGTCTTCTGAATTAAAAGAGAGCAGAGTTATTACATTGGGAGCAGAAGAAGTCAGGGAAGAAATGTTTAATGTTCCTTTTGAAGGGGAATCTGTGAATATCACTGTAGAGATAAATTCTGCAGGCGATATGAATGCTAATAATAATAAAATAAATGTTGTAAGAAGAGTTTATATGAATATTGATGCTGCTGTTGAAATGGATGTAGGAGGTTATTTTATAGTTAATGAAACTGGAAAAGTTGAGTTAGATATAAGAAATAAAGGAGTTGAACACCTGTATAATGTTAATTATTCTTTGGAACTTAAAAAATCTGGGCTTTTTGAGGGGGAGTATGAACTAGTAGAGTCAGGAATGATAGATAAAATAAATAAAGGGAGGAAAGTGAATAAAGAAATTGAGATTGTTTTTGATGAAGCAGAGTATTATGTATTTAGAGCAATTGTTAATGTAAGGGGGGATCAGAATCCTGATAATAATGTTGATTATTGGAGTAACGAAGTTAGACTTAGAGGTGCTGATTTAGCTGGGTCAACTGAAATGGGTAATCTTATTGTAGGTGAGGCAAGTGATATACTTGTTCGTTTTTCTAATTATGGGGTTGAGCAGACCCAGGATGGTGTTGTTGAGTTGTATTATCAAGAAGGAGATTGTGATGGGGAAGGATGTGATAATCTAACCTTAATTGAATCAACGGAAATATCTTTAGGTCCTGATGAATATGGTGAGAGATTTTTTGAGTTTATACCTGGAGAAGCTGGTGAGATTACTTTTATCTTGATTTTAAATGCATCTAATGAAATTGATTTTAGGAATAATATAGATTATCATTCAGTAACTGTTAAAGAAAGAGGACCCGATGTTACAGTTAGATGGAATTGGGATGAGGAATTAAGATTGGTAAAGGGTGAAGAAGCGAATCTTACTTGGGTAGTTGAGAATATTGGAACAGAAACTGCTGAAGATATTAATCTGAGTTTATATTTAGTGCTTTATGATGATTTAGGGGTAGGTGGTGAGGGAGATTCTATAGCACCCCAACCTGTAGGTGGTAGTCCCGTAGGGAGTAGTGGTTCCAAGAAGCTAGATAATAGGATATATCAATTTATTGGAAGTAAAATTATAGATACTATTTGGGAAGGGGGAACTAGTTTAATTAATATTTCCTTTACTCCTGAAGAAAGGGGGAGTATTGAATTTATGGCTAATCTTTCTTTGGAGGGTGATATTTATTTAGGGAATAATTATGAAAATTATGGAGGTATTGTTTTGAATAATGGATTGGATGTTGCAATTAATAGGGTTCATTCTAGTGAATTTGTTTTGGACAGACAATCATTTATACGTGTTTTCCTGAGTAATGTAGGGAATGTTGCAGTAGATAATGTGAATGTTTCTCTTTATATGGATGATGTTTTTATTTTGGATGAAACTATAGGTAATATTGATTCAGGCTTGTATGGGGCGGTAAACCTTGATTTTACTCCTACTGTGCACGGGGAGATGACATTTAAAATTGTTGCTGAGTTAGAAGGAGATTTGAATTTGTCAGATAATGTATGGGAAATAAATAAATCTGTTTATAAGCCAAAAGAGGTTAATATAACTTTAACAGATAGTGACGGAGATAATGTTTCGAGAGTATTATTTACAGAAATCTTTGAATCAAGTGTAAATGAGAAACATACTCTTATTGAGGTGCTAGAAGGAAATGAGCATCTTGGAATAGGCAATATATTTGGTGAAGCTCAGGCTGTGATGATTGGTTTTGAGGGATTAAACCTTTCTGAAGAAGAAAGCATAATATCTGAGTATTATGGAAGTTTAGAGCAGAATGGTGCTATATATTATTCTGTTTTTGCAAATGAGTTAAGTTTTGATTATATTAGTTTAGTAGTTGCTGCAGGAATGAATATAGCCTATGCAGAGGGGTTGGGTATTGATACAAATGCTTTAGAAAATTATTCATTAGTTTATTGCGAAGATTTTGATTTTTCATCACAAAATTGTATTGGAGAATGGAATGATTTTGAAGATTTTCATTTTAATCAACATGAAGAAGGATTTTATTTTGAGATGAATCAAAAAGGAGGTGGAGAAATAATACTTATTGAAGCGTTTGGATTATCTTATTTAACTGCTTCTTCATGGAATACAACTAATTTATCAGGGATAACAGGTGATGAATTTGATAATCTTGTTATTGAAACAAATAGTGGAAGAATAACTTTTAATGAAACAGTTAATATATCCAGAATAAGAGATAATGTAACTATTTTAAGGGATAATGTGGATATAGACCTTTATGGTATAGGAATAAATACAGATAATGTTCCTGAGCTAGATAATATTTCTGCTCAGATATTATTTAAGAATATTGATTTTAGGAATCCTATTGTAACTTATAATAATAATGATAGTTGTTCAGATTCAGTTTGTACTAAAATACTTCATAATAGTACTGCTAGGTTTGTTTTAGTGGATATTACTGGATTTTCAGAGTTTGGAGTTGTAGAAGGATCTTATTGCGGAGATGGTTCATGCAATTCTGGGGAGTCATGTTCAGATTGTACTGCAGACTGTGGTGTTTGTGTTGGTGGTGGTACTCCTGGCGGTGGAGGTGGAAGTAGTAGAAGATGTACCCCTGATTGGGAATGTGTATATGGTCCTTGTATTGATGGAGTTAAGAATCTTGTATGCAACGATTTAAATCATTGTGGAACTACCAGGGGGAAACCCATAGACCAAAAAATATGCTTTGTTGAGGCTGATTGCGTTGATAATGATAAAGATGGTTATGGTGTAGGAATAGATTGTCTAGGTGCTGATTTAGATGATAATGATCCAGGAATCACAACTGTTTCGAGGCAAGAGCTTTCTGTAGAGCAGGAAGTAGTTGTTGTAGAGCCAGGTATAAGTACTATTAAAAAATCAGAAAATAAGTTTCTGAAATATGTGTACTATTCAGTTAGTGCTCTTATTGTGGTTCTTACTTTGGCTTTAATTACTTTATATTCTTTGAAGCAGATAGAAGTATGGGGGGCTCATAAGTCAGTTGATAAGGCAAAAGAGTTTATCAAAAAAGCAAGAAAGGGGAAGTATAGCGATGAGAAAATTGAGAAAATGTTTATAAAAGGGGGATGGAAGAAAGAAGATGTTGATAGTATTCTTGATATTAAAGGTAAAGGTCGTGATTAATGCTGAGAATAAAAGCAGTAAGAATATGGGCTAATTTGAAGTAAATATGAAAAAAAGATTATTGTTAGTAATTTTATTGGTATTTTCTATAGCTTATGCTTTGATTAGTGTTGAAGCTGCTATTTGGAGGGAAAACTCTGATGATTATCCTAGTCTGGCTTGGGAGGGGATGCCTTTCTCTGGAAACCAAAAAGATATGTCTCTTTATTCAGGCAAAGAATTATTCTTAGTTTCAGATAAAAACTGGAAGGATGTTTTGCCTTTTGTTTCTGCTTCTGTCTGGACTCAGCAGGAAGGCGATGATGTGGAATGTTCCAGGGGTTATGGCACTCCTGATGATGTTTGTGTTTATCCGATGTTGATTTGGCATGAAGAAGATACTGGTTTTGATATAGATTCCTCAATCTACTTTATGCAACAATATTCTCCTGATAGAGTTACAATTATTGGACAAACCCCTCAAGAATTAGATAATTTATTAATTGTTGAGCTTGAGTTAGGGGCGGGGCTTTCTGCAGGACAGATTCAGAGGATTGGTGTGGGGAGTTATTTGGATTATTGGAGTTCTTACGAAGATGTTGTTTATGTTGAGGATGATTATGAGTTAGCTTTGTTGGCTTCAACTTATGCGAGTTTGATTAATGCTCCGCTGGTTATTGAAGGCAATGAGCCTGTTGGTTTGGATTTGGTTGGGAGGAAGGTTGTTTGTGTTGGTTTGCTTTCGGGTGTTAGTTGTGATGAGGTTTATAATTTAGAAGGGCTACAGCAGAAGTATGTTGATGAAACAAATACTGATAAGATTATTTTGGTTAATCCTGAGGATTTGGATATTAAAGTTGAAGAAGAGTTTCAGCCTGAGAAATCTGCAAATCCTGTTTATGAGATTTATGGTGGGACGAGTTTGGCTGCGCCGATTTTGGCTGGGGCGAAGAAAGAAGTTATGACATTTGTTAGCAATCCAAATTATTTATTAGCAGACCAGGAATTCACAAATCAATTTTTAGATTTATATGGTTTTGCACAGTCTGATGTTAGTTTTATTGGTTGTAACTATGGAGACTTTTGCTCAAGTGTACCAGAGGTTTATAAGGTTCCAACTAAAGAATCAATAAATGATGAAGTTCATTATACATTTGATATAGAAGATGTCCTGGATTATAATATTCAACAAATCTTTTTTCAGGTTATATTAGAAGAATCTTGCTTTAAATCTCTTAATGAAGATATTGTTTTTACATTGAATGATGATGACTTTTTAATAAGTTCCAGGAGTCTTGGATATGGTTTTCCTTATGGGCCTGAAGAGGAGTATATTAATGTTTATTTACCCTTGGAAACAAATGAAAAGCCTTTAGAGATTAATATTAAAGTCCCCGGATGTAAAATTATAAGACTAACAGATGAAGATTACTCAGATGAAGTTCTCCATATTGATTATTTTGGTGGAGGATATCTATCTAAAGACTATGAATTTGTTGAAGAAACAAAAGTACAAGATAGTCAAATAGTAATTGAAGGTCTTCTGAATGTTGAAGGAAATATAGCCACATTTAATTTTGAAAATCTCAATTTAAATTTTGATTATAATATTGAGATTATTCCACGTCTTTATTGTGGTGAGGATTATTCTTATGAATGCATTGGTCCGCTTATTGAAGATGGGTACTTGACAAACATTGAGGGCGGGAAAATAATTGATGGTATTGAAATTAGTGTTAAACCTAACCCTCGATGGCCTTATGAAATCTTGCCTATTGTAGGTATAAGATTGTATCCCCAACTTAGTGAAGATTATTATCTTACAATATTTGCTTCTCCTGAAGCTATTCAAATGAGCTATGGTTCAGGAGATTGGACTCGGCAATTAGATAGTTACTACAAGACTTTAGATGAGAACTACGATCCATTGAATAATCGAAGAGGACCAAAAGATAAAAATCTAATCCGTTTATATGGTGGAAGAATTTTTGGGATTTCTTTATCTGATTTATCTTCTTATGTAGCACGAGATTTATTTTTTGATAAACTTCCGAAAGATAAGTCTCTCTCATCTATTTGGAGGGGAACATCTTCTGAAGATTCTGTAGAAGAGGTAATAATGATGAAAAACTTTGATGCTTGGTGGCAAGGAGAAGAAAACATTTATCAGGAATTTGATAGTGTTTATGCTTGCTATTCTTATGATGATTCTGAAGTGGGGTGCGATACTTATGAAGCTGAGACAAAACAGAGTTATTATGATTCTTATTTTACTATTTATGACAATCATGGATGGTATGATTGGGCTTTTGTAGATAGCCAGGATTTAGAAGGAAAATATCTACAACCTAAAACAAGTTTTGTTTCTGCATGTGCTACTTGCAGTTTTGAGGTTGCAAAAGACCGACAGGATACTGGAAGTTTATTCTGTATGCAAAATCTAAGAAGAGGAGCTTTAGGATATGTAGGTGCCCAAAGCGCATCTTTCCAATCTTCTGATTTAGCAACAAGACATTTTATGCCATTATTAGTCGTGAGAAAAGAAACCATAGGCAAATCATGGCAAATAGGTGAAAATAAAAATAATTATGGGTGGAATCCTTATTATGTTTTAATTGGAGATCCAACATTAAAACCGATATATTGGGGGGAATCAAGAGAATGGGACGATATATACTAAAAACAATTTTATTGGTAGTATTTTTAATAAACTTAACTGGTAGTTTCGTTTTTGCTCAGTCAATAGAGGATTTAGGAATAGACAAGGAGATTTTAAGGGACGGAGATGAATTAGATATCCATGCGATAATTATGAATCCAACAGAGGAAGTGATTTATTTACAGTATTTAATTATGCATTCTGGAGGAATAGGTCCGGCGATTTCTGATGCGATTGAGATAAGTCCAAATACTTTTGAAAAAATTGGTATATACAAAACAATAATAAATGAGGATTTTAGAAATGGTGATTATTCTGTTTTAATTAGATTGACGGATGAAATGCAAAATAATATTTATGATTCTCAAAATTTAACTTTTATAGTTGAAGGTTTACCTGAAGATTTCCAATTTGACATAATCTTCAACAAAAAAATCTTTCTCAAAGATGAAAAAATTAATTTAGATTATACATCTGAAGTTTCATCTCCAGAAATAACAGCAACTTTAACTTATCCTTCTGGGAAATCTGAGGATTTGGAGATTCCTTCTACTTTAGAGTTGGATGAGGTTGGGACTTATGTGGTTGATGTGGGAGCTTCTAAGGAAGGTTATAAGACTGTGCAGGTTTCAAAGCAGTTTGGAATAATTGAACAAGAAGCAAATATTAAGGGAAAATCTTCTGTAGCTGAAGTTAGTGAAGGTAAAGATACTGAAGCTAAAGAAATCAGATTATGGCCTTGGATTGTTGCAGCTATAATTGCATTGGCCATTACTTTTTTTATTTATATGAAAATTAGGAATAATTATTGATTAAATATTGTTTTTTCAAAAAAACATTCATTTTTTATAAAAAACGAAACCTTTAAATATGATAATAATAAAAACAATTGTATGTATAAAAAAACAGAACAATATGCTCTTAACAGCCCAATTTTTAAGGTTGTAAACTTTTTTCTAGAAAACCCTTATAAGGAAGCTCATTTAAGGGGTATTGCAAGGGAATTAAGGATAAGCCCTTTTAGCTCAAAAAAATTCCTGGATTTATTGTTAAAAGAGGGGTTGATAACTGAAAAAAGAAGGGCAAATTTAAGATATTTTAAGGCAAATACCCTTAATCTATTTTTTAAGCACTTAAAAATATCATTTAATATTAAAAAAATTTTAGATTCAGGCTTGATAGATTTTTTAAAAGACAAGATTCCTGCTTTGTCCTCAATTACTCTTTTTGGAAGTTTTGCAAAGGGAGAAAATTATGGGGAATCTGATATTGATTTAGTGGCAATAGGAAAAAAAATCAAACTTGATATTTCAGGATATAAAAAAATATTAAAAAGGGAAATAACTTTGTATACTTTTAGCCAGGCAGAGTGGAAAAAACAGCAGATAGAGAATAAGGCCTTTTATCAGGATGTGATTTCACATGGAACACCACTTTATGGAGAATTACCTTTATTAAAATGAAAGTTGAAGATTGTTTTGAAAAGAGGTTGTTAAGGAAGATTAAACCAGATTTGGATAAAAGTAAAACGTCATTAAAAGTAGCAGAAAAAAAATTAAAAGAAGCAAAAGATATTCTAGAGTCTGAATTTTATGATATGGCTATATTATTGGCTTATACAGCCATGTTTCATTCTGCAAGAGCTTTATTGTATGAGGATGGAGTGCAGGAAAAAAGCCATTATGCTGTTCAAATATATTTGAAAGAAGAATATGGCAATAAACTACCTATCAGCACTATTAACTCTTTTGATGTTCATAGGGTAGAAAGGCACGATGCTCTTTATGGCTTAGAGTACAAGCCAGAAAAAGAGGATGCTGAGTCTGCAATTTCAGATGCAGAAAATTTTATAAAGGAGATTAAAGTTATAATCAACCAAGAGGTGGAATAATGAACAAAATAAAAGCAGTAAAAGCAAGAGAAGTTTTAGATTCAAGGGGGAATCCTACAGTAGAGTGTGATGTTGTTACAGCACAAGGCGTTTTTAGGGCAATGGTTCCTTCGGGTGCATCAGCTGGTGTTCATGAAGCATTAGAGCTTAGAGATGGAGATAAGGGTAGGTATAGGGGTAAGGGTGTTTTGAAAGCTGTTTCAAATGTTAATGATTTTATTTCTGAAAGAATAGTTGGATTAGATTGTACTGATCAGAAAGAGATTGATGGAGATATGCTTGAATTAGATGGGACTGATAATAAAGATAAATTAGGGGCAAATGCTGTTTTGGCTGTTTCTATGGCTTGTTGTAAGGCAGGAGCTGCTTCTTTAGGGATGCCTTTGTATTCTTATATTGGAGAAGTGTTTGGGGTTAAGCCAACTGTGCTGCCTGTTCCTATGTGCAATGTTATTAATGGAGGTAAGCATGCTGGTCAGGAAAATAGTATACAAGAGCATATGATTATGCCTGTTGGCGCTCCAAACTTTAGAGAGGGCATTAGGATGGTTTCTGAGACTTATCATGCTTTGAAGAAGATCCTTAAAGGGAAATTAGGGTCTGGAGCAACTTTGATAGGGGACGAAGGTGGATTTGCACCTCCTGAGATAAAGACAGTTAATGAAAGATTAGAGTTAATGACTCAGGCTGTAAAACAAGCAGGTTATGAGAATGAAATGGAATTTACATTAGACCCTGCTGCAAGTGAGTTTTTTAAAGATGGAATTTATACTGTTGGAACAAAGAAAATGAATGGCGGAGAAATGGTTGATTTCTATGCTGATTTAGTCAAGACATACCCTGTTGTTTCTATCGAGGATGGATTAGCGGAAGATGATTGGGAATCCTGGGTTGAGATGGTTAAGAAATTAGGGAATAAAATCCAGATTGTTGGCGATGACCTGTTTGTTACAAATACAAAAAGGATACAAAAAGGCATTGAATTAAAGGCTGCGAATTCTGTTTTGATTAAGGTTAATCAGATTGGTTCTGTTACTGAAACATTGAATGCTATTAAGATGGCTTGTGATAATGACTGGAGTGCTGTAGTTTCGCATCGTTCTGGAGAAACTGAAGACAGCTTTATAGCTGATTTAGTTGTTGGTGTAAATGCAGGCCAGATAAAGACAGGAGCTCCTGCACGTTCAGATAGAAATGCAAAATATAACCAGCTGCTTCGTATTGAAGAAGAATTAGGGAGCAAAGCAGAATATCCTGGCAGGGATTTTAGATGAAGAAAAAAGTAATTCTTATAATAAGAGATGGATGGGGATATAGTAATCAACTTAAAGGGAATGCTGTTAAGAATGCTAATGTTCCGAATAATGATTTCTATGAGCAAAATTACCCTACTACTATTCTTAAATGCAGTGGTAATGCTGTTGGTCTTCCAGAAGGAACTCAAGGAGGAAGTGAACCAGGGCATTTAACAATTGGAGCAGGAAGAGTAGTATGGCAGCCTTATGAGGATATAAACAGGAAGATTAAAAGTGGAGAATTTTTTAAAAATGAGGCTTTACTTAAGGCTATTCAAAATTGTAAGAAAAACAATTCAAAATTACATCTTATGGGCCTTTTTTCAGATCAAGGTGTTCATGGAACTATTAAACATTTGTATGAATTGCTCAAATTAGCAAAGAAAAATGGACTTAAAAAGGTTTTTGTTCATTGTTTTTTAGATGGGAGGGATGTTCCTGAAAGAAGTGCTAAGGGTTTTATTGAAAAGTTTAGGGAAAAATCAAGGAAGATAGGGGTAGGAAAGATTGCCAGTATTGTAGGTAGATACGAGGCCATGGATAGGGATACAAATTGGGGTAGAACTGAAAAAGCATATAATCTTTTGGTTAAAGGAGAGGGATTTAAGGAAAAACTACCTCTGACTGCTATTGATAATGCATATAAAAGAGGGGAGCTTACAGATTATTATATTAGTCCAATTGTAATGGTTGATAAGGATGGTAAGCCTTTGGCTGTTATTGAGGATAAAGATTCTGTAATATTTTGGAATTTTAGAGCTGATAGAACTAGACAGCTGACATATGCTTTGACTAATGATAAATTTACAAAGTTCAAGAGGGCGAAGAAGTTAAAAATTACCTTTGTATGTATGAGTGTTTATGATAAGAGTTTGAAATTGCCTGTTGCTTTCCCACAATTAGATGTTAAAAATAATTTGGGGAAAATAATCTCAAGTAAAAATTTGAAACAGTTAAGAATAGCGGAAACTGAGAAATATGCCCATGTGACTTTCTTTTTTAATTCACAGATTGAAAAGCCGAATAAAGGAGAAGATAGAATAATTGTTCCTTCTCCAAAAGTAACTTCTTATGACCAAAAGCCTGAGATGAGTGCCTTTGAGGTAACTGAAAAATTATTACCTAAGATTAAGAGTGATAAATATAGTTTCATTGTAGTTAATTTTGCCAATGGTGATTTAGTTGGGCATTCTGCTAAATTAAGTGCAGGTATTGAGGCTTGTGAAGCAGTAGATGAATGTTGCGGTAAGATAGTTAAAGAAGCTTTAGATAAAGATTATGTTGTAATGATTACAGGAGATCATGGGAATGTTGAGGTAATGTTTTATCCTAATGGGGAAGTATGTCCTGCTCATGGAACAAACCCTGTGCCTTTCTTTTTGATAAGTAATGATGAAAAATTACAGAAAGTGAAATTAAAAGAGGGAAAAGGACTTAGTAATATTGCTCCTACAATTTTAGATATTATGGATATCAAGAAACCAAAAGAGATGACTGGAAAAAGCCTTATTTAATTTCTGTAAAACTTTGCTGCAGCTTCTGGCATTACTGAGTTTATTGTTATTCCTGTAGAGAATTCGAAGCCTGCCCATTGGGCTATTCTTGGAATAACCTCAATATGAAAATGAAGGTTATTTTTTTTAGGTGAGTAATTGAATGTAAGGTTGTAGGATAAGTTTAATTCTCTAAGTTTTTTTAGAATTTTGTTTAAGATTGATGAAAGGTCTTTCATTTCATTGTCTTTTAATTCGTTAAGTGTTTTGATGTGTTTTTTTGGAAATATCCATATTTCATAATTGAATCTTGAAGCATATGGCGCAAATGCAAGAAATGTTTTGTTTTCAAAGCATTTTCTTTTTCCTTTTTTTTCAATTTTTATTATATCGCAGTATGGACATTTTTTATGTTTTTTTATTGCTTTTATTTTTTCAGTTATTGTGGGAGGGATAGTTGATATTGCAGTTACCTGAAAATGTGAATGTATAATTGATGTTCCTGCTTTTTCTCCATGATTTTTAAAAACCTGTACATATTTTATGTTTTTTAGTTTGTTTAGTTCTTCTATTCTGTTTTTTATTACTTCTAATACAAGTTTTATATGCTCTTTTTTCGTATCCCCTAATTGTATGTTATGCTTGTTTGTGTCTGTAATAACTTCATGTTTTCCATAACCTGAAGATGATGTGAAGAATTTGTTTTTTGTTTTTATTTCTGGAGAGCCTATTTGTTCTACAAAAGGAAATTTGTTTGGAAACCATCTGATGATCCATTTGTTGTTTTTGCTTACTCTCCCTATTTCTGGCGGAGTTAAGTTTTCATTTCCTGAACAGAAGACACATACTTTTGGTTCTACTGCATGGTGTTTTTGCTTGTATTCTTTTGGCCTTTTGGCTCTTAGAGAAGCTGCAATTACCCATCTGTCTAAGATGTAGTCTTTTCTTAATTCAAGCATATGTTGATTTAGGTCGGAGGATATTTAAATGTTTTGATTAGAAATCTTTATATTAACTTAGTTTTTCTTTATTCTTAATGAAATTAAGTGAAATAAAGAAAGATATTCCTGAGAAGCTGTTTAATCTATTAGATAAGGAAATAAAAGAATTAAGGCCTGCTCAGGAAAAGGCTATTAAGAAAGGGCTTTTGAAAGGTAAGAATCTGCTTGTTTGCACTCCTACTGCTTCTGGCAAGACTTTGATTGCTGAACTTGGGGCTGTTAAGAATATTCTTGAGGGTAAGGGAAAAATGGTCTATATTGTTCCTTTGAAGGCTCTTGCAACTGAAAAGTTTAAGGATTTTAATAAAAGATATGGTAATTTTCTTAAGGTAGCTTTGTCTATTGGTGATTTGGATTCTGCTGACCCTTATCTTGCAGAGTATGATATAATAGTTACTGTTGCAGAAAAGCTGGATTCTTTGATAAGGCACCATTGTCCATGGTTAAGTTCTGTTGCTACGGTTGTTGTTGATGAAGTTCATCTTGTGAATGATGTTGGAAGAGGGCCTACTGTTGAAATTTTGATAACTATTTTGCGTAAGTTGCTTAAGAATATGCAGTTGATTGCATTGTCTGCTACGATTGGAAATCCTGAAGAGTTAGCAGAATGGTTAGGTGCTTCGCTTGTTATAGATAAATGGAGACCTGTTAAGCTGCATAAAGGTATTTATTTTGAAGAAATAGAATTTTATTAAAGTCCTAAACTATCCATAACAACAGAAGCATCAAATTCTTTTAAGTCTTGATATTCCTGACCTGTACCTATATAGATGATTGGTTTTTGCGTAACATATGAAACAGATATTGCTGCACCACCTTTATCGTCAACGTCTGCTTTGGATAATACTATTGCATCTAATTCTATTGCTTCATCGAATTTCTTTGCCTGCTCTACACAATCATTTCCTGTTATTGATTCTCCTACAAAGACTTTTAAGTCTGGTTTTGATACTCTTATTATCTTTTTCATTTCGTCTGTTAGGTTGACGTTTGAATGGATCCTTCCTGCTGTGTCAACTAAAACAACATCAATATCTTTTGAATCTGCGTATTTTACCGCATCAAATGCGACTGCTGCAGGATCTGCACCATATCCTTGTTTTATCAGTTTTACACCTAATTTATCTGCATGGAGTTGTAATTGCTCTATTGAAGCTGCCCTGAAGGTATCTGAAGCAGCTAATACAATAGATAATTTGTTGTTTAACAATAATTTAGCTACTTTAGCTATAGTTGTTGTTTTTCCAGAACCGTTGATGCCTACAAAGCATATAACGAATGGTTTTTTCTCCTTTACTTTTTCAATAAGATTGAATGAATCTACGCTTAATAATTGCTCTACTGATGTTTTTAATGTTTTTGTGATTACTTCTTCTATTTTTCCTCTGGGCAAGGGTTTTTCTACTATTTCCTGAACTAAGTCATCTTTGATCTTTTCAATAACTTCTACAGCAACATTATTTTCTAAAAGAGCTACTTCCAAATCCCAGAATATCTTTTCAAATTGATCTTTATTTATCTTTTTTGTTGTTATTTTTTCTTTTATTGTTTTGAAGAAACCTTTTTTCTGTGTTTCTGGTTCATCTTTGGGTTTAGTTTCTACTTCAGAAATCTCTACTTTTTGAGATTCTTCAGGTTCTTCAATTTCTTTTTCTATTTTTTTAATATCTTTTTTCTTGTCTTGTCTTTCCATCAATTCCTGTATTTTTGGAATCTCTTTCTTTTCTACTTTTTCCTGTATTTTTTCTTCCTTTTTTTCCAGTTCTTCTTTTTCTTCTTTGATTTCTTCTTTTTTTTGATATTCTTCTACTTCATCTTTAATTTTTACTTTTATTTCTGTTGTTTCTTTTTCTTGGATCTCTTCTTTTTGAATAGGTTCTTCTTCTTTTAAATCCTCTTTACTTTCTTGCTTAGTAAATTTATCTTTAAGTTTGGAGAAAAATCCTTTTTTGCTTTCTTCTATTTCTTCAACTGGTTTTTCTACTTCAATCTCTTCATTTGAACCTTCTTCTTCAATCTTAGCAGAAATATTCTTTATGCCGTTTTTTAACTTTTCTTTTAAGAATTTAAACATTTTATTGTATTTTTGAGGCTAATCCCTTTAATTCTTCTTGTAGATTAGAAGCATACATAGACATTTTTTGCATTTGCATATTCATTTTTGAATGTAATTCCTGCATTTCAGCTACTTGTTTTTCCATTAGCTTTTTTGTTGAATCGACGTCTTTTGAAACTACTGTGTCTGCACCTACATTTACAAGGAATTCTTTGTTGTCTTTTAATGATGCTTTTGCAAATATTCCAGAGCTTATTGGGACTAATATTTCATCTCCTTCGTTTGTTTTTTTGAATTCGTCTATGCCTACTGAATTTGCCATAAGCTCCATTAGCTGTTGCTCTACTGTTTGTGCTTGTTTTTGCATTTCTTTTAGCTGTTCTTCAATCATCTGCATTTCCATGTATTTTTCCTGTAATTTTTTTTCTTCTGGCTTCATTTTTTTCTTTTTTCCTCTATCTTTTTGTATAAATCATCAAACAAAATGCCCATTGGCGTTCCTTCATATATTTTTGTTATTGAATCTGATAATATTTTTGCTAATGAAATTATTTTTAATTTATCGAATTTTTTATCTTCTGGAATTTCTATTGTGTTTGTTACAATAACTTCTTTTATTGCATTGTCTTTTAACCTTTCTATAGCTGGTCCTGAGAATATAGCGTGTGTTGCTGTTATGAATATATCTTTTGCTCCTTTTTCTTTTAATGCTTTTGCAGCTCCTGTTATTGTTCCTGCACTATCAATTATATCATCTATAAGAATGCAGTTTTTATCTTTTACATCCCCTATGATGTTCATTATTTCTGCAACACCATGTTCTGGTCTTCTTTTGTCTATTATTGCAATGTTTACGTCAAATATCTTAGCAAGTTTTCTTGCTCTTCTTGCGCCACCTACATCAGGAGCGACTATTATTATGTCTTTTAATTCTTTATCCTGTATGCATTCTGCAATTAAGGTTACTGATTCAAGATTATCAACTGGGATATTGAAGAATCCCTGGATTTGGTCAACATGAAGGTCAAAAGTTACTACTCTGTTTGCGCCTGCTTTTTCTATTAAATTGGCAACTAATTTAGCTGAAATTGGTTCACGAGGTATGTTTTTTCTGTCTTGCCTTGAATAGCCATAGTAAGGCATTACAACATTGATTTCTTTTGCAGATGCTCTTTTACAGGCATCGATTATTAACAGAAGTTCCATTAGGTTTTCATTTACTGGAGGGGAAGTTGGCTGAATTATGAATACAGTAGAGCCTCTTACGCTTTTTTCTATATGAACGTATGTTTCTCCGTCATTGAAATGCTTTGTATTGATAGTTGTTAGAGGTATATCTAGGAATTTGGATATTTCTTTGGATAACTCTAAGTTTGAGCTTCCTGCGAGTAAACTAATCTTCTTTGACATTAAACCACCTGTTTGTATAGAATGAATATGGGTTTAAAAAGCTTTTGAAAAAACTGCGGTTTTTTCAAGACCTTAGAAAATTATGAATTTATAAAAAATCCTTTGAATTTTTTATGCGTAAAAAACGCTTTGCGTTTTTTTGCACAAGAAATGCTTCGCATTTCTTTGTGACCTAAAAATTCTTTAGAATTTTTAGATTTTCGTAAGGTTTTGCCTTTTATGCTTTTATGCCCAATTCATTATCAACTTCTTCAGAAGTCTTTTTTAATAGAATGTCAATATCTCCAAAGTGTTGCTGCTGGAATATGTCAATCTTTCTTTGGTTTGTGAGATGCAGTAAAGGGACAAAAGTATAGACTTTGTCTTCTTTTGTTGCTCCTTCTGGGATTAGTTTTGAAAATGTTAATCTGTTCTTTTTGTTTTCCCAGAAGAATACTTTTATTTTTCCGTAGATTTCTTTGATTATGTCTGATATATCTCTGCTTCTTTTTGGAATTCCAACATTCATAGGAGGGATGCTTTTTAGAACCCTTCTTCTTTTTACTTCAAGTGCTTTTTCCAGTGCACCCATAAGATCATAAATAGATACTTTTCTTTTTCTTGGCTGAGGAGTTCTTGGTATAAGGTTTTTTGGTATGTTTTCTTCTGCTCTTGGTTCAAGATCTTCTTCAAAGTTTAGTAATTCTTCCTCTTCTTGTTCATGAATTAATTTATCTAAATAATCTATATCTTCTCCAACTAATTTGTTTGATTTTATTTTTAATAGAATAGCAGCTGCAAGCAGTACTTTGCCTGAAACCCTGAAATCAAGTTCTTTTAGTTGTTTTATCATCTCTATGTATCTTTTTGTTAATGAAGAAACGTTAATATCCCATGGGTTCATGTGTTCTGATTTTACTGTTTCCTGGAGAATAGCCTGCCATGTAACTTCATCTTTATTGAACAACATATCAAAGACTTGTTCATGCGGCTCTTTATCAGAGTTGTTTGTTAATATCTGCTCCATATTTTATAATTAAAAGTCTAGATATAAAAAGGTTTTCATGGATTTTGATTAATAGAGAAAGCTTTTTATAGGATAATTAAATTCTACTAGTTAAAGGTAGTCATAAATTTGTGAGAGAAGCCATAAATTTCCTTTGGAAATTTAATGTTGCGGGCCCATGGTCTAGTGGTTATGACAACACCCTTACAAGGTGTAGATCCCCAGTTCGATCCTGGGTGGGCCCATTTGGGAGAAGCCATAAATTGGCTTCGCCAATTTAATTCCACTGCGATGGTGGTTGAGTGGTACAATACGACGTTGCCAACGTTGTGGCCCGAGTTCGATTCTCGGCCGTCGCATTTCTTTCCTTTCCATAATATTTATAAACAAATTACGTTCTCTAACTCTTAATGGGCCCATAGCTCAGTCTGGTTAGAGCGCCGTTCTCAGAAATTCGTTTTTCTGAAAGCGTAAGTCTTATATGAAGTTTTTGGATACAATTCAAAAAATCCAAGAATTCTCTAAGCCAGCCGGAGGTCCGGGGTTCAAATCCCTGCGGGCCCACTTTTTTCTTAAATTATTAAGGTAATATTTATATACCTATTCTACTATAATTTAAATCACCCCAACCAATGTTTCGACTATTAAATTATGATTTCCGCTAATGCTGAAAATCATTTAGATAGTCTCAACCAAGGAAAACTCGGTGATTTAAAATGAATTTTGATTTATCTAAGATAGAGTTTAGTAAAAGAGATTTACAAAAGTCTATCAAAATCCCTAAAAAATTAACACCTGATTTGGCTGAGATTATTGGTTTACATATAGGTGATGGCCATTTAGGATATAGGCGGAATAAAAGTGAATACTTAATACAATTATTAGGAAATCAAAAAACAGAAAGACAACATTATGATAATTATATATCTAACTTATGGAAATCTGTTTTTAATGTAGACCTAAGATTGAAGAATTTCCCCCATAATTGTTATGGTTTCAGAGTTTACTCTAAGGTTCTTGGAACCTTTTTTAATAGGGTTTTAGGAATGCCTATTGGTAAGAAATCTAAGATTATTAGGATACTCCCTATAATAAAAAATACTTGTAAAAATGGCATCTCACCAGAGATGATTTCATGTATTCGAGGTATTATTGATACTGATTTTTTTGTAAATAATGATCGTGGTCAGATAGCACTTGGAGCATGGTTTGCTAGCAAAAATCTTGTTTTGGATTTACATGAATATTTACAATTAGTTAATATGAGGCCAAGGCTTAGTTTAGATGTAACATATTATAACACTTCTTGTAATAAATATCTAACTAGGCATAGAATAATAATAAGAAAAAAAGCAGATATATCTCAATATGTTGAAAGAATAGGCTCAAATAACCCAAAGATTTATAAAAAGTTAATAAATCTTAGATTCTAAGTTGAATATACTTATAGGCCCCTATGGTGTAGAGGTTTTAAAACCGCACAATCCGGTCAATCATCTCGCCTTTTCGAGGCGAGGACATGGGTTCGAATCCCATTGGGGGCATATTTTTCAACCAGATTAACATTTATGATATTTCTTCTTATTACTCACAAAAAATGGATAAAATGTCAAGAACTATAGGTTCTTGAGCATGCTCAGAAATCTAAAAATTCAAAGAATTTTTAAGTCATAAAAAATCTTTGATTTTCTATAAATTTTAGATTTCCGACACATCCATAAAAAGTGAATAATAGAAACATTTAGAAGAAATCATTCTTATGAATCTAAAGAAGGTTAACAGCTCTGTTTAATTTCTATTTGTTCTAAACCCTAACCTTTCAAGCCTTCTCAGTTTCATACATTCTGGATTTCCACAGGTTACCATTCTATTGAACTGAGCAGGAAAATCTATATCTATGAACTTTTCCTTGCAGTATCTGCAGGTTTTGGTTTTCATTTTTCTTACATATCATCACACTCTATAAAAAACCAATATGCCTCTCTTTCGTCCATTGTTTTCACCTCTGTTTTATTCCTAAGATTTCTATTTTTCTCTGAATTCCATCATTTTGTCTGTCAGATCAAAATATCTTCTGAAAAATTCTGTGTATTGGTCTTCAAGTGGGTTTTCAAATTTTATTATTTTAATCACCTCGTTTTTTTGAAGTTAGAAATTTTATGTTTTGTAGGGGGGATATTTATTCCTAACTTACTTAGCCATCCAAATAAGCAAATCTGTTTTCAGACTCTTTTTCGCATTCTCTGCATAAGTATGCATCATGCAATGCACTTTTTGTTATTGTTGTACCACAGCTTAAACACCTTAATTTTTTCATTTATGCCTCCGAGATATTGCTTTCGTATACAGAACCACACCTAGCGCATTCATACGCGTAGCCGTTAAAGTTCATCTTTGTTCTGCAGTTATAACAATACACTTTTCTTTCCTCAAATGTAAATTTGTTTTCCATAACTTTCATTTTACACCTCAAACTTGTTTGAGGGGTTAGGAATTTTATTCCTAAGACCTCAAGCAACTGTTTCTTTTTTATAATCCATACCACAGATTGGACATGCAAATGAATTTCCATGGCTGCATCTCATTTCAGTCATGCATCCTCCACAGTAAAGTAGTGTTGGCACTTTATCAAGAATTATTGGTTCGCATCCAGGCATTGTTTCAATCATTTTTTTCATCTCGTTTATACTCTGGCTAAATAATGCCCAACAAATATTGAATCATCAATTGGGTATGCACCTAAATACGGATTGATGTTTTCTTCTTCGTTTGGTAATATACTTATTTCTTATCCCCACTATTAAACAAGTAAGAGAAACATTTATATATAACTTTACCATATGTTATATATAGTATATATGTAAAAGATTAAGCATATGCTTTTATATATAAACTATAAATTATTTATAAAATGTCGGAAATTTTCTAAAAGAAAATTTCTGAGCATGCTCAAGAACCATTGATTTTTTGACGTGGAGATGAAGTTTTCATTTCATTTATATCTAATATATGGTTCTTGACAATTACGTGGGGTGGTCAAAATTAATATGAGGAAATTGATTAGTTTTGGAAAGAATTCTTACATTGTTTCTTTGCCAAAGCAATGGGTTGATAAAAACAAATTAAAGAAAGGAGATTTGATTTCTATTGATGAAGATAAAGAGGGATTATTGTTACGAACTAATGTTATTAAGTCAAAAAAAGAAGAGCCTAAGTCAATAATAATCGATGCAGAGAAGAAGGAATTGTCTCAATTGAGAACAGAGATAATATCTGCTTATCTGGACAATTATAATGTTATTGAAGTTATTTTTGGGAGTCTGGCTATCCCAGATGTGAGAGATATGCTTAGAGATTTAGCTGGACTGGAGATAGTCAACCAGACTTCAACAAGAATTGTAGCAAAGGATTTGATTGATGTTAGTGAGGTTTCTATTACAACTATAATCCGAAGGATGGATAATATTACAAGGGCAATGCTTGAAGATACATACCATTGTTTTGATGAAACAGGAGGGCCTGAAAGCATAATACATAGGGACGATGATGTCAATAGGCTGCATTTCCTTACTTCCAGAGTTATAAGAAGCGCTTTGAAGGATGTCAGGATAGCAAATTCTCTGGGAACAAACCCATTAAAGCTGCATTCAGACCATACTGTGACGACAATGATAGAGCGGATAGCAGATAATGCAAAAAGGATATGCAGATTACTTGAACATACAAAACTGGACAAGAAGTGGTGTAATGAACTAAAGGATGTATTTAACAGTATAAAACAGAGTTATATTGATGTTATGAAAGCTTATTATACCCATGATTCAAAGATAGCTCTCGAAGTTGAGGGAACAAATAGAGCGAGAATATTTGCCTGTGAGCAATTCTTTGATAAGCATAATCATAAGGATTTGAAATATAGCGACGGGAATAAGCATGGAATTTGCAACTTTAGGTCTGCATGTGGTGCGACGGCAAGAATAATAGAAAATATGAAAGAGATGGCTTCTGGTGTTAAGTATATTGCACGGACTGTTATTGGTGGTGGTTAAATAATATTAGAATTAAGAAAAGATTTGGTTTACTCTACATTTAATACTGTTTTCCAATCTTTTTTGACCATTATCTTTTTAATTTGATTTGGAGTATATGCTGAAGTATCATAATCGGTTTTAATCCAAGATATTTTTTCTTTCCATTCTTTTCCGTTTAAAATTTTAGAAGTTTGAGAAGGGTTGAATTTTCTTGTTTCCATTACAGATTTATAATGGTCTTTAACCCAGCCTAATTTAGCTTCCCAATTAGCATTAATAACAATTTGGCTGTAGTGATAACCATTAAAACCCATTGGTTTTAGAACATTATTAAAATGACCTTTTGCCCAATCCAATTTAGCTTCCCAATCAGCATTAGTAACAATCTTACTGTAATGATAACCATTGAAACCCATTGGTTCTAGAACCTTTTCAAAATTATCTTTCGCCCAATCCAATTTCTCTTCCCAACTAGAATTTCTAACAATCTGACTGTAGTGATAACCATTGAAACCCATGGGTTTTAGAACATCATTAAAATGATCTTTTGCCCAATCCAATTTAGTTTTCCAATTAGCATTTCTAACAATCTGGCTGTAATGAGAACTATTGAAACCCATTGGTTCTAGAATGTCATCAAAATTATCTTTTGCCCAATCCAATTTAGCTTTCCAATCTTCACCCACTACAATCTGACTGTAGTGATAACCATTGAAACCCATTGGTTCTAGAATATCATCAAAATTATCTTTTGCCCATTTCAATTTAGTTTTCCAATCGTTACCCATCACAATCTGACTGTAATGATAACTATTGAAACCCATTGGTTCTATAATTTCTTTAAAATGATCTTTTGCCCAATCCAATTTAGCTTCCCAATCAGCATTAGTAACAATCTGGCTGTAATGAGAACCATTGAAACCCATTGGTTCTAGAATTTCTTTAAAATTATCTTTCGCCCAATCCAATTTAGCTTTCCAATTTTTACCTACTACAATTTTACTGTAATGATAACCATTGAAACCCATTGGTTTTAGAACATCATCAAAATTATCTTTCGCCCAATTTAATTTAGCTTTCCAATCAGTATTAGTAACAATCTGGCTGTAATCAGAACCATTGAAACCCATTGGTTTTAGAACATCATCAAAATGATCTTTTGCCCAATCCAATTTAGCTTCCCAATCTTTACCAGCTACAATCTGGCCGTAATTATAGCCATTGAAACCCATTGGTTTTAGAACATCATCAAAATTATCTTTCGCCCAATCTAATTTATCTATCCAGTTTTTACTAGCTACAATCTTCTTATAATCATCACCATTAAAGTCATTATCAACCAAAAAGTTTAATAAATCTTGATTTGAGGTAAGATAGTCTAATTTATCATTACCTCCATACATAATTCCAATCTTGGTTTTTTCTTTTTCTGTGAGTAAATCATCTATAGTAGCCATACTTGTTAGAGGTAAATGGTACTTTATAAGGCTTTCTATCATTTACTACTATTTAGTTAATACTATTAGCTAAACAACTAAAATAGAATTAATATCCTTCAAAAACAATCTTTTTATCGTTTTTAATCAAGACAGTACCGTTTCCTTTTTTTACTTCACCAACTATCTGAGCTTCTTCTTTATACTTTTTTGCGATTGATACTGCCTTTTCTGCATCATCTTTATCTACAATTAGGAAGAATCCCATTCCCATGTTGAATTTTTGGTACATTTGTTTATCTGTAAAACCAGATTCTTTTTGGGTTAATTCGAAAATAGGCTGAGGCTTAATTGGATTGTTTATTTCAAACTGGAATCCTTTTATTCTGTTTAGATTCTTTAAACCATAGCCTGTGTTGTTTATTCCTAAGAGTTTCATTTCATCTGCAATAGCGGCAACAGATTTACAGTAGATTTTTGTAGGCTCTAATAATAGTTTTCCTATGGTTGAATTGTCGAATTTATCATTTAGGCTGAATTTTCCTTTATAACTTTTTTTGAATTCAGGTCTTGTTTCAAAATCTCCGTTTAATAGATTTAATCTTAGGTCTGTATAACCATTAGAATGTGGACCTGAGCTTTTTAATGCTATAATCTTGTCTCCTTCTTTTACATTAGTGTGAATATCTTCTTTTTTAATGAAACCAATCATTCCTCCTGCAATATCAAATCCAAATCCTGGTTTTGTAGCAGATATTAATTCATCAACAGAAGCTGTTTCTCCTTTTCCAAAATTAATATGTATAGAGCTTCTTAATATGTCTCCAACTTCGCACATTTCTAATCCTTTTACAACACCTTTAATCAGTTCTCCAGTAATTCCTTTTTCTTGTATTTTTGACTGGACTGCGAAGTAATCTATGAATAAGAATGGAGAAACTTTACCAAATGTTATTAAGTCATTTGCTGACATTGCAACTAAGTCTATGCCGACTGTGTCGTATTTTTCCATTGCTTCTGCTAATATCAGTTTAGTTCCTACACCATCTATTGCACAAGCCATGAAATGCTCTGGAAAAAGTTTATTTTCATATAATTCAGCAAACATTCCGTCTGAGATTGAGGACATATCTTGCTTTAGTTTAGAAGGTATGGCTTTCTTAATAGCAGAAACAGCTTTTGCCTCTCTTTTTTGATAGTCTGCGTCCATATTAATTATAAATTATTATTGGTTTATAAAATTATTGGATTTTTAATTGTTTAAAACACTTTTAAACTCTGAAAATTCATTGAATTTTCAGCTCTTTTTTCCAAAATCCACAGATCTTTTCAACCTTTTTATTGGCAATCCCAATATACTTTTCAGGATTCTTTAAGATTTCAATTTGTTTTTTTGTGAACTTGTCAAGATAAGGTTTTAGTTTATTGTCTTTGAATAATAGGTCTCTAAATGGCTTCCCTGTAGCTTGGCTTTGCAATGTAAGTTCTCTTACATATTCATGCGCATCTGGATGATTATGTGCTGCTAATAAGATGTATGCAGGCTCTGCTGTTATCATCTCTTTGTTCATGTCGAAGTTTTTCTTTAGGTTTTTCTTGTCTACTACCAGTTTTGACATTACCCTGTTTAATCTCGTTATTGATGTGTAAAGTCCTGCTAATATTTCTGTTACAAACCTTGAAGATGCGGAATTTGTCAGGTCTCTTTGGTGTTCGCAGATCTGATCCATGTATAATGTGGACATTCTTGGCATGAACTCTTTCCACATTGATTTAACGTTTTCAAAATTGATGGGGTTTCTTTTGTGAGGCATTGTTGAAGAGCCAACTTGTTTTTTTCCAAAGGCTTCTGCAACTTCTGCTATTTCAGATCTTTGCAAATGTCTCATGTCATCTGCTAAATTAGCCAAAACACCAAAACAGCTTATGATTGAGTGTATGAAGTCAGCCATATACTCTGCCTCTACAACTTGAGTGGATATAGGGGATGGTTTTAGCTTTAGTTCTTTTAATATTTCTTTTTCAAATTCTTCAGGATCATCAAAGAACAATGAAGAAGCATTGTAAGAACCTACTGCTCCTGCTATTTTTCCTCTTAAATTGTCTGCTGTCTTTTGAATTGCTTTTATTCTTGTTCCTGTTCTTGAAACGTATTGCGCTATTGCAAAACCAAATGTAATTGGCTCTGCGTGCTGGCCATGTGTACGTCCTATTTGAGATGTATCTTTCTCTCGTAATGCCAGATGTATAAATGTTCTTTCTAGGTTAATTAGTGCAGGTATTAGAACATCATTTGAAAAGTCCTTAAATCTTGCCGCATCTGCTGTGCAGATAATATCATGAGATGTTGTTGTAAAATGTACATAAGGCCTTGCTTTGTCTGATACTCTTTTCATTATAGAATTTGCTAAAGCCCTAATATTGTGTTTTATCCTGTCTTCTTCTATGTAGACTTCCTGAGCAGTTATTTGTTTGGAGGCTCTTTCAACTTCGTCTGCAATTGCTTTTGTGCAAATTCCTTTTTTTGCAAGTGTTTTTGTTAAAGCTGCTTCTACTTTTGCTAAATATTTGACTGCTCCTTCTTCTGAAAGATAAGGCTTTAGCTTTTCTTTTGTTTTTTCTTTTCTTCCATAATATCTGAAGTCTAAGGGCGAGATATTTTCAAATAAAGGTATTAATTCTTCTTTTTCTTTTGTTTCTTCTGTTTCCATTAGGTTTTCAATGTTTTTAAGGAGTTTGTTGCTTTTGTTTAGTTTTATAATTTTTTTGTTTTTATCCTTTACTTCGTTTATTAGATTATGTTTTTTGAATATTTGTATAGTGCCATGGACCTTTGCAGGGCTGATTTTTAGCCTTTCTGCAATATCTCTTATATGTAATGATTCTCTTTCTAATAGATTTAGAATTTCTATGTTCTTTTTTGTAAATATTTCTGATAATTCCATTTTATCACCAGATTAAATGAAATGTTCATTATTTATAAACCTTTCGATTGTTTTAGATAGAGATTGTTTTTTAATTAAGAACGATATTATTTTGTAGAACTAGCTTTTACTGTTTGATATAGTGTTAGAATTGTCCCTTCTAATTGGTTGTTTACTTGTTGGCCATTCATGTTTCCTTGATTATCAATAAATCCTCTTTTTAGCAGATAATCTTTCGAAAGCTCTAAGAATTCTTCTGTTAGGTTTACTTCTATTCTATCTGCATTTATTGGAACATTATTCCTTCTATTTATCCAAGAATCTACTTTTTTAAATTTTAAGTCTGATGAATATATGTTGCAACTTTGGTTTTCAGTATCTCCTTCTTCAATAAGGTTCTGAAGATATCTTCCTGTTCTGAGTAAAAAAGGCAAAGAATCTCTATCTCCTTTGTAAGATCTAGCTAATTGTACGTCTACAGCTGCTTTTTTTTCTTGTAATTCTTTAGCACTAGACTCTACTAAATAATTCAATTCGCTAGCTTGAAGTAGTGTTAATTTAGTCATTTAGTATTTACAAAACATATTTCATATATAAATCTTTTGTTTTTAACTATTACTAAGTAATAACTATTTAATTAATCTTAACAATTTATTATGAACTTTCCCATTAGAAGCAACATAATCTTTTATATTTGTAGTCCATCTTTTTCCGTTTAAATCAGTAACTTTACCGCCTGCTTCTTCAACCAGTAATAAAGTTGCAGCATGATCCCATGAGTTTGAGTCAAAGTCGATGTTTATTCCTGCTTTGCCTTCTGCTACTAAAATATTATTGTATACAGCAACTCCAAATACTCTGAAACGCCATGTCAGTTTGGCTAATTTCTTCAGAATTCTTATTTTAGTGTCTGTTTGTGTTCTTAACTTAGCATCATATATGAGTAAGCATTTTTTTAATTTTGTTTCATTGTTTACTTGAATTCTTTTTCCATTGCAGAAAGCGCCTTTTCCTTTTTTTGCATAATAAAGTTTTTTAAGAAATGGCATATAAATAACTCCTAAGATAATTTCTTTTTTATGCTCTAAAGCTATAGAAACACCAAATAATGGATTGTCCATGATGAAGTTATGTGTTCCGTCTAGTGGGTCAATAATCCATCTGTAATCTGACTTTTTGTTGCTTGAACCTAATTCTTCGCATATTATATTATGTTTGGGATATTGCTTACCAATTATCGCTCTTATTTTATTTGTGCTTTCTATGTCTGCTTTTGTGAAGTAGCTGTTATCTTTTTTTGTTTTTTTCTCTATGTTTTTACCAAAGTATCTTAATTGAATCTTTCCAGCTTCTTTTGCTGCTTTTAATGCTGTTTGTTTAAAGGTCATTATTAAAGAATAATATTTAATATTATTTAAACTATCTGTTTTATGCGAATAGGGGACATATAACTTTAAAAATAATGTAATATTCTACTATATTATGTCAGAAAAAAGCCTAATTAGAAGATATGCTGGGCCTATGTTTTTTTCAGCTGTTGCTCATTTAGTAGGTTTGGGGATTACTGCTTATTATTGCAATCCTAACCTTGTGGATGATTTAGTGGATAAGGTTGCGAGTTATACACCATCTAATCAAGTGAAAAGGCTCGAAGAAGATATGGAACAGTTGGATAAACATATGAAAGAAGAACTTGCAAAGTTAGACAGAGAGCTAGAGCAAGGACATAATAAATTTGTTGTTGATCTTCAGCAGATGCATGCCAAATTTGAATCGGATATGGATGAAATGTTTGCTGGATATTCAACTAGAATGCGGGAAAGGCAGGAAAAACTTCAAGAAGAAGTCGATGCAACTATGAAGAGAGTTGATAAGTTCATCAGATGGCATAATCTTTGTTCTAATGATGCAATTGATGATACTTTTGAACAATATTTTTTAGATCATTATACTCCCGACAGGAGAAATTTTACTAAGATGTTTCAAAGTTATTGTGCGACATATTTATACAGGCACAGAGATGTAGAGCCGATAGAAAACCTGCTTCTGGCGAATCGAGGAATAGATGAGATGTTTTATTTGAAAGCAGAGATTGACCTTGATGGAACATTTAAGTTTACCGGCATCACTTCTAATCCTGAATTTAGAGATTTGGGCAATCAAGTTAAGAAATACTATAAAACAATTTTTGAGAAAATGCCTGGTCACTTCATGCCCCCTTCAGTAGTAGGTATTCGTAATCCACATACCCTAACATATGTTATACATAATCCTTTATTGATAGGAAAAAATCAAGAATAACCCCATTTAGTATCAAATAAAAACTAAAGATATCCTTTTTCTTTTAAATTATCTTCAATTCTTTTAGAAACATCTCCAACTTCTTTTTTGAATTCAGCTCCAGTTATCATTTCGAATAATTTAATATATTTCTTGCTTAGTTCTATTACTAATTCTTCCGGCGCTTCTGGTAAAGTTTTATCCTTGTAAGGGTCACAATGTTCTTTAAACCATAGCCTTAAGAATTCTTTGTCTATGTTTTCAGGCTCTTGGTCATTTGCAAATCTTTCTTCATAAGTTGCTTTAATCCAGTATCTGGATGAGTCTGGTGTATGGATCTCATCTATTAGAAAGATATTTCCTTCTTCATCATATCCAAATTCATATTTTGTGTCAACTAATATTAATCCGTTTTTTGCTGCTATTTCCTGACCTCTTTGGAATAGTTTTAATGTTTTATCTGCAACAAAGTTCCATTGTTCCTGAGTCATTAAGTTTTGCTTAACAATTTTTTCAGCTGATATTTTTTCATCATGTTCATCTGATTTTGTTGTTGGTGTAATTATAGGTGTGTCGAATTTCTGGTTTTTCTTTAAGCCTTCTGGTAGTACATTTCCGCAGAACATCCTTTCTCCTTTTTGGTATGCTGTCCATGCTGCTGTGGAGGTTACTCCTGTTATGTACCCCCTTATTACAAATTCTACTGGGAAAACATTTAATTTTTTACAAACAACCACATTTGGGTCTGGAACGTCGATAATATGGTTTTTAACAATATCTTTTGTTTCTTTAAACCAGAATGCAGATGTTTGTGTAAGGACTTGTCCCTTGAATGGTATATTTGCAAGATTTCTGTCAAAAGCTGACTGCCTGTCTGTTGCTATCAGAAATATCTTGTCTTCACCAATATATACATCTCTTACTTTTCCTTTGTATTTCTTGCCTAATCCTTCAAGGTCTGTTCCTTTTAGTGTAAATTGTATTTGTTCTTTAATCTGATTGTCTTCTGTCATTATTCCTCACCTTTTATTGCTTTATCGCTTTCTTTAACTTTATTTTTTAGGTTTTCCCTATATTGTTCTAATTTAAAAGTATATTTGTTGTTTATGTTAAGAATTTCAATTGCAGCTAGGGCAGCATTCTTTCCATTGTTTAGACCAACCCATAATCCATGAGCACTGTGTTTTAATACATTTAAGGCTGCTTCTGCTTTATCATCATCTTTTAATAAAATTGGACAGTATATGACTAAAGCATCTTTTTCAGGAATATCTTCATCTAAAGAGACAAACTCTATGTTTATACTGTCTTTTTCTATAGATTCTGATTTTTTTATTTGTATGTCAAATTCTTCAAAGATTGCCTCTGCTTTTCTTACTGCTTCGTTTGGTATTTCGCTTATTATGTTGATTGAAACTTGTGGTTTTAGAAGTTTAATAGCGTTTTTAACAGCTATTTCTGTCTGGTTAATGCCAACGCTTAAAACAGGTATTCCAGAAGGCATCTGCATTATTGATAATAAAGCATCTAAGCCTTGGTAACTTCCTTGGCATGGAACTCCTATTACTGGTTTTATTGTTTTTGAAGCAACTACTCCAGGCAGAGCTGCTGATAATCCAGCACCTGCAATGATCAAGTTAGAATCTGTTTTTATTATCTCCTCTAGTTCATCAGGAGTTCTGTGAGCAGAGCTTATTCTTAACTCTGTTTCTATTCCTTCTTTTTTCAATCCTTTTATTATTTCTTTGTAAACAGGTTCGTCTGAACTTGATCCGAAAACAACTAATACTTTTGGCATAAAATCACCCCTCAAGAAAAGATTAATTATATTGGTTTATATATTTTATTGTTTTGGTGTGGATGAAGGTGTTTTTAGGTTGTGAAGAGTTTATAGAGAAGGTTTATAAGGCAATATCTATTCTTGTTGATTATGCATTCAGTATTAGATGGTGGTCCTGGAAAAACAATTAATGAGAAAGTTAGATGGCAGTTTAGACATGTTTGTGCTAATGGACTTAGTGTAATTGATAAAGAATATATCGGACATGAAATTGATAGATTATGTGAGGAAATAAACCATAGAGATGAAATTGAGCCTTTGTATCAGATACAACTTGCTGTAATCATTGGAAGATTCATGGCTTCTGATGAAATGAGAAATATGGAACCACCAACTACAGATGAATGGACTGATGAACACGAAAAACAGAGAAGTGCAGCTATTGAAGTGTATAAACAATGTCTTGGCAGAATAGATGAAGTTATAGGTTATACTCCTTGATATTTTTAAACAACTTCACCAACAACATAGATAGAGCCTGTAACTAGAATTAAATCATCCTTTTTTGCTTTGTTCTTTGCGTATTTTAGCGCTTTCTTTGTATCTTTTATGATTATTGGGTTGTTTACATGTTTTGCTAATATTTTAGGGTCTAATGCTCTTGGTATTTTTGGCTTCACAAGGATTACTTCATCTGCTAAAGGGGTTAATTCTTTTAATATGCTCTTATGGTCTTTATTTTTTAGGATTCCTATTATTAAATATAGTTTTTTTCTTTTTATCTTTATTATTTCTTTTTTTAATGCTTTTATTGCATCCAGATTATGTGCGCAGTCAACCAATATGTTTTTTGAGAGGAATTCTAATCTTCCATGCCAGATTGTTTTTAGTAATCCGTTTTTTACTGCATCTTTAGTTATTTTTAGATTATAATATTGATTTAATGCTTTAATTGATTTTAATGCAATAGAAGCATTTTTTAACTGGAAATCCCCATTTAGATTTAATGAACAGCTTTTTATTGGTTTTCCATTGGTGTATAATGTAGCATTTTTCTTTTGGGCTGTTTTTTTAATAACTTCTAAAGCAGAACCAGATGTTCCTGTTATTACTGGTATCTTGTTTTTTATTATTCCTGCTTTTTCATAAGCGATTTCTTCAATGGTTTCTCCTAGGTATTCCTGATGCTCTAAACTTATGTTTGTTATTACTGAAATTAATGGAGTTATAACATTTGTTGCATCTAATCTCCCTCCTAAGCCAACTTCACATACCAGAAAATCTAGGTTCATATCTCTGAAATAAAGAAAAGCCATTGCTGTTATTACTTCAAAGAAAGTTTGGGATGTTATGAATGGCTTTACCTTTTGGAAGTATTTTACTAAATCTTCTTTTGATATTTTTTTATTGTTTATTAGAAACCTTTCTCTGAAATCCTTTAAATGAGGGGAAGTGTACATTCCTACTTTGTAATTGGCTTCTTTTAAGATAGAAGAAAGCATTGCACATACAGAACCTTTTCCATTTGTTCCTGCAATGTGGATAACTTTTAATTGTTTTTCTGGGTTTTTTAATTTTTTTAGTAATAATTTTATATTTTTTAAGCTAAGATTAAAGTGCCCTTTGTGCTCAGAGCCTGTTAATCTGTAGATTTCTTTAATAGTTTGATTGTAGTTCATAATAAGAATAAGTTCTAAGGTTATTAATAAAGTTAATGTTTAAACAACCTTACACCAGTAAATACCATTGCAATACCTAATTCGTCGCATTTAGCAATTACTTCAGCGTCTTTCTTAGCACCGCCTGGCTGGATTATTGATTTTATTCCTGCTTCTGCTGCTGCTTCGACTGCATCTGGGAATGGGAAGAATGCATCTGAGGACATTGAGCCGTCCTGTGCTCTTCCTTCTGATTTTCTTTTTGCGATAATAGAAGCGTCTATTCTTGACATTTGGCCTACGCCCATTCCATAGCCTGTTTTGTCTTTTGCAAAAACTACTGAATTTGATTTTGTGTGCTTGTTTACTTTCCATGCAAATTTCATGTCTTCAATTTCTTTTTCAGTTGGTTTTCTTTTTGTAACACATTTAAGCTCTATCTTATCTATATCAGGCCATTCTCTTGATTGTATTAAAATTCCACCTACTACTTTTTTCATATTATATCCTTTGTCTGATTTTGTTAATTTGCCTATTTCTAAGATTCTGCAGTTTTGCTTGTTTTCTTTTAAGAATTTTAAAGCATCTTCATCAAATCCTGGAGCTATTAAAAGTTCAATGAATTTTCCTTTTGTCATTTCTGCTACTTTTAATGTACATTGTCTGTTTAAAGCTATAACACATCCAAAAGCAGACATTGGGTCTATACCATATGCGTCTTCGAATGCTTTTTCAATTGTGTCTCTTTCTGCAACACCACATGGATTAGCGTGTTTTATTACAGAAACAGCTGGATTTGTGAATTCTTTTACTAGTTCTAAAGCTCCGTCTCCATCGAATATATTATTATAACTTAGTTCTTTACCCCATAATTGTTTAGCATTCACGATGCTTGTTTCATTTAAGCTTGATTCTTTGTAAAAAGCACCTCTTTGATGAGGGTTTTCACCATATCTTAGGTTTTGTATTTTTTCATATGGGAAAATTACGTTTTTTGGAAATTCTTCTTTGTTTAGATAATTTGAAATCATGCTGTCATATACTGCTGTTTTTTCAAAAACTTTTTTTGCAAGTTCTTTTTTTTCTTCTAAACTTATTTCTTCTTTATTTTTTAATTTTTTAATAATTTTTTGATAATCTTCTGGATCTGTTAATACAATTACATCCTGAAAGTTTTTTGCAGCTGACCTTATCATAGAAGGACCGCCGATGTCAATCATTTCAATTGTTTCTTCAAAGCTTACTTTCTTTTTTACTGTTTCTTCGAATGGATAAAGGTTTACAACAACCATATCAATCATTTCAATATTATTTTCTTTTGCTTGTTTCATATGAGCTTTGTTGTTTCTTAAAGCTAATAATCCTCCATGAATTTTTGGATGAAGGGTTTTTACTCTTCCATCCATCATTTCGGGAAATTGAGTATAATCAGAAACATCCTTTACATTGATGTTGTTTTCTTTTAGTTTTTTTGCTGTTCCACCTGTTGATAAGATTTCAACTCCAAGTTTGTCTAATTCTTTTGCAAATTCTACAATTCCTGTTTTATCAAATACTGAAATTAATGCTCTCATTTTAAATCACCTTCTATTGTTACTTTGTGTCCTTCAACTTTTATTTTGTTGTCTCTAAATAGTTCAATTCCTTTAATTATTATATCCTGTTCTGCTTTCTGCACTTTTTCTTTCAATGAATCTACTGTTTCATTTTCATCTATTTTAACTTCTTTTTGCAGTATTATAGGTCCTGTGTCTGCCCCTTCATCTATGAAGATTAAGGATGCTCCTGTAATTTTATCTTTGTTTTCTAAAACAGTTTCATGAACTCCTTTGTCCATTCCTCCTGCGTATTTTGGCAATAAGCTAGGATGTATGTTCATTACTTTGTTTAGCCATTCATTTACAAACCATGAAGACATCAGTTTCATATAACCGATTAATAAAACTAATTCGATATTATTCTCTTTTAGCAGTTTATCTACTTCTTTATCATATTCTTCTCTTTCTTTTCCTTTTGGATCCAGGAAAATAGCTTTTAGATTGTGTTTTTTAGCTCTCTCTAGAATATATGCATCTTGTTTGTTGCTTAAAACAAAAGAAATCTCAACATTTTGTAGTTTATTGCTTTCTATAGCATCAATTACTGACTGTAAGTCAGTTCCTTTTGTTGAGCCTAGTACGGCAATCTTTAACATTCAAACCACCGTATTGAAAGAACATTGTTGTTGTTTATAAAGCTTATGATTGTATAGTATAGTTAACTTTTGTAACTTGTGTCAATGCTGCGCTTCGTGCGAGTGTACTATATTAAGAAGCGAGCAAGGATTCTCATAAGACAATATGTTATGCTTGGACTTCGCTTGGCAGCATTGTCATTTAAGTTGATTGAGAAATCTTTAGTATATCTTTTTTTGAAGTTCCATACATTCCAATGTATTTTCTAATAAGCATGCAATTGTCATTGGTCCTACGCCTCTTGGGACAGGTGTGATGTAACCTGCAACTTCTTTAACATTCTCATCAACATCACCTACTAATTTGTCATAAACTTTGTTTGTTCCAACGTCTATTACAATTGCACCTGGTTTTACCATGTCTTTTGTTATTGCTCCTGGCTTTCCGATTGCAACTACCAGAATATCTGCCTGTAGAGTGTAATCTTTTAATGGTTTAGTTCTTGAATGGCACATTGTTACTGTGCAGTTTTTTTGCTGTAAAAGCAGAGAAACTGGCTTGCCTACAATATTTGACCTTCCAACAACAACAGCGTGTTTTCCCTCTAATTTTACTCCTGTTGATTCTATAAGCTTGATAACTCCTTTTGGAGTTGCAGATACGATTAGATTTTGTCCAATAAACAAATTTCCCATGTTGATTGGGTTAAAGCCATCTGCATCTTTATGAGGGACTATAGCGTTAATTATTAATTGTTCATCAATATGCTTAGGTAAAGGTAATTGTACTAACATTCCATGAATTTTATTATCGCTATTAAGTTCGTCTACTACACTTAATAATTTCTCCTGAGATATATCTTCAGGTAGGATAATTTTTTTAGAATAAAATCCAACTTCATTGCATTTTTTTTCTTTCATATTTACATAAACTTCTGAAGCAGGATTATTACCCACTAAAACGACTGCAAGACCGGGTTTTTCCTTTAATTTAGATACTTTTTTCTTTAGTTCGGTTCTTAGCTTTTCTGCTATTTCTTTTCCGTTTATTATTTTGGCTGTCATTTTAGTCAAATTCCCGATATATAGGAAATTCATCACAGAGTTTTTTAATCTTTCCTTTTATGTCTGTTTTTAGGCTATTATTCTCAGAATCTTTTAATATTGTAGATATCCATTCTCCTATCACTTCCATCTCTTTTTCTTTCATTCCTCTTGTTGTTAGGGAAGGAGTTCCTATCCTTACTCCAGAAGGATCAAATGGGCTTCTCTCTTCAAATGGAATTGTGTTTCTATTAGAGTATATTCCTGCTTCTTCTAATGCAGTTGCTCCAATCTTTCCTGTAATTCCTACCGAAGTTACATCCATAAGAATTAAATGATTGTCTGTGCCTCCTGAAATGATTCTTATCTTGTTGTCGGATAATACTTTTGCTAAAACAGAAGCATTTTTCTTTATCTGTTCTTGGTATGGTTTAAAGTCTGGCTGCATTGCTTCTTCAAAGCAGACTGCTTTTGCTGCAATTACATGCTCCATAGGACCACCTTGCAAGCCAGGAAAAACTGCTTTGTCAATCTGTTTTGCATATTGCTCTTTGCATAATATAATTGCGCTTCTTGGACCCCTTAATGTTTTATGGGTTGTTGTTGTTATGATATCTGCACTTTTGCAGTTTTTATGAACACCACCAAGAATTAATCCTACAATATGAGAAACATCTGCCAGGTGAACTGCACCAATTTCATGAGCTATTTTTGTAAACTTGTCAAAATCAATCTCTCTTGGGTAAGCTGTTGCTCCTGAGATAAGTAATTTTGGCTTTTCTTTATGTGCAAGTTCTGCTAATTTATCATAATCTATCAATTCAGTATCTTTTTCGACACCATAATGGACCATGTTGTATAGTTTTCCTGAGAAATTGACATGGCTGCCATGAGTTAAATGACCTCCATGAGTAAGGTTCATGCCCATTGCCTTATCTCCTACTTCCAACATTGCAAAATAAACTGCCTGGTTGGCAGTAGAGCCTGCATTTGGCTGTACATTGGCGTGATCTGCTTTGAATAGTTTCTTTGCTCTTTCAATAGCTAAATTTTCAATCTGATCAATAAATTCATTTCCTTTATAGTATCTTTTGCCCGGATAACCTTCTGAGTATTTGTTTGATAGTGGGGTGCCCATTGCTTCTAAGACAGCTACAGAAGCGTGATTTTCAGAAGGAATCATACAAAGGCCGTTTTTTTGCCTGTTTATTTCTTTTTGTACTAAGCTGTAAACAACCTTGTCTTTCTTTTTTAATGAGTCTAACATAATTTTCACCCCATAAATCCAAGAATCTGCATTATTTATATAATTTTCTATTGGATTTTTATTAGTATTGTTAAATTCTGTTGTGGCAATACTGCGCTCCGTGCGACTGTACTAGGCGATGATGCGAGCAAGGATTCTCACAACTCAATGTGTTTATTCTGGACTTCGCTAGGCAGCATTGCCATCTGTGACAGTACTGCGCTCCGTGCGAATATATTATGGATGATGCAGCCAAGTACTTTCGCAAGACAATATGTTTAGCTTGGACTTTGCTGGGCAGTACTGTCACTTAAGTTGACTATACTTCTTCACTAATTACTTTATCCAACTTAACATCCCATTCATCATTGGGAATTATTTCAAGAATTTGCAGATTAAATGCTAATCCAATTTTTTTATTTTTGAATTTTTTTAGGAAATTATCATAGTAGCCTTTGCCATAGCCTATTCGATGATTTCTTTTGTCGAATGCTATGCCTGGAACAATTACTAAATCAATATCTTTAGTATTTATCTTTTCTATTACAGAAACTTCAAAAATCCCATATTTGTTTTTTTTATCCAGTTCTTCAATGTCTTTAATCTTTGATGCAATTATTATGTTGTCTTTTACAATTGGAATACATATTGTTTTATTTTTTAATGATTTTTTAATCATATCTAAGGTGTTAACTTCAGAACCAAAAGAAGCATAGAACATTATTATTTTTGCTTTTTTATATTCTTTAGAATTAAATAATTTGTCTTTAATAATTTTAGATTTGTTTATTACTTCTTCTTTGCTTAGTCTGTTTCTTTTTCTTAATATAACACGTCTGTTTATGTGCTTCATTATAGTTATAAAATAGGGGGTAGTTAATAAAATTTATTGTTTACTAGAATACATTTAGTGATTATTATTCTCCCAGCTCAGCTTTCCTTCAATTGCTTGCGCAATATTGGTTAAATGGTCACCTATTTTTTCTAAGTTCATTAATAAATCAATGAAAACAACACCAGACATATGTTTGCAGATACCTTTGCTTACTCTGTGTACATGAGATATTCTGCATTCCACAACAAGATGGTTTATTTTTTCTTCTTTGTCTATTATGTTTTTAACTAATCTCTTGTCTAGATTGGGTAAAGCATTAATTGCATAATCAATCATTTCCCTTATAACTGAATCTATTCTTTTTATTTCTTCTTCAGCTATTTTACTGAATTTTAATCCAAAATCTATTTTTCTTTCTGCAAGTTCTGCCAGGTTTACAGCATGGTCTCCTATCCTTTCTATGTCATTTATAGAATGCAATAAAGCAGGAACCATGGCTGCTTCTTTTTCAGTTATTTCCTTTTCAGTTATTTTTTGCAAATAATCTGTAATTGCTATTTGCAGCTCATCAACAAGATCTTCTCTTGCCAATACTTTTTGTATATCTTTTTTATTATTAGTATAGAATGATTTCATTGCATTCTCTGTCATTTCTTTTGCAAATTTTAATGTTCTTAGAATTTCTTTTTTAGAAGCTTCTATGGCTATAGGTGGAGTGTTTAACAGGGCCTTAGCCAGATATTTTGGACCTTGTTCTATTATTGGCTCTTCACCAGGAATCATCTTTTTCATCATTCTGGCTAATAAGGGTGTGAAACCAATAAATATTGCTGCATTTACTATATTAAATATGGTATGGAAGTTTGCTATTTGCCTCATTAAATTAGTTGAGCTGCGAAACGATATGATTATGAATAAAGGGAATAATATTAGCGCAATGGCTGTTCCAATAACCTTAAAGACAACATGCGCAACAGCAGCTCTTTTTGCGCATTTGTTTGTTCCTATGCTTGCCAGCATAGCAGTTATGCATGTTCCGATATTTGCACCTAAAACAAGAGGGATTGCTCCCCTTAGGTCCAACAGTCCTACACCTGCAAGAGTTAATATAATCCCTGTACTGACTGATGAACTTTGAACAATGGCTGTGGCGATTGTTCCTACAAGCACACCCAGGAAAGGGTTATGGCTAAATCTGGTAAAAGATTCTTTTATGATGGCACTTTGGCCAAGGGGCTTTACACCAGATGCCATGATATTTAAGCCTAGAAATAAAATTCCAAATCCCAGAATAGCTTCTCCTAATTGCCTTGTTCTTTTCTTTTTTCCAAATAGGTACATTGCTGCCCCTATTCCTACAATAGGTAAAGCATAATCTGTTAGTTTAAAGGCGATTAATTGCGCTGTAATGGTTGTTCCAATACTGGCTCCGATCATTATAGGAATTGCCTGAACCAATGACATTAAGCCGGCGTTGACAAATCCAACTACCATGACTGTTGTTGCAGAAGAGCTTTGTATAACAGAAGTTACTAATGTTCCAAGGCCAAGACCCATAAACCTATTGTTTGTAAGATGGCCTATGATATCTTTCATCTTCTGACCTGCTATTTTTTGCAGACCATCTCCCATAATTCTTATGCCAAAGATGAATAAGCCCAAACCGCCAACAAGGCTGAAAATTAAGGCTGTTAGATTGAAGTCCCCCATAGAAATAGCTTGTTGGGTAGGGCTTTATATATTTTTTTATTTTGTAATATTTTTGAGTTAGCCTCTTAATTCTTTCATATGCTCAATTCTTTTTTGGATGAGTTCTTTTGTTCCGATATCCTCTCTATGGAAGATTGGGCCTTGTGCAGAGCATACTCCGTCTTCTGCAATTACTTGTGCTTGTTCTATATCTTGTGCAATGCCTACAAAAGCAACTGCTCTGGATTTTGACATGAATAAATTATCTTCTTTTCTGTTTACAGAAGCATAATATACTTTTACGTTTTTTGGAACTTCCCCCAGAAATATTTTTTTATTTTCTACGGGGTCTGTTGGATAGCCTTCTGGAACTGCATATTTGCAAACTGTTGCATAGTCTTCGAAGTCCGGTCTTATTTTGTGCAATGTTCCGTCTGTGATTGCCTGTAGGACAGATACAAAATCATTTTTCATTATTGGAAGAACATTCATTGCTTCTGGATCTCCAAGTCTTGCGTTGTATTCTATAAGTTTAACGCCGTCTTTGGTGCAGATAAATCCACCATACATAACTCCTTTATACAATTCACCACATTCTTTGAATATGGCTTCTCTCATCTTGTCTGTGATTATGTGTGCTTCTTCTAAATCCTGTTGTGTCATGAATGGCAGTAATTTTCCAGTTGAGTAAGATCCCATTCCACCTGTGTTGGGTCCTTTATCATCGATAAATGCTCTTTTATGGTCCTGTACTGGTGGGCAGTCAAAAAGGCTTTTTCCATCTGTGAAGCTTTGCAAAGAGAATTCTTCTCCTATTAGTTTTTCTTCTATAACAACTGCAGAATGCTGTTTTAATGTGTCTTCACATATTTTATATGCTTCTTCTTCAGTTTGGAAATGATCACCTTGTACTTGTACTCCTTTTCCTCCTGTAAGTCCATCTGGTTTAATTACAATATAAGGATATAATTTTTCAATAAATTCCCTTACCCCTTCCAGGCTTTCAAAAACTTTGAATTCCGGTTGGCCAGGAACATTGTACTTTTTTGTTAATAATCTTGTAAATGACTTGGAGGTTTCAAGCTTAGCAAGCTCTTTTTTTGGTCCAACACATGGAATTCCTATTTTCTCTAATGCATCAACAACACCATTGCTTAATGGGTCTTCAGGTCCAACGACTGCTAAATCTATTGCCATACTTTTTGCGAAATTTTCTATTTCTTCCAGGTCATTGTATTTTCCAATTTGTATTTGTTCTGAGAATTTAGCTATTCCTGGATTATTTGCTTTCATATATGCAAGTAACCTTGGTTTTTGAGGAGACCTTGCAATTGCTTCTGCTATTGCGTGTTCTCTTGCTCCGTTTCCTACAAGCATTATATTCATGATAATCACCCAGATAAAAAGAAAGATAGGTTGTATTTATAATTTTCTAAGCATTGGGATTCTTTCATTACTTTTCAATAAATATTTAAATAGGTTCGTATTTCAATAGTTTAGATGATACTAACAATGCATGAGGGTGTTGCTTCTGGCGACCTAGAGAAGGTTTTAGATATAATCCGAGCTGAAGGCTTAAGATACAGACAAAATAACCAAGCAGATATTGACCGGATAGTAGTTTTAGGCGAAATTCCAGATGGATTTCAAGATAAGGTAAAATTACCATGTGTACAAGATATAGTTAGCTTACCTTACAGGCTAGTTAGCAGAGCATACCATCCAGATGATACTGTTGTTGATGTAAATGGTGTAAAAATAGGGGGAGATAATCCTCCTGTTATGGTTGCCGGTCCATGTTCTGTTAGTGAAGATAAATCTTTTTTACTTGAAACAGCCCATGCTGTAAAAGGAGCAGGTGCTCAAATATTCAGAGGTAGTGCTTATAAGCCTAGAACTTCTCCTCATGATTTCCAGGGTGTTGGACAAATTGGTCTTGAATATATGCAAGAAGCAGGACAAAAATTTGGATTACAAACAATATCAGAGGCTGTAGGTGAAGGGCATGTTGATCCTGTTTCTAACTATATATCAATAATCCATGTTGGGTCCAGAAATTGCCAGAGTTTTCAACTTTTGATAAAAGCAGGAAAAGTTGCATATGATAAAAAGAAGCCAGTACTTTTAAAAAGAGGTATGTGGACATCATTGACTGATTTTTTATGTGCTGCTGAATATATTGCCAATGAAGGCTGTGATGACATAATACTATGTCTTAGGGGGGTAAGCCCTAGTACAGGACACACCAGGTATAGATCAGATATGGATGAAATTCCTGCTTTAAGAGAGCTAACTCATTTACCTGTAATTTGGGACCCATCTCATTCTACAGGCCATGCTAGATATGTTCCTGAAAGTGCAATGGCTGCAATAGCGCTTGGCGCCCAGGCTTTAATGGTGGAAGCATCTGTGGATCCTTCAAGAGAACCATGTGATGCAAAACAGCATGTAACCCCTGCTACATTGAAGGAAATGGTACAGTATGCTAAATCTCAAAAATGATATGATTAATCTTTAATTGCTAATACTAGTTTTTTATGTTTATCTCAAACTAATCTTTTGAATAAGAACTTAAACTCTTTTGAACACCTTTACCTGTCCAGCAGTATGTGCATAGTTTTTCTCTTGGGAGGCCAATTGCTTCTATCATATCTTCAATTAGCATATATCTTAGTGATGTTATTCCTAAGTCTTTGCCAATCCATCCAATCATGTTATTGTATTTTTCTGAGCTTTGATCAAGATAATCAGAAACATCTTCAATATCTTTCCCCTCTAATGCTCTTATTGCCCTTCTTGCTGCAAGTTCATTTATACTTTTTGTTGACAGATTGTATATGCAGGGAAACATTAGAGGGGGGCAGGCTGCCCTTACATGGATTTCTTTAGCTCCTGCATTTTTTAGTTTGATGATTGTGAAGTTTTTAAGTTGTGTTCCTCTTACAATAGAATCATCACAAAGTGCCATTCTGTTGCCTTTGATAATTGCATCATTTGCAATAAGTTTCATTAATGCTATTCTGTCTCTTATTTCCTGTGAAGGGGGAGTGTAGCTTCTTCCATAGCCAGGAGTGTACTTGAATAGGGTCCTTCGATATGGCTTTTTGGACTCCATCGCATATCCAATTGCGTGAGCTGTGCCTGAATCAGGGACACCAGAAACAAGGTCTACTTCAACATTATCTCTTTTTGCCAGGAATTTTCCACAGTCTTCTCTTACTTTTTCTACATTTATGCCTTCATAAGTTGAAGCTGGAAATCCGGTGTAAATCCAGAGGAATGCGCATATCTTGTTTAAACTGCTGCCTTGTTTTTTGATTTCAATCCCTTTTTGACTGATAAAAATTATTTCCCCTGGTTCTATGAATTTTTTTATTTTAAAGTTCAAGTTTGGGAAAGAACAGGTTTCACTTGCAATAGCTACTTCTCCTTCTTTTTCACCAATGATTAGAGGTGTGACGCCATTTTGGTCTCTGGCGGCATAAATTCCTTCTTTAGTTAGCAGCAAAAGTGATATTGAACCCTTTATCTTATTATACATTTTTTCTATACCATCAATAATTGAGTCTCCCTGATTTATCATGCTGGCAACAAGTTCTATAGCATTGATTTCTCCATGAGATATTTCACTGAATGGAATCCCTTTTTTTATCAGTTCTTTTACTAATTTTTTTTTGTTTGTTATTAAACCAGCGCAGCATATTGCAAAAGCTCCAAACTTGCTTTCAAAACTTAATGGTTGAGGGTCTTTGTCAGAAATTACGCCAATTCCTAGGTTGCTTTTAATTTCTTCGCTCCCTTCATAGAATCTCGATTTAAACTGGGAATTAGAGATGTTATGGATTTTTTTAACGGGCTTTTGGTTTTCATCGATAAATGCTATGCCACCATATTCAGTTCCCAAATGGCTATGGTAATCTGTCCCATAGTATAAACTAGAAATACAATTCTTATTGCTCACAATACCAAAAATACCACTCATCCCGATTAAAAATAAAATAAGGTTCTATTTAAATATTGTTAAAGTAAAGGAGTAGTGAAAAAGCATAAGTTTTTAAATGCCAGACAAATCTTTTATATTGTAAAATGAGTGATGATCTACACGAAGAATGTGGAGTTGCTGCTGTTTATATGAAGAAAGACAGCAAGGCTTTGTTTTATCTGTATAGACTTCTTCTTAACCTTCAGAATCGTGGACAACTTTCTGCAGGTATTACAACTTATAATAAGAAAAGATCTCAGCTTATTAATACTTATAGAAATATAGGGACTGTTAATGAGGTGTTTAAGACAAGCAACGTTGAGAGAAGCATGGATATATTCAAGAAATATTCAGGCAATAAAGGCATTGGTCATGTAAGGTATGCAACTGCTGGGTCAACTGATCGAGCTTATGCACAGCCATTCGAAAGAAAACATGGAAGAATGTGGAAGTGGTTTAGTTTCTGTTTTAATGGTACTATTGCTAATTATCCTGAGCTTAAGAGGAAGCTGATGGATAAGACTGGATATCATATTACATTAAAAGGAGATACAGAGATAGTTATGCATCATCTTTCAAGGGAGCTAAAGGGTCATAAGAAACCTACCTTGGTTGATGTATTTCATAATTTAAGTAAAATGTTTGATGGGGCTTATAATATTGCTTTTATAAATGGATATGGGGATTTGGCTGTTTGCAGAGATCCTTTAGGCATAAGGCCATTGAGTTATGCAATTAGGGATGGTAATTTGTTTGTTGCCAGTGAAAGTAATGCTTTAGCTAATATTGGTATGCATAATTTTAAATCATTAAAGCCAGGAGAATTGATAACTGTGCAGAATGGAAATATCAAAATACAGAGATTTGCAAAATCAAAGAGGAAAGCGCATTGTATGTTTGAGTGGGTTTATTTTGCAAATGTAGGCAGTGTTCTAGATGGAAAATCCGTTTATGTTGCTAGGACTAAATTGGGTAGAGAGATGGCTAAATTAGAGACTGAAACTATTACTAAGGATCATATTGTAGTTCCTGTTCCTGATACTGCAAAAGCAGCAGGAGATGCTTATGCATATGAATTGGGAATTCCATCAATGGAAGCTTTAATTCGAAACAGGTTTGTTGGAAGAACTTTTATTGAAGGAGATAAAAGGGCAGATAAGGTTGCTAATAAATATACAGTTATTAAGGAAATTCTAAAGGATAAAAAGGTTATGCTTGTGGATGATAGTATTGTCAGAGGGACAACTTCAATGCAGATTGTTAAATTCCTTAAAGAGGTAGGCGGAGCAAAGGAAGTTCATATAAGGGTTACATGTCCTCCGATTAAAGCTCCATGTTTTTATGGAATAGACATGTCTACTGTTGGTGAATTGTTGCTTCCAAGATATGAAACTCATCTTGATCCTGAGAAGACATCTCAAAAGATTCTTAATAAGATAGCTAAGGATATGGGTGCCAATTCTTTAATTTACCTGACGATTCCAAGCCTTGTAAAAAGTATAGGCTTGCCTCAGAGAGATTTATGTCTAGGATGTTTGACAGGAAGATATCCTACATCATGTGGAAAAGCAACTTACTGTAAGGCGCTTAAAGATTTCAGATTAGGAAGAAAAAGTCATAGAAGTTTTGAATGCTAGTTTTCTTAAGTACAAATCCAATCTAATTTATCTTCTTCAATTGCTTTCTTTATTTCCATTGCAATTCTTTCACCATAAGAGATTGAATCGTGATATAAATAACCAGAGTATGGTGTTGATGCTGTTCCAGGAGAGCCTGGAATTCTCATAGAAACGTCAAATATTACCAGTTCTTCTTTGCCTTCTTGTGAAGCTACTGCTCCCTGTAGTGCAAAAGGACCTATTATTCCAGGAGGATGCTCTTTTTTGCAGGTTTCTACAAATTGTTCTCCTATTTTGAAGATTTTTTCTAAGATAGATTCTTTTGTTGTTACAGCTATATGCCCTGTTTCTACTAATTTTGGTTTTAAATATTTTAAAACTTCTAATTGAATATCTGCTGGCAATCTTAATAAGCCGTCTAAATTAGTCTGTCTTCTTGTGTCTGTTCCCATCAACTCTAATTCTTCTGTTAATGGTGAGTAAAAATAATTGAAGTTTACTTGCGCTCCTACAATATATTCTTCTATCACTGCTATTTTTAGTGCTTCTTTTGTTATTGTCTTGTTTTTTAGCATTTCTTCTGATTTTTTCTTGTAACTTTCTGCATCTTTGCAGAAGAAGAATGCCCTTTCATAGCCTCTTGCTGCTTCTGCTACTTTGACAATTGCTAATTTATCTATATCTTTTGGACTTTTGAAAATTTGAGGTATTCTGATATTTGCTTTTTGCATTAAGTAATATTGGTTTTTAGGAACATCTCTTTCTTCTAACTTAACCATGGTTCTTGTTCCATAGATTGGTACTTTGAATTTCTTTTCTATGTCCTTAAAATCACAATATACCCAGAAGTATCTGTTGTGTATGAATATTGTGTTTAGTTCTCTTAATTTATCCTGAACTTCTTTATTTACTATGTCTTTGAATTTATTGACTAGTATTATTTCGTCAATAATGCCTTTATCGTCTCTTGTTTTATAGTATTTGGCATAGGTGTTTTCTCTTCCTTTCTGACATACTACTACTGTTCTAAACCCTAGTTTTTTTGCTCCTCTGCAGACATCTAAAGCTGAATGCCCTCCTAATGCGCCTATTGTAATACTTGTCTTGTCATAATTTTCAAGAATTTTAGAGATATTTGTAGAAGGTTTTACTTTTAATACTTTTTCAGTCATTTCTCCAAGTTTTTCAAATGCACTTTCTCCTTTTTCTTCTATTTCTGTTTTAACTTTGTTTACTTCAATCTTAACTCCTTTGAAAAATTTATCAAACATCTTTTTGTTTGTTTTAGTAGCTGGTTTTTTACTTGATTTTTTGATTACTGCTTTTTTTATTGTTTTGCTTTGGAAATTCTTTGAATTTCCTAACCCTTTAGAAATTTTCGATTTCAAAAGCTTTTTAGCCATTATCCTAACACCTTTTTTAATTTATTTTCTTTAATAGCAATTTTTATCTCTCTGGCAATTCTTCTGCCTGTTGACATGGGTTCATCATACCTTAACCATGTGTAAGGTGAACCATTTGTATAAGGATTAGTTCCTGCAACAATTCTTGCTGAGATTTCAAAAGTTATAATGTCTTCTTCAGGAGTCATTATTGTTTCTAAACAGAAAGGTCCAAAGAGGCCCATTTCTACAAGTTTTTTGCTTATCTTAATGACGTTTTCTCCTTTTCTGATGAACCTTGGGAGGAAAGATTCTCTTACTACTACTGGCATGTTCCCTACAATTACATAGCTTGGGTCTACTTGTTCTTCTGGCAATGCCATTTGGTCTCTCGCTGAAATCCTTCCTAAGCTGTCTACATTGCTTTCATATCTTTTGTCAAATCCCATTAGCTCTGTTTCGCCTGTTAAAGGAGAGTGAAAGTAATGAGCATACATATGAACTCCTAAGATATATTCCTGTATGGCATATTTTTTTTCTTTATGCAGTTTTATTTTTTTCTTGAAGTCTTCGTAGTTTTTTGCTAAGAAATATCCCTTTCCGCCGCCTGCACCATGAAATTTTATGATTACTGCTCTGTCGATATCTTTTGGATTTTTAAATAGTTTAGGCAGTTTTAAACCAGATTGTTTTAGCCATTTTCTTTCTAAAGAACGATCAGATTCCCATTTTAATATTTTTTTATTTCCAAAATAAGGAACTTTTAAATTTTCTATCCTTTCAAAGCCCATGTATGCAATAAAAGAAGCATGAGGTATTAGAATTGCGTTTTCTTTTAGAAGTTGGTCCTGGATATTTTCAAAATCATCAAAACTGTCTATTGTTATTATTTTGTCAGCAACTTTGAATTGTTGATATGGTTTTTCTCTGCCTTTAATGCAGACGCATATTGTCTCAAAGCCTTCTTGTTTTGCTCCTCTTAGTATCTGTAATGCAGAATGAGAGCCTAAAGTGGCTATTTTGTATGTTTTGTTTGTTACCATATATCAAGTGAGATATCGTTATTTATAAAATGTTCGGTTTTTGATACAGTCATCTTCTATAACTTGTGTCAATGCTGCGCTACGTGTAATTGTGTTATGCGCTAATGCGAGCAAGGATTCTCGCAAGCTAATGTGTTATGCTTGGACTTCGCTTGGCAGCATTGTCACTTAAGTTATCGTAAAATTTATTAATAATGGGGTCTAGTATATTTACTATATGAGGTGGCTTTTATGTTTAATAGTGTTGTTATTTTTAGTAGCTTGTACAACAGAAAAAGTTGAAAACGAGGTGATAAATATGAAATTAAAAAGTAATAGTTTTACAGAAGGCGAGATGATACCTAGTAAGTTTACATGCCAGGGAGAAGATATTAATCCTCAACTTTCTTGGGAAGATGTTCCTGCCGGTGTTAAAAGTTTTGCATTGGTTTTTGATGATCCTGATGCTCCTATGGGAACATGGGTTCATTGGTTGGTAAAAGAAATACCTTCTTCTGTTAGGGAGATTAATCAGAATAGTGTTCCTGGCAATGAAGTTGTGAATAGTTTCGGAAAAGAAGGTTATGGCGGTCCTTGTCCTCCTTCTGGCGTTCATAGATATGTGTTTAAGCTGTATGCTTTGGATGTTTCTAGTTTTGAAGCTTCTGGAAAAGCTGATTTTTATAAGAAAGTTGAAGAGCATATGATTGCTAAGGCTGAGTTGATTGGGAAGTACAGCAAGAGTTAAATTTATATAGTTTTTTCAATTCTCTTTAGAAAAAGAGGGGTGCAAGCACTCCAGAGAGTTCTGGGGATTGAGGAGGAGTAAGAATGCCAATAGATGTTTTGATTGTGGATGATAATGACGGAATTAATCTTATTAGGACTAGACTCAACTCCGAATTTGATTGTGATGCATCTATATGTGATGTAGCGGGTGCTATGGATTATTTATCTCATACTAAGCCTTATATTGCTGTAGTTGAACCTGAGGACGAAAATCAGCCTCTTTTTCAACCTAATGATAGAACGCAGTTTATAAAGGAAATAAAACAGCAGGGGATTACAGTTGTTTTGGCAACATGTGTAGAGAAGAAAGAATTGGACCGTTATGGATTGGAGCCAAATGATTATGATTATTATATAGGAAAGCCATATAAAACTGAAGATTTAGTCGACGTAATCCGCGCAGTATGAGTACTTGAGCTTCTTCATTCATCCCTGACATTCCTTGCTAAGTCAGGCATTATTTTCTTTTCTGCTTTTCTTAAGTGTTCTCTGAATGTAGAAAGAGATATTCCAATTTCTTTTGCTAAGTCTTTTAGTTCTATGTTTCTTGGAAAATCATAATAACCTCTTTGTGTGGCGAGCTCTAGAGCTCTTTTTTGCCCTTTTGTTAAGAAAGGCATTACTTGTGGAAAATATATTTCATTTATTTTTTCGTTTTGTATTTTTAAAATGGAAACTTCAAAATGCTCTTTTTGCAGGTTAACTATGAAATCTCTTAGAATTTGCTCGTTCCATGATCCTATTTCCCAGTTTTCATATCCTTTTTCATTAACTACTACAGGTTTTATGAAAAAGATTTTTTCGTTGTAATGGGTGGTGGGAATTGTTTGTTCTGCTGGAAGTTCATTTATGAAAAAGATTGAATTTCCCTGCACTTCAAGGTTTTTTATTGAAGGATCGTCCTTTAAATCTTCGATGAACAACCGTATTTTTTCATCATCCCCTATTAATGTTTCAAAATGAGAGAAATATGCTTTTCCATCTTCTTTATGGGAGTTGAATGGTATTCCTATTGAAGTTACTTTAAATCTTTTGCATCTTCTGCCTATAACGCAGTCTTCATGCTTTAGTTTTAGCTTTGCTACCCACATGATAGAATTATAGTAATTAGAGTTTAAATATTTTGTTGTTTTATTATAGATAAATATTTAAGTTTTGACTTATATCAGTTATTAGATGAGTGTAGACCAAGTAGTCCGAAAGGTATTGGTTCTAGAAGATAGTCCGTTTTATTCTAAATCTGTAGGAGACGAATTATATAAATTATCCTCAGCTACATTTCTGTATGAACCTATTATAGTTGGAAGTGTTAGTGAAGCAAAAGAAAAAATTAGTGATGACATTTATGCTATTATTCTGGATTGTAATGTTCCAAGAGTAGAAGGAGGTTCACAAGTTTCAGATGCAGGTCTGGATTATGCAATTGAATTACGTGAAGAATATAAAACGAAGTCGGATTTGAGAATTGCAGTATATAGTTTAGTATGGTTGAATAGTGGACAACTTAGAGATCTTGCTGAGAAAAATATTGATTATATTTCTAAAATAGGGGGTGGACCAGATATGAAAAAAGTGAAGGATTGTTTAACTAAAAAATTGAATTAACTTAATTGATTATTTTCTTTTTCCTTTGTATCTTCCTCTTTTTTCTACTGTTTCTAAGCGTGTTAGAACTTCTTTTGCTTGTTTAGATTCTTTCTTGTAGGCTTTTATTGCTGCTTTGAAGCACTTTTCCCAAATTTTGTAGTGTTTGCTTTCTAAAGCCTGTTTTAATAAGTGCAGGTCAACTGCTCTGTCTTCTATCTTATGGGAGAAGTAACTTAAGCCGAAGTCAATGAAGTATATCTCTTTACTCAATATCATATTTGATGTTGTTAAATCACCATGAATTATATTATTGTTGTGAAGTATTGCTATCTTTTTCCCAATTTCTGTTGAAAGTTTTTTATAATCTTTTTCCTCTAAAATATCTCTTACTTTTGGACCTTTGATATACTCCATAGTTATTTTTTGTTTTTTGTCTGTATTTATTAGCTTTGGAGAAGGAAAATTAATGTCTGCTAATTTACCAAAGATTTTTGCTTCGCTTTTTGTTCTTGATTTTCTTAGTTTTTTATCTATTTCTTTTATTCTGTAGTCTTTTTCAAAGCGGTCTTTTATTATTTTGCTGTCTGTTAGGTACAGTTTTGCTTCTGCACCTTGTGCGATTTTTTTCATTGTTTTTATAATTAATAATAGCCCCGGGCAGATTCCCACCTAAGGGCTTTTTGGAATCAAAGATTCCTAAACCATCAGAAAGCTGTGCTTTCTGAAGTTCGCCCGCTAGACCCCTGTGGACAATTAGTACCATTTCGCTTTTAGAAATCAAAGATTTCTAAACCGTCAAAAAACTACGTTTTTTGAAGTTTGCTCAATGGTACGAATGGGCCTGTTTTGTTTTTTGAATTAAAATAGCCCCGGGCAGATTCGAACTGCCGTCCTTCGGCCCAGAACCGAAGATGATTGGCCGCTACACTACGGGGCTGTATTGTTCTAGAGAATTAATCTGATATATAAATCTTTATTTTTTAGGTGCTTCTTCTGCTTTAGGAGTCTCTTCTTTTGTTTCTGTTTTCTCTGCGGTTTTTTCTTCTGTTTTAGGTACTTCGCTTTGAGACTTTGTCTCTAACCCCTCAGAAATTTTCAATTTCTGAGATTCTTTAACTTCAGCTTTTTCCTTTTTAGGCTCTTCAGTTTTTACTTCTTCTTTAGTTTGAGCTTTGCTCGAACTATTGGGTACAATAGGTTTTTCTTCAGCTTTTTTTACTTCTTCTTTCTTAGGCTCTTCTGTCTTCTCTTCAGCTGGTTTTTCTTTTACTTCTTCTTCAACTTTAATGTCTTCTACTATTTTAGTTTCAACAGGTCCTTTTTCTTTTTCAATATGAAGTTTAGCTACTTCTACAATTCTTGCAGGATAAATTTTCTTAAGAGCACTTTTTATTTCTCTTTGAAGTTTATTTGTTATAAGCTCTTTGATCATAGTTTCAAAGGTTGTTTTTGCAGCATAAGCTGCTATATACCGAGATGCACTATTTCTGAAATTAGTAGCAATAGAACCTTTTACTTTAGAATGAGGTATTATCATAGTTAGTATTCTAATTTTTTTGTTATCAGATGTTTTACAGATAGTTAATATAGCAACTTTGTCTTTTCCTCTTCTTACTAATCTTTTTATTGAAGCAGAGTTAAGATAATAACCATATAATTCTGTATTTGCCTGATCTCCTTTTATGTGAGTAATAACAAATCTGATTCGGGTATTCTGTTTTTTCATATCCCTTGTTAAAGTCATTAGATTTACAGTTACAGACCTGCCTACAAGTGATTTAGGTTCATGTACTGGTATCTCTCCTATTGACTCTTTTCCGAATAATACAGAGGATAATACTTGTACCCATTTCTTTTTCTTTATTTTTGTTCCTTTTGAACTTTTTTCATCTGCCATTGTATTGTTGAGAAAAGGAGTTGATTTATAAATGTTATTGTTTTTCCCCAGAATTAGGGCTTTATCTTGTCTATACGTCTAAATTAACAACTTCCTTTGCGTGTTCTTCTATAAATCTTCTCCTTGGTTCTACTTCATCACCCATTAAAATAGAGAATATTTTATCTGCTTTTACAGCATCTTCCAGAGTAACCTGCAATAATATTCTTTTTGAAGGGTCCATTGTTGTTTCCCAAAGTTGTTTTGGGTTCATTTCTCCAAGGCCTTTATATCTTTGTATATGGAAGTCTTTTTCCATTTTTGATTGTATTTCCTTTAGTTTTTCGTCATTGTAAACATATACTTCTTCTTTGCCTTTTTTAATCCTATAAAGGGGGGGTTGTGCAATATAGATATAGCCAGCTTCAATCAATGGAAGCATATATCTGTAGAGAAATGTGAGCAATAGTGTTCTTATGTGTGCTCCATCTACATCTGCGTCTGTCATGATTATAATCTTATGGTATCTTGCTTTTTCAATATTGAATTCTTCCAGTATTCCTGTTCCAAGGGCAGTTATCATGGTTATTATTTCATTATTATGAAATATTTTGTCTACTCTTGCTTTTTCAACATTTAGGATTTTTCCTTTTAATGGAAGTATTGCCTGAAATGCTCTGTTTCTTCCTTGTTTGGCTGAGCCTCCTGCGGAATCTCCCTCTACAATGTATATCTCGCATTGTGCAGGATCTCTGTTGGAGCAGTCTGAAAGTTTTCCTGGCAAAGAACTACGATTAAGAGCTCCTTTTCTTCTCGTTAAGTCTCTCGCTTTTCTTGCAGCTTCTCTTGCTTTTGCTGCATTAACTGACTTGTCGATTACTGCTCTTGCTACAGAGGGATTTTCTTCAAAGAAATGTCCTAATTCTGTATTGATAACTGAATCAACAATCCCTTTTACTTCTGAGTTGCCTAGTTTTGTTTTTGTCTGGCCTTCAAATTGGGGTTCCATAACTTTTACAGAAATAACTGCTGCAAGACCTTCTCTTACATCATCAGAACTTAGTTTTATATCGCTTAATTTGTTTTTTTCTATGTAGTTGTTTACTGTTCTTGTCAGGGCTGTTTTGAAACCTGAAAGATGGGTTCCTCCGTCGATTGTGTTTATGTTATTAGCGAATGAGAAAACATTTTCCTGATATGTATCGTTGTATTGCATTGCTATTTCAACTTCACAATTGTTTTTTTCTTTGTTGAAATATACTACATCATGCAATGGATGCTTATTTGTATTTAAATATTGAACAAAGCTTACTATGCCTCCTTCGTAATAGAATTCTTCCTTTTTACCTTCTTCTCTTTCATCTTCAATAAAGATCCTTACTCCTTTATTTAAGAATGCTAATTCTCTTAATCTTTTAGCTAAGATATCAAAATGGAAAATTATGTCTGGAAATATTTCATTATCCGGAAGGAAATTTATTGTTGTTCCTGTTTCATCAGTATCTCCTGTTATTTCTAATGGTGTAGTGGGTATTCCTCTTGCATATTTTTGAGTGTGAATTTTATTATTTCTTTTTACTTTAACTGTTAATTCTTTTGATAATGCATTTGTGCAGGATATTCCTACTCCATGCAATCCTCCGCTTACCCTGTATGCGCTTTTTTCAAATTTTCCACCTGCATGAAGTTTTGTTAATACAATCTCTACAGCAGGCTTATTGAATTTAGGCATTATTGCTACGGGAATTCCTCTTCCGTCATCAATTACTGTTACTGTTCCGTTTTTGTGAATTATAACTTTGATGCTCTTGCAGAATCCAGCCATAGCTTCATCTATAGAATTATCAACTACTTCATAGACTAAGTGATGGAGTCCTGTTAAGGCTGTATCTCCTATATACATTGCTGGTCTTTTTCTGACTGCAGCAAGACCTTCCATTACTTTAATGTCTCCTGCACCATATCCTTCTTTCTTTTCTTCTTCCATTTTAGACTAACTCTTTAGTTTTTTGTAACAAAAAAGAGATGTTATATTACTGATTTAGAACTATTGATACTTTATAAATGTTTCGATTAAATTTTGGCTCTAGAAGGGCTGTAAAGGCTAAATTTAAGGGTTTCAGCTGTTCTGAGAAAGGGGTTTTTATGGTTAGTTTGTTATTCAATCATAAACATCAATGTCTAATACAAATCATAACTTCCCATTAAAAACAGTTATGTCCGAAACAAAACATTTAAATATAAGTTCTTCCAGGATAGATATATGCAAACAGATTTGTCAAATTATATGGATATTAATGCTGTTGTAATTAAGCAAGAGATAGTTGATTATATTCGAAAATCTAAGATAGAACTAAAGTAACTTTCCATGTTACCATGAAGACTAAAGTTGGGGGAATAATTAAGGGGACCTATCCTGATAGCAGAGTGACTTCTATAAAAAGATTTGAAAAAGGATTGATTAATGAAACTTATGATGTTAAAGTGGATGGTTTATCAGTAGTTCTTCGTATATATCCAAAAGAGTTATGGAAAGTTAAAAAAGAAAAATATCTTTATGACTTAATTAGGAAGAAGACAGATGTTCCTGTTCCGGAGATAATTAATCAAGGCAGGAATTATCTTTTGATGTCTAAGATTAAAGGAAAAGAGCTTCCTGTTAATAATAAGGCTCTTGTTGGTAAGGCAGGAGAACTGCTTGCAAAAATACATTCTATTAAATTTCCTTCTTATGGGTGGATTATAAATAAGGAGATAAAGCCTAAATTTAAGACATGGGCTGAGTTTATTCGTTATGATCTTAAATCAAAATTTAGAAAGATTCCTTTGAAATATTTTAGTTTAAAAAATAAAATTAAAAGAATAGTTAATGAAAATGAATCTTTGTTAAATGTTAAATCTAAGCCTTGTTTGTTGCATAAAGATTATCATTCTTCTCATATTATAGTTGACAAAAATAAGATAAATGGTATAATAGATATTGAGTGGGCTACATCTGGACATAATGAATTGGATATAGTTAAGTCATGTTCATGGATGTTTGAGAAAAAGCCTGATTTAGAGAGGGTGTTTTTGCAGGGCTATGAGAAATATGGCAGTATATCTTCTGATTTTAATAAAAGAAGAAAATTGTATGAACTCTTGATTACGCTTTCTGCTTTGTCTTTTTCATATAGGTGCAAAAATAAAAAATGGTGTATGCATAATCTAGAAAGATTGAATGGTGAGATAAATGAATATAACTAAACTAACTGAAAAATATATTAATACACATCCGAGCGTCAAGGATTGTGTTAGGAAAGGATTGATAAATTACTCTGCGCTAACTAGAAAGATTGCTGAAGATTCTAGTTTGGAGCTTAAAGATAATTTTGATGCTATATTGATAGCATGCAGGAGATATTTTAGAAAGGTTAAGAACGAGAAAGTTCTGGAGGATAAAATTTTAAGTATTCTTAAAGCAAGTAAATTAGAAGTAAAGAATAAGATTATTGTTGCTTTAATTGAGAAGGACGTTTATTTTGGTCATTTGTTAGAATTGCAAAAGATTATTAAGAATAAAGCTGAATTGTTTCATGTAATTGAAGGAAGCAATACAATGACATTGATTACAGCGCAGGAGTTTAAGGATGATATTAAGAAATTGTTTAAGACTAAAATAATAAAGATAACTGAAAATCTAGCTGAAGTTACAATGAAAAGCTCTAAGGATATGGAAGATACACCTGGTATTATAGCTTATCTTGCTACTTTATTGGCTGAAAATGGGATTAACATCATAGAAACAATGTCTACATGGACAGATACTTTGTTTGTTATTTCAGAAGAAGATATTGCTAAGGTTATGGGTGTACTTAAGTTTTGATAATCCCTTCTTTATCAAATAAATGGCCTAATTTTTCTTTCTTTGTTTTTAGGTATTTTTCTGAGTGTTTATTTGATTTTATTATTAAAGGAACTCTTTCTGTTATCTTCAATCCGTATTTTTCTAATCCTATTATTTTTTTTGGATTGTTTGTCAATAGTTTTATTGTTGTTAATCCTAAATCTTTTAGTATTTGGGCTCCTACTGTATAATCCCTTAAGTCTGGCTTGAATCCTAGTTTTACATTAGCTTCTACTGTATCTAGTCCCTGGTCCTGAAGTGCATATGCTTTTATTTTGTTTAGTAGTCCAATACCTCTTCCTTCCTGTCTTAGGTATAGAAGAACTCCGCCTTGTTTTCCGATTACTGTTAATGCTTTTTCCAGTTGTTCTCCACAGTCACATCTTAGGCTGTGGAGTGTATCTCCAGTCATGCATTCAGAATGGACTCTGACTAATGTGTTTTCTGTAATATCTCCTTTAACTAATGCGATGTGATGGTTTTTTTCATTATCTTCATAGATATGAATAATAAAATCTCCATAGAATTTAGTAGGAAAGTTTGCAGTTGCTTTTTCTTTTATAAGATCCATATTACTCTATGGGATGTGATATTTTTTTATAAAGTTTTCGAATGTAGAGAGAAAAGGTTTTGGTAAAAAAGGTTATGATTCGAGAGAAGCATAAAGGTTTTGGTAAAAAATCTTGTGTTATGTTAGAACTTTGCTTTGCAGCATTGGCAATACTGCGCTCCGTGCGAATGTGCTAGACTATGAAGTGTCTGGAATCAGAGATTCCTGAGCACATCGAAAACCACTCTCTAACGAGTCTGATTTTCAATGCGAGCAAGGATTCTCACAAGCCAATGTATTTATATTGGACTTCGCTTGGCAGTATTGCCATTTGAGTCACTTAAGTTGATTTAGAATTCTTCTTCTTTCTCTTCAGTATCTTCTTCAATCTCTGTAGCGTCGTCGTAGCCTTTCATAAAACCTTCTTCTTCTGCAGATATTTCGTCGTCTGCTACAAGGTCTTCTCTACTTTCTTCATTGTAGACACTAGTACCTGAAAACTCTTCTTCGTCAAAATCTGCACTTTCTTTTGCCATGATGAAATCCCCTAAAAAAAGAATACTCTATAGGTTATTTATATAGTTTATGTTTATAATTTATATAGAAAATTTATTGAATCAGCTTTTCAGCTCTTTTAATCATCTCTTTTTTAAGTCCTACAAAAAAGCCTCCATGCTTTCCAGCTGCGTATGTTGCTTCTTTTGGTTTTATTATTTTATTAATTTCTGGATGTTCTACGTCGATGTGGGTGATTCTGGCATTGCTTTTGCCTTTTTGGTGTATGTATACCTTTGCCCCTTTTAATAATGTTTTTCCTTCTCCTGCACCTGACATTTTAATAATATTTTGTTTGTTGAGGTACATAAATGTTTCGGAAATCTAGTAGCATACATAATCAATGTATAAAATTAACAACTGCTACTAGATATAGAAAGACAAACTATTATTATGCATTTCTTTTGTCTTTCTCTAATCCAATGGATTTTCCGAGAGATTTATGCCTAGAAAATGTCAAGCATTTTCTTTTGCATAAATGTTTCTGTTTCTATTATATCAATGTAACATATATATTGGAGTATACTATAAAACCAAAAGCTTTAAATATCACTAATATACACATTAGTATACTAGTTTAATTATTTCAAACAGGAAAAAAGAGGCAGGATTTGGCTGGTGAAACGTAAGCGAGGACAAAATTAACCAACTTAAATGAACCTAAACGTTACGTTTCAACTAATGCCTCTTCTTTATACTCAAAGGCGATTTCAATGGAGACAGAAACCAAAAACTTCATGGACAATGTAGATTCTTGGATAAAACAGATTAGATCAGAGTTTAATCAAATAACTGATGTTTCTTCTATTGTTGAAGAGAATGTTGATAATGTTCAGCATAACTATGAGTTAATATATGAACTAAAGGGCCAGGTAGATAGTTTAAAGGCAGAATTAAAGGCTCTTAAATTAATGCAACTATTACAGTTGAAGGAAGGAATAATTAAAAAAACCCATTAAATTTGTTCTAGTATTTTTTTTAATGCTCCATCAAGAGCTGTAAATATATTGTTTTGAGTATCTTCTCCTAGAATTTGGGAACCACCAGCTGTTAGTTCTGTTTTTATAGTTATGTTTTCGTCTCCTTCTAATGTTATTTTTAGCTTTTCATAGTCGCTTTTCTTTTCCTGCATTTCTTTTGTGCTGTTTCCGATTATTTTTTTCAAAACAATCATCTTAGCTCCTTCTATATTTTGGAAACCGTTTAATTCTATGTTTCCCCCTAGAGAAATAGTCTCTTTGTTTTGTTCTTCCATCTCTATTCACCTCTATTGCTATATAGAGTGTATTTGATGGAGAGGTATAAAAATGTTGTTGTTTTATGATTTCTACTCCATTAATTTTATAAACTCTAAGCATATCTATTAAGGTATGTTAGTTCAGTCGTTTTCAGGTATTAGGGGAGTTTATGGTAATGATCTTACTGATGATATTGCAAGAAGGTATGCGTTTGTTTTTAATGAGTTCTTGAAGAAGAAGCTTGGCAAAGAACCTTTAATTGTTGTTGGGATGGATACTCGAAATTCTGGTGATGCTTTGAAGAACTCTTTGTATGATGCTCTTTTTAATATAATTGATGTTGGTGTTATGCCTGTTGCTTGTGTTGAGCTTGGAGTTAGAGAATTTAAAGCAGATGGTGGCATAATGATTACTGCATCTCACAACGAGCCAGAGTTTAATGGCTTTAAGTTTTTGGATAAGGATGGTGCTGTATTAAGGCCAAAGGATATTGATGTTGTGATTAATTCTTTTAAGGAAATAAGTAAACTTTCTGAAGAGGAGTTTTTGGATAGATTACCGAAGGCTAATCTGGAAGAAAGGCGAAAGCCTTTCGACAAGTATTTGTATAAAGAAGAACTGAAGAATAAGGTTAAAAGAATTGATAAGAAAGGAAAGGAACTTATTTCGAAATATTGTAATTTTCTTACTAAGATTGTTGGGAAGATTGATAATAAAGTTAAAGTTGTTTTGGATGTTAATGGTGGCTCAGGGATAGTGTTAAAGGAAATTGTTTCAAAACTAGGCTTAAAGAATTTAGAGATAATTAATGATAAGGCGGGAGAGTTTAAACGAAAGATAGAGCCAACTTCTGAATCGTTAAAATATCTTAAGGGTAAGCTTACAAATGCTGAGTTTGGAGCTGGTTTTGATTGCGATGCAGATAGAGTTGAGATTTTATTAAAAGATGGAAAGGTGGTTGATGGTAATTACTTGCTTGCATTGATTGTTGATTCTGTTTTGAAGAAAAGTAAAGGAACTGTTGTTACTAATGATGCTACATCTAAGGTTGTTACCAGGGTTGTTGAGAAGCATGATTGTGAAGTTAAAGAAGTTGAAGTTGGAGAAATTAATGTTGTTGATGAAATGTTAAGATTGAAAAGTCCCATTGGAGGGGAAGGAAGCAATGGCGGAGTGATATTTCCTCCTTCAAGATGCAGAGATGGAATCTTGTCTATACTGTATTTGCTTAAGATAATTAGTGATAATGATAAATCATTAGGTGAATTGATAAAAGAATTGCCTAAATATTATACTATACAAAAGAAAATAAAATCTGATAAACCAATAGATAAAGAAAAGATAAAAACATATTATTCTAAATTTATAATTCAGGAGACTGGTGGTGTTACAGGCGGGTTAAAAGTTATAATCGATAAAAATAATTTTGTTTGGTTTAGAGCTTCTAAGACAGAATCTAACCTTATTAGGATAATTGCTGATTCTGACTCCGAAAAGAAGTGTAAAAGGCTGTTGGCTGAAGCTGGTTCTTTGTTTTGAAAGGGGGTATAAACCTTTCTTCTCGAAAGATTTATAAATAGATTTCCACATATCTCCTAATAAGGGTGGTTATATGGCCGAGGATTATGGTCAGTGCAGTCTTTGTAAAAAAGGAAGGTTGATTAAAAAAGAGGAAAAGGATGTGAGTGATACTGCTTACATTATCCTTAAATGTAATAAATGCAACCATTCAGTTGCAAGAAGTGCAAAATAAAAAATGGGAAATGAAGTTTCATTACAAAGAGTTGAAGGGCAGGGAACAAAGCAATGTCCTGAATGCGGCAGTGACAGAATTGTCAGAAAAGATGATGAAATCTACTGTAAAAAATGCGGCTTTGTTATAGACTAGCTTTTGAATTCTGCCGTTTTTGAGATGATTCTATATAATTTAAATTTATTAATTCTTGTGGCAATATTGCGCTTCGTGCGAGTTTGTTATGTTAAAAAGCGAGTAAGGATTCTCACAAGACAATGTGCTTATATGAAAAATAGAATGTTGAGTCATTTTTCATATCCCTCAAATTTACTAGCAAATTTGAGTTATTCTGGACTACACTAGGCAGTATTGCCACTTGAGTTGATATTAGACTAACATTTTTAAACAAAAAAGCATTCTTATTACCTATGACAGCAATATACTTTCAGACACATGGATGTTCGACTAATTTAAGTGAATCTGAGGTTATGATGGGTTTACTTAAAGAAGCTAAGTTTGAGCTAGTTGATGAGCTTGATAAGGCAGATATTTTAGTTATTAATATATGCACTGCCAAAGGAGAAGAGACTGCTATAAGAAATATAAGAAAATTAGGTGAAGAGTTTCCCGATAAGAAATTAATTGTTGCTGGATGTATAACTAAGATTATTCTAAAGGAAGTAAGAATTATAAGAGAAGATGTTAGTTTTATAAGCACGCATAATATTAAATCAATTGTTAGTGTTGTTGAAGAGGTTTTGAATGGTAATCTTATTGAAGCAACTGGAAGAGATGATTATAAGAAAATTAATCTTCCTAAAATTCGGAGAAATCCTGTTGTTGGAATTGTACCTATTCTTAATGGCTGTGCAAATTACTGCGCTTATTGTTCTGTTAAGTATGTAAAGGGAAAATTGCTTTCTTATGATATGGGGGATGTTGAGGTTGAAGCTTTAAAATCCTTAAGAGGCGGTTGTAAAGAACTTTGGATTACTTCACAGGATAATGCTGCATATATGCTTGAGCAAGAAGAAGTAAGCAAGCTGCCAGAACTTGTGAATGAATTAGTGAAGATAGACAAAAAATTCTTAATGAGAATAGGAATGATGAATCCAATGCATCTATTGGATATTTTAGGTCCTATGATTGATGCTTATAAAAATCCAAAAGTGTTTAAGTTTTTACATGTTCCTGTGCAGTCAGGCAATGATGAAATATTAAAGTTAATGAAACGGAAATATTCAGTTTCTGATTTTAAAAATATAGTAAGTGCATTTAGAAAGGCTATTCCTGATATTACTATAAGTACAGATATTATTTGTGGGTTTCCAACTGAAACAGAAGAGCAGTTTAATGATAGTTTGGAGTTGATCAAAGAGATAAAACCAGATGTTCTTAATATTTCAAGATTTCAGGCTAGAACTGGTACAGAAGCTTTTAAGATGGATGGTCAGATTCATGGGAGAACTACAAAGGAGAGGTCCAGGCTTTTGACTGAGATATTTCTAAATATTGCAAGAATGAACAATGAGAAATGGCTTAATTGGGAAGGTACTGTTTTAATCGATGAAAAAGGTAAGAATGACACTTTTGTTGGAAGAAATTCTTCCTATAGGCCTGTTATTGTTAGGGGTGTTAAATTAGGAGATATAGTTAAAGTTAAGGTAAACTCGGTTACTCCTTTTGATTTGAGGGCTGAGTTGATTTAAAAAACATCTCTAGAATTTTTAAAAATAATTTCTACTAATTTACTGGCATGAGTATAGTCTTTAACTATGATATGGGCCCCTCCATTAATTAATCTGTCTCTTTTTTCATCTAAAGTGAATTGGTTTTCATATTTGCTTACATCCGGCGTTAATACACCTATGCCTATTCCTCTTGCCTGATATGTATAAAGTAATCCTGGGAAACCATCTTCAAAACATAATAATTCTCCTGCTTTAAGACCTTGTTGAGTTAGTTTTTTTATAATTAATTCCTTTGCACATTGTTTTGGGTCATCTGTTGACCCTGATCCTATGATGCTGTTATCTTTGAAATAAAAATTTAAACATAAGATTTTTACACTATCTTTTACTGCATCTGTGTCAGTACCGCTTGCTATTTGGAGATTAAGAAGAGGATTATGTTTTTTTAAATATCTCAGTAAATTCAAAACGTTGTCTGGCCTTACTTGGTGATGTGAGATCTCTCCACTTTCTATTTGTTTATGTAATCCACTAACCATTACAACAAGTTTTTGATTGTAATCATCTTTATATTTTTGAGTATCTGCTGCTATACCTCCTCTATCTGTAATCATTTTTGCTAACCTTTCCATTTGCATATATGCTGGAATTCCTATTGTTTTTTGGATATCTTCACTAACAAGTTCAACGGCTTTATCAAGAGATATAGTTGGAACTGCGCCTTTTAAGGCAGTAGAATTACATTCTATCATGATATCTATCCAGCCATCTCTTTCTTTAGATAGTGGACCGTCAAAATCAAAAAGAACAGTTTGGATATTAGAACCATCATAGTGCCTTACTATCTCTATGTTAGTTTCATCCATAGTTATAGGTGTTTCTAAAACTCCTTCTTTTCCTGGTAATTCTATCATTTTTACAAGCCTAGAATAGCGAGGCTACTACACCTCTTAAAGAATAGATTAATAGGGTTATATATAACCCTTTTTAAAAAACAGATTTTGCACAGTTTTTACACTCATCTATCTGCAATGTTTTGTTTGTTTTTTCTATTGATGCTTTTGCATCTTCAAAACCCATTGCTGCCCTTATTGCATCTATGTTTTCACAGATAACATCAGATTCCTGGTGTATTGCCTGCATGTATAGAAGTTTGTTTCCAGTTACTCCAACGGCTTCTTTCCAGATCACTATTTCAGGCATGTCTGAACGGTTTCTTCCAAGGTCTTTTGCATATTCCATGATTTCTGCTGTTGACCTCACCATAGAAGCATTGTCTACAACCCTTATTCTTGTTGTATTTTCAAATAGTTTAAGCACTTCATCTACATCAGGTGTTTCTTTGCAATCTACTGTTACTGTGTGCATGTGCATTAATGTGCTTGAAACAGATAATGCTGTTGTGAATATAGGCATGTCTTTTAGAACTGTTTTTACATCAGGACCATGGTGTGATGGAAGCTCTAATACAGGAACAATAGCATTTATCGGGCCGTGTCTTATGTCCCATGGGTCTGCTCCTCTTCTGATCATTGTTGCATGAACTGCATCAATTCCATATTTGCTTTTGATTGCATTTAATGTTCTGCATAATCCTGTTGTGTTGCAGCTTACAACTCTGATGTAATCTTTGTTTAAGGCTTCATCATAATTACATTGAGCAGTAAAACTAACTTCAGCTACATCTGGTTTTTCTCCTCCCTGGAATATTGCCTTTTTTTTGTTTGGAACATAATATTTTTCCTTATTCTCTACTCCTTTTGGCTTTGGAGAACAATCTACAATTATATCTGACTGTTTTAGCAGCTCTTCAAAAGTTCCTGTAATCTTTAGGCCGTTTAGCTCTTTTGCTTCTGGCCATGTATACATTGGAATTTTTTTTGCTTCTGCAGATATCATCCTGTAATTATAACTTCTTACTGTAACTCCTACTAGCTCCATATCATCCTGAAGAAGTACAGCATCTGCTACTCTTTTTCCTATTGTTCCATATCCTACTATTCCAACTTTGATTTTGCTCATTTTTTCACCCTTGTAGTTTTTGTCAGAAATGTTCAGTACCTTCCACATTTCTTTCCAGATTAGTCTCCTTTACTGGGAGATAATCTTTCTTACTATAGAAGCGCTACCTTCTGAATTGAAAGCTTTTATATGATCATAAGCTGCTTTGTATGCGTTTTCTTCTACTTCTTTTTTGCATTCTTCAGACATTGCATAAATTCTGTCAAAAAATTGTTTTGTTGCGTATTTTATATTTTTTCCAATAATTTCCTCTGGTTTTTTTCCTTCAATTGGCTTATTTTCCAATACCCAGTTATATATCTCTTTATATAATTCAGGATGATGCTTTTTAATTGCATCGTAAACAATATTCTGGAATAATGTTGCTACATTTCCTTTTAATATGTCACCATGAGGAAATTTGTCTTTTATAATTTCTAATGGAGTTCCTGTAATGCCATGCTGTGCAATCCTTACATGTAAGTTGTTGTCTCTCAATGCTTTTGCAACAGCTTTTGTCTGTTCTATGTTGATTGTTGTTTGTTTCATTGGATTTCCGTCTTTATCGAAAATGTTTCCATGTGTTGAACCGTTTGCTATTGCAATTAGATTAGGATTGATTCCTGCTTCGTTTAAGCTTTTGATATATTTTACTGCTTCCTCTGGTTTTGTTAAAACCATTCCTTCGTCTCCTTTTTTCCCTATTTCTCCTACTTCAACTTCAAGACCAAACTCATCTAAGTGAGTTTGTATAAATTTTCCTATTTCTATGGTTGCTTTTAAGTTAGGAGCTAATTCTTCTTCAACTGTTTTTCCTTCAAAGTTGAATAAGTATGATGCGTCAATAGCAAAGCTTTTGTAGCCAGCTTCTATTTGGTTTTTAATTAGGTCTTTTGCATCTTCTAAATCTTTTTCATCGCCTGTTTTTATTTGGATATGGTCTGCATGCAAAGTCCATATATCATGTCCTACTTCTTCATTAGCTTTGTTTAGGTTTTCTGAGTATGTTTTTGGTGTTAATCCAGTATAGCCAACATGCTGGTTGCATTCAGACCTTGCTAATTCCATGACTAATGCTGCATCTAGATCTTTGGCTGCTCTTAGAACTCCTTTAGCAACACCAATTGTAATTCTTGCGTTGCATGCTAACACTATACTTTTTTGATCTTTTAAAGCATTAAAAATTTTGTTTCCTGGTATTGGTTGGTTCATTTTTTAATCCTCATAAAATACTTTAGTTTCATCAATCCTTTCTTGAGGGACTGTTTTTAGCTTTCCTACTGCTTTGTCTAATGATACTGCTATGATATCTGTTCCTCTTAGAGCAACCATCTTTCCAAATTTTTCTTTGTCTATCATATCAGCTGCTTTTATGCCTAATCTTGTTCCTAAAACTCTATCGAAAACAGTTGGCTGGCCTGCTCTTTGCAAATGTCCTAATACAACATGCCTGCATTCTATGTCTGTTCTTTTTTCAATCTCTTTTGATAATCTTTGTGCAATTCCACCTAATCTGACATGGCCAAATTCGTCTTTTTCATTTACTTGTAATTCCATTTGGCCTTCTTTAGGAGTTGCTCCTTCTGAAACTGCAATTATTGAATAATATTTTCCTCTCTTTTTTCTTTTTTGGATTATTTTACAAATTTCATCAATATCAAATTTTTCTTCTGGCAATAGGATTATACTTGCTCCTCCGCCTATTCCTGCTTCTAAGGTCATCCATCCTGCATGTCTGCCCATAACCTCTATTACAATTGTTCTATGGTGGGATTTTGCAGTTGTATGTAAGTTTTCAATAGCTTCTGTTGCTCTTGTTATTGCAGTGTTAAAGCCGAAAGTATAATCTGTTTCTGATAGGTCGTTATCTATTGTTTTTGGGACGCCAATTACTTTTACTCCTTCTTTTGATAGTTTATTGGCTACTCCTAAAGTATCTTCTCCTCCGATTGCAATGAGGAAATCACAGTTTAATTTTTTTAGGCTGTCTTTTACTTTTTCTGGTCCGTTTTCTATATTGTATGGGTTTGTTCTTGATGTATGGAGTATAGTTCCACCTAACATGTGAATATCTTCAACCTGGTCAAGATCTAAAACGCAATGTTCTTTGCAGTTTAATAATCCTTTCCATCCATCCATAATTCCCAGAACATCATAGCCTAGCTTTCTAGCTTTAAAGGCTATTCCTCTTATTACAGCATTTAACCCAGGGGCATCTCCTCCTCCGGTCAATACAGCTATTTGTTTTTTTTTGCTTCCTGTAATAGACATATTACCACCCTCTATAACGCTTTAGAAAACAACTTATATATAAATCTTTCTATTATCATACACTATCATACTAAAACCGAAAGGTTTATATATTAGCTTTATAAACTTATGTTATATCAGTACAGTCAAGCTATCTTGTGACAATACTGCGTTCCGTGCGATATTATTAACATTGAAGCGAGCAAGGATTCTCACAAGACAATGGGTTTGTGAGGACTTCACTTGGCAGTATTGTCACTTAAGTTGATAAAAATGAAAGAAAGAATAACAATAACTCTAAAAGAAGAATTGATTGAACAGTTAGATAAAAGAATAGATGGCGAGGAGATAAAGAATAGAAGCCAGGAGATAGAGAAAATATTAGAGGATGGTTTAGGTATTTCTATTCCTTCGAAAGCTTTGATATTAGCAGGTGGTAAAGGAACAAGGTTAAGACCCCTCACTTTAACGACTCCTAAAGCATTAGTTGAAGTTCAGGGCAAAACATTAACAGAATGGTTATTTGATTTGTTTAAGAAATATAATATAAGAGACATGATACTTTCTACAGGTTATTTGGCTGATAAAGTTCGTGATTATTTTACAGATGGAAGCAAGTTTGGTGTTAATATTGATTATGTTGAAGAGAATCCTGAAAAGCCTTTAGGGACAGGGGGCCCTTTGCGGTTGGCTCAGGATATGCTTAAAGATAGTTTTATTGTTTCTAATGGAGATGAACTTAAGTGCATAAATATTCCCCGGATGTTTAGATTGCATAAAAGGAAGAAAGCTTTAGTTACTATTGCTCTTACATCTGTTGATGATCCTAGTCTTTATGGTGTTGCTAAATTAGATGGAAGCAGAATAGTTGAGTTTGTTGAAAAGCCTAAGAAAGAAGATGCACCTTCTAATCTTATTAATTCAGGATTTTATATTATTGAACCAGAAGTTATTGAGATGATTCCAAAAGGGAAGAAATGCATGCTTGAAAAGGATGTTTTTCCTATCTTAGCTAAAGAAGGAAGGCTTCGTGGTTTTCCTTTTTCTGGACAGTGGTTTGATACTGGCAATATGGAACGTTTGGAGAGGGCTAGGAAAGGCTGGAAAGGTATTGTGATTGATTAAGTTTGAACTAAATTATTCTAATTTTTAACTATTTATGGGTAGTTATAAACATAAGATTTAAAAATGGATACTCAATTTCTTTAATTTATGAGTCTTGCAGAAAAATTCAAAACAGAATTACCTAAATATGAGGGTTTTACTTTTATGCAGTATTTTGATAGATGTAGTTCTCAGGGATGCTGGCATAATGGAGCTTACCTTCAATGTACTTCTAGGTTTAGAGATTGTCTCCCTTCTTATGATGGGTTAGACCCTGAAAAACATGAAGATGAGTCTGCTATTATAGTTGTTGCTAAACTTTTTAATTTGCATAAGCCAGTAAGGTTTGTTAGTTCAAGAGTAGTTGAGAAGGGAAGAAGAAACAAACCAATTGAACTAATTTGTGAGAATGGTGAGAGTTATACTGCTTATGCAAAAAAAATGAAAATTCCTCAGAATTATCAAAGATCTCTTGTTGGATTAGAATTGACACGATTATTAAGGGGGGGAATACCTTTCATGTATACTCGAGAATACCAAATTACTGCTTTTGCTGGAACTGATCTTGAAGATCTTCCTGCTAAGTCATATCTGGATTCAGGATTCGCATTTCGGTTAGGTATAGATGAAGCTTTTAGAGAAATAACTGCTTTGGAGGATGTAAGACCAGCGAATCATTGTTATGATGGGGCAAGAATAATTACTGTTGATTTAGAAACTGTTTTGCATGTATTCAATTCTGTTATGGATTCTCAGGAAGTTGAATTATATCAAGGACTTCATCTTTTAGATGAAGATGAGTTTAGAAGTGGTATGGAAGCTGGAAGAAAGTTGATATTATCTAATATTGATCAGAATATTGTTGATTTTGCAAAGTTGATTTCAGTAATTACACGGGATAATCTTGATTTGCAATTCTCTTTTAAGAATAGGGGGAATCAGGAAGAATTATCTTATTCTGATTATGTTTTAGAACTTATAAAGAAATGGTCTGTTTAGAGAATTCTAATTAATTTTATATGTGGGTTGTTTTATTAATTTTGCTTCAAGTCTTACAAAATTTTAAAAAAGACCTTGGAAGGGTATTGTGATTGATTAGTTGAGTTCTGGAGTGTTGTAAAATACTTATAACTTTTTAGTAGTTACAGAACGAAAAATATATAAATAAGTGTTTGATATCCTTTAGTATGTCTGCTCAACCAATGAATTTTGATACTGATAAGGTATATGGAAAATGGGTTTTAGAAGCATTTAGAGATGTTCTTGATGATAGATCAGTAAATATAACTTATGGGGGGGAATCTAAAAACTTAGGTGATCTTCTTAAAGACCCAGATTATCCGGGGGGAGGATTTAGGGATGGCATTTTTCCAGGACCTGTTAAAAAGGTTGCAGTATCAGGAGAGGAGAATGAACGAATCAGATTGATTTATGATAAGGGATATAGGCTAAATCAAGAATTACTTAAAACATATTGGGAAAGTAAAGAATATTCAACTGAACAAGTGGATCAATCATTGTGTGTTTCTGATAGGGAGGGTAATCTTGTTGCAAAATACGGTTTTACTCGGATACAGATTACAAGAAATAGGTTAGATAACTTTATTAGAGATATGGGTGAGAATGATTTTGTTTATTTAAAACCTAAACCTCCTAAAGATACTGACAGTTAACATTACAAATTTTAATTTATTATTCCGGACAATACCAATCTATCTTGTCAGATACACTTTTTACTAATTCTAATAATCTTTCTCCTTCTGTAGTTATACCATAAGATTCATCTTCAGTTGGTGCAGGTATTTGTTCATGTGGACATTGCTTTAATTCCAATAAGAAATTTGCACAGATCTGAGGGATGTGTTTCATTTCATTTCTTAGATTTTGAAATTGTGTATAGTGCTTAGCAAAGTCTTTGAATTCTTTTGGTGCATAATTATTTTCTTTCATTAGAGTTGCTCGGTAATCTTCAAGAATTGCCGGAATATAGAAATAATCCCACAGTTCCCGATATTGTTGGGCATATTGAGTTCTTAATCTTTCATCTGATGCTAATTTCACAAATTGAATCAGTCCAATATCTTCTGATGTAAAATTTTCTATATAATGTTCTAATGGTGGATAACTCATCTCATCGCTATCATAATTCATGTTTGGTTTAAGTTTTAAAACATCATCAATTGTGCCTAATTCTTCTAATTCTATACCTAATTCTTCAAATCTTTCACATAGGTTTAGTTCATTTGCTGCTGCTCTAATTTTTTTATCAACAGCCGTGAATTCTGCCAGATAAGTATTTTCTGCTACCATCAGTGGAGAAGAATGAAATTGTCAATAAAAACCTTATTGTTCTTTGATTTTTCTATTGTACTATATATTTTTAAAGTGATATTCATTCTTACAAGGTAAATGGTAGAAGATATTGGATTAGAGGGCAGAGTGGCTTTGCTAGAACCTTTTATTAAATGGACTTTAGAAATTGGAAGGTTTAGAGGTTTCATTAAAGAATTCATATATTTTTCTGAAATTAGTGATTTTGATCAAATAGGGTTTTTTCAACAGTTGGAAGAAGAGGTAATTCCTTTGGTTGATTCTGAGGATGCATTAATAAGAAGATATAATTCTCTTGGTTTAGGCATGCAATATAAAACCAGTGAGACTTGGGATTTTGTTGAAGAAGCACAAAGGCGTGTTGAAGGAAGATCAAGTAAGATGAGTGTTTCAGATTATCTAGAAAAACTTAATCCAGTAGTATCAAAACCAGAGGATAGGGTAACTGATGCAGAATTTTATGGTGCAATGGTTATTTCTGTATTTGAACAAATTGGATATGAAGTTCCTTATGTATTACCTGAAACTAAAAGAACTGAAGAACAAAGTAATGCGGGCGCAGATTATGAATCAGGCCTTGAAATATTAAAGGCAATTGGACAATTGAGGGTTTCTTTTTACAAAGACCTTCTTGGTTTTAGAGATAAGTTTGTGGCTGCAACTAGTGCACTAAGAGGTCACCTTGGTAGTAAGGGGCATAGTATGGCGCAAGCAATATTATATGATACCCTTAATGTTATAAGAATGTATGAAGAAAGAATAATGCCAGATTCCTTTCAAGAACTTCTAAGCCAATATCCAGTAGGAAAACAACTTTTTAATGATACGATTAAATTAAGATTACCTGCTCCGGATAGAAGGGGTGGTTAATCATTAACAAAAAACCTTTAATTTCTATTAGTTGTTAATTATTAACATTTACTCAAATACAGAAACTCTTTGTTCTTTGTATTTAATATCCCATTGCTTAAAAAATTCTTCAATTATACTCTGCTTGTTTACTGGCACAAGTATTGCTCCTTTTCCAATCTCTTTTCCATTTAGACTTTTAAGAACTCCTTCTCCTTTTTTTCTCCCATATAATGCGTAGGAAAATCTTACTTTATCAGAAGCTTTTTTATCTTTGAGATTATAGGTTATTAGAAGGGATGATTTAAAATTTAACATATCCTGCAGAAATTGCATATTTTTGATACTAAAACCTTCATGAAGAATTGATTTGTAAATCGGCTCTTTGTGGAGATTATCTATTATAATTGGTTCTGTGTGCAGATTAATTGAAAGGAGCTCTCCAATTTTTTTAATTCTATAAAGGATACCCTCTATTTTTTCATAATTTTTATTTCTGAATAAAGCGATTAAATCTATATCTTTTGGTTTTTCTTTGCTTTTTAAAGCTGAACCAAAAATAAAAATATCAGCTAAAAAGGTTTCCTTTTTCAATAAGCTCTTTAAACTTAGCTTTAACTTCTTCATCTGTTGGAATTGAGATTTTTGCATTTTTGAATGCCTCCATCACTCTTTTTTTGACTAAATTTGTTTCTTCTTTCTCTAAATCCTGAGTATATGTTCTCCTATAAATACTGAATAGCCTGTCGGTTATAGCATAAAGTTCAGGAATGTTTTCTCTTAGCATGTTGAATCTTTCTGTGTGGTCTTTTGGCTTGTCATTTATCTTTTCTAATAAAGCTATATCATCAACTGCGAATAAAGCTTTAAAGAAATTAGTAGCAGACTCTGACGGCATTTTAAGGTTTTTTGCTATAATGCCTAATGTAAAATAGTTTTTGGCTTTATTTTTCAAATCTTCTTTCATATGTTAATCATTAACATAGGTTATATATAAATCTTTTGTTGTTAATTGTTAACTCAGTGGGATTTTGGAAGGGTTGTTGATTAATAAGAATGATAAAAAGGTTTATAAAGATTAATCTTATATTTTATTATTATGTCAATCTTTAAAGCGTATGATGTAAGGGGAATTTATCCAACTGAACTGAATGAGGAATTAGCTTATAAAGTTGGTAGAGCTTTTGTTAGTTTTCTTAAGGTTAAGAATGTTGCTGTTTCTCAGGATATGAGGGAAAGTTCTAAATCTATTAAGAAAGAATTAATTAGAGGTATTACAGATCAAGGTTGTGATGTTGTTGAAGTTGAAGGTTTATGTTCTAGTCCTAAGAGTTATTTTGCATGCTGGTTTTTGAAAACAGATGCTTCTATAATGGTTACTGCTTCGCATAATCCTGGCAAATATAATGGGTTTAAGTTTACTCGTAAGGAAGCTATACCTATTTCTGGTGCTACTGGTATTAAAGATATTGAAAAGCTTGCTTTAGAAAATAAATTTAAGGATGTTGAGAAAAAAGGCAAGGTTATCAAAAAAGATATTGTTGATGCTTACAAAAAACATGTTCTAAGCATGATTGATGTTAAGAAGATAAAACCTTTAAAGGTTGTGATTGATGCTGGCAATGGAATGGGTGGCAGGGATATGGAGCTTGTTCTTGGTGAATTGCCTTTAAAGGCTGTTAAGTTGTTTTTTAAGCCAGATGGAAGTTTTCCTAATCACGAAGCTAATCCTTTGAAAGAGGAAAATCTTTTGGATTTGAAGGAAAGGGTAATTCGGGAAAATGCTGATTTTGGTATTGCTTTGGATGGTGATGCAGACAGAGTATTTTTTATTGATGAGAATGGAGAAACTGTTCCTTCTGATTTTATAACTTGCCTTATAGCACAAGATCTTTTGATAAATAAGTCTGGGGAAAGGGTTCTTTACGATTTAAGAAGTTCATGGATTGTTAAAGAGGAAATTGAGAGATTAGGAGGTAAGGCTTTTATGTCAAGAGTAGGTCATTCTTTTATCAAAGAGCAGATGAGAAAAGAGAAAGCTATCTTTGCAGGTGAGTTATCAGGTCATTTTTATTTTAGGGATAATTTTTATACAGATTCTGCAGTTATAGCTGCTTTGAAGATGATTCAGTTGATTTCTGAAAAAAATATGAAACTTAGTTCATTGGTTAAGCATTTGAATAAGTATTTTGCTTCTGGTGAGATCAATTCTGAGGTTGAAGATAAAGAAGGTAAGATGAAAGAGCTTGCTTCTAAATATAAAGGTAAGATTTCATGGTTGGATGGAGTCAGGATAGATTTTGATGATTGGTGGTTTAATGTTCGTGCTTCAAATACAGAGCCTTTATTGCGGTTGAATTTAGAGGCAAAGACTAAAGGATTAATGGAAGAGAAGCGAGATGAAGTTTTAGCGGTTATTCGGGGTTGATTTTTAACTGAAAAGTAGTTACATAGACGAAACATTTAAAAACAGGGGTTCATTCTAGAAGATATATGTCACAAGATAATGATCTTTACTCAATAGGAAGGGGAAGAGTATTAAGGAGAATTGAAGAGGCAAAACAATACCATCCTGATATAGGAGATGGTTTTACTACTGCTTTATATATTGTTGGCGCAATAGATATAGAACGTGTTCCTTCTCATATTGATCAGAATAAACAAATTAAAGATTTACTTGAACCGGTTGAATTAAGTGACGCTACATTAATTGGAATATTGTCTGGTGAGGGGGATGATAGACTCAGTAATTTGCTTGTTATAGATCCTAATGGTAGGTATGATGCACCTCACACTCTTAATGGGAATGTCATTTATAGAGAGGGGCATAAAAGAGATTTACAGACAAAACCTGCAAAAGAAGCACTACCTGAAATGCTAGATTGTACTTCAGGACAATTAGTTGATAATGGCAAGGCATATCTTAAGAATCTTGGTATAATTCCATATAGAGTTAAACCAAAAGTTGTTTAATTTTCTTAATCAAAATTTTTTATCGAAAAATTTAATTTCTTTAAACATACTTTTTTAAATAATTAAATAATTCTATTGATTATGGATGCTTTAACTACTATGTTAGATATTGTAGAAAGCAGGATTCCTTCTACGGGTAGGAAAGACATGAGTTTGACGGATTATATAGCCAACCTTATTCAAATGAATATAATCTATGCTTCTTCAATAGGGGATGATTCTAGTTATGAAAATAGAATAAGCATGTATGCATATCTTAGGGATGAAATAGGATGTGAAACTTATGGTGAAGCTATGGGTGCAATTAGAAGGAGGGAGGTAGACCCTATAGTGATGGGGGTCTGGGTTGATGAGGGTTTTATAAATTATGGAGAACTTCAAAATATTGTTCTTGAAGGATATCCTGAATTTAAAGACGTATTTGAAGGGCAGTGGCAGGATTTTTGTGATACCTTTCCAGATTGTGATATAAGCCGATATTAGTTAAACCTAACTTCTATTATATTTCATTATAAAACCGAACATTTTATATATAATAAACTCATTCTAAGCTATGAAGTGAGAGAAGAAAGGCGAAAAAAGACAGTTTCTCACAACGTTTTAAGATGAGGATAAAACCCAGTAAAAGGGCAAAGAAGAGATATATTGTGTTTGAGGTTATCTCGAATGAACTCAATAACGACTCAGCTATTCATAATGCTATTAAAAAGTCTGCTTTGAATGTTTTAGGTGTTGATTATGGTGAAGCAGGCCTAAGATTTTTAAAAGGTAAATATAGGCAGAGTATTCATAGAGGAATATTTCGGGTTAATAATAAATACGCTAAACAGGTTGTTGGCGCTCTTAATGAAAGTAAGTATCTTAAAACATTGGGTATGAGCGGAATATTAAAGAAAGCAGAGGATAAATATTTGAAGATTGCTAGTTAATGTTTTAGTATTGTTTTAGTATCTTCCCAATTGGAAGAACTATATGGATGTCCCGCCCACCCGGGTGTGGGAAGTTAATATTAAAGAATTAGAACGAAAAAAAACTAAAGAAAAACAAAAAAACGAAAGAAAGAAATTAAAATAAAAAACAAAAAAACTAAAAGGGTCTTAGGAATCAAAAATCAAAAGATTTTTGGTGTTGCAGAACAAGTTTGCAACAATCAAAAATTCCTAACCCCACAAACAAGTTTGAGGTGAGATAAAAAAATGGTTGAACCAATGCCGCATCAATTAATGGGATATGACAGGGCTATTACTATGTTTAGTCCTGATGGAAGGTTACTGCAAGTTGAATATGCTAAGAAGACTGTAAGGCAGGGAAGCACTGCTGTTGGAATGGTTTGTTCAGACGGTGTTTTGTTTGTTACAGATAAGAGAATTGTTGACAGTCTGATTGTTCCGGAAAGTGTAGAGAAGATCTGGCAGATAGATGATCATATGGGAGCAACTGCTTCTGGTATCTTATCAGATGCAAGAGTTCTTATCGAAAGAGCACAGCTTAAGGCACAGCAGCATAGAGTAACTTATGATAGTCCTGTTGATGTTATTACAATTGTAAAGGATATTGCTAATCTAAAGCAGATTTGTACTCAGAGCGGAGGATTAAGACCGTTTGGTGTTTCTGTTTTAGTTGCAGGAATTGACGGCAATACTCCAAGATTATATGAGACAGATCCTACTGGAATCTTTTTTGAATACAAGGCAAGTGTTATAGGAGAAGGGGAAGTAGATGTAGAAGAAATTTTACAGAAAGAATACAAGCCTGAGATAACAATTGAAGCAGGATTAAAGCTTTGTTTAAGCGCTTTAAAGAAAGTTTTGGGAGATAATTTTTCTCTTGAAAGAATAGATGCTGCTTATATAAAGAAAGATGAAAAGAAATTCAAAAAATTCTCCAAGGAAACTATTGAAAGGAATCTTGGAGCAGTTAAGAAGGTAAAGAAGAAATAAAATGACAAATGTAGATGAAGCAAAGGTTATAAAACTAAAGACTCATGGTCAGACTTTTGAGATACTGGCAGACAGCACTAAGGCTTTGGCTTTTAAATCAGGAAGTGCTGTAGATATAAGGGAAGTACTTGCTGTACAAACTGTATTTACAGACGCAAAAAAAGGCATGGAGGCTTCGCCTAATGCTTTGAGAGACATATTTAAAACAGAAGATCATCTAGAGGCTGCAAAGATAATCATACAAAAAGGAGACATACCATTAACATCCGAATATAAGCAGGGATTAAAAGACCAGAAGAAAAAACAGATTATCAACATGATACACAGAAATGCAGTTGATCCTCAGACACACGCACCTCATCCTCCAAACAGGATTGAGGCTGCTTTGGATGAAGCAAAGTTTCAGGTTGATGAAGTGAAGGATGTTCCTAAGCAGGTTGAAGAAGCGTTAAAGGCTTTAAGACCTATACTTCCTATAAAGTTTGAGATAAAAGAAATCGCAGCAAAGATTCCTGCTGAGTTTGCAGCAAAATCATATTCAGTAATTAATTCATTTGGAAAGAAAATTAGAGAAGACTGGCAGACAGATGGCAGTTTACTTGTTGTTATAGAGCTTCCCGGCGGATTAGAGGAGGACTTTTATAGCAAATTGAATGAATTATGCCATGGTAATGCTGAAACGAAAATATTGAATGTAAAATAAACAGCAATATAATTTTTAAAAAATAAACAGTGTAGGTGAATAAAAAAATGAGTAAAATATTAGTAAAAAACAAAGAAATTGTAGTTCCAGGAGAAGTACTGGCAGAAGGGATGGATAATCTTCCAGGTCTAGGAACTTACAGAGCAGGAGAACAAATATTAGCTGCGAGATTAGGATTGACGTATATTGATGGAAGAACTATCAAGTTAATTCAACTATCAGGTAGATATACTCCAAAGAAGAATGATACAATAATCTGTAAAGTTATGGACATTAATTTTAGCGGATGGAGAATTGATACTAATTCTGCATATAGTGCTATGTTGTCCATGAGGGAAGCTACTTCTGATTATATTCAGAAAGGAGCAGACCTAACACAATATTACAATTTAGGTGATTATGTAGTTGCTCAGATTACGAATGTAACTTCACAAAACTTAATTGATGTGACTATGAAAGGACCTGGCTTGCATAAGCTGCAAGGGGGAAGAATGATTGAAGTTTCTCCTTACAAAGTTCCAAGAATAATTGGAAAACAGGGTTCAATGGTTGGCATGATTAAGCAGGCAACTGATTGCAGAATTACTGTTGGACAAAATGGCAGAGTCTGGATGCAAGGAGGGGCTGATAGTGAACTGCTTGTTGAAAAAACAATAAGAAAGATAGAAGCAGAGAGCCATTTGGCAGGATTAACAGAAAGAATACAAAAGTTTCTTGAAAAGGAAACTGGCAAGAAATTAGAAGTAGGTAGCAGGTGATTATTATGGCTTATAAAAAACGATTAGATGGAAGAAAATTTGATGAGATGAGAAAGATAGAAGCAAAAGTAGGAGTAATAAAAAAAGCAGATGGTTCTGCGTATTTCAAATTTGGAAATACTTGGGCTTATGCTGCGGTTTATGGACCTAGGGAATTATATCCTAGATTCTTACAGGACCCTTCAAAAGGAATTTTAAGGTGTAATTATAATATGATGCCTTTTTCTTCTAAAGGAAATAGGGTAAGGCCTGGCGGAAGTCGGAGATCAAAAGAGATTTCTATGGTTACAAAAAAGGCATTATTACCTGTTTTGGATCTTACAGATTATCCAAACTCTGTTGTGGATGTTTTTATTGAACTTCCTGAAACAGAAGCAGGTTCAAGGACAGCAGGCATTAATGCAGCATCAATGGCACTTGCGGATGCAGGTTTACTGATGAAAGATTTAGTTTCATCTGTTTCAGTTGGTCGTGTTGATGACAAAGTAGTTGTTGACCTGGACTATTCAGAAGAGTCTTATGATGGCGGTCCTGTTGCAGACATTCCTTTAGCAATGATTCCTAAATCTGGAGAGCTTACTCTTTTACAGATGGATGGTTTACTAACAAAGGAACAACTTAAAGAGGCTATTGAGATGGGAAAAAAAGCCTGTAATGAACTTTATGAGATACAGAAAAAAGCACTGAAAGATAAATATGTGGGTGGTAGCAATGAATGAAGATTTAAAGAAACATGTGGTTACTCTTCTTGAATCAGGTAAAAGACTTGATGGTAGAAAACCTCTTGAATATAGAAAACCAGTAAAAGTAGAATATGGTTTTACAAAAACAGCAGAAGGTTCTGCTAAGATTACAATAGGAGAAACAGAGGTTATTTCCGGTATAAAGATGGAAGTAGGAACACCTTATCCTGATAAGCCAGGTGAAGGGACAATCATATGCGGAGCAGAGTTGATTCCTATGTCAAATCCTAAGTTTGAATCAGGACCGCCTAGCATCCAAGCTGTAGAATTAGCAAGAGTTGTTGACAGGGGCATAAGGGAAAGCAAGACTATTGATTTTAGTAAGCTGTGCATTACTTCAGGGGAAAAGGTATGGCTTGTTTTGATTGATGTTATTCCATTGAATGATGATGGAAATCTATTTGATGCAGCTTCACTTGCAGCATATGCTGCTTTGCAGAATACTGTTTTTCCAAAGTTTGATGGAGAAAAGATAGACTACAAAGAAAAGGGAACTAAGAAACTAGAGCTTAATAATGTACCTTTAGCTATTACTGTCTGTAAGATAGGTAAGACCTTTATAGTTGACCCAACTACAGAAGAAGAGAAGGTTATAGATTCTCGGTTAACAGTTGCTACACTTGAAGATGGTACTTTATGCGCAATGCAGAAAGGAGGAGATATTCCTTTGACTGCTTCGGACATTGAGCAGATGGTTGATATCGGAATTGAAAAAGCAAAAGAACTACGAGGTGCTCTTAAAAATGGATGATGAAAAATATACAAAGTATGAGATGGCAAGAATCCTTGGAGCAAGGTCTTTGCAGATTTCAATGGGCGCTCCTTTTTTGATTAAGTTAAGCGAAAAGGATTTAGTGAAGCTTAAGTATAATCCTGTAGAGATTGCTAAACTGGAGTTTAAGGAAGGTGTAATTCCTATAACTGTTAAAAGGCCTTATCCTGTTACTGAAGGTTATACTGGAGGGCAGGCTAGTTAATTTTTTATTTTTTTTATTCAAAAAAATTTACATTAGTTATAAATGGCTAGGATTGATTGGACTAATATTAATGTAAATTTTTAGGAAATAAGAAAGTCTTGAATAAAGTCATTCATCCTTAATCTAAATGAAAGGGATTTTTGACTTTCTAATTTAAAATGAAGGAAATAACCGAAGAGAAATTAAAAAAGTATATTTCTGTTACTAAAAGGGCAATTTCTGCGGCTGAGAAGAGTTCGAATAAAACTTCATTTAATCGAGCAGATTGTTTAGATATGATACAACGGTACTTTTCAGATGCTTTGCACTTTAAAGAGAAAGGTGACTTTGTAAATGCTTTTGCATGCCTTAATTATGCGCATGGGTGGTTAGATGCTTGCGCTAGAATTGGGATTTTTGATGTTCACGACAATACTTTATTTACTGTAGACTGAATGTTAATTCTGTAGTTGAACATCAAATATTTGTTCCTCCCACCCGCCCCAAACGCTTATTTTTGATGTTAATGATAGTGAGCTGTTTACTGTAGATTAGATTGTAGTTTTCCAAAAAGCTTATAAACAAGTTTTAAATTCTTAATTGTATAATGAATGACGAAGATAAGATAAAACAGGTAAGAAGGCATATTGACAGGATAGATACAGTTATAATTACTGTTCTTGCTGAGAGGATGTCTTTGATGCCTGAGATTGCAGAGTATAAGAAAAATAATGAGATTCCTATCTTTGACGAAGCAAGAGAAGTTGAGATAATGAAGAATTTAAAGAAGATAGGAAAAGAGCAGGGTCTTGATGAGAGCTTTACTGAAGAGATTTTTTTAAGTTTGTTTAATGAGTCAAAGAGAATACAGAACGAGATTATCAGTAAGTCTTAAACACTTTATCTGTCCTTATAGCAATTCCTTTATCTTTCTTTATAATTTCTTCTGAAGTCATATTTGCTATTCCTAAAGCAATTAATTCGTTTTTTAGTGACATTACTGCAACTAAGTCTTGTTTTTTTATTTCTGAGTGGAGTTTGCTTATTCCTGGAATAGCTAAATCTCTTCCGTGGGTTAATGGTATTATTGTTGTGTCTAAAATCCATACTTTAGGCAAGTGTCTTACAGCGTTTTCAACTGGCTGTATTATTTTTCTTATGTATTTATCGTTGTTTTCGTTTTTATAGTAATGGAAAGCATCTGTTAAATCTTGCAAGGTAACTAATGTTGATTCGTCAAATGACGCTACTTTTGTTCTTCTTAATTCTGCCATATGCGCTCCGCATTCAAGTTTTTTACCAATATCATGGCAAAGTTTTCTTATGTATGTTCCTGCCTGGCATCCTACTTTGAATAGTATGTGTTGATTGTCAATTTCTAAAATATCAATATAATATATGTTTCTTGTTCTTTCTACCCTTCTTACAGCGCTTTTTACAGGGGGCTTTTGAAGAATTTTTCCTGTAAATTCTTTTAATACTTTTTTAATTTCTTTTTCTTCTATTGGCTTATGCAGATACATTAAAGTCACGTATTCTTTTCCTGCAGGCAATAGTGTTTGTACAACTCTTGTTGCTCTGCCTATGGCTACTACTAGTACGCCTGTTACTTTTGGATCTAATGTTCCTGAATGGCCTGCTTTGCTTATGTTTAGTATTGTTTTTACAAAGTCTGAAACCTGATGAGAAGTAGGTCCCGGAGGTTTATCTATGTTTATGATGCCATAAGTTATAAGTTCTTTAGTTGTTCTTTCTTCGGGTTCTATTCCAAAGCTACCTATGGCTTCTCTTTTTAATAGGATTTCTCTTTTTATTTCTTTAAATGGTAAATCATTCATAATGTAAAGAGAAAAGTTTCTCTTATTTAAATTATTGGTTAATTTTATATATTAATTAAGATTCGTTATTGAAAATGGGGGATTTTAATGGGTTTTAATGGAGGAGTTGGAAATAAACCTTCTAATCTTATTAAATGGAATATTTATGCATCAGAATTTATTGAAATGCCCCCTACTCATTCAAAATCGGGTAAATGTAATCCTCTTGTTAGGATAATTGTGAATTCTGTTGGTGAATCTCCTTATTGGGGGTATGCTCTTGCTCCTGTATGGAAAGAGAAAGGGGGTTGTGTGTCCAGAAATGAAAGAAGGAGAAGACATAATGTTTCAGATAGATTGAGAGATAAGCTAATTACTGAAGGAAAAAAAGCTGGGCGAGTAAATGTAAAAGTGATTGGCGTTCCTAGGGAGGATATAGTTGGGCCATACATGTTATTGGCTACAGATGAAGAATTAACAATCCCTCTTGAGGAAATAGTGGATTCTTTTCCTAAAATTCGTTTTAAATTAAATACGCCTTTGCCTAATTTTACAGGTGATCGTGTTTTTTATGCAAAATATTGTGGCGGGGGTAATATAATTGTGGATTTCAGTGAAAATCAAAAATTGGGTATTTTGAAGGTTACCGAATTGCCTCATCCTATAGGTCGTAGTGGTAGAATTGAATATTTAGATAGAAGAAGAGATGCTGAGATTACTTTACAAATAATGGATAGTTTGAAACCAGAAGATGATATAATAGTTAGATTGGTTGGTGGTTATGGGGGTAAGATGGTATTTGAACCTGTTATAACTTTTTTAAGCTCTGATAATATAATTGCACCTGATGGTAATCGAATAATAACCAGAATATATGCAGACCATATTTTTAATATGCCTATTGTTCCACCATATATTCCTCTCGGAGAAGATAATGTTTTTGCTGGGGGCCATGTTCCGTTTTTTGATGGAAGATTTGTTGATTATAGACGAGTAGAAGTAAAAGGGGTTGCAAACAAGGGAAATTATATGCCTTTATTAGAAGTTATTCCTGCAGAGAAACAGGTTGATTTTTTAACAGCAAAAATAGTAACTTAACCTTTCTGCTGAGGTGCAGTTGGATGCTGTTCAACTTTTTTTGGAGCAGGAGCTTGTTTTGGAGCATGAGTTTTTGGTTGTTTTTTTAATTCTTTTATTTCTTCTTTTTCAATTTCTTTTGCCTTCTCTGCTTTTTCGTCTTTTGGAGTTATAACATCTTCAAGTTTTTCATCTCCTAAAGCATCTTTTACTTTTATTTCAGTTGTTTCTTCTGCTTTAGCTTTTTTTGGAGCTTCCTTAGGTTTTTCTACTGGTGCTCCAACCATTTCAACTCTAACTAAGCCGTCTTCGTCTTTTGTACAGTTAACTTTTACGTGATGAGGTGGATTTCTTATTCCGTTTTTCCACATATCTTTATTTATGTGTTTTCCGATTTTAATTTCGGTTGCTTTCATATGCTTTTTTACAAATTCTCTTAAAGCACTAACAGCTCTGTTGGTTTTTTTCCATCTAGGAGCTCTTTGATATTTCTTTCTAAGGGGAACATTATAAACTCTTTCTAATACAATTTTCTTTTCTTTTTTATCGTTTTTTGCCATTTTTAAGCCTTAGTTTTTGTTCTACGCCAGCTTCTTTTAAGAGCAGTATGCCTACCTGGATGAACTCTTCTGCCTTTTCCATATTTTCTTGGAACTGTCCAGAATGGTGCCCATCTTGTAAGCTTGTTTAGCTTGGTTAATCTTTTTTTCCTTGACGGATGTTTATATCTTGCCATTTTATACTCTTTTGATTTTGAATTCCTTTTTTTCAGGTTGCAATTGTTTTAATATTTCTTTAAGTTTTTCATCAGTGATTTTTTCTTTTATTTGACCTTGTTGAACTGCTTGACCCAATACTACCAATAATTGAATAGCTTTTTCCTGGTGAGCAGCTTTAAGGTTTCCGTACCTTTCTAATGCTTCTTTTGTAAAAAACTGTTTTACTACAGTTTCTAATTGCTCAAGTTGAGCCTGCATTTGTTGTTGTTCCTGTAATGATTCTTGTTGTTGATTCTGAAGTTGTGCTAATTTTCTTTTTCTTATTTCCTCTAATTCGTCCATTTTTATTTTTTGTTCTTTTCAGCTAATTCAGCTGCTGTTGGAACTTTAGGAATGTCTTTTGCTTTTTCAATTGGTTTTTCTTTAGCTTCAGTTGGTTTTACTTCATCCTTTTTTGGCTTTTCGTCAACCCTTTCAACGGGTTTTTCTTTAGGAACGTCTTTTATTTCAGCTGGTTTAGCTTCAACTTTCTTTTCAGTTGGTTTTACTTCAGTCTTTTCAACAGGCTTTGCTTTAGTTTCAGTTGGCTTAGTTTCAACCTTCTTTTCAGTTGCTTCAACTTTCTTTTCAACTGGCTTAGGAACTTCTTTTTTAGGTTGATTGTCGCATATCTTCTTAGCAACGCCATTCATTAATTTGATGCCTTTTGGAGTTATAACTCTTCCTTTATGTACTCCTTTTTTGTCTTGTTTTACTAATTCAGCTTTTTCTAATTGCTGAAGTATTTTTCTTAGAATATTTCCTGAACTTCTCATGAATTTTTCAGGTTGGTGGCCTCTGTTCTTTTTTCCACCATAAAGAATTCTTAATTTAGAAATTCCAATAGGTCCTCTTGAACTTACTTTTCTTAGTACAGAAGCTGCTCTTACCTGCCACCAGTCCTGTCTTGCAGGTGGCCTTTCTCTGCTTGCTCCTGTCTTAACAAAGCTAGCCCAGGATGGTGCTTTAACAGTTTCTACTTTCTGTAGCTCTTTAGCTAATTCTTCTATTAATTCAGTTGGATTTACGTTATATATTGACATTTTAATTCTCGTTTGTTCATGCCTTGCGGCATTAGAACGGCTACATTCAAGTAACCTATATAGTGGGATGTGTGAAGTGTTTATAAATGTTACGGGTTTGTTGAGAAAAGGGTAAGGTAATATTATTGGTCTGCTTTTAATTGTTTTAATAGTGTTAATCTAAATTGGTCTGTTATTTTTCCGCTTCCAGGGTATTGAGCTGAACTTTTTGCTTTTTCTAATCCTGCTTCAAGAGTTTCAAGCACGCCTTCTGTAGGAAGTCCACATCTTTTAGCTGAATGATAAATTCTGATTTTGAATTCATATTCATGCCCTGCTATATCACTATGATGAAGAAATCCTCTTTCTTTAATATGCAGTGGTTTTTCAGGATCTGGCTCTATCCTTTCACGAGCCCACCTTATTTCTGTAAGATACATTAAGTTTTCAACTATTTCTTTTGGGTTTTTCTTTCCAATATCTCTAGCATAATGCATCATTTCTTCAAAACCATAATTGGTATTTACTCCATTAATATCTTTAAAATCTATATTAAAGAACATAGCTTCAAATAAAGCATCTGTGTAGAAATTATTATCTGTAGCATGACTAATAACTCTTCGGGTGTTAAATCCAGGTTTATCTCTTTTTTGCATAAAAGTTTCATTTTTATAGTTTAGCTCCCCTGAACAAGATGTATCTACTGCACGAATATAGAAAAATTCAATCTGTTCCGTTGGTTGACCTGCTTTTAAATAATCTTCTGCTAAAGCTAAGAAAGTATAACCTTGTGCATCTGCTCCATTTAAAGTATCATTAGAATCAAACTTTAGATCTCCATGATACAAAAAAGATACTTCTTCAGATCTAGTATGTGCACCAGTATTTCTGGCTAAATCATTGATAGTAACTATTCTATCTGTTAATGAATTTAAAGATGAATCAGTTTGTTCCTGAACAAATTCAGTCAATTTATTTGAACCGAGATGAAAAGGCCAACACGTAGCTGAATCATATTCATTCTTAATACGATTATATAATGCGTCTCTTGGATTGTTATCTTGCGCCATTAATCATTGAAATTCAATCTTACTTTATAAATCTTTCTCTATTTCTAAGTAGTTAATATTAGAACTAGTTCACTCAACCCACTTAACATCAGATTCCTTTCTTGGAAGAGCGTTTGATGGGAACTTTTCAGGGTAGCCTAAGGCAATGGTTGCCATTATTTTATTAGATAAGGGTATTCCTAGCTTTTTCTTTATCTTTAGGCTTTTGTTAAATACAATGTCTGCAAAGCCTATCCAGCAGCTTCCTATATCTAATGATTTAGCTGCTAGCATTATATTTTGAGCTGCACAGGCACAATCCTCTGCAAAGAATTTCTTATTTGGAGCGTGAATTATGATAACAGCAGGAGCATGATAAAAGAATAGATCTTTTTTTGATTTTGCTCTTGCACTCATTTCTTTAACAGATTTTTTTACTTCGTTTATGAAAGATAAAGGTGTACTAAGTGTTATTATTGATTTATACCATGATTTTATGTCTTCAGAAAGTTTATCGATGAATTTTTTATTAGTAATTATTGTAAAGTTCCAGGGTTGCCTGTTGTGAGAAGAAGGAGCGTATTTTCCTGCTTCTATTATCTCTTTTATTAGTTTTTTAACTATTTTCTTATCTTTATATTTACGAATACTTCTTCTATTTTTGATATTATTGATTATAGAATTCATGCTATATAACAATTATTTTTTCTTTTTCTTAGTAGAAGTTTTCTTCAAATCAAAGTTTTCAAGTTCTGTTATCCTTTCTTTGATGTTGTCTATTGTTTTAGTGTTATCCTGTTGATTAATTAAATTTCCACATTCAGGGCATTTGAATTCAAATTCTGTTGCCTGTTCGAAGTCTAATCTTGCGCATGCCTGAGTACAAATGAAGAAATTGCCTTTATTTGACTCTTCTTTTAGTAATCTTTCTGTTAATTTGATTATTTTTTCTTTTCTTAGCTTTTCTGTTAATTCTTTAACTCTTTTCCTGTTAAATGTCCAATAACTGATATACCAGCCTTTTTTTCTGTCTTTTCTTCTTATGTATGTTGCAACATTATGAGAATTTAGAGTATATAGTATATTTCTTGTAGTTTGCATGTCTAATTTTACTTTGTCAGCTATGATAAACTCAGAAACATTCTTACGATTTTTTAGATATTCAATTATAGGAACTGCACGTTCACCTGCAATTTCATTGATCAATCCGTATATTTTTTTGTTTGTTAATACCATTTTGTATAACTCTGACTTATTTTTAGTAATAACCTCTTTTTTTGTGTAATTGCTCAGCCTCTTTGTTGTCTACTATATAAGTTACTGCGTTAGATAGGCTTTTCTAGAGCTTTGTCGCTGACACCCCCTAGAAAAGTACTACTATATACAATTCTTAGATGAACTTATATATAAATGTTTCGGAAATTAGCTTATTTTTTAGAATTTATAGACGACAAGCCAGATTTGCCTAAATTGAGTTTTTGCCCACTCTAGAGTGATTACTGGCTTTGTTTCTTTTTTTCATGACAGCCCTTACAGTATGTATGAATGGTTTTACCGTCGTTAGTGCTTAGCCTGCAGTCGTCTGCTGTTTCTATCTGCTTTCCACAGGATTCACATTTATTCCACATATTTTAACCCCAATAAGACCGATATATTGGGAAATATATAAAATCTTCGATTTTATAATACTCAAGCAGAGCTTGAGATATATAAATTTTATGTTTTATATGTTAAAAAAAAGAAAAAAATGAATTTATGCTTTACCTAGTATTCTGAAGACTTTTGTTCCGCATTTAGGGCACTCGCCTTTCATTGCTTTCATCTTGTTCTTCATAACTACTTCTTTACCGTTTTTAATCTCTACTTGCTTTTGACATTTCATACATCTTCCTTCTACCATTTATATTCACCTCTGTATGTTGTTTAGGTTAAAATTCCCCCTATTTTAGTGATATTAAGAGTAATAGTATATAAATGTTGTTAATGTTAGTAGGTAGAAATAGGTTTTTGGGAGTTCTTAACTTGTGACAATACTGCGGGTAGCATTGTCAATGCTGCGCTCCGTGCGATGTAATAATCTATATGTTGCGAGCAAGGATTCTCACAAATTAATGTATTTTGTTAGAACTTCACTTGGCAGCATTGTCAATGCTGGAGGTATTGTCACTTATGACTACTTAACTATATCCAGTAATTCCTTAATATCGTTTATTTCGTAGTCTGCTTTGCTTTTCTTTACTTTATGGTTGCCGTATTTAGCAAAGCATGTCTTCATACCCAACTTCTTAGCGCCTTCAATATCTCTATGAGGCATATCTCCAACCATGAGGCATTCTTCTGGTTTTAGCTTTAGTTTCTTAAGCGCTGCTTTGAATGGCAGGTGTGATGGCTTTAGTTCCTTTGTATCTTCAAATGCAACTACAATATCAAAGAAATTGCCTATTTTCATTGCCATAAGCCTTAGCCATGCTTTTAGTCTGGGAGCATCTGTTACTATTGCTAGTTTTATTCCTTTACTTTTTAGCTTTATCAATACATAATCAGTGTGAGGATAAGGTTGCAGGTAAGATGTTTTTACTTTTCTGTATGCGACAATAGCGTTTGCTAAGATTTTATAGTCTATTTTCTTATGTTCTTCTTTTAGGAATTTCTGGAATATTGTTTTTTCCTCTAAACCATGTTGATCATATAGTTTGAATAGTTTTTTTAATGCTTTTTCTTTATTGGTCTTTAAACCAGCATCAATCATAGCAGAAATAGCAGCTTCACAGCTGTTTCTTTTCATTTGCATGAAATCTATTAATGTGTTGTCTAAGTCGAATAGGATTGCTTTGATCATCTTAATTGTATAAAAATATCTACTGATATAAATATTGTTGTTTTTTATATTGGTATTTTTTAATTAATGTAAACGAAACTTTTGGAACAAGTTCCAAACCGTAAGTTTTAGAACGAGTTCTAAACCGTTTGGTAATTGCTTGCGCAATTACCAAAAGTTACAAAAATCCGAGATTTTTGAACTTCGGAAATTCTCAACGAATTTCCGTAAGTTTTATTAATAAGACCATAAGTTTCTAATGTATGGATACAATTCAATCTGTTCAGTGGTTAAAGGCTAACAATCTGTATGAGTTAGCAGAGGATACTTCTTTTTATCTTAAGAAGATATTTAATCCTTGCTTTAATGTTACTGACGAGAAGATTCTTATAATGGGTGATAAAGGCTTTAATAATAAGAGAATTGCGCCTATTTTGTCTGGAGCTTATTATCTTGCTGCTAAGTCTCTTAACATGGATACTAAACTTGTTTTGCAGGATGTAAGATCAAGAGGAACTACTGCAGACAGAGAAGTTGTTGAATCATTGGATAATCTGGATCAGGGTAATCTTGTTTTTGTTAATATGTCTGATAAAGTAGGCTCTTTGAAGGAGATAGGAAAAAGTTTTAGGAAATTCTGTGAAAAGAAAAAACATAGATTTGTTTCTGCTCTAAGTTTAGGGGATTTACCTACCAAACAGCTTAGTGAGGTTATTGCTGCTGTTGATGTTGAATATAAGCCAATGCAGGCTATGCATCAAAGGGTAAAAGCAGTTTTGGATGAAGGTAAGGAGATAACTGTAAAGACTAAAGCAGGTACTAATCTTTATTATAATGTTGAAGGGATGAAGGCAATTTCTGCAGACGGTACTTATCATGAGCCTGGCAAAGGTGGAAATCTCCCTGCAGGTGAAGTTTATATCCCTTGCAAAGGCAAAGGTGTTTCAGGAAAAGTTGTAATAGATGGAAGTAGCAGAAATCATAAGCATACAACTTTAATCAAAAAACCAATTACTTTGACTATAGAAGAAGGAAGTATAACTTCTATAGAAGGGGGAGATGAAGCAAAGAAATTAGAGAATACTTTAAAGTGGGCTGCTGGCAGGGCAAAACATCCTAGAAGTGTTTATAGAGTTGGAGAATTGGGTATTGGGTTAAATCCTAAGGCTAAGATAATTGGTTCTACATTAATAGATGAAAAGACATTAGGAACAGCGCATATAGGAATAGGTTCTAATTACTGGTTTGGTGGAAGTATATATGCTATTATTCATCTTGACCAGATATTTAAGGCTCCTTCAATAACTGTTGATGGTCAAAAGCTGGAGATTTAAAGGTCATCAAACAATATAACAGCTTTTTCCTGAGAAGTCATCCATTTTGGCAATTCAATATCTGGGTATAGTTTTTCAGGAAGTTCTAATGAGTTTTTTGGTGTCATAACATCAATTATGGTATGAGTTATATTTAAACATTTTCGATTAATCTATAGTGATGAAATAGAATATTAACTAAGAAGTTAAAACGATAAAATTTCATGTTGAATAAAATTGTGAAATTTTCCCTATCTTAAACTTTTCACTACGTTCAAATTTTAAGAAAATGATAAGAAAAAATAAAAATACCCAGGTAGAAAAAGTTTTGGGGGATTTCATCCTGGGCCGAACTATAAGCTCGTTATTACTATGTAGTAACATATAGCTACTATATAAATGTTTCGGTTTTTAGTACTAACTGGTGATTAAATAGTAATATAAAGGGAGAAGGTATTAGTTGTACTATGGCTAAAGGAATGACTTGGAGTACATATGTTGAGTTGCAGAGTGTAACAGTACAGAAGATTATTAACTCTTTTGATACTCTTAGAGTTAGAAAGAAACAACTTGTTGAGAATATAAATAAAAAAATAGCAAGGGAGCCGTTTGATGAAGTTGCGGAATTAAAATGTATTCTAGATGAGGAATTAAAGTTACTTACTTCAGCAATAAGTCAGATTAATTATTTTTTGAACAATCCAAAGTATTTTAAGAAGGCTTTGCAAAGAAGCAAGTTTAATAAATTGACCAATCGAATTTGGGCTGCATTAGGTAATATTTTTGGTAAATTACGGAGTATAAAATCAAATATTACTAATGAATCATTAGGTTTGTTAAAGTGTATAGGGGATAAGGATTTTTTTCATTATAATGCAGCATTTGAAATACCTACTGGAAAAAAGAAATGCCCTTATGAAACAGAACAAGAGCTTTATGGAGAAATTGACAAAATTCTTGAGAAAGAAAAAAGTTTCATAACTGAGATATTGACTGCTGCTAGCTTTAATTTACGATCTATTTTTAGAAGGGGTACATTGCCTATTGTTACTGCTGTTATTGTCGCAATTGGTACCCTAATAGCTAATAGCACTAATGAAGTTAAACCTAGCCAAGTTACATCGAAAACTTCAATCAAAAAACAAACATTGCCATCAACCCAGAAAGCTACTGCCCAGCTATCTGGAAGTTCAATTACTCCCAAAGGAAAAGGTCCTTTTATTAGGGCAAAAAGGGGACATACAGTTTCTACGTATTTTGGGGAATATAAAAAAGCTAGTGGGCGGCTTAGTTTAAGAGAGTATGTGAAAAAGTTTATAGAACTTAATGGTACAGATAAGCTGAAAATTGGAAACATTTATCAATTACCTCATTTATAAGGTTTAAAATGAAACAAGTAATATTAGTAAGGCAGGATTTGAAGCTGCCTAAAGGGAAAATGGCAGTTCAGGTAGCTCATGCTTCTTCTTCTGCTTTGATTAAGTCGCATAAGGATGATATTAAGAAATGGCAATCTGGAGGTATGAAGAAGGTTGTTCTTAAGGTTAAAGATGTAGATGAACTTTTTAAATATAAGCAGGAAGCAGAGGATATTGGTTTGGTAACGGCTTTGATTACAGATGCGGGTAAAACAGTTGTTGAACCTGGGACAGTAACTTGTTTAGGAATAGGTCCAGATAAAGAAGATAAGATTGATACTGTTACTGGGAAGTTGGGGATGGTTTAAGGTTTTTCAAATGCTTTTCTAACAAGTTCTAATTGGGCAAGGATTTGAGCTGGTTGACGGTCGTATTCTAAAATAACTGGTATTGTTTCTGCTCCTATCCGGGGAACAACCAAATTTAAAAGTGCAAGTTCTTTGCTTGTTTCTTCCAATTCATTATGAGAATCAGTAAAAAATCCCTCATCTGTTTTTCCAACACCAGAAACATGAATTTCCAATATTTTATCTAAAGGAAGTCTGTGTAGATATGTTTTCAAGACAGCATCATTATGCTCTAGTAATGGTGGCTCGTATAAATTATGTGCTGCAACTAATGCATGTGCTGCATCAAATAGGAATCCGCCGATAGAATCATGATTAGTTGCTCTTGTAATTGAATGAGGTTCTGTTACATAATTATAAACACAAGTTGGATGGAACTCTAGATTTTCACAGATTAGGGGAATATTGTATCTATCTCTTAAAAAAGCTGCATTATCCCTAAACCTAGTTAACATATCCTCAAATTTGTTATAATTTTCAAAACCAGGCGCATCTGTGTCATGTGTGGCTCTAAACGTTTTAGGATTAGTTTTAAAATGAGAACAAGACCACCCAAAATGAATGCTTATATAGGGTAATTCTTCACTTGATGCCTCTTTTACTGAGTCAACAATCTCATCTAACCAACCTTGAACACTTTGTTGAAAGTGTGGAGAGCAAGGATTTAGAAAATTTCCATCTGGATCATATTGAAGGTGAAAAAGTATGGGTTTTTTGTACTGAGCTAAATCTCTTATTTTTTCTGCATCTGACCTTTTTACTTCTATAACTTCTACAGATTCAGAACTTAGTACCTCTTCACTTAATCTAGTTCCATTACTAACTCCAAATAGATAGTTTGTCATGATTAGAGGAGAATGCCTTTGAGTTTAAAAATATTACTAAGAAGGGTTTAGTAAATCATTGTTCCTATTACAATAGTTAGGTTTGCAATCAACCATAATGTATAAGCTAATACTATTGGTTTTTCTTTGTGTACAATTCCATATATAATCCATGGAATGTCAAATGCTGCAAAGAAACTGAATGTTAATGTTGAAACTCCTGCTGCATTTTTTGAAATGAAGATTTTGGTTAGTTGAGGAATAGTTGATAATGGTCCAAGAACTGCTATTATTAATAACATATTATCAAGAAATCTTATTTTTTTGTTAGGGTGAGGAAATTTTCTAAGTTTTTGGTGTACTCTTTTCCTTTTGTGTATATGATGTGTTATTCCGTGCTGCATAGGGTTTTTTTGGTTTTGTTGTTTAAATAATTATCTTTTTTGGAAAGGTTTTTAAAAATCTATGATTTTTAAGACCTTAGAAAATTGAAAATTTCCGTAAGGTTTTTAAATCTAAAGTAAATCTTTTAGGAGTATTGGGCCCATAGCTCAGCCTGGTTAGACAGATGATGAATCTGGACTTCAGCGATCGCCTCTTAATCTTAATGAGGAGCGAGCGATAGGCCGGGGGTCCGAATTGGAGCAAATGCTTCGCGGAAGTCCCCCTGGGCCCATTTTTTTATTTTTCTTTAATATTATTCAAAAGAAATCCTGGAAAGTAATTCATCTTATGATATGTTTTGTATAATGGAATGCTTTCTATTTCCTGAATTAAAGATTTGAATTTTTCTCTTATTTCGATTACAATCTTTCTGTAGATGTACCAGCTTTTTACTTCTATTTGCATCTCCAGGTCCCATTCTCCCAGTGTTTTTGTGACGTTTACTACATTTGGATGCAATCTTAGATAATTAATTAATTTGTCCTCTACTTCAGGAACTACATTGTGGGATTTTATTGCTAAAAGGAATGCCATGTAGTTTGTTTCTCTTACATTCAGTGCAGGCTTAAATCCTACTATAATTTTTTTGTCTTTTAGTTTTTTTATTCTTTTTATGATAGTTTTAGGAGTTAATTTTAGGTTATTTCCTATTTCAACAGCGCTTATCCTTGCATTTTTTGAAAGAAAATTAAGAATTTTTAAATCTATGTTATCCAGTTCTTCTGGTTTTCTGTCTCCTCCTATGATGAGGTCATCAGGTATATTTGTAGTTTGGGATAGGAATTTTCTTCCAAAGTTTCTGGATACTATTGTTGTAAGAACAACATAATTTTCCAATTGTTTTGGAAATTTTCTCATTATTTTTTTAATGGTTTTATTAAAGCTTGATGGGTTGTATGCAAGGAATGTACATATTAAGTCATATTTTCCTTCACACGTTGCTATCCATGATGTTGATGAATCTTCTTTTAAGTAATTGATTAATTCTTTGAATTTTTCCTGAGTAGTATAACTAACTCGAAAGTAAACCCTGAAATTGATAACATCCAGTTTTGAGTAATCTATTAAAGTGTAAAATCCATTTATTATTTCTTTTTTACTTAATGAATCTATAGTGTAACTGATTCTTTGCTGGCTCATCCTTATTTTTTTCCCCATTTTTGAGAAGGGCATTCTTGAATCTAACTCTAATTGTTTTAGAATTGATTGTTCTGTATTTGTTAATGGTTTTTTTTCTGACATATTTTGTTATATTGTACTTGGAGTATATAAATATTACGTTTTTACAAGGAAATTAGTTGTTAGGTTTTATATATTTGCTTTTATATATATTTATAGTATAAATACTAAGAAATAACTACGGAATGGTTATTGGGGGGATTATTCTGGATTACTTTGAAAATGAGAGAAATTGTTGAAACGGATAATGAAAGATTGATTGGGTTAGAGTCAGAGTTAATGTTAGTTGATGGACCTGGGAGAGTTTTTCCTGGGGCAGATGATGTATTGGACCAATCAGATTCAGAATATATAACTCAAGAATGTACTCCTACTGTTATTGAGGTGGGTGGTCCTCCTTCAAGTTCTTTAGATGAACTTGCGATGGGTTTTATGGCTGAGTTACGACAATTAGATGCTATTGTTGAGTCGCTTGGTCTAAGGGCAATACCTGCTTCTGAATTTGGACCTGGACAGGCATCTATTATGAGGCATGATTATTTGAGATATATCTTTAATAATTTAGTTTTGGGAGAGGAAAGAGATTCAGTTGCAAGATCATTATGCGGTACACATTTGCATCTTGATAGAGAGACACGTGTACTTGATCAATACAATGTTTTAGAATCAATAGATCTTGCTTTTGTTTTCCTATCAAGTTCTTCTTATTTGAAGGGAACAAATACATTGAATTGCAACAGGGTAAATTCGTATCGAAATTATGTTTTTGGTGGTGATTTAAAAGATTATGGTCAATTGTTAAACTATGCTGAAAGCTTGGATCAATTAAAGCAATTAGGTAGAACTAGATTGTCTATTTGGAAACAAATGATAAATGATGAAAGGGCAGATGGGTGTTATGATGAATACAATGCTTGTTGGGGGCCAATCAGATTAAGAAAGAAAACTATTGAAGTAAGAAATGCTGATGCTAATCTGTTTTCTTTGGTAATGGCGATGGCTGCTTTGTATAAAGGTGTAAATAATTATGTTTTTGATAAGAACTTAGGGGTAGAGATAGCTGTACCTGGACAGACATATGGTATTACAGATTCTGAGATAACTTTGCCATCATATAGAGATTTAAAACAAATGGAATCAGAGGGTATTAAAGATGGTCTGGGGTCAGATAATGTTTTTAAGTATTTGTCATATTTAGTGGATGTAGCAGAGAATGGATTGCCGCATCATGAGAGAAAGTATCTTGCACCGTTTAAGACGATGCTTAAACTTAGAAAGAATGTGGCTGATTTAATTTATGTTGCTGCCAAGGGATTTGACCCAAGTGTTAATGGGAGTATAAGTCCAGAGACTGCGCAAATGGTTAGTTTGTATATGGACGGTTTGAATAAAAAAGATAGAACACATCCTTTTACTGGTTTATTTCCAGCTGCTTTAGAAAGGGCAGAACATTCACTTACTTCTCGCTGACTAACCTTTGCAGAGCAGCATAACCTTTAGTAGAATCCTTTTTGTTTACTATGAATGTTAGTTCTGTTAAGGTTGAGATTAATTCATAGATGTTTACGTTCTCCCAGTTTAGTTTTCTTGCTGCGGTTGAGATTATCCCTGGAGTATGCAGGAAGTCCCCTGAGAAGTTTAATGACAATGAAACTAAGTCTTTTTCTGTGTTTAGGAGTTTTTCTCCTTTTAGCTCGTTTTTTATCTTTTCTAAGTATCGCATATTTGATATTATTGATACTTCATAGTTTCCATGGATTATGTTAAGTACATCTCCTTTTTCATAGTTTACTATCTGATAGATCTTTTTTAACTTGCTGAATAATGAGGGGGATTTTCTTATAGAAATGTCGCATAAGTTTGTTTTCATGATTATTTCAGAATTGTAATCAAACTTAGGCCTTGGTGTTTTTTGTAGTTTTTCTGCATATCTTCTTAATGCCATGACTACAGCAGAATGTTTTACTTTTTTATTTAGTTCTTCTTCTATCTCTCCGATTAACTTTTCTGTTAAGTTTCCATAGCTGATAATGCCTTCTTCTATAGCATCATGTAGTATAGGCCTTGAGCTTACAATTTTTGATATTAGGTGTGATACGGTTACCATTTTATTTATGTTACAAACTGTTACAATGATAACAGAAAGTTTAAATAGCTTATAAAGTTATCGTTTTTGAGTATGAACATAGCAATAGTAGGTTACGGAAAGATGGGACATATTATAGAGAAGGTTGCAGTAGATAAAGGAATAACTGTTAAAGCTAAAATAGATCCTAGTGCTACGGATGCTACTCATAAAGAGATTAATTCAGAATCTTTAGATGGTGTAGATGTTTGTATTGAGTTTACTGCTCCGGATGTTGCAGTTTCGAATATTAAAAAAATAGCTACGCTTGGAAAGAATATTGTAGTTGGAACAACTGCATGGTATGATAACTTAGATGATGTTAAAAAATTAGTTGAAGAAACTGGTATTGGATTGATATATTCGCCTAATTTTTCAATCGGTGTGAATGTATTTTTTAGATTGATTGCAGATGTTTCAAAGATGATGGATAAGATACATGATTATGATGTTAAGATGTCAGAAGCGCATCACATTCATAAGAAAGATGCTCCGTCAGGAACTGCAAAGAAGATTGCTTCAATCATAAAAGATAATGTTGATAGAGTAAATGATATTGATATTAAAAGTATACGTGAAGGGGAGGTGCCTGGAACGCATACTGTGAAGTTCGAGTCAGCTGCTGATATTATTGAGTTAGAGCATAAGGCAAAGAATCGTGAGGGTTTTGCATTAGGCTCTGTTATGGCTGCTGAATGGGTTAATGGAAAAAAAGGAATTTATTCGATTGAAGATATGATGAATGAGATAATAAAATAACTTTTCCCAACATAACAACTAAATTGATGGCCCACCCACCCAGTGTTGGAAGTTAAGATTAAACAACTAATTGGTTTGTCCCAATAGCACAATCATATAAATATCCCTCCCGGTGTTGGATGGGGCTTATAGTACAACTAAATGAACGTGAGGATGATAAAAATGTACTTAAAAATCAAAGATTTTTTGGACACTAAAAAATGCAAAAGCATTTTTGGTGTCCTAGAAAAGCAAAGCTTTTCTAAGGACATTCAAAACAGAGGTGTTTTGAATGTTTAAAGGTGTTTTTACAGCAATAATCACTCCATTCAAAGAAGATGGAAGTGTAGATGAAGAATGTTTAAAGAAATTAATAGATTTCAATATAGACAATGGTGTGTCTGGGATAGTTCCTTGCGGTACTACTGGAGAAAGTCCTACTTTAAGTCATGAAGAGCATGATAGGGTTATTGAACTTACAGTTTCGCATGTTAACAAAAGAGTTAAGGTTATAGCTGGAACTGGTTCGAATTCAACAGCAGAGGCTGTTAGGCTTTCAAAGCATGCTGAAGAAGTTGGAGTAGATGGATGTTTGGTTGTTAACCCTTATTACAATAAACCTACACAGGAAGGTTTGTATAGACATTTTAAGGCTGTTGCAGATGCTGTTAAGATTCCAATTGTTGTTTATAATATTAAAGGAAGAACTGCAATTAATGTTGAAACAGCTACATTGATGAGGTTGGCTAGAGATTGCTCTAATATTGTTGCTGTAAAAGAAGCTTCTGGTGATATTAACCAGATGAAATCAGTAATTGCAGAAAGGCCAGAAGGTTTTTCGGTTTTATCAGGAGATGATAATATTACTTTAGAACTTATACAAGCAGGAGGTAATGGTGTTGTTTCAGTTGCATCTAATATTGTTCCTGATAAGATGGTTGCAATGGTTAAAAATGCTTTAGATGGAAACATTGAAGAAGCTTCTAAGATAAATGATGAGCTTGCTCCTTTGTTTGAAGTAGAGTTTATAGAGACAAATCCAATTCCAATTAAATCTGCTTTAGCAATGAAAGGCATGTGCGAAGAAGTTTATAGATTGCCTATATGTGAATTAAGGCCTGAGAATAAAGAAAAACTTAAGCAAGTGCTTACTGAGATGAAGATTATCTAGGGCAAAAGTTTATATACTTTCTTTTTTTAATGTTGATTATAATGCCAGTTGTAAAAATAGATATGTGGTCTGGAAGGACTGAAGAGCAGAAAGAGAATATAATAAAAGAAGTTACAGACGCAGTTGCTAAATCAGTTGGCTGTCCAAAAGAGGCTGTAACTGTTGTTATTGATGATATTCCTAAAGAGAACTGGGGAAGTGGTGGAGAACAGCACTCAAAGAAATTTAAGAATATTCCATAAAATGGTTGATATAAAACTACCCTTTAACAAAAAGAAGATTTCGGAAGTTATAGGTAGTTTTAAAACTCCTTTTCATATCTATGATGAGAAGGCTATTAGGGAAAATGCACGGAGATTGTATAAGGCGTTTTCATGGATAAATTCTAACACCTCTGGTGCCAAGGGGCCTATAGGCTTTAGAAATTATTTTGCTGTGAAGGCTTTGCCTAATCCATTTATTCTGAAGATACTTAAAGAAGAAGGTATGGGAACTGATTGCAGTAGTTTGCCTGAGTTGATGTTATCTGAAAAGGCAGGGCTTAAGGGAGAAGATATTATGTTTACTTCTAATGATACTCCAGAAGAAGAATTTATATTGGCAAAGAAGTTAGGCGCTATAATTAACTTAGATGACATTTCACATATTGACATGCTTGAAAAAATTGGCATTCCTTCATTGATATGCTTTAGGTATAATCCTGGGCCTGCAAAGAAAGGAAATCAGTTTATTGGAGATCCAAAAGAAGCAAAGTATGGATTTACAAAAGAGCAGTTGATTGAAGGCTATAAGATTATGAAAGAGAAGGGTGTTAAGAGATTTGGACTGCATACAATGGTTGTATCAAATGAGCTTAATTCTGATTATCATATTGAGACTGCTAAGATGCTGTTTGAGCTTGTAGTTGAGATAAATAAAAAGGTAGGTATTGAGATTGAGTTTGTTAATCTTGGTGGAGGATATGGAACTCCCTATAAGCCAGATGAAAAGCCTGTTGATATTGAATATGTTTCAAAAGGAATAAAGAAAGCATACGAAGAGATTATAGTAGATAATGGTTTACAATTACGAATAGTTATGGAAAGCGGAAGAATGATTACAGGGCCATATGGCTGGTTGATAACTAAGGTTATACATATGAAGCATACCTATAAAGATTATGTTGGTTGTGATGCTAATATGGCTAATCTGATGAGGCCTGCACTTTATGGAGCTTACCATCATATCAGTGTTTTAGGAAAAGAGAATGCTAAAGCTAGTTGTACTTATGATGTAACTGGTAGCTTATGTGAGAATAATGATAAGTTTGCAATAGATAGAAAATTACCTCAAATTTCAGTAGGTGATATTCTTGCAATTTACAATACAGGAGCGCATGGACATGCAATGGGTTTTAATTACAATGGAAAGTTACGTTCATCTGAATTATTACTTCGTGAGGATGGTTCTGTTTCTGAAATTAGAAGAGCAGAGACTGTTTCCGATTATTTTGCTACTTTGGATTTTAATGATTTGAAGAGATTTAAGGCTTAGAGATAATTATCTATTCAATAAGTATATATTAAGCTTCTCTTAGTAAGTATGCATTTATACTCATTGGATGCATTACTTTTCCTTCTTGTACATCCAGGTTTTGTACTAGTACATTGGTTGCACCATGATTTTTTGCATATTCAATTACTTGATTAAATAGACCGTCAATACCATCTGCTATGTTCATAGATGTTGCAGTAAATGTTGTTGTACCTCCATGTGGAGTATAATCTTTTCCAGATATTGATGGGTTTTCTGCACTTAAGACATCAAGTATATCTTTTCTTTGATCCCTTCTTAAATCATCGAGTTCTTTTAGATATTTTTTATCGGTATTTACTGCACGATAATTCATCTGATTTCCTAATGATAATATTTTTGGTTCCGTTACTTCATTTGGTTCTGCCATTTTAATTTCCTCCAATCATTTTGTTATGTTAAGATAGAAATCAAATGAGATATATAATCATTATGTTATTATAAAAACAACTCCGTGAAATATTCGAAATTTTTTATTTAATTGTTTCTATTTCAAAAAAATTTATATCAACTTCTATAATGTAAATTTTTAGGAAATTAGACAGTCTTGAATAAAGCCATTTATACTTAAACCTAAGGGAAAATGATCTTTGACTTTCTAATTTAAACATAATCTTTTTATATACCTCTTAATATTTATACTAAAATGACTCAAACAAACCCACATGAAAGTGCAAAAGAATTAATTAATGAAGCAACTGATAATATAGAGCTAGATTCCTGGATAAAAGAAGCATTGCTTATGACGCATAGGGAATTGCATGTTACTTTTCCTGTTGAGATGGATGATGGGAGTATTAAAATATTTAATGGATATAGAGTTCAGCATAATCATATGAGGGGTCCCTTTAAAGGAGGGATAAGGTATCATTGGAATGTTAATTTAGATGAAGTTAGAGCACTAGCTACCTGGATGACTATAAAGACAGCAGTTGTTGATTTGCCTCTTGGGGGAGGAAAAGGTGGAGTTATTTGCAATCCTAAAGATATGTCTGAAAAAGAACTTGAGAGTATGACAAGGGGTTTTGTAAGAAGGATAGCTCCTTTGATTGGTCCTCAGGTGGATATTCCTGCTCCGGATGTTTATACGAATCCTACTGTGATGAGTTGGATAGTTGATGAATATTCTAAATGCATGCGTAAAAAGCATCTTGCAGTTGTTACTGGAAAGCCTCTTGATAATGGTGGTTCAGAAGGAAGAAAAGAAGCAACAGCAAGAGGTGGGTTGTTTGCTTTAAGACAAGTAATAAAAGAAAATTATGTTGAAGGTATTGATACTTTAAAAGATAAAAAAATAGCTATTCAGGGATTTGGGAATGCTGGTTCAATATTTGCTCAGTTAGCATATGAGGAAGGGGCTAAAGTTGTTGCTGTTTCTGATTCAAAGGGAGCTATTTTTAATGAGAATGGTTTGGATATTCCTAAGGTTCTTTTACATAAGGAAAAAACCAAATGTGTTGGAGAGTGTGAAAGTTCTACAAATATAACTAATGAAGATATTTTAGAGATGGAATGTGATGTTTTAGTTCCAGCTGCTTTAGAGAATGTAATTATAATGGAAAATGCTGAAAAGATTAAAGCAAAAATTATTCTTGAATTAGCGAATGGTCCTGTAAGTGCAGCTGCTGATAAGGTTTTACATAAGAATGGAATTACAGTTATACCTGATGTTTTAGCAAATGCTGGTGGAGTTACTGTTTCTTATTTTGAATGGAAGCAGAATCTTGAAGATGCGCATTGGAGTGAAGAAGAAGTTAATTCAAAGCTTGAAAAGGTAATGAATGAGAATACTTCTTTAGTTCTTTCAACTGCAAAGAAACATGGTGTTAGGGTGCGAGTTGGTGCTTATATATTGGCAATAGAAAGAATTGCCAAAACTGCGAAGTCTGAACTGGATGAGAATCATCATACATGTTTTACTAAATATCTTTAGTTTCCATTATAACATTAACTTTTTAAAGGATTAATGATTTACTTACCACATGGAAACGAACATAACTGTAGCGCAAAAGATAAAATTAGATCCTATTGTTGATATTGCTAAGAAGATTGGATTAAGTGAAGACCAGCTGTTTCTACATGGACCTTATATGGCTAAGATAGATGCTGGGCTTATGAAGGATAGTGATAAAGAAGATGGAAAGCTTATTTTAGTTACTGCAATTACCCCTACTAAGGCAGGAGAGGGAAAATCTACTGTTACAGTTGGACTTGGTCAGGCACTTTCTAAACTTGATAAAAAAATCATGATATGCTTAAGAGAACCTTCTTTAGGTCCTGTTTTTGGGATTAAAGGGGGGGCTTGTGGCGGGGGTTATTCTCAGGTATTGCCGATGGAAGATATTAATCTGCACTTTACAGGAGATTTATCTGCTATTGAATCTGCAAATAATTTATTGGCTGCGATGATAGACAATCATATTGTTAAAGGCAATGAACTTAATATAAATCCAGACAGTGTTGTATGGAGAAGGGCAATGGATATGAATGATAGAACTCTTCGTAGTATTTATGTTGGCTGTGATGAAAGAAAAGTTTGTCTTCGAAAAGATGTTTTTGATATAACTGCTGCTTCAGAGGTAATGGCTATATTGTGTTTGGCTAAAAATTTGGGAGATTTAAAGGAAAGGATAAATAATATTATTCTTGCATATACTTATGATGGGGAGCCAGTTTATGCTAAGAGTTTAAATGCAGCTGGAGCAATGACTTCTTTATTGAAGCATGCTATCAATCCTAATTTAGTCCAAACAGTTGAGAAAGTTCCTGCTTTGATACATGGAGGGCCATTTGCAAATATTGCTCATGGATGTAATAGCTTGATTGCTACAAAGTTAGCTTTGAAATTGGCTGATTATGTTGTTACAGAGGCAGGTTTTGGTGCTGACCTTGGTGCTGAGAAGTTTCTTAATATAAAATGCAGGCTTGGTAATTTAAATCCTAATGGTGTTGTTTTAGTTGCTACTGTAAGAGCTTTAAAGATGCATGGCGAAGGGGATATTAAAAAAGGAATGCCTAATTTAGAAAAGCATATAGAGAATATAAAGAAATTTAATCTTCCTTTTGTTGTTGCTCTGAATAAGTTTATTGACGATACTCCTGAAGAGATTAAGATTGTTGAAGAACATTGTAAAGGGTTAGGTGTTAATTATGTTCTTTCTGACCCATGGAGTGGCGGTGGTGATGGTTGTTTAGAACTTGGGAAAAAAGTACTTGATATTTTAGATGGTGAAAATTTTAAGTTTCTTTATGATGTTAATGCTTCTTTGAAGGATAAGATATTAACAATATCCAAAGAAATATATGGTGCAGATAGTGTTGAATACAGTAAAGATGCAGAAAGGCATATGGAACGAATAGAAAAGATTGGATTGAATAATCTTCCTGTGTGCATGGCAAAAACACAGATGTCTTTTTCTGATGATCCTAAATTGATATGCAGGCCAATTGGCTTTAAGATAACTATAAGAGATTTGAAGATATCTGCAGGCGCTAGTTTTATAGTTGCACTTGCAGGAAATATAATGACAATGCCTGGTTTACCTAAAAAGCCTAATGCAGAACTTATCGATATAGATGCTGATGGGAAGATTTCTGGATTATTTTAGAAAATGAAATTAATTATTGGTAAAATCGTTTCATTTTCTAAGCTAGTTTTAGAAATAGGATATTTCTAAACCGATTAAAAATCTTTGATTTTTAATAGTAAGCGACTTATTTATTACTAAGAATTTGTTTCGCTTACTATTTTAAGTTTTTAGTACTTATTAGTAGAAAGGTTATTAAATAGATGAGTGTTTTTCTGGTTTTATGACATTCGATATTCGTGTTTTGAGTACTTACGGTCCTAGAGAGTGTGGTATTGCTACTTTTACTGGTAATCTGCTTACTGCTTTAGGTAATTTAACCGGTGAAGTTGGTGCTATGAGGGTTGCGGCAATTGATAAAGATAAGTTGCATTATAAATTTCCTGTTGATTTAGTAATTGACCAGTATAATCCTGATTCTTGGAAAAGCAGGACTTCAGCTATGTTAACTCGAGCAGTTGAAACAGAAAATCCTACTCTTTTCGTATTTCAGCATGAATTTGGACTTGACCCTGAAGGAACAGGTGGACCAGATAAAGAAGGTAGAGGGCATCATTATGTTGATATGGCAGAGGAGATTAGTAATACAGGGGCTTTTAAGCGGGGAGATTTTGTTACATTAACTCAGCTGCATACTGTTCTTACAAATCCAAACGATTATCAAAGAAGAACCTTACAGGAGCTTGCTAAATATAGTGATGCATTGATAGTTACAACAAGTAGTGCAATTGATACTCTTGCATCAGTTTATGATATTGACTCTTCAAAAGTTGCCCATATACATCATGGAATCAGAAAGAGGGATTCTTCTGAGCACGATAGGCTAAATGTAAAAAAAGAAATTGGATTAGAGGGTATTATGTTGTCTCTTACTTTAGGACTTAAGAGCCATGATAAAGGAATCCAATTTGGTATTCCTTCTTATGCTAAAGTTGTAGAAAATTCATTTACACCTGAGCAGAGAGAAAATGCAGTTTGGGTTGTTGCAGGTAAGTGTCATCCGGAGTTTGTTGGAAAACCTTATGATAGATATCAAAATATGATGAAAAAAGCACTTGAAAGATCTAAACTTAAATGGTGTGAAGTATCTAGTTTTGAGGAGTTTAAGGAATTGGATGTTAGAAAATATGATATTGTGTTTTTAGATTCATTTTTGAATGAAACAAATTTAATTAGAATGTATACTGCTTCAAATTTAATGATACTCCCTTACCTTGAACAAGAGCAAGTATCAAGTGGGATACTTGCAGATACAGTTGGTTCAGGAAGAGTTGCTATTGTAGGCAAGTCTGTTTATTCAGTTGAATTGCTTTATGATAATCGTATAACTCCCTATGAAAAAGGACTTATTGGAATTGGAGATCCTCATGCTCGTGGTTTTTTAGTTGATCCAGGTAAACCATCAATTGAACAAATGGCTAAAGCTATTCATTATGCACTTTCAAGAGGACCAGAACGTCTTTCAATGGAAAGACGTGCTAGTTCTCATGGAGATAGTATGCGTCAATCTTATGTTGCTAATGATTTGATGAATCTTGCTAAATGGTGTAGAACAGATAAACAAACTCCTAAAGGTAGGGGGCCAGTATTTGAGTTTGATCATAATTCTCTTTATGAAAGGGCAGTTAGTAAAATTTTAGCAGCAAGAAAGTAATTAGTTAGTATACTCACGCAAACTTTATAAACAACTTCTTCATTTACTTTTATTATGAAAATCGAACCATCAAACAGAGTAAAAAGCATTGGAAGCTATGCTTTTGCAGATGTGGATAATGAAGTTAAGAAACTGACTAAGTTAGGTATAACTCCAATTGATTTTGGTGTTGGAGATCCAAAAGAGCCTACGCCTGGTTTGATAAGAAATTATTGCAAGAGAGCTATTGATAAAAGGAAAGATTCTGGTTATCCTAGTTATATTGGCAGTCCTGATTATAGAGAAACTGTTGCTAAGTGGGTTAAGAAAAGGTTTAATGTAGATTTGGATCCGGCTACTGAAGTTGCTTCTACAATCGGAGCAAAGGAAGCTGTATTTAATTTTCCAGAAGGTGTTGTTAATCCTGGTGATATTGTTATAATGCCTAATCCTGGTTATCCTCCTTATGAGAGAGGTACTTTGTTTGCAGAAGGTAAGGCTTATTTTTATCCTTTACTTGCAGAGAATGGGTTTTTGCCTGATTTATCTAAGATTCCTTCCGACGTTTGTAAAAAGGCAAAACTTATGTGGATAAATTATCCTAACAATCCTACAGGGACTTTGATTTCAAAAGAGAAGTTACAAGAGATAATTGATTTTGGTAAAGAGCATGATATTATAATTGGTTCAGATGAATGCTATACTGAAATTTATTTTGGTGAAAAGCCAATTTCTATTTTAGAGTTAACTAAAGAAGGTGTTTTTGCTATACAAAGCTTATCAAAAAGATCAGCAATGACAACTTATAGAATAGGGTGGATTGCAGGAGATTCAAGAATAATTGATATTTTTAAGAAAGTGAAGACTAATATTGATTCTGGGACTGCTACCTTTATACAAGATGCTGCATGTGCTGCTTTACTTGATGAGAAGCATGTTGAAGAGTTTAGGCAGGAGTATAAGAAGAAAAGAGATATCCTATGCGATGCTTTACAATCAATTGGGCTTTCAGACTGCAGGCCTGATGCAACTTTGTATATATGGCAAAAAGTTCCTTCTGGAATGACATCTGTTGAGTTTTCCAAGAAGTTGCTTGATAAAGATATTGCTATAGTTACAACTCCAGGCGCATGGATTTCTAACGAAGTTGATTCGGTTAATCCTGGTGAAGGTTATGTAAGGTTTGCTTTAGTTCCTACTATAAGTGAATGCAAAGAAGCTGCTGAAAAGATTAGGAAGTTGAAGATATAATTCTTTTTAAATCAAAATCTTTATATAAACAATAGAATCAATCTTTAATATGGCAGAATCAATGCACTGGGCTGACCAGATTGCAAGAAGAGTTGTTGAACAGAAAGGTGTAAAGGCTAAGTATGTAGTTGCAGCTGGGATTACTCCTTCTGGTACTGTTCATATTGGTAATTTTAGAGAGATGATTACTGTTGAATTAGTGTATCGTGCTTTGAAGAATTTAGGTAAGAATGTTAGGTTTGTTTATTCATGGGATGATTATGATGTTTTTAGAAAAATACCTAAGAATATGCCTAAGCATGAGGTTTTAAAGAAATATCTCCATAAGCCAATTGTTGATACTCCAGATACTTTTGGATGTCATAAAAGTTATGCAGAACATAATGAAAAACAAGTTGAGGATGTTATGCCTTTAGTAGGTGTTAAGCCTGAATTTGTTTATCAAAATGAGAAATATAGAAGTTGTTCTTATGCTAAAGAGATTAAGTTTGTTTTGAATAATAAAGATAAGGTTAAAGAGATTCTGGATAAGTTTAGAAAAGAGCCTCTTGCTTCAGATTGGTATCCACTTTCTGTATATTGCGAAAAGTGTGGTTCAGATGAAACTAAGGTTGTTTCTTATGATGGTGAATTTACGGTTGAGTATTCCTGCAAATGTGGTTTTGAAGGTTCAGTTGATTTTAGCAAGAAAGGCCTTGTTAAATTGCCATGGCGTGTTGACTGGCCTATGAGATGGCATCATGAAAAGGTTGATTTTGAGCCTGGTGGCAAAGAGCATAGTACTACAGGCGGTTCATATTCTACTGCTAAACTTCTTTCTAAAGAACTTTATAATGAAGAACCTCCTTTGTATCAGAAATATGATTTTATTATTCTGAAAGGTGTTGGTGGAAAGATGAGCAGTTCTGCAGGCAATGTAATTACATTGAAAGATTCATTATCTATTTATGAAGCTGCAATTATTAGATATCTATTTGCATCTACAAGGCCTGTTACTGAGTTTGCAATTTCATTTGATCTTGATGTTTTAAAGGTGTATGAAGATTTTGATAAGTGTGAAAGAATTTATTATAAAAAAGAAGAAGTTGATGAAAAGGAATATTTGAAGCAGAAAAGAATCTATGAGTTAAGTTGTGTAAGTTCTCCTTTGGCTAAGATGCCATATCAACCTTCATTCAGGCATTTGTTGAATATTGTTCAGATATTTGAAAATGATTTTAGTAAAATTAAAGATTCTTATGGTCTTACGAATAAAGAGGATATTGAAAGGTTAAAAGTAAGAAGTTCATGTGCTTTTAATTGGTTAAATAAATATGCTCCTGATGCGATGAAGTTTCACGTTCAGAAAGAAATTAAGGCTAAGTTAAATGATAAAGAGAAAGAAGTTATTACCCGATTGGTTAAGTATCTTTCAGAGCATGATAAACTGGATGAAAAACTGCTTTATGAAGAGTTTTATACTATCTCTAAGGCAGTTGATATTGAACCTAAGGAATTATTTAAAGTGTGTTATAATGTTTTGATAGATAAAGATAGAGGTCCTAAGCTGGCTCCTTTTATAATTACTTTAGGCAAGGAAAGGGTTTTGAAGTTGTTTAAGAAGGTTTGAATTCTTTTTATGTTGAGTTCTAGTGGATTTTGTTTGAAGAGTTGATGTGGGCAGAAAAACTATTTGTTTCTTATTTTTTCTATAACACTTTTAACAATCATTATAATGTTCCATATTAATATTAAAATAAGGCCCAATACAGGAATATAAAAAACACCCCATCCTATTCCAAATGCACAATCTATACCTATATCCTAGTTAAAGAGTTTACACCCAATTATTCCAGTGATATATGTAATTAAAGCGATTAACCATATGACTAAGAATATCCAAAATGTTATTTTGAAGGGTTTCGACAATTCTTTGTATGACATAAAGCAAGGTAGAATCTTTATTTATATAAAACTTTCTGTCCACACCAATTTCGTATAACACCTATTAAACAAACCTTTCAATCTATTTTGTTATTATAGTACCATAAGGCTTTTAAATGAGTTCTTTTTCTGCTATATTAGAATGATAGTTATGAAGTTTGGAGGTAGCTCTGTAGGAGATGCCCAAAGGATAACGAATGTTTGTAATATTGTTAAATCCAGGAAAGATCCTGTTGTTGTAGTTAGCGCTGTAAAGGGAGTTACGGATATGCTGATAAATACAGCAGAGATGGCTGCAAAAGGAGAAGATGTCAGCAAAGAATTAGGGGATATAAAAGAAAGGCATCATAAGGTATTAAAAGATCTGGAATTAAATGAAGATTTAGTAGATTCACTTTTAGATAAATTTGGAAAGGTTATTGATAAAATCTTTGTAATGAAAAGGATAAATCCAGAATTGATGGATGAACTTCAGAGTTTTGGAGAAAGATGTTCATCAAGGATAGTTGCTGCTTGTTTGACTAAAGAGGGGATTCCTGCTAAAGCTTTTGATGCTTATGATATAGGTATGATAACTACGCCTGATTATGGAAAAGCAGAGCCATTGCCTGATGCAGAAGAGAAGATAGCTAAAGCTATTGAAAAATTAGATGTAGTTCCTGTAGTTACTGGATTTATTGGAAAAGATTCTGCTGGGAATATTACTACTTTAGGTAGAGGTGGTTCAGATTATACTGCTGCTATTATAGGTGCTGCTCTTGATAGTGTTACAGAGATATGGACAGATGTTAATGGTATAATGAGTGCTGATCCAAGAGTTGTTTCTGATGCGCATACAATAAGCGAGATTAGTTTTAATGAAGCGTCTGAACTTGCTTATTTTGGGGCAAGAGTATTACACCCTAAAACAATATGGCCTGCTGTTAAAAAGAATCTTGCAGTTAAGGTTTTGAATTCATTTGAACCAACTGATAAAGGGACTACTATTGTGAAGAAAGTTAAGACTAAAGAAGTGGTAAGAGCTATTGCTTGTAAAAAGAATATTAGTCTTGTTAATTTGTCTTCAACAAGAATGTTATTGGCACATGGTTTTTTGGCAAGAGTATTTATTGTTTTTGAAGATTATAAGAAAAGTGTAGATATGATTTCAACTACAGAGGTTTCGGTTTCTCTTACGGTTGATAACGATAAAGATCTTGATAATATAAAAGAAGACCTTGAAGGTGTTGCCGATGTTAGGATAGAAAAGGGAAAATCCATTATTTGTATTGCTGGAGAAGGAATGAATCATGTGCCTGGAGTAGCTGGGAGAGCATTTTCTGTTTTGGGCAAGAATGATATAAATATAGAGATGATCTCACAAGGAGCATCTGAAATTAACATTAGTTTTATTGTTGACAACAAAGATGCAGATAAAACTGTAAAGGTTTTGCATACTGAGTTTTTTGGTTAGTTCTACCAAGGCCATTCAATACATTCTTTAAAGTTGAATAATGAATAGTCAGCTTTGCCGTTGATTACGAATGTTTTTGTTTTATTATCTTTAAAGATTTCTTTTGCTTTATTTAGTGTTTTTCCTGTTTTTGATATTGTATCAACTATTAGCAGGTTTTTGTTTTTTATTGTTTTTAATTCCTTATCTAATGGTTTTGTTAGTATTGGTTCTTTTTTTATTGGTTTGTTGTTTTCGTCCCTATAATTCAGCCAGATTACCTTTACAGGTATGTTAAGAAAATGTTTTAGTAAAGAAGCTGGCATTATTCCATCCCTTTCTATTGCTATAATTAAATCGAACTTTGGAAAGTCTATTTCTTTTATCTTTTCTGTTATTTGTTTTAGGGTTAACTTTTTCATATAAGAAATGAAATGGTTTTTGTTTATAAATGTTTGTTGGAAAGGTTTTTAAAGCCTAAATCAACTTCTGCATAAGATATGATACAATTAAATCCTGCTCTGAATCAAGGTAGTAAGTTACAGAGATGGTTAGATTTAGGAATGAGGAAATATTGTACCTCTGTTATTTATTGTGCTGTTGAAAATCCAGATTTAAGGGGATCATATTGGGATAAAAGATGGGGCAATCTTGCAGGGGTTGTAACACTGGAACAAGGGTATGCAACAGTTCCTGTTAATTCTCTTGAGGAAAGAACAGAGGGAACGTATGTTCCTGCCCATTCTCCAGACCATACTGATGAATTGAGGAAGAATGATCTTGCTGTTTCACTAATGCCTATGGTAAAAAGAATCGCATTAAGTATATCTAACAAAATAGGCACATATGCTTTTATGGATGACTTCTATTCTGCTGGATCATTGGCGATTGTAGAATTAATGTCTGGTGTTGACTTTCAGAAAAGTGACTCAGAGATTGAATTATATGTATCAAAGAGGGTAAAGGGTGCGATATTTGATGAACTTTCTTTTATAAATCATTTTACACATAGATCGTATGCAATTTTGTCTGGATATAGGAAAAAAGCAGAGGAATTTAGAAAACAGCATGATAGAGATCCATCTTATGAAGAATTAGGTTATACGTTTAAACAAGGGAAATTAATAGACCGATGTAAAGCAAGGGGTTCTACACTTAGTATGTCTTACTCGGGAGATAAGGGCTATATGGATATTCCAGATTCTAAATTAGAAGACTCACTCGGTAATATTATTAAGGGAGAGACTTTAGTAAAAGTACAACAATTAATGGAGGGTTTGACAAACAGGCAGAAGAAAATTATAAGATTAAAATACTTAGTAAATTGGGCGTTGACAAAAGCTCAGATGATTTCAATTGTAGGCTGTTCTAGTTCAATGTTTTATAAGGATCATAAAAAAGCTCTTGTTAAAATACGGAGAAATTTAGGAGTAAAACATACTGCAAATTAATATATTTATTTCTGATTTTGAAATTGTTTTTTATTGTTTTTAATTCCTTATCTAATGGTTTTGTTAGTATTGGTTCTTTTTTTATTGGTTTGTTGTTTTCGTCCCTATAATTCAGCTAGATTACCTTTACAGGTATGTTAAGAAAATGTTTTAGTAAAGAAGCTGGCATTATTCCATTCCTTTCTATTGCTATAATTAAATCGAACTTTGGAAAGTCTATTTCTTTTATCTTTTCTGTTATTTGTTTTAGGGTTAACTTTTTCATTTCAATCTCTTTTTATGAACTGATAAATATCTTCTCATAAAATAAGTCACAAACCCTTCTTCGCCTTTCTGTAATGCTTTATAATAAGATCTTCTTTTCTTATACTCTATAATCAGCATAGGGTATTTATTATGCCAAAGAATATGATTCATTAATAGCCTACCTATCCTTCCATTTCCATCACCAAAAGGATGAATACTTTCAAATTTATAATGGGCTCTGGCAGAAAGTTCTACAGGATTTATTTTGCTTTGGCTTATGAATTTTACGAGTTGAGCCATAAGTTCTTTAACATTCTGCCAATCCGGAGCAACATAATTTCCAACTCTCACCAAGTAATCCCTATATTTTCCTGCAATGTCCTTTTTTGTTTCTCCAAAAATCTCTTGGTGCCATTTTAAGAGCAGGGAATTGGTTATTTTCTCTTCTTTCTTTAACATCTTTATGAATATTTCAGAATGTTTTTCTGTCTCTTTAATATATCTTAAAGGCTTATTAGGCGCAACCTTATCATGGATAATCTCTCTTACTTCATCCAAAGTTATAGTTGAGCCTTCTATTGCATTTGTATTATAAGTGAAGGCAATTGCAATTCTCTCTTTTTCTTTTTCTTTTACTGACTCAGGATATTTTTTCCATTCGTTCTGGAAGTTTTTCTTTATTTTTTCTAATTTCCTGTATAATATTTCTTGCTTTTCTTTGCCTAGTTCTTCTTTTATTTTTTCGATATTTTTAGGGATGTTTTTTCCAAGGTATTTTTCCCTTGTTTTAACTTTGTTATCTTCTCTAAAAGAATGCTGTAAATAGAAGTATTCCTCTTTACCTTTTTTTCTTTTAATTACTCTCATAGTAATCATTACCATTACAAACTATATAAATCTTTGGTTTTTGAGTTTTTTGTAATGGTAATATTATTTGTTCATAAATTATGAAATAATTTTGAACTCTTGGAAATGCGAAACATTTCTGAGACACAAAAAATCGCTTTGCAATTTTTACGGCAATCAATATTCAACTTCAATCTAAACCTCAACAATAACATGCCCCTTTATCTCTGGTTCTAGAAAGTTATGAGGAGATTGATGGAACGGAGAAAGGTTACGAATCATAAAGATTTTTAAGCTTAAACACATTCTCAACTATTATGTTAGATACAGTTAGTCCGGAAAAAAGATTAGAAGAATGGCTTAATGAAGTTGAGCTTCCTGATATTGCCAAAACCTGCTTAGAGAATTTTGTATACAGCTGTGAACAGCCAAAAATCGAAGATGTTGATAATTTTATTTGTATAGATTTTGAATATTTCAGACCAGCAGTAAAATATAAACTTCTTATGGGACTTATTTATTCTTATTATAGCCTCAAACCAGCAATTTATACACAAGAAAACATGCTTGATGAAGTAAATTTGAATTGAACCCATCGCCCCAACCCAACAATAACATGCCCCTTTATCTCTTGTTCTTGTGAGAAGGTTAATGAACACTTAATAAGTTTAAGAAAAATATTTAAAGAAGGTGCCATTCTTGAAGGATATGCAAGAAAATATGGGGTTGGAAAATATAGGTACTGAACTTACAGGACTGGAGGCTAGAACAGTTGGTGCAGATTTAGCAAAACTTCATGTGGATTATGATTCTTCTAAACCAATTTATGTAACAAGCCATGGTTATGTGGAATCAATGGATACTCCTGATTCTAGACTACGGTTGAATACTCCTAATGGGGCTCGAGACTGGTGTGCTACTACATCTGAAATTAGACTGAGAGGTTTGGATGATGGGGCTAATAAGTTCTTTTATATAGTTGGATATTATACATTAAATGGGGGCTTAGCTTTTGAGATGGTTAAAGCAGTTAACCCATCAGATGAAGTAGCTTCGCCAGATGAGCCTACTTAATTAAATTCTGAAATAACTTTTTTAATAAGGTTTTTAGTATGCTAACCTTAGGGTAATAATCAAATAAGATAATATTTATATATCCATGAGTATTCTTCTCTATTATGGTTATAACTTTTGAGGAGATGATTGGGGTTTATGCAGATCAAGTTAAATTAACAGATGGGCAGATTCCTGTTTTTGGTGAGCATACAAAAGATATTGTGGAAATATTCTATGAATGGGAACATAGACTTTTGAAGATAGCTGGTTCACCCATACCTTCTTTTGATGAAGTTAGTGAACGGATGCATTTCTTTGTTGAATATTTGGCTGGTCTTGGTGCTTTAGCAGCAGCTAGTTGTCAAGAGGGAGGTCAAGTAGTTGAGTATGGATCTAATCTTGCTTTGTCTTCACATGCATATACTTGTATTACTGGAAAGCCTGTTAGAGCAGAAGGTTATGTTGGATCTGAAGCGATTGATACAACTGACTTAGCTGGAAAATTAGGTATAAGTGGTCTTGTAACTACCTCTCCACAAAGAACAAATGGTGTAACAGAGAGTAGAGATTTAGAATTAGGAGATGTTGCGATTGTATCTTCGTTAAGAGGAGGGAGTCTTGATAACTGTATGAATGTTTTAGATAGTCATCCTGAATTTAATTTAATATTAGGCATACCTTCTTCTGTTTTAAAAGATTATCTGCATAAACCTGAACAAGGGGAGCAGGATGTGCAGAAATTTATTAGCAGATACTTTCTGCAAAATGGTTATAATGCACGTGTTGGATCTCCAGAAAAGGTTCCTGGCTTTTTAGTATTTCTTGCTACACCTCAGATACATACTCCAGATGATCATCTTGATTGAATTTTAAGGTTTTTCCATTAAATTTTTAAAGTAAAATTCATTCTTTTTTATTTATGTCAACAAGAATCGGCAAAGAAGCAGAGGGAAGGATTGCAGAAATTATGTTTAGGGATTTTTCAGGTTCTTCTAGAGAAGTTTTTTTAAGAAGAGAAATGGAAAGATATATCCCTCAGTTTTCTAAGGCAACAGATTCTGAAATAACTGATTTTATCGATTATCAAAGAAATGTTTGGCTGGATGGTATGAGGCCTTCACTTCAAAGACGCATTGCTTGTTTGAATCCTACGTTTGTAAAATCTGTTGATAGTATACATGTAACTCAATCCGGATTATTAATTTATACAAGGGGATCTGTAAAGGAGAATGGGTATAGATTGATTCTTTATAATGGTCCTCAAGAAGATACTGTTATTCCTGATGTAAGTGCAGTTACAAGGCAGTTTACTCCTTTTGATCTTAGGATGTTTCCAGAACTTCACGGATTGTTTTCAGGACTTCCTGTTATGATTGGTGATAGCGAATTAGTAAATAGATTATATAAACATCTTGCAGGATTTAATAGAATTTCTGCAAGAATACCTAATAATGCAACATACTGGCCAAAAAGGGGTAGTTTAGGAATTGATGATAATTTACTGCAGGAGTATTTTAAGATAGGACGTTTGTTTGAAAATAAAGTGCCTAAAGAAGAATTTGAAGTCACACTTGCGTTTCATGGTTTGTTTGCAATTGCTCATCCTGATACATGGGAGTTGGGGAGGCAAGAGCAGCTTGAAAGTATGGTTTCCTTATGCAATATTCCCATGGATTATCAATTGATTGATGAGTATTTGGATAGACTTGCACAATTTATAGATGAAAAAAACCTAAATGCACGTGTTGTTTCCAGAAAAGTTATTAATGGTAAACAAGCTTTAAGAGAATATGTTGAATCTAATGAGGCAGAAGGATTAGAGGGAACTGTTGTTGTTCAATCTGCATGGGGCACTGAGGGATTGTTAGTTGATTTTGCAAAAAGCATTAAGATAAAAACATATGAAACAATTGATGCTGCAGTTCTTGGAGTTTATTTACATAAAAAAGATAATGGATTAAATGCTGATAATATGAAAGGTATGCTGCTTGGATTATGGGATGAAACACATGAATGCTATATTCCTGCATTTAAAGTAAATCTTGATTCTAATGGTATTCAGGTAAAGACAGCAGATCAAAGGCAAAGACTATTAGAATTAAACCAGAATCTAGTTGAGATTTTGGCAAAGAAAGGAGAAGATTCTGATTCTGTAAAAACACTTTATGATGTTTTTATTATGGAAGCAAAAGTCAAATTAGGCATATATCTTGGTGATAGGTTTGATTCTGATAGAATTGATCTTTTTTTTAGGGGTTTTCCAACAGGAAATAAGTTTATAGACCTGATAAACAGATACAGAAATTCTAAAGAAGAGTATGATTCAGGGGAATTAGGCAATGGTAAATCTTCAACTAAAAGAGATAAATGGATACATAAATATAGTGATGTGCTTTCTGTTATTACCAGATTGAGAGATGAAAATAAAAGGAGATATTATGATGTTACCGGATACTTTGGCAAACTTCCTAAAATAAAAGCTGCTTCTAAGAGATTAATCAAACCCCAATTGAAGTTGGATATGAGTGAGCCATTGATCATTGAAGCAAAAGTTTTTGATATCAAGTTTGGAGTTAATCCTTATGCTGCAGGTTTTCACTCTGGGTCAAAAGACAGTTTTCATCTTACTAATTGTTATCCTGAAAGAATAAGGTTTGATAAATTATCAACAACAGATTATGGGACTATAACTGATATTGCAAAGGCAAATACTGTTAAGTAGTCCATTTCTCAAAAATAAACAATTCATCAATTGTTGTTTTTAAGACTTTAGCTACGTCATGAGCTAATTGTTACGTTTTACGAAGTCAATAGAAAAGGTTTAGAAATTTTAATTTTTAAAATGTTTTTATTTTTTCTTGAAAAAAGTATATTAGAGAAAGTGGATTATCTTTTTCGTCCATATGCTATTTGGATTAAATCTTTATTATTGCCTGCACTTATTTTTGGGAATAATTTTTCTGTTTTCCAAAGCATTTCTTTTGCTTCTTCACTTTCTACAATCTCACTTAGAGGTATTTGGTCTCTATTTAGGTTGTCAGGAGTTTCTATTTCATTTCTTCTCATATTATTTACAATTTGGATAGCTGTAGCATGGCCATATCTCATTAGTGCCCCATATTTTTCTAATTCTGACATTGGTCTAAACTCTGGATTTACATCATAAATTTCATCAGGAAAAGATTTGCAATTTGCTTGTGTTTGGGTCCATGCAGGATTAACATCATTATTGACTAATATCAATTTTTTATGTTCTCCTCTGGAAAAAACTACTGATTCAAGCGATTGGATTTTTCCTGTTGGGCTGAATGTCCAACTTAATCTTATTTTACCTTTATATGTATTACAAATACGAAATTTGTTAGGATGTATATCTACATTTATGCAATATTTTCTTTTATTTGTTTTAATAATCCCCCTGTATTTTTGCCACATCCCTTCCCCTAAAGGTACAAGTATTTTTGAATTAAAGTAATACCTTGCTCTTTGAAAAAGTATATCTAGCTTTCTGGAATAGGTGGTTTCTTTTTCTATACCATATTTTATGAGTAAGTCATCTACTTCATGAAATTCACTTTGTACTTGTTCCATCTGCATTTGTACAATATCAAGTTTGAGTAATCTACTAATTGCTGTATTTATTTCTGCTATTACATCATCTGATAATTGTCTCATAAATGAAAAGAATAGATTTCTAATTATAAGGTTTTGGGTTTAATAAAAAAAGAAAATAAAAAATAATTATTTATTTCCCCATCGCCATCTTGGCTTTTCACCTTTTTTATATGAAATGAATATTAAAACAGCTATTAATGAAATCAGATAAGCAATGAATAATGCTGGATTAGTTTCAGCATATTTTATTGAGATATATAATATTGCTATTACAAAACCTATTGTTATCAGCCAGCCTTCTATGGAATAGGGGACCCATCCCCATCCATAGCTTTTTCTTTTGAACCAGAGTTTTGCCAATTTATTTTTTTTGTGATATAAAATATCACCTTAAATAGTCTTTTTGATTTATTTATTTAAATATTTTTATTATTAGTGAAAGATTTAAAAGTATTGATTCATTCTTCTGAGTTATGGCTGAGCGAAACTGGGCTAATTATTTTTCAGAGATTTATACATTACCTGATGCTGATTTGTTGGAAAGAGCAAATGGTGAAGCCAGGTCATTGATAGGTTATCTGGATGGTGTTCTAGGGGAATATGATATTGTTGTGGATAGATTGACTAGTCATTTGCTTAAACGCCATGTTCACCCTGAAATTCCTTATGATCCTTCTTTAAGGGAAGAGCGTTCTAAATTGCGTGAAAGTATTGAACCTAGAACGGGCATTATCTATGGAGAACTTGTAAACAGAAGGGATTTTCTTAGGGCAAAGGTTAGAAGATGATAATGGTAGATACCTTAAGTTTATATAATTTAAAAGGATTCTCTTTACTATTATGAAAAATACTCTTATAACATTAGGTTTAGCACTTGCTGTTGGCTGCTCATCAACCCCTGTAATTTTAGAGGAGAGGTTAGTAAATCCGGTTGAGCCTCCTGTTGTTCTTGCAGTTTCTCAACCAGAACAAAAAGTTTCTTATAAGCTGGAAGATCTTTGTGATACTGAAATAACAGAAAAAGATTTAACACTTTATGTTAGTATTGATAAATCAGAAAAGTTGTGGGACTATCATGATTATAGGGATGAATTATTTGGTTATGTGACTGCTTTCTTTGCACAGTATAAAGTTAATTGCAAGTTGATATTTTTGGATTCTGGCAGATCTTTTGATTCTGCAAATGAATTTGGAGTAGAGGTTCTTACTGGTGATAAAAGAATGGTTGAAAGGTACACTCAATTATTTTTGCCTAAGACTGATGCTGAGAGATTAAAGATAAAGATGGAATTAAGCGGCTTTAAGGGCAGGGCTGTTCCTGAGAAAGGGATGGCATTGATAAATGGATATTGGGAAGAATTCCGGCATGATACATCAAGAAAAGATAAGAAATGGTTTTCTGAACCTTATAAAGGAATGACTGTCAAAGAATATATTATTCGAAATAATGCAGATAATATTTGTCATGAAGTTTTGCATTGCATGGGTCTTTGGCATCCTGGTACTTTTAGACCTTTATTGGTTTCTTCTAAAAGGGGAGAAATACCTAATGTTCTAAGTTATTATCCTCCAGAATTCTCAGAGAAACTGCCTATAGGGAGTGAGTTGTCATCTCTTCAGGTAAAACTTATGCATAGTTATGTTACAGGACAGAATACATATAAGGCATTTCTTGATTCAAAAAAAGATTTAGATGTTTTTCTAGAAAGGATAGCTGGAGCAAATAGTACAAAAGTTAGAAAATATTAAACAAAACTCTTAACTTTCTTCCAAGTTAATCCGGCAACTGCTGCCCATAATATATTTGAGACAAACAAAGCAATAACTATTCCTTTTACAATATTAATTGGCATGTTTACTAAGTAGATATCTGTGTATAATAACCAGGGCAATTGGATTATGTAAGCTGTTAAGACTGCTAATATTAAATTCCACTTTAATCTTATGAATAATCCAAATAAAGTCCCTAATATTATGTTTCCTATTATTATGTAGGGGTTGTTTAAGGCTATTGCAGTATATATAGATCCTATCGCTCCAGATATTAGACCCCCTATTGGTCCGTAGATTAAAGCGGCCAGGAAAATTAAATACTGAAAGAAATGTATTCTAATTCCAAATAATGTTATATGATATACGCTTAAGATGTTTGTGAAGATTGCTAAGAAGCTTAGTAAAGTTATTGTTTTCCAGGTTAACTTTATGTTTAGAATATTCTGGTATTTGTACATTTTAGCTCAAATCTTCGATTCTTATGACAACAGGATTATCTTTAATAACTCCTAATGGATATATTTCTCTTATTGCTTTTGTTATGTTTTCTTTAGGCGCTTTGTAAGTTGTTAATATAATCGGAACAATTTCCTTATTGTCTTCTTTTTGATTTACAGATGCTATGCTTATCTGATTGTCTCCTAAAATCTTGGTTATTTGTGTTAAAGTACCTGGTTTATTTATTACACTAAATCTTATATAATATCTGGATATTATTTTATTCATGTCTTTTATTTTTTTATTTTCAAAATAGAAATTATCTTTTTTTCCTTTTGCAATATCTATTACATCTCCTAAAACAACAGTTGCTGTTGGCAATTGTCCTGCGCCTTTTCCATAAAGCATTGATTCTGTTGTGTTTTCTCCTACTAGATATACTGCGTTTAGCTCATTTTTTACTGCAGCTAATTCGTGGTTTTTTGGAATCATTGTTGGGTGTACTCTTATTTCTATTTCGTTATTCTCGTTTTTTGCTATTGCTAATAATTTAATCTTATAACCAAGCTCATCTGCATATTTTAGATCATTTTTGCTTAGTTTTGTGATTCCTTTTGTGAGTATTTCTTCTTTTATTGTTGTGTTAAATGCTAATTTTGAAAGAATTGTTATTTTTTGTGCTGCATCCTTTCCTTCAACATCAAATTCAGGATCAGCTTCTGCAAATCCTAATTCCTGCGCTTTTTTTAAGGCATCTTTGTAGGATGCCCCTTCTTCCATCTTTGTTAATATATAATTAGTTGTTCCGTTTAGAATCCCATATATATTTTTTATTTTGTCTGTTGCGTAGCTTTCTTTTATTGTTTTTATTATAGGTATGCATCCCCCTATTGCTGCTTCAAATGCAATATTTACATTATTTTCTTTTGCAGTTTTGAAGATTTCATCTCCATGTTTTGCGATTAATGCTTTGTTTGCAGTTACAACGTGCTTTTTATTTTTTAATGCTTTTAGAATTATTTCTTTTGCCGGGTCATAACCACCTATTAGCTCGATTATTATGTTAATATCAGGGTCATTTATTACATCTTCATAGTTTGTTGTTACTTCTTTTATGCCTAGTTTTTTTGCATTTTCAACTTCCTTGTCGCATGCTTTTTTTAGAATAAGTTTTATTCCTGTTCTTTTTTCAATCAGTTCAGAGTTTTTGTTTAATATATTAATTACTCCTGAGCCTATTGTTCCTGTTCCGATTAATCCTATGTTAACTTCCATTCTGAGAAAACGTATTAGAGTTAGATATATAAGGTTTTTGTTATCCTTTTTGATATTGAACTTCTATATAATATGGCTCTGTTGCTGGTTTTTTTAGGGAAAGGCCTACACCCTCAGGGAGGTTTGTAGGGTTTAGTACTGTTTTTAGACAATTACCTACTATTCCCTTTATTTTGCTGCCATATAATATGAGACTAGTTAACCATGCATTTGTTTTCTTAACTCCCCCTTCTATCCAATAATAATTTGTTGGATTATCTTTTTGGTAAATTCTTAAATCAGATGGTGAAGTAATACTAGGGGCATAGTTTGTATTGGATATACTTGTGATAGCCCCTATTAAACTGGTTGGGTAAAATTTTTTGCCTTTTTTAATGTATTCAAGAAAAGCTCTTACAAAATTTTTTCTTGAATCAGCAGATAATTCTTTTTCTGCGTTTAGATTTGCTAGGTTGAGGTCAGTGCCTGTTTCAAGGTTACTGTCTATTGCTGTAAATTGTAATATCAATTCCAGATCTCCATTTCCTTCTGTTAAAGCATCATATAATGTGCCTGCAATTTCTTCAGCATTAGCTCCTCTTATCCTATCTGGGACATTTGCTATCATTTTTATTGGGAATATACATTTATTTATAATAATTGTTATTGAAAAAACATTAATTTTTGTCACCACTTTGGGACATATTTGTCGTCTATAAATTCAAAAACTTTATAAACCCGTAATTAATTTGGACTGATAGTCTAAAATTTGTCAAGAACCATAAATTGATGGGAATAAGTTAATGGTTCTTGAGCATGCTCAGAAATTTTTAACGAAGTGAATGAAGGATGGCTTTTCGCCATTAGTAATAAATTGATGAAAAATTTCAGACATTTAGGGGATCAAAACGCTAAATCAACTTAAAGACAGGAATTTGAATTTTTTCTATGTTATGTTATGTGATTTGAAGATAGATATGGGGGGATGTTAAGATGACAGGAAATGATAAAAAAATAGCACTTTTGATTGGTAATGGTAGTGCTTCAGATGAATTAGCTCACGCAGATGGTGGGGCAATATTAGAAGCTATGGGTGGATTGGATAAAGTAGTTGCGCAACATGAGGGTGATGGTACATTAGAATTTGTATCTTCAAGCGAGGATGTTGGACCATGGATAGAGATGTACCGAGCTAATAAAGGTGATATTCAGGGTGTTGTTGTAACTTTGCCTAATGCAGGTTATATAGAAGCTATAGTAAATTCTTTGAATGGGGCTCAGGTGGATGTTCCGATATTAGTTCATGCTTTTGGGTCTACTGATACAAAAAAACCTACTGATTCACTTAGAGGGTATATGGATCTTTGCCATCGTCTTGATCGAGAAGGTATAACTTATTTGACTACTACTGATTTTACTATTAATCCAAGCGACATTTCATTTAGAAATGATCTTGATGCGTTTGGAGTTACCTGCAGAGTTGTTGATGAATTGAAGGGTATGCGATTTTGGAGTATTCCTGCAGCCAGGAAAGCAAGCAGATTAGCATTGGAATGCGCGACAGAATCTAAAATAGCATGGGGTCAATGGTCAGATAATTATACCAGACCGGATACAGCTCTTTTATACTTTGCAGATGATACACTTGATTTAGGGGATGAACCTAAACAGGTTGCACTTGTTAGGGTTAGTAGTAGTCAAGGTACCAATAGATCATATGCTACTAGTGGAAATGTTTTAACAGATTCTGATTCAACCTCTTCTACAGTAAGCAAATTGAGTCCAGGGTATCATATTGTTAGTGTAAAAGATTTAAGGGCATTTCAGAAGCATATATTGGGAACGCATGATTCTGGTGTTGCGGTTGCTTTAACATCCCAACCGGGCAATGTAGTAAAAGGTATTAATGATGCTTTTACTAAATATCGGAAATTAGATAGTCATTATAACCATGAAGGTAGACATTGATTTTTTATTTTATAAAAAAAGGTTGATTTGAGATAGAGTTTTATACTTTGGAGGATGATTTAAAATGGGAAAAAAATTCATAGGTTTTGATGTTAGTTCAACTTCAGTAGGTGCTATTGTTTACGATTATGGTGTAAATGAGATTGTAGCTGAACATAGTATTGATATGGATGAACTTGCTTCTGATGTTGGAGTTAAAACAATTGAAGGAATGGTTGAAGATGGTGAAGGGAATTTTGTTCTTCCAGGTACAGTTATTGCACAGGGAGCAGACAGGATTATGGAAGAACTTGCAGTTGATGATTCATTTGATAATGCGGATGTTTATGGTGGTTCTGTATCTTTTCAAGGGCATTTTACAGCATTGTTAAGGGATGGGATAGGAACAGTATTACAAAACGGAGATGTTAGCACACCATTACATAAACAAATAGCTGAATATCTTACCTGTGATTTTCATACCTGGAAGAATAATACCACTAAAAAAGAAACAGCAGATTTGAATGAACAAATGGAAGTAGCAGAACTAAACGTTATAAAGATGGCTGAACGTTATCCTGCATCACATATACATAAGCATGTTGGAACTCCTGCTTATAATGATGCTAGTGAAATAATGTGTGGTAATGCATTCTTTTCTTATTTGCTTACAGGCGTACGTTCTTTTTCTGGACCGGGAGATGCTGCTGCATCTGGATTTGTGGATTTAGATAGTTTAAAGTTAGATTCTCGTGCGATGGTAATAGTCGCGCCTGGTTTGGAGAATAAAGTTACCGAGGTAACTCCTCCAGGCACAATAATTGGAAAGCTTTCTTCACGTTACCAGAAGATGGGATTTACTAATATGAGTATGTCTACTGGTGATCAGGACAATATTAAATCAGCAGCTTATGCAATCTTTAAGCCAGGAATACTTCAGATAAGTCTTGGTACAAGTTATACAGCTTATATTGTTTCTAAAAAAACAATACCTGGTTTTGAAGGAAACTTTGCAAGTAATGATGCAGAATGTCCATATGTGTTATTGTTATGCAAACAAAATGGTTCTGATAGTTTGACAGGAGTTTTGTCTATGCATCATTATAGTAAAAAAGATTTTGATAGGCTTTCCAGATCTTTACGATGTAGTCCTGCTGGAAATGATGGTAAAATTGCACTTCCTTGGTTTGGACCTGAGATAACTCCATATGCACCAGATGCTAATGGAATGATTAGGAATGGCTATGAACAAGGATTTAGGGCTGATGCACGTGCAGCAGCAGAAGGAAATGCAGCTTCACTTATTCATGCTGCAAGAGAAACCTTGGGAAAAATGGGAGCTTTTTCTGGTGTATCTTTAGTTGGTGGTGGTGGACAAAACAAAGAATTATCTCAAATATGGGCTGATATGGCTGGTGTGGATTGCTATGATATGGCTAAAGGAAGTCAGGCTGCTGCTATTGGAGCAGCACTTACAGCTGCAGTTGATTATGAGAATAATCAACCTGGTGGGATTAGAGTAAGATTACAAGATGCTGCCAAAAGATTTATGCTTAAATATCCTGCAGCAATAACTGAGCATAATCCTACTACAGCTGCGATGTACAAGAATGACTTTATGCCTAAGTATGTTGAATTTGAGGGAGCACATTCTCAGAAGAGAAAGTGATTTAGTATTATAGAAAAAACATGGAGTTGATATAAGATGACACAATTTATTATATGGGAACCAGAACATTTTCATGCTACTGCAGTTCTTGAACAAGCACATCAAGGGATAAGTGAATTAGTTATGGATCCAGAAGTTTGGGTATTTCATTCTCCTGGAAATGATTTAAAGGCTTTTAATGGAAGAGCAGAACATAGAGACCCTTTTTGGGAGGTTCATACAATAGAAACCAGTAAGCCTCTTGAAGAGGCACTTAATCACGCAAATGGAAATGTATTTGTTGCAGCTGGTAATAATGGTGAAAAGATGAATGGAATCTATGGGGCAACAAAAGCTGGTTTTCCACTTATTCTTGCAGATAAGCCTTGGGTAATTCAGAATGATCAGATTCAAACTTTGTTAGACACTATCGCTATGGCAAGAGGAAATGGAACAATACTATATGATCTTATGACTGAAAGATGTGAATTAGGAACTCAGATGCAGCAATCAATTATGCTTAATTCAGATCTATTCGGAATATTAGAACAAGGAACTGCAGATAATCCTGCAATTATAAAGGATAGCACACACATATTAGATAAATCAGCTAAAGGAGTAATAAGACCTCCAACATATTTTGATATGGCTTGGCAAGGCGAAGGAATTGTTGATGTTACAGCTCACCTTGTAGATATGGCTAATATGTTGATTAGACCAACTAAAGTAATTATTCCAGCGGATGTTGCATTAATAGAAGGATATGCAAAAAGATGGAATACTTCAGTACCTCAAGCTGATTTTGAAAAGATAACTGGAACTACAGAAACATCGCCTTTAAATGTGCCATGTAATGGTTCGTTCCTATATTCATTAGATGGAACATATGTTAGAATAAAGGTTGCCTGGGATCTAAATGGAGAAGATGACGGCCATTATTCAAGGATAGAAGGAACAAAGGCCAGAGTAGAAGTGGAAAAACCTAAAAAGAATGGTACTCATCAAGAAGTATATATTACTTCTAAGGATAGTAGTCAATCTGGTTTTAAAATGGCACTTGTAGACCATTGTAACAGATTAAGTAGGCAAATGGTTAGAAATATTAGCTATACTCAAACTGAGGAGGGTAGTTATAAGTTGAATTTTCCAGCAGATCTTTATACTGGTCATTTTGATCATTTTGGTGAAGTTGTACATCATGCATTAAGTTGTTTGGCTGGTCAAGAAATTTTTCTGCGTGAATTAGAAGATAATAGATTATTGACTAAATACCATTTAACAACTGGAGCACTTGAAATGGTTCGAAAGGGTTGAGTATAAAATATTAGGAGGTAAATTAGGCTTAATCCAACTCTTTACATATTAGTTACTATCATAACATAATCTTTATAAGTGAATGTTTTGTTCTAAGTGATATTATGGCAAAATTAAGAATAGGTATAATGGGCGTTACAGGAATGGTCGGTAAAGAGCTACTGAAAGTGCTATTTGACAGAAACTTTCCTATTGAAACGTTACGAGTTTATGCTTCTTCGAGGTCAGTTGGAAAAAAAGTAGAAACGCCTTTAGGGGAATTGACTGTTGAGAATGCAGATGAGGCAGATTATTCACAACTGGATATTGCCTTCTTTGCAATTGGAGGAGGATGGCCTAAAGAGAATGCACCTAAAGCAACTGCTGCTGGTTGTGTTGTTATTGATAATTCATCTACATTTAGGTATGATGATAGTGTTCCTTTAATCATACCAGAGATTAATCCAGATGCTATTGGGGAAAGTAAGTTGATTGCAAATCCTAATTGTACAACTGCAATAGCTGCTATACCTTTATTTCAGATTTACAAGAACTTTGGACTTAAAAAAGTTATAATATCTACATACCAGGCTACTTCGGGAGCAGGTAATGGTGGTATGAATGAACTTGAGACAGAAACAAGAAAAGTATTGAATGGAGAAAAGGCAGGCAATGAAGTGTTTGCATATCCTATTCCGTTTAATGTAATTCCTCATATTGATGCTTTCCAGGATAATAAATATACTAAAGAAGAGATGAAAGTAGTCTGGGAAACTCATAAGATCTTTGGAGATTCAAATATAGCTGTATCTTGTACCTGTGTAAGGATACCTACAATGAGAACACATTCAGAGAGTATTGTTGTTGAGACTGAAAAGCCTGTTAATGCAGACGAAGTTAGAGAAATTCTTAGGAATACAGAGGGTGTTAGTGTTAAAGATGATCCTGAAAATAATATTTATCCTATGCCTTTAACTGCATCCGAACAGTATGATGTTGAAGTAGGAAGGATAAGGCAGAACTTAGTATTTGGAGAGAATGGCTTGGAGTTTTTTGTAGCTGGTGACCAGATACTAAAAGGTGCTGCTTTGAATGCAGTGCAGATAGGAGAATTAATAGTTAAGAAAAGGTTTTAGTATTTCTAGATAGATTTAAATATTTTAAAGGAACTCCCTACTGTTTATGATGAGTAATATTGATGATACATTTGATGATGGAGATTCTTATCCTGATTCAATGGATGAGGGATTTAAGGGAGATGAAACTTGTTCTGAGGATGATGATACTCCTGGTGATATTGATGGATTAGGTATCACTGCTTCAGATTTTACTTCTAGAACAACAAAATCAAAATCAAGTTCTAGGTTAAGTAACCTTGGAGAACTTGTTAGGGCAAAACAGGATTATATTAATGGATTAAGGAGCCATTCTACCGGTCATGCACAAAAATACAAAGATTCACTTGTAAGATTTATTGATTTTGATTTTTGGAGTGATTCTAATGGAGAGTTTATAGATATATCTAGAATAGTTAAGATGGTGGAGGGGTATGAGGAATTAGCAGAAGAATATAGAGCGTTTGTAGGAATAAGAACTGATGATCAAAATATAGAAAGGGAAAGATATGAAAAAGCTTTGGCTGCTTATAAGAAGCAGAAAAAGTATCACGTTGATGGGGATTTAAAGAAAAAACTTAATGATGAAGGAAAGGCAAGGGGAAAGGCTATTGTTAAAAGGAATAATAAAAAAATGAAGGCTATCTTAGGGGTTTGTGCTTCTGATTGGCTTGCTTCCAAAAATGAATATTATTCTGCACTGTCTGAATATGAAAGGAATATCATGGTTAAAGGTGTAAATATATTTAAACGAAGAAAAACAGGAGCGATTCAATTTGGGGATAGTGCAGATATAGTTACGGCTCTAGCAATAGAAACACGTTATAGAAAGCAGAGAGTTGGTGATATACAGCTTTTTAATGAAAAGGATGGGATGCGGATGGGGGCAAGTTTAGTTAGGGCAATAGCTAAAAAAATAATTAATTATAAAGAATTATATGTTACTTATGATGAATTATATGCAGCTGGAATTGAAGCTATCAAGAAAGAGGGATGGCTGGAAGACCCTTTTTATTATGTAGATCTTGTTGTTGATTCAAAATCTAAATTGCAATTTATAATGGAGCATGTTTTAGTAAGACTTATTGAAAGAGAGGTTTTGGCAGTAAAGGTTGATGATTCAGGCTTATCATTTAGGATGGGAGAAAAGGTAGCACCGGGTAAACAAAGAAGTTATGATGGCTGGATTTTTGGTTGTTTTATTCCTGAAGAGAAAAAGACCTTTAAAGATTTAGGTTTTATGTATAAGAGTAGGAATAGAGGTTAGTTCTATATAAAACAAGGTTTATAAATCAATATCCATTCTAGTCAATCTTATGGGTGATTCGAGAGAACAGACAATAGACCAATTGACTGTAGAATTGGGCAGATGCATATACTCCATAGATCATACTCCAACTAATCGACATCATTGGAAAGATCTGTATAATACAGCATTGGGGTCACTCCCCCATCTTTCTGATAGAGAAGAGACATGGTTCCCAATGCATAATATTACTGGTTATCTTGGAAATAAGTATGAAATACTTTATGGATTATTGTTTGGATTTACTAGCATTGTTGTGGTTGATCTTAGTAGATTAGAGGAATCCCCATTAGTAAGAACTTACCATCTTAAAGGAGCAGGCGGTTTACAATTACTTTATGATGTTATAGTTGAAGTGGATTCAAAAACCCAGAAGAAGACTGTTGTTCATCGGAATACTCCTTTTGATTTTCTTCATTCTAAACGTAAAGTTTAAAAACAGTATAGTAATGCTAAAGACTAATGAACTACAAAATTATAGAAGGGAAAACAGTTATTGGGCTAGTTGAGCCTGTGACTATATTTACTAAAGAAGGAGTGAAGAAGACAATAATGGCAAAGATAGACACAGGAGCATCAAAAAGTTCTATAGATGTTAACCTAGCGTCTCAGCTTAAACTTGGCCCTATAATCAAGTCAAAGCTTGTTAAGTCTGCATCAGGTAATAAGTTAAGGCCTGTTATAGAGTCAGAAGTAGGATTAGCGGGCAAGAAGATGACAGCAGAGTTTACATTAGCAGATAGATGGCATATGAAATACAGGGTTTTGATAGGACAGAATGTTTTAAAGCATAAATATTTGATAGATGCATCATTAAAAAAATGAAAGCAGCTTTAATATCTCTTGGAAGTGAGAGTTCAAAATGGACAATCGAAGCTATGAACAAATATTTTGATACTGTTGATAATGTTGATTTAAGAGGTATAGAGGTTAATCTTTCTTCTGAAAAGTCAGATGTTTTGTATAATGGAAAGCCGCTTGCAAACTATGATTGTATATATGCAAAAGGGAGCTTTAGATATGCTCAGACATTAAGAGCAGTTACTGGCGCTTTATATCCTACTACTTATATGCCGATAAAGGCAGGGGCATTTACAGTAGGTCATGATAAATTACTTACACATTTTTATTTGCAGCAGTATAAGATTCCAATGCCTACTACTTATTTAAGTTCTTCTCCGACAGCTGCAAAGAAGATACTTGAAAAGATAAATTATCCTATAATCCTTAAGTTTCCTTCAGGTACAGGGGGAAAAGGTGTTATGTATGCTGAAAGTTTTGCTGCTGCATCTTCTTTGATGGATGCTTTAGAAAGCTTAAGGCAGCCTTTCCTTATACAGGAGTATATAGAGACTGCTGGTGAAGATATAAGAGTTATAGTTGTCGGTGATAATGTAGTTGCCGGTATGAAAAGAAAAGCTCTTGTTGGAGAGAAAAGAGCTAATATTCATTCAGGCGGCAAGGGAGAATCATTTTTTCCTGATGCGCATATGAAAAAGATAGCTATTAATGCAGCAAAGGCAACTGGTTCAGAGATATGCGCTGTTGACCTTCTTGAAAGTGCGAAAGGTCCTGTTGTTGTTGAAGTTAATCTATCTCCTGGATTGCAGGGAATAACAGAAGCTACTAGTGTTAATGTTGCTGATAAGATTGCAAAATATCTTTATGAAAGAACAAAAACATTTACAGAAAAGGGAACTAAAAAAGGAGCTGGAGATATAATAAAAGAGATAACTGTTGAAAAGGGAGCTAAGGAGCAGCAAATTGTTACAAATTTAGATTTTAGAGGAGAAAGAATATTACTGCCTAAACTTGTTACAGCAATGGGCAAGTTTAATGAAAAGGATGAGTTTATAGTTAAAGTTAAGAAAGGAAAGATAGAGATTGAGAAGGTTTGAGTTCTTGATTAAGGAAATGTTTAAATAAGCAGATATGTTCTTCTCTATTGGGGAATTAAAATTAAAAAAATAAGTTTATTATTAATAAGTATGTTATTAGTTAGTTCTTTAGTTTATGCAGTTAGTCAGACAGTTGATGGCAGAGTATATTATGATAATGGAAGTTTGGCTGAAGTGGGTTCTGGGTTTCCTGTTCTTTGGTATTATGAAGATCATGACACTTATAGTTATACAACAACCGGCCCTATTTATGCATATAAATGGAATTCAACTAGTTATTTTGGCTTTCATAAATTCAATGGAAACAATTCTCAATGGCAGACTTTATGGGCGTGTAATGAATCTAATTATGGGATGATACGGTACCGATTGGATGCAAATGATCGTTGCCTGGCTGCTACTATCCCTAGGTGCCATGATATTGTAATCAATATGTCAGTTCTGGATCATCCGATTTTGGATTCTGATGGAGATGGTGTTTGCCATTATTTTGACGATACAGCTTCTGCTCCTGATCCTTATTCTTGTTTTGGAGTTCCTGATAATGATGAATCAGTTTGTTCAGGACGTGGTGATTGTACCAATACCGACACATGTTTCTGTGCTGATAATTATATCGGAGTAGATTGTGCTGATTTTAATTGTTATATCTATGATTCTGAAAGTAGTATTGCTTGTAAAGGCAATGGGGAATGTGTAGCACCTAATGATTGTGTATGTGATACTGGTTGGACAGGATACAATTGTGGAACACGTGAACCTATGTGTTTTGGATTATATGCATCAGAGGATGGTGTTTGTTCTGATCATGGAACTTGTGTTGCTGATGATGATTGTGAATGTTATGATGGTTATACTGGAGATGAATGTTCGGTGCCTCCTGTTGTTACTTGTTTTGGAATTCCGTTTGATAATGCAGGAGTTTGTTCTGGACGGGGAATGTGTGTTGCAATTGATGATTGTGAATGTCCTGAAGATTGGACTGGAGATGAATGTGAAGAGGAGGATATTTATATTTCTGATTGGGAAGTTATGTTTACTAATAGGTTAAGTACATATATTGGAGATACGTTTCATGCCGGTGTTAGTACTTTTGCTACTGATGGTTATGATTTTGGAGTAGATTTGCCTCAGCTTGGTTTACCATCTGATGCTAAAGCAGTTCAAATGAGAACATTAGTTGATGGTCATAGATTAACAAAAGATTATAGGTCAATTGATCTTCCTAAAATATGGGAGATAAAAAAACTGGTTCAAGGTATAGAAGAAGATGAGCAGATAAATGCAATAGATACAATAACATGGAATTATACAGGAGTTCCTGCAAATATAACATTAACCTTAGTTGACTATGGTATGGATTCTAGCAGGACAACAGTTGTTGAATCTATTGATCTTAAAGTGAATGATTTTTATTCATTTAATGTTATAAAAACAGGTCCAGGTACGTTTAGATATATTGATTTTATTGCTGGAAGTTATGTTGATAATGATGGGGATGGTTTTGCTGGTGATGTTGATTGTGATGATACTAATATTTCTATATATCCTGGAGCTATTGAAGTATGTAATTTAGTTGATGACAATTGTGATAGTTCAATAGATGAGGGTTTTATTTGTCCTCAAATAGATTATGTAGCATACTATTCTTTTGATGTGGATTTTAGAGATGATTCTGGAAATGGTTTTGATGGTGTGCCTAATGGTGATGTTTATATTGATCCAGTAGAAGGAATCAATGGTACTGCTGTTTTTGATGGCAATGGAGATTTTATTAATATAAGTAGAGTATTAAATACAAAATCATTTACTGTTTCTGGCTGGGTTCAAAGTGATAGTTTAAATGATTATGAATCTATATTTGATATAGGCAATGAAGATAATCATATTGGTATAACTCAAGATAGGCCTGGTTTCTTTTTTTGGTGGGGCTCTATAAGTAAAACAGGGACAATAGATAATCAATGGTATTATATTACATGGATATATGATGAAATTGGAAACCATTGGAAAGTTTATGTTGATGGTGAGCATTTTGCTCATGTTTATGGTACATGGGGAGGACTTGATGCATCTTTAGGTACTGGTTCACAATATTGGGGTGCTTTCTATAATGGTGTGCTAAATAAATACTTTGGCGGTAAATTAGATGAAATGACAATCCACAACAGAGTATTATCAGAACAGGAAATATTAGATTTATGCAATTCTGGTGAAGGATTAGGTTCTTGCTTTAATACTGTTGAAATTACTCAAGGTTGGAATCTTTTATCAGTTCCAATCATACCAACAACAAACGACGAAGATAGAACAATATCTTTAAAAGCTGGTTGGAATATGTTTGGACATTTATCTCAGAATCCCTTTTTATGGTCAGATGCAAAAGTTAGTGATGGTGTTGTAACAAAAACAATTTCTGAAGCACAATCTTTGGGATGGTTACAAGAAACTATCTATTATTTTGATGAAGGTTCTCAAGTGTATAAATTTATTCCAGGTGATGAAGATTCTTTAACAGTCAATAAAGGGTATTGGTTGTATGCTGTTAAAGATAACTTAGAATTAATATTTCCTAAGGTAGGTGGTGCTTTAGAAGATAATGCCTATAATTGGTTGGATGCAGAAGTTAGTAATGGTATTACAACAAAAACAATTTCTGAAGCACAAGCTTTGGGATGGCTGCAAGGAACTATCTATTACTTCGATGAAGATTCTCAAACTTATAAGTTTGTGCCAGGGGATGATGATAATGTTTATCCTGACAGGGGATATTGGTTGTATAGTAAAGAGAATTTGAGTTTGGTTATATCCTGAGCAAAAGCCTTAAATATCATTTAAAATTACTTTATTACTATATTGGGGGGATACATATGAAAAAATTAATTTTATTATTAGGTATGTTAATAGTTCATAGTGGGTTTGTTAGTGGTGAGTTATTGGATGATTTAGCTAATTATTATGATTTTGAGCAGACGTTTGGAAATTTAGAAGATCAAGTTGGTAATCAAGATAGTAAATACGTTCGAATACAGGGAAGTAAAATAGCTGAGGGAATAAATGGTAATGCTTGGGATTTTGAAGGAAGCGGAACTCCTGATTGTGTTAGGGTATCTAATCAAGTTATAACAAAAGGGGAAGTTTCTATAAATGTTTGGGTTAAATGGGAAAGTCTTTCTCATAATGAAGCATTTGTTTGGGGTTATTATAATTCTCAGACTAGGGTTAATAGTTTACAAAATCCAGGAACTCAAGCTAAATTTCGATGGGCTACTAACGTTAGGGAAGATGCAAAGATTATAACTGAAGTTCCATCAACTACTGAATGGACAATGTATACTTGGACTTATAGTGATGCTACTAAAACTGGTTCTGCTTATATAAATGGGACATTCGTTGGAAGTTTGAGTCATGGTGGAATCATAGGTAGAGGGGGGCAGGATTTTACTATAGGAAATATAGCAGTTGGTTCTAATTCGTGTACTACAGCAAACAGAGGCTTTGATGGATTAATTGATGAAGTAGGGATCTGGAATAGAAGTTTAACTTCCGATGAAATAAACCAATTATACAATAATGGTAATGGAAAGTCTTATCCTTTTCATGGTTCAGATATAACTTTAATCTACCCTTTAGATAAAGCAAATGTATCCAAATCAGTTGATTTAACTTATAATGTTTCTATTGATATGGATAATTGTACTCTTTGGATTAATAATAGTGGAATTTGGGGTGCAACTCAATCTACAACAGATTTATCAGCTTCAACAACTCATTATTTTGATATAAGTGAATTTGATTTTGGTCCTCATATGTGGAATGTTCAATGCTTTAATGATACTAATGAATATTGGGCATCAACGAATATAAGTTTTAATTTATTACCTGATACTGATGGAGACGGTATTCCAGATCCTATGGATAACTGTTTTGATGATGTTAATCCAGACCAAGAAGATATAGATTCTGATGATATAGGTGATGTTTGTGATAATTGTATAAATATTGCTAATGAAGATCAAAACAATTCAGATCAAGACAACTTAGGGGATGTTTGTGATAATTGCCCAGATGATGATAATGCAGACCAAGTTGATATAGATGGTGATGGGGCAGGAGATGTTTGTGATGTATGCCCTAATGACCCTGATGATGATTTAGATGGAGATACACTATGTGGTGATGTAGATAATTGTCCTGCTAATGCTAATCCTGGACAAGGAGATGCAGATATTGATGGAATAGGAAATGCCTGTGATAATTGCCCTATTAATCTTAATCCAGAACAAGAAAATTATGATAATGATACATTGGGAGATGTATGTGATTTTTGTACTGATATAGATAATGATGGGTATGGAAATCCTGGTTTTCCCATGAATTTTTGTCCAGAAGATAACTGCCCACATATTTCCAATATTAACCAATCAGATGTAGATGAAGATACTATTGGAGATGTATGTGATGTATGTGCAGATGACCCTTTAAATGATGAAGATGATGACTTTTTTTGTGTGGGAAATGATTTTAAACTTCCTAAATTAGGTGGAAATGATAATTGTCCTATCATCCCTAATACAAATCAAGCAGATAATGATACAGATTTGATTGGAGATGTATGTGATGAATGTACAGATACAGATGATGATGGATTTGGAAATCCAGGTTTTCCAGTGAATACTTGTAAACCAGATGATAACTGTCCATTTAATAGTAATCCTGACCAATCAGATGTAGATAATGATGGTATTGGAAATGCTTGTGACATATGTACTGATTTTGATGGTGATGGATTTGGAGATCCAGGATTTAACAATCTTTGTGAATTAGATAACTGTCCTTTGATTTCTAATGATCAGACAGATTCAGACAATGATACTTTTGGAAATGTTTGCGATAATTGTTTTAATGTTAGTAACTTAGAGCAAACAGATTTAGACAATGATGATTTTGGAAATGTTTGCGATAATTGTCCTGGAATTTCAAATAGTGACCAAACAGATACTAATGAGGATGATATAGGCGATGCATGTACAGGAACGGCTCTTGTGGTTGATAGAAACATAGCTTTAAGTGATGGGTGGAATCTATTTGGTTATTCTTTAGAAGAACCATATGATTGGTCAAAAGCAACTGTTACTGATGGGACAGAAACAAAAACATTAGCAGAAGCACAAGCAGCAGGATGGCTGCAAGCTACAATATACTATTTTAGTGGTCCAGACCAATACTATAAGTTTGTTCCAGGAGATGATGATCATCTAAGAACATGGAATGGATACTGGTTGTATAGTGATAGGGAACTGACTTTGATTCTTTCCTAATTGGAGAGAATAAAAGCCATATTTACTCATAAGATTTATAAATAACTTAGCATTTTCAAGTAGTAATCAGATTATTTATGCTTTAATTATAAAATGGAACAAAATAAAACCCCTTTGGATATGAGTGGAATGCAGGGTTATTATGCCCAAGGTCTTCTAGATGGAGGATTTAATAATGCACAAGTTCTTGAATTAATGCTTCTTGGTTCTGCTAGAGAAACAGCTCGTAATGGTGTCTATAAGGCAGAAGATATGCCTTTAGCAGATGCTCATCAGATGTTAACTGTAGAACAGATGGCTCCAGATGATATTATTCAGCAATTAAAAGATGATTATGCTAACTCTAAGGGAAGACCTAAATGGGTTGCAGCAGCAAGTGTAGGTTTAGCTGCTTTTTTAGGATTAGGGGGAATTGCATCTCAAGCTGATGGTGCACCTATGGAGATTAAGTTTACAAATAGTTTAAGTGGAGATTATGCAGATGATACATTTCATGCTGAAACAAAAGATGGGGCAGTTAATGATTATGGGCTTATGGATGTGTTGCAGCCAGGAGGTCCACCAACTGGAAAATACACTCAGATGAGAAGTAGAGTTGATGGTCATAATTTGACAAAAGATGTTAGGGCACCGCTTGAAGATGGTGTTCAAGAAACCTGGCAAGTAAAATTGAGAGCTGCCGGTGATATTGAAGATGAAGATCTAGTAAGTGGTATAGGTACAATACAATGGGATTATACAGATGTTCCTGATGATATTGAACTTAGATTGATTGATTATGGAATGGATTCAAGCAGAACAGTGCCAATCGCAATAATTGATATGGGGGCTGACCTTGATAATAAATATACGTTTGATGTTTCAAGAGAAGGGCCGGGCACTTATAGATATGTAGATTTTACGGTTCCTGAACCTGCAACTTTAGCTTTGTTAGCTTTAGGTGGTTCTTTAATGATTCAAAGACGTAAAGCAAAGAAAAGATAATTTCTTTTGATTTTTATCTACTATATAATAATAACAAACTTTATAAACTCAATCATATTCATATTTATCTAGGTGGTATTTAAGTGAATCAAAAAATATATTCAAAAATAGTTTTATTAAGTATATTCTTAGTAGTTCTTTCTATTTCAGTTTCTGCTTCATGGGAGGTTAAGTTTACAAATGATTTAAGCGGAGATTATACTCCTGATACATTTACAGCAGGAATAAAAGAAGGAGCAACTGATGATTATGATTTTGGTATTGATCTTCCTCAAATAGGGAATCCGCCTTCCAGAGGATATATTCAGATGAGAACCAGGGTAGATGATAATTCATTAACAAAAGATTACAGGGCAGAACTTGAACCAGGTGCTGTAAAAACCTGGGAAATCAGAAAATTGATCAAAGGTATAGAGGAAGAAGATGAAATTGATGAAGAAGATACTTTAACATGGGAACTTATAGATGTTCCTGCTAATATTGAACTTAAATTAATTGATTATGGTACTGATTCTGGCAAGACAACAGTTGTTGAAACTATTAATCTTAAAGAAGATGATAGTTATTTATTTGATGTTGTAAAAACAGGCCCAGGTACTTTTAGATATATTGATTTTATTGCAACTAACACCGAAGCAGTTCCTCCTGTTGATAATGGAAATTCAGGTAATACGGGTGGTACTGGTGGAAGCAGAACTTATACTCCTCCTACATGTGATGCAGAATGGGAATGTGAAGAATGGTCTCTTTGTTCTGAAGAAGGAAAACAAACAAGAATATGTACTGAGAAAACTACTTGCGGAACAGATAAGCCTGTTGTAAAAAGAAATTGTTATTATTACAGAGAAAAAGAAGTTACTGTAGAAGTTATGGAAGGGGAAACTCTAGAAGAGGTTTTGGAAGAAGTAATTGAAGGGGAAATTAGTGAAGAAGAAACTTCGAATAAGATAACTGGTTTTGCTTTTTTAAATATAGAAAATGCTAATCCTTTAACTGGTGTTTTTACTATAGTGTTTATTCTTATAGTTGGTTTAGGTTTTTATTTTTGGATTAAAAAAAAGAATTAAAATAATTCATCTTCTTTTAGAATTATTGTTTGTGATCTTTTTGGGCCTATTGAAAGTATAGATACAGGAACACCTGATAATTCTTCTATTCTTTTTAGGTATTTCTTTGCATTATCCGGAAGATCTTCAAAATTAGTTATGTTTGAAATGTCACATTCCCATCCATCTACTTCTTCATATACTGGCTTTGATTTTTGGATTGAATCTGGGTCTGTTGGATAATTTTTTGTCTTGTTTCCATCAACTTCATAAGCAATGCATATTTTGATTTTCTTAAAATCAGAAAAACAATCTAATTTAGTAACGGCAATTGAAGTAAGGCCGTTTATTCTTGCTGCGTATTTTGCAATTACTGCATCAAACCATCCTGTTCTTCTTGGTCTTCCAGTTGTTGTGCCATATTCTCTTCCCATTAATCGTAAATATTTGCCTGCATAATATTCATCTCCTGCATTTGCCTTTTCTGCAGCTTCTTTTAATGCATCTTCGTAAATAGGCTCTAATTTATCCCATGTTCCTTCATTTGTTGTCTCTTCATCTGTTCCAAGTTCTGTTGGAAATGGACCACGGCCTACTCTTGTTGTGTATGCTTTTACAATTGCAATCACTTTATTTATTTTTGTAGGACCTATTCCTAAGCCAGTGCATGCTCCCCCTGATGTTGGATTAGAGGAAGTTACAAATGGGTAAGTTCCATGATCAATATCTAAAAGAGTTCCTTGCGCTCCTTCTACTAATATGTTCTTATCATTTTCAATTGCTTCGTTTAATACTACATAAGTATCTTTTACAAAAGGCTTTAGTTTAATTGCTTCTTCTGAATCTTGTTTTATGAATTCAGACATTCTTAATCCGGTTCTTTCGATTTTAGCCATATAGCAAGGTCCAATCCCCCTTCCTGTTGTGCCTACTTTTTTCCCGGTTGCTTTATCTTTTTCTATCTGTTCTTCTGTTATAACATGCGCAGATGAGCTTATGTTTAGCTCTTTATCTGTTAAATTGAATCCTTGTTCCTCTAAGCCAGTTATTTCTTTTATTATCTGCTTAGGGTATATTACCATTCCATTTCCACAGACGCTTAACTTGTTTTTATGGATTACTCCTGATGGAAGAAGATGAAATTTGAATGTTTTGTCCTGAACAACAACTGTATGTCCTGCATTGTTGCCGCCTGTTGCTCTTGCGACAATGTCTGCTTTTTCTGCTAAGAAGTCTACTATTTTTCCTTTACCCTCATCGCCCCATTGAGCGCCTACAACTACGATTGTTTTTGCCATAATAAAAAAGAAAATATTGATAATTTATAAAATGTTTGGTTTTTCGGTTACTTTTTTGTTTATCTAATGTAAGTGATTATTCTTATCAAAAACTTTGTTTAGAAGACCAGTTTCATGGCTGTGAACGTGTTCTGTTTTTTTTGAATTGCACTTTGGACATGGAATTACAGTTCCTATTTTTTTTCTGCTTTTCCACATATAACTGCACTTTTGACATTTGTAATACATATTACTAATTTTATATAGGGTGTAGTTTATTAAACTTTGCTAAATTCAGAGAAATAATAGGTTTTTATGAAACGTTATGTTGTTTGCGTTGCTTCGTATCGTTTGAGTTCGTTTTTAATAACTCTTGCTAAATTTAATGTTGTACTCTTTATCCCATCTTTAGGAACTGTAGGTAATTCTAAATCCCTATACATTTTTATATTACCTCTAAATGAATTAGTATGAGTCCAAATCACTACGCCTCTTTTTTCTTTTTCTTCAACCAACGAATCTAATAATTTGGAGTAATCCTCTGGATGTACATTAACACTTACTGGATCAATAATTAGGCAGGCAGGATCATCTTTTGTTGCGTCTTCCATCACTTCATCAATTGACCTATATGCTGGTCCATATCTTTTTTTATCAATACTGCTATGATTAACTGGTTCTCGATAATTTGGTGCGAATCTTAGTTCATATTTTGATAATCTATACCGTTTAAATATTAATTCTGCTAAACGTTTATATTGTATGTTATGAAACCTTTTGTAACTATGATCATAAAAAGTTAATATTCTTTCATTAGAATTTGCCGAGTTAGTTTTATTTGTAGTGTGAGCTTCTATACCTTTATCAGTATCGTTTACTACCTCCATATATCTCGAGAATGGAATCTTCTTTATAAACTTCACTAGGGGAGTAATATATAGTATATTATTGTCTAATATTAGACATTTTTGTCTATTTTGTTCTGTTTAGGTCGATATCTTTATAAGTAAGATGAGTATATTTCATATTACAATGGATTTACTAACTTTAAAAGACTGGAAAAAAGAAGATATTTTACATGTAATAGATGAAGCTATATTGATCAAAGAAGACCCTGACAAATACCTTAAAGTGTTGAAGGGAAAGACTATGGCTATGCTGTTTGAGAAAACTTCAACAAGAACAAGAATTAGTTTTGAAGTAGGAATGGCACAATTAGGAGGCCATGCTTTGTTTATTGATTGGAAAACTACCCAATTGGGAAAAGCTGATCTGAAGGATGAGATTAAATGCATAGACAGGTATGTTGACATTATAATGGCTCGTGTGTATAAACAGAAAGAGATAGAGATTATGGCAGAAGGAGCAGAAAAACCAGTTATTAATGCTTTGAGTGATGAGTATCATCCATGCCAAATATTAGCTGACCTGACTACAATCAAAGAAAAGTTTGGCAAGCTTAAAGGTTTAAAGCTGGCGTATGTTGGTGATGGCAATAATGTATGCAATTCCTTGATTATTGGATGCAAGAAAGTTGGAATTACAGTTAATGTTGCTGTGCCAAAAGGATATGAACCTATGGAAAAACCAGATTTACTTACAAACGATGTTAATGAGGCTGTTAAAGATGCAGATGTGGTTTATACTGATACCTGGATCTCGATGGGGCAGGAAAAAGAGAAGAAAAAACGATTAAAGGTATTTCCTCCTTACCAAATTAATAAAAAATTATTGGGCAAAGCATTGTTTATGCATTGTTTACCTGCTTATCGTGGTTATGAGGTTACTGATGAGGTTTTGGATTCAAAACAAAGTGTTGTATTTGACCAGGCTGAAAATAGGTTACATGCACAAAAAGCAGTTATAATGAAACTGATGGAGAAAATTTAGATGAAAACTATTAATGGAAATGTAACAGCTGTAAATGGTTTTACAGCTTTTGGAAAATGCATTGGGATAAAGAAAGGCAAGAAAGACTTTGCTATTATTCATTCTGATAAGTTATGTAGCGCTGCTGTTGTTTATACAAAGAATAATGTTAAAGGAGCACCCTTGTATGTTGATATGGAACATCTGAAGAATGGAAAAGCACAGTCTATTGTTATTAATTCAGGAATTTCAAATGTTGCAACAGGAAAAAAAGGAATTGATGATGCAGTTTTAACCTGTAAGTTAGCTGCTAAAGAGCTTAATGTTAATGTTAAAGATGTTTTAGTTGCTTCAACTGGAATAATCGGCAAGAAGCTGCCTATGAATTTGATTAAAAAAGGGATAAAAGGGTGCAAGAAACAGTTAAAGAAAGTTCATAATGCTGCTGAAGCTATTTTAACTACAGATATTGTAAAAAAAGAAATAGCTGTTAAGGATGGTTTTACAATTGGAGCTATTGCAAAAGGTTCGGGCATGGTCCATCCTAATATGGCAACAATGCTTTGTTTTATCACTACAGATGCTGATTTATCTTTTAATGAGTTGAAGAAATGTTTAGTTAATGCGGTTAATGAAAGTTTTAATATGATTTCAGTTGACATGGATACTTCGACTTCAGATATGGTTGTTGTTATGAGCAATAATAGTGTTAAGGCTGATAAGAAAAAGTTTGGGAAAGCATTAACTTATGTTTGTACTGAAATGGCAAAGAAGATGGCTGCTGATGGAGAAGGGGCTACAAAACTTATTGAGGTTAATGTTAAAGGGGCAAAGTCTGTAATGGATGCTAAGAAAATAGCAAAGGCTATTGTTTCATCTAATTTAGTTAAATGTGCAATGTTTGGGAATGACCCTAACTGGGGCAGGGTAATTTCTGCAGTTGGGAATTCAGGGGGATATTTCAAGCTGAATAAAGTGGATATTTATTTTCAGAATAATCTTATTGTTAAGAATGGTGTTGAAGTTAAAAATTTTAATATTGGGAAAATTTCAAAATTGCTTAAATCTGATAAGGTTAAAGTTGTTGTTGATTTAAAACTTGGAAATTCGGAGGGGACTGCATATGGATGTGATATGAGTTATGATTATGTTCATATCAATGCAGCTTATCATACTTAAAATGCATAAGATACAACAAAAAGCAGGAATACTAAGTGAAGCATTGCCATATATCCAGAAATATTCTGGTAAAATCTTTGTCATTAAGTATGGCGGTAATGCAATGACAGATAAGGAAATACAGAAGAAAGTAATGGCAGATATTGCATTATTAAAGCATGTTGGAATAAATCCTGTGATTGTTCATGGTGGTGGACCTAAGATAAGCAAAGAGATGCAAAAGGCACATATAAAGCCTAAGTTCGTTAATGGCTTAAGGTATACTGATGATAAGACAATGGGTATTGTTAAAAAGGTAAGTGTTGAGATAAATGGCGAAATTGTCCAGATGCTTAAAACTGCAGGTTGTAAGGCTGAAGATATTACCTCTGGTTTAGTTACAAGTAAAGTAAAGGATAAAAAGTTAGGTTTAGTTGGAGAGATAGTTAAAGTTGATAAGGGTAAGGTTTTAGAAAAGATAAAGAAAGGAATAATTCCTGTGATAAGTCCTGTTGGGTATGATGGCTCAAATTATAATAATATCAATGCTGATACAGTTGCAACTAAGGTTGCAGAAACTATTGATGCTGAAAAATTAACTATATTGACAAATGTTGATGGTGTTTATGAAAATGGCAAGTTGATAAGTCATTTAAGCATAAAAGATGCTAATTTGGGTATTAAGAAAGGAGTGATAAGCAAAGGGATGATCCCAAAAGTATTAGCTTGCGTTCATGCTGTAAATAAAGGCGTTGGGAAAGCGCACTTGATAGATGGTACAATGGAACATAGTTTACTGCTTGAAATATTCACAGACAAAGGTATAGGGACGGAGATTGTCAAATGAATCTGTGTTTAATTTGGTAAATTTAAAATGAAAACTGAAATAAAATCAATGGAAAAGAAATACATAATGCAGACATATGGCCGGTATGATTTAGTCATAGACCATGGCAAAGGCTGTTATGTTTATGATAAAGAGGGGAATAAATATCTTGATTTTATTAGTGGTATTGCTTGTGTTCCTGTTGGGCATGCTAATCATTCTGTTACTTTGGCTGTTTCTAAACAGATGGATAAATTAGTTCAGGTTAGTAATTTATATTATACTTCAGAACAAGTTGTACTTGCTTCTAAGTTATCTAAGTTAAGCGGACTTTCTAAATGCTTTTTTTGCAATTCTGGTGCAGAGGCAAACGAAGCTGCTGTTAAACTTGCTAAGAAGATTACTGGAAAGAAAAAGTTTATTGCTTTTTCAGAGTCTTTTCATGGACGTACTACTGCTAGTTTGGCTTTAACATATAAGGAAAAGTATAAAAAACCTTTTTTACCTTTAAATCCTGATGTTGTATTTGTTAAGTATAATGATATTGAGGCTTTGGAAAAGGCTATTACATCTGATGTTGCTGCAGTTATTATTGAGCCAATACAGGGAGAAGCAGGCATAGTTGTTCCTGATGCTGGTTATTTGAAGAAAGTATCTTTGCTTTGCAAGAAGAAAAATGTTTTGCTAATAGTTGATGAAGTTCAGACTGGTAATGGACGAACAGGTGAATATTTTGCTTATTTGCACGAAGATATTAAACCAGATATAGTTACAACTGCAAAAGGCTTAGCGAATGGTATTCCAATCGGTGTTTGTATTTCTGATCTGGAGTTTGGTAAATCTGAACATGCTTCTACGTTTGGAGGCAATAGTTTAAGCTGTGCTGCTGCAAATGCTACAATTGATTATATTTTAGATCATAAACTAATGAAGAATGCTACTAAGATGGGTGAGTATTTTATGGAGAAGCTTGGTAAACTTGGAAAATCAATTGTTAAAGTTAAGGGAAAAGGTTTGATGATTGGTGTTGAACTTAATTCAAATAAATCTAAAGAGATTGTTCTTAAATGCTTAAAGAAAGGATTATTGCTGAATAATGTTACTGAGAATACCTTGCGGTTTTTACCGCCTTTGACTATAACTGAAAAGGAAGTGGATGAAGCTGTTAAGATATTAGAAGAGGTATTGTGATGGAACCTGTCACTTTTATTTTGGCAGTGATTATAACTTTTTTAGTATCTATCATTGCAGGCATGATTGGAGGTTCTTATCTAATTTTAATACCTGCTCTGATTTTTTTAGGAATTCCTGCTCATGAAGTTATTGGAATTACAAAAATACTTACGATTGCAATTGGTTTTGTTGCAATTAATTATTGGAGAAAAGGAAAATTAGATGTTAAAGCAAATTTGCCATATGCTGCATTGGTCGCTATTGGTGGTATAATTGGAAGCTTTATTGTAATAGGTTTAAGTGAAAAAATATTGCAGACTATAATTGGAATATTGATGGTTATAATTACAGTATTTTTAATATTTAATAAAAATTTTGGTGTAAAACCTTTAAAGATAAAAATAAAGAAAAGGTATATTGCTTTAGGTTGGTTATTGTTTTTTATATTAGGAATATATGATGGTTTTTATGCTGCTGCTTCAAGTATTTTTGCAGTAATGCTGTTTACATCGTTATGCAAGAGAGATTTTGTTGAATCAGTTGCAAGCGCTAGGTTTATAGAATTTTTTTCTGGCTTAAGTGCTGCAGTAGTATTCGCATGGAATGGGTTGATTGATTTTAAACTGGCAATTCCTTTAGCAATAGTATTTTTTGCTGGTGGATGGGTTGGTTCAAATATAACGTTAAAGAAAGGGAGCGGGTTTGTAAGGTGGGTTATAATAATAGTTTCAATAGCGTTTATAATCAAATTATTGGTTTTTGGGTGATACAATATGAAAAAATTGAAAGTTGGAATAAGGGAAATTGCCTTCGGCAATTGGGTCCTCCCCACTAGCGAACATAAGCTGTGTGCCCCTCCCCTAGCTGTTGGTGGTGATACAAGATGAAAAAAATTGAAGTTGGAATTGTTGGAGCAAGTGGATATACAGGATATGAGCTTATTAAATTGCTCAAGAAACATCCTTTAGTTGAGCTGAAGGTTTTGAATAGCAAGAGCTATAATGGAAAAAAAGTAAGTTCTTTATATCCTGAGTTTAAAGGTTCAGATGAGTATACTGATTATTCTATTGATGAGATTAATAAGATGAAACTAGATTGTGTTTTTTTGGCTGTTCCGCATACTACTGCATTTTCTATTGTTTCTAAGCTTAAATGCAAAAAAATAGTTGATTTGAGTGCTGATTATAGGTTTAAGAAAATTTCAGAGTATGAAAAAGTGTATGATGTTAAGCATAAATTTCCTAAGAAGGCTGTGTATGGACTTCCGGAATTGTTTAAAGAGAAGATTAAGAAATCTAAATTAGTTGCTAATCCAGGATGTTATGCAACTGCTTGTTTATTATCTTCATTGCCTATTTCCAAGCTTGCTAAGTATATTGTTTTTGATTGTAAGTCGGGTTATAGTGGTGCTGGGAAGAGCTCTAAGTTTGCAAAAGACCATGATACTATAAAAGATAATATTATTGCTTATAAGTTAGTTGATCATAGGCATAAGCCTGAGATGGAGCAGTTTATTAAGGCTAAGCTTAGTTTTACACCGCATGTTATCGATGCTTTTGAAGGGATGATGTGTACTGCTCATATTTTACTTAAGAATAAAGTGGATAAGAAAGAGATTGTTAAGTTATTTAAAGATTTTTATAAAGATCAGCCTTTTGTTAAGGTTGTTTCAGATATACCTGAGATTAAAGATGTTAAAGGAACTAATTATTGTCATATTGGTGGGTTTGAAATAGATTCAAATAATCAACTTGTGGTTGTAGGGGTTATTGATAATCTTATGAAGGGTGCTTCAGGAGCGGCTGTACAGAATATGAATCTGATGTTTGGATTTAAAGAAGGGGAAGGGTTTTAGTAATGTCTAAAACTAGACACTTTTGTCTATTTCTATCTTATTTGAGTCAATAAGTTTATAAATAGTTTAATTTTACTTAGGGTTATGGCAAAAGAGAAAGTAATACTGGCATATTCAGGAGGATTAGATACATCTGTAATTCTGAAATGGCTTGTGGACAAAGGGTATGAGGTAGTTTGCTATATAGCTGATGTTGGGCAGAAAGAAGATTATACGGCTGCTGAAAAGAAGGCTATGAAAATAGGCGCTTCTAAAGTTTATATTTCTGATCTTAAGAAAGAGTTTGTTAATGATTTTATATTTCCTGCAATAAAAGCAAATGCTGTTTATGAAGGAAAGTATTTACTTGGTACTTCTCTTGCTCGTCCATTAATAGCTAAAGAGCATATTGAAATTGCAAAGAAAGAGAAAACAAATATTGTTGCTCATGGAGCTACTGGAAAAGGAAATGATCAGGTGAGGTTTGAATTAACTTATTATACATTAATGCCTGATGTTAAGATAATTGCTCCCTGGAAAGATGAAGAATTTTTAAGTCAGTTTCAGGGACGTTCTGATATGATTAAATATTGTGAAAAGCATAATATATCTGTTAAGGTTACTGCAAAGAAGCCGTACAGTACAGATCCTAATCTTATGCATATCAGCTATGAAGCAGGTATTTTAGAAGATACTATGAAAACATTAAGTGAAGATGCATTTGAGATGACTGTTTCTGCTAAAAAAGCTCCTGATAAAGAGACTGAGTTGGTTCTTTCATTTAAAGGGGGAGTAGTTGTTAAGGTCGAAGATAAGACAAACAAAGTTGTAGAGACAGATGTTTTGAAAATGTTTTATTATCTTAATAAGGTTGGCGGAGAAAATGGTATCGGTCGTGTTGATCTAGTTGAAAACAGATTTGTTGGTATGAAATCTCGTGGTATATATGAAACACCGGGCGGAACAATATTAATGCAGGCTCATCTTGATATTGAAGGTCTTACTATGGACCGAGAAGTTAAATTGATTCGTGATAGTTTTATTCCTAAGTTTGCTCAGCTTATCTATAATGGATTTTGGTACAGTCCTGAGTTTTCATTACTTCAGACATTAATGGATAAAGCACAGGAGAATGTGACTGGAAAAGTGTATCTGAAGTTATATAAAGGAAATGTAATGATTACTGGACGTTCTAGTCCTTGCAGTTTGTATGATGAGAAGATAGCTTCAATGGATGTTCATGGTGGCTATGACCAGACAGATGCTAAAGGTTTTATTAAACTGAACGCTTTAAGGATGCAGGCTTGGGCTAAGAAGAAGTAGTTCTGAATGTTTTATAAACTTCTCACCAGTAAACACAAGTTTTTATATACTAACACTATTTTCCCCTCTAATATGATATCACATAGAAAATATATAGAGATGGCTTTAAAATTAGCTGAAAAGGGTAAAGGCAATGTTTCTCCTAATCCTTTAGTTGGATCCTTGATAGTTAAAAGGGGAAAGGTAGTTGGAAGAGGCTGGCATAAGAAATGCGGTGATGCTCATGCAGAAGTGTGTGCTTTAAAGGAAGCTGGTAAAAAAGCAAAGCAAAGCATAATGTATGTTACTTTAGAACCTTGCAGCCATTGGGGTAGAACTCCTCCATGTACAGAGCAGATTGTAGAAGCAGGTGTTAGAGAAGTTGTTATTGCAATGCATGATCCTAATCCTAAAGTTAATGGTTATTCTGAGCTTAAATTTAGAGGTGTTAAAACAAGGATAGGCATATTAGAAGAAGAAGCTAAGAAATTAAATGAACCTTATTCAAAATGGATAAAGGCAAAGAAGCCGTTTGTTGTTGCTAAGGCTGCTATGAGTTTAGACGGGCAGATAGCTACAAAAACTGGAGATTCTAAGTATATAACTGGTAAAGAAGCCAGGAAGTTTGTTCATGAATTAAGGGCAGGGTATGATGCTGTTATGGTTGGTTCTAATACTGTTGCAAAGGATAATCCTCAATTGACTGTAAGGCTTGCTAAAGGTAGAAATCCTATAAAGATTGTTCTTGATAGTACATTAAAGATTTCAATGTCTGCAAAGATTGTCAAGACTGAACCTTCTAAATTGATTATAGCTACGTCTAAAAAGGCTTCTAAAGTAAAGATAAAGAAATTGATGCATAAGGGAGTTCATGTTTTGGTTATTGATACTTTAAATGGAAAGATTGATCTTAAAAAATTGATGAAAGAATTAGGCAAAAGAGAAATATGTTCTATACTTATTGAAGGTGGGGCTGAACTTAATGCAGAAGCTATTAAGTCAGGTATTGTTGATAAGGTTTTGTTTTTTATATCTCCTAAGTTTATCGGCAAAGGTCTTGCTGCTTTAGGTGATATGGGAATTAATAAGGTTGATAAGTCAATAAAGCTTAAAGAGTTAGATTATTGTAAGATTGGCAGGGATATTTTGCTGGAAGGTTACTTATAATCAAGTAACACTTACCCATAATTCTTAGAAATCTAAAAATTCAAAAGATTTTTAGGTCATAAAAAATCCATAGATTTTTTATAAATCTTAGATTTCTAACCCTTTATCGTAATTAGAAGCGGAATATATTATAAATTACTAATGTCCACTTCTACTTAACGATAAAGTTTTTAAATGGAAGTAGTTTCTTTCTTCTTATGTTTGGCAAGATAGATTATGCAATTAAAGAACTCCAGAGAGGAGACTTTATTATTGTAGTTGATGATGAGAATAGAGAAAACGAAGGAGATTTAGTTATTGCAGCAGATAAGTTAACTCCTTCTAAGGTTAATAATATGATTAAGTGGGCAAGAGGTATTATGTGTGTTCCTGTTGCTGGGCATAGGCTGGATGAACTTGATATTCCTTTGATGGTTAAAGATAATACTGATAAGTTCAATACTCCTTTTACAGTTACTGTTGATGCTAAGAAAAATACAACAACAGGTGTTTCTGTTAATGATAGGTTAGAAACGATTAAGGCTTTGATTAATCCAGATACTAAACCTTCTGATTTTGTAAGGCCAGGGCATATCTTTCCATTAAGAGCTAAAGATAATGGTGTTATGGAAAGGCAAGGTCATACAGAAGCTGCTGTTGATCTTTGCAAATTAGCCGGGCTTTATCCTGCTGCCGTTATTGCTGAAATAATGAATGATGATGGTTCTATGGCTAAGCTTGATTCTATTGAAGAGTTTGCTAAGCAGCATAAACTTTCTATCTATACGATTAAAGATTTGATTAAGTATAGAAAGAGTAATGTCTAATATTAGACACTTTTGTCTAATATGTCTGTTTCTAGTCAATAAGTTTATAAATGAGCGATAGTTTAATTCCGTTATGGCTAAATTATGGCAAGGTAATTCGAATAAGAAGATTGAGAAGTTTACAGTCGGCAATGACTATATATTAGATAAGAAACTATTGAAGTATGACTGCAAAGCTTCTATCGCTCATTCGAAGATGCTTAAGAAAATAGGTATCTTAAAAGCAGGAGAGCAGGTTAAGCTAGAGAAGGAACTTCAAAATATTATTTCATTAGGTGATAAGTTTGAGATTAAATTAGAGGATGAAGATTGTCATACTGCTATTGAAAATTATCTGGTTAAAAAACTAAAAGAATTAGGAAAAAAGATACATACTTGTAGAAGCAGGAATGATCAGGTTGTTGCTGCAATGAAACTTTATGAAAAAGATGAAATTTTAGGCATAATTAAGTTAGTTAATACTTTAATTGTTTCTTTAAAGAAAATGAGTAAGGGGAATATTGTTATGCCTGGTTATACACATATGCAAAAAGCAATGCCTTCTTCTGTTAAGTTATGGGCTGAGAGTTTTATTTCCGGGCTTTTGGATGATCTGAAGTTACTTGAGAATGCTTTTACTATAATTGACAAGAATCCTTTAGGTACAGGAGCTGGTTATGGTGTTCCTTTAAAGGTTGATAAAGAAATTACTAAAAAAGAGCTTGGATTTAAGGAGAATTTCTCTAATTCAATTTATGTTCAAAATTCCCGTGGTAAGCATGAAGCTATTATACTGAATGCTTTATCTAATGTGATGCTTACTTTGAATAAGTTAGCTTCTGATATGATATTATTTTCAATGTCAGAGTTTGGTTATTTTTCATTGCCTAAGGAATTTACAACTGGTTCGTCTATTATGCCTCAGAAGAAGAATCCTGATGTTTTGGAGCTGGTTCGTGCTAAATATTCAATTGTTTTAGGTTATGAGTTTCAATTAAAAAGTTTAACAGGTAATTTGGTATCTGGCTATAATCGTGATTTGCAGTTAACAAAAGAACCTTTGATGAAAGGAATTGAAATTACTAAAAGTTCTTTAGATGTAATGAATTTAGTAGTTAATGGCTTAAAGATAAATAAGGATAATTGCAAAAAAGCAATGACTAAAGGGCTTTATGCTACTGAAAAGGTTTATTCTTTGGTTAAGAAAGGTCTGAGTTTTAGGAAAGCTTATAAAGAAGTTAAAGAGAAAATAACAGAATAACTTAAAGGCTTATCTAAAATGGACAAAATTAAAATTTCAAAAATATCAAAGAAGATATTATCTAAAAAAGGATTCGATTCTGTTGGATGCCATACTTCTTCCTGTGATGATTCTTGTTGTATGGGTTCTGCTGATGTCGATAAAGAAGCTTATGACCTCATATTTCAACATAGAGCTTTGATTGAGAAGGAATTAGGTATTAAACTTGAAGATTGTTTTCTAAAAAAATGGTCTGGTGATAAGGAGTTTTTGGGTGGTAATTCAATCGGTACTAACCAGGATGATGACTATCTTTGTATGTTTAGGCTTCCAAATAGAAAAGGATGCGTGTTATACAAGTTAGTAGAGGGAGGCAAGGCAAAAAGAAGAATAATCCCATCTATCTGCAGATTATATCCTTTAAGTTGGGGTGGTGGCAAGATATATTTTGAGGATGCTATTGAGCCAGATTGTAGGTGTTTACATAGAGATAATTCATCTTCTAAAAGTATATTTGAAACACAGATTAAGGAGATTAAGGATATTTTTAAGATTAGTGATAAGTGTAAAAAAGAGATTGATAGTTTTCTAGCTAAATCTAAAGAATAAAAATTTCAAATAGAAAAATTTATAACCCTTAAGATTTATTTCTTTGATATGGATTTTAAAAAGGAAATAATCAAAGTTATTGTAAAAGAGACAGGTGTTAAGGAGATTAGTTTAGAGGTTCCACCTGATTCTGCTTTAGGAGATTATGCATTTCCTTGTTTTTCTTTAGCTAAGCATCTTAAGAAAAGTCCTGTACAGATTGCAGCAGATTTGGGGAAGAAGATTAAGTTAAGCAATGTGATTGAAAAAATAGAAGTAAAAGGGCCTTATCTTAACTTTTTTGTTCATAAAGGGAGTTTGTCTTCAAATGTTCTTAAAGATATTGTTAAAAATGAAAATTATGGTAGTTTGGGTTTAGGGAAGGGCAAGAAGATATTGGTAGAGCATACTTCTATTAATCCGAATGCTTCTCCTCATGTAGGAAGAGCCAGAAATGCTTTGATTGGAGACTTTGTTGTTCGTATCTTAAAATTTCAAGGCTATAAGGTTGAAACACATTATTTTGTCAACGATATTGGAAAACAGATAGCAATGCTTGTTTTAGGAGCTGAAGGAAAAAAAGTTAGTTTTGATGATTTACTGAAAGTTTATATTAAGATTAATGAAAAAGTTTCTAAAAAACCTGAACTTGAGAAAAAGGTTTTTGAATTGCTGCATAAGCTTGAAAAAGGGGATAAGAAAGTTAAGAAACAGTTTAAGGATGTTGTTGATATATGCGTTAAAGGGCAGACAAAAATCTTTTCTGCTTTAGATATTAAATATGATAAATTTGATTATGAATCTGACTATTTGTTTGGTAAACAAACTGATGAGATTTTAGCTAAATTGGAAAAGACTGGTAAATTATTTACAGATGACGATGGCCGTAAGGTTTTGAATCAGGAAGGGTATGATCTGGCGATGAAGAGCCCTGTTTTAGTTTTAACAAGAGGAGATGGAACTTCACTTTATCCATTACGGGATTTAGCATATCATTATAATGTTAAAAAAGAAAAATCTATATTGATATTAGGAGAAGATCAGAAATTATATCACCAGCAGATTTCAGCTGCTTTAGGGTTGATTAAACACGTTGCTCCTGATGCTGTTTTTTATTCTTTTGTTTTATTGCAGGAAGGAAAGATGAGTACTAGGAAAGGTACAATTGTGCTTTTAGAAGATTTTATGAAAGAAGCTTTTATTAAAGCTAAGAAAGAAATTAAATCCAGACATGGTGAAGTTAAAGAAGAAAATGCTCTTAAGATAGCTTATGGTGCAATAAAATATGCTATTTTAAAAGTTGGATCTGAGAAAAATGTACTTTTTAACTGGGAGCAGGCTTTGAACTTTGAAGGAGATTCAGGACCTTATCTGCAGTATGCTTATGCGAGGATATGTTCTATATTAAAGAAGAATGAAGGTGGAATAGATCATAAAGCGGATTTTAGTTTATTGGGGAGTAAGGAAGAAGTTGAATTGATTAAATTGCTTGGAAATTTCCCCATGGTTGTTAAGAATGCAACAAACCAATTAAAACCCCATCTTATTACTAATTATGTTTATAGTTTAAGTTCTTCTTTTTCTTTGTTTTATAATGCATGTCCTGTTTTGAAGGCCGAAGAAAAGGTTAAGAAAGCAAGATTAGTATTGATTGATTGTGTTTCTAAGGTTTTAGAACAAGGTTTAGGTTTATTGGGTATTTCTGTCCTTAAAAAAATGTGATTTTTTTGGGACACAAAAAATCCTTTGGATTTTTTCGTGTTCTTGAGAAGATGTAAAAAAATAAAATTATTTAGCTAAAGTATATTTATTTAATCTTTTTTCAGCTTTTCGTGGATCGAATAACGTTTTTGCATTACCATAGCATAATTTTGCTACTGCTATTTTTGCATCATCGTAATGTAAAGTACCTGCTTCTACTCTTTTACCTAGATGGTTGCAGACTGCTCTTGCGTGTGTTTCATGTCTTGTTTTTGCTGAGACAAGTTTTCTTGCATCACAAGCCATACCACTCCATCTTCCGTATGAAACTGAAGGTGCCATTGCATCGTGTTGTTGTTCCATTCCTTCTAAACTGTCCCACCACCACCATGCATTGCCTGTACTTGTTCCTGGAAAAGTTCTAAGAAGCCCAGCCATTGTTCCGTAAAATGAGGGATTAGCACAATATAGGACTATTTTGCCATCTTTTTCTCTATCTCCTGTTCCAGCATATCTTGATAATAAATGTTTTAAATTGTCTGCTATTTTTACTGAATGCGGTGCATAATCTCCACCCCTATTAGCACCAAAGTTATCCATAATATGGCTATTTTCGTTTCTTTCAACACCTATATGTATTTGTGCAACTGTTTTTGCATCTCTTGCCCATGAACAGAATTGATCCATCATATACGAAATAAATTCTACTTTATGTTTTTCTGATACTTGTTTATCAGGGTGTAAGTGTACTTCGTTAAATGCTTGTATTGCCATATTTTTGTTTGGCTCTAATCCATAGGGTATGGTTAAACCATGATCACTTGCAAGACATCCATGTTCAATGAAATATTCAAATCTTTGTTTAAGTGCTGCAACTAATCCATCCAAGGTAGCATCTTTACCTGTTTGTTCAAGTAATTTATTTACATGTTCTCTCCATCCAGGTTTATGGATTTGTGTTGCTGTATCTGGTCTAAATGTTGGAATTACTAAACATTCATCTAATCCTGTTTTTGGGTCATTTATCTGTTCATGATATTTTAAGTCACTATCAGGATCATCAGTAGTTGCTACAATTCTAAATGCGTCTGCAGCTAAAGCTCTTGGCAGCATATCTGGTTGCTCTAATCGTCTATTTCCATCGTTCCAGAATTTAGCTTTTGTTGTTCCTGATAGTAATCCTTCGATACCTATAGTTTGATTTAACTCTAGTTGAGTCCATGGACCTATTTGAGTTGAACGAAGATCTGGAAATACTCTTGCAAATTCATTCCATTTTTGTTCATCAGGGGCATCACCATATGTGAATGCAAATGGAACGTCTTCTCCTGCCATTAGTTGAGCAATGTAATGGTCGCAGTTTCCTGCATCTGGGTCAAATACCATTGCTTTCCAGATATTTCCTAATGGTTTGTTTTCTGCAATTTCTCTTGGACTTAAGTGAGTATGCATATCAATGATCCCGTTATCTTCACGTAACTGGACAACTATATCCTATAAATTTTCTGCAGCTAGTGTTGTTAATCCCCAAAATCGATCTAAATAATTTATTTTTCTCATTTTTATCACCCAATATTAAAAAAGTACTAATGATTATTACTTTTTAACGTTGTTTTAATTATTATAAGTTTTGATATTAACGTGCTACCTTTTTTCCTTCTTCAATTACGTAGCTCCAGTCTATTCCTCCTGCATGATCTCCTCTCCGTGAAGCAACAATTTTGCCGCTTTGTGCTGCATTAATTATGGCCTCTTGAGGATTACACCCATTGAATAAACTAGTTACAAAACCTCCGGCAGTGCCATCTCCACCACCAATCCTGCATTCAACTCCAATAGGTTCAATTTTTGTAGAGACTGATTGATATTCACCATTAGGTAGTCTAATGGTAGCAACTGCTCCCCAATCATGCAACCCATTGTGACGTTCCTTACGTAAACTAGTTCCTACAATACCAAGATTTTTGTAAGCATTTAATACTTTAACCTGTTGTGCCTTGGTAACTTTTGGATTTATTTCTTCGCCTTCATTACCTGGAATACCTAAACAGTTTGCAATGTCTGTTTCATTAGCAAACAGAACATCAACTTCCCTTACAAGTGGTATAGTCCTTTCTATATGTCTTGTAAGAAGAGCATCTACATCGGGAGCTGGTTGTGCATATTCTGCATCGAAAGCTGCTTGATTAATAAATTCTGCACCGTTTATCATTCTTATTCTTTTATCTGCCGTAATCAGTTTACCCCTAAAATTTAAATCCAGGCTTGCAATTGCACCTTGTTCTTTGCCTGCTATTAAATATTCAAGCATCATCTCAGGAGCATGCTCTCCTAATGCTTCGTAAAGACCACCAGTGTGAACCCATTTAACTCCGCCTTCAAAAATTTTATCGTAATTAAACATACCTGGCTTTATTATTAAAGCTGCTTCATCAGACCTATTGTAACCGACTCTATTTTTAATATGGGGTCCTGGTCTACCACTATAAGTAGCTGCATGGTTTGGTCCCCAAGGACTGTGAGCAAAAGTAGGACCTAATATATCGACTTTTTGAGCACCTATCTGGCGCATTATAGCGTCACCTATAGGATATTTTGCTACACCAGTTAGTACAGCTCCCTTTAATCCATAGGCTACACAATTAGCAACCAAATTGAACTCAGCTCCAGTAGAAGCATGTAATTGTAATGTTGTTGCTTCTGGCCATGGAGTTTTTCCAGGATCCAGTCTATGAACTAGTGCTCCTAAAGCCATTATATCATACCTTGTCTCTTTTGTTGGATCAAATCCTTTCAGAATAGACCCCCAATCATATTTTTCTTGTTGTGTCATTTTTTAATCTCCTTATTTCTTATTAATCAAGTTGAGCCTTGATTTATAAATATTTTTATTTTATCGACGGTAAATCTGTCCTAAGTTGGTGACGAAAATCTTCATTTTTTAATTTTCTTTTATATGCATATTATTTCTATTTAAAATAAAACTTGATGCCTGATATGCTTCATACATTTCCTTGTATTTATCAAATTGTGGAAGTTCTGATTGATTTTTCCCAGTAAATAATGGAGCGTACCATCCGAGTAATAGTTCTTGTGGTGTACTGACATAGCAAGCTGCTGTTCTGTCAAAAATTGTTAATGATTGGTCTTGAAATTTAACTAAAACGCAGCTTTGTTTATCGTTTTTGGTTCTCAACTCTGCAACTACTTCAACGTCTTCTCGTTGTTTCATTTCATATACTAAACGTGCAGTTACAGTTGAACAAAGTCCCATTAAACCTGGATTTGTTCTTAAATCTATATTAAGGGAGTGATGATTTTTGTATCCTACGGGGGAGAACATTAACTGGAGTGCAGCTTCATAATCCTTCTTTGAATTGTATTTTTGTCTATCAAAAAACGGAATATTGCTAATAGGCCTGAATCTTAACCCCTCTGTTGGAGAATCTTCAGGTTCAAATGCTGTAACTGGTATTATTCCATCTTCACCTGGGATGAAAAGAGCTGTTAATGAATTATCTGGTTCTAACTCTTTTTGTCTTGCACTTTGAAAATGGAGGGGCATTTTTTCTGTTGCGCATGCATTCTTAAGTGGAGGTGGTTTATATTCATCAAAATAATTATCCGGATGCTCCCATTCTTCAATTTTAAAAAGTGTTTCAATGATTTCTTTTATTGATGACATTTTAGTTTCCAAATTATCTTTTATCACTCTTTTTTAAAAAGAAAATTATTGGAAGCACTTATTTGCATATGTTTGTAATACTTCCATTGCTGGGTGTCGTCTTAGTTGATAAACTAAATCAGTTACTCCTGATTGTAGTTTTGGATTAAGTCCATCCAGTCCAACATGTTTTAGGATTTCTTTTACTTTGATATCTATAACTCCGCGAGGTGCCATTTGAGGTACTCCCATCATTGTCTGCATTATGAAGGGGTCTGTATCTTCAATTTTGTATGTATCGCCATTATCTTTTTCGCCAATATAATCTTGGCCATCCTCTCCTTGTTCAACTCTAATAGGAGATTTTTCTCTTATGATTGAAGCAATTGTACCATACATTCCATTGTCAACTTTACCGTTTGTTTTTACTAATGAACCTCTTACCCTTTCTATTATTTTTCCGGTTCCATTTCTTACTATGAACATATTTTGGTGTCCTAAGAATTCATTATTACATCTTTCTGTAAATTCAGCTGACATTGCACCAACCTCAATAGGGGTTCCTGCAAAAAAATCATAAGCTGATACTATTTTTGCTTTAGCCTCTGCTGCATTTCTAACATATGCTCCAAGAACGTCGTCTTGTAGATTGGCATGAACATCTAATAAACCTGCTACATACCCCCAATGGACTTGTGCAGTGTGAAAAAAGTTTAGGGCTTCATATTTAACAACAGCATAAGGGAATATTGAATCTGTGCTTATAGTTATAGCATCTTTTGCATCAATATTACCCCAAACTCTATTAGGATCTTCTATTATCAGTCTACGAGATACATTTGGAGATGGCTCTACAAAAACAGTAAGAACATCATCTATGGTTGCAGGGTCCCCAGTTTTTAGTAAGCCCTCTATATGAGCAAGTGCTTTAGCTCCAGGTAATCCCATAACCATTGTGTCTACTACACAATTATGGAAATACACATTACTTCTTAATGATTGATCTAAATCAATATTATGCCCCAATGAATCATAAGGATTATTTGCTGTAGCTGAAATAAGATTGTTTAATAAAAGTCTACCATTATTGAATGCATTATCTGAACTTAAGATGGATAATGGAGAGGTGATACCTGTTTCTGTCCTTTTATGAAGGAATTCAGCTAAGTCATACCATATGCCTGCTCCGGGTTTATCTTTAAGTGTGCCGTCGCTTACTCCGACACTGATTACTTTCAAATCTTTATTTTTTGCAACTTCAAGAAACCTTTCTCTTTGTTCTGGTACACTTAGTGCTAGTGCTTCTGTAACAGCAATTTGACTTGTATCAAATACACCATTTGGATTAAGGGTGACTAGACTATACTTATTATCCTTGGATCTTATTGCATCAGCCCTATGGCTTCTTTTTTTTGGGCCGTTTGGCTGTACATAAATAACTCCTACATTTTCAAATATACGTGCGTGTTCTGCTAATTGAAAATTTCCACCTATACACATTACTTCTGGTTGACTATTCATTTTATCCCCCCGATAAGACTATTTAATAAAGTCACTTACCTATTTATAAACATTTTTATTTATAGTCGAGAAATATGTCCTAAGTTGGTGATGAAAAATAAGCTTTTTTGACAAACAAAAGATTTTTATAGATATTGACTTAAATGGGATATAAAAGAGGCAAAATGATACTCATGTATAAAATTATATTATTGGTTGTGTTGTTAGTCTTGTCTGCGTTCTTTTCAAGTTCGGAAACGGCCTTAGTGTCTATATCCAGATTAAGGGTAAGACATCTGGTTAAGCAGAGAAAACCAGGGGCTAAGACACTTAAAAAATTAAAGGATGACCCTAAAAGACTGCTTATAACTATATTGATAGGAAATAATTTAGTTAATGTGAGTGCATCTGCTCTTGCAACTTTGGTTGCGATGGAGCTTTTTGCGAATAATGCACTTAGTTATGCAATAGGGATTATGACATTTTTAATATTGATTTTTGGAGAGATAACTCCAAAAACATTTGCAACCCACCATAACAGGAGATTTTCTTTGTTTGTTGCAAGGCCAATCTGGCTTTTAAGTATTGTTTTATATCCTTTTGTTGTTGTATTTGATAGTATTGCTTTATTTATTATGAAAGTGTTTGGTTGGGAGAAGAAAAATAAACCAGTAGTTACAGAAGCTGAGATAAAGACTATTGTTGAATTAGGGGAAGATGTTGGAGCTATTAAAACAGCAGAAGAAACTTTGATAAAAAATGTGTTTAGTTTAGATAATGTTGAAGTTGAAGAGATAATGACTCCAAAAGAGAAGATATTCAGTTTAGATTCTGAAAAGAAACTGAAGGATGTTATTTCAGTAATTCTCAGAAAGCCTTACTCAAGAATTCCTGTCTATAGGGAGAATTCTGAAAATATAATGGGCGTCATAAATAAAAGTGATATTTTAAAGTGTTATGCAAATAAGAAAATTAATGTTCCTTTAAGGAAAATTATGAAACAGATATTTTTTATATTTGATACAAGAAAATTGGATGTTTTATTGAAGCAGTTTTTATCTAAGAATATACATTTAGCTGTTGTTATTGATGAACACCATAAATTAAGGGGAATTGTTACACTTGAAGATGTTCTTGAAGAATTAGTTGGAGAGATAACTGATGAGGCAGAGATTGAACATTTGAAGTTGAAAGGGAAAATGAAATAAAAGATTTCTACAGTTTTTGGCATAAGTTTAAAAAAGAAAAAGTATTCTTAAATAACAATGAAAATCGTTAAAATACCTTCTTCACAGGGAGGATTAGATAAGGCAAAAGGTTCAGAGAAAGCTCCTGATATGGTTATTTCTAAAACTAAGGAATTGTTTATGTCAGAAGATGGTGTTTTACCTGTCTTTGATGTTGATTGTGTTAATGTTGTTGAATCTAATTTTGAAGAAACGAATAAGAATATTTATTCTAAAGCTTTAAGCGTATTGAAGGATAATGTCAGGCCTTTATTTTTAGGAGGGGATCATTCAGTTACTTTTCCGATTGTTAAGGCCTTTTCTTCAGTTTATCCTGAAAATCCAGGTGTGATTATATTTGATGCTCATCCTGATGCTGAGAATGATTTTGTAACGCATGAAGATTTGCTTTGTGCTTTGGTTAATCAAAATGTGATTAAGAAAGAGAATATTATCTTAGTTGGAACCCGGAATTGGGATAAAAATGAAATTGATTTTATACAAAAAAACAAAATCAAGTATTTTCCAATGAAAGAAATAATGAAAGATGGCATTCATGAAGTTTCTGAATCTATAATGAGTATTGCAAAAAAGTTTAGTGCTCTTTATGTTAGTATTGATATTGATGTTTTGGATCCAGCATTTGCTCCTGGAACTGGTTATATGGAGCCAGGCGGGCTTTCTACAAGAGAATTGTTGTTCTTTTTGCATAGGTTGAAGAGAATGAATAATCTTAAAGCATATGATGTTGTTGAGATTAATCCTTCTAAGGATATTAATGATATTACTTCTAAAGTTGGTGCTAAGATATTAGTTGAATTATGTTAGTTTTGATTTAGTTTCTTTTATTAGCTTTTTTGTGAATTCTTTGTTCCATCCCGTACTGCCATTTGTGTTGACTGAGCGATAACTTTAAATACGTCAAAACCATAACTAATTACAATATAAAGTATAGACAAAAACAACAAGTGGAGGTTGATTGAAATGGCAGATGACAACAATATCTATATTGGTGGTAAGCCGTTTATGAACTATGTGACTGGTGTTGTGATGCAGTTTACAACAAAGAATGCGCCAGAAGTGATAGTAAAGGCAAGAGGAAAGTTTATCTCCAGAGCAGTTGATGTGGCAGAAGTTGCATCAAAAAGGTTTCTAACAGGACAGGTAGCAGTTAAGGACATAAAGATAAATTCTGAAGAGTTTCAGAATAAAGAAGGAAGAGATGTTCGGGTTTCTACAATTGAGATTGCTTTGAACAAACTTTAGGTTTTTTGTTTATTTTTTCCTTATTTTTCATTAGTTTTAAATAGTTGATACTAAGTGTTCTTATTATGGGCCTATAGCATAGTCTGGATAGTGCAATTGGCTTCGGCTTTATTCAAAGAAGCAACCAGTTGACCGGGGTTCGAATCCTCGTAGGCCCACTTCATTCTTAAGAAAGTGATTGAGTAGTAGCTGCAACTAACATCAAGGCGAATGCATCCTGAGCAGGCAATCTTGTCGTAGCTTCACATAATACTCTATTATAAACTTTTTGAGAAGTAATACCTGTTGCATAAGCAATTTCTAATGCAGCCCATGCTGTTTTGGAATCTGCACCTATTGAATAATTAATATGGGTTATATATTCCCATAAATCTAAAAAATCAAGCTGAACATCAGAGGCACCTCTATTGTATTTTAGTCCTAGAGCTATACTTTTAAGGGAGGTTTCTTTGTCAAGAATCTCGGGTGTTAATTGTTCTGCTCGAATAAAGCAATCTTCTAATGCTTCAATAGGAAGTCCGCTCTCTGCTGCTGTATTTAGTATCCTAGCTGCTTTATTTTCTGGAACGGTAGGATGATCAGTTATTCTTCCTACTGCAGCACAAACATGTCCAACTCCTATTTCTGTGTTAAGCATAATTGATGTTACATACAAACCAAGATTGGTAGATGGTTTTCCCATAGTAGTTAAGAATCGTGTAGTTTCCTCAACTTCATTTAATAAGAAACTGGGATGTTGATTATGTGTTCTTGCCATCCCTATTATATGTGATGCTGGCTCAACTGGCATTCCATGAGGTAAGAATTGTTCTATCTCACGTTGAAGGGCATATATTTCTTGTTCATATGGAGTCATTTTATATCCTCAAAAATCTGATATAGTTTATATCTATCTAATTGGCGAATTAGTGTGTCTTTTTAAACCTTCCTTTCATACATATATTTCAAAATTAGCATAATTAACCAACTTTTTCATTGTGTTACAGTTATAAAAGTTAATAAGGGGGTATGTATTCCCTATATAGTATTAGGGGGAGGTTACAAAAATGAAACTATCTACAACAAAAGAATTAGAAGCTATGAGTGTTGAACAGGCAGAAGAGTATTATAAGAAATTACATTTAGAAAACCGTAGAGTTGAGTAAATTTATTTTATTTTTATTTTAAGAGATAGATTTTTAAATAAATATATGTTCTTAGTATTTATTATGAATAGAGTTAATTATTTTCCGGGATTGTGAAGATTTCTTTAGTATTAACACAAAACATTATATAGCTCAAACCTTGTTTGAGTCTTATAAAATCAAAGATTTTATATATGTTTAAATTTAAAGGTTATACTATGAAATATAAAATAGGGTTTATAGGAGCAGGGAATATGGCTTTTGCTTTAGCTAAGGCTATCAAAAAGGCTAATTTAGTTAAGAGTTTAATTGCTTCTGATGTTAATGATAATAGACTTGATTTTGTTAAAAAAGATCTTAAGATTAATGTTACTAAAGATAATCAGGAAGTTGTAGATAAATCGGATATTATTTTTCTTGCTGTTAAGCCACAAGTTATTCTTCAGGTTCTTGATGGGATCAATGCTAAGGGTAAATTAGTTATTTCAATTGCTGCTGGTGTTAAATTAAATAAATTGGAAAGTAAGCTAAAAAATACAAGAGTTGTTAGGGTAATGCCAAATACACCTTGTTTAGTTGGAGAGATGGCGGCTGGTTTTGCAATTGGCAAGAAATGCAAAGATAATGATATTAAAATAGTTGAAGAAATATTAAATTGTGCAGGCAGGGCATTCTATCTAAAAGAAAGCATGTTAGATTCGGTTACAGGTTTAAGCGGTTCTGGACCTGCATTTGTAGCACGATTAATTGAAGGAATGGTTGAAGGTGGTGTTAAGTCTGGATTAAGCAAGGATGTTGCTACTGAATTAACTTTACAAACTTTTTTAGGTACTGCTAAATTATTACAGGAATCAGGGATGAGTACAGATGAATTAGTTAAAATTGTTAGTTCTCCTGGCGGTACAACAGTTGCTGGAAGAGAAATACTTGAAAAGTCTGATGTTAAAGATGTTTTAATCGAAACTGTTAAGAAAGCTACTAAAAGAAGTAAAGAATTGGGAAAATGAAATTAAAATATAAAGTATTGAATCAATGTGAAAATGCAAAACAGGCAGCGTTAAACTTAGCTACAGTTTCAACTGATGTTAAGAATGTTGTTTTGTATGAATTGGCGGAAGATATTCATATGAATAAAAAGCGTATAATCCAGGCTAATAAGGTTGATTTGAAATTAAGTAAAGGTAAGATTTCTGATGTTTTACTGAAAAGATTAGTTGTTGATGATAAAAAGATAAATGAAATGATTGCTATGGTTAAAAGTGTTGCAAAATTAAAGGACCCTTCTGGAAAAATATTGCAGAAAACAGAGCTTGATAAAGGTTTAATTTTACAAAAGGTCTCTGTTCCTATTGGTGTAATAGCATGTGTATTTGAGTCAAGGCCTGAAGTTGTTGTTCAAATAGCTTCTTTAGCGATAAAATCAGGCAATGCTGTTTTATTAAAAGGTGGAAAGGAAGCTTTGAATACTAATAAGGTTTTGATAGATGTTATCAGGAAATCAATAAAGGATAATAAAGGAATGCCTGTTAATTCTGTCCAGTTGCTTGAAACAAGAGAAGCTGTTAAGGAAGTTTTAAAGATGGATGATTTTATTGATTTGATTATACCTAGAGGTTCAAATAAGTTTGTTAAATATATACAGGATAATACTAAGATACCTGTTATGGGGCATTCTGAGGGAATATGTCATGTTTATGTTGATAAAGCTGCTTCAATAAATAAAGCTGTAAAAATAGCATATGATGCAAAGTGCCAATATCCTGCCGTTTGCAATGCTATGGAAACTTTGTTGGTACATCAGGCAATCGCTAAGAAGTTTCTTCCTCTAATTGTTGAGAAACTTGTAAAGAATGATGTTGAAGTCAGATGCGATAATGAAGCAGTAAACATTTTAAGAAAAGATAGAAAAGCAAAGAGTTTGTTAAAGATATATCAGAATAAAATTAGGAAAGCTGCTGAAAAGGATTGGAGTACAGAATATACTGATTTAATATTATCTGTAAAGATAGTTAAGGATGATAATGAAGCAATAAAACATATTAATAAGTATGGTTCTGGGCATACTGATGCTATTGTAACTGAGAATAAAGTAAGTGCATTGAAGTTTTTGAGCTTGATTGATTCATCTTCTGTTGTATGGAATGCATCTACAAGGTTTAGTGATGGTTATAGGTATGGTTTTGGCGCTGAAGTTGGAATATCAACTAATAAGATTCATGCTCGTGGTCCAGTAGGTCTTGAAGGTTTAGTAATCTATAAATATATTTTAACTGGCAATGGGCATATTGTTGCGGAATACAGTGGCAAAAAAGGAAAGAAATTTAAACACAAACAATTAATTTAGAATAAAATGAATCAAGAGATATTAAAAGCATTTATAACGTTGTTTGTAATTATTAATCCTATTGGCAATTTAACGGTTTTTATTGGACTTTCAAAAAGGATGCATGCTAAAAGAAGGTTGAAGATTGTTAATGAGATTTTGTTTGTTGCTGCAATATTATTATTTGCTTTTTTATTCTTTGGAACAGCTATATTTAATTTTTTTGGTATAGGATTAGATACTTTTCAGATTGGTGGAGGGATAATATTGCTTATAATCGCTATAATGTATCTCTTGGATATCCATTCAGGAATACATAAGCATACAGACATATCTGCTGTTCCTATGGGAACTCCTTTATTGATAGGGCCTGGTACGATCACTTCAACACTTATACTTGTTAATCAGTTTGGTATACTTGTTACATTCATAGCAGCTGTTTTTGCTCTTCTTGGTGTATGGTTGATACTTCGGTTTTCTGGAAGTATTTACAAACTTATAGGGCCTCATTGGTCAATGGTTTCTTCAAGAATAATGGGATTAGTGTTGGCGGCAATTTCTGTTGAATTTATTAAGTCTGGAATTTTGAGTGTTATTGCTTCTGTTTAAAACCACTAATTTTATATACATAAAAATTATGAAATAATTTTTGGTACATAAAAAGCAAAGCTTTTTATCGTAACTCAAACTCTGTTTGAGATTATAAAAACCGAAGTTTTTATATATTAAACTTGTTTTTATCTCCTTATGGCTTATAAAAGAATAGTTGTGAAGATAGGTACAAACCTGCTTGCAGAGAATTTATGCGGGCTTAGGACTAATTTGATTAATCAGATTGCTAAACAGATATCTGCTCTTAAGAAGAAAGGTATTGAGGTTTTGATTGTTACTTCTGGTGCTATTGGCGCTGGGTGTATGGAACTAGGTGTTAAGAAGTCTCGGGAGATTGAAGTTAGACAAGCACTTGCGGCAATTGGACAGAGTAGTGTAATGAGAGCTTATCATGATGCTTTTTCTAAGTTTAATGTTAAAGTTGCTCAGATATTGCTTACTTATGAGGATTTTTCTAATCGTAAAAGATATTTAAATCTTCGAAAAGCTTTGGATAAATTAATTTCTTTAGGAGTTGTTGCAATTATTAATGAGAATGATCCAATCTCTGTAGATGAGATAGGAGCTACATTTGGAGATAATGATAAATTGTCTGCTTTGGTTGCAGGCAAGGTAAATGCTGATTTGCTGATAATATTATCTGATATTGACGGTCTTTATGATAAAAATCCAAAAACTCATAAGGGTGCTAAGTTAATCAGAAATGTTAACTCTATTACAAAAGATATTGAGAAAGCAGCAGGTAAGTCTGGTTCGGCGTTTGCAATAGGTGGTATGATAACTAAGATTAAAGCTGCTAAGATTGCAATGGATTCTGGTTGTGATGTTGTTATTTGCAATGGAAAGAAGAAAAACATTTTAGAAAAGGTTCTTTTAGGTAAAGAAGGGACTTTGTTTAAAGCTAAAGGAAAATTATCCAATAAAGAAAGGTGGATAAAGTTTTCAAAAGCAAAAGGAAAGGTTATTGTTGATTCTGGTGCTTTGAGTGCTTTACAGAATCATAAAAGCCTGCTTTCTGTTGGTATTTCTAAAGTTACAGGCGAGTTTAAGAAAGGAGATATTATTTTAGTTAATGATATTCTAAAAGGAATTGTTGAGTATTCTTCTGAAGAATTAAGTAAGGGAAAAGGAAAGGTTGTTATAAAGAGTGAGAATATTGTTTTGTTGTGATGAAAAAAGAAAAGATATCTTCCGGATTAACTGTAAAGAAAGCTGATGATACGTCTAAATGGTATACTGAAGTTATACAGAAATCAGAACTAAGTGATTATACGGATGTTTCTGGCTGTATTGTGTTTAGGCCTTATGCTTATGCTATCTGGGAGAAGATTGTTAGTGCAGTTGATGTTCGGCTTAAGAAAATGGGTGTTAAGAATGCTTATTTTCCTTTGTTTATTCCTGAAAAATTGCTTCAGAAAGAACAGGCTCATGTTAAGGGCTTTACTCCTGAAGTTGCATGGGTTACTCATGCAGGAGAAAGTAAGCTTGATGAAAGATTAGCTATAAGGCCAACTTCAGAAACTATAATGTATGAAAGTTATAAGAAATGGATAAGAAGTTGGAGAGATTTACCTTTAAAGATTAATCAGTGGAATAATGTTGTTAGATGGGAATTTAAGCATCCTGTTCCATTTCTTCGGACACGGGAGTTTCTTTGGAATGAAGGTCATACTGTTTTTGCAACTAAAGAAGAAGCTGAAAAGGAATGCACTGATATTGTTAATATGTATTCAGATGTTCTTAAGGAATATTTTGCTCTTTATGGTATGAAGGGAAAGAAAACAGAAAAAGAAAAGTTTGCAGGAGCTGAATATACTATCTCTATTGAATTGTTTTTGCCTAATGGTCGTGCAATACAAGGTCCTGATGCTCATCATGATGGGCAGAACTTTGCAAAAGCTTTTGAGATTACTTATCTTGATCAGAATGAAAAAGAGCAGTTTGTCTGGCAAAATACATGGGCATTAACCACAAGGATGATTGGTGTAATGGTAATGATACATGGCGATGACAAAGGATTAGTGTTGCCTCCTAAATTAGCTCCTTTGCAGATTGCAATTGTTCCTATCATGTTTAAAGATACTAAAGACAAAGTTATTTCTAAAGCTAAGGAAATTAAAGAGAAATTAAATGAGTATAGTGTTGTTCTTGATTCTCGTGAGGAATATTCTGCAGGATGGAAATTTAATGAGTATGAAATGAAAGGAGTTCCTGTAAGAATTGAGATTGGACCTAGAGACCTTGAGAAAGATCAGGTTGTTTTAGTTCGTAGAGATACTTTGAAAAAAGAATTTGTTAATATTAAAGATTTAAATGAAAAGGTTAAGAAAACTATGGTTTCTATCCAGGATAGTTTGTATAAGAAGTCCAAAAAGTCATTTGAAGATAATTTAGTTGAAGTTAAAAACATGAGTGAGTTTAAGAAAGCAGTTGATGGTAAGAAATTGGTTAAGGCTTTATTTTGCGGGGAGGGGGAATGTGAAGAATCGATTAAAGATTCTACTTCAGGTGCATCTTCTAGAAATATTCCTTTTGGTCAGAAGTTAGTTACAGGCAAATGTGTTAAGTGTGGAAAGCAAGCGAAGTATTCTGTTATTTTTGGAAAGAGTTATTGAATTGTAGGTTTATTTTTATATGTTAATTTCTTTTTTAATCCTCTAAAGAGGTCTAAGGCTGGATTAATGACTTTTTGTCCTAGATTTTTTGCGTAGTTAATTGCAAAATCAGGGTTTTCCATTATTCTTCTTATGATGTAAGGAACTCCATCAAATTTTTCAATCTCAATAGGCATGTAATATCTTACCTTGTATCCTCTTTCTTTAAGAGTTGGTTCTATTCTTGTTCCATTATCTACACCTCTTAAGAATTGAAATTCAAACCTATCGTTGTCAATTTGATGTTCATCAATATAATCTATTACTTCGTGAATTACTGAATGGTCATGAGTTGCAATCTCTACATACGCTCCTGCTTCAAATAATTGCTTTATTCTTGCAGCTAATCTTCTTTTTGCTTCTTTATTATTTTTTGTTGCAATACTTTCATCTTCTAGATATGCTCCAAGACAAGCACGAATTCGTATTTTCTTTTTATCAATAGTGTAGTTATTTTGAAATAAATTAACTATATCTCTTTCTGTCCTGTTTAGTTTTGCCTGTAAAACTGTTCCTAAATTATCATATCCTTTATTCCATAAGTTCCTAACAATTGCTAAAGTTATATCTGTCCATTCATGACTTTCCATATCAAGAGTTACATCTATTCCATTATCTTTGGAGTAGGATACTATCTCTTCCAGACGTTGTTCCATTGTTTCTATTGGAGGAATCTCTCCTGGTTTATCTGGTTCACAGATTGCGCTAAGTTTTACTGAAATAGAAGAAGGACTTCCATCAGGATATTTTTCTGCTAAATTATCAATTGCGTCAATGTATGTTTCTATAAACCTATCTGCGTCTTCTTTCGTTTGTGCTGCTTCTCCAAGAATATCTAATGTTGAATATGAATCGGAAGATTCTATGTTTTTTAATCCTTCTTCAAGTGAACTTCCTGCTAAGTAAGGCCTACCCATAAACCATATTAATTGATTAAGTAACCTAGGTTTATTTTTGTCTCTAGAGACATTTTTTAAAAACCATTCTTTAGCTTTAGATAACATAAATTGAGAAGAACGAATTTTTATTTTTAAATGTATTGGATTGAGAATGTAATGTTAAGACTCTTTCAGGAATATTTATAAATATTCTATCGTTCTTGATGTATATGGATATAGTTGTTTTAGATAGAAATATTGGAGAACCAGAAAATATGGTGGATGCTGTTGAATTATTAAGGGCAGCAGGACATAATGTGGATTACAAGGGGGAGGCAGGCTATGATCCTTTAAGAGACAGATATGATATGGTAATAATTCATCCTAAGGGGGGAGATCCTTCACATTTATTATCTAATATAGAAAGATATGCTCTTGAAAATCCACCTAAAGTATTATGTTGTTCAAATTGGGGGGCAACGACAACGAACGATGACAGTGTTTTGGAGCCTGGAAAGTTATTTGGAAAGGATAATAGGGGGATATATTTTGCCTGGCGTTCAAATATTGATACATTGCCAGATATAGTGAGTAAAATTATGGCTGATAATTCTTAGGAGAAAGTTATTATTTATTAGTTCTAATGTGATAATATTAACATAATGTTTATAAGCAGGAATGGAATTAGATAGATAAAATGCCTTATACTATTCAAACAGGGAGTACTGCACCAACAATAGACTATGGGTGGAGATTTACGAATGATATAGGGGCCCTTCTTGCAGAAAATCTTACAGCAGTAGAGGGAATTGAGAAGAAGGGATCTGCACTTTCTATACCTACTGATATGACTATTAGGAAAAAAGAAGTAACTATACCTTTAGATGGAGATAGTGGGGAGATTTTAAATTATTCTTTGTATGTGGGGATTGTTAGAGGACGTATTAAATTTATTTCATATGAATCAGATAGTAATCTTAAACCTAATCCTCAATTAATTTTAGAAATAAGGAGGCACGTTAAAGGCCTTGAAGCCAGACTTATAGCAGAAGGCGAATTAAATGAAGATTCAGACAAAAGTCTTATGATATATATGGGTCATACGTCTCAGAATTTTGTTGGAAATTAATTTTATTTTATTTCAAAGAATCAGCAATCAATTCCGAGACATCTATCTTTGCAGCTTTGTTTGGGATAGTGTTTGTTGTTATTACAGTTGCTCCTGCTTTTTTTAGTTTGTTTAATGCATCGTTTACTAAAATTCCATGTACTGCAAAGCATGTTACTTTCTTTGCTCCAAGTTTTTTCATTGCTGCGATTGCTTTTAATAATGTGTTGCCGGTTGATATCATATCATCTATGAATATTAGATTCTTTTTCTTTATGTTTATTTTTTTATTTAATTTTACTTCAACTTTTGTTGCAGAGAATCTTTTCTTTTCCATTATTGCAAATTCACATCCGATTTTTTCTGCTATTTTCTGAGCCCATTTGTAAGATTCCCAGTCAGGGCCGATTATTACTGGATTTTTAATATTGTTTTTAATGTATTTTTGAATTAAAGGGTTTGCAGTAAGTTTCTTTGAGCTTATTTTGAAGATATGCTTTAATGTTTTTTCTCTGTGTAAATGAGGGTCTATAATTATTACTTTATCAAAATCTTCATCGATGTTTTTTGCAATTGTTCTTAAGGAAATGCATTCTCCAGGATGAAATCTTTTATCCTGCCTTAAGTAAGGGAAATAAGGAGCAACTAGTATTATCTTTTTTGCACCTAAGTCTTTTGCTGTTTCTGCTGCAAACAATGTTTCCACAATGCAATCATTTACGTTTTTATAGAAAGATTGAATTAAAATTACTACTTTGTTTTTTACGTTTGTTTTGAACTTTAACTTTATCTCAGAATCTGGAAAATGAGTTACTTCTAGCTCGGAATATGGTTTTTTTAGCTTACTGGCTATTTTTTTTGCTAAATGCAGTCCTTGTGAGCAGGCTATTATTAACATAATGTAATTTTGAGTTAATTAGTATAAAAAGGTTTTGATAGTGCTGTAATAAATCCATAACATTTTTATATAAGCGTCTGTATTCTAATATTTATAAGGAAAGTATTGTGAGAATCAATCGCTGACCCGCAACCGTTAAAGCCGGAATACTGAGTTTGAGAGGATCGTGGAGTTGTCTGAAAAGATTTCTCTAAAGTTATAATATGAAACAAAAAGTTGTTTTGAAGAAAAAGAAAAAGTCTGAGAAAAAATCAGAGCAGAAGAAAGAGCTCAAGACAGAACAAAAGGTAGCGTTGCATGCTGTGCAGAAGCAGTTGCAGTTACTTAAGTTAAGGCAATGGTTGGTTATTGCTGGTTTTGTTTTTGGAGGAGCTGCTTTGAGAGTGCCTATGCAGGCTATTCCTTCTGCTGAACCTATTACGTTTTTTGCAATATTAGCAGGATGGCTTTTTGGAAAGAAAAAAGGATTTTTGACAGGAGCTGCTGCTGGTTATATGTCTAACTTTTTTATGTTTGGAGGACAAGGCCCTTGGTCAATATTTCAGATGTTGGGATGGGGATTAGCTGGGTTTTTAGGGGGATTTATCAAGGATATTAAGCCAACAAAGAATTATCTTTTATTTTGGGCTAAATCTATAATCCCTGTTTTGGTTGCAGCTATACTTGGAACTTTGTTTTTTGATGTTGTTATGAATGTCAGCTGGGTTTTGTTTATGCCTTATAGTATATTTGCTTTGTTTTTGTCAGGACTTCCGTTTTTACTTATTCATTTAGTATCTAATGTTGCTTTTGCATCATTATTACCGTTTGCGAGGAAAGTTGTTTATGAAAAAGGAAAATTTAATGAGATTGAACTTTGTAAGACTGTTATTAATAGGATTAATAGCAAGTTTAAGTCTAGTAGGGTGTCAATTGCAGGAAAAACAGAATAATAGCGGAGAAGCTACTCTTGTAATTAAGTCCTTAGGAAGTACAAAAACCGAAAGGTTTAAGTTCACAAAAGGGACTCCCTTAGGTATACTTAAGTACAACTATGAAGTAAAAACATTATTGAATGATAACTTTGTAGAGTGTATAGATGATGTTTGTGCTGATGGCAACTATATGTGGCTGTTTTATGTTAATAATAAGACAATCAATTATGGTGTTAAACGGTATGAATTAAAAGACGGGGATGTTGTGATGTTTGAGTTTAGCAATAAAGATACTTCAGAAAAATAAAAAATAACAATAAAGGTGAATGAAAAGATGAAAAAAATAATAATAATTGGTTTATTGATGTTGGTTTTAATAATACAATTAGTTGCAGCAGAAGTTTGTGTTGTTGCATATTATGATAGTGCTGAAGCAGACAGTGAATGCTTTGATATTGATGAAGATAAAAATGGTTATGAATTAATTGAAGAAACAAACTGGGATCTTTTATGGAGTCCAGTGTCTGCTTTTGGGCATATGATATGCAGGATTAATGATGAAGGTACAGATGTTAGCGGGCAATACTGCGAATATACTGGAGATTTCTGGAATCTTGTACTTAATAGAGATGGTGAATGGATACATCTTCCTATTGGTTTAGATGCTCCAGGTGGATGTTGGAATTATGATATGAATTCATGGAGTGGACATTATTGTACTAAAGATGGAGATGTTTTAGGTCTTGCTTTTGGAGCAGCTGGTGCTGAGCCTGAAATGTTCAAAGTTAATGTAAGTAAAATATATATTGATGGTGAGAAACAAAGAGATTCAAAAACAAAAGGGGGAAAGATTGTAGATGTGTTTCCTGAATCAAAGATTAAAGTTAAGATAGAATTAGAAAATTTGTATAAGCACAGTACAGATATTGACATAAAAGATATTCTTATTGAAGGAACTATAGAAGAGATAGAAGATGGCGACGATATTGATGAAGAGCTTAGTGAGTTTGACCTTGAAGCAGATAAAAAAACAACAAAAGACCTTGAGTTTTTGATTCCTCTTGAAGTTGAAGCTAAGGACCGGCTTTTAAAAATAGAGATAAGTGCAGAAGATGATGCTGGCATCAGATATGAACAGGAATTTACATTTGATATGGAAGTAGAGAAAGAAGATCATAAGTTAGAAGTGATTGATGCAGAGTTGAATAAAGAAGCCTATAAATGTGGAGAGAATGCATTGCTTCATTTTTCATTGCTTAATATTGGGGCAAAAGATGAAGATGTTAGATTAAATATTGTTAATGAAGAACTTGAATTGAACATCGTTGAAAGTTTTGAATTGTCTAATGATGTATATGATGAATCAAGTAGTTATGAAAATAGATTTAATATTAGATTTCCAGATGATTCTGAGATTAAGTCTTATCCTATAACAATAACAGCAAGTTATGATGAAGAAGAAACAAAAACTGTTGATTTAATTATTGATGGTTGTGATGGTCAAGTTGCAGTTATTTCAGTTAATGAAGATGTTACTGGTGTTCAGACTGGAGATATTCCTGATGATAATTCTCCTTCAGGGATAGTTGAATCTGAAGTGATTGGAGAAGATACAACAGTAATGGAAGTTACAATAACTAATAATTTACCTTTAATTTTAACTGGTGTTCTAATAGTTATTATTATGATTATAGTAGCATTAGGGATTGGGTTCTTTATTGTTAGAAAATAGTGCCACTTTAAAGTAAGGACAAAATAGAAACATTTAAATATGGGGAAAGTATTCTAAGGTGTAGAATGATAGTTAAACAAGAATTACTAACCAAATTAAAGCAGGATTTTAGATTAAATATCTACGAAGCAAAGATTTGGACTGTTTTACTTTCTAGAGGCATTGCAACTGCTGGTGAACTTGCTGATTTAAGTGGAGTTCCACGATCAAGATGTTATGATGTTCTTGAGAGTTTAGAAAAGAAAGGATTTACTATAATGAAGATAGGTAAGCCTATCAAGTATATTGCTGTTCAACCTGAAGAGATTGTTGAAAGAGTAAAAAAAGACATTCACGAAGATACTGCTCTTAGCTTAAAGATGATAGATGACATTACTGAAACAGATATCTTTAAAGAATTAAAATTACTGCATAAAACAGGCATTGAAAAAGTAGATGAAACTGAACTTTCAAATTCACTTGTAGGAAGAGATAATATTAATTATTTTCTTAAAAAAATGGTTGAAAAAGCAGAGAAATCTGTTTTGATTGTTACAACTGCAGATGGCTTTACAAGAAAAGTTAATTTACTTCATAAGACTTTGAGAAGGCTAAACAGCAAAGGCGTAAAAAGCACAATAATTGCTCCTGTTAATGATAAGGTTGCTAAAAAGGTTAAAGATACTGCTGAATTAAAAGATAAGGATATTAACGGTAGATTTGTTGTAGTTGATAATAATCAATTGTTATTCACAATAAGCGATGGTTCAGCTGACAAAAACTATGATACAGCTGTATGGGTTAAATCAGAGTTATTTACAACTGCTTTGAAGCAGATGATTGATTCTTTAGAGTAAAATCGTAAACTATTGTCCCAATACTAGACTTTAACCGTAAGATTTATATACTACTTACCTCTTACAATCATTAATAGGAATTCTGATAAAGAATGGTAGATGACAAAAACATAATGAAAACAGGCACTACAACAGTAGCCATAGTTTGTAAAGATGGTGTTGTTCTTTGTGCAGACAAGAGAGTAACTTCAGGCTATTTAGTTAGTTACAAGAAGTATGAAAAAGTAATCGCTATAAATGATAATTTGGCTGTTACAGTTGCAGGTACTGTTTCTGATGTTCAATTATTGATAAAATTACTGAAAGCAGAATTAAAATTAAAAGATCTTCGAACTCACAGGAATGTTGCTGTTAAAGAAGCTGTAAATTTGCTTTCTTCAATGGTTTATAATAATATAAGAAAAATGAGTTTAATACCAGGTATTTCTCATTTTATACTGGGTGGAAGAGATGATAGTGGAGTTCATGCTTTTGATATAGGGGCAGATGGTAGCATTACACCTATTGATGAGTATACAAGTTCAGGTTCAGGTTCAGTTATGGCTTATGGGGTTTTAGAAACATTGTATAAACCAGGGCTAACAGTTGAAGAAGGTGTAAAACTTGGAGCAAAAGCAATTAATGCTGCTGTTCAGAGAGATATAGCATCAGGAAATGGAATAGATATTATTTCCATAACTAAAGATGGTGTTAAAAAAGTATTGAGCAAAACTATTGAGTTTAAAATTGAGGCTTAATTTAAAGGTATTCTTACAATTTAAAGACTGATATTTATGGTAGACATCATAAAAGAAATTTTAAAACAGTTGCCAGAAAAAAGCATTAGTGATGCTGCTTTTGAAGGTGCGAATATTGTTCTGTATACTAAGGACAAGGACTTTTTTCTAAATAACAATGGATTGATTAAGAACATTGTAAATGATATTAAGAAGAGAGTAGAGCTTAGACCAGACCCTTCTATAACAATGGATCTGGAAAAAGCTGAGAAGGAAATTAAAAAGATAATTCCAAAAGAAGCTGGAATTGATCAGGTTATATTTGATCCTCAGAGAAGCAGAGTTATTATAGAAGCAACAAAGCCAGGATTAGCAATAGGCAAACAAGGTTCTTTTTTAAGTGATATAAGATCAAAAACCATGTGGGTTCCTTTAATCAGGAGAAAACCTGCTATAAGGTCAAAGATTATAGAAAATGTAAGGGCTGTTTTGTATAAAGAATCTGATTACAGAAGAAAGTTTTTGGATAAAACAGGACATAGAATCTATGATGGATGGCTTAGAGAGAAAAAACACGAATGGATAAGAATTAGTTATCTAGGTGGTGGAAGACAGGTTGGAAGATCATGTTTATTTTTACAAACACCTGAAAGTAGAATATTGCTTGATTGTGGAGTAGATGTTGCTTCTAATGATCAGGAGGCGTACCCATTACTTGAGGCTCCTGAATTTAATATACAGGATCTTGATGCAGTTATTGTTTCACATTCTCATCTTGACCATTGTGGTTTTATTCCTTATCTTTTTAAATATGGATATAGGGGTCCTGTTTATTGTACAGAGCCTACACGAGATGTTATGGCTTTATTGACTTTAGATTATGTAAAGATTATGCGTAGTGAAGGAAAAGAGCCAATATATACAACTGATGATATTAAAGAAATGGTTAAGCATACTGTTGCTTTGAATTATGAGGAGGTTACAGATGTTACACCAGATATAAGAATTACTATGTATAATGCAGGACATATATTAGGAAGTTCTATGGTGCATTTGCATGTAGGAAATGGATTGCATAATCTTGTCTATACAGCAGATATGAAATTTGGAAGGACAAGATTACTAGAGCCTGCTGTAACACAATTTCCAAGATTAGAAACATTGATGATAGAAAGTACCTATGGGGGAAAGGATAATATCTTAGCCCCAAGACAGGAACAAGAAGAACAGATAAGGGGTATAATTGAAACTACAATTAAAAGAGGCGGCAAAGTTCTTATCCCTGTTTTAGGATCAGGGAGAGCACAAGAAGTTATGGTTTTGATAGAGGGACTTATGAGAAGCGGAAAATTAGCAAAGACTCCTATTTTTATTGATGGTATGGTCTGGGATATTACTGCCATTCATACTGCTTATCCCGAATTTTTGAATAATGTTGTTAGAAAATTAATTTTCCATAAAGACCAGAATCCTTTTTTGGATGAGGTCTTTAAAGGTGTTGGTTCTCAAAAAGAAAGAATGCAGGTTATTGAAGAACATGGTTCATGCATTATACTTGCTACATCAGGCATGTTAGTTGGCGGACCATCTGTTGAATATCTTAGGCATCTTGCTGACAATCCAAAGAATTCATTGGTATTTGTCTGTTATCAGGGAGAAGGATCTTTAGGCAGAAAATTGCAAAGAGGAGTTAGAGAAATAAATTATGGTTCAGTTGCTAAACCCGAGATATGCCCTGTTAAGATGGAAGTTCATACTATAGAAGGATTTACAGGCCATGCAGGAAGAAAAGAATTGATGAACTTTTTACTTAAATGTGAACCTCGTCCTAAGAAAGTTATTGTTAATCACGGTGAGAATTCTCGTTGTTTGGATTTAGCTTCTTCGATACATAAACAGAATAGGATAGAGACTGTTTGTCCTCGAAATTTAGAAGCGATTAGAATAAAATAAGATTTCTGAGCTAATAATTCTTATCACTACTTTTTCTAAAAAATGGAAATATTTCTAAATTAGTAGTGATAAACTATTAAGGTAAAATTTATCAATACTTAAACTTAACATTCTCTTTATTTTTACTGAATATTACTTTCTCTATGTTGTATGTTCCGTACTTTGGAGCTTCTGTGAAACCTTCCCATGCAGCTTCTGCAATAATTCCTGTATTCAGCCATTCAAAAAGCCATTCGTCTGTGTAAGCTGGATTTTCCTGCCTAAATCCAGATCCCATCCTGGTAAGCCATTCTTCATTTAGTGATTCATGAGCGCCTAAGGCTGGAGCTATTATTATTGGAAGGCCTAAAGCAGTATAGAATGAAAGTTCGCTTGGTTTTGTCCAGAGAATATCTGTTTCATGAAGTAGTTCGTTGAATTTTTTAAAGTAACTTTTTTTATCTAATGCAGAAAGAATATGAATATATTTTCCCAGTTCTTTTTCTAAATTAAGTTCAATTACAGTTTTTTTGAAATAGTCTGCTATTGAGACATGAGTTCCAGCAACAAGATTTATCCTTATCTCGTGTTTCTTTATCTTACTTTTAAGGCTTTTTAGTATGTCTTTTGCTATCTCTTTTTGTGTTCCAGCACCTCCAACAGTGAATGTTAATGTCAACGGATGGTTACTTCTTGTCTTGTAATTCTTTCCAAGGTGCTTTTTTATTGTTTCTTTGTATCTTGTAAGGTATATCTTATTAGGATCTAAATTAGGTAGTCTTTTTCCAAGGTCTTTTTTTAATATGCACATATCCTTGCCAAGGTTTTCTTTTGGAAGAGGGAATCCAGTAAAAAATATATGTTTTTTAGGAACGCCATAAGCGATTAATCTTTTTGTGCTGTGGTTTGTTGGAGTGCAGTAATATAATTTTCCATGTGTTGGATGTTCTGCAACCCATACTCTATTAACATCTGTATCAGTTACAATACAGTAAACATCCTTTAGTTTTGAATGGACTGCAGCCATTGCAGGAGCAAAGAATGTAGTTATGAGGGGTAGTTTTTTTTCTTTTGTATAATCCACTACACTTTTAAGAAAATCTTTTTTTATTAATTTATGGACATAAATTGAGCCGAAAGTTGGTTTTGATAAATCTCTAAATGGATAATATGGAGAAATGGATTGAAGTCTGTCGTAGAAAGTCCATAATGGTTTTCCTATGAATGGAATTGCTCTTATTCTTGAAACACCTTCATAGATTGACTGGAACTTGGACCATTTCTTTTTTTCTTTTGGTGTTATTATCTTATCGCTGTTTGCAGTTATTATCCTTTCATAAGCAATATCCTTAAAGGGGTAAGCTGCCCGTTGATGGCCATAACCCATATCTACAGAGATAATCCATGCTTTGTGTTTCATTACTCTGTTTTTGGATTGGGTAGTATATAAAGTTTTACTTTAGAAAATGATTAAATTTTAGAAATTAAAACATTTCTAAACTTTAATTTTCTGCTTAGAATAATTAAGTTTATATACATCGATTAGATTCTTATACTTAATGGAACCAGAAACTATTTCAAAATACAAGAAAGCAGGTAATATAGCTGCTTTGGCATTAGCTTATGGTAAAGAGTTGATTGTTAAAGATGCTAAAGTTCTTGATGTTTGCAATAAGGTTGAAGAAAAGATCTTTAGTTTAGGTGGAGAACTTGCTTTTCCTACACAGATTTCAATGGATTCTATTGCAGCTCATTTTTGTCCTGAAAATGATGATGGGCTTGTCTTTTCTAATCAAGTTGTTAGTTTAGATGTTGGAGTTCATGTTGATGGTTTTATTGGTGATAATGCTTGTACTGTAGATTTATCTGGTTCAAATTCAGAACTTGTGAAGGCTTCTTCTGAAGCTTTAAAGGCAGCTATTGAGCAAGTTAAAGTTGGTGTTAAGTTATCCTCAATTGGTAAAGCTATTGAAGAAACTATTACTTCATTTGGATTTTTGCCTGTTCGTAATCTATCGGGGCATGGGCTTGCTGCCTATAATGTTCATTGTCCTCCTACAATACCTAATTTTGATACAAAATCAGAGGAAGTATTGGAAAAGGGCGTAATTGCAATCGAGCCTTTTGCAACAGATGGAGCAGGAATGATACATGAAAAAGGAGAGCCTTCTGTTTTTAATATGATGGGGAGAAAATCTTTTAGAGTAGGTTTTGTTCGTAATATTCAAAAAGAGATTGAAAAATTAAATGGTTTGCCTTTTACAACCAGATGGTTAACTAAGAAGTTTTCTTCTGCACAGGTAAAGTTTGCTTTGAATCAATTTAAACAATTGGGTGTTTTAAAAGAATACCCTCCTTTGGTTGAGAAACAAGAAGGATTGGTTAGTCAAGCAGAACATAGTTTACTGGTTGATGATGAAGTTGTTGTTTTGACTAAATTGTAATATTTTATTTCTATGCAGGAATATTTCCATCATAAGCTTTTGATGCTGCTTTTTTTAATCCCTTCAATTTTCCATAAGCTTGTATCAACTTTCTGTAAACCGGATTTTTCGAAAGTTCATTGTTGCCTCTTCCAGTTCTAGTTTTTTTCTTTGTCTTAACTCCATTTCTGCTATATGTTTCAATTGCATCTGATATTAGTTTTTTGGCATTTTGCCAATCTTTTAAATGCTGTGGACTAAATCCTACTCCTTGATCTTGTGCAGTTGAAGTACCAGCGGCTGCTACCAAAGAATCAATGTAATCTAATCTTGTATCCATACTACCCTTATATTGTAGGGTTTTACTGGCAAAATTTATTGCTGCCTTATCCCCATTTTCAGCTACATGTAATATGAATGTAAGAGAATTAAATGCAGTATGATATAATGATCTTTGAAATGTATGGTCATTTCCAGAGCCTTCTTCGTTTTCTTCTCTTTTATGGTACCTTGCTAATGCTGTACTAAAAGAATTGTAAATATCAGAATGTTGTTTAGCAGTTCTTCTCATATCTTTTTGATTAAATGCTATTGTTGCTAATAATTGTTCTAATTTTTTTACCATTTTCCACCTCAACTTTATATATTTTATATAAATCTAAATAGATGTAGTTGAAGTTCTATATATAAACATTTCGAGAAAATTACGACTATTTCCCTAAATCAGAGATATTAACTGCTTTTTCTTCTCTTGTGCTCATATCTTTGATTTTTACTTTATTTTCCTTTAGTTCGTCTGGGCCAATTATTATAACTTTCTTTGCTTTTAGTTTATTGGCATATTTGAACTGTTTGCCAACGTTTTTACCCATCAAGTCAATTTCTACTTTGAATTTCTTTCTTAAGCTGTTTGTGATTTCTATTGCTTTTTGCTTTACTTCATCGTTTATCGTAACGATGAAATAATCAGGGCTTAGATCCAATTCCGGCAATAGGTTTTTTTCTTTTAATAACAAAGATAATGTTGCATAACCTAATCCAAAACCAGTTGCAGGTGTTGGTTCTCCTTTGAACGTCTCAATCATCTTGTCATATCTTCCACCGCCTGCTAATGCTCTGTATTTTTCATTTATGTCATATGCTTCAAAGACAATTCCTGTATAGTAAGCTAAGCCTCTTGCTGTTGCTAAGTCTATTCTTAAGAATTCTTTTTTGTTTTTTAGTAAATTTAATATGGTATTTAGTTCCTGTAAACCTTCTTTTGAAAGTTCATTATTGCAGTATTGTTCTATTTGGTTTATATCTCTTATTTCCATTATTGTTTTTGTTTTAGTTATATCTTCATCTTTTAATCCTTCTTGTTTAAGTTCTTCACTGAATTGCTCGTCTGTAATCTTGCTTTTTTTGTCGATTATTGCTATTACTTTGAAAATCTTTTTTTCATCGATAAAATCTTTTAATAATCCTTCTAATAGTTTTCTGTTGTTTATCTTTACAAAGAAATCTTTACTTGTTAATCCTACTGCTAAGAATGAATCTATTAATACAGAGATTATTTCTGCATCTGCTTCTGGTTTTTGACTTCCGAATAGTTCTGTTCCATATTGGTAGAATTCTCTTAATCTTCCTTGCTGGGGTCTTTCATATCTCCACATTCTTGTTAAGTAATACCATTTTACAGGCATTGAAAGCTCTTTTTGTTTTTCAATAAACATCCTTGCAGCAGGAACTGTTATATCAAACCTTAATCCAAATTCTTCCTCTCCTCTTTTTTCTAATGTGAAGATTTGTTTTTTTATCTCATCTCCTTCTTTTCTTGTTAAGAGGTTTAGAGATTCAAAAGCAGGTGTTTCTATCTGTTTGAAGTTGTAGTTTTCTGCTGTTTCCATGAATTTTCTGAAGATAGCTTTTCTTATTGCCATATCTTCTGGGTAAAAGTCTACTGTGCCTGTTGGCTTCTGTAGCTGCTGTTTTAGCTCTTTTTTAAGCTGTTTTTGGACAGGTTTTGCCTCAGGTGCTACTATTTTATCCTCTCTACCTAAAACTAGTCTTCTAACAGCATCTCTTACTGCTTCACTCGTAGAACTGTATATATCTTTGTCTACAAGCTTCTTAATTTCTTCAATTAAGCCTTTTGTAAGCCTTATTTGCATAGTTTCCATTACCATAGTAATTCAATTGTAATGCGAGGTTGTATATAAACTTTACGGTTTTACGCAGTGAAACCGTAATGGTTTAGGAAGTATTCCTAAAAGGTTTCGGAAATAATATCTTGCATAGATTACTTTTAAGAAATATTTAAATAACGCACCTTACTTTCAATGATATATGGTAAGATTATTAGACTCTCCTGAAATGATAAACAGTGCGAAAAGAATAAGGCAAGATGATATGGGTTTTTCAGATGGAACACTATTTTCTTTGCTTTTCAACAGGTGTAATGGTGTTGTTTCTTTAGGGGATGATAAGGGCACATTAATGCATATTGGTCCTCAAACTCGCCCTCAAGATGCTGTTGAGGGAAGATTTAAGGATGAGTCCAGGGAGTATCCAGCTATGCATGAATTGTATAATCATTCTCAAGATGTCAAATCTATTCATATTTATCATTCTTTAGACTCTTGTTGGTCTCCTGAATCTATTGAAGAAGCTTTTGCTTCTTCTGGTTTTCATAATATGCAACATATTTCTGTTCCAAGCTTTAGGGAAGATAAAAAACAAACATATAGGGATGTTTTGCTTGATACTAAAGCAAGAGTTCTTTACATATTTCCTTATGATAGCAAAGAGCCAATTGTAGTTCCTTTTGATCAATCTGATTTTGGAAGCAATAGATACGCAGAACAATTTGCTTGGGTAAATAGATAATTTTATTTCGGCATAAGTTTTAAATAATATTTGTAAATACTATTATATCTAATGGAAAGGATGGAATTATTTCTTGATAGAAAAGATGATCTTACTAAGTTTGTGCTGTGTGTTTATGATGGTTCTGATAGGATTGAAAAAGAAGTTGCTGATGTAATGGGTACATTAGAAAAAGCTTGCAATAATGGCGATGGAATTTCTGGTAAATTGGTACCTTATTTACCTAAATGGCAGAAAGTACTAAGAAAGTTTGATGGAGGAACTCCTCCTGATAGGTGGAGGGGTGGAAATAAATTAGGGTTGTTCGGATGCCAGGTAGATACACATTTCTATGAAGGACAAGTTACTCAGGAGGAATTGGGATTGATAACTGTTACTTGCGCTAAATATGATAATGTATCTGTGTTTAATTCAATACCTGCTAAGTATTTGTGTGCGTTTGAAAGTAAAGAATTTGTTAGGGATACTGCACTATAGCGGTTAAATTTAAATATAGTACTTGCTTTCTCTAGTCTAATATGGAGTTAAATTTCGATAAACTGGATGGATTAGTACCTGCTGTTATTCAGGACTATAAGACTGGAAAGGTGTTAATGGTAGGTTTTATGAACAAAGAAGCCTATTCCAAAACTTTAGAAACTGGAAAGGTATGGTATTTTTCAAGGACAAGACAGAAACTATGGATGAAAGGCGAAACATCAGGGAATGTTCAGATTGTTAAAAAGATTTTAGTTGATTGTGATGAAGATACTTTATTGATTGAAGTTGAGCAGAAAGGAAACGCTGCATGCCATGAAGGATATAATTCATGTTTTTTTAGAAATGCAGATGGTGAGATTGTTGATGAGAAGGTATTTGATCCGAAAGATGTTTACAAGTAAGAGGTATTAAAAAAATGAATGATAATAAATTAAAATTGGGTGTACCCAAAGGAAGTTTGCAGGAAGCTACTGTTCAATTATTTAAGAAAGCAGGATTTAATATCAGTGTAAATTCAAGAAGTTATTTTCCATCTATAGATGATCCTGATGTAGAGTGTATGCTGATAAGAGCTCAGGAGATGGCTCGTTATGTTGAAGATGGTGTTTTAGATGTTGGATTGACGGGAATAGATTGGGTTATGGAAAATGATGCTGATGTTAAGAAAGTTGCAGATCTGATCTATTCAAAAAGGGGATTAGGCAAGGTTAAATGGGTATTGGCTGCTCCTGTTAATTCTGGTATAAAATCTGTTAAAGATTTAGAGGGTAAAAAAATTGCAACAGAGGCTGTGAATTTAACAAAGAAATATCTCGAGAAAAATAATGTTAAGGCAGATGTTGAGTTTTCCTGGGGTGCTACAGAAGTAAAGCCTCCAAAATTAGCAGATGCTATTGTTGAGATTACTGAAACAGGTTCTTCTTTAAGAGCTAATAACTTAGAAATAATTGATGTTTTGATGGAATCAAATACTGTACTTATTGCTAATAAGAATTCTTTTAAAGATTTAAGTAAAAAAAAGAAAATTGAAGAGATTGCTTTATTGCTAAAAGGAGCAATTGAAGCTGAAGAGAAAGTTGGCTTGATGATGAATGTCAAGAAAGAAGATTTAGATAAGGTGCTTTCTGTTTTGCCTGCTTTAAAGAAACCTACAATTTCTCAATTAGTTGAAGATGGATGGATTGCTATAAATACAATAGTTGATGAGAAGGTTGTAAGGGAGATAATTCCTAAGCTTAAATCAGAAGGAGCTCAGGGAATTGTTGAATATCCTTTGAATAAGGTTATTGAGTAGGGTTTGTATTATCCATATACTAGTAGAAAAATATTTGATGAGGGAATGTTTATATACTTGTATATCTGTTTAGATATTATGGTAGAAAATTGGACAAACTTTGTAAAAAATAAAGTTAAAAAATATGAATTATCTAATATTAAATTTACAAAGGCTAATTTATTAGATTGGTTGGAAAATAGGAATAAAAGTACTATTCAAGATTTGAAAATTGAAGTTTACAATTCTACAAACTTGGAATTTGTAGAAAAACAAGAAGTGACATTTCAAGATAAAAAAGAAGTAAGATACAAATGTTATCATATTTATTCAGGTTCCAGAGGTCGATGTTTTATTTTAGCTTTTAATTCGAAGATTAAGATAATTACTGTTTTTCCATTAGGAAGAACAACACTTAGCAAATATAGAAAAAGATTTAAATAGGAGTATACTTAGGGTGTATATAATGAACAAAAAATTTAAAGCTTCGTACGATGGAGAAGGTGATGTCTTAACTATTTATCGCACTGCAGAGAAGGTAAAGGAAAGTATTGAAGTATCTGAAGATTTAGTTATTGATGTAGATAAAAATATGCAATTGGTTAATTTAGAGTTAATTGACGCATATAAATTTTTACATACTTTAAATAATAAAATTTCAAAAGATATGTTGAATGGTATAAGTGAGGTTGAGTTAGAGGTTAAGAATTATCGAAATTATTTACTGATTACTTTGATTTTTAAACATAATAATAAGATAATTAAAGAAAAACTACCTGCATTTGCAAATTTAAACTTTAAAAGTCCATTAATTGCTTCAGCAGCAGCATAAATTTCTCAATTAGTTAAAGATGGATGGATTGCAATTAATACGATAGTTGATGAGAAGGTTGTAAGGGAGATAATTCCTAAGCTTAAATCAGAAGGAGCTCAGGGAATTGTCGAGTATCCTTTGAATAAGGTTATTGGTTAGAATTCTAAAAAGAAAAATATTAGTTATTGTGGATTTTGTTTAACCCATTCTAAGTATAATTTTACTATTTGTTTTGCAATATATTTATCATTTGCTAATTCATCAATTGTACTATATACTTCTAGAAAAGGTAGGGGAACCAAAGATTGGTCTAAACTAGGGTTATCTGTATTACTATTTTGGTGGTCTTCAAGTATTTTATAAATACCTACAGCATTTGCATTAAGCCCCCCTTGTACTGTTAAAACATGTATTGCTTTAACTGCATTTCTTACGATCGGGACATATCCCTTTGGTAAGTAATCATCTATACTAGCTAATGCTTTCTGTTCAGCAGTACATGTTGTTCCAAATGAACTTGCAAATGCGGTACCTCTCATATTAGATGTGAATTGGGAAGGATATATAAATATTTCTATAATGTTGTAATTATGAAATGGTGAATAAATTTTATAGAGTGAGAATTAAAGGGCAAAAGTTTTAAAAAAGAGTATTCGTTCTTCTCTATTGAATATGGTATTGGCATTAGATAAGATAGCTGATGAGTTAATTGAAGAAGCACAACAATTAAAATGGCCTGCAGATAATCCAGAAGTGAGAGCAAGTTGGGTTAAAAGTGTGAAGAATCCTGAGCTATTACAAACTACATGGGCAAAGTATAATTCACAAGTCAGGCAATTTTTCTATGCTCTTGATTATCTCGGAAGAAATATGATGGGGATTGACTCTGGAGATTTAACTAAAATTGCTGTGGATATTCAAGAAGGCAGACAGAAGTATAACTCTAATAGAGACGAAGTAGACGAAGTTTTCATGGGGGTAAACTCTATATTAAATTTGTTATCTCCAGAGAAAATAGACCGAAATGCACTATTAGAAATAACACGTTCTAATCTAATATATAGGGAAGGGATGCATGATATGAGTCATCTTTTAGCATCGGTTGATCTTTCTGGAGATAAGCCTCTTGATGATAAAGAAAAGGAAAGAATAAGTCAAATTGGTTATCATCTTTTACAAATAGGTCAAGGTGGAATTAATTTAATATCCCCTAGTTCAATATACGAGATTGATTTGGAATTACAAGTCCTTGATGGAGTAGAGTCTTTTTTTAGAACTAAAGGGGGTGAAAGATTAGAAATTGAATATGAATGGAGTAATCAAATAGAATTTGATGGAGATGCTTCTAATTTATATAGGTGTGCCTGGAATATAGCAAATAATGCAATGATTAGGGGGAAGGCAACTAAGCTTAGAATTTCAGCAACAGAGTCTGATTCAGAAGTGCATATACAATTTGCTGATAATGGAATTGGATTGCCTAATGTTGATGATATATTTCAATATGGCAATAGTTCTACTGGTGGAAAAGGATTAGGTCTTTTTTTAGTTAAGTATGTTGTTGAAGCACATGGGGGTTCAGTAGCAGCAATTGCACATAATGATGATCCAGTATACAAAGGAGCTGCATTTACAATTAATTTACCTAAAAAGAATTCAAGTGGAGCTGTTTATTATCCTAGTTCTTTTTGATATTGTGTTTACATATTGAATTTTGGTTACCTTTACCAACACTATAGCGGCAATATTTAAATATACCACCACCTTACTCCATATAGTAATGATACAGGTAATAGATGCAAAAGACAAAGAAAAGATAAAGAAAATTAAACAACGTTCTAAGAAGAACTTTGAACTAGCTATAAATAAAGTTATTCCTATAGTGAATGGTGTTAAGACCTTAGGAGATAGGGCTTTATTTGATTATGTTAAAAAATATGATAATTTTGAGATAACTAAGAACAATATTCTTGTTAGTAAAGAAGAGATTAAACAAGCGTATTCCAAAGTTGATGAAAAAACAATCTCTGCTATTAAAGAAGCTAAGGAGAATATTGAAAAGTATGCTCAACTTCAGATGCCTAAGGAATGGTCTGAAGAAGTTAAACCTGGAGTTAAGGTTGGACAGTTAGTTCGGCCTATTGAGAAAGTTGGTTGTTATGTTCCTGGAGGTAATTTTCCTTTAGTGTCATCTGTTTTGATGACTGTTCTTCCTGCAAAGGTTGCAGGTGTTAAGGAAATTGTTGTTTGTACGCCTCCAAAAGAAAATAATTTTGCTTTGTATGTTGCTTGTGATATTTGCGGAATAGATAAAATATACAGAATGGGTGGAGCGCAAGCTATTGCTGCTATGGCTTATGGTACTGATTCAGTTGTTAAGGTTGATAAGATAGTTGGTCCGGGTAATGTTTTTGTTACAGCTGCTAAGAAATTAGTTTATGGTGATGTGGGTATTGATTTTCTTGCAGGTCCTAGTGAAGTTTTAATCTTAGCTGAATATGGAAATCCTTCTTTTATTGCTGCTGATATGTTGGCTCAGGCTGAACACGATCTATTAGCATCAGCTGTTTTGGTAACAACTGATAGAAAATTAGCAAAAGATGTCGAGAAGGAGCTTGAAATTCAATTAAAAGAATTAAATTCTTCTTTTGCAGCTGAATCTTTACGGAAATATGGTGCAATTATTATTGTTAAAGATATTGAAGAAGGAATTGAAATTGCAAATAACTTTGCTCCTGAGCATTTAGAAGTTATTGTTAAAGAGGATATTATCTCAAAATTAGATAATTTCGGAGCTTTGTTTATTGGTGAGTATAGCCCTGAAGCTGCGGGTGATTATTGTTCTGGACCTAATCATGTTTTGCCAACTGGTGGTGTTGCTAAGTTTAGGGCTGGGTTAGGAATATTAGATTTTGTTAAGATGCCAACTGTACAAGAACTTAGCAAAGAAGGGTTAAATAGTTTAAAAGATACAATTAAATCTTTAGCTTCTGTTGAAGGATTAGATGGACATAAGAAAAGTGTTGAGAAAAGGTTTTAAGGTCTCACTGAATATCTAGATAGTTTATATCTATGATGTTGTGCTAATGTATCTAGTATTTCATCGAATGATCCACCGGTTGTGTCACAAATATGTCCTAGTGGTTGGGGTATATCTGCCTTAAGTCTACCCATTGCAAATCGACCTTGAATTAAACCATTTAGAAAAGCTACATTTGCTTCTAAAGATAAATTTGGAAAATCATCTGTTAAGTGGGTAAAACGTGAAGAACCTACATCAGTATAGGCCCAAACAAGTTTGTCATCATCGGTCCCTAAAGTTATTGCTGGCAGGTATTCTGTTTCAGGTGGAAGAGTTGTTTCAAATTTATCGAGATAATCTTGACTGTCTTTTTTAATTGTTGTACCTATTACTGGTGAGGCTAAGTGTTGATCTACTCTCCCTCCATATGCATCCCTTAACAAATTCATGATATCGAATGGAAATCCTAATGCATCAACTACGTATAGAGTTTTTTGTTGGGTACCTACTTGAGGAGGTTCTCTTCCCCCTTCTCTTTCTAAAAGTATATCTGTATCGTTTTGACTTAATTTTGGCATATTTAAGGGAAATCAAGGTTATAATATAAATCTTTTTGTTAGAAAGGCTTTTATCTAGAACTTCATTCTTCTAGACTAATATGGCATCAGCTTTAGGGAAACCTACAGAAACACACTGTATTTCACTTTCACAAGAAACTACAGCCAGAGAAGTTATAGGGCATTTTATTCAGTTTTGTAATTCTGATATTGCAAATTTATTGGGACCTGGAACAGTATCTGTGGAAGAAACATCTCATGGTAGATGGTTAGCAAGTGTGCCAAGTGGAGATAATTCTGCAATTGTTTTGAAAAAAACATGGGGAATCTATGAAATTAAGGTTTATGGTGGGCAATTACCTCGTGGAAAGACTACATTGGCGTTTTTGGATTATTGTATGGGTAAATGTACTGATCATAATGAGTATCTGGCATAAATCTTGAATTAATAGTTTATAATAAGTTAAGAAAAGATTTTAAGATTATATTTCTAAATAGATGGATTTTCTACTTTTTTTAAATGTTTTGCCATTAGAGTTACAGCCAGTGCGTAAGTGACAGGGTTTGTTATTTTCATGCCTTTTCTAGTTGTTTTTAGATGGTTTTTAGCAAGAGACTCCATAGCTGCATACCAACTATTTCCTGCAAATGACGTGGGACCAACTGCAGTTTGTAAATCTTGAATATCTTTAACTCCAGGCAGTATAAGATCTCTTCCACACATGGTTGCATAGCCATATCCTGGATAGCTATATTTTGTGTTTTCAATGCCCCCTTTTATTGCAAGACTTTTCAGTAAGCCATAAGATTGAGAGGTGAACATACGTTGTGTATATGCAGCAACAACTGTTTTTAGTTGAGTAAATGCTTTTTCAATTTGTCTAATGTACTGTATTTTTTTGCTTGGATTACTTGATATATCGAGTAATTTACCAATTAACCTTATCTGTGTATGATCTGTTGAATATGCTATTTGCGCCCCAACATTTTCGAATGGTTCTACAGGATCCATAAAAAGGCTACTCTTTAGTTCATCAAACATGGTCTGTAAAAAAGGCTTATAGCCATGGAATTGTCCCTGAGGAACTTTACCTTTTAAAAAAGATTGTGTTTTAGTAATTTCAGCTAGCATATAATCTCTAAATTCTGCTGAGGATATCTTGTCAAAAACCCTGTCGTTTTCATTTGCCAGTGCTTCTTCTAAACTGTATTCTCCAAACCAAGCACCAAGAAAATTACCAAATATCTTTCTTAATTCTCTATTATCTAAATGTGCTTCAGATTTACGTTTATCAGTACCAGAAAATCCATATGATCTTTCAACAAGAATATTTGAGTCCCCATCCCTGACTCCAAATTCTAACCCTTGAGTTAAGTGTTCAGAAAGCGCCATAGAACGGGAGCCTGTATGCATAACAATCTGATCAAGATATAGTACTATGTCATTGTTTCCAGGTACTGTAGAGTTTGAGATGGATATTGGAGTATTAGATTTTCCAAGGTATTTTTTTCCACTTCCTCTTCCTCTTCCGAATTCCCCACGGAAAGTGCCCATTCTCCCCCTATTTCTTTTTCTGATTTCTCTATAGACACTATCCAATGTAGCTATCATGTTTTCATTTATCATATTCAAAATAGGAATCTAATGATATATTTAAACATTTCTATATTATCACTATTATAAAATGAGAACTATTAATTAATTAAAATTGATTGAATTAAGGATATAAAACCACACTATTACGGCTAAAATACCTTAAATCTATTGTTTTTCCTCTGTAATGCTAAGTTAGATATATAAATGAGTACGTATTACTCCTTAATTAAGATGATTAAACCAAGAAAAGCTATAGAAGAAATGGAACCTTACAGTCCTCCTTTGGAAGGAAGGAGAGGTTTGCTTAGATTGGACTTTAATGAAAATACTATTGGATGCAGTCCAAAAGTACTGGCTGCTATTAATCATATAAATGAAGAAGAGGTAGCTGCTTATCCTGAATATGTAGAATTTAAAGCTAAATTAGCAAATTCTATCAGAATGAAGCCAGAGCAGTTAATGGTAACAAATGCTACTGATGAAGCTATTATGGTAATAATGCAAACATATTTGGAAAAAGGAGATGAGATTGTATTGCCAATTCCTACTTTTGCAATGTTTAAATTTTATGCTCAGTTGTTTGAAGCAAAGATAAAAGAAATTTTATATGGTACTAATTTAAATTTTCCTGTAAAGAATGTTTTAGCTGCTATTACTAAAAAAACAAAGATAGTTGTTTTGTGCAATCCAAATAATCCTACTGGAACTTTGATTGAGAAAAAGAATATTATTAAAATTATTGAAAAAGCTCAAAAAAATGAAGCTTTAGTTCTTTTAGATGAAGCTTATTATCAATATTCTGAAATGGAATGCCTTGATTTGATAGATGAGTATGATAATTTGATAATAATCAGAACATTTTCAAAAGTTTATGGTTTAGGAGGATTAAGATTAGGTTATGCTGCTTCAAATCAAGAGATTATAAAGAATCTACTGAAAGCAGGTTCACCATATTCTGTTAATACAGTTGCAATAGCTGCTGCTTCTGCTGCAATTGAAGATCTAGATTATGTGAAATGGTATACTACTGAAATAAAGAAAGCTAAAAAGGTTATGTATGAAGGTTTAGGGAAATTAAAAATTAAAACCTATCCTACTGCGGGTAATTTTCTAATTGCAAAGTTTCCTAAGAAAGCTGATAAGATTGAAATTGGTTTAAAGGAAATGGGAATTTTAGTTCGTAATAGAAGCAAATATCCTTTGTTAAAAGATTGTTTAAGAATTGCTATTGGAACTGTAAAGCAAACAAAAGAATTGTTAAATGCTTTAAAGGAGTTATTATAATGAATGATGCATTACTTTTGGTATTGTCAATAATGGGTTTACTTGCTCTTTATTGGGTGTTTATAGGCCAATGGAAATGGAATAAGATGATTAGAAATGAAAATGAAAAAAAAGATTATAAATTTCCCTCTGGGAAAAAATAAAATAAAAGCTGTTATTTTTGATGTAGATGGTGTATTGATAGATGTGAGTGGTTCATACAGAATATCTATTAAGAAAACAGCTGAATTCTTTTTAGGAAAAATCTTAGATATGGATGATGTTGAAGCTGTTAAAAACAGAGGGATAAATGATGATTGTGATGCAGCTGAATTACTGATACAGGAGGGGGGAGGAAGTTTTAGAAAAAAAGTTATAATCAAAAAATTTCAGGAATTTTATTTGGGAAGGCAGTTTGATGGTTTTGTAAGAACTGAGAAATGTTTAATGAAAGAGGCTACATTAAAGAAGCTAAAAAAGTATAAATTAGGAATAGTTACAGGTAGGCCTAAGTTAGATGCTAACTTTGGATTGAAAAGGTTTAAGATATATGATTATTTTAAGACTATAATTGTAAAAGAAGATGTTGCAGAAGGGAAACCAAATCCTTTGGGATTACTGAAAGCAATCAAAAAGCTTGATGTTAAAAATGATGAAGTATTGTATGTTGGCGATAATCTTGCTGATTTAAGAGCAGCAGATGGTGCTGGTGTTAACTTTGTTGGTGTTGTTGGGAATGCAATTAATAAGGCAAAAGCAAAAGATTTACTTAAATCAGAAGGTTGCGAGATAATTTTAAATAATGTTAATGATATTTTGAAGGTTGTTTAAGATGGTAACAAGAAAAACAAAGGAAACTGAAATAACTGTTAAGCTAGGGCTTAATGGTACTGGTAAGAGTAAAATCAATACTGGGATTAATTTTCTTAATCACATGCTTGAATTGTTTGCTAAACATGGAACTTTTGATTTAAATATTGTTGGTAAAGGTGATTTAGAGGTTGACCAGCATCATTTAGTTGAGGATGTAGGAATTGTACTAGGTGAAGCGTTTGATAAAGAACTTGGAGATAGAAAAGGAATTAATAGAGCAGGGTTTTTTGCAATGCCAATGGATGAAGCGCTTTCTGTCTTTGCGATTGATATAGGTGGCAGACCATCTTTAAAGTTTGATGTTAAGTTTGGAAAGGATAAGATTGGTGATTTAGACTCTGAGTTAGTTTATGATTTTTTTGAAGCTTTTTCTAACAATTTAAAATGTAACATACATGTTAGAAATTTTGGTGGTAGAACAGACCATCACAAATTAGAAGCTGTGTTTAAGGCTTTTGGACGTGCTTTAAAGATGGCTGTCAGTAAGGATAAGAGCTTGAAGGATTCTATACCTTCTACTAAAGGATTGATATGATAGCAATAGTAGATTACGGGGCAGGTAATTTAAAGTCTGTTACTAATGCATTAGATTTTCTTAAAGTGAAATATAAAGTTACTGATAAAGCAAAGGAGATAGAAAAAGCAGATAAGATAATCTTTCCGGGTGTTGGTTCGTTTGGAGATTGTATGCAATCTTTAGAAAAAAAAAGTTTAATTTCTGTTTTGAAGAAAGAAATTGGTAAAAAACCTTATTTAGGCATTTGTTTAGGGTTGCAAGTTCTTTTTGAAAGCTCTGATGAAAGTAAAGGTGTTAAAGGGTTGTCTATCTTTAAAGGTAAATGCAGGAAATTTGATGGTAAAGGTTTAAAGGTTCCGCAAATTGGGTGGAATTCTATAAATATTGTTAAGAAGGAGTTATTAGAAGGAGTTAAAGATGATTCTTACTTTTATTTTGTGCATTCTTATTATGTTGAACCTGAGGATAAGGCTATTGTAGCTACTGAAACTGACTATGGCATAGAGTATTGTAGCGGCGTTAGTTCAGGTAATGTAAATGCATTTCAGTTTCATCCTGAAAGGTCTGGGGAGATTGGATTGAAGATATTGGAGAATTTTGTAAAATGATGAAACTCAGGGTTCAAACACGGATTTACTGCGTAAATCCACTTTCAAATCCTTCGGATTTGTAAGTCTTCACCTTGCTTCGCAAGCTGAAGTTTGTCAAAAGGAAATTTTCACACTTCGTATGGAAATTCCCTCTTCAGACAGTTTTCGCCCAAGTTTGAAAGAAAATGATTAAGGCAATATTATTTGATATGGATGGTGTATTGATAGATTCGCATGATGCGTGGTTTTACATATTTAATAAAGCCTATAATAAATTTGAAGGCAAAACTATGTCTGTTGAGGATTTTGATAAGTATTTTTGGGCAAAAGCTTTTGATAAGATTGCTAAAAAGTATTTTACTGTTCCGATAGAAGAGATAAGGGAATATTATGTAGAAATATATGAAGATTACAGGAAAAGATTGAAGGTTATTGATGGTACAAAGGAAGCGTTGGAATCACTAAGTGGTTTAAAACTAGCGGTTGCTTCAAATACACAAAATTCGGTTATTAGAAAAATCTTAAAAGATGTTAAGTTAGATACGTATTTTACCTTGTTTGTAGGGGGAGATGATGTACCTAATGGGAAACCTGAACCTGACATGTTAATAAAAGCTCTTGAATTGCTTAAATTGGAAAAAGAAGAGGTTTTATTTGTTGGCGATACAAAATGGGATAGGATGGCTGCTGTTGCTGCCGGTATCAAATTTGTAGGTTATAAGATTGATGGCGATATTAAAGTTAATATGTTAAAAGAGGTTGCTTCTTATGTTAGCTAAAAGAATCATTCCTTGTTTGGATGTTTCTGAAGGACGTGTAGTTAAGGGTGTTAATTTTGTTAATATCAAAGATGCTGGTGATCCTATTGAATTGGCTAAAGAATATAATAAACAAGGTGCTGATGAATTAGTGTTTTTAGATATTACTGCTTCACATGAAAAAAGAAATATTATGATTAATATTGTTAGAGAAGTAGGAAAACAGATATTTATTCCATTTACTGTTGGTGGTGGGATAAGGACAGTTGAAGATATAAGGGATATATTAAATGCTGGCGCTGATAAAGTTTCTTTAAATACAGCTGCTGTTTTGAATCCTTCAATTATAAAAGAAGCTTCTTTGAAGTTTGGTTCACAATGTATTGTTTTAGCGATTGATGCTAAAAGGAATAGTAAAATGAAGAATGGTTTTGAAGTTTATATTTATGGTGGAAGGGAAGGAACTGGTAAAGATGCTATAGAATGGGCTTTAGAAGCTGTAAAATTAGGTGCTGGTGAGATTTTACTAACTTCAATGGATAGAGATGGCACTAAGAAGGGTTTTGATCTTGAATTAACTTCTTTAATTAGTTCTACTGTTAATGTTCCTATAATAGCCTCTGGTGGTGTTGGTATTTTGAAGGATTTTTTAACTGGTTTTAAAGAAGGAAAGGCAGATGCTGCATTGGCTGCTTCTATATTTCATTATAAAGAATATACTGTTAAGGATATTAAGAATTATCTTAGTAAAAAGGGTATTGTTGTTAGAGAGTAAGGTTTTTAAACAAAAACGTATTCTTCTAGTATAAGATGTGGTTTAATACAAACTTTTTCATACCCCCTAAGAATTTTAATCATAGCGGGGACGAAGGGCAGTTTAAAGATGGTTCTTTTACTTTTAGTGGCGATAAGAAAGATTAGAAAGGTTTAAAATCAGTGCTTTATTCTCGATAAATTATAAAAATGATACAAACAGAATTTACACAGGATGGTAGCGATGGTTCAGCTTGGTTTAGATTAAGAGGTTGCGATGAAAGTATAGTAGATCTTATTATTGATCCAAAAATACTGGGGATAAGATTGGAAGAGGGTGTTTTTGTACATACAAATGAGGGGATTTTTAATAATACGAAAGTAGTCTTTTATCGAGTTAGCACTTCTGGATATCTTTCCTCACAATATAATGGCCAATATACTTCATCAGAATATGAGTGCCAGTACAATCAAAAAACATATGAGGTAACCTGGGGAGTTGATCCAAAATGTTTTATTTTAACAGTTCAAAGAAAAGGTACTAATGAGAAAAGTATATCTGGTAAATTAGTTCGTAAAATTATGGAGTCACTCGCGGAATATGTTTTGGATGAAAATCAATAAAAACAAAATATTTAAATGCTTACTACTTCTAAAATTATAATATGATATTTCCAAGTATAGATTTGATGAATGGCAAGGTAGTACAGCTTGTTCAGGGTGAAAGAGGCAATAAGAAGATAGAAATAGAGAATGTTTTAGGTGTTGCCAGGAAGTTTTCTAAGTATAATATACAGGTTATTGATTTAGATGCTGCTATGGGTCAGGGAGATAATTTAAGAACGGTTAAGATTCTTTGCAGGCAGTTTAAATGTAGAGTAGGTGGTGGAATTAGGGATTTTAATAGAGCTAAAGAGATAATTAATGCTGGTGCTTTGAAGATTATAGTGGGAAGTTCTGTTTTTAAGGATGGCGAGGTTGATATTTTGTTTTTGAAACAATTGAATAAACATGTTGGAAAGGACAAAATAATAATTGCTATTGATTCTAAAAAAGGAAAAGTAGTTATTAAAGGATGGAAGGAAAGTACTGGAAAAGATCCTGTTAAGTTAGTTAAAGAACTTGAACCTTACTGCTCTGAGTTTTTATATACTTATGTTGATAAGGAAGGAATGATGGAAGGGACTGATTTTACAACTTTACGAAATTTGAAACAAAGCACTTCTAATGAAATAACAGCTGCTGGCGGAATCTCTTCTATGGATGAAATCAAAAGATTAGAAAGATTAGGTATTAATTCTGTTTTGGGTATGGCTTTGTACAAAGGAAAGATAAAACTCGTTTAAAACCGAAAAGTTTATATATAAAATATGTTTTAATATTAAAATGTATTGTAGATGTAGGAAATTTAATGATTAAGGTGATAAAAAATGGAAGTATCTATAACTAAAATATCTGAAAATGGACAGGTAGTGATTCCTGCTGAAATTAGGAGAGATGCAGGCATAAAGCCATCAACAAAATTTATTGTTTTTAATGAGGATGGAAATATCTTATTAAAAAGAATTAGGAAAGAAGCACTAATAAGAGATATGAGATTACTTGAAAAAATAGGGAAAAGTGAAGAACAAATAATAAACGGTAAATTTGTTAAAGCAGATACTAAGATGCGTGACGAAGAAATTGATGATTTACTAATGTCTTAAAATGCAAATAATATTTTCTGATGAGTTCAAGAAAGATTTTAAGAAAATTAAAGATAAATTAACCAGATTAAAGATTATTAAACATCTTAAGAAATTGAATGAACTTCCTGAATCTGGTAAGCCTTTAAAATATGAATTAAAGCAACATAGAAGTATAAGGATTCCCCCATTTAGAATAATTTATAGGATAGAACAAGATAAAATAATTATAAATTGTTTCGATCACAGAAAAGATGTTTATAATTAAGAAATTTTTAAATTAGGCACTACCTTGTAAGCAAATATTGCGCATATTACAATAACTATCCAGAATATAGTTGCGCTTATTTTGCTAAAGAGAAATAAAACTAAATCTACTACTATTAATACGATAAAAAATATTCCGATTAGTTTTTTTGTTTGTGCATTCATTTTAAAAAATAATTCCTTGTAGAGCAAGGAAGGCAATACTTACTATTACTATAGTTGCATATACTGGTTTACTCCAGTTTAGAACTTTCTTGCCGTCAAATATTCCTATAGGTAACATGTTAAATAATGCTAACCATGTGTTGATCATAAATCCGTATCTTGCTATAAGAAAAAATACTCCTGTTACAGGTATTAATAATAATGAAAGGAATAATCCAGCTACTATTAAATTAGCTATTGCTCCTGCTGCTGATATTTTTCCGTTTCTTTTCTTTCCAACTGGTCCTGATATCATAACTGCTCCAGGAGCAGCTATGATAAATCCAAAGAAAGACATGACTACAGCTAATATTAACATCTTGTCCCATGATCTGAATTCTGCCTGACATCCGTATTTTTGGGCAACAACCTTATGCGCAAGTTCATGTGCTATAAAACCAAAGCCTACGCTTAAAGAAGCGACCATAAAGGATATTAGGAAATTAGGTGAGGGAAGTGAACTCCTTAAAAGAATAGCGAATGCTATTGATATGGCAAGCCATGCTTTAATCAAATCTATAAGTTCTGTTCTTGATGTTGAAACAGAACCTAATTGTATTTGGTTTCGAGGGTTTATTAGTTTCATCTTTGCCGTCTCATCTTAGAAATCAATCTTTCTAAAGTATCTATCTTTCTCATCAAATTTAGTTTTTCACTATCTGATTCTTTTAATTGATTTTGAAATTTATTTAATTCGAAATCTTCTTTTTTGATGTTCTGACTTATTTCTGTGAATTTACCTATTTCTGATGAGGTAGTTTTGATTTTTTCAATCATGGAATTCATTTGTTCTTTTAATCCATTATATTCATTCATATCATTTTTTAGCTTTTCTGAATTTAATTTTAATTCTTTTCCAAGTTCTTCTTCGAATTTTTCAAGAATATTTCTTTGTGTCTGTGCCTTTAATAATTTAAAATCATAGACTTCTTTCTTTAAGCTTTCTTTTGATTCGTGAATTATATTTAAATTATCTTTAAAATTTGTTAAGAACTCTGACTGAGTGCCTTTTAATTCAGTAAGTTGACTTGTTAATGTGGTTAATTCCTGCTTTAAAGAATTTACATCCTGAGAATGAGAGTCTACCTTCTTATTAATTTCATCTATTAGTTCTTTTATCTGCATTAAATCTTTTATTTTTTGTAACATAGTAAGAATTTAAATATCAACAAAAACTCTGTGCTTTTCAGTGCCTTCAATTTCTTTTATTATTCTTTTGACTATTGCTTTTTCAGGATCTGGCATTAATTTAACTCTTTTCTTAATATCTTTAAAGCTTTCGAATGACTTTTCTTTTCTTGCATCAAGTATTTCCCACATATGTTTTTTTCCTAATCCTGGAAGTAATTCTAATTGGTGCATTCTTGTGCTTAATGGTTGAGCATTATTAAAGAAATCTATGAATTTCTTTTCGTCTTTTTCTACAATTTCTTTTATTACAAGCTGTAATTCTGATTTTGCAGTTTGAGTCATCTTATTAGGGCTCAATCTACCGATAATATGGTGGATTTTTTCTCTTTTGCCTTCTCCAATATAAGCTTCTTCATAAGGCTGTAGATGAACTCCTTTTTTTGGAACCAGTTCAAGCAATACAAACCTCTCTTTACCTATAGCTTGAGCTATTGGAGTCTTCATGTACATTGGCCTTTCATCAAATGGATAGCCATTTGGCAAAAAATCAAGTACAACTGTAGAGTCTTCTTTAGACTTCCTGGTTTCCTCTGTAATATGTTCTTCCATTTTAACTTAAAACCACCTTAGTAATATCTAAGACTCGGTTATTTATAAATATTGTGTTATTGACTTAAATTTAAGAAATAAGAAAAAATTATTTTTCTTCTGTAAACTTATTGACTACGTCAATTATTTTCTTTAAATTTTCACTGTTTACAGTAATAGTATATCCCTGAAGAATTACTTTTAGTTCATCTACTGTTGTTGGGAGTATATCTATAATTTTGATTACGTGTATTTCTCTGAGCCTAGGTATCTTTAATGCATCTAGTTTTTTTGTTAATTCTTCTGGATTCTTTAAAGTTGAGAAATGCTGAAGGTATTCTTCGGTTCTTGTTGCTCTAAAGCCTAGCCCTTTATCTCTTTTTTTTATCTTTTCAAGTTCTTGCCTAAGTTCGTTCATTCCAATTGGTTTTTCAGATATTACTTCTATTGCCATTTTTACCCTCTTTTTAGATGTACAGGATGTACTATTAAAGTTTTTTGTTTTTTTCCGTCAGTAATTGAAACTTCATAACACCTGCCTTTTTTAGCTTTTATTTCTCCTTTTTTATTATAAAACCTAGGATGATACATTCCTTTTTGTATGCTTGATTCTAAGCTTAATCTTACTATTTCTCCTAGTTTGAAGCTTTGTAAGTATTTTCTTAAGGAAAGTTTGGATTTATCCTTGCTTTTCTTTCTAAATAAGCTCCTGGTTTTCCTTCCGAATCCGCCTTTCTTTTTCATAATATGTTGGATTAATTGCTTATTTAAAAAGGTTTGGGTTTATATAAGAAAAAAAGAAAAAATTATTCCTCTGGGAAAGGAGGAATTACATATTTTCCTGTATAGCTTACTCTGAAGTTTTCAGTGTATCTTGCTATGTATGGCATTCCGAAGATGTCTTCGTCTATCTCACCATCGATAACATCAGTATATGTGCCATCGTCCCAGTTCTGATGTTGTGCATCCCATGCATAGAGCTTGTTATTAGCTATGTATATGCCGTTATCGTCTTCTCCTATGTTCAAGTAACCTTCTTCATGGTTTTTGTCCATCTGAGGCAGTACAACGTAGAAGTTCCATCCTTCATTAAACTCGAAGTCTAATTCTTCTACTTTTTCCTGAACTTCTTCTAGATCAATGATTAGATCCATTTCAAAGTTATCATTCATGTATACCCATACAGATACATATCCTCTTTCATTGACTAATTCTTCGATTATATCATCGCCGTCTTCAAATAAGTCTTGGTATTCCTGATTAAAAGGGTCATATATGTAAGCTGCTTCCATGTTGTTTTCAAAGTCCTGACTGAAGTCATAATCAAGTCCATAACCTAGAGGGAATAAGTTCCATCCTTCATAGAATCTCATTTCTCTTCTGATTTTATGGTCATCGATAATTTCCATCTTGTCAGCAATATCTGGACATGCTTTGTCAGTAATTTTAACAAAATATTTAGCTCCTGGTCTGAAGTCAGGGTAACTGCAAGTTGTATAAGCTGTGCAATATTCAACTTGGTTGTTTGATCCAACACTACATACTCCTTCTGTTATTCTACAATTAATATAGCCACCACTATTTCCATATTCTGTAATAAGGCCGATATTAACATTGTCAGCACCACCAACAGTTTTGTATTCTACAGCTATCCTTCCCCTATCATCAAATATATTTCCTATTGATAATTCGTGAGAACTGCAAACATCTGCACTCTTGCCTACAATATAAACAACAGGTAATCTTTGTCCTCTTGGATAGTTTATTGTTAATTCGTCTGGATCACTTGTTGGATTGTACCATTTGAATTTTGCTCCTCTGCTAGTATAAGCGTATTTTACATCTGGTATTTCTGAAGGTGAAACCCATGCAATATCAGAGCCATCTGCTTCTGTGAATCTTACTTCACCATTAGATGCATATAATTCTAATTCTACAGGTGTTGGAACAACATGGTCATAATGGTTTTCATGTGGTGTGCTGAATGTTACGAAGATATTACCTTCTGACATTGGAACATCATTTGTTTCATCAACTAATTCTATCTTCATTCCTTCTAATGTGTTGATAGAAACAACATCATCGTCATTTTGTATGATTTTATCACTATCTAAATCAACTAAAATATCAAAGTCATCAACACTGCTGTCTGAAGCGCTTATAATACCAAAGCTTGCTCCTTTTAATTTTAAGACTGCATCTGGAATACTTCCAGGATTTTCTGTGAATGTTACTTCGATTCTTTTTCCTGTTCCTAATTCATCGAATTTAACAACTGCTGTCTCTCCAGAAGCTACTTTGTCTGCTCCTTTGTATCTTAAAGCATAGGTTATTCTTTTTCCGTCTTCTTTTGAATAATCACTTACAATCAAATAATCATTTTTGTTGATTATTGTTGAACCTTTTAAGACTAAATCATCATTGTTGTCTCCCATTCTTAGGTTTGAATCTCCGCTTGTATAAGCTAAAGGTACAGTTGCCTGATTTGCACCTCCATCAGTAAACTCTAAATTGTATTGGTCAGAGCCTGATGTTTTTATTCTTGTGAATCCTGAACTTGGAGGTATACTTCTTACGCCACTACCCCCAGCACCAGAACTAGTTGTAGGACACTCTTCATCAACTTGGCATTCTACTACATGTTCTTCTACTACAGGTTCTTCTACTACATCTTCTGGGATTGATTCAGGATATACTATTCCTTTTTCAAGTCCATCATACTTAATATCCCATGAACCTAAAAAAGCTTGTGGTTCATCCATATATTCAGTTAAGCTATGTCCTTCTTCAACAAAATAGTCATCATCTGCTGTTATGTCAATTTGAATTGTATTTATATTGAATATTGAGTTGTCTACAAAGCCTGTTATAATTACAGCTGCATCATCTATTTTTTCACTTCCTACTTCTAATGAATTGCTGCTTGATGTATCTGCAACATTAGTATCTTTTAGGAAAACTTTTGAAGCTCCCAGATAAAATTCTACTAAATCATAACTAACATCTCCTGCTTCACCAGGTATAATATCACTAACTGCAATTAATGTTCCATCTGCTAATGTAGATGAATCTCCTTCAGTTAATGATCTTGTTGATTCTCCATTTACCATGAATTTAACATAAATTGTTCCGGAGTCTGTAATTGCAAGTACAGTTACTTCATAGTCTCTTCCATCAACAGTATAGGTTTTTGTCTCTCCTTCATATAATGTATCTGCAACAGATCCTGCCATTAATGTTAGCTCTATGCTGTCTTCAGATGAAGATATGGTTCTTGCTTTTACAATAGTATACTCTTTACCAAGAATTTCTATTTTTTCATCTTCATAATCTCTTAAATCATCACCAACTATATTGCTTTTGAAAGAAGGATGAAAGTTTAGAGAATATCTTGCAATTTGTGCTCCACTTGCAAAATATAAAAAGTCAGCTGCAACATCATCATCGTTTTCTACGAATTTTACATATCCTCCTTCATTTGCTGAATCGTCAAAGTTGATGTACTGCCAGTATTGTGTTCTTCCGAATTTATTGGATACTGCACCATCATTTAAGGTACTCTGAAGTTCATCTTCTCCAATCTGAGGCGTTATATCAAAAAAAGTTTCTCCATTGAAACTATCTGTATTTTCAGTTAATTCTAATGCGTTATTGTAATTTTCTACTCTCCAAATTTCATTACTTGGATGATAAGGTAAGCATTCTCCGCCATAACATCCGTTTTGGCATGGATGGCAGCTTCCGCTTCCACCAACTTGTACACATTGTCCATTAATATATTTATAATCTATAATGTCAACACATGCATTACCCTCATCACAATACTCTATTCTTTCATCAGCGCAATCTTCTATTGCAAATAAATCCATTAAATTTGGTGAAGGTACACTATTACTTGAAATAACCTGATATGGAGTATTGGTGTTGAATAAGTAATTTTCAATTGCTTCAGAAAGTGCTATCTCCAGAGGTACATTAGCACCTTGAATAACTACTGCTTCTCCATCATAAACTACAATTGTAAATTCAGTATAATCTAAATCAGTTGTTGCGTCAATTTCGCTGAAAAGTTTTGTAGCTCCAACAGATAAAGGATATCCTTCTTGCTGAAGTGTCATTGCAAAATCACTTACAAAGATAACATCTGAAGCATCTGCCTGATCATAAACAGCAAACATTAGTTGTTTTTGTTCTATGCAAGCGCCATTATTACAACCGTTTTGGCATTCATAATCACCAGTCACAACTTGATCATTACTGCAATATCCTTCCAATAATACATTGGATATATTTGCGTTTATACACTGATCAGTAAATTCTATACAAAGTGTCATATTCGAATTGGGATTATTTGGGGAAGGACATGTTGAAGTAGTTCCTTTCTCAGCATAGTTTATTCCACCATCAGAATCTGTGCAAGTTTCTTCTGCAGCAACAGTTACCATTAAAACAAATACTATAACCAAAACCATCATTATTTTTTTTATCATTTTTTATTCCTCCGTTTTATGCAATATTAGGTATTTGTGGCGGTGGGACAGAACTTTCTGTCTTGCCACTATTTGTTAGAACATCTATAAAATCATCAATTGGTTTATCTTCAACTACAGGATCACTTTGAGGTGTTGTGCTGCTTCCTGAAGAGCTCCCTCCAGATGAACCTCCACCACCGCCCCTTCTTCCATTTCTGAAAAGGTCAGTAGTTGGTGTGGTTTGAGTAGTAGTTGGTTGTGTTTCAGGTGTATTAGTTTGAGTAGTTGGTGTATTATCTGTAGGTTCTGTATCAGTTGTATCTGTGTTTGTTTCTTCTTCCACAGTATCTACTGGGTTAAGAACGACATTTCCTGTTACTTCAGGTTTTAAAAAAAAGAAAGCTGATGCAGTTAATGCTAAGAATATTGTTATTACAATTATAAATTGAATATTATTTTTTTTCATATGTTAGGACCACCCTAGAGTAGCAAAATATGGTTCCACTTATAAAGCTTTCTTTTTATTTGTTACTCAAAAATAAGAAATATTTAAAAACAAATATGTAATCTCTAAAGTATGAACAAAGGAGATTTTAAGTATTGGACTCCTAGTGAGGAAGATGGTGCTAGTATAGCATCCAAACTAATTAGGGGTCCGGATGATAGCAAATTAGTTGCTTGTCTTCCTGGCTTAGGCCTAGATGCTACAATGTTTCTTCACTTTGCAGATTATTTTAAGAAATATTTAAGTATTCTTTCAGTTAGTTCTCCTGGACATGGTTATTCTGATCCTTTGCCAAGTGGTGATTATGGTATAGATTATATGGTAGACCTATTCCATGAATATTTGACTTCTGAAACAAAAACTAATGGGAATGATAAAATTTCCCTTATAGGTTTTTCTTTGGGTGGACTTTATTCAATAAGATATGCTGCAAAACATCCTAATGAAGTTAGTTCATTGGTTCTTGTTTCAATTGATTATACTAATCCTTATAAAGCAAAACCAAAAACAACTTTGAAAAAAGTAAAGAAGTATATCGATTGGAAGGGTTCTTCGGTCGATAATAGAGATAAGACTATTGATTTTTCTGAATTTGTAGGGAGAAGTGAGGGGGAAATTAAGAGAATGATTGCTAAAGCTGCTGATAAAGATGTTATGATTAAAATGGTGGAGGGAGGATGGGATTATGATGGACGAAAGGATCTTAAAACAATAGCTGAAGCAGGAATACCTGTTCTTTTTGTGTATGGCAAAGGAGATTGTTTTATGTCAAACGAGGCTATTGCAGAAGCTACAAAGTCATTTAGAGAGGACCAATGTAATGTAGTTGCTGTTCCGGGTAAACATTCTTTTCCAATATCTGATCCAGAGGTATTTAATCTTGCAGTTGAACCCCATCTTGAATTTCTTGGGTTGAATTGAATTTAAATTACAGAAAAAGTTGATCTATTTAGAGGAAAACGCAAACTATTGTCCCAATATCTTACGCCTCTCGCTTTGCTTTTTTTGGAACTTTGTTCCAAAACCATTGAGCATAATTCAAAAGAAAACGCAAACTATTGTCCCAATATCTTACGCCTCTCGCTTCGCTCGAAATCGCAAGATTTATATATCTGTTAATTTATCAGTATTTTATCATAGTAACTAATGGAGGGATTTAAAAATGAGTTTTTTTTCAAAAATAAAAGATGCAATGGGTGGAGAGACTTCTGAAATATTAAGAGAAACTGAAGAAGAAGGATATGTTGAATTAGGAGCTGAAGAAGGATTAAATGAATCTAAGATTAATGTAAGACCATTTGTACTTCAGGATTTTGAATCTATAAAACCTATTCTAGAGTCATTAAGAGAAGGGCATACTGTAGCTTTGATTAATATCAAAGCATTAAAAGATAAAGATTTAGTTGAGCTTAAAAGAGCTATTAATAAATTAAAGAAGACTTGTGATGCTATTGAAGGAGATATTGCAGGATTTGGTGATGATTGGATAGCTGCTGTCCCTTCTTTTGCAAAGATACATCGGGTAAAGAAAAGTGAAGCTGTTCCTAAGAAAAAGACTGAAGAAGTAACAGAGTACAGCTCAGAAGAACCTTCACCTGAATTGACTATTGAAGATGACGGCGAACCTAAAATAGAAACTTATTAATTTTTTTCTTTCTTTTATAATTATATTTTGAGAATAAATTTTCTGTTATTGTAATCAGTGTTATCAATTCTAATGTTTTGTGGATTATTGTTTCTTTGTAAATAAAAATTAACAATCCCTTCTACTTCATCAAGACATCTTGAAGTATAAGGATTTTGTTGCTTTGCCCTTCCAATCCCTCTTTCCATTCGAACAGGTTTATCTGCTTCAATTATTATAATACCATCCATCTTATCCCTCATGGGACTGTGAAGTAAGAAAACCCCATCAATTATAATCCATACAGGCTTATCTATGTCCCCTATATCTATGTCAAAATCTAAATCTTTCTCTCCAGTTAATCTTTGATAAAGATTCTTAGCATGGATGGCTTCCCTTCTTTTTAACATATCCAAATGGGTCATTACTAGATTTTGGTTTATTGCATATGCCTCGGCTTTCGCCATATCATCTGCACCTTCTGAATCCAACTTTTCAAGAATTGCATATCTTCCTGCCCTATTCAACTGGAAATATCTGTCTAACTGTAAACTAATAGAATGAACATCACCCTCTTCACATAAATATTCAGCAAACCCCTTACATAATTCGGTTTTTCCTGCACCAAATTGTCCAGAGACTCCAATGACAGCAACATCTAATGAAGCTAACTCTGATTTATTCAGCAATAGTTGATGTAAATCTTCAAAAAACATAATAAGTTAAGAACAAGCTAACATTTAAAAATGTTATCTATTTTACTACTAATTAAGAGTATTTTCTATTTCTTATATTTTACTTGTTTATTTATTCCTAAAGGATTAAGGTAAGATGTATCTAATGGTTTTAAACTCATACCAGCACGAAGTGTATTAAATTGATTAAGATGAGCATCTTCTAAACTATTTACACTTGTATCTGAACAATATAATATCAAAGAATTGTCTTTAGGGCTGTATGCTACGCCTAAAAAATCAACTCCGTTTGCATTGAATTTATTTTTACCGTCATATTTCAGTAATTGTAGGAGTGTATCGTTTTTCTCACCAGTTACTCTGGCCATTCCAGTATTGCCTTTTCCTCTAAAATTATCAGCTAGATGAATATACTTGCCAGATTTTCCAATAGCTTCACCTTGTAACATTTTTACAGCTGCATTATAATCATTTTTAGATTTATATGTTATTTTTGCTGTTGTAAGATTAGGTTGGTAATTTGGAATAGTACTAGGAATTATATCACCAGTGTAATTATTAATTTTTATTTCTGGTTTTTGATCTCCAATTATCTTTGCTATCATGTCATCTAATAGTCCATCACGACCATCTACTTTTATGGATAATTGCTTGGCAATATCTTCGAGTTGTCTTTTATCTTTTTGAGCAGGAATATTCTGATTACCAACTCTTAGATCTAAAGGCAGATCATATTTTTGAGGGCATCCTGGCTGTGTAGTTGCTATGGCTGTAACTAAAGTTGCACCTGCTAATGCTTGTCCTGCTCTCTTCAAAAAACTTCTTCTTGATAATTGTTCTTCTTTCATTTTTAATTGTTACCCAATAGTAGATAAATAATCAGCTATTCTATATAAATTTATTCATTTTCTATATTCATCTGTAAGCAATTCCCAGTCTTTTGCCTCATTTATATTTGTGATTTTTGCTTCTCCTGTATTTCTGTTAATAGTTAGAATGGGTTTATTTCCTGCATCATCCTTCCAGTCTGCTTTGGCTGTTGCAATTCCTTTGTATTTTGGAAGGTAATAACCTTTTCTATTACCATTATAACTACTTGTTGAACCTAAGACCTGCCATGTTTCTCCATTTGTTGGAAGATAAATTTCAATCCAGGCATGTCCCCATACATCATGTCCATCTATAACTACAACTGTTTGGTATCCACCAGTAATATCTCGTGAAGGTATTCCTATACTTCTTAAAAAAGCAATTGAAAAGTATGAATAATGGTGGCATTTTCCTTGTACTTTTAATTCATCAGGTACAGTTGGATAAGAAGGTATGCCTTGAGCATTTTTACTTCTTACAAAATATTTTACAGGAATGTCTCCTACATATCCATGGGGTGGATTTGAATGGTGTATGGCAAGAGAATAATTGAAGATATGCGTTATTGCATGATTTATTCTGTCTGCTCCACTTTTAATGGTTTTTTCTCCGTTTACAGCTTCAATTGCCCTGTCAAATATTATATTAGTTACAGGACCTACTGTAATCTTTTTTTCATACCACTTTACTTCAGTTGGGGCAATAGTATAAACTGCCCCCATAGCATAATGGAATTTATTACTGGTTTTTCCGTTATAATTATCATCAACCATATATGATGTTCGTTCGGTTCCCTCGATATCTGAATTGAATATTACAAAATAGCCTGTAATATTTTCAAGTTCATTTTCTCCTTCAACACCAGTTGGTTTATAATAAGAAACTCCCATGCTTGCATTATACTTACCTACTGGGTTAATATTTGTGTTTTTGATTGTGTAGTTGAGATATCTTTTGTTATCTTTATGTTCAATTTTCCCAATAGTATGTTCGAACCAATCTAATCCTTTCAAATCTGTTTCTCCACCTTGTTGAATTAAAAGATCTATTTCTGGTCCAATAAATTCAACACTTATTGCATAATCTTCTTTTCGTCTTACTACTTTTTTATTTAGTTGTGAATAATAAAAGGGAATATATTCAGTTAGTTCGAGATCATAAATTTTAATTAATGCAAATTTTCTTAGTAGTTCGTTATTATCTTTATTGCTGTCATCAGTTCCTTCTGTTATTGTTGCAGTAAAATTGCATAATCCATATGGGCAATTAGTGAGGGTTGCCTTCCAATCTATTTTAAAAGAACCTGTTTCTTTAGCTTCTAGACTATCAAGTGTAATTTTTTTAAGGCTTTTTGTGCTATCAGGTGTATCGATCTTAAGTTCGACTGTTACTTGGTCTGTAAAGTTTTTGCCACCAAGATTAGCATAACTTACATTAATTGTAAGATCATCTTTGTCTTCTCCCAGTCTGATTCCATATAATTCAGTATCTGAAGCATTTTTAATTGTAATATTTGTAATTGCTAAATCATATTGGAATTCTTTTACACTAAATGATCTAGTGTAAAGATTGTTTTTCTTTGTGAGTTCTTTTATTTTATTAGATGAGTCCCATAATACATTGAAAACAGCCTTTTCATCTTTGATATATCCTGAAGTTAATGTAAATTCATGGCTTATATCAAATTTCTTATATTTTTTTGCCCCTACGTCAGCATTTGCTCCATCTTTAACTTTAAGCTTTACCTGTTTAAGCAATTTATCACTAATATTAATATCTACAGAAAATTCAGTATCATCATCTGCACTTACTCCAATATATTTAGTTTTACATTCTAATTTGTATTTATTTCCTTCCATAAGGATTTCATCATCTTCAACTTCAACCCAGTTTCCCTCTTTTTTATGGCTTATTTTTATTTCATTACTGTTTTTTTTATTAGTTATACGTTTTGTTGCAGCAGGAAGAATACCTGCAACGATTGTAACACCCGGCGTTATACCTGTGAAGGCAATGAATTTTTCTGGTTTTTCATCTGCAACAGTCCAATCCTGTTCACTGAGAGTACCTTTAATATCATATTCCAGATCGTCCTTATGTTCATCATCGCCCTCATAATCAGGAACAGTTATATCAAAATAAACAGTTTCTGTGCCATATGGATTCATATAAACAGATTTTATTTCTGTTTCACTATTGAAATTCATTGTTACATAAACATATTCCCCATCTTGTCTGTTACTCATTACATACAATTTTACTTTAAGTTTTTCTTCGAAGTCGGCAGTGTGTTCGATTGTTGTTATATCTTGTGAAAATGGTAATATTGATCCATCTGTTCTTATTAGTTGCATACTATCTATTTTGAGACTACCTGGAGAAGGGCTGGGTGATGGTGATGGTGAAGGGCTTGGTGAGGGTGATGCACTTGGACTAGCAGAAGGGCTTGCAGAAGGTGAAGGACTTGGACTAGCAGAAGGGCTTGCAGAAGGTGAAGGACTTGGACTAGCAGAAGGGCTTGCAGAAGGTGAAGGACTTGGACTAGCAGAAGGGCTTGATGATGGTGATTGGCTAGGTGAAGCTGATGGTGAAGGAGAAGGACGAGGTGTTGGACAAGACCCAGGTGTTAGCATTGGTTCTACCCTTATTTCTCCAGGTTCACCATTAATTGACCAATGATATAAACCTTCTATTTGATTTATTGGTCCTTGATTATCATCAATATACCACATTGGTGAATTGCCATCAACATATGAATTAGATGAAATAGCATAAATAGCATTGCTAAACAAGTAATATTCATAATTACGATGAAAAACAGGTTTATTTTCAATTTCATAACTTTCATATAGATTATATTCCCCAGAGGGATCATTAGATCTAATAATCTGATTATTGTTAATAAATACACAGTAAGCAGAAGGTGCTGGGCTTGGAGATGCACTTGGACTAGCAGAAGGTGATGCACTTGGTGAAGCAGATGGTGATGGACTTGGACTAGCAGAAGGGCTTGCTGATGGTGAAGCTGAAGGACTAGGTGATGGTGAAGCAGATGGTGATGGACTTGGACTAGCAGAAGGTGATGCGCTAGGACTTGGTGAAGGACTTGGTGAAGGGCTCGGACTAGCTGAAGGAGAGGGACTTGGTGAATAATAAGGTGATAGTGAATAATAATACCTAAGATAATAATAAGGAGATATTGATGGTGAATTATAATTAGAATAAGTTGAAAATCTTGAATAATAATTAAACCTAGAATAAGAATAAGGTCTTGCTTGTGCTGAAGGTACGATAGAAATGATAGTAATAATAGTAATTAAAAGAACTAAACCTAAACCCCACTTAAGTTTTGACGTTGTGTTCCACCCCGGATACTTGATATAATAGAAGAATGCATTTGAGTTTATAAATATTGTTTTTTTGAGTTTATTTTTAATATGAGCTATAATAGAGAAAAAAATAGAAGCATTTAAAAAGAGAGAAGATTTCTAGATAGTATCAGGAGTTATTGTCTAGTAAGGCTAATTCTGAAAGAGTATTAGGAGGTAAACAAAATGAATGGAACAGTAAAATTTTTCAATGAAATGAAAGGATTTGGATTTATTGCTGCTGAAGATGGAAAAGAAGTTTTCGTACATCAATCTGCTTTAGAAGAAGGCGTAAGATTAAACGAAAATGACGCAGTTACATTTGACGTAGAAGAAGGCGATAGAGGCCCAAAAGCAGTTAATGTTAAAAAAGCGTGATTAAGGCTTTTTTAATGGACTGAATTTATGAACACATTTTTATTTTTTTTGACTTTTTTTTCTTGGTTTTGTATGAATAATTATATTTTATTAAAGATAACATATATGAATGAATAGTTTTTAGCTTTAAAAAATGAAAGATATAAAGTTAACGATTATAAATTTCAATAACTATTTTTTCTTAGAAGTAACGTTTGTAATCCAATCGTAAATCTTATCTGAATTTTCTAAAAAAGGCATAGATACTTCATGGCCTTTTCTACTATAACCTGCAGTATCAATAAAAATAGTTCCTAATCCAAACCAACCTTCAATTATACCTGTCCTTTGGCCTATGTTGCTTATTTTATCATAATTTATGGTTTTTCTATTTTTGACTAAAAAACCTTCGTAATATTCTAATTTATTACTGTAGAATCTATATTCTGTCTTTTTTAATGATGCTTTTTTTAACATAAAAACTATAAAAAAGATAATAATGAAAAGGGTAATTCCTCCAATTATTCCTGCTCCAATTCCTTTTGCACCAAGTATACTTAAGATAAATACTAATGGTGCACTTAAAAACCAGCCTAAAAACATGTTAATTACCAATGCGTATAAGAAACTTTGTAGAAGCAATAATGATGTTTTTATTGCAGGTTTTATAACTTGATATTTCTCCTGATTATTTTGATAAGATTGGATATTTTCCATTTTAAATATTAAATTGATTCATTCTTTAAATAGTTTTCTTTTTTGTATAAGGTATTATTCAAAGCTATTACATTTTTTTCAAAAAACGTAACCTATTGTTCCAATCTATTACGTTTTCTTTTTAGAAAACGTAACATATAAAAAGCTTATTAACTCTTTCTAGTTTATGACGGAAGAAAAAAAACCTGAAGAAATGGGTGGTCAGCCATGCCCTATGTGCATGAATAAAACTCTGACTTTATCTGAAGCAGAGAGAGATGTGCCTTATTTTGGCAAAGTTTATCTGTTTTCTATGACATGTTCTAATTGTAAATATCATAAAGCAGATATTGAATGTATAGAGAAGCATGAGCCTTCTAAGTATACTCTTGATATAACTTCTGAAAAAGATATGAAAATCAGAGTAATTAAAAGTTCTCAGGCAACTGTTAAAATACCTCATATTACTACTATTTCACCTGGTCCTGCTTCTAATGGATATATATCCAATATTGAAGGGATATTTAACAGAGTAAAAAGACAGATTGAAAATGTAAGAGATTCTGCTGACGATAAAGCTGACAGGAAAAAAGCAAAGAATCTGCTTAAGAAGATTATTAATATAATGTGGGGCAAGCAGACACAAAAGATAATTATTGAAGATCCTTCTGGGAATAGTGCTATTGTTAGCGACAAAGCACAAAAGACAAAACTGTAGTTTTGGATTTTGCTGCTTTAGAAAAATCTCTGATTTTGCGTAAGGCTGTTAAGACTAAATTATAAAAAAAATACTTAGATAAATATTTTTAAACATAAAAAGAATATTCTATCAAATCACTTTATTCTTTTTATGAAATGATAATATATATAAATGAGTTCTTTTTATCTTATTTGTAAGTATTATATAGGGTATTTGAAATGTCCTTAGAAATCAAAGATTTCTGGGACACTTAAAAATCAAAGATTTTTGGTGTGCAAGAAAAGCAGAGCTTTTCTAAGCACATTGAAAAATCGGAGGGATTTTCAATGAATTTAAAATCAAAAATAAGAACTGTTCCGCACTGGCCTATAGAAGGTGTTATGTTTAGAGATATTACTACTTTATTGCAAGATGGAGAAGCGTTTAGGTACTCTATTGATGAATTGTATAATAGATATAAGGATGAAAAGATAGATGTTGTTGTTGGTCTTGAAGCAAGAGGTTTTATCTTTGGTTCTGTTCTTGCGTATAAGTTAGGCGTTGGTTTTGTTCCTATAAGGAAACCAGGCAAATTACCAGCTAAAACAATAAGCGCAGAATTTGAGAAAGAATATGGCAAAGATAAAATGGAAATTCATGAAGATGCTATTAAAAAAGGAGATAAGGTTTTAATTGTTGATGACCTTATTGCAACTGGAGGTACAATTTCCGCAGCCGTAAATCTAATAGAAAAATTAGGTGGAGAGATAGTTGAGTGTGCTTTCATTATTGACCTGCCTGATTTAAACGGTAAAGATAAAATAAAAGGTTATAAGATATTTTCTATGCTAACCTTTGAGGGAGAATAGAAAAAATCAGGGATTTTTTTATTGGGTCCTCCCCACCAATACATAACTAAACTGCCTGCCCCACCCCGACGGCAAAAGAGGTAGACACACAACTAAAATCAATGTTTAAGGTGATGAAAAATGACAAAAATTGGAATTATCGGCGGTTCTGGATTAGATAATCCAGATATATTGAAAGATGCAAAAGATAAGAAAGTTAAAACACCTTATGGTGAAAGTCTTTTAAAAATTGGAAAAATCAATGATGTTGATGTTGTTTTAATTGCGAGGCACGGCAGAGAGCATACTATTACACCTACAGGTGTTAATTTCCGTGCTAATATACATGCTTTGAAGGAAGAAGGAGTTACGCATATACTTGCGACAACTGCCTGTGGAAGTTTAAAGAAGAAAATTGGAAGAGGAGATTTGGTTATACTTGACCAGTTTATAGATTTTACAAGACACAGAAAAATAACATTTTATGATGAGTTTGAACCTAATAATGCAGTGCATACACCTATGGCAGACCCTTTCTCAGAAGAATTAAGAAAGATTTTGATAGATACTGCTAAAGAGCTTAAGTTAAAATGCCATCCAAAGGGAACTGTGATTACAATAGAGGGCCCTAGATTTTCAACAAGAGCAGAATCTAAAATGTTTAGTCAGTGGGGAGCAGATGTAATTAACATGAGTGTTGCTCCAGAAGTTATATTAGCAAATGAAGCTAAGATACCTTATGCAGCAATTGCAATGTCTACTGACTATGACTGTTTGTTTTCAGATATTGAATCTGTTACATGGGAAGCTATATTAGAAGTTTTTAAGAAAAATGTTGATAAAGTTACTGGGTTGTTGACTTCGGCTATTGGTAAGATTTAACGTTTAGGTGTCTTCTATTGGTTCAAGATATTCTCTTGCTTGTAGTATATTAGCTTGAATTGCTTCAAAAGAAACATCCACCTCATCAGTAGGAGTGATTCCATCTCTAAGCTGAGTAAGATTAACAAATCTTTTATTAACTGTTTCTGCGTATTTTATAAATCTGTCATCTTCATCCCATTGTTCATCATATTCTAAAAGAACTTCCATTGTTTTTCCATACAAACCAAGAATATGATTAGCTTTATCTTCTAAAAGAGGGTCCATTTCTAACTGATACAAAACAGATCGGGTCATTGTATCTAATTGACTAGCAGAACTTATTGAATTTTCATGCTCTTCACTTAAATGTTTTTCTAAACCCCTAACAGCATAGTCCATAGTTGCCATAGGTGAATCAGTTATTTCAGTCATTATCGAGAGAAGTAATCAAGCGTTTATAAATCTAATTGAAATTCAATTATTTGATTCAATAACAACTTTTAAGCTTTCATCTGCGTCTTTAACTATCTTAAATCCTTCTTGTATTTTTTCTAAAGGTAATTTATGTGTTATCATGTCTTTTACGTTTATTTTATTGTTCTTGATTAAGTTTAATGATTCTTCTAGGTCTATTGGCGCTGCTCCATAACTTGAGAGAATTGTTAATTCATTTCTCCAGAAATCAACTATTGGCAATTCAATGTTATTTTTAGGTATTGCAAAGAAAAGAATAGTTCCTTTTTTATCTATGCAGTTGAATGCTTGGTTTGTTGCTTGTTTTGCACCTGTACAGATTATTATTTTGTCAGTTTTTAGGTTTAGTTCTTCTTTTGCATTTATTACTTCTGCTCCGTATTCTTTTGCTTTATTTAACCTGTATTCGTTTATGTCTGTTGCAATTACTTTTGCTCCGGTTAATTTAGCTAGTTTTATATTTAATAAACCTGAAAGGCCTGAACCTAATATTAAGACAGTATGATGTTTTTTAATATTTAGTAATCTTTGTGCTCTTACACAACATGCTAAAGGTTCTATCATTGTTCCTTCTTCATAAGAAAGAATTTCCAGTAAATAAGTTCCGTTTTCTACGTTTATTTTTGGAACTCTTACAAATTCTGAGAAACCGCCTGGGTCATAGTTTCCTTTATGTAATGTTTCACATGCAGTATGGTTGTTGTCTAAACAATATTTACATTTATTGCATGGAACATGGTGTGATACGAAAACTTTTTGTCCTACTTGATATTTGTCTGATTTTGATTCTATGATTTCTCCTGCTATCTCATGACCTAGAACTCTTGGTGCTTTTTTAATTCGATACCATTCCATTACATCTGTACCACATATACCCGAAGCTTTAACTTTTATTAGAATTTCACCTTCTTGTATTTCTGGTTTTGGTCTTTCTTCTAAGCGAATGTCATTGTTGTTGTGGTATACTGCGACTCGCATTCTAGAATTATTCTTTATATATCTTTAAAGCTTCTTCTACGCTTTTATTGTCATGTACAACAGCTCTTACTGCTTTGATCATTCCAATTGGATTTTTTGACTGGAATATGTTTCTTCCCATGTCTACACCAACTGCGCCTTTGTCTATTGCTTTTTTTGCCATCTCTAAAGCAGCTTTTTCTTCTATTTTCTTTCCACCTGCAATAACTACTGGTGTATTGCCGCAAGCTTCAACTATTTTTTCAAAATCATCACAGAAATATGTTTTTACAATCTGTGCTCCAATTTCTACACATATTCTTGATGCTAATCCTAAGTATCTTGCATCTCTTGCCATTTCTTTTCCTACTGCAGTTACTGCTAAAACTGGAATTCCGTATTTTTGGCCTTCATTTACAAGTTTTGCTAAGTTTGCAATTGATTGTTTTTCGTTTTCGCTTCCTATAAATACTGAGCATGTAATTGCTGATGCGTTTATTCTGATTGCATCTTCCATTGTAGTGGTTATAATTTCATTTGATAATTCTTTTAGAATGCTTGTACCGCCAGACATCCTTAATATGATTGGTTTGTCCATTTGAGGAGGTATCCAGTTTCTTATGGCCCCTCTTGTGATCATTAAAGCGTCTGCATAAGGCAACAGTGGATTAACTGTCTCTCCTAAATTCCTTAAGCCTGTTGTTGGACCCTGGAAGAATCCATGGTCTACTGCTAACATTACACAATGTCCTGTTTTTGGATTGATTATTCTTGATAATCTGTTTTTCATTCCCCATTGCATTGAAAACCCCTCCCATGTTTTCAATGTGCTTAGAAAAGCTCTGCTTTTCTTGCACACCAAAAATCTTTGATTTTTAAGTGTCCCAGAAAGCTCTGATTTCTAAGGACATTGGTTCCACCTTTAGATTTTGAAAATGTTATTATCTTTATAAATATTGTGGATTTCCATAGCATTTAAATATTTCTTAGGTGTTTCTTCTTAGTAATGTACAAAATAAAAGAAAAACCAGATGATTTTATTGTAAAAGAGGTATCTGATCTTAAGCTTAAAGAATTAGGAAAGTATGCAGTTTGTATTCTGAAGAAGAAGAACTATACTACAATGAGAGCTGTTTCGCAAATAGCTAATGCTTTAATGATTAAAGCTAAAGATATTGGTTTTGCTGGGATTAAAGATAAAAGTGCAGTTACAGAGCAGTTTATTTCTGTAAAGAGTGTTGATAAAGGTAGATTAATTAAATTTAAACTTAAAGATATTTCATTGGAGTTTAAAGGTTACTCTAATAATCCTATTTCACTGGGTGATTTAAAGGAGAATGAGTTTATTATAACTGTTAAAGCTATTGACACTAAGAAGATCAAAAAATTAGAGAAAAATAAAAAGTTCTTAATGCCTAATCTATTTGGAGAACAGAGATTTTCAAAAAATAATGTTGCAATAGGAAAATTGCTTTTGAAGGGTGATTTTAAGAACGCTTTAAATTTGATTCTTAAAACTAATCCTGATTGTAAAGATGAAATTAAGAAATCTATCAAAAAAAATCTAAATGATTTTGTGGGTGCTTTAAAGTTAATGCCTAAAAAGCTTCTTATTTTGTATGTGCATGCTTATCAGAGTTATTTGTGGAATATTTGTCTGGAAGAATATGTTAAAACTAATACTAAAAATATTGAAATACCTTTAATTGGTTTTGGCACTGAAGATATGGATAAGAAAGTTGAAAAAATTATAGAAGATATTATGGAAAAAGAAAATGTTAGTTTTAGAAGTTTTATCAATCGAAGTATGCCAGATATTAGTTTAGAAGGGGGTTTACGAAATGCTTTTATTGAAATTAAGAATTTTGAAATTTTAGAAAAAGGAAAAGATTTTGTTAAAATTAAGTTTAGGCTTTCTAAAGGAAGTTATGCTACAGAAGCTGTAAAGTTCTTATTTTAATCTTTATCTTCACCGCTGGCTGCATATCCTACTAATGTACCTATTATTGTTACTGTTATTATAACTCCTTGATACATAGGATCTTCTAACCATCTGGGTAGTTCACCAAACCAACCTCTTGCCATTCCAAAGAAATAAAGGACAGCAATAAAAGCGCCTATTGAAATTGTAGCCTGAACCATACCAGCTCCTTCTTTTTTGCCTGAAAAGGCAGTTGTTATCATAAAAATTATTGCTATTGCTAATAATAACGGAGATAATGAAGGATAAACAAATATGGTATATATCGCTCCTGCCATTACAATTACACCGCCTGTTAAGTGGGCTGGTTTTTGAGTTATTTCTCCTCCAAAAGCACCGATTATAATTATTGCTCCAATTGCTGCTACAATGACTAAAGATAGATTTGGCAATGCTTCATTCATTATGTCAACAGGATCAAAGTTTGAAGGGTAACTGTTTGTTACATGGGGTATAACAAATAATAATGCAATTACCATTGCTACGATTAAGTTCCATTTCTTTTTGTCTTCCCCTAAAATTCTAGCTTTAGCTAAAATAGCAAAAAAAATCACAAAAATCATAAGAAAAGGAAGCATGACGTCTCTTAGACCCCAGCTGTTGACAATTTCTATGAATTCTTCTAAGTTATATGCTCTAATTGCCATATATTAGAATTATCTCTTAAGGATATATAAACTTTTTTGTATTAATTGATAATTTTTGTTATTTCACTTAAAGTTTATTATGATTTTATGCAATGGTTCATGATAAAAGCTATCGTTTCAACCGGGGTAAAATTCTTAAAACATCATCATAAAATTTATCCCTATCTGCATAAAAAGGAACTAGTAATCCATTATCCTCTCTAAATTTATGATGTACAGGTGCTTTAGGGTTTAAATTAGCTGGATAAGTCACTATAATAAAACCAAATTTTCCAGCGTACAGAGCAGGGGATTTTCCAAAATATTCCTTTAATGGATGGAATAATTTATTTCTATCTTTATTGATAATACTATTGACCCTCTGGCATCCTTTACTTGGAGCTCCTTTTAATTTAGATTCTACAATGGTAGGTAGACCATCTGCTACAAAAAGTGCATCATAATCTCCAATAGTCTTATACTGAGGGGGTGTTTGACCGCGGGATCGAGATAATACTGTAATTGCTCCAGTATAATTTACAATGAATCTGTACGTTCTAGTCTGGGCTTTTCTATTTAGGTAAGTCACGTTTTTGATTCTTGCTGCAAATCTACTGATGCGTTGATTCACATGATATTCAGCTAATACACCCAGAAGAGTATGTGGATTGTCGTACCAACGTTTACTAGTACGAAAACGAGCTGGGAGTCGGTTAAATTTGTGAACAAATAAATCTAAATCCGGTTTTTCACTAAAAGTATTTGCAATGGCTTCTAGTAAACTGTTTTTTGCGAGAACGATATTGGTTTGTCTCATACTTATTGAGAATAAATATCTATTTTTAAACCTATGTTAAATAAATACCTAGTGCTGAATAAGAATTCTTTATTTTAAACTATTAATCTCGTTTGGCTTAATAATCCCTTTCTCAGTTATAATTCCAGTAATATATTCAGCTGGTGTTATATCAAAAGCAGGATTCTTTGCATGACTTTTTGGGTTAGCCACTCTAACCCCTTTTATTTCCAAGACTTCTGATTCGTCTCTTTCTTCAATTGGAATATCATCTCCAGAAGGGCAATTTATGTCTATTGTTGAAGTTGGTGCTGCAATATAGAAAGGAATGTTGTTTTCTTTTGCTAAAACAGCTTTTTCATAAGTTCCGATTTTGTTTGCAGTATCTCCATTTGCTGCAATTCTATCTGCGCCTGTAATTACTAAGTTAATTTCTTCTTTTTTCATGTAATAACCTGCTGCATTGTCTGCAATGATAGCATGAGGTATGTTTTCATTTTCTAACTCCCATGCTGTTAACCTTGCACCTTGTAATCTTGGTCTTGTTTCGTCTACAAAAACAAAAACTTCTTTTCCTTTTCTTTTAGCTGAGTAGATTGGTGATAATGCTGAACCCCAATCGACAAACGCAAGCCATCCTGCGTTGCAGTGAGTCAAGATTTTTGCATTGTTCTGTATCAATGATTCTCCGTTTATACCTATGGTTTTGCATGCTTCTGCATCTTCATTTGCAATATCTTCTGCAATCTTTATTGCTTCTTCTTTGTCTTTTGCTTTTAAGACTTTATTAACTGCGTAGAATAAGTTTTGAGCTGTTGGTCTTGTGTTTTTTATGATTTCTGCTGCTTTATTTATATCTTCATCTTGTATGAATGCCTGAGCCATTGCATATCCTGCTGCTGCTCCAATTGCACCTGCGCCTCTCACAATCATTGTTTTAATTGCTTGTGCAGTTTCTTTATAATCTTTACAATCATAGATTTCAAATTTATGAGGGAGTAATAGCTGATTGATTAGTTTTACAATTCCATCTTCAAGCCAAACTGTCCTGTAATCCTGATTGTTTACTTTCATTGAATAGAAATAATATGTATTGATTTAATAGGTTTTCGGATTATTATGCTTGCTTCCTGTAACTAGTTGGTGAGTCAGCCCAAGTCAGGGGTGTAAGTTTATTATCTCCAAAGTAGTCTCCCAAAGAATGTCCATGAACCATAAGTTCTGCAAGCCTCATTACCGCATGTTTATGACATGTAGTTGTTTCTTCTGCATCAATTTGGTTTTCGCATATAGTGAGACATCCACCTATTAGTTTTTCAACAATCTTATCAACTGCTTCAGTTAGTTCTATTTCATTAGATGCATATTCTACAGAATGTTTTTTCATATACTCATCCACTATTTTCTGTGCAGCAAGCCTATATTGTCCTTGTTCTGTTTGCTGTAGTGTTACTGCTGCATCTCTAGTAGTTGTTGCACGTCCAATATCTATTACAGGGTGAGTATCCTCTTGTCTATCTTTTAAATCATCAACATAATTTATTAATCCAGTTACTCTACCAGCTGTTACATCTGTAGTATGAGTTCCTCTAAAAGTTAAATAAGTTACCCAGTTCACTAGTTGAGTATCTAAAGAAACATCTTCTCCTTGAGCAACACTTGAATCATTTGTCATATTACCACTATCGAATAGGAACTATGGCTAGTATTTAAATCTAACTATTAGAAAATAGATATTGATTATTTCTTAAACCTATACATGTAAACTAGTCTTCTTCCTGCTGGTTCAACTACTTGGTAAGCTTTTCTTACAAGAACAAATCCTGCTTTTCTTAGCCTTTTAAGATTTCCAACTACAGTATTGAAAGAAGCATCTAATAGCTTTGCAATCTCTCTTGCATTAAGCCAATCTTTCCTGTATTTTTTTAGTAAGTCGTAAACTTCTTGTTGTCCCATTTTGTTTTAAAAAACTGGGGCTCAAAAATTTTTAATTTTTGTTGTCCCATTTTTATTTCTTGATTATTACTCTATCTGTAATAGTAATCTACTAACACCCCTTCTTTACTTTACTATGTGGGTATGCGTATATAAACATTTCTATTTTAGAGTTGATAAGGAAGAATAAATAGCAAATTCTGTTATTTGCTATAGTATAAAATCTATATTGGTAGAGTTATCTTTTTAACAACTTTTTCAAAATGCTGGTAACAGATTGCAAGTTCAACTGCAGCAGGAAGCGCTTTTTTCTTTGTCAAAGAAGTTTTTATAATAAGTTTCCAATATAGTAATCTTGCTTTGGATAATACTCCCACCTGCCATAAACTTTTCAGGAACACCTTAATATCCTCTTTAGAGATTTTTCCTTTAACAGTAGGGCTATAATCTTTGATAAAGATATTGACCCTTTTATAATAATTCTTTGGTGAATAGATTGTAGATAAGATTTTCTTATATCCATTAATAAGTTTCTCCTTTCCCATTTTAGGGGTAAAATTTAATGTACCATCAGTATTTTCTCCAGTTGGCTCACTTATAATCCGTTCTTCAGCTTTGAGCCGATGCCATAATCTTGTTTGTGGTGGAACATTGAGCATACCCACCATTGCTGCAACTACTCCTATTTTTTGTATGAATTTTATCTGAGTTTCAAATATACTTTCTGGATCATTATCAAAACCTACAATAAATCCAGCATCTACTTGCATACCATTTTGATGTATAATTCTTACAGCCTCTTTAGTATCCATAACAGTATTTTGCACCTTACCACATTCTTTCAAGCTGTTATTATCTGGAGTTTCTATTCCAATAAATACTTTGTAAAAGTTAGCTGCACTCATCATACACATTAATTCCTTATCCTCAGCCAGATTTATACTTGCTTCAGTCAATATCCTAAATGGGTATTTGTGCTCTTTCTGCCACTCAATTAGTAGAGCTAACATTTTCTTTACATTTAATTTGTTTCCAATGAAATTATCATCCACAATTAGCAATGATCCTCTCCATCCTGCATCATAAAGTGATTGCAGCTCAGTTATCATCTGATTAGGTGTTTTTGTCCTTGGAACTCGCCCATTCATTACTATGATTTCACAGAATTCACAATTAAATGGGCACCCTCTTGAATACTGCAGTGTCATTCTAGCATAATCCTTAAAGTTGATTAATGACCAGAGTGGAAGAGGGGTTTTTGTTATGTCCGGTCTTTCATTAGAGGTGTAAATCTTTTTTAATGTTCCATCCTCCAAATCTTTAAGAAATAAAGGTAAGGTTACTTCAGCTTCGTTCAAAACAAAATGATCTACTCCTTCAAATTTCTCATGTTGTGTTGTGAAAGCAGGCCCACCTACCACTATGGTCTTGCCTTGTGCCTTGCACATTTTGATTATCTCATGTGTATTTTTTTTCTGAACAACCATTGCACTTATAAAAACCATGTCAGCCCATGCAATATGCTCATCTGTTAGTTCTCTTACATTAACATCAACAAGCCTTTTCTTCCATTCACTTGGAAGCATAGCAGCTATTGTTAACAATCCTAATGGGGCACAACCAGCTTTTTTAGAAATAAACCTTAGCACATGCTTAAAACTCCAGAGAGTATCTGGATATTTGGGATAAACTAGAAGGATATTCATAAAAGACCTTTATTATCGGTATATAGACTAGACATAATATAACTAAACCTGGTTTGTTTTAAAACCTATCGATAAAGTAGAGATCAATAGAAGAAATGTGTTATAGGTGAGTATATGAAAAAAAGCACAAGAAAGATTTATCAGAACATACTAGTCATTGTTGTGATATGGGCCCTGCTAGTCAATATTAATGGTTTGTCGCCATCTATTTGGTAAAAGACTCCTGCATCTGCATTACCCATACCTACTAATTCAATAGTTGGTAGATTAGGGTTATAATCCTCTGATTTTTGCACTATTACATCCACAGTTACTGGTGCATCTTCCTCATAATGAGGTAAATTTTCCCATAATTGTCTCATTGCCGAATTATATTGTGAGTTTTCAAACAAAAATGCCTGTGCCTCTGACCCTCCTCGTATCTCTAGTTCATTATAGAATTTTTCAGTTGCAATTGTTAAAGCGTTCTCTGGCCCATACTCATGTAACCAGACTTCGCCTCTTAAGTAAGCAGGATCCTTTTCTGCTAATTCTGCAAATTCTTCAGCAGTGATTATTGAAAGTCCTTCTGCAGTAATTGTTTCTTTTGGCATATAGCCTTAGAATTGCCATTACTTTAAAAAGGTAACTATTTTATAAAAATTTATTAAAAAAATAAAAGAAAAAAAAGATTACTGGTTTACAAACCAGCTTCTTGTTTTAGTGTTTCAGCTTTATCAGTTGCTTCCCAGGTAAAGTCTGGATCATCTCTTCCGAAATGGCCATAAGCTGCTGTTTTTCTGAAGATTGGTCTTCTTAGCTTTAAGGTGTCTATGATTCCTTTTGGCTTTAATTCGAAGTTTTTCTTTACAAGTTCTGAGATTTTTTCTTCATCAATCTTATTTGTTCCAAAGCAGTCAATATTTACTGATGTTGGCTCTGCAACACCTATGCAATAGCTTAACTGAACTTCGCATTTTTCTGCTAAACCTGCTGCAACTACATTTTTAGCTACATACCTTGCTGCATATGCTCCTGATCTGTCTACTTTAGATGGATCTTTTCCAGAGAAAGCTCCTCCACCATGTCTTCCTACTCCGCCATATGTGTCTACAATTATTTTTCTTCCTGTAAGACCTGTATCTCCCTCAGGACCGCCAATAATAAATGCGCCTGTTCCATTTATGAATATTTTTGTATCTTCACCGATGTAATCTTTGCAGATTGGATCTATTACATGTTCTTTTATCTGTTCTCTTAATTTATGTTCATCCAATTCCTCTTTATGCTGCTGTGCAATTACAACTGCAGTCACTTTTTTTGGTTTATTGTCTTCATATTGAACAGAAACTTGTGATTTGCCGTCAGGACCTAAATGAGGGATTATCCCTTCTTTCCTTACATAAGCTAATCTTCTTGTTAATTTATGTGCTAAACTTATGGGTAAAGGCATTAATTCTTCTGTTTCATTACAAGCATAGCCATACATCATTCCCTGATCGCCAGCTCCTTGTTCTTTGTCGTCTCCTGATCCTTCTGTTACTCCCTGGCTGATATCAGGACTTTGTTCGTGAATGGCTGACCATACGCCTGCATCATCACAATCTATTCCAAATGCTGGATCTGTATAGCCAATATCTTTTAAAGTTGCCCTTACAACTTTCTGAACATCAACATAACCATTTGTTGTAACTTCTCCTGCAACATGTACTGTTCCAGTTGTTGTTAAGCACTCTACAGCCACTCTTGACTGAGGGTCTTGTTTGTATAGATCGTCTAATATTGCGTCTGATAGCTGGTCGCAAACTTTGTCTGGATGACCTTCTGTTACGCTCTCAGATGTTACATAAGTTATTTTTCCCATTTTATACGCCTCCTTGTATTAATCTATTAAAATCACAATAAGCAGTTTTATTTTATAATTGTTTAAAAAGGTTGTTGATAAGAATATTCTTATTGGAATAATAGTGTTTTCTTTGTAAGGAGTAAAAATTTAAAAAAATATTAGGGAAATATTATATTTCCCTTTTCTCTCTCCTATGAAAGTTAAATTATTTGCAACAATTAACCATCATACTTTTGGTAAATATCATTGCAGCCAGTATTGTTACAACAACTCTTGACCATGTTTCGGTAAAACTTGGAATCCATGTCAGAACAATTATAGCGGTTGCCAAAATTGATACACACCACAAGTTTTTATGTGGGTATTTACAGGTACTTTTTTCTTTACTTTGAGAAATTTTCGATTTTCCTAAGTCTTTAGAAATCTTTGATTTCAAAAGTTTTGCTGTTTTTGCCATTTCATTCACCTCTTTTTAATTGAATTAGATTATAATTAATGTTTTTTTATTTAAATGTTTGGTAAATGCAAATACCCTGTATTCCGAAAGTTTTTAGAAATAAAAATATTTCTAAACCAATTTGGAATATCCTATATTCCGAAAAGTTTTAGAAATTTTAATTTCTAAACCGATTTGGAATACCTCGTATTCCAAAAAGCATAAATATAACCTCTGATTATTCCTTTTAGAATGCCATACGAATTAGAAGAAATAAAGGAAATCAGAAAGAAGTTTGATTTAACGCAGGGTCAACTAGCTTCGAGAGCAGGTGTTTCTCAGAGTTTAATTGCTAAGATTGAAGCAGGCAGGTTAGATCCTACTCATTCAAAGGCTAAGAAGATATTTGAAGCTATTGATAGCTTAGGTAAGAAAAAAGAACTTAAAGCAGAACAAATTATGAATAAAGGGCTTATTTCTGTAAAGCCTTCTGACAAGATAAAGGATGCTATTGGAAAGATGAAGAAATCAAATATTTCTCAGATGCCTGTTATAGAAGATCATAAATCAATAGGAATTGTTTCTGAATCTATTATACTAGAAGCTTTACTGAACAAGAAAGGAGATAAGGTTAAAGATATAATGGATGATAGTGCTCCTGTTGTCTCTAAGAATACGAATGTTGGTGTTGTTTCTAATCTTCTTCGGTTTTATCCGATGGTTTTGGTGAGTGACGGTGGGGAATTAAGAGGCATTATTACTAAAGCTGATTTGTTGGGTAAGATTTATAAGTGAAATAAGAAAAATATTTTTTATTTTGCGAATTTATAGAATTTATTTAATAGCCTTACTGTTACAATACCTTCTGCCAATGCTCTTGGCTCAATTGTTCCTTTTTCGATAACACCAAGTTTTACTAATTCTCTTTCTACTCTTATTGCAGGAATATAATGATTGATATTCTTCTGAGGTAATTTTTCGAATAATGAAAGTGCTTGTTTATAATCTTCTATTGCAGACTCTACATTACCCTTTAACCTATGGGCATGCCCCCTATTTGCATACGCTGTTGGATGAGATTCAAGTTCTATTGAAGTTGTAGCTTCCTTAATTGCTTTATCGTATTTTCCCAATGAAGTTAGTACCCAACTAAGATTTCTGTATTCTATAGAAGTTTTAGGATTAAGATCTATTGCTTTAGTAAGAGGAAAAAGTGCATCTTCCAATCTGCCCACATGCCCTAATACATAACCAAGATTATTGTATGATTCCTGGTGTTTGGGATTAAGCTTTATTGCTCTGGTAAAATCAGCAATAGCTTTGTTGAATTTTCCCAAATGGAGTAAAGTTGTACCATGAAGATATAATGCATTAGAGTATTTTGGATCTAGTTTTAATACTTGATTAAAATCAGCAAGAGCTTCATCAAATTCATCTAATTCAAAAAATAGACGACCACGCCCATCATATGCTGGAGCAAATTCACGATCTAATCTAATAGCTCTGTTAAAATCAGCAAGAGCTTCATCCATTTTTCCTAATGAACGATAAGCCCTACCCCTATTAGTGTGAAGTGTAGGATCTCCAGGAGAAAGAGATACTGCTTTTGTAAAATTAGCGGCAGCTTTTTCAAAATGTTCAATAGCTTTTTCAAGATTTCCAGCAGATTCTTCAGAACATGCAGACTTCATTAATTTACAACCAAGATCATTAGGTTTTTTAGCATTTTTAAAATAAGTCTTTCTTATTCTTTGAGCTAGTAATTCGGCATGTGGGCCTGTAAATCTAAATCCTTCCTCTAACATATTCATTTTAATATTCTAAAATATTAATTAGTTTATAAGTCTTTCGTCGGTTGTAACTTTAAAGTAAGTATACTCTTATTTATATATAGTAAATACAGGCAAACTTAGTACAGACGAACTTTTTTAAGGTATAACTAACGATAAAGTTTATAAACTTCTCTCCTATACTTCTGGTATAATGGTAGACAAAATCACGTTTTTTCCTTTGGATATAAACTATAAGATAGAGAACAATAAAGCAGTAGTTTACTTATTCGGAAGAACAGCTGATAATAAACAAGTTTGTGTAATTGATGAGAACTTTGAGCCTTACTTCTATGTTATACCTAAGAAAGGAAAGGATGTTGAAGAAAAATTAAACAAGATAAAAGTAGAAAGAAACAAAGAGATATCTGAAGTTGTCAGGACAGAGAAGGCGAAGAAACGTTTTTTGGGAAAAGAAGTTGATGCTATTAGGGTCTATGTGAAGCTTCCGAGGGATGTTCCTGTTATAAGGGATATTATAAAAGACTGGGAAATACTTGAATCAGTAAATGAATATGATATAAGATTTAAGAAAAGGTATCTTATTGATAAGAATATAACTCCTTTAGTTGAAGTTGAAGCTACAGGAGAGTTTGTAAAGCATCGTTCAAAAGTTCCTGTTTTAAAAGCAGATAAAGTAGAACAAAAAGGAGATAGTTCTCTTGAAGAACCAAGACTATTGGCATTTGATATTGAAACATATAGTTCTGATGGAAAAAACATAGAACCTGAGAAAAATCCCATACTTATGATTTCTTTCTATGGTTCAAGATTTAAAAAAGTTATAACCTGGAAAAAATTTAATACAAAACTCGATTATGTGGAGTTTGTTAAGAGTGAAGTAGAATTGGTAGAAAAGTTTAAGGAAATTGTCAATGAATACAAACCTGATATTCTAACTGGGTATTTTTCTGATGGTTTTGATCTGCCATATATAAAAACTAGAGCTGACAAATACAAAATAAAACTGGATATGGGATTAGATTTTTCTGAACTAAGTGTAAATAGAAGAAGAAATACTACAGGTAACATTACAGGAATAAACCATCTGGACATATTTAAATTTATAAGAAAAATAATCGGTCCTTCAATGGATACAGCTACTATGAACCTTAATTCTGTTGCAGCTGAACTTATAGGAGAAAAGAAGATTGATGTTGATCTGGATAATCTTTCTGATGTGTGGGACAAAACACCTAATGAATTAGGAGTTTATTGCGAGTATAATCTGCATGATTCATATCTCGCGTTTAAATTAGCTGAGAAGATGATGCCCAGCATAATAGAATTAGTAAAAATAGTTGGCTTAACTATTCCTGAGCTTGCAAGAATGGGCTTTTCACAATTAGTTGAATCATATATATTAAAACAAGCGCAAGAAGTTAATGAAATTGCGCCAGAATTACCACATCAGCAAGAATTAAAGACAAGACAATTGCAAACCTATGCAGGAGGGTTTGTTTACGAGCCAAAACCCGGATTATACAAAGACATTGTTGTATTTGATTATAGAAGTTTGTACCCTACAATTATCAGTTCACATAATATTGATCCGGGAACATTAAATTGTGAATGTTGTGAAGGAAAAAAGCTTGTGCCTGTTGAAGGAAGGCAAAAATATTGGTTCTGTACAAAGAAAAAGGGGTTTTTACCTTCGCTTATCTCTGATCTGATAACAAGAAGGATGAGAATAAAGGAAATACTAAAGAAAAAAAGTTCTCCTTTAATGGAAGCAAGATCTACATCATTAAAGTTACTGGGAAATTCATTTTATGGTTATTTGGGATTTCCTATGGCAAGGTGGTATAGTATTGAATCTGCCCGTTCTACTGCTGCTTATGGCAGGTTTTACATTCACAAAGTTATAGATGAAGCAGAAAAAAATGGGTTTAAGGTTGTTTATTCTGATACAGACTCTGTGTTTTTGACTTTAGAAGGGAAAACAAAAAAAGATGCTGACAAATTCCAGGAAAAAATAAATGTTGAACTTCCTGGCCTTATGGAACTTGAATATGAAGGATTTTATTCTTCAGGTATATTTGTTGCTGCAAAAGCTGGTAAATTTGGAGCTAAGAAAAAATATGCTATGCTTTCTGAAGAAGGAAATATGAAAATTCGTGGTTTTGAAATGGTGAGACGTAATTGGAGTCCTATTGCAAAAAATATACAGAAGAAAGTCCTTAATATAATCCTTAAAGAAGATAATCCTAAGAAAGCGCTTAAGTATGTTAAAGATATGATTGAAGATATTAGGGGGAATAAAGTTCCTTTGAATGAAGTTATTATGTCTACCAGGTTGACTAAAGATATTGATGATTATGATGCTATAGGGCCGCATGTTGCTATTGCTAAAATTATGAGAAAGAAAGGAATAGATGTAGGGCCTGGTTCTACAATAGAATTTGTTATAACTAAAACAGGAAAGAAAATAAGAGATAAGGCAAAGCTGCCTTCTGAAGTTACTATAAAAGATTATGATCCGGATTATTATGTCAATAATCAAGTTGTTCCTGCTGTTGAAAAAATATTTGAAGTTCTTGGTTATAGTAAAGAAGATATATCTGAAAATAAAGAACAAGGTAAACTGGATAAGTTCTTTTAGTGATTTTCACTTAAATTTTTTAAAATTTTGCAGTTCTTTAGCCGCATCCCCTTTGATTCTATCTTTTATTGCCTTGAGTAGGTTAATCAACCAAACACCACGAGTAAGCCATGGCGAAATATTACTCTGTGCAGGCGGTGCAGCTATTTCAGCCCTTGCTATGGCATGATGCAGTATCCCAGGGGATTTTCTATACCTTTTCTCAAACTTATGCATGCGATTATCTATCTTGTTATATATTCTGTCATGGTCTTCTTTTACTAAAAACTTATAATTTAGATCAACAATAACTTTAAGATCATGTAGGAGCTTAAGTATATGTTCTGCTTCCATTATAAGTGCTACAAATTCTGGACTGTTAGTATTTGCCATTCTTCTAAGTCCTGCATTTTTTTCTTCCCCAAGTTCATTGTAATATTTGTTTAGCAAATATTTCCAATGTTCCAGGTAATTTGCAATATCCTTCAGGTTTGCCCTCCCATTATAGAATGCCCTCATCCTTGTAAGATAAACTTCATAATCTTGCCTAAGTGATTGCCCAATTGTCTGTACTGCTAGTTTTGTTTTTCTCATTAATATAATTAAAAGAGATGTTCCTTATATATTTTTCTAAGAAAACTTAAAGAATTAGTATTAATAGTAACTTAACCAGTTTATATATTTTATATAAATTCATTTTGTAGTTGTTACAATAAATACGAAAAACTTATAAACTTGCTTTTCCAGAATGTAATTAAAGTGGGGACTTTAATTAATGTATTCGATAATTTAGCAACTTTAGAACCTAAATGCGCTAAATGTGATACTAAGATTGTATTAGGAGTTACTACAAAATACGACCAAAAAGAGAAGTGTCATGTTTGTTTGAAATGTAATGATAAATTATTATAAGCAGGTGATCTAAAATGGAAGAAAAAATTTCTACAATAAAAAAGGTTGAATTAAAAAAAGAGGATATGTTAAGTATGGTAATGTTTGATAGAGGAATGACTGCTACTGATTTAAAGTTTTTGGAAGAGGAATTTGGTTTTTATAAAAAAGATGCAGATACGTTTACAGCCAGCTACAAGAATGTGGGTGTTGTTTTTGGATTAAAAGCTGTAAATGATGAAATGGCTAAAGACTGGAAACTATTTATACTAAAAATTATCAAGAAAAGCGTTGATTTTGATAAGTTCCATAATATTTTTGTTAGTAAAAACTATGATAAGGTGCTTTTAGTTACCAATAAAAGACTTCTTAAAATTGATCTGAAGAAACTGAATGAAAAAATAGAAGACATTAACTTCAGAATAGAAAGCTATGATGAAAAAGTGATGAATGAAATGGCTACGGAGACAAAAGAAGAACATAAAGGAATCTTTGGAAAGATTGTTGAAGTGTTGAGTAGGTAGGTTATCACGCTAAAGTAGATATTGTAGAAAGGTTTTTATATTCTTCGTAATTCTTTAGATTGGATGATAACAATAGACGGTATTGGAAACAGACCAATGAATATGTCTAATTCTGATTTTTCTATCGAAATTCCTACTAATAGCGATAAAGAGACAATAGATGATAGGTTAGATTGTGTTCTTACTGGAAAAGGCAGAGTGGTGCCGTTTGATGAGCGTCTTACAAACCGTTCACCACCAATTGATTCTTATGAAACAGTAAGATTTGGAAATGTAGGATATACTGGAAAAACTCCAGTAATTGGAAATGTAGATATGACTTGGATTCCTAATAAACCTATTAACATGGATGAAATAGGAAAAACATCAGGGCGTTGGGTTGGAATAACCCATGGCCATGGAATGCCAACTGGACCATTTAAATTAGGAAAAGAACATGCTAAATTGATAGCAGAAGCTTATGATAGTTCAGTTCCGCTTGGTGAAGTATTACAAACTCCCCCATCTAAATTATATATACCAACACCTAATTCTCATGTTGAAATTGCCCTTGGAAGAAGGAATCCTGTTTCTGTTTGTACAGATATTCTTGATTGGGACACTATATTATTTTTGAAAAGAGGGAATAGGGAGATGATTTTAGGGCAACTAGATGAGGATGGATTAAAAGAAGCAGATAAACAATTAGCTCACCTTAAAATGGCAATTTGTTATTATCTTGGAGATAAAGAAGCTACTAATTCTGTGCATACTTTGGCAGGCAGTTTATCTGATACAACTGGTGTTGATGGATATTTTGTTGGTGCGTGTGCAGCAGATGCCTTATGTATGATTGGTTCTGCTAAAGATCTGAATAGTTTATGGGAAATGGTAATTAAATCTAAAGAGGATGGAGGTTGGGGTTATCATAGTATAACTAAATTGGAAAACCACCCCAATGAAGGTGCAGTTTTGCCAGAATTGGTTGAGACTAAATGTTATTTACGATTGGTTGAGAGAACAAATGAACAGCGATATCAGGAGTTAATTGGTAAATTTAGGAAAACAACGAGAGCAATCCAACGAAAAGGACATAAACTGTGGGCTCCTTTTGCTTTTTTATTAGAGCAATATTGTTCAGAAACTAAGTATGATGATGTAGGAAGAAGAAGAAATCTTGCTAAAATACATGCTGTTCTTGAAGCAAATATACATAATGATGAAGATTTAGGTATCTCTAACCAAAGAATTTATGTACCTAAGAAATTGCCTTTAACATATACTCTGAAAAGAGGTAGTGAAATGATTGTTACAGCAGAAATTACCGAGCAGGCAACTGGTCCTGTGCTTGATGTTTATGTTGGGAATAAAGCTTGAATAAGTAAGTTTACTTCTAAAAACTAATTGTGTTGTGACAGTACTGCGCTTCGTGCGATTAGGGTATTAAATTATGCGTCTGGAATCAAAGATTTATAAAAAATCTAAAGGATTTTTTATGACCTAAAAATTCTATGAATTTTTAGATTCCTGAGCATCCTTAGAAATCTCTTTGAAATTAAAAATTTCTAAGAGATACAAGAAACGTTGTTTCTATGTATCTTCGATTTCTTGGAACTCAGAGACACAAGGTCTCCGAGTCATTTAAAACCATCCTCTAACGAGTCTGATTTTCAATGCGAGCAAGGATTCTCACAAGACGATATGCTAGGTAAGGACTCCACTTGGCAGCATTGCCACTTTAGTTGATTTCAAACAAGAATATTTATAAATAAATGATGTTCTCTTGGTTCTATGATTGGTAATTATAATGCTTTGGAGATAGAGAAGGAAATTCTTGCTCTTTGGGAGAAGAATAAGGTTTATGCTAAAGTTAAAGGTAAAGGTAAAGGTCAGAAACCTTATTATTTCTTAGATGGGCCCCCTTATACTTCTGGTAAGATTCATCTAGGTATTGCGTGGAATAAGTCATTAAAAGATTCTATTCTTAGATATAAACGGATGAAAGGCCTTGATGTGTGGGACAGAGCTGGTTATGATATGCACGGATTACCTACTGCGCATAAAGTTATGGAAAAATTAGGTATGAAGAATAAAGATGAAATTCCAACGTATGGTGTTGCTAAGTTTATAACTGAGTGTAAGAAGTTGTGCGTAGATAATATGGAGATGATGAATAAAGACTTTGCACGTATGGGCATATGGATGGATTTTAAAAATGCTTATCAGTCTATAAAGAATGAGTTTATGGAAGGCGAATGGTGGCTTGTTAAGAAAGCTTATGAAAATAAAAGATTATATGAAGGAGAAAAAGTAATGCATTGGTGCCCTAAGTGTGCTACTGCACTTGCTAAACATGAACTTGAATATCAAAATGTAAAAGATGATTCTATATTTCTAAAGTTTAAAATTACTGGTAAAGATGAATTTTTGATTATATGGACAACAACACCATGGACAATCGCTTATAATCTTGGAGTGATGGTCAATCCTGAAGAAGATTATGTAAAAGTAGAAGTTGATGGTGAAGTTTGGATTGTTGCTAAAAAGCTGGCTAATGTTTTTATCAGTTCTCTTGATAAGAAATTTAAGATTATAGATGAGATAAAAGGTTCAAAGTTAGAGGGTGTATCTTATGATCATCCGTTTAATGATGAATTAGGTGAATTGTATTTGGAGTTAAAAAAGAAAAGCCCTAAGATCCATACTGTATTATTATCCAAGGAATATGTTGATACAGGTTCTGGTTCAGGTCTTGTTCATTGTGCTCCTGGATGCGGACCTGAGGATTATGAGATTGGACATAAGTATGGAATTCTCCCTTTTAATGCATTAGATGAAAACGGTAAATATGATTCAAGGATGGGCATGTTTTCTGGATGGGATGCAAAAAAAGATAATAAGAAATTTATTGAAGAGCTTGATAAAAGAAGTTCACTTTTAGCTATAAGGCCTGTTGAACATGAATATGCACATTGCTGGAGATGTCATGGGCCTGTTGTTTTTAGGACGACAAAACAGTGGTTCTTTAAAGTTGAAGATTTGAAAGATAAGATGAAGGCACTTAATAAAAAAGTTAAGTGGGTTCCTGACTGGGCTGGAAATAAATGGTTTGATTCATGGCTTGATAATCTTAGAGATAATGGAATTACAAGACAACGTTATTGGGGTACACCTTTGCCTATATGGAGATGTGCTTCATGTAATGAATATGTTGTTATTGGTTCTATTTCTGAATTGAAGAAATTAGCAGGTAGTGTTCCTGCTGATCTGCATAAGCCGCATATCGATAAGGTTGAAATTAAATGTAAATGTTCAGGTGTGATGAAAAGAATACCTGACATTTTAGATGTTTGGATAGATGCTGGCACTACTTCATGGAATTGTCTTGATTATCCTGGTAAAGATGAATTGTTTAAGAAAATGTGGCCACCTGACTTTATTTTAGAAGGCAAGGACCAGATAAGAGGATGGTTTAATCTGTTATTAGTTGCGTCTATGGTCTCAATGGAAAAACATAGTTATAAGGCATGCTATATGCATGGTTTTGTTCAGGATGCTTCTGGGCGTAAGATGTCAAAATCACTAGGTAATATAATTTCACCTTATGAAGTTATTGATAAGGTTGGCGCAGACACCTTAAGGTATTATATGATTGGGGGGGCTAACCCTGGCTTAGATATTAATTATAATGCAGGAGATACTAAAATAAAACATAAGAATTTAACAGTGCTTTGGAATGTTCATAAGTATTTGATTGACCTAGTTAAAAATTCAAAAGTTAACCCTAAAAAACTTAAAATAAATAAGAAACTTTGTTCTATTGAAGAAAAGTATATTTTATCTAAATTAAATTCAACTATTGAAAAGGTTAGTTTATTATTTGAATCTTATAAATTAAATGAAGTTCCCTGGCTTATTGAAGAATTGTATTTAGAACTTAGCAGGACTTATATTCAATTAACTCGTGATAAATCCTCTGTTGGGACGGAGGAGGAGAAAGAATTGGTTATATCTGTAATTTATTATGTTCTTTTTGAAGTTGTGAAATTAGCTGCTCCTGTAATGCCCTTTATTACAGAGAAGATCTACCTTAATATGAAAGATGTTTTTAATTTAAAGGGTGAAAGTATACATATGCATCCGTGGCCTTCATTTATTTCTGAAGATATTGATCTTAAGCTTGAAAAGAATATTTCTGTTGTTCAGAATGTTGCTCAATCTATCCTTGCTGGCAGGGAGAAACTGCAGTTAGGTGTTAGATGGCCTATTAAGGAAGTTATTGTTGTTAGTTCGGATAAAGATATAGTTAATGCTGTTAATAAATTATCTTCAATGATTATGGTCCAGACAAATGTTAAATCTATCAAAGTTCAACCTTCCTTAGAGGGCGTAAAACAGAATGTTAAAGCTGATTTTTCTAAGTTAGGACCTGATTTTGGAAAATTATCTCCTAAGATAATTGCAAAGATTTCAGTTGAAAGTGGAGAGAGTATTTTAAAGCATATTTCTAAGGATGGCAAGTTTATTGTTGATGTTGATGGCGCTAAGCTACCAATTTTGAAAAAGCATATCATTATTGAAAGAGAGATTCCTTCATCTTATCAGGAGTCTGCATTTAAAGGCGGTTTTCTTTATTTGGATAAAGAAATGACACCTGAGCTTGAAGCAGAAGGTTTTTCTCGTGAAGTTATGAGACGTGTGCAAAGTCTTCGTAAGGAATCTGGATTAGAGAAAAAAGACAGAATTGAGCTTTTTGTTAAAACTTCGCTTTCACTTGACAAATTTAAAAATGCTATAATGGAAAAGGTTGGAGCTAAGAGTTTGGTTATTTCTGAAAGTGCTCCTAAAGTTAAGTTTTCTTTTAATTCTAAAGAAAAGGTTAAAGGAAAAGTGTTTGAGTTGTTTTTTGATAAGGTTTGAAAGCGTAACTTTTTTAAACTTTGATTATTATTTCTGATTTATGCCTAAAACTATTGCGAGAGATACTGCATTAGCTGAAATTACCTTACGTAAGTATGAGAAACCTAACCTTAAAGGTCGTGATTTAGTTCGTAAGCTTTGTTTGTCTCTTGGTTTGTTGCAGCCAGGTGATTCAAGGGATGTTGTTGTTGATGTTCTTTTTGTTATGTTGAAGGCTAAGAAGGAGCTTAGTAGTGAAGATATCCTTAAATTGGTTGTTGCTGAAAGGAAAAAGAATAAGTTAGTTCTTCTTGGAATTGCTCCTTCAAATATACGTCGGCAATTAAAAAGACTTAGAGATTTATTTATTCTTGAAAAGGTTGCCAATAATTACAGGATAAATGAAAATGCTTCACTTTCTGAACTTTTTACTGAGAAGATTGAGAAGTTTTTACTTCCTTCTATTGTTTCCAGGATTAAAGAATACGTTAAGAAGATTGATTCTGAAATATAAGTATTGTAGACCAATAATCTTTATAAAAAGAGACTTTACTTTTTAAAATAGGTGATTACATGAGAACAATTTGTATTATTAATCAAAAAGGAGGTGTTGGGAAGACAACAACTTCTATAAATCTTGCAGCCGGGCTGTCACGTAAAGATAAGAAAGTACTTCTGATTGACCTAGATCCCCAAGGTAATATTGATACCTCATTAAAGGTAAAAGCAGAGGGAGATTTAAGCGACGCTATATTTGGAAATCAAGTCATTCATCAGTGCGTATCTAATATTGCAAAGAATTTCGATGTTATAACTTCAAAAGAATCGCTGCATGAAGCTGAATCTTTTATTTCTGAACAAGAGAATAAAGAATTATTCCTTAAGAAATTATTTAAGGGTGTGAAGGGTTATGACTATCTGCTGATAGATTGTCCACCTGCATTGGGATTGTTGTGTAAGAATGCACTTTCGTTATGTTCTGAAGCGTTTATTCCTGTATCTACAGATTATCTGGCATTTGAAGGACTTAAGAATATCATTGGCTTTATTCAGAAGATGGAAGGGGATATTAAGATTAGTAAAATTATCCCTACAATGTATGACATGCGAAATAAAATATGTAAAGAAACACTAGCTGAGATACAGACAGAATTTTCCTCGCTTTGTTCATATCCCATACACATTAATTCTAAGTTAAAAGAAGCTCCCAAGTATGGGAAATCCATATTTAGCTATGCCAAATCCAGCAGAGGCAGTAAGGATTATGCTCAATTAGTTGAAGAAGTGTTGGCTATGGTTTGATGAAGAGATATAGATTGTTGAGAAATTAACCAGTGTACCAGACTTTTAGAAACGGAGCAATAATCATTCCCTCTTCTTTTATTAAACCTAGTTCTTCTTCATTACCAAAACCAATAGCCAGCCATAAAGGTTCTTTTAAATCATCCAACTTAAATTCTGCTTTCTCCCCATTGCTTTTAAATGTTCTTGGCTCTTGTCCTTTTTGGAAAAGTGTTGTCGGTGAATCGTTTTGGCTTAAGTGTTCATAAATGATTCTTATTGTGTCACTATAATCAAGGAGGGGGCTACCATTACTTACAACTCTGGCCCCATTAGGCATAGCATCTATGGTGGCATCTGATGGTCTTGCCCCATAAGAAACTAGAATCCGCCCGTGTTCTCTGCTTAATAAACCCGGAACTTTATCACCGCCAGGAAGAATAAGTTTTTTTCCATTATAACCCCATCTTGAGCCGAATCCTGGACCACATGTTGCTGTGACTTCTTCTTCTGTTGCTACTCTACCAATAATAACGTCCAGGTTTAGAGGCACCATTAAATCAGGTTTATCATGTGGAACTATTGTGCCATCTTGATATTTACCTGTGAAATAAGCTTCTACCTTAGTACGCCCTTGTATTATTGCCATATTATTTTGATACTGTTAATTACTATATAAATCTTTCTATTGTTTATCACTTATTAGTAGTTATAATTGGTTAAAGCATAGCTTTAAAAACAGATTTTGGCTACTTCCTACTTATGATAAAATTCGCAAAAGAACCGTATAAACAAAAGGATGTAAAAGGAATACTTAATCCGATAGTGGATAAGTGGTTTTTTAATAGGTTTAAGTCTTTTTCTTTGCCTCAGCTGCATGGAGTTATGGAGATTCATTCTCGAAATAATATATTGGTTAGCGCTCCTACTGGCGCTACTAAGACACTGACTGGGTTTTTGAGTATTTTGAATGAGTTAGTTGATTCTTCTGTTAAGGGTATATTGGAAGACAGGATATATTGTGTTTATGTAAGTCCTCTTAAGGCACTTTCCAATGATATCCATAAAAATCTGATGGAGCCATTAGAAGAGATGGAAAAAATTGCAGATAAAAAACTAGGAATAAGAGTTTCTGTAAGAACGGGAGATACAGAAACAAAAGAAAGGACTAAGATGCTTAAAACTCCGCCTCATATTTTAATTACAACTCCTGAATCGTTGGCTATTTTACTTAGTTCTCCTAAATTTATTAATCATTTAAAAAAAGTTGAGTGGTTTATCGTTGATGAAATACATTCTCTTGCTGAAGGTAAAAGGGGAGTTCATATGTCGCTTTCTATGGAAAGGTTGGGTGCTTTATCACCCCATATGACCCGTATTGGTTTATCTGCTACTATATCTCCTTTAAAGGATGTTGCTGAGTTTTTGGTTGGTTATTCTGAAGGCAAGCCTCGCAGTTGTAAGATAATCGATGTTCAGTTTATCAAAGAGATGGATCTAAAAGTTTTATCTCCTGTTAAAAATCTGGTTGGTGTAACTTATGGATTAATGCATGATTCTATGTATGTTTTGATAGATAAACTGATACAAAGCCATAAGACTACTTTAATATTTACCAATACCCGTTCGGCTACTGAAAGGGTTGTTCATCATCTTAAAGAGAAGTTTCCTAAGAATTATACAGAGAATTTAGAAGAATCTGGTACTAAAGGTATTGGAGCGCACCATGGAAGCTTAAGCAAAAAATCAAGATTAGATATTGAAACAAGATTAAGAGAAGGAAAGTTAAAGTGTGTTGTTTGCTCTACTTCTTTAGAATTAGGGATTGATATTGGCTATATTGATTTGGTTATTTGTTTGGGTTCGCCTAAATCTGTTGCTAGAGCATTACAGAGAATTGGTCGTTCAGGGCATAAGATGCATGAAAAAACAAAAGGGCGTATAATTGTTTTGAACAGAGATGATCTAGTTGAGTGTGCTGTTTTGCTTAAGGATGCAATTGAAAGGAAAATAGATAAACTGCATATTCCAACTAATTGTCTGGATGTTTTAGCTCAACAAATTGATGGTATTGCAATACAGGAGCAGATTCATATCGATGAGTTGTTTAAATTGGTTAAAGGCTCTTATTGCTATAGAAATTTAACTCATAAGGATTTTATGGATGTTGTTGATTACCTTGCTGGGAAGTATATTTCTCTTGAAGATAGATATGTTTATGCAAAAATCTGGCATGACTCTGAAACTGGAATGATTGGTAGGCGTGGTAGAATGGGGCGGGTAATTTACATGACTAATATAGGTACAATACCTGATTCCATGAGAGTAATAGTTAAAACTGGTGAGCATACAGTTGGTTTTATTGAAGAATCTTTTTTGGAAAAGATGAAGCCAGGAGATATATTTACATTAGGAGGAAATGTTTATGAGTTTAGGTTTTCCCGTGGGATGGTTGCCCAGGTTAGAGCATCTGTAAGTCGTCCTCCAACAATACCTTCATGGTTTTCTGAAATGCTGCCTTTAAGTTATGATTTAGCTGTTGATATCGGTAAGTTTCGTAAGTTGTTAGGGCAGAAGTTTTGCTATAATAAATCTAAAGAAGAGATTCTCTCATTTATTAATTCATATTTGTATGTTGATGCTAATGCTGCTATGTCGCTTTATAATTATTTTTATGAGCAGTATAATTATTCTTCAATACCTTCTAATACTAGAATTATTGTAGAGCATTATACTGATGAAAGGGGGCTTAGGTATGTTATATTCCATTCTCTTTTTGGTAGGCGTGTTAATGATTGTTTAAGCAGGGCTGTGGGTTTTGCAATCGGGCGTACTCAACATAAAGATGTTGAGATTGGAATAAATGATAATGGATTTTATGTATGTTGTAAAGGAAAAGTTGATGTGATGAAAGCTTTTAAGATGTTGAAAAGTAAAGATTTATTGAAAGTAATGGAGCTGGCTATTGACAAGGCAGAAGTTTTGAAAAGACGCTTTAGGCATTGTGCTGCACGTGCTTTAATGATATTACGTAATTACAAAGGTCGTAAGAAAAATGTAGGTAGGCAACAGGTTTCTTCTATGATATTACTTAGTGCTGTTCGTCGTATTAGTCCTCATTTTTCTATATTGAAAGAAGCTCGTCGTGAGGTTCTTGAAGATTTGATGGATATTAAGAATACTACTAATGTTTTGGAGGGTATTGAAAGCAAGAAGATAAAGGTTGAAAAGACTCATGTTTCCTTGCCTTCTCCATTTGCTTTGAACTTGATAACACAAGGCAAAACAGACATAATGAAGATGGAAGATAAGATGGAATTCTTGAAAAGGATGCATAATAATGTTTTGGCTAAGATTAGTTTGAAGAAATAGGTTTTATAAGAAAGGTTTAAAAATGGATATTCATTCTTCTAATACTGGGTGGATGAAGAAAATGAACATACCTAAATCGGAAAGAATACTTCATGGACAATTAACAAACCTTGTTACTGTACTTGAAGGAACTATCTCATTAATAGAAAGGTCATGGGAGACCAGATCTGACCAAGTTATAACATACGTTGGAAGCGCAGCTCAAACTCTCGCAGATTTTTGTACATTTAATGAGGATATGGCTTCCCATGAGGGAATAACTAAGGCAAGGGCAGCTATTGATTATCTAAGAGATTTAGCAGCACAAGATATTCCTCAAGATGAGTATATAGCTCAGTTAAATGCACAGGCAGAAGTTATGAAGGCTGCTGCAAAATCTGCTCGATATGAATAGTTTCTCAATAAACCTTTTATAAACGATATTTTTATATACTATATTCTTAATTTAGTTTAGTATGATAATAGGTATAACTGGCGTGTTTGGTTCTGGTAAGACAACAGTTGCTAAGCTTTTTGCTAAACACGGTTATAAGCATATTAATGCTGATGTTGTTGGGCATAAGTTACTTGATAATTCAGTTATTAAAAGTAAAGTTGTTAAAGCGTTTGGTTCTGGTATTTTGAGTAAAGGTAAAATTAATCGAAGAAAACTAAAAGATATTGTATTTAATGATCATACTGAATTAATAAAACTAAATAAGATAATCCATAAGCCAATAATAAATAAAATTAAATCAATAGTTAAAAAAAATAAAAAGGGTAAAATAGCAATTGATGGTGCATTGTTGATTGAGACTAAATGCCTTAAGATGTTTGATAAATTGATTGTTGTTAAGATCTCTCGAAAAGAACAGTATAGGCGAGTGTTAAAGAAGGGGAAGTATACTAAAGAGGATATCGATAATATAATTAAATCTCAACTTAGCCAGAAGGAAAAGCTTAAATATGGCGATATAACTATAGATAATTCTAAGGATATTAGAACTACTGAAAAACAAATTAAGGCGATAATATGACAAAGTTAGCAATATACCCTGGAAGTTTTGATCCTGTTACAAACGGGCATTTGGATGTTTTAAAACGAGCTTTAAAGATATTTGATAAAGTGATAGTTGCAGTAGGAGAAAATCCAAACAAAGAATATCTGTTTACTGCTAAAGAAAGGAAAGATATGCTTACAGATTCTACAAAAGGGCTTAATGTTGAAGTTGACCATTTTTCTGGATTGTTGATGGATTTTGCTAAGAGCAAGAAAGCAACTGCTATTGTTCGTGGGTTAAGGGCTGTATCTGATTTTGATTCTGAGTTTCAGGGCGCTTTGATGAACAGGAAACTTAATAGAAATATAGAAACTGTTTTTATAATGACAAGAGGCATGTATTCTTATCTTAGTGCTTCTATTGTTAAAGAGGCTGCTTCTTTAGGTGCTTCACTTAATGGTATGGTTCCTGCATATGTTGAGAAGAAACTTGTAAAGAAGTTTAAGAAATGAATTTTTTTCAGAACCATATGAATTTTTTCAGAACCGATAACTAAACACTAGCATACTCGTCTTCTTTTTCTGTTATTTTTTTCTGCTGTTTCTTTAAGTGTATATAAATCCTGCATTCAGGAGCACCTTTTGCTATTGTTTTTTTGAGAATAACTCTGCTATAGCCTAAATTCCTTGCTGTCATTACACCGCATAGAGCAGATGTTGTTGCGCATAGGCATGGCTTTACTTTATCTCCAAAAGGACATTTTGTGTTCTTTAAGATAATAACATCTTCTGTTCTTTCTATAACTATGAAGTTGCCACCAATCTTTTTTTGTGCGTCTAACAATGATTCAATTACTTGTGTGTAGTTTAGCTTATCTAATCCATGAAATTTCTTGTATTGCTCTTCAATTGCTTTTGCGCTTTCTATTGCTGCCTTTTTAATCTTGTTTTTATCTCCTTCATTGAACTCCATACCTAATCTTATTAGAAATTCATTAAAGTGGGCTTCTTTAGTGAGTGTTACTGGAACATACCACAATTTAGCCATACCTAACTGTTTAAAATCCACTAAGGTCTTTTCTTTAATAATAGCAAGGTATTTAGCTATAGTCATCCTATTTAAGCCTAAATAGTGCGCTACGTCAGAAGAAGTTACCCCTAGAGGGCTATTTTTGATAAAACTGACTATTTTCTTTTCTATTTCTGAGTTAAACATATTAAACCCCCTATTTACTCTTAATAGATTATAAATGCTGCTAATATTTAAAAGTTACGCTCTTTGATTATCGATAAAAACGAAAGATTTATATAGTTGATATGCGGTATTGATTATCAATACCTACATACAACGTATGGAGGTACAAGAAATTCTAAAAGAATTTCTTAAAACCTTTAACACAGGTAAATAAACGAGGTGAAAAGACAATGGACAAAAGAATTGGAAACTACTCCTTTATTATTGGAGTAATTATAGCAATTGTCCTAGGAGTCTTCTCATTAGGGACTGCAACCCCTTGGCTAGCATCATTGTTAGTTGTTTTAGGGTTAATTGTAGGTTTCCTTAATGTGACAGGCAAAGAAACCAAAGAGTTCCTTTTAGTTGGAGCAGTTTTAATAATTGCAACCAGCATGGGAGGAGCAAGTGCTGCATTAGGAGGCGTTCAGTATATTGGACAATATCTAAGTGGTATCTTTACCCAGGTTTTGGCTTTTGTTGTCCCTGCAACAGTTGTTGTTGCTCTGAAGGACATATGGGGCTTAGGACAGGCAATATAAATATTTATTTTTTTTCTTTTTTTTTGATTTTTTCTTTGTTTTTAACTATTTATTACGAAGTTAAGGCTCTATAAAATGGAATTACAGACCTAAGAGAATTATTATCGCCAGATTTAATATCATGAGCTATAGTCAATAGAGTATAGAATTGTCTTTGGTATAACTTGCTATCTCGAGGTACTTTAAATTTAGTTATTCTCTTTCTTACCATTTCAGATAACTCTTCATATCTGCCTATTAAAGCTGCATTAGTGCCATAACAACCATCTTTAGATACAGGTGTTTTATCCGGAAACGACTTATCCTTAGTCTTGTAATGTTTGCAACATTTACTTAGATCTGGATTGTGACAGGCTAAATTTAGAAATACAATCATCTGATCTGCATATGCCATATGGGGCTCTAGTATTGCAAGTGTTGTATCCTGATTAAGGATGACTACATAATCATATTTTGGAAATTTATCAGCATAACCTGCTGTGTGAGGAAATACCTGTTGAATGCAGGAAGCTATCAGTTCTAAATCCGGAAATTCATCTTTTAGCTTATCCAACAGTCTGGGATCTGCTATTGTAACTTTGTTGCCTACATCTGGCGTTTGTGCCATTTGTTCTAGTAATGTTCTTTCATCTGGATACCAATCAGTATTATCTGGCAGATTCATACCTCCATTTAAGGATAACATGAAGGGAAGTCCATTTCCATTAAGTTCTTGGATTATATCTTGTAATTGAATACGTGAAAATTCAGAATCTCTTCCTCCTGCTCTGGGTGTTTGAGGTCCATCGTATATAATTATCTCTAAATCAATACTGTACCCTATTTTGGCAATTCTCTTCATCCTTTGAATAGTTTCAAGAGGATGGGTTTTGCTGTCTATTTGAAAATCAGTTAGAGAACTAACTCCACATTCGATTATTATATCAGTCATTATATTTGGAATTGACTAGTTATTTATAAATATGAGTGAAAGCATATAAATAAATAAGTAAGACTTTTAGATATATTTTTAAATTGAAAGTTATTCTTGATGTAGATGGATATCGGAAATAAGTATATAAATATTACTAATGATTTTTCTAATTCAATTAAATGAAAATCATAATTCCTTTTGCAGCTAACATTGTAATCATTAAAGCAAAAGTAATATCTCCTAAAATTATTATCCAATTCATCTTTTTAGAGGGGAATTCTATTGCTGCAAGAAAAAGGATAAGAACATCGTTGGGTAGAGGTGCAAAACCAATATAAAGATAAGCCAGAAGAGGAGTTAATTTTTCTAACCATTTTCTTTTTTTAAATATATTAGCAACTTGGTCTATTTTCTTATCCCATTTTCTCCGAATTAACTCTCTACCTCTAGAACCTGCATAAAACATTATTATATCTCCTATTGCTAAACTTATTCCTGCTATTAATCCTAAATAAATGGGGTTCATCCCTCCTATAACAAGGGTAATTAAAAAACTAATAAAAGAAAAAGAACCTCCTGCAGAAAATCCACCGAAAAACGATACAATAAATGCAAGGATATATCCATTCCTTACGCCTATTTTAGTTACTATATCTTCAGGATTTACAAAAAATAAAAGAGTAATAAGGGAAATTAAAAGTACAGCTAATATTGAGAATCCTATGATTTTTCTTTTGTTTGTGTTCCCCATATATAGCTTATATTGTAATTAATTTAAATTACTTTCTAAAAGATTTAGAGTAAAAGAGGTAATATCTAATTTGTTAAATTCTTTTCCCCTATGTAAGTGTGGAAAAATTTAGTCTGAAAAATTAAATTTCCGTTTTCAACAAGAATCAGTTTTAAGTTTTTCTTTGTCTAATTGTTCTGTCACATTTCATCTTCTATAACGACGTTTATGCCTGGTACCCTGCTTAAACTTTCTAGAAAATGATCTTTTTTGTCTAGGGGGAGGTTTTGCAGCTGCACCTACTGCGTTTTTAGCTCTTTCTGAATGGAATGTATGGTCCATAACTTCTATTTTTTGTTTAATCAATCTTTCAATATCTTTTAGATAATTCCTTTCTTCTGCTGCGCAAAATGAAAAGGCTGTTCCATCAGCTCCGGCTCTCGCTGTTCTTCCGATTCTATGAACATAACTTTCTGATTCATTAGGAAGTTCGAAATTTATAACATGTGAAATATTGTCAATATCTATCCCTCGAGCCGCGATATCAGTTGCTACGAGTACCTTAGTTCTACCTGTTTTGAAATCTTTAATCGCTTTAGTTCTTTGATTTTGTGATTTATTTCCATGAATTGCATCAGCGGAGATATTATTTTTACTAAGAAATAATGCAACTTTATTTGCCCTATGTTTTGTTCGAGTGAAAACTAAAACACTTGTAAGATGTTCATGGTTTAGAAGGTTTAATAATAATTCCTGCTTAGAAGTCTGATCAACAAAAAAGATAAATTGTTTTATAAGTTCAACGGTGGTTGCCTGAGGTGTAACTTCAACATGAACTGGATCTTTAAGTAGACTTTTTGCAAGTGTATTAATCTGTGGAGACATTGTTGCTGAGAAAAACAATGATTGTCTTTTATGAGGCAATTTTGCAATTATTTTTTTAATATCATGGATAAATCCCATATCTAGCATCCTGTCTGCCTCATCTAATACAAAAAAATCTATATTTTTTAGAGTAAGTTTTCTTTGATTCATCAAATCTAATAATCTACCTGGTGTTGCAACCAAAATATCTACCCCTTTAGATAAAACTTGGACTTGTCTTCCTTGTTTTACTCCACCAAAAATTACAGTATGTTTAAATTTAAGAAACTCCCCATATGTAGAAAAACTCTCTCCAATCTGTGCAGCAAGTTCCCTTGTAGGGGTAAGTACCAAAGTCTTAATTTCCCTAGGGTATTTTTCAGTCATCCTTTGCAGTATCGGCAATACAAATGCTGCAGTTTTACCAGTACCTGTCTGTGCAATACCTATTAAATCTTTACCTTGTAATAAGTCAGGGATTGATTTTGATTGTATAGGTGTTGGTATTGAATATTCTTGCTTAGTTAATGCTTTTTCGAGTGGAGGTATTAGGTCCAGATCTTTGAATGTTTTCGTCATTATAGCTTAAAATATGTTTTTAGTTATAAAGGTACTGTTGTCAATCGAGATTATCAGTAGCAATATGCCTATCATCTTCAATTCAAAAAAATTATCAAATTGCCTAACCCCAACCATATGATGAAAATGCAAGCATTTTCAGCAAATTAGAAATCCTGCGGATTTCCAATTAATGGCAGGGATTGATTGGCAATTTGATAATTTTTAGCATAATATAGAACTATTAATCGCTAAGCATTGCTTAGACTATTTTATTTCTCGGGGGCTAGTTTTTTTATTTCATATCCTAAAATTTCTTTTTTCAAATCATAAGTTAAATCTTTGATGCTTCTTTTTAGAATTGGATGCATAAATTCAGGATTTATCTCATTAAAAGGTTCAAGAACAAACAATCTTTCATGTAATCTTGGATGAGGCACAATTAGTCTTTCATTGTTTATTATTTCATTGCTGAAAAATAGTATATCCAAGTCAATAGTTCTAGGTCCGTTTTTTATTGTCTTTACTCGTTTTAATTTCTTTTCAATTGATTGTAGAAAATCCAATAATTCCAATGGTTTAAGATTTGTGTCAACTTCAACAACACAATTAAGAAACCAGTCTTGATCTTTAAAGCCGACAGGCTCTGTCTCATATATTGATGAACTTTTTGAAATGTTGCACTTTTCCTTTAATATAGATATAGCCTTTTCAATATTCCTTTCCCTATTGCTTAAATTTGACCCTATACCTATGTATGCAATCATTTTTCTCTGGTTATTTCAATAGCTGTATAATCTGCATTTTCTATCGCTTTCGGTTTTTTTACAGTAATATTGACTTTAGTTACTTTAAAATTTTTTAAAATAGAATCAGCTATTTCATTAGCAAGAGTCTCAATTAGATTATATTCTTTATTTCCAATTACTACTTTTATCTTTTTATTAACTTCAGAATAATTAATGGTGCTTTCAATAAAGTCTGTTATATCTTTTATATTGAAATATAACTCTATATCAATTATTATTTCTTGTTTTCCTTTTCTCTCTTCTTTTGTTATTCCTACATTACATAAATACTTAGCATTTTTTATTATTATCTTATCCATCAAGCACACCTTATTGCGTCTGCTATTTGTATGGCCCTTTTGCACTCTCTTACATCATGGACTCTTACAATATCTGCGCCGTTCATTATTGCAATAGCAATAGAAGTAATAGTTCCTTCAAGCCTTTCATTAATTGGAAGTCCAGTAATATTACCGATAAATGATTTTCTTGATGGGCCAATCAATATAGGGTATCCTAAACTTTTAAATTCATCAAGCCTTTTTAGGATTAATAGATTATGCTCTGTTGTTTTTCCAAAACCAATGCCTGGATCAATCATTATTTCCTTAATGCCTGCTTTTTTTGCCAAATCAACCTTTTCTTTTAAGAATTGTTTTATATCACCTATAACATCTTTGTAAGTTATATCTTGCTGCATTGTTTTTGGTTTTCCAAGCATATGCATTATAACTACAGAAGCTTTATATTTTTCTGCGACTTCCAACATTCTCTTATCTTTTAATCCAGTTATATCATTTATTATTGAAGCTCCTGCTTTGATACATTCTTCAGCAACATCTGGCTTGTAGGTATCTATTGAGATTGGTACGCTAGCACCTTTTAGCTGTTCAATAACGGGCTTTACCCTTCTTAATTCATCTTCTATAGAAACAGGATCAGAACCAGGTCTTGAGCTTTCTCCACCGACATCAATAATATCTGCCCCTTCTGCTATCATTTGTTTTGCACGCTTTATTGCTTTTTCCACGTCAATAAATTTACCTCCATCTGAAAAAGAGTCTGGAGTAACGTTCAATATCCCCATTATTTTAGTCTTATGCATTTTTAATATGTTTTTTATATTTATCTGCAATAATTTTTGTATATTTGCCAATTTTTATCTTTCTATTATCTATACTAGAGATGGGAATTATTTCACCTGTTGTTACTGACAGAAATGCCTCGTCAGCCTTATAGATCTCTTCTTTAGATAAATTTTTCAATACTATTTTTTTGAATATTGGTTTTGCCAACTTAAGGACAATGTGTCTGGTTATCCCTTTCAATACATTATCTTTTGCAGTTATCAATTTATCGTTTTTAACAATAAATAAATTTGAAAATGTACCTTCTGTTATTTTTTGGTTATTGTCAATTAATAATGCTTCAAAAGCGTTTTTCTTTTTTGACTCTTCTATAGCTAATAAACATGGAAGATAATTCATTGATTTTATATCTGGCAGAGTTCTTTGGTATTTTGTTGTAATAACAGAAACGCCTTTTTTGTATATAATTGGCTCGTATTTGTTCATGTTTGAAAAAACAATGGATATAGTTGACTTTTTTATGCCTTTAGCGACCATTATCTTTATTTTTTTGTTTTTGATATCGTTTTTTTTGATTAGTTTATTAACATCATTTTTAATTTCTTTTTTTGATAATGGTATTTCCAGATTTATTTTTTTTGCAGAGTTATATAGCCTTTTTAGATGTGCATCAATATTTGATATCTTTCCATTATATGTTCTTAGTGTATCAAAAACACCATAGCCATATTGGTATCCCTGCTCTAAAATAGATATCTTTGCCTTACTTGCTTTTACAAATTTGTTGTTAAGGAATATTTTCATCTTCAATAAAATTCTTTAATATTTTGTAACCATCATTAGTTATTATGCTTTCAGGATGGAATTGAACGCCTTCTAATTTAAAATCTTTGTGCCTTATTCCCATTATTTTTCCCTTTTTATTCCATGCACTTATTTCAAAGCATTTTGGAAGAGTTTTTTTATCAACAATCAGGGAATGGTATCTTCCAGCAATAAAGCCTTGTTTTATTCCATTATATATTGTTTTCTTATCATGATATATATAGTTTTCTTTACCATGTACCGGATTATTTCTTATTATTCTTCCACCAAAAGCATATGCAATACATTGATGGCCTAAGCAAATGCCTAAAATGGGAATCTTGCCTGCAAAATGCTTTATGATCTTATTTGTGTTTCCTGTTTCATTTGGTGTACAAGGTCCAGGGGAAACTATTATCTGACTTGGTTTTAACTTGTTTACTTTAGCAATGTTGACATTATCATTTCTTATTACTTTTACTTTGCAACTAAGCTCACCAAGCCTTTGCACTATGTTATATGTAAACGAGTCATAATTATCTATTATTAATATCATTTTATTGCTTCCAATAATGCTTTTGCCTTATTTATTGTTTCTTGGTGTTCTTTTTTCGGATTGCTATCTGCAACTATTCCTCCTCCCACCTGGATATATCCTTTATTGCCTTGGATAATTAAAGTTCTAATTATGATATTTAGATCCATTTCATTTGAGAAATTAATAAATCCAATTGATCCTGTGTATGGCCCTCTCGTAACTGGCTCAATTTCATCAATTATTTCCATTGTCCTTATCTTTGGACAGCCGGTTATTGTTCCACCAGGAAACATGGCCCTTAGAACGTCAAATACATCTTTGCTTTTATGCAATCTGCCCTTGATATTGGTTACAATATGCATGAGGTGAGAATATTTTTCTATTGTCATCATCTCGCTCACTCTTATGGTTCCATAATCACATACCTTACCTAAATCATTTCGTTCAAGATCAATAAGCATCATATGCTCTGCCCTTTCTTTTTTATCTTTCATAAATTTCTTGGCAAATTTTCTATCTTCATCAGGATTTTTACTTCGAGGGTATGTTCCGCCAATTGGTCTTGTCTCTACTTCATCATTCTCAATCTTTACAAGATGCTCTGGAGAACATGAAACTAATTTACAATCTTCAAAATTGAGAAAAGCTGCATATGGGGAGGGATTAATTTTCTTTAATCTCTTGTATATCTCAAATGGTGTTTCTTTGATTTCATATTCAAATCTTTGAGATATCTTTATTTGAAACGAATCTCCTGCTCTGACATATTCTTTACATTTGTTCACTGTTTTTTTGTATTCATTAAATGTAAAGTTGGATTTAAACCTTATTTTTTTTGGTTTATGATTTATTGAAATTTTATCTTTTTTTTGTAATTTTTTTATAATGCTCTGTAAATCAGACTTATTTTTACATATTATCTTCATTATTCTCTTTTTGTGGTCAAAAAAGATAATATCCTTTGGAAATATTAGATAAATATCAGGAAGTTTGAGGTCATCTTTAGCAGTTCTTGGAAGTTTTTCAAAGAAATGAACAATATCATATGAGAAATAGCCTATTCCGCCACTGTAAAATAATGGCATATCTTTTCTTCTTTTTACTTTTCTAGCTTGAATAATTTTTTTTAATTCTTTTATGGGATTTCTCTCTTTTATAATCCTTTTCTTCCCCTTTATTATCTCAATTCTTTCCCCTTTACTTTTAAAAATCATGTAAGGGTTTAAGGCAACATATGAATGGTTGCCATTCTTCTGGCTTTCTAATAATGCAGAATTTTGGCCTTGTAATTTTTCATAGACTTTACTAGGATTAACAAATTCTAAGGTTTTAATAAACATTTTTGATCAACTTAAGAAATTCTTCTCTTGTCTTAATATCTTTTCTGAAGATTCCCCTTACAGCAGAGGTAATAATCTTTGTTTCAGGTTGCTTTAGTCCTTTCATTTCCATACATAAATGTCTTGCTTCTATTACAATGCCAACCCCTTTTGGCTTTACATTTTCCATTATTGTGTTTGCAATCTCAGTTGTTAACTGTTCCTGGATTTGCAGTTTCTTGCTCATGGCATCTACAATCATAGCAAGCCTGTTTATACCGACTATACGGTCGTTTTCAGGTATATATCCTATATGGCATTTGCCAAAAAAAGGCAGTAAATCATGCTCACACATAGAATAGAACGGAACATCTTTAACTATTACCATTTCATCATGATTTAGACTATGGTTTACTTTCAAGATTTCTTTATGATCAGCTTTCTTTCCACTGAATATTTCTTCATATAGAACAGCAACTCTTTCGGGTGTTTTTTCTAGATTTGGCTTATTTGGATCCTCACCTATTGCTTCCAACAATTCTTTTACTGCTTTTTTTATTTTTTCTTTATCCATTTAGGTTAAAGGAAGTGCGCTATCTTATTAAATTATTCGTTTTTTGATTACACTTAACATCGATTTTAAGCGAAGTCGCCGAAGGCGATTTGGGAGAGAAAGCAATTTTGCTTGGCAAAATAGCGAAGCGGTCGTTTCGAACCCTTTAAGCCCTGTTAAACTCGTTTTCGGTTACGAAGTTCTGAAAACCTGCGTCCGCAGAGTCGAATTTTCACTTATATCAATTCGAACGTAGTGAGTATATATGTGCGTAGCACGAGTTGGGGGCGTTCTATCCAGCGAACAAAGTGAGCAATAAAGAACAAGAATTCAGGGGGCACTTTCACATATTAATGTATTTTTATTTTAGTATCTTTTTTATTTCTTCTTTAACTTTATTTTTATTAATTCCAATAAATCTATCATTTTTGAATATTTTTATTTTACCTTCTTTATATATGCCTCTACCTTCATTGCCTATGTCAACAATGATTACAAGAATTTTAAGTTTTGAATCTATTCCCTTAATAGATTGTTTAATAACATTTGAATATCCTTCATATTTATTTCTATTCTTTGATAAACCTACGCCTTTTGATTTACAAATATTTCTCTGAATATGGATTACATAACCTTTTTTCTTACTTTTTTTTATTTTCTTTATATCACTATTCAAATGTTCTTTAAAAATGCCTTCACTTCCAGCGGCTTTTTCTGTTCCAAATTCAAAAATATAATCTGGCACAATCCATTTTTTATTAACTTTTAAGTTAAGTGGATCATTTATCTTTACAATCTCTTGAGGATTAAGAATTACAATATCGCTTCTTGCATTAGGTATATCATGATGACCATATTCTTTGTGGACAGCCATTGTTTTGTATTTAATCTTTGATGGTTTTCCTTGTTTATTCAAACCAATTGTTGAATTTGTAGGGTATAACCTAGAAGATTTTAATTCTGGAATTTTCATTAATTCTTCCATTACCAAAGAATGAATATCAGTCTCTGAAACAAAGATAAGTGGATTTTTACAAATATAATTTAATATATCAGATAAAACTTCATTAATTTTTTCATCCATAATTGTCATTTCATTCCCTCTTAAAATAATTCTTGTTATCTTTAATTTCCCTTCCTTCTTCATAAACTGCTGCTGTCCATGTATCAGCAAACGTGAGCAATAAAGTTAAAGGGCATTCTTTATGAGCAATAAACCTATTTTCTGGAATATATTGTCCATCATGATATAAAATGGCCTGTGCTTCCTCATCACTTAGAGGGATATACTTTGAAATAAGATAAAGGCTCTTATTTGCTATCTGCATTTCAACTTGGTTTTTGTTATAAACAAATTTCTCTCCATTCTCTTTGTATCTTGGAGAATGGGGCATTCCTATCTTTCCGACATCATGGAATAATCCAACAATAATGCAACTTTCTTCAGATAATTGGGGAGTGAGCAATTTTCGCAGTTTTAATAATGTATTAGTAACACCAACAGAATGCTTCAATAAACCTTTTTTCTCGCTAAGATGATATATAACACTTGCAGGAGCAGTAAGCCATGTGGTTTTTGTTTCCAGAAAATTAATGAATTCATCAAAATCCTTTTTTCTATCCTTGATTTTTGATTTTAATTCTTCATATTCTTTTTCAATTGACATTTTCGGCTAACCTCTTGAGTTTTATATCATATCTTGGGAGGCATTTATTGAATACTTCATCAATATTCTTGTTTTCAAGTATCAACAGTTCATAACAAAGTATGATTAAATCTGCTGTTTCAATTGTCCAATGCTCATTACTTTTCTTATAAAGTTCTTCTATTTCTTTAATATGTTCTTTTATTAAATCAAGTAATCTATTTTTATCATGTTTATTTATCTTATCTGAAAGTTTGCTAATCTCCATCAGTTTATTCTTGAAGTCGATTTTTAATGTATCCATCATATAAAATAAAAAAGATACAACTTTATAAATTATTCCTTTTGAAAGTGCCCCCCTTTTCCGTTTTAGCCCCCGAAAAAATTGTAACTAACATCGGAATTTAACGAAGTCACGACCGAAGGGAGTGATTTGGGTGGAGAAACCTGCAAGGTTTCGGAACCGTTAAATTCCTGTTATATTCTCCTGATAGGGATTGATTTTTAGTGCAACGTTCGGACGAAGTCCGAAAAAATCAAAGTCGTCGTGTCTATAGTCTTTTCTAGGGGTTCTCGTCGCTTTTTTGCTTCTTTTTTTCTAAAAAAGAAAATTAGAAATAATATTTTTTGGGGGGGAAATTATTGTTGAGTTGGATTAGTAACTCTTCCCATAAAGAGAACATTCCCTGTTTCTTTTTCCTGAATTATAAATATAAATGGATGGTCTGCTCTAAATACATTACGAGGACCAGCAGAACCAAATCCAACCATTATTGCAGTTGCGGCTGCTGCTTCTGTTCCTTTTTCATCAACTTTAACATATGCTTGATGGATTACTTTATCTATGTAAAGCATTTCTGTTCCATCCATTCCAGAGAAATCTGCACCTGGCCATTCAAATGCAGTTGGCATTCCCATCGCACTTAGAGTGTCTTTCATAAAATATTTTGTGTCAAATTCGAATTTAGGCAGGTAAATAGCATCTAATTTAAACTCGTTCATTTGACTTTTCCATTCTTTAAGTTTTTCTGCTGTTAAAGAAGGTTCTATAGCTGCAAGATTTTCTGTTGGTAGTAATATCAGCATTGAGATTTCTTCACCTTTGTAAGGAAGTTCTAAAATTTGTAAATCTCCAATATCAGCATAATTAAATTCTGCTTTATCATTATCCATGAACATCATTGGAGTTTTTACGATATTAGTAGGAGTAATCTTAAAATCTTGCTCACGAGTGTCAGATTTATCAAATTCCCATTCCCAAGTTCCTTTAAAGTAAATTGCGTTTGTAAGAACTAATCTCATTATGGGGGTCAGAGCTCCTGAAGGTATTAAATCTTTTATTTTGTTATTAGTCTGCTCTTCAATAAAAGAATTAATAGTTTGTCTTGATTTTTCTGTTTCTTTAATAAAATCTAAATTTGCTGCTTTTCCACCATAATATTTTTCAACTCTATTAGTATAATCTTCAAGAAAAGGATAATCGTGTTGAACCCATAAAGCATTTCCTGTCCTCAATTCATAGGCTTTTGTTCTTTTATTAATGTCATTATAGATTGCAGCAAAATTTGGTCTTAAAATATTGCTTTCTGGAAAGTGAAAAACAGATTTCATTTCATCTGCTGTTTGCCCTTTAGCACCTTCATAAGTCATTGCTATTGCAGAAGAAATGCTGTAGGGGGAATAAAAAATGTTACTATTTTCAGCTTTATTCAATTCCGAATAGAGTTCAAAAGCAAATTGATTATTGGCATTTACAACTTCTTGAACTCCTGACTGTGTTGAGCCTGTATCATCTGCTTGTGGTGGTTGCTTTGGTTCATATGGGAAAAGGAACAACACTGCGGCAGCTGTTACTACAGCAACCATAAGGAGTGCTATTCCAATTGTTAAAATTTTTTTATTCATATAATAAAGTAATAAGTTAGGTAGTATATAAATGTTTTTTTAGCTTCCATTTGATTTGAAGTTAGGGTGGGAAAAATATTATTTCTATTAATCTCAAAAACGAAGTTTTTGACTATATATCCCAAAGGGATAGCGACGACAACCCCCTTTTAATAAATCTACACGACGATTGAATATAACATCACAATTTAGCGAAGTTTCCTGAGTGAGCCTGCGAACTCGGAAATTTGGGTGTAGCGAGTGCAAGGAGCGAAACCGCTAAATTGTTGTTACACGAGTCTGGTTTGTGCAATATCAATTGTGCAATATAATTCTTGAATTATCCAGACCAAGCCAGAGTGCAACGTCCCCGAAGGGGCTGGCGAAGAGTCTTTTTTTGAGCTAATATAAAGCGAGCGAAGCGAGAGTATATTATATTTAATTTAAGCTCAAAAAAATATTTTGTGTAACATCGCTCTTTACCGAAGTGGCAGTTTCCCTTGTGGAGAAAAAGTTTTGAGGCAACCCGCAAAACTTTTTTGGAACAGAGCTGGAAATTGACATTTGGATGGAAAAAATTGGGAGGGACCCTTT